>LWDU01034271.1_pt1 | contig 131755 bp, 114 predicted proteins | sample 727161 | NCBI WGS metagenome assembly LWDU01 (sample SAMN04566230, study PRJNA314399) | hydrothermal vent metagenome | isolation source: deep sea hydrothermal plume seawater | place: Mexico: Gulf of California, Guaymas Basin | collected 2004-07-11
TGAAATATAATTAATTTAAATTCAATCCATTCCATTTGTCCTAACTACTTAAAATCCCTTCCAGGCACAAATCCATAGATGGATTAGGGAAATGTTTATTGACGGCGAGGAACTTGATCCTTTACCCGACTCATTTCGCAGAATAGGTGACTGATAAATACTTCCGATGGCTTCAGGGAATTACACGATATGTTATTGAGAGTTTCATTTTTTGCCGCAGCGTTACTTAGCTCTTCGTCTCTTGCCGCCGTGCCGGATCTATCTGGTATCTGGACGCTTAACGGCCCAGGGACTGAAAGTGAAATACTGTTGACTGAAGAGGGGCTCCGCATTCAGAGCGGCTACGATCTGCTGGTTGATGATCCCAGCCTCTTCTGTGTGCCTGCCAGCGCTTCTCGAATCTGGGCAAATCCGGGCGCGCGTATTTTGATACAGCAAAGTGCAGAAGCCGTGTTGATTAGTTATGAGTTATTTGACCTGCGGCGAGATATCCCGATCGGGGATGAATTGGCGATGACGGATATGCCGAGTACTAAAAACATAGATGGCACCTATTTCCAGGAGATGGGGTCTTCGTTTGCTCGATATGCTGATGAGCGACTGATAATAGAATCAAGAAACCACTCACTTGGTTATATTCGGACATCACGAGGCATACCACAGTCGACAAATACAATAACAATCGAAGTATTGAGAGTCGAAGGTGATACCCTTCATCTTACGCATACTTACTTTGACGATACGCTCTACGAAAACCCTATCGTGATGGATTATTTCTTCAGGCGAGCCGACGAATCCGAAATTACCTTGTATGAATGCACGGAGGCTAACTACGACTGGTTCACTGAATTAAATGCACCGAAAGAGGAAGAGATACAATGAGACTGGTGATGTTCCTGACAATACTGTGTTACGTTCCGTTTGTAACAAATGCGCATCACTCTACCGCCGCAAATTTTACGCAGGAAATTATTTCCGTGGAAGGCGTGATAGAGCGAGTGCGCTTTCAAAACCCGCACTCCTCTGTGCTAATAAAGAATATGGATGAGACCGGGAATGAGGTCTATTGGCTGGTTGAGTCGAGTTCTAGCACTTCACTCCGCAGGAAGGGGGCATCCTTTGAGAGTTTCGAAATTGGTTCTAAGGTTAAGGTAACTGGCCTTAGGGGGCGCCGGCAGTACACGATGTATTTGCGGGAAATAACTTTTGAAGATGGAACTATCTTCACTCCAGACCGTGACCCCTATTAGAAATAGGCAGCCACCAAACACAATAGGTATTAACTGTGAAGCTCTACGATCTGCCCCCATCCCCCAATGCCCGTCGAGTACGAATTTTTATTGCGGAAAAAGGACTGGAAATTCCAATAGTTCCAGTAAACATGATGACGGGAGAAAACCAGTCGGAGGGTTACCTGGCAAAAAACTCCTTGGGAAAGATGCCGCTTCTGGAATTAGATGACGGTACCTGCATTGCCGAATCTGCAGCAATCTGCCGCTACCTGGAAGAAATGAATCCTAACCCTCCCTTGATGGGTCGAAATCCACTAGAAAGAGCCCTGGTCGAGATGTGGCACCGCCGGATGGAATTTGAATTCCTCATCCCTGTGATCACCATATTTCTCCATACTGGTGAAATGTGGAAAGACCTGGTCACTCAAATTCCCCAGGTGGCTGAAACGGGCATCCTTAACGTAAAGGAGCGCATGGAATGGCTGGATAGGGAATTGGATGGGAAAGAATTTATCACCGGAGAAGACTACACCGTAGCCGATATTACCGCGCAGTGCGCCTTCGTTATGGCTAAGGCAGCCCTTGGTTTACGCATTGCAGAAGACCAGCCGAAACTGAGCAACTGGTTTACTCGCGTATCCTCTCGCCCTACTGCCAGAGCTTAACCATTACGTGAAGATGCAGAACTGCGGGCAATTCAGGCTCTGACGCAGCGAACGCATTACTGTTATTACTTAGTAATCTCCGCGTTCACCCACGTCTTCGGCAATAACATCACCGCAACGATGCAGGGCCAGGAACCTGTCTTCGATTCCATCCAGGTGCTCCAGGATCGCTTCTCGCGCATAATATTGCATCGTTCGCCCTGTGCTCAGTGACAGAGATTGCAGTCGGTTTTCAATGTCTTTCGGGAGATTAATTGTGAACATTCGGGGAGGCCTCATCATTATTTTTATTGCGAGCGAGTGTACGGGTTAATCCGCCCGCGCCGAATAGGTTCCGGCAGATAGAGAAGCAGAGACGGTCGAAGCGCGGTTTACGTCCCTGTAATTCGCGGCAGCTTTCCTTGCTGATTTTAAGTATAGGACAATTCCTGGATGTCGCCAGTTTACAAGGAAGTGACAGGCAGTTGACCAAGGGTTGATGGCAGGATACTAATTCAAAACCCGGTAGCCCCTACCCATCAGGCAACACCTGATTACTGGCCCGGTTCTCCCGTGCCCCGAATGACACCCTTGGCGCCACCACCAATGGCCCCAACACCGACGCCTCGCTGGGCGGTATTGCTATCGGCCCACACCGCGCCGAGCAGTCCTCCGCTAACGGCGCCACGGCGTGATCTGTAGATTAATGCTGGAGCCGAGAAACAGATAGCCCCGTTTTTGCTTGAAATACTGCTCAAATAAAGAGGCGATGAGCGCAGTGTTGGGGTCGGAAGTGGTGGTGGAGTTAGCCTTGCTTTCGCCGTAAACAACCCAAAGATCGCCAATCCAGGAAAAATGACAGCGCGATGCGGGTCACACCGGAAACGCCTGGTTGCAGGTCTGGATGTGCTGGCGTATTTATTTCCATAAGGCCGGAATTATTAATATGAGGCCCATCAATTCAGTAGCGGCCGACCGGGCTGAAATTGGAGTGCGGCGGCCCACAATTTTTGTGTCATTAAAACAGCAAATCGGATACACTGCATAGCGAATAAATAACGGGTTTTGCAATCAAATTTCTAACTTTTCTTAGCTGGGATTTGGGCTTTGCCTGTAACTGTTCTGGCGCATCTGTCAAGGCAAAAAGCAAATCCCATAACCTCGTAGTATCGAACTGATGAAGGCTGGTGTTCCGAGTATTTCATGCGCCTGAAATGTATAAAATTAGCTGGTTTCAAAACCTTCGTAGACCCCACCACAATCAACTTTCCGTCCAGCCTCTGTGCTGTCGTTGGTCCTAATGGCTGTGGCAAATCCAATGTGATTGACGCCGTGCGCTGGGTGATGGGTGAAAGTTCCGCCAAGAACCTGCGCGGAGAACAGATGTCGGACGTCATCTTCAATGGCTCCAGCAGTCGTAAGCCTGTGGGGCAGGCCAGTGTCGAACTGGTTTTTGATAATCACGACAAGAAATTGCGAGGCGAATACGTCAACTTCGCCGAAGTCTCTATCAAACGCAAGGTCGATCGTGATGCGCAATCTACTTACAGTCTTAATGGCATCCGCTGTCGACGTAAAGATATTACCGATATTTTTCTTGGTACTGGCCTGGGAGCGCGCAGCTACTCGATTATCGAGCAGGGCATGGTGTCGCGGCTGATTGAATCGAAGCCGGAAGAATTAAGGATATTTATCGAGGAAGCCGCCGGCATCTCCAAATACAAGGAACGGCGCAAGGAAACAGAAAACAGGATCAGACGCACCCGGGACAACTTGGAGCGTCTTACCGACATCAGAGACGAGCTGGAACGTCAACTTCAGCACCTTAAGCGCCAATCTGTTGCCGCCGAAAAATATGGTGAATTTAAACAACAAGAGCGGCAGACGACGGCGAACCTGAACGCGCTGCGTTGGCGCAGTCTGGATGACGAATTACGGTCCAATCAAGAGAGTATTAATTCCCTGGAAATCAATATCGAAGCGACCACGGCAGAGCAACGGAAATTAGACGCGAGAGTGGAAAAACATCTGTCTGACAACTCGGATTTGACCGATGCCCTCGGTGAAGTGCAGGAACATTTCTATAGCCTGGGGAACGATATTGCGCTCATCGAGCAGTCCATCGAACATCATATCGAGCGCATCGATCAGTTGCGGCTCGATTTTTCGGAGACCGAAGAGGGCAGGTCCCAGACCAAAGAAGAATTGGATGTGGACCTGAAGAAGATTACCCAGCTCGATGCCGAGCTTCGACTCATAAGCCCTGAGCTGGAAGCGGCAACGAATTCTGAGGCCGAATCAACCAAGCTGCTCGAGAATGCGGAGCAAAAATTACAACAGTGGCAGCAGGAATGGGATGCCTTTAATCAGCGAGCGGAGGAACCGAGGCAGTCGGCAGAGGTGGAACAATCACGGATCCAACAGCTGGAAAAAATCGTCGATCGTGGTCTGGAAAGAAAGCAGAACCTCGAACAGGAACAACAGGCTATCGCCGCAAGCCCAGAAGATGAGTCCATCACCGAGACCACCAGACAAATCAACAAGCTAGAAGCGGATATTGGTTCAGGGCAGGCCAGGAATACAAAATTAGGTCTACAACTGGAGAATCGGCGCCAGGCGCTGGCCACTAATTCTACAGACCTCGACGCAGTGCGCAGTGAATTACAGACGGCCAGGGGCAAGCTGGCGTCCCTGGAGGCCCTGCAACAGGCGGCATTGGGACAAGATCAGCAGGAGATTAATCGCTGGTTGAGGCAGAAGGGCATGGATAACCAGCTGCGACTCGGCGAGAGCCTGAAGATCGCCGCCGGTTGGGAGATGGCTGTGGAAACCGTTCTCGGGGATTCCCTGCAGAGTATTTGCGTAGAGGGGCTAGGCAATCTGGGTTCTCTGCTGGCCGAATTACCACAAGGCAAGCTCGGCTTGATCGATGTACTAACGGTCGCGCCAGGGTCTGAGGCCGCGAACGCGAACGCCGAGCTGACCTTGCTCGCTACCAAGGTGAGTTGTGATTGGGACCTGGGCGATCTGCTCGCGGATATCTATGTGGCTGACAATCTGGCAGACGCTCTGGCTAGTCGGGATCAGTTGACCGCTGGTGAGTCTATAATTACCGCCAATGGGGTCTGGCTGGGCACGAGCTGGATTCAGATTTACACGGAAAACAAGCAGAATTCCGTTGTTGAAAGACGGAGTCTAATTTCTGAAATATCCATAAATATAAAATACTTAAACAATAAATCTAACAAATTAATTGAACAACAGGAACGGCTCAAGTCGGCTCTTTCTAAGGATGAATCTGCACGCGAGGCCACGCAAACCGAAATTAGCAAAAACTCCCGTGAACTGAGTGATCTCAAATCCCTGATCAGCGCCAGCATGGCTAAGGTGGAGGAGGCAAACTTACGCGCGCAGCGACTCCAGCGCGAATTGGAGGAACTCGCGCGCCAGCTTACGCTGGAAGAGGAGAATACAGCCGAAGCCAGGGCCCGCTTGCAGCAGGCGCTGGATGACATGGAACGTGACATCGGTGACCGCGAGCGACTGGAAGCCAACAGAGACGAAACACGGGAGGCGCTGGAGAAATGCCGTGCCAACGCTGCCACAGACAAGGATCTGGTTCATGAACTGGCGCTAAAACAACAGTCAACTCAGTCTCAGCTACAATCCACCCGGGAAACCATGGACCGTATGGCCAGCCAGATGCAGCGATCCAAGGAACGGATGGAGTCTCTACATACCCAGTTAGCAGAATCAGATGAGCCGGTTCAAACCATGCGCAAGGATCTGGAATCATTGCTGCAGAAAAGGCTGACAGTGGAGAAGGAATTGACAGCGGCAAAAGCCAAGGTCGATGACAACGAACATAGCATAAGATCATTAGAGCAGCAGCGAAACCAGAAACTGGAGCAGCTGAATACGGTGCGTGAGTCGCTGATGCAAATGCGCTTGAAGAATGAGGGTGCTTCGGTAAAACGTGAGGGTATCCTGGAGCAGTTACAGGCGGCAAAATTCGACCTCGAAGTGGTTCTGGCAGAGCTTCCGGATGGTATGGAACAGCAGGAATGCGAGCAGAAGCTTGAAAAACTGGGCAACAGGATTCAACGCCTGGGACCAATAAATCTCGCTGCGATAGACGAATACAAACAAGGGTCCGAGCGAAAAGTGTATTTGGACAAACAGAATGAAGACCTCGAAAAAGCACTGAATACACTGCAGAACGCTATCCGCAAGATTGACAAGGAAACCCGCGCGCGCTTTAAGGAAACCTTCGACAAGATTAACTCGGGTCTGCAAAAATTATTTCCGAAGGTCTTCGGTGGCGGTCATGCCTACCTGGATATGACCGGTGATGACCTCCTCGATACTGGTGTCGCCATCATGGCGCGGCCGCCGGGTAAACGTAATAGCACCATCCACCTGCTCTCCGGTGGAGAGAAAGCGATGACAGCCATAGCCCTGGTGTTTTCAATCTTCCAGTTGAATCCGTCGCCGTTCTGTATACTGGATGAGGTTGACGCGCCTTTGGATGACGCAAATGTAGAGCGTTACGCCAAGCTGGTGCGGGAAATGGCCGCTAATGTGCAATTCATTTTCATCACCCATAACAAGCTGACTATGGAGATGGCGAATCAATTGCTGGGTGTTACCATGCATGAGCCCGGTGTATCTCGGGTTGTCGCCGTGGATATCGATGCGGCGGCGGAATTGGCCGCCATCTAGTGGTTTTAAAAATCCTGCCTGAAAAAGCCGTTTTCGTGCTAAAGAAAATGCGGTAACTGTAAGATAACATTAATAATTTTGAATAATCCGAGCTACATCCTAATGCTGCTTGAATTCTTGCTATGAATATACGTGAATTAATCATCTTATTGTTGGGATTTGCCATCATCGCAATCATACTGCGTGGGCTTTACGTGGCATTCCAAGCCCGTCGTGGGCAGATTCGCCTGGCCATCGACAAGAATATTCCCCAGGATGTGGATTTGGAGTCCCTGGAACTTGCCGAGCTACCTGGTGGTGGGGCCAGGTTAGTCGATCGCGATCTGGACCAACAGGCGGCAGGCCTGAGCGTTGTCGCTGCGTCGAATCTCAAGGCCGAAGCGCTGGATCTGGGCCTGCCGAACGAAGAGGGGGGCGCGATTCCGGTGCTCATGGATGCGGTGGAACTTGCTGATCCAAGCCCGGATGATGCCACCGGTCAACTCCAGTTCGAGGACGAGTTCGCCCAGGCGGCGGAAGATTTTGCCGATGTAGAGGCTCGATCGGTTGCAGATATTTTGCCGGCTGAGGGTTCCTTCTCAGCTAATAGCTGTGCAATGGCCGAAGACTCTGACTCGCCTGGCGCAGAAGAAGACCCGGATGCAGTGCTATTGGACTATGATCAAGCGCAACCGGATGCTGATGATTTTGACGCTGAGGATGAGGACGATCGGGTGCGGGCTGATTATGATGCTCTCGCGGCCGTCAAGCCCGATTACCCCGAGCCGGAAGATGACCTGGACATAGGCGAAGAGCCTGACCCTTACTATGAGAACAATGAGGAAGCCGGGGTGGAAGCGGCAGACGAAGAAGACGACTTCACGGATGACCCAGAGCAAGAATCAGATCGGCGAATAGCGCCTGCAATCGAGGCAGTTGCGGGGGCGGAGGAGGAGCTTGGCAGTTTCTCCATGACCGCGGGAGAACGCATTGGATTTGGTGCGACGGCAGAGCCGGTTGAATTGCCTGATGAGTCGGGCAATGAAATACCAATCGGAGAATCCAGGTCCTGGCTGCAAACGGTATTCGCTATCTTCGGAGCGAAAAGGAATCAGGGAAAAACAGAGATGGCCGACCCGGTGATACCGGTAACAGAAGCGGCTGCTGCAGGACTGGAATCTGCTGGCAGCGATTTGGAGCCAGCGAGAAAATTAGATGCCGGCGATGCGATGCCTGCTACCAGCTCGGTAGCGGCCGAACCGTCGGAGGTGATCATCATCAATGTGATGGCGACAGAGGGTTATGCCTTTGCCGGCGATGATTTGCTAAAGGTGCTGCTTGGCACCGGTCTCAGTTTCGGCGAAATGGATATCTTCCACCAGCACTTGGGTTCCGAACTCAAGGCGCCGGTTTTATTCAGCGTAGCCAATATTCTTAATCCCGGCACCTTCGATCTTAACAACATGGACACGTTCAGCACCACCGGTGTCAGTCTGTTCCTGGCTCTGCCTGCGGCGATTAACAACCTGGAAGCGTTCGAGCAGATGTTAGCCGTTGCGCAGCAGATTCAGGCAGCGCTCGGCGGTGAGTTGAAGGATGAGCACCGCAATGTGATGACTACACAAACCATGGAACACTATCGGCAACGCATAAATGACTTCGAATTGCGGTGTCTGAAAGCCGTAGGCGGCCGCGGCTAGATCTGCACCGCAAACAATCCATGGCAGTTCCTGACAAAATAAAACAGGAAGTACGCGAGCTTCGAGCACAGCTCGAATACCATAATCGCTTATACCATTCACTGGATTCCCCAGAAATACCAGACGCCGACTACGATGCTCTGCTCACACGACTCGGACTTCTCGAAGACAAATTTGATCTGGCCATACCAGGTTCGCCGACCCAGCGAGTAGGCGGTGAAGCGCTGTCTCAATTCACCCAGGTCACCCACACGATGCCCATGCTCTCCCTGGATAAAGTGTCCAGCGAGAAAGGACTGGGCGACTTCGAGCTGCGGCTACAGAAGAAGCTGGGGGATGACAGCCAGTTGCAATACAGCTGCGAACCCAAGGTCGATGGTGTTGCGGTCAGCTTGCTTTATCGGGACGGCGTGCTGCTACGGGGGGCTACGCGGGGCGATGGCGTCACCGGTGAGGACATTACCCGCAATGTGAAAACAATACCCAGCATTCCTCTACAACTCGAGGTAGCCGCAGCACCTGCTCTGATCGAAATAAGGGGTGAGATTTTTCTCGGCAAGAAAGGCTTTGCCGATCTCAATAGGAGGGCGGAAAAAGAAGGCTCGAAAATATTTGTAAATCCCCGTAATACGGCTGCGGGGGCGCTGCGGCAACTAGATCCCCGGCATACCGCGCGGGTGCCGCTACAGATGTATTGCTACAGCGTTGGTGTCTTCGAAGGACGTGCATTGCCAGACCAACTAGGCGAAATATTCAGCTTGCTCGCGAGTTGGGGATTGCCGGTCAATCCGGACATCAATACCAGGACGGGAATCGAGGCCTGCCTGGCCTATTGCAGGGAATTGCTAGCCAGGCGAAATTCACTTGAGTACGAGATAGATGGCGCTGTCATCAAAATTAATGACCTCGATACGCAGCGGCGACTGGGTAGCAATGCCAGAACGCCGCGCTGGGCCATGGCATTTAAATTCCCGGCGGAAGAAAAAACCACCCGCCTACTCGATGTCGAATTCCAGGTCGGTAGAACCGGTACAATTACTCCGGTTGCCAGGCTCGAACCTGTGTTTGTCGGTGGGGTGACGGTGAGCAACACCACCTTGCATAACATGGATGAAATAGAACGCTTGGGCTTGCGCATCGGCGATACAGTCATCGTACGCCGTGCCGGCGACGTAATTCCCAAGATTGTGAAAGTAGTGCGATCCAGGTCGAAGAAAAACCGTAAGGAAATACGCCTGCCCGAGGCCTGCCCCGCCTGTGGCTCTGCTATCGAGAAAGACGGAGAGGTACTCTATAAATGTAGTGCCGGTATAATTTGTCCGGCACAGCGCAAGGAATCAATCAAACACTTTGCCTCCCGCACAGCGATGGACATCGAAGGCCTGGGGGACAAATTGGTTGAGCAACTGGTAGACGAGGGTATGATAGGGACTGTGGCGGATATTTTTGCACTGGCAACAGAACAGCTAGCCAGTTTGGAGAGAATGGGTAGCAAGTCGGCAAAAAACCTGATCGCCGCGATAGATAAATCGAAGCAGACGACCCTGTCACGGTTTTTGTTTGCCCTGGGTATTCGTGAAGTAGGGACGGCGACGTCGCAGCAATTGGCGGTGCATTACGGCGACATAGCACAGATCGTCGCCGCCGATGCGGAGAGCCTGGAACGGGTGCCTGACATCGGGCCAATAGTGGCCAGTCATATCAGGACTTTCTTCGAAAATCAGGAAAATCTTGCGCTGATTAAATCCCTGCAGGACGGTGGTGTGAGATGGCCCAAAATTGTCGTCGATGCCGGTGCTCCAGCCAGGCCATTGCTGGGAAAAACCTATGTCTTGACCGGCACGCTGCAACAGATGCCCAGGGCCGAAGCGAAAAGGCAATTGTTGGCGCTGGGAGCAAAGGTGGCCGGCAGTGTCTCTAAAAACACGGATTGCGTGGTGGCAGGCCCGGGCGCCGGTTCAAAATTGGTGAAGGCAGAGGCATTGGCAATAAAGGTGATAGACGAGGGGGAATTTTTATCCCTGCTTGATGCTCTAAGTCAATAGAACTTGCGGGACCAGACCCGCTGTATTCTTGGAATATGTTGTGAATTTACCGAAAAAACAAAATCTTATCGTGTTGGCATGCCTGATACTACAGACGTCCTGTGCGAGTTCGCCACCGAGTGACGTCACTGATGTCTGTAGCATTTTCGAAGATCGGCGTTCCTGGTACAAGGCTGCCCGCAATGCGGAACAACGCTGGGGTGTGCCGATTGCGATCAATATGGCGTTTATCTACCAGGAGTCTGCGTTCGAGGCCCGGGCCAAACCCGCGCGCTCGCGGTTTCTGTGGATCTTTCCGGGCCCTAGAGCTTCTTCTGCCTACGGCTACGCCCAGGCTTTGGACACCACCTGGGCAGAGTACATGGCTAAAGCCGGCAACCGGGGGGCCTCCCGCGCGAATTTTGCCGATGCGGTGGACTTTGTCGCCTGGTATAACGGCAATTCCAGTCGTATCAGTCGCATCGACCGCGACGACGCCAGGGATCTGTATTATGCATATCACGAGGGTAACGGGGGTTATCAGCGTGGCAGCTACCGCAGCAAGCAATGGCTAGTGGATGCGGCAGCCCGGGTACAGTCCAATTCAAGCCGCTTCGCCACTCAACTGGAAGGGTGCAGACGGGAGCTGGACAAAAATTGGTTTCAGCGCCTTATTTCTTAATAAACTTGCCATTTCGGTAGCCGTTTATCGCGTTCCCATTGGTCCGTGGAATTGCTGCTGTGGCGTGGTCAATTGAATCTCAAACAGAGAGTAGCTTATGAGTTGGTGGGGGAAAGTAGTAGGCGGCACCTTTGGTTTTATGCTGGGAGGACCGCTTGGCGCACTAATGGGCGCTTCACTGGGCAACTATTTCGACGGCGGTATCGAGGGCGCCAAGCGTGGGCCTGCACTGGGACTGGGAGATACCGAGCGAGTCCAGTCCGTTTTCTTTACCACTACCTTCGCATTGATGGGTTATATCGCCAAGTCCGATGGCAAGGTTACCGCGGATGAAATAGCACTCACCGAGCAGGTAATCCGGCAGATGCATCTGGGGTCTGTGCAGCGCAAAGTCGCCATCAAACTATTTAACGAAGGCAAAAAAGATGGTTTCCCGGTGCGTGAGGTGCTGGCACAATTCAAGCGCGAGTGTTATAGACGCCGCAACCTCATTCAGATGTTCCTGGAAATTATCACCGCTACCGCTTTTGCCGATGGTCGCCTGGTTAGCCGGGAACAAAAAATCCTAGAGGGGATCGCCGCCGATCTCGGTTATTCGAAAGCCGACTATGCCCAGCTCCGATCTCGCCTGTCCGGACAGGCCCATTTTGCCAGCGATAAATCCATCGAAGACAAACTCGAGGCCGCCTATACACTTCTCTCCTGCAAGCCCGGCGTCGGTGCCGCCGAATTGAAAAAAGCCTACCGCAGGCAGATGAATCAGCATCACCCGGACAAACTGGTGGCCAAGGGATTACCGGAAGAGATGATTGCCCTCGCCACCAGGAAGACCCAGGACATCAAGGCCGCCTATGAATTAATCAAACTGCATCGCGATTAGTCGGGGCTCTTTAATCATGTAGAGCGGGCGCCCTGTAGTCAGGCTCAGTCATGCCGCTAAATAAAAGTTAACGAAAGGTATTGTTTATATCTGCCAGTACATCGCTGCCGGGACAGAGGTCGTGGTGGGTAAGGGTGTTAAATGGCTTGTCCACGGTATCCTGCAATTCATGATAATCGGAAGTGGATTGGTTGATATACAACAAGCCGGTAGCGATCTTCCCCTGCCTCTTGTGCTGAGAAATATGATGCAGCGCATTTTCCTTATCGTAGGGATCGTAATTATTGCCGGTCTTGTGCAGGCGAATCACCGAGCCATCGTGCAGGGTAATTTCTTTTTCCTTGCCAGCATCATAACTGGTGGTGATCTCTTCGCGCATGGGCACGAAATCGATTTCGCTCAAGGCGACATAGTTTTCCCAGGTGTTTTTATAGCCCTGGGTAGATGCATCGGTGTTATTAAATGTTACGCAAGGGGAAACGATGTCGATGAAGGCAAAGCCCTTATGGGTCAGGCCGGCCTGGATCAGAGGTATCAGCTGTTTCTTGTCACCAGAAAAACTACGGGCGACGAAGCTGGCGCCCAGTTCTATCGCCAGGGTTGCCATATCGATATTATCGAATCGACTTTCGTCACCAGATTTGGTTCTGGAGCCGAGGTCGGCGGTGGCGGAAAGTTGCCCCTTGGTGAGACCGTAAGTGCCATTGTTTGCGATGATATAGAGCATGTTGATGCGCCGCCTGACGATATGACAGAACTGGCCGAGACCGATTGAAGCGCTGTCACCGTCGCCGGAGATGCCGAGGTAATGCAGTTCCTTGTTGGCCAGATTGGCACCAGTTGCCACAGATGGCATGCGACCATGAACAGAGTTGAAGCTGTGGGACTTGCTAAGAAAATAGGCGGGGATCTTTGAGGAACAGCCTATACCAGAAATTTTTGCCACGCGATGAGGTTCCAGCGACATCTCGGCGGTGGCCTGGATGATCGCGGCACTAATCGAATCATGACCGCAGCCAGCGCACAACGTAGTGAAGGAACCCTCATAGTCTCTGCGAGTCAGGCCAAGTTCGTTGGTCTTTAATTGCGGATGTTGAAATTTCGGTTTACCGATATAGCTCATGGTTTTATTTCACCCTTAGCTCTGCTAGTTATTCAGGCGGGAATCTCCCCGGAGTCTTCCAGGCTCTGCATCGAGTTCAGTATTTCCTGTTCAATACGCTGTGCACTCACCAACACACCATTGTAGCTGAGAATGGAATGCATCTTCTCATGGGGTGCATTGCATTCGATTTTCAAAAGGCTTTTTAGCTGTGCATCCCGGTTTTGCTCGATCACATAGGTCAGCTCGTGGTGGTCCAGAAACTCACCAACAGCAGGATGAAACGGGAATGCCCTGACTCGCAGGGTATCGAGCTTGATGCCTTTCTTGTTAAGGCTGTCGAGGACTTCCTGGATGGCCAAGCTGGTGCTGCCGAAATACATTAGCCCTAGTTTGTTTTTGCCGTCGCCGGAAATTTCCGGTTCTGGAATATATCTGAGCGCAGTTTGTAATTTTAGCGTCAACTGGTCCATCATGTCGGCATAGACATCGCCGTCTTCGGTGTATGCAGCGTAGGGATTGTGTGAGCTACCGCGAGTAAAATAGCTGCCCAGGTCCGGGTGTGTTCCTGGATAGGTGCGATAGCTAATTCCATCGCCATCCACATCCAGGTAGCGACCAAATTTTCCTATCTCTTCCAATTGTGCGGCGTTTAACACCTTGCCGCGGTCGTACTCATGCTTGTCATCCCAGTTCAGCGGGTCACATATTTGCTCATTCATTCCTAGTTCTAGATCGCTCATCACTATCACCGGTGACTGCAGTCGATCGGCGATATCGAAAGCCCGGGCAGCGAATTCGAAACATTCGGTTGGCGACGAAGGAAAAAGGAGTACATGCTTGGTGTCACCGTGGGAAGCGTAAGCGCAGGCCAACAGATCGCCCTGCTGCGTGCGAGTAGGCATGCCCGTGGAAGGTCCGACTCTCTGAATGTTAAATAACACAACTGGTACTTCGGCAAAATAGGCCAGGCCTAAAAATTCCTGCATCAGGGATATACCGGGTCCGCTGGTGGCGGTGAACGCCCTGGCTCCATTCCAACCGGCACCGATGGCAATACCGATCGCCGCCAGTTCATCTTCGGCTTGAATGATGGCATATTTTTTCTTGCCCGTGCCTGGGTCGATTCTCAGGCGCTTACAGTATTTGCCAAAACTATCTACTGCCGAAGTGGAAGGTGTAATTGGATACCAGGCGGCGATGGTGGCGCCGCCATAGACGCAACCTAATCCGATCGCCGTATTGCCATCGATCAGTATTTTATTCTTGGTCTTGTTGCCGGCTTTTAGTCGCAAGTCCAGGGGGCAGGAAAAATTCTCCTTCGCATATTGGTGACCGAGTTCCAGAGCATGAATGTTAGGTAAAATGAGCTTTTCCTTGCCACGGAACTGCTCGCCAACCATGGAGGTTAGTATCCTGAAATCGATATCGAGAAAAGCAGAGAGGGCTCCCACATAGACGATATTTTTGAACAGATGGCGCTGGGCAGGGTGGTCAAACTCCCGCAGGCAAATATCTTTCAGCGGGATGCCCAGATATTGCACATCATCTCGAATCAGATCGGCGCTCAGGGCCTTGGATGAGTCATATAGCACATAGCCACCGGGCACCACTGACGCGATATCTTTGTTGACGGTCTGCTCGTTCATGGCCACCATAAAGTCAATGCCTTCACGACGTCCCAGGTAACCGGCGTCGCTAATGCGGACTTCATACCAGGTGGGCAGACCTTGAATATTCGACGGAAAAATATTGTTCGGGCTCACCGGAATGCCCATACGGAACACGGATTTGGCAAACAACTTGTTGGCGCTGGCAGAACCGGAGCCGTTCACATTGGCAAACTTGATGATGAAATCGTTGACTCTGGTGATGGTTTTCACCTTGCTGGATTTAATCAGTTCAGGCATCAGGCACTCGCCTTGGCAGTATCAAACAGATACTTGCGCATATCCCAGGCATTGGTCGGACAGCGCTCCGCACAGAGGCCGCAGTGCAGGCACAGATCTTCGTTCTTGGCCATGACTCTTCCGGTGTTCAGGGGGCCTGACACATAGATGTCCTGGTCCTGGTTTTTCGCCGGCGCCATCAGTGAGGACCGCAAGTCACTTTCTTTGCCGTTGGCGGTGAAGGTGATGCAATCGGTTGGACAAACATCTACGCAGGCATCGCATTCGATGCAGAGCTGATCGGTGAACACGGTCTGCACATCGCAGTTCAGGCAGCGCATGGTTTCCTTGAGGGCCAGCGCTTCATCGAAGCCCAGTTCAACTTCCATGTTGACGTCGTGAAGGGTCTTGGCCTTCTCGGCGTGGGGTACGATATAGCGTACATCGTTGCTTATGTCATTATCGTATGACCATTGGTGTATACCCATTTTCTGACTGGCGAGAGAGGTGATGGGGTCGGGTCGGTCGTTTATGTCTTGCTCAGTGCATATCAGGTGGATCGACACGGCGACGTCATGTCCGTGGGCCACGGCGGAAATGATATTGTCCGGACCGAAGGCTGCGTCGCCGCCGAAGAAGACTCTTTCATGGGTGGTCTGAAAGGTAAGCTTGTTGAGGATAGGAAGCTCCCATTGATCGAACTCGATGCCGAGGTCATGCTCGACCCAGGGCAGACTGTTCTCCTGACCGATAGCGCACAAGACATCATCACAGGGCAGGATTACGGGATCTTCACCGGTGGGGATTAACAAACGTTTCCCATTCTTGTCATATTCCTTGCGCACTTTTTCGAATTCCATGGCGACGAGTTTGCCGTCTTCACAGATATAGCGTTTGGGGACGTGAAAATTGAGGATAGGGATGTCCTCGTTCATGGCGTCTTCTATTTCCCAGGCCGAGGCCTTCATTTCGTCGAAGCCGCTGCGGACCACGACCGTTACCTCCTCGCCACCTATACGCCTGGACGTGCGGCAACAATCCATGGCGGTATTGCCTCCGCCTAAGACCAGTACTTTCTTGCCGATGGAACTGACATGTTCGAAGGCGATATTGGCCAACCATTCGATCCCGGTGTGAATATTATCCCGGGCTTCTTCGAAGCCGGGTAGTTCCACGTGTTTGCCGAGGGGAGCACCGGTGCCTACGAAGATTGCGTCGAATCCCTCTGCCAGCAAATCCCTCATACTGGTAATTTCTTCACCGAAGCGGCAATTAATACCGAGATCGATGACGTAGCTAAGCTCTTCTTCAAGCACTTCCACGGGCAAGCGAAACCGGGGTATTTGAGTGCGCATGGCACCACCGGCAACCCCATCTTTTTCGAACAGGGTGATCTCGTAACCCAGCGGCAGTAGGTCCGCCGCCACCGTTAGCGCGGCCGGGCCGGCCCCAATCAGGGCGATGTGTTTTCCGTTCTTCTTTTTAGGAATAATTGGCAGATGCTTCGAAATATCGGATTTATAGTCTGCCGCGACACGCTTTAGCCGGCAGATGGCAACCGGTTGCTCGTCGATGCGCCCACGCCGGCAGGCTGGCTCACAGGGGCGATCACAGGTGCGCCCGAGAATGCCTGGGAATACATTGGAATACCAATTGATCATGTAGGCGTCGGTGTAACGCTTCTCGGCGATGAGCCTGATGTATTCAGGCACGGGCGTATGGGCAGGACATGCCCATTGACAATCCACTACCTTGTGAAAGTAGCTGGGGTCGTTAATATCGGTAGGTTTCATTAACTGGGGTAAATCGAAATAATTCTGGCTGTAGTGAGTTTAACGGCCGCTGAGTGCATTTCAACAGCCCCACATTATAGGCAAAAGGACCGCGATTGTAATTACTTTATGACAGGCGCCGGACATTGCTGGATTCACTGAGCTTGCGATAAATCCGCAACTTGGCAATGTAGTCAAACGACTGGACAGCCTGTTCCAGCCCGGAGATGAGAGACGTGGGGATTTTATCCGACTTGACAACCAGATCAATATCTATGCCGTGCTCCAGATAATGCAGATCCAGCCTTTCGAAATCGTCATCCGCCAGCAAATCCCGCCACCGCGCCTTGATCTGTCCGATTACCTCGGAGCGATCGGGCAGCTCCTGTGGGTGGGCAGCAGCTTGGGCCGATTCCAGCTCAGACTGCGGGTCAATATGGACGATGACATCGCCGACATCACTGAATCTCGCAATCAAGGAGCGACTGACACTTTCTCCCAGTTGATGGCCTTCTGAAACAGAAATACATGGATTCACTGCTAATTGGGCTTCCAGTAATATCTTACCCCCAGAAGAGTCGACTCCTGAGATTGCTAATCCCTGTAATGCCAGTGTTTTCCATGATGCAGGCCTCAAGCTGGCTATGCCGATGCTGCGGGATAGCAGTGCCCACCAGTGCCTTGAGGCTGTCCACGCACAACTTCCAGGCAATCATGGCAATCATCAGGGCAACGATAATTGCTGCCACCGTATCCATCCACACATAGCCCTGTTGTGCCGCTATCAAGCCGATCAATACCGCTACAGAAGACATGGCATCGCTGCGACTGTGCCAGGCATTGGCCTTGAGAAGGTTCGAATTCAGCCGTCTGGCGACGCGCACGGTGTATTGATGGATCCATTTCTTGCTGGCGATGGAAATAATTGCGATGGCTATGCCACCGAGGGCAGGAACAGAAGACCCTGGCTGGTCCGCAGGCGTTGAATGCTGTCAAACAGCAGTATTCCCGCGGTGATAAAAAACACGATGCCCATGGCGATAGTGCCCAGGGTTTCGAATCTGCCATGTCCGTAGGGGTGTTCTGCATCGGGCGCGGTGTGAGAGATTCTGGCTACGATGAGGACAAAAATATCGCTAACGGCATCGGTCAGTGAATGTATGCCATCGGTAATCAGGGCAAATGACTGAGTCATCATCCCGCCCACAATCTTCCCGATACCCAGCAACAGATCCAGCCACATACCCACCAAGGTGACTCTGGTGGCATCTTGCTTGGCGTTGGGTAAATTCATGAAAGCTTGGAGAGGCGATGACGGCTGGGGTTCAGCTGCTAAACTCAAGCAGGGCTAGCGGGCATAAAAAAAGCCCAACGACCAGAGGTTGTTGGGCTCAATGTACTATCAAGGGAGAGATAGATGAAACAAAACCCACAACTTTGAATAACATCTACCTACACACACTCAGACTGTGGCGCAGCGCCAAAGTTCCCATTAAATCCAAAAAAGCTTTGTTATTTACATAAGATCTAAATTAGATAAGATATATTATACAAACCATTGAAATCAAAGAAGATTGATAATCTCTATTTCATCTAATACGGCTGCATCGATGGTCTCTCGATTGCTTATTACGCCAATACTCGCGGTAGCAGGCTCAAAATATCGAGCTGCTATGGCCTTAAGATCGGTGATAGTGGTGCCTAGAACCCCCATCCGGAATTTCATTCGCTGCTCCATAGTTTTGCCGAAGAGGTGATTATAGAATGCCTGTTTGGCCTCGCCTGCTGGCGATGAGGGCTTGTCCATGGCAGCGATAACACCCAGTATGGCCTCTTCGAGCTGACGTGGAGTATGACTCCCCGATATTACCCAGTCCACGGCACGATCGAAGTCGTCCAGAGTTTCGGTGAGACGAGGATCTCGATAGGAAAAAAATCGGAAGGAGGCTGAGTTGGCGTCTTGCCCGGCGCCGCCGCCATAGGCACCGCCCTGTTCCCGAATCGCTCTATGCAGGTAGCCATTACGCATGAAGCCGGCGAGTACGTGGAGGCCGGCATTATCCTCATGACCAGCGGCAACCGTGGCATATGCCTTGGCGCAGAAATTAACCTGGGTAGAGGTAGTCCAGACCTGTCTAATGCCTTCGCGGATCGGTGCCAGAGATAGATGGGAGTCGACGCTGCCATTGCTCGGTCTATTCCACACAGCGGCCAGCTCTGCCAGCACCTGCTCCTGATGCTGTTTTTCGGCAATGAGGAGAAATTGGGTGTCGGCCTGCGCGATGGCTTGATGTAATTGCTGAAAGCCCATCAATACCTTGCTGCGTTCGTCGGCATCGGCCATCTTATCGCGCAGTAGCTTGAGTCCCTGGATGCCTGCAAGGCCACCAGAACAATGGCTTAGGTGGGCGGCAGGGCTCATCCTGCTGGATGCGAGACCCATTGCCAGCCCATGCCCCTGTGCGGTGATGCTGCTCTCCTTGCGAGCACAGATCTGTTCGATTAATTCTCGCAGGCGTTGATCTTCATCGAAGCGCACCTGCGCTACGGTGGCGTTTAACAGTTCGGTTAGCGCGGCATGGTTACGGACCAGGGATTTTGACGAAAATGTCAGCAGGGCATGGGTTTTTTGCACGTCTTGCAGGCCACTATGGATGCTGCTGAAGCAATTCAGGCCACCGCTAATCCGAGCCTGCCAGGTTTGCACTTCGGCGTAGTCCTTATCCCCGATACCGAATTCCGTGAGACAGCTCGTGTACAGGGGCAATAATTCAAGAAGACCCGGTTCCAGCGCGGGGAGTTGCATGACTACCTGCTGATAACTCAAGCCGTTGGTGCCCTGGGCGTAATAGCTAACCGGCAATTTGTTGGGTCTGAATTCGATTCTCTCGGGCTCGGTCAATTTCTTAGGCACGTCTTGCAGGCCGACCTTGGGCAAGATGCCGGGGTCATCTTCCTGTGCCTGACGTTGCGCCAGTGCCTTAGAGTCGGCAAGGATCTGGTTCTGCTGCTGCTCCGATAACGTGGCTTTAATCACCGCCAGTTGCTGCAGTTCAGATTGCACTTTCCTGTTTGCCAATTCGGTATCCGGCTTCAGGGTCAATGTGACCTGATGGCAGTTGTGCAATAGCAATTCCTGAATCAACTCAGGAATAAAGTTCTGATCTTTTATCTGTACTCGTAACTCTTCCAGCACCGGGTCAATGTCGAGTAGTTGAATTGGATCACCGCGGTGGGTGGCGGTGGAGAGACCTGCCAGTATAAGTTGCAGGCCGTAAGGATAGCCGTCGCCGGATATTTCCCGCTGGTTCAGTTCCAATTGATGCAGGGCGGCCTCTACATGCTCGATGGCAACGCCGGTCTCACAGATCTCCAGCAGGCTGTCTCGAATCAGGCTTTCAACTTCTGCGGTCGATGTCGCCTCACAGCCTTCGAGACCCGCCATGAAACTCATCTCGCGGTTGGAGTCTTCAAGGCCGCATAAGGGAGAGGGTGATGTACCTAGATTGGAGGTTTCTAATACTCTCATCAGGGGGCTGGAGCTATTATCCAGCAGGACGCTACTTAGCAGCTGCGCTCTAAAAAGGCCGCTGAGGCTGGTACTGCAGCCAAGTAGCCAACCCATAACAATATGGGTCTTGCTGCTGGCAGTGTTTTCGGCAGCATAAAACTCCTCTATCTTCACCGGTGACAGGTATCTCTTTTCATTACTAACTTCTATATTGATATCGAGTTTTTCGAAGTTGGACAATGCGAGTTCTTCGAAGGCCTGGTGATGTTCACAGGCAGGGATGTCTCCAAACGTCATAAATACTGAGTTGCTCGGATGGTAGTGGGTCTTGTAGAAATTTACGAGCCGCTGATAAGTCAAATCCGGGATCGCCTCCGGCTCACCACCACTATTGAAATGATATGTCGACGTCGGGAACAGATACCGGCTCATGGTTTGCCATAGCACACTGTTGGTGGAGCTCATGGCGCCTTTCATCTCATTGTATACGACACCCTTATATTGTAATTCGCTTTCAGGATTGTCAGCTTCTGAAAATTCCAGACGATGACCCTCTTGGGCAAAATCCAGTTTGTGCAGCCGGGAGAAAAATGCGGCATCGAGATAAACATTCAGTAGGTTATCGAAATCTTTTCTGTTCTTGCTGGCGAAGGGGTATGCAGTCCAGTCACTGCTCGTGAATGCATTCATGAAGGTATTTAATGAGCGCCGGATCATCATGAAGAATGGATCCCTCACCGGGTATTTTTTACTTCCACACAGTGCCGTATGCTCGAGGATGTGGGCGACACCGGTGGAATCCATGGGCACTGTACGAAAGGCGACGAGAAATACATTTTCGGGATGGTCGCAGCTCAAATGATAATGCACGGCACCGGTTACCCGGTGGCTGTACTCTTCCATTACCACCTGGAGCGAGGAAATGGTGTGGCTACGTTTCCATTCGAAAGCGGGGTGAAAATTTTGAGGAGTTGGACTGTTGTCTGCTTGTGAACTGCCTGCTGCTGTCATCTTGAACCTGGATTTTTGCCGTGCAGGGCTGTGGGCCGCGGGCTGCACTGGAGCGGCTTGGGTAAATTACTCGGGAGGTGTCTCCAGAGAGAGATTGCCTAGTTTACCTGAGCGGTAATCGTTTAGTAATAATTCTGAGGTCTTGTGCCAGTCTGGATGTCCGCCTTTGCCCAGAGAGCCTCGGATTTCTGCGATATGGCGCAGCAGTTGTTCCGGCTGGGTAACACTCCCGGCGATATTGTAACGATGTGTAAGCACATGACGGTGGTCCTTGAGTAGCATCTCGGCGGTGAACCAGGCGATGTCTTCAGCCTCGACGGCGGTGTTGCGGATGGTACCCGTGCAGGCCAGCATGAAGGCTGCACCCTGGTCTTCGAGTCGGGGCCACAGCAGCCCGGGGGTGTCGATCAGATACCAGTTTTCATCCAGCTGCACCCGCTGTTGGCGGCGAGTCACCGCAGGTTCATTGCCAGTCTTCGCCAGCTTTCTGTCTGTTAGTTGGTTGAGGATAGAGGACTTGCCGACATTGGGGATGCCTACGATTACTATTTGCCTGGCTCGAGATTGGCTTGCCCTGGGTTCGCATAATTGATAAGCGCTCTTGAGCAGTGACTCGCGAGGCAGAGGCTGGTCGCGGCCATTGAGCAGGCAAATATTGGCGGATTGGGTGTTGAAATAGTTTAACCAGGCTTGGGTAGTTTGCTTTTCCGCCAGATCGGCTTTGTTCAAAATCTTGATGATTGGTAGTTGCTTTGTCATTGAGGCCAGCAGCGGATTGGCGCTGGCCATGGGAATCCGGGCATCCAATACCTCGATGACGACGTGAATACCACGCAATAATTTAACCAGTTCTTTCCTGGCCTTGTTCATGTGTCCCGGATACCAGGAAATTACCATGCCATTACACCCATGATCACAGCAGCCCATGCCGGGTCGCTTCTGTGTTCTGATTTATGGACCGCTTTTACGTTATACTGCGGTTCGGAAAGTCACAATTGCTGCCGGAAGTTTAAGAATATTAGACTCCGGCTCCAGCTAGCCGAATCATACAGCAGAGGTGGTAGTACGCAATGGCAGAATCAGTGGTGCAGGCGGGAATTGAATTCAAGCTGGATGCGGATCTCAATCCTTTGGTGTTGCTGGTGGAAAATGAGAGCCACCTGCATGGCGGGCCTGCCACAGAATCCCACTATCGGATTACCGTGGTCTCAGATTGCTTCGTGCCCATGTCCCGGGTGCAACGACACCAACATGCCTATAAACTATTGGCTGATGAGCTTGTCGATGGCGTACACGCGCTGGCGCTACACCTGTATACCGCTGCAGAATGGCAGGGCAGAAATGAAACCTCTCCCCCGTCTCCAGATTGCCATGGTGGCAGTAAATCTGAGCGTTAAAGACCAGGGCATTATATAAACCTAACGTTCAGTAATTTTGATAAATACTGCTTGAGAGCAACGCGTTTATGAAGACTCGCCAACTGGAACTACTGGTCGCGGCAGTCACTGCAGTGGCGATGCTGGTGCTGACAATTTCGGTGCAGCGACTGGCTATGCCAGGTAGGATCGAGGGAAACACGGTGGTGGCAGTGCCTCCGATTATCGTATTCCCAGATTTTGCAGGAATATCAGATGTGCTGCTAAAGAAACAGCAATTTTTCGATTTTTTCGAGGATTACATAGTCACCGAAAATATCCGCATCAAGCTGTTGCGAGGGCAGCTGTTAAAGAATGCCGATATCGTAAATAACGATATCGCCTTGAGTTCGCAGGAACGGGAATGGATGCAGGAGCTTGCACAAAACTATGGACTGAAAATGGCGCAGTCCAGCGATCGGGAAGTTGCCAATGAGCTAGTGCTGAGGGTCGATGTCATCCCGGTTTCTCTGGCCCTGGCGCAAGCGGCCAACGAATCTGCCTGGGGTACCTCCCGCTTTGTTCTGGAAGGCTATAATATCTTCGGCCAGTGGTGCTACGTAGAAGGATGCGGGATGGTGCCTCAGCGCCGCATCAGCGGCGCGACTCACGAGGTAAAACGATTCGATTCCATTGCGGCATCGGTCAAAGGCTATTTCAATAATATCAATACCCACCACCTTTACACCCATCTTCGCGAATTGCGGGCCTTTATGCACAATCAACAACAGACTCTGGATCCCATGGTGCTCGCTTATGGCCTCAGCCACTACTCGGAACGCGGCGAGCATTATGTGGCCGAGATAAAGGATATTATTATTCAGAATAAATTGCGCAACCGGGATCGCTTGGTCAATTCAATCGGCAGTATTGATCCACTGCACTGAGTACCAATAGAAGCGGCGTGAATCCAGATCCGGCGCCGTGCAGATATAGCGCCATCGACGTCCCCGGTATTCTTCCGTGGCTAACAATTCGACGAGACCGGCATCCCTGTCCAGCCAATTCGTCGGTATGGGTTTGCTATTGGCAAAACAACTGAGTTGAGCAGGGTCATAGTTTCCCGGGGCGAATTTCAGGGTGACATTGGGACTTCTATCGCCAGTCACCGGTGACAGTCGCCCCATCTGTTCGACATCGAAGGCAAGGGCCTCGAATTTGACCTTGGCAGTTTCGAGATTGGCGTAAATGCTGCCCAGAGGAAAGCGGGGTAAGGCAAGGAAATCGGAGTGGCTGCTCACGGCCCCTGAATTTTGCGCCAGGCCGACGAAACCAAGTTCGGACAACATCGCCTTTATCGCCGCATCATATTCACCATAAGGGTAGGCTAAATATCGATGTGACTGGCCTGTCTGCTTCAGGATAGTCTGCTCCGCCTGTAATAATTCTTGGCGTAATCTTTGTAGGCGTTGCTGATCGGATTCCCCCTGCTTGTTTTCGAGCATATAAGGGTGATCTATCATGTGGTTACCGATAACAACGCCGGCATCCGTCATCTCGCGAATCTGCTGCCAGGACATATAGTTACTTTGTCCGTCGTTAATGGGCTGGGTGCTGAGGAACAGGGAGAATGGATAATCAAAGGTTTGCAGCATCGGAAACGCCTGCTCGTAGATGGAGATGTAGCCATCGTCGAAGCTAATGGCTACGGCGCGATCGGGAAGCTGCCGGCCACTGCGCAAGCTGGAAATCAGGGTGTCGAGGCCGATCACGGTAAATCCGTTATCCCGTAAATACTCCAGGTGCCGCCTGAATTGGGCAGGAGAAATGCTGGTGGAGGAGGGCGTGTCATCGGCGACATGGTGATATGCCAGAATTACAGCGTGGTCGGCGGCGAAGGAGGAAGTGATGCCTGCCATGAACACCACTAGTAACACTAAGAAAGAACGCATGTGTTCTGATTCCGGAAGAAGCGCCAGCCAATATGATACCGCAAAAAACACCGGAGCCTGACTACTCGTATTTCTTAATTATTGCCGCCGGCGGTATAATGCGGCCCCGCAACAGGCCTACTCAAACACTGGAGTAATAGCAATGATTTATTCAGGCAAGGCGCTCAGCGTCGATATTTTGCCTTCAGGCACCGCCCACCTGATCTTTGACCTGGAGGGATCCTCGGTCAATAAATTCAATCAGCATACGTTGAGGGAACTGCAGCAAGCAGTAACCGTCCTTGAAAGTGCTGAAGTTCGCGGTGTTATTTTCTCGAGTGCAAAATCCACCTTCATTGTTGGCGCCGATATTACGGAATTCACTGCTATGTTTCGGCAGGACGAACAACAAATAATGAATTGGGTGATAGAGGCGAACAAGATTTTTTGTGACATCGAAGATCTCCCGGTACCAACGGTGAGTGCTATTAACGGAGTAGCTCTAGGCGGTGGCATGGAGTTGGCACTCGCAACGGACTACCGGGTCGGATGTGAACAAACTGTACTTGGTTTTCCTGAGGTTAAATTGGGCATCCTGCCAGGCTTCGGCGGCACTGTAAGAATGCCCCGACTGATTGGTGCTGACAATGCGAACCAGTGGATCAGCAGCGGATCCCAAATCAGGGCGCAGCAGGCCTTCGCCGAGGGGGTATTGGATGCGTTGGTGGAAGCAGACCGGTTGATAGATGCAGCCGAAACAATTATCGAACAATGTATTTCGGGCAAACTCGATTATAAGCAGCTGCGGCAGCAAAAAACCTCTGCCTTGTCCTTGCAGCCTCTGGAGTTGATGGTGGCGTTCGATACCGCCAAGGCTCTGGTGTCGGCTAAGGCAGGCCCCAATTATCCGGCTCCGCTCACGGCGGTGCAGGTGATGCAGGATGGGGCCATACTGGATCGAGCCGGCGCCCTCGAAGTCGAACACCGGGGTTTCGTTAAGTTAGCCAGATCCGAAGTCGCAGCGAACCTGGTCCAGATGTTTCTGAACGATCAATTCCTCGCCGCCAAGGCCAAGCAGCAACTGACAATAGCGGCCGATGTAAACTCAGCAGCGGTGCTGGGCGCCGGCATCATGGGTGGTGGTATCGCCTATCAGTCGGCCTTGAAAGGTACACCGATAATAATGAAGGACATCCTCCCCGCAGGCATCGATCTGGGCATGAAGGAAGCAGGCAAATTGCTCGAGAGACAGGTCGCGAAGGGTCGTATCGATAGTAAGAAGATGGTGAAGATCCTTTCCAGCATCACTCCAACCCTGGATTATGCGGGCTTCGACAAGGTTGATATCGTGGTGGAGGCGGTCATTGAGAACGCGGATATCAAGAAGGTAGTGCTGGCAGAACTGGAAGCGACTGTCGGCGCAGACACGATCATCGTCAGTAACACTTCCACTATCTGCATCGATGACCTCGCGTCTGCCCTGCAGCGACCGCAAAATTTCTGCGGCATGCATTTCTTTAACCCGGTGCCGGTGATGCCACTGGTTGAGGTGATCCGTGGTGAGCATAGCAGCGATGCGACGGTGGCAACCACCGTGGCCTATGCTAAAAAAATGGGAAAAACCCCGATCGTGGTGAATAATTGCCCCGGCTTTCTGGTGAATCGAATCTTGTTCCCATACTTCGGAGCGTTTGCGCGGTTGCTTCACGATGGCGCCGACTTCAGGCAAATCGATAAGGTCATGGAGCGATTCGGCTGGCCCATGGGTCCGGCCTATTTGCTCGATGTTGTTGGTCTGGATACCGCGGTTCACGCCCAGGCAGTGATGGCGGCGGGGTTTGAGCGCATGAAACTGGATTTTGACAGCGCCATCGACAAACTCTACCAAGGCAAGGATTTAGGCCAGAAGAGTGGGCGGGGCTTCTATTTATATGAACTGGATACCAAGGGCAGGCCAAAGAAATTACCCAATCCGGATATCGATGCCCTGATAGCGACGGTGCAGCGAAGTAAGCGGGATTTCGATGATGAGGAAATTGTTGAGCGAATGATGGTGGCCCTGGGTCTCGAAACGGTGAGATGCCTGGAAGACAACATCGTTGCGACGGCAATCGAGGCAGACATGGGCCTGGTGTTGGGGTTGGGCTACCCTGCGTTCCGTGGCGGCGCACTACGCTATATAGATAGCCTGGGTGTGGCTGAGTTTTGCCAGATCGCAGACAAGTATGTTGAGCTTGGTGATTTGTACAAGCCCACCGCGACGATGAGAGAAAAAGGCGCCGCTGGCGAGACGTATTACGGCTAACGCCGAGGAGAATTACATGAGTTTACGTGCTACAGATGCAGTAATCATAGACGGGATTCGCACCCCCATGGCGCGCTCCAAAGCCGGTGCTTTTCGCCATGTCCGGGCCGAGGCGCTTTCCGCCCGACTGATCGACGGGTTGTGCGAGAGAAACCCGTCACTGCCGCCGGCAGCGGTTGAGGATGTGATCTGGGGCTGCGTTAATCAGACCCTGGAGCAGGGTTGGAATGTGGCTCGAAACGCGGCCCTGATGTCGGTGCTGCCACATTCGACTTGCGCCCAGACTGTCAACCGACTCTGTGGTTCTTCCATGTCGGCTTTACATACCGCCGCCGCCGCGATTCAGAGTGACAATGGTGAGGTGTTTATCGTCGGCGGTGTCGAGCATATGGGCCATGTGGGGATGACCCATGGGTTGGATCTGAATCCCCGGGCTTCCCTGCACATCGCCAAGGCCTCCTGGATGATGGGTGTCACCGCCGAAGTACTCGCCAAGATGCACGGCATTGGTCGGCAGCAGCAAGATGAATTTGCGGTACGTTCACATAAATTGGCTGATGCCGCGCGTAGTAGCGGTGCTTATGACAATGAGATCGTCGCCATTGAAGGGCACGACGACAATGGTTTCAAAGTGCTGATAGAACATGACGAGACCATCCGCGCCGATACCAACCTGGAAAGCCTGTCGAAATTGCGTCCCGTGTTTGACCCGGCAAACGGAACCGTCACTGCCGGTACCTCTTCACAGTTGTCAGATGGTGCGTCGGCGATGCTGATCATGTCTGCCGGAAAGGCACAGGCTTTGGGATTAAAGATTCGCGCCCGCATCAAGTCAATGGCCTATGCCGGCGTCGATCCATCTATCATGGGTTATGGACCCGTACCGGCGACCGAAAAAGCCTTGACCAAAGCGGGGCTGAGCATAGCCGATATCGATTGTGTCGAACTCAATGAAGCATTCGCTGCCCAGTCTCTGCCGGTACTCAAGGACCTGGGGTTGTTGGAGGTGGTGGAAGACAAGGTTAATTTAAAGGGTGGCGCGATTGCGCTGGGGCATCCACTCGGTTGCTCGGGTACCCGTATCACTACCACCTTGCTGAATAATATGGAAGACAAGGACGCTACCCTGGGCCTGGCGACGATGTGCATCGGCCTGGGTCAGGGAATTGCCACAATCATTGAGCGGGTCTGATTTTTCTAGCCACCATTTATGGAGTCGCTATTGCAGATGAGCGCAGTTAACAAGAATCGATTCAAGCTAAACCGCAGTCGTAAGAATTTGCGCCGTGGGGTGGGCCGAGCTATCGCCGATTACAATATGATCGAAGACGGTGATTTGATAATGGTCTGCCTGTCAGGTGGCAAAGATTCCTATACCATGCTGGACATCCTTCTAAACCTGCAAAAACATGCTCCCATAGACTTCAACCTGCATGCCGTGAGCCTGGACCAGAAGCAACCGGGTTTTCCCGAACATGTGCTGCCGGACTATCTTTCAAACCTCGGCATCGATTACAAAATTATCGAGCAGGACACTTACAGTATTGTTACCGAGAAAGTGACCGCAGGGAAAACGTATTGTGGGCTCTGTTCGCGCCTGCGACGTGGCATTCTGTACAACTACGCTGATTCCATTGGCGCAAGTAAGATCGCCCTGGGCCACCATCGGGATGATATTATCGAGACCCTGTTTCTGAACATGTTTTACGGTGGCAAGCTGAAGGCGATGCCGCCAAAATTACTCAGCGACGATAAACGCAACATCGTGATAAGGCCGCTAGCCTACTGCAAGGAGAAAGAGATTAGTCTATATTCAGATTTGGTGAATTTTCCAATCATTCCCTGCAATCTCTGTGGCTCTCAGGATAATTTGCAGCGACAGGCGATTAAAGCCATGCTGCAAAACTGGGACCGGGAACACCCGGGCCGAGTCGAAAGTATCTTCCGCAGCATTGCCAATGTCTCTCTGTCACAACTGGCGGATACCAGTCATTTCCCGTTTTCCGACCTCAGGGCAGGACCGCATACTGTGAAAAACCCGCTAGTGAAACAGACTGCTGAAAATGACGCTGGATTGAGTGTGTTGGAGTTGGGTTAGCGGTAATGGAGATCCCCCATACCCAGTTGCCCGACGCCGTGTTGAGAGCGGTAATCGAAGAGTATATTACTCGTGAGGGGACGGATTATGGGGGTCGGGAATATACCTTGGATGAGAAAGTCGAACAGGTGATTAACCAATTGCAGCGCAGGGAAGTGCTAATCAATTACGATCCCGACACCCGGAGTTGTCAGTTAGCACCTTGCCCCCAGCACTTTAAGCAGCCTTGAATAGATTCTAGCCAAAATGCCAAAAGAAAGAACTGATGCAAGTCAGAAAGGAAACTCTCTGATTCCGAAACAGGAACTCGATGCCAGGGGATTATTCTGCCCGGAGCCAGTGATGTTATTACATAACAAGATTCGCGAAATTGAAGTAGGTGAATTGCTGCGTTTGACTGCTAGCGATCCCTCGACCTGCCGAGATGTGCCCAAGTTCTGTCTCTACCTCGGCCATGAGCTACTCGAGGCGACACAGACCGATGAGGAATACATCTATCTCATACGTAAGAGTGGAAGTTAGAAGCCTGTGATACATAAGCTCTTACTTGCTGCGGTGTGACGGAAGTGACTGCGACGGCAGAGCAGCCAGAAATCGTCTACCTGCTCGATGCTTCGATCTATATTTTTCAATCCCACTTTTCACCTTACGTCGAATGTCGCAGTACCGAGGGCGCCGAGCTAAGTGCACTCTACGGATTTACTTTATTCCTTTTGCAGTTCCTGCGACGGGTGAAACCCACCCATTTAGCTGTCGCCCATGACGCCAGTCTGTTCTGCGGATTTCGCCATCAACTCAGCCCCGACTACAAATCCAATCGAGAGTTGCCGGACGAGAATTTCGCCATGCAACTGCAGGCCTGCTCCGAAATTTGCGGCATCCTTGGCTTGATTTCATTCGTCAGTAAAGTGTATGAGGCAGACGATATAATTGGCAGCATGGCCAGTAGCGTGCGTCAGCAAACCGAGGCCTGTGCGATTCACATCGTCTCAAGAGATAAAGACTTGGCCCAGCTATTGGTTTCCAGCCAGGATTGTCTGTGGGACTACAGTGGCAATGTTAAACGTTTTAGTATGGATATTTTGAATGACTATGGTGTGCGGCCTGAACAATTTACAGATTATCTAGGCCTGGTCGGGGATTCGGTGGATTGTATCAGTGGTGTACCGGGTGTGGGCCCGGTCAAGGCACGGGTGTTGCTGAAGGAGTTTGGCAGCGTGGAAGGTATTTACAGCAATCTTGATAAGGTGGGGTCATTGTCCTTGCGAGGTGCGACACGCCTGCCCGATATTCTGGCGGCTCATCGTGAATCTGCCGTATTGAGCAAGCTACTGGCGACGATCGTCTGCGACGTAAGCGATGACAACGAAACGTTCTCGAATATTAAACTGGAGGCACTGGCGCGCGGGCATCCCGACATGAATGGCTTGGAAAATTTCCTGGAAGAATACAGCTTTCCGGGTCGGGACCTCGATCACATCCTGTCCCAGGCGGGTCAACTCACCTGAGGAAAAGCACCCTGATCGATGTTCAGTTAATGAAAATAGTAGCCGACGCCAATATAATCGAGATAGAAAGCAGCTTTTGCCAGTTCGGTGAGTTGGTTTTAATTCCTGGCAGAAAAATCAGCAAGGCCGACCTTGTCGATGCCGATGCTCTGCTAATAAGGTCCATCACTCGCGTCGACCGCTCCCTGCTCGACGGCACCGCGGTTAGATTTATCGCCACCGCAACCAGCGGCGTCGATCATATCGATCTAGATTATCTCGCTGATAAGGATATTGGCTTTGCCGATGCCAAGGGCAGTAACGCCAACGCTGTAGTCGACTATTGCTTCGGGGTTATCGCCTTAGCGCTGCTTGAAGAGAAAATTGATGTGGCCGAGCTCGAGGTGGGAATTATCGGTGGCGGCAAGGTGGGTGGTCTGTTCGCTAACAAGCTTGCCCGGCTCGGTATTGCCTATCGTGTATACGATCCATTCTTACAAGGTAGTGGCTGCCACTGCCGTACGCTCGAAGCGGCCATGCAGTGTCAGGTAGTTTCCTTGCATGTGCCCCTGACTCACGCCGGCGCTCACCCAACAGCCAAATTGATCGGGGCTAAACAGCTGGAATTACTACCAGCGAATGCGGTCCTGATTAACACTTGCCGCGGCTCGGTCGTGGATGAACAGGCCCTGGGCGAGTTTCTGACGCACCGCCTTGATATAACGACGGTGTTCGATGTATGGGAAAATGAACCGGGTATCAATGTGAGCCTGGCATTGCGTGTAGACATCGCCACCCCACACATTGCAGGCTATAGCCAGCCGGCCAAGGTAGCCGCTACCGAGTCTATTTTGCGTGCATTCCAGGAATATTTTTTCCCCCTAGAACCAGGTCGGGATCCGGCGACGATAGCAGCGACCTCAGCGCAGGAAAAACTGCCGCTCCCAATCGGTCTGCGCCAGGGAAGTGAGCTCCCACAGTGGGCGACTCTGCTGGATGTCTTGCCACTGACCAGAATTAGCCAGGAATTCAAGCAGTCACTGGCGAGTGGCTCTGGAAAATCTGCGTTCGACGAGTTCAGGAGCTTCCACAGGCAGCGATTAGAATTTAAAAACTATTCGATCGAGCTTGAACAATGGAATCGAAGTGAGCTGAAATTATTCGAGGCCATGGGATTCGAATTAGTCTAACTGGCGGGCAGGCCTGCTACTATCTATACTGCTCCAGCACGCGAGCAATCTGATGCACTGCTTGCTTCAGTTCATCTTCCCGCGGTAGAAACACCAGCCTGAAGTGTTGGCTGTCCTGAATGTTAAAAGCACTACCCTGTACCAGCAGTATCTTCTCCTGCTCGAGGATATCCAAAACCAGTGCGACGTCATTTTTAATCCGGTAAACAGAAGGATCCAGCTTCGGAAACATGTATATCGCGCCGCCGGGCTTGACGCAGCTGACGCCAGGAATCTGGCGCAGTAGATCCCAGGTGAGATCACGTTGTAGCTTCAGCCGACCACCGGGCAGGATCAGTTCTTTAATACTCTGATAACCTCCGAGCGCGGTCTGTACGGCCAATTGAGCCGGAACATTAGCGCACAGCCGCATATTGGTGAGGATCTCGAGGCCTTCGATATAGTCTTCTGCCGACACCTTGTCGCCGCTTAAAATCATCCAACCAGATCGAAAGCCGGCCAGGCGGTATGACTTGGAGAGCCCATTAAAGCTGACAATAAACAGGTCGTCTGCGAGGGAGGCCAGCGGTATAAATTTCGCATCATCGTAGACAATCTTGCTATAAATTTCGTCGCTGAAGAGGATGAGCTGGTGCCGCCGTGCAAGCTCGATCAGCTCCAGTAAAATTTCCTTGCTGTAAACCGCACCGGTGGGATTATTGGGATTTATAATTACCAGCGCCCGGGTGTTAGGACTTATTCTGGCTTCGATATCCCCTATGTCCGGAAACCAGTCGGCGGCTTCGTCGCACACATAATGTACCGGTTTGCCACCGCTGAGACTGACAGCGGCTGTCCACAGCGGATAATCCGGAGCCGGAATCAAGACTTCGTCACCATTGTTGAGCAGCGCTTGCATGGCCATCGTAATCAGTTCGCTGACACCATTGCCCAGATAAATATCATCGATATCGACGCCATTGATACCGAGCTTCTGACACTCCTGCATGATGGCCTTACGGGCAGAATATAAACCCTTGGAATCGCAATACCCCTGCGCGTCGGACAGGTTATGGATGACGTCATGGAGAATTTCGTCGGGAGCATGGAAGCCAAAGGGTGCCGGATTGCCGATATTCAATCGCAATATCTGATGACCGTCTTCTTCCATACGCCTGGCATGATCCAGCACTGGGCCGCGAATGTCGTAACAGACATTATTGAGCTTGTCTGATTGCGTGATATTATCCATTGATGTTCCAGTGCCAGGTGATTCGCCGTTTTATTGTAACATCAATGCTGTGCGGGGCATGTTGGGATCCGGAAATGCGAGCTGTGGAGCGAGCGCAAGGGCCAGTTTCAGTCACGGGCTTCTTGGCATAGTGTCGGACCTGCAGGCAGTAGCCCCAGCTTCCGAGTGAGAGTGTTTTATGAGTGAGACTGAAAATAAAATTCCGAAAACGGAAGCCCAGTGGCGACAGAAACTTTCTGATGAGCAGTATCGTGTCTGTCGCGAAAAAGGTACCGAGCAGGCCTTTAGCGGCGAGTACTGGGACTCAAAGGAGGAGGGTATGTATCGCTGTGCCGGATGTGGCGAGCCCTTGTTTTCCTCACAAACCAAGTACGATTCTGGTTGTGGCTGGCCCAGTTTTTATGCGCCGTCGAATTCGGAGTGTGTATCCGAACAAGTGGATAATTCACAGGGCATGATGCGAACGGAGGTCGTTTGCAGCAATTGTGATACTCATCTGGGGCACGTGTTTCCCGATGGACCGCCGGAAACCGGTTTACGCTATTGTATCAATTCGGCATCGTTAGGCTTTGATAACGAAGAGGATTAGGGCTGAAACCAGTAGTTCCCCGGCATTAGGCAGATCGACTTCGGTTGCCGCGGGCAAGCAAAGAGGGCTGTATCTGTTTCAGATACAGGCCTTCGTAATTTACGGACAAGGTGTAGTGCGCAGGTTCAGCGTTCGATAACATAGAGACCTTGAACCGAATTGGAATCATTGAGCATGTCTATCAGGTTGAAACCGCCCACAAACCAGGTCGCGGAATCACCGGTAAACAAACCGCCAAGAGTGGCGCCGATAGAGGAGCTGACGAGACCGCCCAGGTCCGATAGCGAACCCCCACTAGAATTCAAGCTGGCGACGCCGCGGCTCACCGAGCCGGTAAAACCAAGTGACCAGGTTTGAATGGTATGCATGCCGGTAACGCCGACGTCCACATCCAGTCTACCGTCGGTAATCGCGCCAGAGTCGAAATCAACATGCAGGTGTGCAAATACGCCGAGGATACTGCCTGCACTTGCACGACCGACGTAACTGGCGTGGTCACCATTTTGGTAGGAGTGAAAAGTACCTGTCATGCTGGAAATCGGAGCCGGATTAACATTAGCCAGGAAATCCCCCGAGCTGATGGTGGCGTTGTCGGCATCGATAGGTGTAACTACCACAAAATTTTGCGTGACTTGATTTGCCCAGGGGCCCCAGCTAATGAATGGCGGACGCGTTTCCACAGCCGGCGGCTGTGGCTGTAGGGGTCCATGAGGCGGATGCGTTCCCGTAGTCGGTGTAGGTTCGGGCTCCGGGCGTTTACCACTAATCAGTACACTACCCGAGAGGGTGTAACTGGAATTCTCATCGCGGAGGCTGAAGCCACCCACCAGTCCACCGACGAAATCCGGTGGTTCCTCGATATCCGGTAGTCTGCCAGGTTCGGGAATGGAATCTTCGAAGGCAGGGAAGGCAGTGGAGGTGAAAAAGAATCCAGCTATATCGCCCCTGACAGAACTCGCCGGGTCGATAGTTGTGCTGTCTATTCCGGTGATGGTGCCGCCAGTGACGGTCATATCCAGCAAATTGCCATTAATGAATCCGGAAAACTGCGTGTCCCAGATGGCGCCACTAGCTGTGGTTACCACAAGGCCGCCATTGCTCAGGCTTCCAGTATCGAGGTTAATATCAAAAGCAAATCTTTTTATTGAGGAAATCGTGCTGTCATTGGCGCCTCCGAGTTGTTGTGCGCCCTGGAAAAAAATGATATCGGTGTCGTTAATGATTTCGCTGCTGACATCGAGGCGGAATAAGCCTGTAGCTACTGAATTCTGTGGCCGTAACGTACTCACGCTTGTCTATAACATGGGAAACCTTGGCAACAACGAACACCTCTGGCAGGCCCACATCGAGATCCCCCCTGGCGGATTTCCCCTGCAGGATATCGATCGCTGGCCTATAAGCGCGGTTGGATCAGGGTTATAAATGGGGGCGGGGTTTACTTCAGTTTTTGATTGAGCCGTTGCATGAAGTGATCGAGGTTGCTTTCAGCCTCGCAACGATATCGGAATGGGCCAACTTCTCCGCCCTCGCGAACTTTGAAATACCACAGATTCTTTTCACTAAACATGCGCTCACTGCGGGACTGGGTATTCGTTGTGGAAGTGGAATCTTGCTGGCGCGTGAGTGGCATTAGTAAAATCAACAGCCGTAGGGGTTTGGTCTCCGCTAGCTTAAGGTCACTACTAATAAAAAATTAGCTCTGACCAAGAATAAGTCAGCAGGTAACCCTAAGCTAGCGAGTAAGCGAAGATTAAACCCTGTTGCCAGTTATTAGAAGAACGCAAAATATATGCCATGTGATTTTTATCAAGCCTAAATATGGCTCGAAGCCGCTTTTATAATATTCTCTAATAACAACAGCATACGAGTTGTTTTGAAAATACGCGCGACTTTTTATGTGATTAGAAACAAAGAGATAGAACAGTTTCCTAAGAAACAAAAAATATTTTGTGAATTTTAATTTCTTAAAAAAGCATTACTCAAGACTCGATTAATGATTTAGCACGATCGTATGATTCCTGTGTATTGATATTCAGGAACTGGGCTGGGTCGTCAGAGGGAAAATTGACCAGCACATTCTTTAGTTTCGGAATTAAAAGTTTCGGGCCATAGATTCCATTTTCTATCGCCGTTTCAATCTCCGGCAAGGTGCTTAACGCCCACAGCGAAAACAAAGGCTGCAGCTGATCGTTGCAGATCGACCAGGCGACCTCGGCGTTGGCGTGGCTCAGTGCGCAGCTTAGTTTTGAAACCAGCCTGCTGGGAAAGCAAGGCACATCGGCGGCGAAGCAAGCCAGGTATTTTAGCCCGGCAACATGATTGCCACCTTGCAGTGCTCGCATAGCACTGGCTATTCCGATTAATGGGCCGGCAAAAGGATCTCGATAGTCAGCTATCAGGGTTAAGCCAAGGTATTCATATTTCTCCCTGTTACGATTAACGCTGATGAGTATTTCGGCGGACTCCGTTCTGGCATGGGCCACGACATGTTCGATTAGTGCCTTGCCGTCGAGTGGCAGCAGGGCCTTGTCCACCTGTTGCAGCCGAGTGGCCTTGCCTCCGGCGAGAATAACGGCTGCTATCTCGGATCGGTCTATCATCTGCCATGCCGCCTTAGCTGCTGCATTGTTGATTGCTTAAGGCAGCACAGATTACCTCAAAGCAAAGTCTCGCGCGTGGTTTTTCATCCTCGGCCGCATCCTCCAAGCAAAGATTGAATAGTCAATTTTGATATGGGAAAATCGCGCACCTTGCGATCCAGGGAACCCTACAATCTTGTTTCCGGGCTCCCCGGCCATAAAGTCGCTAACTTATTGAAATTTATAGCAATCGAAGGCCGGGCTTTATTCGTTTACCTAGTTGTCGCGACTTGCTGGTATCGGAGTAGGTACGCGATGACCAGTTAAATCACGTCGAAGTTAGCTTTACCCCGGAACAAAAGAGGTTCAACCATGCGAGTTTCAGTAGAAACTACAGAAGATTTAGAAAGGAAAATGTCCATTGGCGTGCCTGCTGAACAGGTAGATACGGCAGTGAATACCCGTTTACATGAAGCGGCGAAAAATGTGAATTTGAAGGGCTTCAGGAAAGGCAAAGTTCCCTTCAAGGTAATCAAGGGAAAGTTTGGTAAAAGTGTACGCCAGGAAGTGGTGGGTGAGTTAATGAGCCAAACCTACTATGAGGCGATTAGTCAGGAAAGTCTGAAGCCGGCTGGACAACCGAAAATTGAGGCCACGAATATAACCGAAGGTGAAGATCTGGAGTTCACCGCGATATTCGAGGTGTATCCGGAGATTACCTTGCCTGATTTTTCGAAGTTGGAAGTGGAAAAGCTCAGCGCCGAGGTTGAAGAGGCTGATGTAGACGAAATGATTAAGACCCTGCGCCAGCAACGACAGACCTGGGAACTAGTTGAGCGCCCGGCGGCTATCGAAGATCTGGTTAATATCGACTATGTTGGCACCCTCGAGGGTGAAGAATTCGAAGGCGGCAAGGGCAGCGGAACCAAACTGGTGCTGGGATCGGAGCGCATGATTCCTGGTTTTGAAACCGGCATCGTCGGCAACAGTAGCGGCGAGGTTTTTGTGCTGGCCCTGGAATTTCCCGGGGAATATCACAATGCGGAATTAGCTGGCAAACAGGTGGAGTTTGAAATCACATTGAATTCAGTCAGCACCCAGGTTTTACCGGAGATAGATGAAGAATTTTTCAAGAGCTTCGGTATCGACGAAGGTGGCGAACAGGCATTCAGGGAAGAAGTAAGCAGTAATATGCGGCGCGAACTGAAAGTATCCAGCCGCAGCAAGTTGAAGAACAAGGTAACGGATGCATTGATAGATGCCGTCGATGTCTCGGTGCCAGCGATATTGATTAGGGGAGAAATCCAGCAACTACGCGAGCAGACTTTGCAACAGATGGGCGCTGGCAAAAATATTGACCCAGCCATGTTGCCTGATGACTTATTCGAAGACCAGGCCAGGCGCCGGGTAGTGTTGGGGCTGGTCCTAGGTGAAGTGGTGCAGCAGCGGCAAATGACAGCGGATACGGCCAGGGTGCGAGAAGCTGTCGAGGAACTGGCTTCTACCTATGAATCTCCCGACGAGGTAATCAACTGGTATTATGGTAACAAGGAACAGCTCGCCACGGTCGAGTCCACAGTCATTGAAGATCAGGTATTTGACCACATAATAGAAGCAGCCAATGTCCGCGAGACCAAGTTGAGCTACCAGGAAGTAATCAAGCCCGAGCCGAGTCCCGCGGCGGCGGCGAATACTCCAGAGACTGAGCAGCGACCAGGCGGGTCTGATTCTGAATCAGCACCAACACTGGCAGTTTAGGTTTTGTGAGCCTGGGTCGTTATTAACACAGAAGTGACCACCGCCAGCGAAGGCAAGAGTCACCCAAGCAGAGAGAATCCAATTCATGCCAAAAACGCAAGTTGTTACCCGTGCTGCCCTGGTTCCCATGGTGGTGGAGCAGACGGCACGGGGGGAACGCTCCTACGACATCTATTCCCGCCTGCTCAAAGATCGTGTCATCTTCATGACCGGTCAGGTGGAAGATCATATGGCGAATCTGATCGTGGCCCAGCTGCTATTTCTGGAGTCGGAGAACCCCGATAAGGACATCCATCTCTATATAAATTCGCCGGGTGGCTCGGTGACGGCCGGCTTGTCTATTTATGACACCATGCAGTTCATTCAACCCCATGTCAGCACGATGTGTATCGGTCAGGCCGCGAGTATGGGGGCGATGTTGCTGGCGGGTGGCGCCAAGGGTAAGCGTTATGCGCTGCCCCATTCCCGCTTGATGATCCACCAACCTAGCGGCGGGGCTCAGGGACAGGCATCAGATATTGAAATACAAGCTAATGAAATCATTAAGATGAGAGATAAACTTAATGTCTTACTTTCGAAACATACCGGTCAGGAAGTGGCGACAATAGCCCGTGATACCGAGCGTGATAATTACATGAGCGCGGCACAAGCGCTGAAATATGGTCTGGTGGATAAAGTAATTGAAGCAAGAGTAGATAATAAAAGGAAGGAAAAAGAATGAATTCGGCTACAATCAACGTTCTCAGGCGTGCAATTGAAAGGTATTGCCTGCACTTTGGGCGCGTGGGCCTATTCGCTGATGTAGCCTGGGGCCAGCTTGAAATTGAGATAGAAGCCGGCGCGCGAACCGGTTTTTATGCCGCTGCAGTGATATGAAGATTGGCTTTGCTGCATAATCAGTAAACTAAATTTTGATTGAGTAAGGCTATAACTAAGGCTAGATATGTCAGATGATCGCTATAACAAGGGGGATGATACCGGCAAACTGCTGTATTGCTCTTTTTGCGGCAAGAGTCAGCATGAGGTGCAAAAACTCATCGCCGGCCCATCGGTTTTTGTCTGCGATGAATGTGTAGATCTCTGCAATGACATTATCCGCGAAGAAGTACAGGAAAAAGATACCGACCCAGGGAGCCGCAAATTACCCATTCCCGCGGAGATCAAGAGCACCCTCGATGAGTACGTAATAGGCCAGGAAAGCGCCAAGAAAGTACTCTCCGTCGCCGTCTATAATCACTACAAGCGATTGAATTACGATAAGGCCAGCGCAGAAGTTGAACTCAGCAAGAGCAATATTCTCATGGTGGGGCCAACCGGTACCGGCAAGACCCTGCTGGCTGAGACACTGGCACGACTGCTGGACGTCCCTTTTACTATTGCAGATGCAACCACGCTTACCGAAGCAGGCTATGTCGGTGAAGATGTGGAAAATATCATCCAGAAGTTGCTGCAGAAGTGTGATTACGACGTCGAAAAAGCACAGATCGGTATCGTCTACATCGATGAGATTGACAAGATTTCTCGCAAATCTGATAACCCGTCTATCACCAGAGATGTTTCCGGCGAGGGGGTACAACAGGCTTTACTCAAATTAATCGAAGGTACGGTGGCGTCGGTGCCACCACAGGGTGGGCGTAAACATCCCCAGCAAGAATTCCTGCAGGTCGACACCTCGGATATATTGTTTATTTGCGGTGGTGCTTTTGCTGGCCTGGAGAAAATTATTCGAGACCGTTCCGACAAGAGCGGAATCGGGTTTACCGCAGAGGTTCGGAGCAAGGAATCGGAGGAACAGGTCGGCGAAACCCTGCGCCGCGTGGAGCCGGAAGATCTGGTCAAGTACGGATTGATTCCGGAGTTTGTGGGTCGTCTACCGATGATAGCTACCCTGGATGAATTAGACCTGGATGCGCTGATTCGCATCATTCGGGAGCCGAAAAATTCTCTTACTAAACAATATATCAAGCTTTTCGAGATGGAAGGTGTGGATATTCAATTCAGGGAGGACGCCCTGACTGCTATCGCCCGCAGGGCACAGGAACGAAAAACCGGGGCCAGGGGTTTGCGCTCAATCATGGAAGTAGTGCTGCTGGATACCATGTACAAAATTCCGTCCCTGCAGAATGTGAGCAAGGTCATAATCGACGCCGCCGTGATAGAGGGTGATTCCGAGCCCCTGCTCATGTACGAAAATATCGAGCAACAGAGCAAGTCGGCCGCCGACGAATAATTCTGTTCCCGGACCTTGATATTCCAAGTCCCTGGCTCCATCTTTGACTTGAGAAACAATGAATGCTTGTTCAGAGGCTCCTCAGCTTCTCAGTAAGTAGCGACATTTACAAAGAGCGTCATTAATTTCCAAGAGTAGTCTATGAGCGTGTCTACGGATCTTAGCATTAAGACCACACTGCCCCTCCTGCCACTTCGGGACGTGGTGGTTTACCCTCAAATTGTGCAACCTCTGTTTGTCGGCCGACCGAAGTCTATCAAGGCGCTGGAGATTGCCATGGCTAGCGACAAACAGGTCTTGCTGGTGGCGCAAAAAAGCGCATCGGAAGATGAACCCGGGCTTCGCGATCTGTTTAAGATCGGGACAATATCTACCATCTTGCAATTAATCAGACTGCCCGATGGTACTGTGAAGGTGCTGGTCGAAGGCTTGGATCGCGCCAGCATCAGGAATATCTCCTTCGATGAGGATTACTTCAAGGCTGAAGCTACCTCGTTAACACTCGAAGCGATTCCGGACAAGGAATCGGCTGTGTTAATAAGATCCCTGTTGTCCCAGTTCGACCAATACGTGCAGTTAAGTAAAAAAATCCCACCGGAGGTGATGACCTCTATCGCCAGCATCGACGAGCCTGGGCGCCTGGTGGATACCATCGCCTCGCACATGGCCTTGCAACTGCAAGAGAAACAAAATCTGCTGGAATTAGCGGGATTGAAGACGCGGATAGAACATCTTATGGCGCTTATCGAATCCGAGATCGATTTGTTTCAGGTCGAGAAACGCATCCGCGGGCGGGTAAAAAAACAGATGGAAAAAAGCCAGCGCGAGTACTATTTGAACGAACAAATGAAGGCCATTCAGAAGGAAATGGGTGAACTGGAAGATGTGCCCAACGAAGCAGAGGAATTAAAGCAGCGCATCGATGCCGCCGGTATGCCGAAGGATGCGAAAGCGAAAGCTTTATCTGAATTAAATAAACTCAAACTGATGTCGCCCATGTCCTCGGAAGCATCGGTGGTAAGAACCTATCTCGATTGGTTAACTGGTGTTCCCTGGAAGAAACGCAGCAAGGTCAGGCTGGATCTGGCCAAGGCGGAAGAAATTCTTGAGGCTGACCACTATGGCTTAAAAGAAGTAAAAGAGCGAATCCTGGAATATCTGGCGGTGCAGAAGCGGGTCAAGAAACTCAAGGGTCCGATCTTGTGCCTCGTCGGCCCTCCCGGTGTGGGTAAGACATCCCTGGGTGAATCGATTGCCCGAGCTACCAATCGCAAATTTGTGCGTATGGCGCTTGGTGGTGTCAGAGATGAGGCGGAAATTCGTGGCCACCGTCGCACTTATATTGGGTCACTGCCGGGTAAGTTGTTGCAAAAGTTATCCAAGGTAGGGGTGAAAAACCCACTGTTTCTGTTAGACGAAATTGATAAAATGGGTATGGATAACCGGGGTGACCCAGCTTCCGCCCTATTAGAAGTGTTAGATCCGGAACAAAACAATCGCTTCAACGATCACTATCTTGAAATCGACTACGACCTCTCGGAAGTGATGTTTGTCTGCACCTCCAATAGTATGAACATCCCGGATGCCTTGTTGGACCGAATGGAAGTGATTCGCCTGCCAGGCTATACAGAAGATGAGAAACTGAATATCGCGGAACGTTATCTGGTGCCAAAACAGAAGGAAAATAGTGGCCTGGCAGATGATGAACTGAAGATCGAAGACGGGCCGATACGGGATATGATCCGTTATTATACCCGGGAGGCTGGGGTTCGGGGTCTGGAAAGGGAAATCGCCAAGATTTGTCGGAAAGTTGTCAAGAAGAACACCGACACCAAGCAACCAAAGCCCATGACCCTCTCCTCGGAACTGCTGGAAAAGTATTCCGGCGTTCGCAAATACGACTTCGGCAAGGCGGAAGAGGAAAATATTATTGGCCAGGTTAATGGTCTGGCCTGGACCCAGGTCGGTGGCGAATTATTGACCATCGAAGCGATTGCTGTGACCGGTAAGGGCAAGACGATCATGACCGGCTCCTTGGGTGATGTGATGCAGGAGTCGATACAGGCAGCCTTCACCGTAGTGCGGAGTCGGGCCCAGTCCCTCGGCCTGCGAACAAGCTTTCATGAAAAATTTGATTTGCATATTCACGTCCCGGAAGGAGCCACGCCTAAAGATGGACCCAGTGCAGGTGTCGGTATGTGTACAGCATTGGTTTCGGCACTAACTGCAATTCCAGTGAAGTCCGATGTGGCGATGACCGGAGAAATTACATTGCGTGGACAGGTGTTAAAAATTGGTGGACTGAAGGAAAAACTGCTGGCGGCCCATCGCGGAAACATTAAAACTGTAATCATTCCGGCCGATAATGAAAGAGACTTAATTGAGATTCCAGATAATATAAAAACCGATTTGAAAATAGTTCCGGTGCGCTGGATCGATCAGGTTTTAGAACACGCACTGCAATATCAGCCGACGCCATTAAGTAGTGATGAAAACCAGAAACAAGAAAAAAAAGCGAAGCGGGAAGATATTGCTAAAGCAAGTGACAAGAAACATGTAAATACACACTAAATTTAAGTGTTTTCGGTTGACATGGCTTTCCTGCTATTGGTATAAAGACTCGGTCATACAGCAGGAATAGGACAAACTTTAGGGATCGAATTAGTTCCAATCAATGCTCTGGGATTCTGCATTGAATTCGTCAAAAGATAAATTGTGTCGGTGTAGAAACTGGACATTCATCGATAGAATTTTTACATTAATAAAAAGGGGATAATGTGAATAAATCAGAATTAGTAGATGCAGTAGCTACCAGCGCGGACCTTCCTAAGGCTGCTGCGGGTCGAGCAATTGATGCGATGATCGATGCTATTACAGACTCGTTAAAAAAAGAAGAACCCGTCGTGTTGGTGGGGTTTGGTACCTTCGCTACGAAACATAGAGCGGCGCGTATTGGTCGTAATCCACAAACCGGTGAGCCGATTCAAATTAAAGCGGCGAAAGTGCCAAGCTTTAAGGCAGGTAAAGCGCTTAAGGATGCAGTTAATACGCTGGCTTACACTTACGCTTAAGGATGCAGTTAATACGCTGGCTTAAGTTGTTTTAAAACCAGTTTGGAAACTGCTGCTTTACGCTATGTTACAAGAGTGGCAGCTTTGCCTGGCAATAAGCATAACGTAATAATAGCTAACAATAGGTAATGGATGCTCTCGTCCTTGGCGAGTCTAGCATCAACACTCGAGGGCGCATCTAATTTGGTGCGCCTTTTTGGTTTCACCTAGTATTTTGCAGAGTTAGTTTGGGTGCTGTCGAAAGAGTGTAATGTTACTGCCGATTATTTTCTGGCAGAGGAAGGTTTTAGACAATTATGTTGCAAGATATTCGGGACAATTCACAGGGCGTCATCGCCAAGATCATCATTGGACTCATCATAGCCGTATTTGCGCTGTTCGGAGTCGATTCCATCATTGGAGGATTTACCACCTCGCCGCCAGTAGCAGAAGTTAACGGTGAGGAAATTAATGAAGCCCAGTTGCAGTTTAGTATCCAGTCACTGATTAATTCGATTGGCTCCGGGATCGATTCCCTGGATCAAGGCCTGTTGCAACAAATTGCATTGAGCCAGCTGATAGAGGAGACGGTGTTACGGCAGTCGGCTGAAAATGCCGACATGAGCATCTCCAGCGACCACATCGACCGGGCGATTATTCAGACTCCTCAATTTCAGCTAAACGGCGAATTCGATTCAGAGCTGGCGGTTCGAACCATGGCCAGCCAGGGCTACAGCGTGCCAACTTATCGCCAACTCTTACGCCAGCAGATGCTGTTGTCGCAGGTGGCGAGTGCATATTCGAGTTCAAATTTTGTCACTGAATCCGAGTTAAAGAGGCTGGCAGAGCTGTCGGCACAAACTCGCGATTTTAGGTATCTGTCCATCCCCATGGGCGCCAGGACGCTGGGGATGGTGATTGGCGATGACGAAATTCAATCCTATTACAATGACAATCAGTCGAATTTTTCTAAAGAAGAGACGGTGGTGGTGAGTTACGTGCTGCTGGATCAACTAGCAATTGCCGCCGCGATCGAAGTAGACGAAGACGAACTATTAGCACAGTACGAACAGGAACGTGAGGCCTTCGAAGGGTCGGCTGAGAGACGAGCCTCACATATCCTGTTCGAAGTAGGTGGCGAACGATCGCAGCAACAAGCTCTGCAGCAGGCTGCACAAGCCCGGCAGCGCATCATCGACGGAGAGGATTTTGCGGTTGTAGCATTGGAACTTTCCAGCGATGTGGTATCGGCAGAAGAGGGTGGTGATATCGGCTACACCGGCGGTAGCGCGTTCCCGGCCGAAATCGAAACCGCACTAAACAGCATGGCAGTCGATGAGATATCCGTGCCGATTGTTACCGAGTTTGGAGTTCACATAGTCAAGCTCACCGAGGATTCCGAAAATGAATTTGTATCCTACGATGAAGTTTCCGCCAGAATAGAGCAGGAGTTCAAGAGTGCTCAGGTAGCCCTAATCTACGCAGAGCGTCTAGAAGATCTGTCCAATCTTGCATTTGAAACGGGTGATTTACAGACGATAGCAACAGATTTGGATTTAGAAGTCCTGGAAAGTAAGGCTTTCGGTCGAAGCGGCGGCAACAGTATTTTTTCCAATCAGTCGGTGATTGCAGCGGCATTTTCCGATGACGTTTTGCTGGACGGCAATAACAGTGAAGTGGTGGAACTGGACTCCAGCAAGAGTGTGGTACTAAGGGTTAAGCAATTTGATGAATCCAGCATTCGACCGCTGAGCGAAGTAGAGCCGGAGATCGCAGTACTGTTGCGTACTCAGATGGAACGAGATGCGGTACAGGCTCTCGGTGATGAAATATTGAGCGTCATCGAGACGGGCGCCGACCTGGATGATGTACTGGTGAGTAACGAGCTTGAGTGGATTGAGGAGAAAGCTGCAGCGAGAGTCGCCTTCAATATTAACCGTCAAATACTGCAACAGGTATTTGCCATGCGGGCGCCACAGGATGGCCCGGAACGGGCCGATATCACCCTCGACAACAACACCTTTGTGCTTATCGAATTAACCCAGGTGGACCCGGGATCGCTGGAATCCCTGCAACAAGAAGAACGAAACGCGATGACCAACGCCCTGCTGACAGATTTGGGCTCCAGTGATTTTCGGGCCTTCGTCGCTAATTTACGGGAGACTGCCGAGATCCAGCAATCTACCAACGCCTTCGACACATTTTAGCTGGAATTCAAGCCGCGGTTTAAGGCAGAGACTTTGCATACTTAACCAGCGGTTCCTTGGAGGCAGCAGCGCTAATCTGTCTCAGATTGATTCAGAGATCCCATCGCGGTCGTATTGAAACCGCCATCGACATACAGAATTTCTCCGCTGATCCCAGAGGCTAGATCGGAACACAGAAAGCTTGCTGCACTGCCCACTTCCTCGATAGTAACGTTGCGACGCAAAGGTGTTTGCCCGGCATTGTGTTGTAACATTTTCCGGAAACTCTTGATTCCCGCCGCCGCCAGCGTTCTTATGGGGCCGGCTGAAATGGCATTTACCCGCGTCCCGGCGGGCCCGAGGCTGGCTGCCATATAGCGGACATTCGCTTCCAGACTCGCCTTGGCCAGCCCCATCACGTTGTAATTGGGCAGGCTGCGTATTGCGCCCAGATAGCTTAGCGTTAGCAGGGAGCCGTTGCGGCCGTCCATAAGTGCTCTAGCAGCCTGTGCTAGCGCTACGAAGCTATAGGAGCTGATCTCGTGGGCCATCAGAAAGCCCTCGCGAGTGGTGACATCGACATAGTTACCATCCAGTTCATTGGCCGGGGCATAGGCAAGGCAGTGAACCAGGCCATCGAGGCCATCCCAGTTTGCGGACAGAGACGAAAATAAATTCTGAATTTCTTCATCCCTGGTGACATCACAGGGATAGACAAGATCTGAGCCGTAGGATTCGGCAATTTTCAGGACACGGTCCTTCAGTCTTTCATTCTGATAGCTAAAGGCAAGTTCGGCGCCCTCTTTATGCATGGCCGCAGCGATACCCGAGGCAATGGAGAGTTTACTGGCTACTCCCAAAATCAATACACGCTTACCTGCTAAAAAACCCATATTTCAATCCCGTAGAACCCTTGTCGAAGAAGATTTTATTTTACTGCAAACAGGAACTATTTTCCCGTGGTGAACGGTTGACGGCATAGCCGGTGAAATGCGTCGCTGCTGCCGCCGTCCTGCTGCACTATTTGATGCCATGCATATAGTATTTTAATAAGGGTACCAGCAGGATGCATAGCACGCCGGCGCCGACGCTATACCAGCCAGCGGTACTATAGACTTCCATGTACGTAGCCAGCGCCGCCCCCGGATCGACGACCTCGCCCCCAATCGTGTCTGAGCCGGTCATCGCGGCAATCGTCCCGGACACGTAGTTGCCGGCCGCTGAAGCAAGAAACCAACATCCCATCATCATGCCCACAACCTTTGGCGCCGACAATTTTGTGGTCATCGATAGACCTACCGGGGAGATGCAGAGCTCGCCCGTGGTATGCAGCAAGTACAGCAGCACCAGCCATACCAGTGCGACCTGGGTAGGATCGCTGGCCAGGGATGCGCCATAGACCAGGAATAGGAAGCCCAGTCCCAGTTGGATCAACGACAATGCAAATTTCATCGGCGTGGAAGGCTCCCAGCCGCGACGAGCAAGGTATAACCAGCCGGCACTGAAGATCGGTGCAAGGGTAATGATGAAGAAGGCATTCACCGACTGAAAAGCAGCGGCGGGAATTTCGAAACCAAAGACGATACGATCTACATTTCTATCGGTCATCAAATTGAGTGAGCTGCCGGTCTGCTCGAACAGACCCCAGAATATGATCTGGTAGCTCATCAGGAACAGGCAGACGATCATTCTGTTTCTGTCCTCACGCTCGCATTTTGTAAAGGCGTAGCCGATAACGATGGCTGTCATCGAAACCAGAGACAGGCTGAGGATGCCTCCTACTACCGCGCGAAACTGAATCAACTGCCAGAATACCAACACACCAAGCAGGGAAAGTAGATAGACCAGAATTTCGCGGTTAAGCCCGAAACCGATATTCTGTGACAATAAGGCGGGATTAGAGGGTTGGCCGGCATCACCAAACAAGTGGCGTCCGCGTAAAAATACCACGAGTCCCGCCAGCATGCCTACGCCAGCTGCGCCGAATCCCCAGCTGAATCCCTTGTACTGCAATAAAAATCCACAGGCGATGGCGCCGAGAAAGGATCCCAGATTGATGCCCATATAAAACAGGGTAAAGGCCCCATCTCTTCTGGCGTCTTTACGCTCATACATGGAACCAACCAGAGTCGATATATTGGCTTTGAGGAATCCTACCCCCATGATTATTAGCGCCAGCGACAGGTAGAACAGCTGCAAGTAGAACGGATCTCGTTGTACCTCTATCTGACCGCGTACGGTGACTTCCATGGCCTGCGCTCCCTCGATCGCCATGCCTGCATGCCCGGCGACCAGGAGCAGGGCACCTAGAATCACCGCTTTAGAGGGTCCCAGATAGCGGTCGGCTACCATTCCTCCTATAACAGGTGTTATATACACCAGCGAAATATAGGCACCGTAGATTCCGGCTGCGGCCCCATCCGTAAACAGGAAGTGCTGGGTAAGATAAAAGATCAGCAAGGCGCGCATGCCGTAGTAGCTGAAGCGTTCCCACATCTCGGTGAGGAAGCAAACCACCAGGCCGGTGGGATGCCCGAGGAATTCGCCGGTGCCGGTACGGTTGATGGCGGTATCTGTCATGACTAATTAAGCTCCGATAACCCCAGCGGTGAGATTTGTATCAGCTGGCCTGGATAGATTATGTGGTTAGAATCAATGCTATTCCATAATAACAAGTCTTCCAGGGACGTATTGAAGCGTGCTGCGATCCTGGCCATGGAATCGCCCGATCTCACCAGGTAAGTCTCCTCGCTCGCAGAGGGTGGCGTCTCCGTGCCGCCGTCGGTCTCGGAAATAGCGAAGCTTAAGTCCAGAATTTTTCCAAGTTGCAATATCGAATCCAGCTCGATCTGATTCCAACTGGCGATATCTCTGGATCTCAGGTCGTATCGCCTCGCTATGCTCCATAAATTATCGCCGCGTCTTACCCTGTGACTAGCGGGCAGGGTCATGGGAGCGCGCCGGCTCAGGGGCAATGAGGGAATGCTGAAAAGTGAGAGATCGGCGCCGAGGTTGTCGAGGCGGGGAATCAATAGAGATCTTCCTGCAATGATCTGACTGCCTTGAATTTGGTTAACCGTCTGCAAAATGTCGACTCGGGTGCCCAATCTGCGAGCGATACCACCGAGGGTGTCTCCCGCTGCAATCTGATAACGATCCCAGCTTGGCAGTTCAGTCTGGTGCAGGGTTTGCAATCCAGTCAGGAGTGCCTCGGCGTTCTCTGGCGGCAGCAACAAGGTCTGAGGATGATCCGGATGGGTAGCCCACTGCAGATAGCCCGGATTCAGTGCGCGTAACTCGGCGTAGCCAATCTGCGCCAATTCTGCAGCCTGGGCGATATTGATCTGGGCGCCAATTTCTACCGACGACAGCGCTGCTGAGTTTGGAATCCGACGTAATTCGACTCCAAAAGCTTCGCTGTCGGAAATAATTTTAGCCAGGGCAAGGATCTTGGCGACGTGAGCGTGAGTTTCGCGGGCAAGGGGCAGACTCCAGAAATCGATGATCGCAGCCTCCTGGCCGCTGTTTCTTATTGCCCTGCGCAGATTGCCATCTCCGGTGTTATAGGCGGCAAGTGCCAACATCCAATTCTCATCGAACTGGTCATAAAGAATTTGTAAATAATTCAGTGCCGCGATGGTAGCGGCTTGAGGTTCTCTCCTGGCATCGTACCACCAATCCTGCTGTAGTCCGAAACTCTTCCCGGTGGCACCGATAAATTGCCAGAGTCCAACCGCGTGTTCCCTGGAATAGGCATTGGGATCAAAAGTGCTTTCTACTATCGGTACCAGGGCCAGTTCCTGGGGTAGGTGACGGCGATCGATCTCCTCGACAATCCAATAGAGAAACGGCGCCGCTCGCTCGGTGACGAGATCAAAATAACGTTGATTGCCGGTATAGGATTGCAGACGTGAAACCACTTCTGGCTGGGCGTAGTCATCCCCGAGTTGAAATCCGGCTTGCATGCGTTGCCACAAATCGTCGTAGCCCGCCGCGACCGGTGTGATGATGTTAATGGGAGCGGCGGTGACGCCTATGGAGGTTACGGCGGCGGCCGGGTTCGGTGCCGCTACGGCGACGGTTGCAGCATCACGGGTATTTTTCGGAGTTGTCTGGCAGCTGAGAAGGGTGCCGATGCAAGCTAGCAAGCACAGGCGTCGAAACAGGGAGCGGGTATCGAATTGACGCATAGAGTACGGCGAGGATTTCAAAAACCGCCTTTCCAGCCTCTCTTTGTTAGGAATAATTCAACTGACTCGGGACCAGCCTGAAATCCTGTACTGTAATTCAATGCTGAACCCGATGTAGCACCGACGCTTGCGTAGCCAGTAATCGCCCAGCTAGTTTCGCCGCTGAAGCAAATAAGCGTATGCATTGTCGTCATCATAGTTATTCTTATTACCACAAAATCGACATGATATAGTGACTATTCTTTAATACAAGCCATTATTCAGAGGCGTCTAGATCTGTTGCGGGTGTACTAATCCGGTAAAGATGGTTAAATTCTGGTCTGCTGGCAGACGAATGAGAGTACGGGTAAAAAGTATGAACTTATTGTCTAAACATGAAACTCGGCGACGGCTGCTTCGAGGCATGCCGGATTCCGACGAGTTGAGTTCCCTGGTGGGCCAATGGTTTCAGTCGCCACAAGGTATTGCGGTACTTCGGGTCGAACAGACTCTGGTGACGCCGATCATCAGTCGTCTGTTCGGATATCATATCCTTCAGGTCGGCTGCAACAATGAGGTATCTCTGATCGGGGACAGCCCGGTCGGACATAAGATAACTTTTGTTCCCGTGCATCGACCTGGATCGACGCAACCGGTGGCGAATAACGAGGAGTTGCCACTGGCAAACGGTAGTATCGATGTCGTGGTTTTACATCATGCTCTCGATTTCACCGATGACAGCCATCGCTTGCTGAGAGAAGTGACTCGTGTGTTGCGCCCCGGGGGGCAGATGCTGATCATAGGTTTTAACCCCATCAGCTACTGGGGGTTGTGGAAGTTTTTCAAACGCAGAATCGATATTCCCTGGCGCGGACGATTTATTTCACGCAAGCGCATCAGTGATTGGCTGCATTTGCTGGAATTGCATATCGAATCGGTGGATTACGGAGTACATTTCCTGCCGCTAAATTTTTCACGACTGCTGCGCTACGCCGATAAGCTTGAAAAATTCGGTGCCTCGATCAAGAGCCCGTTTGGGGGCGCGTACTTTATACTTTGTATTAAACAACGCATTCCTTTAACTCCAATCCTGCCAAAGTGGCGATCATTGCGGAGTCGCGCCACGGTCATACCGGCGGCGGAAAACGTCCGCGCTAAATTTCACTAACAGCAATCCATTAGTCAAATTAAAAACCAAAACCGATTCCTGGTAGCGAGAATTATCCATGCAACAAGTGGTTGAAATATATACAGATGGCGCCTGTCGCGGAAACCCCGGCAGAGGTGGTTGGGGGGTTTTGTTGCGCTATGGCGGCGTTGAAAAGTCACTATATGGTGGCGAGGTGATGACAACCAATAATCGCATGGAACTGACTGCTGCAATCAAAGGGCTGGAAGCGCTGACCAAGTCCTGCAGCGTGCGCATTACCACCGATTCCAAGTATGTGTTAACCGGCATCACCGAATGGGTGAGTAACTGGAAGCAGAAAAATTGGAAAACGGCTAACAGAAAACCTGTTCTTAATGTGGAATTATGGAAACGGCTTGACGAACTCGTTGAGTTACACCAAATTGAGTGGCACTGGGTGAAGGGCCACAGTGGCCACCCCGAAAATGAGATTGCCGATCAGCTTGCCAATTGTGGCATCGACGAATTGGACCCCTGATTCCTCGGCTCGACGATCAAGAAATCCCCAGGGATGAATTCATGAGACAGATAATCCTCGATACTGAAACAACCGGACTGGATCCACTGCAAGGCCACCGAATTATCGAGATCGGCTGCGTAGAGCTGGAAGACCGAAAACTCACCGGCAATCGCTATCAGTGCTATCTCAATCCCGAGAGAGAGGTCGATATCGCTGCCATGGAAGTGCATGGAATCACCAATGAATTTCTTGCTGACAAGCCTGTCTTCGCCCAGGAGGAGGCCGAATTCATTAAATTTGTCCGTGGCGCCGAATTGCTTATTCACAATGCGCCCTTCGATATTGGATTTCTCAACAACGAGTTGCGGCTTTCGAATGCTGGCAACAAGCAGATGGAAGATCTGTGCGGCGTGCTGGATACCCTGGTATTGGCCAGAGCGAAGCATCCCGGGCAGCGCAATAGCCTTGATGCCTTGTGTAAACGCTACCACGTGGATAACACCCAACGGGTGCTCCACGGCGCGCTGCTCGATGCGGAGATACTGGCGGATGTCTATCTGATGATGACCAGCGGCCAGTCCAGCCTGCTGCTACAAGACGAACCCGAAGAAGTCATGAAGCGTCGCCGTAAGGCCAGAAAGCTCGATCCACAGCGGACGCCGCTTCGCGTTATTATGGCCGCGCCAAACGAATTGCGAGCACATCAGGATCGATTGCAGGAAATCGGGGAAAATAGCGAGCAGGGTTGCCTCTGGCTCGATCTCGACTCCGACTGAGGCTACTGGCAGTGCCAGGAAGCCAGACCTTCGGTGGACCCATGATCTGGCAGGTTTACCTTGAATAGGCCAGGCATAAGCTTTAATATCTAGCGCTTTTGAACTAATCAGTCCCGGTAAAAACTCAATAAATACAGTGGACTGAAGTGGATTTAATTGAAAATCATTCGCGGATTAGGCGAATATTGCCGCAGAAACAGGCGCAAAACCTGATGGGGAATTAAACGTATGGAAGAACTTGTCTGGAATACCGAAATGCTGGTATCTGCTCTGGTGTTGTTTTTCACATTCGTCGCCATATTTACCGAGGGCATCCACGGTATTCATCGAGTCAAGTGCGGGATGGCCGGCGCGGCTACCATGATTGTGGCGGGCCAGGTGTTCAGTTTTTACAATCCCGAAGATGCGGTCCATGCCATCGACTGGAATGTGGTATTCCTGCTGGGTGGCATGATGACCATCGTCGCCATTATGATCCCCACCGGTGGATTTCAGCAACTCGCTTATGCCATCGCCGACTACAGCAAGGGTCGCCTGTTTCTGTTAATGGTGCTGATGGGAACTCTGGTTACCGTGCTTTCCCTGTTGCTCGACAATGTCACTACGGTCGTCATATTCGGGCCGCTGATTATCTTGATCTGTCAGTCTTTACGTGTCAGTGCGATTCCATTTTTGTTGGCGGCCGCGCTGCTGTCTGACACCGGCGGTGTGGCTACACTGGTCGGCGACCCACCAAATCTGATGATCGGTTCCGCTGCGGACATCAATTTTAATGACTTTGTCATTCACATGGGGGGCATGGTTCTTTGCGCCTGGATCATCGTCGTGTTTTTTCTTCGCTACCTGTTCAAGGAAGAGCTCTCAGTCACCCCCCATGAGTTAGATCTCAGCGATCGAGCCCCGTTGTCTGATCCTAAAACCTGGTATGGCGCGCTGGCGGTGCTGGGCGTAATGGTCATCGGTTTCATCATGCACGGAAGACTGGATTGGGAGCCGTGGTTTGTGACGGCACTAGGATTAACGGCGCTGGTATTTATCGGTAAAGACATCGACATGGAAGAGGCCTTCGCCCATACGGAACTGGGCTTGCTGATGTTTTTTATCTCCCTGTTTATCATTGTCGGTGGCGTAGAACACAGTCAATTTCTTGAATTTCTCGGGACCTTCATCGTACCTTTTGTGGAGAGTGATCTACTGACGGCGACTATCCTCTTGATGTGGGTGTCGGCGGTATTGTCGGCAGCAATCGACAATATACCTTTCACCGCCGCCATGATCCCCATTATCTTGGGCATGGAGACGCAGGGGATCAATGTGACACCACTGTGGTGGGGATTGGCTGCCGGTGTGGGAATGGGTGGAAACGGCACGCATCTGGGCTCCACCGCCAACGTCTTCATCGTCACCATCTCCGAAAAGATGGCGAAGGATGCCGGTGATCCCAGCCTGGCGATTACTCCTGGCTTGTGGTTCAGGAAGGGCTTGCCGGTAATGCTGCTGACCCTGCTCTCCTGTACGGTCATCATGTATTTTTTCTTCGATTTCTTCGCCGAACCACTGACTTAATCCAGGTAAGCGCGTTGCAGCTTTGGTGCGGAGCGCAAACCCCAGGCACTGACCCTTGCGATGCCTGCCTCAACTTGTCTATGGATTATCGCTTCCCATGCGCTGGGCATCAGCATCGGAGTAGGCTAAGTTAAAGCTTATGGTTCAACGCGGCTATTTTCCAACATTCGACGAGCTGTTAGAGACGGATCGATTCATCCTGATTTATGATAATCAGATCGTGGTCCGGGGAAATGAATTAGTCTGGGAGAAGTCAGAAATACACGCCATATTGTCGGTTGGCGCCGAGCTGTTCTTGCTTGAAGAAGATGCGACAACGACGTTTATCGCGGTTCATACCAGGGAAAACCCGGCTCAGTTACTGCGGGCGGAAAACCGGTCCTTACGCAGCTTATTATTTGAGCGTGGCGAACTTGCCCTGGCCCTTGCCGGAAAGGCCAGCCAGATACTGGATTGGTATACTGCACACAGGCACTGCGGCGCTTGTGGCGCGCTGACAATTCAACATAAGTCTGAGAGAGCGGTTCATTGCACGGCCTGTGATCGGCAGTATTTTCCCCGCATCAATCCCTGTGCGATTATGCTGGTGGTGAAGGGGGATCAATTACTACTCGCTCGTAGTGCCAGGTTTACATCCGGGTTTTATAGCTGCCTTGCAGGTTTTATCGAAGTAGGTGAGACTCCTGAACAAACTGTAGTGCGGGAAGTCAAAGAAGAAGTGGGAATAGAGGTCGGGAATATCCGTTATATCAAGAGCCAGTCCTGGCCTTTTCCGTCGCAATTGATGCTGGGGTTTATTGCAGATTACAAGGCAGGGGAGATTGTGGTGGCGCCGGAGGAGATAGCAGAGGCGCATTGGTATGACGTGCATTCTCTGCCTAAGGTGCCATCCCCTGCTATCAGCGTGGCAGGGGAATTGATTAAAACCTTTGTAAATCATATCAAACAGCGTCAGTTTGGAAACAAGAGCGCCGGACATGATTCACAGTCCATATTTTAAGCACAGGAGTAAGACCCTTGGAATATTTAATCCAGTACGGGATGTTTTTCGCCAAGGTGGCGACGATCGTCGTAGCAATCATCATCGTGCTTGGTGCTATTGTATCCAGCGGCAGTCGCCAGAAAAAAGCTGACAAGAAGGGCAGCATCAGGGTCACCCCCCTGAATGATCATTTTGATGAAATGCGGGAAAGACTGCGAGAGTCTGTACTCGATAAAGATCAGCTGAAGAAAATTCACAAACAAGAAAAGAAAGCAGCCAAGGCGGAACATAAGCGCGCCAGGGAAAAGGAAAAACAAAAAACCAAAGAAGGGTCGGAAGCAGATTCGAGGGCTGTCGATGATCGGAAAAAGCGCAGCTACGTGCTGAATTTCAAGGGCGACTTGGCCGCCGAAGCGGTGACCGCACTGCGCGAGGAAATAACAGCGATTCTCACTCTGGCAGAAAAGGCCGACGAAGTGATCCTGAAACTTGAGAGCCCTGGCGGCATGGTGCACGCTTATGGCCTGGCTTCATCGCAGCTGCTAAGAATAAAAAATGCCGGTATCCCGCTGACGATTTGTGTCGACAAGGTGGCGGCCAGCGGTGGTTACATGATGGCCTGCCTGGCCGATAAACTGGTTTCGGCGCCATTTGCCATCATCGGGTCTATTGGAGTGTTGGTGCAGGTGCCTAACTTTCATCGAGTCTTGAAAAAGAACGATGTCGATTATGAGATTATCAGCGCGGGGGAGTTTAAACGCACCATGACTATCTTCGGTGAGATAACGAAGAAGGGTAAGGCCAAGGTGCAGGAAGATGTGGAGACGATTCACGGTATCTTTAAGCAGTGGGTGAAGGACCACCGTCCCAGTGTCGACATAGATAAAATTTCCACCGGAGAAACCTGGGTGGGTATGCAGGCGAAGGAACGCTACATGGTGGATGAGATTAAAACCAGCGATGAATGCATTCTGACAGCCTGTGAAACGGCAGATGTATTCGAGCTGGAATTCGAGTTAAAAAAATCCATTCAGGACAAGCTGAGTTCGGCTATTCCGGGAATAGTAGAGAAGGTGCTTATGAGCTGGAGCAACAAATCGAGAATTAACGATTATCAATAACTGAAACCTGTTTAACTGGGCGGATTAGATCCTTGGAAAAATTTAAGGCATTGTTAGTAGAAGAAGTAGCGGAAAAGCAATTTCAGGCAAGTATCAGGCAACGCGATCTTGCTGAATTACCGGAAGGTGATGTGCTTGTTCGTGTGCAGTATTCATCCCTGAACTATAAAGATGCCCTATCGGCAAGCGGCAACAAGGCGGTGACGCAATCCTATCCCCATACGCCCGGCATCGATGCGGCTGGCAAGGTAGTGATGAGCACGAGTCCGGATTTTGTCGAAGGCGATGAAGTGATTGTCACCGGCTACGACCTGGGAATGAATACTTCTGGCGGATTCGCTCAGCTTATCCGGGTGCCTGCGGGCTGGGTAATCCACTGTCCCGAGGCGATGAGCCTGAGACAGGCAATGAGCCTTGGCACCGCCGGATTTACCGCCGCGTTGTGTGTCGAAAAGCTCATTGTCAACGGCTTGACACCGGCAAGCGGTAGCGTCTTGGTGACTGGCGCGACCGGGGGTGTCGGCAGTGTCGCCGTGGCACTATTGCATAAACTTGGATTTACAGTGGTAGCCAGCACCGGCAAGAATTCCTCCCATGCGTTTCTCGAACAAATGGGAGCGGCGCAGGTAATTGATAGAAATAGCCTCGCCGAAGTGAACCCCAGGCCACTATTGAAGGAACAATGGGCAGCAGCTGTCGACGTAGTTGGCGGCGACACCTTGGTCAACGTGATCAAATCCATCAGTTATGGTGGTAGTGTCGCCTGCTGTGGTCTGGTGCAGTCGCCGGCCTTGCAGGGCACGGTACTGCCTTTTATTCTTCGAGGCGTGAATTTGCTCGGCGTTGACTCGGTGGAATTACCGACAGCAACGAAGGCAGAAATCTGGCGTAAATTGGCCCATGAGTGGAAGCTGGAAAATCTTGATGCAATTTGTACGGAGATACATTTTTCGGAATTGGAAGCTAGCCTGGGCAAGGTGTTAAAGGGTGAAGCGGTGGGGCGTTACCTGCTTAATCTGAACTAGGGCAGCTCTCTTTATTCCCGATTAATCTCGTCGCAGCTTTGGATTGCTGGCGATGGGTGTTGGGCAAAACATCACGACGATATAAGAAGAGACCAGGAAGGTCATTATTGCAGCCGCTTGAATCACCAGGGAGGCTGTCTCTCCAATCATTCCCGACTGGGTAGCGACGAAGGCAATCAGCAGCGAAAATTCGCTTATCTGTCCCAGTCTTAAACCCGCATCCCAAGCCAGTATGCTTCTTTCACTGAAGCGTCGCAGCAGAAAGTGAAAGACCACCGGTTTGACACTGAGTGCCAGCGCCGCTAACAACAATGCCGGGGCGATAACCTGACCCAGCAAGGCGGTATTAAATTGAGCGCCCAATGAAAAGAAAAACAGAATCAGGAAAAAGTCTCGCAGGGGTTTTAAATTCAGGGCGATAAAGAGCGAGATCGGGCTGGTAGCGAGGGACACGCCAGCGATGAAGGCGCCAATTTCGGCCGACAGACCCATGGCAGAGGCAAGTGCCGCCAATCCCAGGCACCAACCGATGGCCAGCAGGAAAATATACTCTTTGAACTGATCGAAACGTGCAACTAATTTAATCAAAATGAAACGGGTGGCGAAATAGGCGATCGCTAGTAATAGAGGGAATGCCAGTAGCACTCTGAGTGCACTGGATTGCTCAATATTTCCCGAATCCAGAAAAACCAACAGGAAGATAGCGATAAAATCTTGTAATAAAAGGATCCCCACCATCAGCTCTCCCATGTGTTTCTGATGTAATACCGTCGTCGGCAGCAGCTTGATACCGATGATAGTGCTGGAGAAAATCATGGCGAAGCCAATCACCAGGCTTTCTACATGGGAAAAACTAAACAGTAGTCCGGTGCTATAGCCTAGCAGGATAAATATGATTGAGCTTGCCAGGGTGACGAGAAAGGTTTTCTTTAAGGTGTGAAATAGCTTGCTCGGTTGCATGTCCAGTCCGAGCAGAAACAACAGGAAAATAATGCCAAATTCCGCAATATCGGTAAGCAAACTAGAGTTAGAGATGTACCCAACACCGAATGGACCTAACAGCCCCCCGATAAAGATATAGGCAACCAGCAGCGGTTGTCGGAAAAACAGAGCCAGGGTCGATGCCAGCGCGGCACCGCTAAAAATCAGAAAAAAGGAAAAGAGTAGGGAATCTGGTTCCATAACGGCTTGATGTCACGGCCACGGCGATGAGATATGGCAGCAGTATAATCTGTTAGCGCCTTCTAAATAAGGGGATTGGCTCCGCTACCGTAGCCTGGTATCCAGTGGTGAAATCGTCGAAGGCCGCAATACAGCTATCCGGATCCTGGTCATGGCGCAGACTGAAGGCATTAAATCCGCAGCGGGACATGTAATAGAGCTGGTCACGCAGGACGTCACCAATCGCACGGATTTCACCCTCATAGGCGAACCGTTCTCTGAGTTCTCTGGCATTAGAGAATGAGCGTCCGTCGGCGAAGACTGGAAAATTTAGAGCGATGAGCGGAAACTCAGCGAGTGCGTCACCGATTTCGCTGATGGTTTCGTCACTGTCCAGCCAGATGCCTATGTCGCCAGCATAACTTTCCAGTTCGATTGCATAGTCTTTCCAGAATCGTAGCGGCACGATCAGGTTTTTGCCGGGAATCGCAGTCAGTACTTCTGAGCCGGTCGCATCTTTCAGGAGCGTCCAGCGGTCAACTGCAATCGCTCGGTCCTTAATCAGCTTTGGCATAGACAGTTTCCTTGAATGGCGCCATGCCGATGCGCTTGTAAGTGTCTATGAATTTTTCGTCGGCCTCTCGATTTGATTTATAGACTTTGATAATTTTATCGATGACAGCAGGGATTTCCTGCTGAGCGAATGCAGGTCCCATGATCTTGCCGAGGCTGGCAACGTTTTTAGATGAACCACCCAGGGATATCTGGTAGAACTCCTCACCTTTCTTATCTACACCGAGTATGCCGATATTGCCGACGTGATGGTGGCCGCAGGCGTTCATGCAACCGGAAATATTGATATTCGCTTCACCGATGTCCGTGAGTTCGTCATGGTCACGGAATTTACGCTGGATGGATTCGGCAATAGGTATGGACTTGGCGTTTGCCAGTGCGCAGAAATCGCCACCGGGGCAGCAAATGATGTCCGTGAGCAAGCCAAGGTTGGCGCTGTCCAGGGCCTGGGATTTCAATTCGCAGTAGAGGCCGGCCAACTGCTCCTGCCTGACGTCGGCCAGAATAATATTTTGCTGGTGACTAATTCGTACTTCCCCGAAACTGTAGCGCTCTGCAAGCTCTGCAATATGCTCTAATTGTTGGTCCGTCACATCACCCGGCGCTACGCCGGTCTCCTTCATACAGACGGTGACAATCGCATAACCAGGGCGTTTGTGGGGGCGCACGTTCTGCTGGTGCCAGCTACTGAACAGCACATCCTGCGCCAGTGGCTTTGTCAATGCTTCCGGCTTGTCTATCAATTCTGCATAGGCCGGATCTTCAAAGAAAGCCTTGCAGCGAGCGATTTCGACGTCTGTCAGGATCAGCGCCGAATCTTTGATGCGCTGCCATTCCTCATGTACTTTTTCCCGAAACAGATCGACCCCGGTCTCGCGAATCAATATCTTGATTCTAGCCTTGTATTTGTTATCGCGACGACCTTCCCGATTATAAACCCGCAGTATCGCCTCCAATGCTGTCAGTAACTGTGGTTTTTCGACGAATTTGAAAATTTCCTGCCCGATTACCGGTGTGCGCCCGAGTCCGCCGCCAGCAAGAATGCGGAAGCCGGTTTCACCTGCAGGCCCTGGTACGATGTAGACGCCGATATCGTGTACCTGAGTCGCGGCCTGGTCGATCACAGTACCACACACTGCTATCTTGAACTTCCTTGGCAGGTAGGCAAATTCCGGATGAAAGGTAGACCATTGGCGAATAATTTCGCAGTAGGCCCTGCTGTCTTCCAACTCGTCAACCGCTACTCCAGCAAATTGATCGGTAGTAGTGTTGCGTATGCAATTGCCGCTAGTCTGAATGGCGTGCATCTCCACTTCGGCCAGCTGCGTGAGCAGGTCTGGCACATCTTCCAGCTGCGGCCAGTTGTACTGGATATTCTGTCTCGTCGTCAGATGGGCATAGCCCTTATCGAAGTGACGAGCGATGAACGCGAGTTTCCTTAACTGCCGGGAAGAAAGCATGCCATAAGGAATGGCAATTCTGATCATCGGCGCCAGGCGCTGCAAGTAGAGACCATTTTGCAGGCGCAGTGGTAGAAACTCAGCGTCGCTCAACTTGCCGGCCAGGAAGCGGTCGGTCTGATGGCGAAACTGGGCGACCCTGTCGCTCAGCATCTGATGGTCATAGCCATCGTATCTATACATAGTCGTTCACCGTCATCCTGGCTGATTTGATCTCGCTGCGGTTATTTTAAACAAGAGGCTACGCGAATGTCAGCATATTATAGATTAGAGGCTACCCAGGTTTGGGGAGAGCAGGCGCGTCAGTTCGTCTAGTCCGGTGTTTTTTCGGATAGCCAAATCTTTGACTTGCTCCGTGCTGATCTTGCCTACCGAAAAGTAGCGTGATTGCGGGTGAGAAAAATACAGGCCACTCACTGTAGCCGCCGGCGTCATCGCGAAACTCTCGGTGAGTTTGACCCCTATTTCAGTGTCAGCCTGGAGTAACTCAAATACAGTGGCCTTCTCCGAATGGTCAGGACAAGCCGGGTAGCCGGGTGCCGGCCTGATGCCCCTGTACTTCTCCTTGATGAGTTCGCCAGGGGACAGGTTTTCGGCAGGCTCGTAGCCCCAGAGTTCCATTCGTACCCGCTTGTGTAACTGTTCTGCGAATGCCTCGGCCAGCCTATCTGCAAGTGCCTTAACCAACAGCGCGGAATAGTCGTTGTGTTCGGCTTCAAAATGGGCCGCTAATTTATCGGCACCAATACCGGCGGTTACCACGAAAGCTCCCAGGTAGTCTCTGTATCCCGCAGTTGCCGGCGCCACAAAATCGGCGAGGCACAAGTTATCCAAATCCACATCCTTGGGTATCTGCTGGCGCAGGAAATGCAGGCGTGTCAGGGCTGCATCAGGTTCGTCGGCCTGATAAAGCTGAACGTCATTGCAGGCGACGGTATTGGCCGGCCAAAAGCCGATGATGGCGCGGGCCTTAAGGAGTTTTTCTGCCAGGATTTGTTTTAGCAGGGCCTGGGCATCGGCAAACAGTTCCGTTGCTGCCGCACCGACCTTTCCATCTTTGAGAATGGCGGGATACTTTCCCGCCAGGCTCCAGGTGATAAAGAAGGGCGTCCAGTCGATGTAGTCAAGCAATGATTCCAATGGATAGTCATCGAAAACTCTGGTACCAAGAAAGCTGGGTAACGGGGGCGAGTAAGCATCCCAATCCGGACTGAACAGATTTTCATTGGCTTCAACGTAGCTTAGCAGCACACGCTTATTGCTCCTTTTTGCAATCCGCTCACGGATTACGCTGTATTCTTCTCGCAGTTCCTGAGTATATCCTGGCTTTTTGTCGGCATTGAGGAGCGTGCTCACCACCGTCACACTACGAGATGCATCGGGGACGTAGATGGTACTGTCGTTATCATAGTTCTGTTCTATTTTTACCGCGGTATGGGCTTTCGATGTGGTCGCTCCACCGATCAACAGAGGAATGTCGAATTGCAGCCGTTGCATCTCGCTGGCAACGTGTACCATTTCATCCAGGGACGGGGTGATGAGGCCGCTGAGGCCAACGATGTCTACATTTTCATCTTTGGCTGCCTGTAATATTTTTTCGCAGGGCACCATGACACCAAGGTCGATGACATCATAGTTATTGCAGCCAAGGACTACGGCGACGATATTCTTGCCGATGTCATGGACATCGCCCTTGACTGTGGCTAACAGAATCCTGCCCTTGCTCTTGATCTTGCCACCTGCCTGTTCGGCATCGATATAGGGCAGCAGATAGGCCACGGCCTGTTTCATTACCCGGGCACTCTTGACGACCTGGGGCAGAAACATCTTGCCGCTGCCGAACAGGTCCCCAACCTTATCCATGCCCTGCATTAATGGGCCCTCGATAACTTCGATGGGTTTGTCTGCCTGTTGCCTCGCCTCTTCGGTGTCTGCTTCGATGAACTTGGTAATGCCTTTCACCAGGGCATAACTGAGCCGAGCTGCTACCGGTTTTTCTCGCCAGCTAGGATCCTCTGTCGATTTTGACTGGCTTGTTCCACTGTATGCCTGGGCGACTTCCATGAGTCTGTCTGTTGCCTTGGCGTGCTTATTCAGCACCACATCTTCGACGGCAGTTTTAAGGTCGGCAGGAATGTCATCATAGACAGCAAGCTGCCCGGCGTTCACGATTCCCATGGATAAGCCGGCCTCGATGGCGTGGTAGAGGAACACCGAGTGAATCGCCTCCCTGACGGTATTATTGCCCCGAAACGAAAATGAGACATTGGAGATGCCACCGGAGATCAGTGCCCCAGGCAGGTTGGTTTTAATAAAGCGGCAGCTTTCAATGAAATCTACGGCATAGTTATTATGTTCTTCGATACCGGTCGCGACGGCAAAGATATTGGGATCGAAAATTATGTCGGCGGTTGGAAATTCCAGCTGCTGCACCAGCATATCGTAGCTGCGTTTGCAGATAGATTTCTTCTTTGCCAGGGTATCGGCCTGCCCGTTCTCATCGAAGGCCATGACGATCACAGCCGCGCCATATTTCAGGCATAGCGCCGCCTTGTCGAGGAAGGCTTCTTCACCTTCTTTCAGGCTAATAGAATTAACGATGGCTTTGCCCTGCACGCACTTGAGGCCAGCTTCGATGATGTCCCATTTCGAGGAATCTACCATTAGCGGGACCCGGCTGATGTCGGGTTCTGACGCCACCAGTTTCAGATATTTTTCCATGGCTGCTTCGGAATCGAGCATGCCTTCGTCCATATTGATATCTATAATTTGCGCCCCGGCTTCCACTTGCTGGCGTGCGACTTCCAGAGCCTCGTCAAAATCTTCTTCCTTGATCAGGCGGGCGAATCGAGCGGAACCGGTAACGTTAGTTCGCTCTCCTACATTCACGAACAGAGAATCTCCGTCGATGCTGAATGCTTCGAGGCCGCTGAGGCGACAAACCGGTTTTAGCACAGGCAAGGTTCGTGGTGGAATATCGGCGACGACCGCTGCCATGGCAGCGATGTGTGCCGGGGTGGTGCCGCAGCAGCCGCCGACAATGTTGACGAAACCGCTGCTGGCAAATTCCTTGATGATGGCAGCCATTTCTTCCGGCCCCTGATCATAGGCGCCGAACTCGTTCGGCAGGCCGGCATTGGGGTGTGTCGACACATAGGTATCGACGAGGGCGGCCGTCTCTTCGATGTGGGGACGCAATTGCTCCGCGCCCAGCGCACAGTTAAACCCGATTGACAAGGGATTGGCGTGAGCGACAGAATTACAAAAAGCGGCAACGGTTTGTCCGGACAGGGTGCGTCCGCTGGCATCGGTTATGGTGCCCGATATCATCAAGGGTAGGCGCAGTTGTTTCTCCTCGAAACAGCGCCGAATCGCGAAGATAGCGGCCTTGGCATTGAGGGTGTCAAATGCCGTTTCAATAAGAATAATATCGGCGCCGCCGTCGATCAGTCCGTTTGTGGAATTGCCGTAGTCTTCGGCTAACTCGTCGAAACTGATACTCCTAAAACCAGGATCATTGACATCGCCCGAGATGGAAGTGGTCTTGCTGGTTGGGCCCAGTATCCCTGCTACGAAGCGAGGTTTCCCGGGTGAAACCTGGTTGGCCTCATCGCAAACCTGGCGCGCCAGCGTGGTTGCGGCGAAATTTAACTCATAGCTAATGTCTTGTAGCTGGTAGTCAGCCTGAGAACTGCGGGTGGAGTTGAAGGTATTGGTTTCGATGATGTCCGCACCAGCGTCCAGATAGGCACGGTGAATTTTGCTGATGACATCGGGCTGAGTCAGGGTTAACAGATCGTTATTGCCAGACAATTCATGGGGGTGTTCTCTGAAGCGGTCGCCGCGAAATTCAGCATCCGACAGCTTTTCTGCCTGGATCATTGTTCCCATGGCGCCATCCAACAGCAAAATGCGTTGAGCAAGCGCTTGCCTGAGCAAGCGTTCTGAAGCTTTTGTTTGCATTACTACAGCCTGTATCTCAGAGCTAAAAAGCTCGCAATTCTACCAGAACCCAGCGCTGGCGCCACTCGATAAATAACCAAGCAATTCACTCGGGTATTCATATTTTCATCCCAATAGCGTATGATTAGCCAGTGTTATTCCCTGATTACGAGAGAGTTTTATGGTTAGCATCACCGAGTCCGCGCAGGAATACCTGACAGAACTGCTGGAGAAGCAAGCTTGTGAAGGTATTTCGGTTCGAATTTTCATACTGGATGCAGGCTCACCAAAAGCTGAAACCTGCATATCATTTTGTCGGCCGGGAGAAGAAAAAGCCGACGACGAAGTGAAGCAATATGAAGGCTTTAAAGCCTTCATCGAGCAGCATAGTATCCCTTTTCTGGAAGATGCGGTAGTGGATTTTGCCAAGGACTCCATGGGTGGTCAGCTAACCATCAAGGCGCCTAACTCTCGCCTACCAAAAATCTCCGACGAGAGCTCACTCGAGGATCGTGTCAACTACGTGCTCTTCAACGAAATCAATCCGGGGTTGGCCGCACACGGTGGCAACGTGACCCTGGAGGAAATCTTCGAAGAGGATGTGGCGGTTCTGAGATTTGGGGGCGGCTGTCAGGGTTGTGGCATGGTTGATGTAACGCTCAAGGCTGGCGTGGAAAAGGCCTTGCTGGAGCAGGTACCGCAATTGAAAGAAGTGCGAGATGTGACTGATCATTCCGTGAAGGAAAATGCCTATTACCAGTAAAGCACCACTGCCAAGTGCAGGGTAACAGTAAAGTAGATGCCATTGGTGGGGCAGTCTACCGCGGGTAGTATTTCGTCAATTCGGAGTAGATATTGTCCTTGAATTCGGGTTCGGCCGGATCCAGCCTCGCCATAATTTCTACCAGGTACTCGTTGTCCTCCCGGCCCCGCCAGATCTTTTGGTAACTGCCTTCTTTATAGCCATGATCCTGACGAAAGAAGTTAAGTACATTCTTACCAACATATAGGCAATATAGCTCGGTCCAACCCATCTCGCAGTCCACCATAATCGCCGCAAATACGGCTATCTCGATACGGTGGGCAGCAGCGAGGCCGATTAACAATTCCAGTTTGCTCACCAGATCCAGTTGCTGCAGTTTAATTTCCTGGCCATCAAATTCGACACTTGCCTGTTGCTGGCTAGCCGTTAATAGCTGGATAAGCTGTTGTTTCGATGCAGACTCGCTGCCTGCGTTGCCGAGCAGTATTTCAGACAGAAGGAAATGCCAGATGTCGATGAGTTCCATCTGTAGCTGCGGTAGATCTTTGTCCTGCCGTTTCCACCATTTCCAGCCGTGATGCTCGATCGCCTCGGCCGCTTCGATGACTACTGCTCGCAGGTAAGGGTAACGGGCATCTATCCAGTCTGGGTCGACTCTGGCATTCATGCCGGCCTGTAATGACAACATGATTTCGGCTTGTGCTGCTGACAACATGGGTTTGTTTAGGGGCATAGAAACGAGGGATGGAAAGTTCCGGAGTTGATGGTTTAAGCGTGCTGTTGAATCTAATTGTAGCGGTCACACGCTCCGATCGAGAGCTGTCTCAGGTAGCGACGGCTTGGCGCGCGGCCTGTTTGGTCAAGGTACTCAGCATCTCTTTCCTGCTTCGCAACATGTCGTCGTATGACTTGCGCATGGCGATAGTCTCTGCATCCCGGGCATCCTGGTCTTCCAATTCAACAAGCCATGCCTCCAGTACTTCAATTTCGCTGCTAAGCTGGCTTGTTCCTTCCTCGATAAGCTGTTGGTCGATAGTAATACCGCCACCATCGAAATCTGATCCAGTCGGTTCTGTGCTCATGATGTTGTCTCTTATATCCCCATGCCGTCACATTTTTATCGGCAATACTTCAGGATGTCATAGACCAAAACGGGGGTCAAGAATCAAACTCATCAAGTCTGTGCTTGATCGAGTAGCAGGTAGTGAGCAGCCCGCTTGCAGAGTCAGGGCAGTTCGCTTATGGTCTTTCCCCCACCAGTGTCGATGTAACTGTCGCCGTGCCTGATGCTTACCCGGACGCTCCCAACCGGCATGGCCAGCTCCCTCGCGGTTTTTAAATCGAGGCGCTGGCTGGCAAATCCAAGTAGCAGAATTTCATTTAATTCCCGGATATTTTGTCCAATTGCCCTTGACTGCACAGGCTAAGCTTCTTAGAATCCCCCGCTGCCTGAATCGGCTAGTTCAAGACTGTTCATCTGTCCCCTTCGTCTAGAGGCCTAGGACACCGGGTTTTCATCCCGGCAACAGGGGTTCGAAACCCCTAGGGGACGCCATTTTCTTGATTAACCTCGTAAGCCCGGTGAAAGCCGGGCTTTTTCATGGCGCGATTTCCAGTTGATGTTTGCAAGTTTGGCCGGATTTGCTTATCACGGTGACAATCGACATACTCCAGCGGCGCTTTTTAGCTAACTGAATGCCCCATGACTATCGCCATTTCACTCAAAGATTTACGCAAGGTTTACGCCAACGGCACGGAGGCCCTCAAGGGCATTTCCCTCGATGTAGAGCAGGGGGATTTCTTCGCACTGCTGGGGCCAAACGGTGCTGGCAAGACTACGATCATCGGCATTATTTCTACCCTGGTTAATAAAACCGCTGGCAATGTCGAGGTGTTCGACAAGCGAGTCGACACCCACATATATGAGACCAAACTGGATTTGGGCGTGGTGCCCCAGGAAATCAATTTCAGCCAGTTTGAAAAAGTCCAGGATATCGTCATGACCCAGGCTGGTTATTATGGACTCCCCCGCAAACTTGCAAGCCAGCGCTGCGAGAAATATCTGCGTAAACTGGGCCTCTGGGAGAAGCGTAACGAGAGGTCTCGCACCTTATCAGGTGGTATGAAGAGACGGCTGATGATAGCCAGGGCCCTGGTGCACGAGCCCCGCCTGCTAATACTCGATGAGCCTACAGCCGGGGTGGACATCGAATTACGCCGTTCCATGTGGGAGTTCCTTACCGAAATAAATAATAAAGGCACGACTATTATTCTTACCACACATTACCTGGAGGAAGCGGAACAACTGTGCCGTAATATTGCGATTATTGACGATGGTGAAATAATTGAGAACACAAGTATGAAAAGCTTGCTCGCAGACCTTGATTCCCAGGTATTCATCCTCGATTCGGCGACAGAGATACCAGCGCAGTTGAATCTAGATTTGCCGAACATCAGTTTATACCGCATAGACGGACATAGCTTCGAAGTCACCGTCACCGGTGATCAATCGATTAGTGAAGTATTCTCCAGACTTGACCAGCAAGGTGTGAAGGTCAACAGCATGAGGAATAAAACCAACCGCCTGGAACAGCTGTTTCTGGCAAGACTTCGAGATAATTGATTTCTAACACACCTAAACACAGGAACTTTGAGCACACCATGTTTGCGAATCATAAGTTAATTGCATTTGAAACTATTGTCATCAAAGAGGTGCGGCGATTCTCGCGCATCTGGCTGCAAACCTTGGTGCCGCCAGTGATAATGATCACCCTGTATTTTGTGATTTTCGGCAACATGGTAGGTCGCCGTATAGGCGAGATGGGTGGATTTCAATATATGGAGTTTATCGTCCCTGGACTCATCATGATGTCAGTCATTCAAAACTCTTATTCCAATGTGGTGTCTTCATTCTTTAGCCACAAATTTCAGCGCAGCATAGAAGAGCTACTGGTATCGCCGGTGCCTAATTACGTGATCCTGACTGGATTTATTGCCGGGGGTATGGCCCGGGGATTAGCCGTGGGGGCGATCGTGACGGTCACTGCCATGTTTTTTACCGATCTGAGTATTCAATATCCCCTGTTAACGATTGCAGTAATTTTGTTGACCTCCATCGTGTTTTCCCTGGCGGGATTTATAAATGCGGTGTTTGCAAATAGCTTTGACGATATTTCTATCATTCCGACATTCGTGCTGACACCGCTTATTTATTTGGGGGGCGTGTTCTATTCGAGTCAGCTATTGCCTCCGTTCTGGCGAATCGTCTCGGGTCTAAATCCGATTTTCTACATGGTGAATACATTCAGGTATGGCATCTTGGGAAGTTCCGATGTCAACATCTATTGGGCCTTCTTGATTTTGGGAGTGTTCATCGTGGTACTGTATAGCAGTTGTATCTGGCTTCTGCGCCGGGGTACCGGAATCAGGAGCTGAGGGCTGCCCGGATTGAGTAGACCGCTATGTCAGACAACCCACTCGGAGAGACAATTCCAAATCCCAGCCAATATGACCCTGGGATTCTATACCCGATTCCCAGGTGGGCAGCGCGATCCCTGCTCGACATCGACAAGAAGCTGCGCATGTATGGCCTCGATCATTGGCATGGCTATGAATTATCCTGGCTGAACCAGCGGGGCAAACCCCAGGTGGCAATAGGGGAATTCTATTTTAGTTGCGCTTCGGAAAATATCGTCGAGTCGAAATCACTTAAATTTTATTTGCACTCTTTCAATCGGGAACGGTTTGACTCCGTGGAGAAACTGGCTGCGATTATCAGAAATGACCTTTCTGCGGTGAGTAAGTCCGAAGTGAAAGTTTCTCTTAAGCTACTGTCTGACATAAACGCTGTCCCGGTTCAGTCTCGCATGGGAAAGTCCATCGATATGCTTGATATTTCGATTGAGAGCACTCAGCCAGAACCGGCTTTGTTGCAGACAGAAGATGCTGCTGCCTTTGATGAACAGCTATTCTCCGACTTGTTTAAATCCAACTGTCCGGTGACGAACCAGCCAGACTGGGCGAGTTTCGAAATTCAGTACACTGGGCCCAAGATCAACGAGGCGAGCCTGCTCGCCTATCTTTGTTCATTTCGGGAACATCAAGGCTACCACGAGGAATGTGCCGAGAGAATCTATCGGGATATTATGCAAGTGTGCCAACCCAGCGAGCTGAGCATCGCTCTAAACTTCCTGCGCCGGGGAGGGCTGGATATCAACGTGTACCGAAGCTCGGAGCCTGTCGGTGTGGAAGTGGTGAAGGTTCGATTGCTGCGCCAATAAGGGGCTTGCAATCTGAAATTTGCTAGGCTAAGGTTGCGGCCGTTTTGGTATCAGAATACAGATTACAGAACACAGAATACGGTGAGGTGTCCGAGTGGCCGAAGGAGCACGCCTGGAAAGTGTGTAAGCCGTAAGGCTTCGAGAGTTCGAATCTCTCCCTCACCGCCAGTAACCCATAAGCTGGCAATTCACCCCTAACACATTTCCAATCCCCAGCCCGTAATGTAGTATCCCCAGGTGTTTAGTGACCAACACCCTCGGGGGCAACATGATTGCAAGATTTCCTCAAAAATTTATTTTTTTTCTACTGTTGGTAATATTATCTATTGAACTCCATGCAGCGGATTGGCCCAGCTACGGTGGTGATAACGGCTCGCGGAAGTATGCTGCCCTGGATCAGATCGGCGCCCAAAATGTGGCTCGGCTAAGCACTGCCTGGACCTGGGACAGTGTTGATAACGACCAGGTTGCGGAGAATAGGCGGCAAGAGAATTTCAGGGCCACGCCGGGGGGCTACAAGGCGACGCCAATCGTCATCGACGGAACCATGTACATTCCCACCTCGTTTGGCAGCATAGCGGCGCTGGATGCCCGTACCGGTGAGGAGAAGTGGGTGTTCGAAACCGGGGCCTGGGAAGCAGGCACCCCCGCAAACCTCGGCTATAATACGCGTGGTGTAGCCTATTGGCAGCGCGGTGAGTTCACACGGATTTTCTTCGCTACCAATGACTCCTACCTGTGGTCTATCGACGCCGAAAGCGGTCAGCCCGACAGCCGTTTTGGCGAAGGCGGTCGCGTCGATCTGGCCCAGGGCTTGGGCCGGGAGATAAATCGACGCCAGTACGGGGTAGTTTCACCGCCTCTGGTCAGCAATAATATCGTCATCATCAATTCGATCGTCAATGATTTACCGCAAACCAAGGAAATGCCGCCGGGGCATGTACGCGGATTTAATCCCGAGACTGGCGCGATGGAATGGATATTTCACACCATTCCCCAGGCCGGTGAATTCGGCAATGACAGCTGGGAGGACGGTTCCTGGGAATATACCGGTAATACCAATTCCTGGACAGTCATGAGCGCCGACGATGAACTGGGCTACGTCTATATTCCTATCGGCACCCCCACCAATGACTGGTATGGCGGGCTCAGGAAAGGAAATAATTTATTTGCCGAGAGCCTGGTGGTGGTGAAGGCCGCCACCGGTGAATTGGTTTGGCATTTCCAGATGGTCCATCACGGCGTCTGGGATTATGACCTTCCGGCGGCGCCCACTCTGATAGATATCACCGTCGATGGCAGAGCCATCGAGGCCGTGGCGCAAATCTCAAAACAGGGGTATACCTATGTATTCGATCGGGTCACGGGAGAACCGGTCTGGCCCATCGAAGAACGGGCCGTACCCCAAAGTTCGGTGCCAGGCGAGGCCTTGTCTCCAACTCAGCCCCACCCAACCAGGCCGGCGGCCTTCGAGCCCCAGGGTATATCCGATGAAACCCTGATCGACTTCACCCCGGAACTAAGGGCTGAGGCCCTGCAAAATATAGAGAAGTTTGACTACGGGCCCTTGTTCACGCCGCCATCATTACGGGGGACCATCCAATTTCCTGGTTGGGGTGGAGGCGCCGAGTGGCATGGCGCATCTTTCGACCCAGAGACCGGTATTTATTATATCCCCTCCGCCTCGGCGCCAATTGTGGTGCAACTGGCGGACGCAGACCCTGCGGATTCAAATCTGGTTTATCGCCGGGGCCGCGAAAATTCGGTGGCCGGGCCCCAGGGCTTACCTCTGACCAAGCCGCCCTACAGTCGCATAACCGCCATTAATCTGAATACCGGGGAACATGTATGGATGGTGCCCCATGGCGAGGGTGTGCGGCAGCGAATCATCGATATGGGGATACTCGACCCGGGTCCGGTTGGCAGCCAGAGTCGAACCGGACCGCTGCTGACGAAAACTCTGTTATTCATAGCGCAGCGAGACGGTGACAGGAACCTGCTACGGGCCTTCAACAAGGCGACCGGCGCCATCATTACAGAGATCGACCTGCCGCTGCCTCCAGCGGGTACGCCGATGACCTACCTTGTCGATGGCAGACAATATGTGTCCATCGCCGTCGGTGGTGGTGCGGATGCCAAGCTGATAACGCTGGCATTGCCTTAAATCGCCCGGTGTCTATGCTATTATGCTCCATGGCATCTCTTGTCGGTCCCCGCGCAATGATAGGTTACGAATCCCGCCAGGCCCGGAAGGGAGCAACGGTAGTGGCTGACTTATGTGCCGTGGTGTGGCTGGCAAGGGTTGCCTCCAGCATCGCCTTGCGAAACTGATCTGCCAACTGGATCCACACCCTACTGACGAACCGGCAAAATGAGCTATCAAGTACTCGCCAGAAAGTGGCGACCCAAGAACTTTACCGAAGTAGCGGGTCAGGCTCATGTGCTCAAATCTCTTATCAATGCACTGGATAATCAGCGTCTGCATCACGCCTATCTATTCACCGGAACCCGGGGAGTAGGCAAGACTACACTGGCCCGCATATTGGCGAAATGTCTGAATTGCGAGACTGGCGTCACCTCGGCTCCCTGCGATGAATGCGGTTCCTGCGTCGAGATCAACGAGGGCAGGTTTATCGATTTGATGGAAGTCGATGCGGCTTCCCGCACCAAGGTCGAGGACACGCGGGAGTTGCTGGAAAATGTCCAGTACAGTCCAACTCGAGGCCGTTTCAAAATCTATCTTATAGACGAAGTGCACATGCTCTCCAATCACAGCTTCAATGCCTTATTAAAGACGCTGGAGGAACCACCACCCCACGTTAAGTTTTTATTTGCCACCACCGATCCGCAAAAATTGCCGATTACCATCCTTTCCAGGTGTCTGCAGTTGAACCTTAAAAACCTGAGCCCGCAAATTATTGTCAAATACCTGGGTATGGTGCTGGAACAGGAAAAGAGTAAATATGAAGAAGGCGCGCTGTGGCAGATCGCTGCCGCGGCCGCCGGCAGCATGCGCGATGCGTTGACCCTGGTCGATCAGGCGATATCCTATTGCGAGGGAGAAATCAGCAACGAAGGCGTAATCGAGATGCTAGGCGTGCCGGAGCAGCGGCAGGTTTACGAATTGCTCGATGCAATGGGTGGCGCAGACATTCGGCAAGTGCTAAACCTGGTTCAGGTGATGTCGGCGCAAACACCGGATTTCAATCACACTCTGGACAACCTGTTGTCGATATTACATCGAATCGCCATGGCTCAGGTGCTGCCTGAGGCCATCGATAATAGTTACGGGGATAGAGAGCAAATTCAGCAACTGGCGAGCCGATTTACGGCTGCAGACATACAGCTGTATTACCAGGTTGGGCTCAAGGGGCGTGAGGATCTGGGTATGGCTGCCGACATGCGGGGGGCATTTGAGATGCTGATTATTCGTATGCTGGTTTTTTCTCCTGACTATGTTCCCCAGCCGGATCAGAGTAATTCCGCAGATAGCAAAGACCAAGCCGCCAGCCGCAATTCTGAAACCACGGTCCCGCTAAGCGAAAAAAAAAAGTGCAAGCTAGTTCCTGATGGTAGCGGCTCAGATGCCGATGGCCAGGAGAAAGTTGTGGCGGCAGCGGGATCCGATTCCACCGTGCAGCCTACGGCACCTGATCATCCACAAGCTATCGAGCCTGAGCCCGAGCCAGAGGAGGCTGTAACCGCAGAAGCGGATGCTGGCAATAGCTTGCCCTGCGATCACGAACACTGGCTGCGATGCTATCCCGCGATCATCGTCAATGGCATAGCTGCCAATATTCTGGCCAACACTGAACTGAAGAAGGCCACCGGCGACTCCTTGTATTTCGTGCTGGATCAGAGTCAAAGTTCGGTCTACAGTGATGAGATATTGCCGAAACTTGAGCAGATCCTCGGCGATTATTTTGGCAGGCAATTGGCAGTGCATATCACAGTTGACTCGACCGAGAAAGAGACGCCGGCGGAGTTGGGTCAGCGGCTCAAGCAGGAACGACATACCGCGATGGTGAGTGAATTTGAACAGGATGCCAATGTTCAGGAATTGTTGAAGCATTTCTCAGGCACATTGGCGCGAGACAGCATTGCCCGGTTAAAAATTGAGGAAAGTCATGACTGATCTAAATGAAATAATGAAACAGGCAAAGCAGATGCAGGAGCAATTCCAGAAAGCACAAAAAGACCTGGCAAATTTGGTAATCGAAGGTGAATCCGGCGCGGGCCTGGTGAGAGTGAGCATGAATGGCCGTCATGACGTGGTCAAAGTGAACTTGAGTGATGCCCTAATGGCAGAAGAAAAAGACGTGGTGGAAGACCTTATTGCTGCCGCTATTAATGATGCGGTGCACAAGCTTGAAGAGAAGAGCAAGGAGTCGCTCGGCGGCCTGGCCCATGGGATGAAATTGCCGGAAGGGTTTAAGTTGCCGTTTTAGGGAAGCCGATGAACTCAAGCCCACTAATAGATCAATTAATGGAAGCCTTACGCTGTCTGCCGGGTGTAGGGCCTAAATCGGCTCAAAGGATGACGCTGCACCTGCTGGAAAGAAACCGCGAAGGAGGCAAGAAGCTTGGAGAAGCATTGGAGCTTGCGCTCGAACGGGTGGGCAATTGCGTGCAGTGTAGAACCTTGACAGAAGAAGCGGTTTGCAGAATCTGCGCGAGCGCCTCGAGGGACCGCAAGATTTGCTGCGTCGTTGAGTCCCCCGTGGACATTTACGCAGTCGAGCAGTCAGGCATCTTCCGCGGCATCTATTTTGTCCTGATGGGTCACTTGTCGCCAATCGATGGCATCGGTCCGGAGCAACTTGGTATCAGTCAACTGCTGGACAAGGTCAAGGACAGTGAAATCGAGGAGCTAATCATTGCCTGCAATCCCACGGTTGAAGGCGATGCCACAGCCTATTATCTGGCAGAACAACTCAAGCATTGCGATGTCGCGGTGTCGCGCATAGCCCATGGCGTCCCGGTTGGAGGTGAACTCGAATTTATCGATAGCAACACCTTGAGCCATGCCTTTGCCGGTCGTAAGGCCATGGAGAAGACCTGATCGTCATGAACGGCAACGCAGAGCTGCCTCGCAAATTTATCGATGATACCGCCCAATTCGGTGCCCTGTGTCAAAAGTGGCAAGGCTTGGCAAGCCTGGCGCTAGACACCGAGTTTGTTAGAACCAGCACCTTCTATTCGAATATTGGCTTGCTGCAAATCGCCGACCTCGATACCTGTTATCTGGTGGATCCGCTGCGCATAAGCGACTGGACTGAATTTTCATTGCTGTTAAGTGATTCCCAGTGCTGCTTTGTCATCCATTCCTGTAGTGAAGATCTGAACCTGCTATTTACCGCCCTCAAGGTTTTACCGGCAAAAGTCTTCGACACGCAACTCGCGGCGGCATTTCTGAATATGGGATATAGCGTGAGCTATCAGTCGCTGGTAAGTGAGCTGTTGGGAGTCCATGTAGTTAAAGATGAGACTCGCTCCGACTGGTTGCGGCGGCCGCTAACGGACACCCAAATCTCTTATGCCGCCGCAGATGTTAATTACTTGCTGCAGTTGCAGGCTTTATTAGAACAACAACTTCAGGACAAGGGGGTTCTGGAATGGTTTAGCGCGGAATGTGAGCAGCGTATCCTCCTGGCCCCGAAGTTCGAGGAAAAAAAGAACTGGCAATCGCTTTATGCTGGCTTCCGCAATGCCTGGCGACTCAGTGATGAAGGACTGCGGAATTTACAAACGCTCTGCTATTGGCGGGAACAGGAGGCCCGACGTCGGAATAAACCCCGCTCCTGGATTGCCAAGGACCAGGATTTATTAAGCATTGCCATGCATCTGGCCGAAGCTGAGAATGGGTCCCTGGATGGCTTGCTCGCGGCTGGATCTGTCGACAAGAGATTGCTCGATCGATACGGCAATAAGCTGCTGCGTCTGATGCAATCCAGGCACAGCGATTTTTCCAGCATCGATCGGGGGCTATTGAATCCACCGCTGACAGCACCCCTGCGGAAAAAATTAAAGGCCTGCCAGGTCCTGGTTAACCTTAAGGCGGCGGAGCTGGATATTGCGCCAGAGCTACTAGGGCGTAAAAAATATCTACAGGAGTTGATTCGGGGCTTCGAGAGCAGTGGCCAGATACGTTGGGAAGGGGAGCTGTCTGGTTGGCGCAGACAGGTACTGGAAGGCGATATCACTCTAGTTCTGATGGGCGAAAACCAGGATAACGGTAATGGCTCATAGTTTGGGGAAGGGCGTAGCAAGCGATAGGTTCTGGGAGAAACCTCTTTCGCAGCTAAATGACTCTGAATGGGAGCGACTCTGTGATGGATGCGGTCGCTGTTGCCTGAAAAAATTGCAGGACGAGGACAGCGGTGAAACCCATTATACCCGTGTTGTATGTCGCTACTTCAAATCTGAAACCAACCGTTGTAGTTGCTACGAGAACAGGACCCGGTTGGTCCCGGATTGTGTGAAAGTCAAGCAAGTCAGCGCCAGTGCTTTCGCCTGGATGCCAGCCACCTGCGCTTATCGACTTCGGTTTGAAGACAGACCCTTATACAATTGGCATCCATTGATAACAGGGTCCAGGCAAGCCATGGAAAGTGCAGAAATACCCATCGGGGGCAGAACACTCTCTGAAGAATTTGTCCACCGAGAGGGTTACCAGGAACATATCATTCGTTGGGTAGAGTGCTAATGGAGTCTGCGCCTAATTACTTTCTGATTTGGTCTGCCTATCTGTTAGCCGCTGCGGTATTTTATGGAATTTTCTGGCGGTTCACTCGCTTGAAGACAGCGCGGCGGACTTTTTATGTCATGCGTGCGTTGCTGGCCGCAATCATACTCACTCCCTGGTACGCCAATCCCCAAGAATCTGTGCTGGCGCCGGCGCTGATGGTGGTCCTCATGGACGCCATAACCTTGGGCGGGTCCGAAGCGGTGAGGGCGCTGGTGCCATTAAGCCTGGCCATCATTATCTCCCTGTTGTTAGCATTTGTCACCCTGTTCATCAATACAAAAAACAAGAATAAGAAGATTAAAAACAATATGTTATAGCGTGTTTATAATCTTTAATAACAAACCAGATCGAGACATCCGAGACGGCACTCCAAGGTTTTTTCGGGAATAATCCGCAGCCTCCCCAAACCGCCTTTACTGCGCTGTCAGTGCCTTGGTTTTCCTGTATTAATGCCAGTGTGCTGTTTACAATACGCGCACCTAAAACTAGCACTGGAAGTCTCTTGATGAAATTTACTGGCACCAAAGAATATGTCGCCACTGACGAACTACAGATGGCAGTTAACGCAGCGATACAGTTGCAAAGACCACTACTGATCAAGGGCGAACCTGGCACCGGCAAAACTACGCTTGCAGAACAGATCGCCCAGTCCCTCGATCTGCCCCTCATACAATGGCATATAAAATCCACTACCAAAGCTCAACAAGGCTTGTATGAGTATGACGCCGTATCCCGGCTCAGAGATTCCCAGTTAGGTGAAGAGAAAGTTCACGATATCTCAAACTACATTATTCCAGGAAAAATATGGCAGGCGTTTACCTCAGAACAGAAGTGTGTATTGCTGATCGATGAAATTGATAAAGCCGATATCGAGTTCCCTAACGATTTGTTGCTGGAGCTGGATAAGATGGAGTTTTATGTTTATGAGACCAAGGAATTAATTAAGGCCCATACCCGGCCGATTATCCTGATCACCAGCAACAATGAAAAGGAACTTCCAGATGCGTTCCTGCGCCGCTGTTTCTTTCACTACATCGAATTTCCTGACAACTTGACGATGGAGAAGATAGTCGCGGTACATTACCCCGATATCAAGAAGCAGTTGCTGAGCCAGGCCATGGATGTTTTCTTCGACTTGAGGAAAATACCAGGTCTGAAAAAGAAGCCTTCGACTTCGGAGCTGATCGATTGGTTAAAACTATTAATGGCTGACGATATCCCCGCAGATGTCCTCAAGAATCACGATGCGAGGAATGCGATTCCACCCCTGTATGGGGCCCTGTTGAAGAATGAACAAGATGTGCATTTACTTGAAAAACTGGCTTTCATGCATAGAGCCAATCGCTGATGCTGATAAACTTTTTCATGGCGCTGAAACAACAGCGGTTGCCGGTTTCATTCACCGAGTTGTTTGCGCTGTTGGAATGTCTTCAACAAAATGTCGTATTCGGCAATGTCGATGAGTTCTACTATCTGTCCCGGTTATGCCTGGTAAAAGATGAGAAGAACTTCGACAAATTTGATCTCGCATTTGCTAAATACTTTGAAAACATCGATATCCTTGACGACCTTTCCCACTATGAAATTCCTGATGACTGGCTGCGCAAGCAGATAGAGTCCATGCTTTCCGACGAGGAGAAGGCAAGGATCGAGGCGCTTGGTGGCCTCGACAAGCTAATGGAAGAATTCAGGAAACGCATGGAAGAACAGCAAAAACGCCACCAGGGCGGTAATAAGTGGATAGGCACGGGTGGCACGTCTCCATTCGGGGCCTATGGTTATAACCCGGAAGGGATTCGCGTCGGGCAGCAGGGAACTCGCAATCAACGGGCGGTCAAGGTCTGGGATAAACGCAATTATCGAGAGTTGGATGATTCGGTAGAAATCGGAACCCGTAATATCAAGATGGCGTTGCGCCGCCTGCGCAAATTTGCCCGCACCGGAGCGATAGAAGAATTGGACATCGACGACACCATTTCCTCAACAGCAAGAAATGCGGGCCTGCTGGATATCAAGATGGTGCCTGAAAGGCACAATGCGGTTAAGGTCCTGTTGTTTTTCGATGTGGGTGGGTCGATGGATCCTCATGTAAAACTCTGCGAAGAATTATTCTCTGCCGCACGCTCCGAATTCAAGCATCTCAAATACTATTACTTTCACAACTTTATTTACGAATCCGTGTGGACAAAAAGTCATCGCCGGCATGCAGAAACCACACCTACGTTCGATCTCATTAACAAGTACACGAAGGATTACAAAATAATCTTCGTCGGTGACGCCACCATGGCCCCTTATGAAATAACCCATGTCGGTGGCAGTATCGAACATTACAATGAGGAGGCCGGGGCAATCTGGCTAAGGCGACTTACAGATTCCTACAATCATATGGTGTGGATAAATCCAACGCCGAAAGACTATTGGGAACACAGCTATTCCATCGAAATCGTCAGGGAGCTGACAAAGGATCGAATGTTTCCCCTATCAGTTAAAGGGCTCGAAGAGGCAATGGCCCTGCTTGCGAAGTAGTCCCATGATTGAAAAACTGCCGGACGATCTAAGGCCCGAAAAGTATTCATCTCTTGGCCAGGCGACAGAATTGCCATCCAGCTTCCAAACGTCCTCCAGTTTCCCGTGGTTTTTTATGGCGCAGTAAAGGCGAACCTGCCCAAGTCAAACATTGGTAAAATACTTCGGCGCGAACTAAGAGAGATCTGACAATAGCTACTGCCTTGCTTGAAAAAATGCGGAATCAGCTGGATACATGTCAGTTGCTTGACATGGCTCGGCTACGCCAAAAAATTAGAGAGCTTGAGAAACATCCGGGTCGAGGGGATTCTTACCGCCGTAATCTGGATGCGCTGACCTCTGCTATCAGTAAATCCCAGCATGCCGTGCAGCAGCGTATAGCTGCCATTCCTACTCAAATCGATTATCCGGCCGCGTTGCCGATCAGTGCAGCCGCGGAGAAAATAAGCAGACTCATCGACAGCCACCAGGTGGTGGTGGTAGCTGGAGACACCGGTTCGGGCAAAACCACACAAATTCCCAAGATGTGCCTGGCGGCAGGCCTCGGACGCTTGGGATTGATAGGCCATACCCAACCCCGGCGCCTGGCGGCTGTCTCCGTCGCCAACAGAATTGCAGAGGAATTGCATTGCGAATTGGGCCGGGGAGTGGGTTACCAGGTGCGCTTCAATGAAACCCTCTCCAGTGGAACCTATCTGAAATTAATGACTGATGGGATATTGTTGGCGGAGATCCAGCAGGACAGGTTTCTGAATAAATATGAGGCGTTGATCATCGATGAGGCGCACGAGAGATCCCTAAATATAGATTTCCTGCTCGGTTTCCTGAAACAACTGCTCTCCCGCAGGAAAGATCTGAAACTCATTATCACCTCCGCTACCATTGATGTAGAAAAGTTCGCGGCCCACTTCGATGATGCCCCGGTAGTTTCTGTCTCGGGTAGGGCTTACCCCATAAAAACTCAATATCGGCCACTGAATGTAAGCAAGGCAGAGATGACAGATGAGGATCTGCAAATCGATGCAATAGTTTCCGCCTTGCAGGGCATCATTATTTCGGATCGGCAACATAAGCGGATCAGTGGAGACGTGTTGGTATTTCTCAGCAGCGAAAGAGAAATTCGGGACACGGCCAACAAATTACGTAAACAAAAATTTGTCGATACTGATATCTTGCCGCTGTATGCACGCCTGCGGCATTCCGAACAGTTAAGAGTATTTAGGGCGCACCAGGGCAGGCGAATCGTGCTGGCAACCAATGTCGCTGAGACATCGATAACCGTGCCGGGGATCAATTATGTAATCGATACGGGCTTGGCACGTATCAGTCGCTATAGTTTTCAGAGCAAGGTGCAACGCCTGCCGATCGAGCCGATATCCCAAGCCAGCGCAAACCAGCGCCAGGGTCGCTGTGGCCGGTTGGCTGAGGGGATTTGTATACGCTTGTATTCTGAGGAAGATTTCAATTCCAGAGACGAGTTCACCGATCCTGAGATCATGCGAACGAATCTGGCATCTGTTATCTTGCGCATGAAGCAACTCAAGCTCGGCGATGTCGAACTATTCCCCTTCCTTGAGCCTCCCGGGCAAAAAGCTATCAATGAAGGCTTCAAGTTACTGATCGAGTTGAACGCACTCAATCCGAAACGAGAGCTCACGGATTGCGGCAAGAAAATGGCCCAGTTGCCCGTGGACCCCCGGTATGCGCGGATGATTGTGCTGGCTCATGAGCAAGGCTGTCTGCGTGAAATTCTCATTATCGTCAGTGCCTTGAGTATCCAGGATCCCAGGGAATTGTCCCTGGAGAATCGACAGCAGGCGACGCAAAAACTCGCCCGTTTCCAGCATGTGGATTCTGATTTTCTTGGATTTGTAAATCTGTGGGATCAGTACGAGCGCGAACGCCAGGATCTCACCCAGGGCCAGCTTAAAAAATACTGTAAAACCAATTACCTGTCCTATATGCGGATGCGTGAATGGCGCGAGGTACACCGACAACTACTGCTGGGCAGTCAGCACCTGGGTTTCCGGGTCAACAAGGACAGCGCGGAGTACCAATCAATTCATCAGTCCATAATCGGCGGAGCTCTGAATCAGATCGCCTGCAAGGCAGAGGGCAAGATGTATGTTGGTAGTCGTAATCGGAAATTTTCCCTGTTTTCTTCATCCGTCCTTAGTGGCAGTCACAGGAAGTGGATTGTGACATCGGCCTTGATAGAAATTTCCCAGACCTTCGCCACTCTGGCGGCAAAAATTCAGCCACATTGGGTTGAACAAATGGCCCTGCACCTGGTTAAACGCAACTACTTCGAACCCCATTGGAGCAAGAAGCGCCAGCAGGTGATGGCCTATGAAAAAGTCTATCTTTATGGCCTGGTGCTGTTGCAGCGAGAGCTGGTGAGTTTCAAGAAAATTGATCCGGTGGCGGCGCGGGAAATTTTTATCGACGCCGGCATCGTTGCCGATCAGCTGCTTACCGAGGCCGCTTTTTACAAGCATAATATGGAATTCCTGGCCGAGCTCAAGCGCCTGGAAGAGAAGATCAGGCGGCCGGATTATTTCATCAGCGAGCGGGAGGTCACCAGGTTTTATGATGATCGCCTGCCAGCGGATGTGTGCTCGACCCGGGATCTCGAACGCTGGCTTAAGACTGAATCGAGAAACACGTCGAAGCTACTCGAAATGAGCCTGCAAAACCTGACGGACTCGGCAACAGAAATATCTGACTTTGACGAGTTTCCTGACCTGGCATCTGTGCATCAAAATCAGCTGGCACTCAACTATGTGTTTGACCCAGGCACGCTGGCAGACGGTGCCACCATCGAAGTACCGCTGGCATTGCTGAATCAACTCACCCAGGCAGAGGTGGACTGGTCTGTACCAGGGATTATCAGACAAAAATGTATCGCCCTGATCAAGGGATTACCAAAATCTGTGAGAAAGAATTTCATTCCTGCTAGCGGCTTCGTGGCGGAAATTATGGGACAGATGCACAGCTCAGATGGTGAGCTTGTTGATTCGCTGCTGACCCAAATCCGCAAGCTGAAAAAGCTGAAGATCGACAGAGAGGTGCTCACCGCTGTGGTCTTGCCTTCCCATCTCAAGGTCAAGGTGAGGGTGGTCGATGAATCTGGAACTGAACTTGCTTTTGGAGATGATCTTGCGCAGATAAAGCAAGAACTCAAGCTAAGCCCCGATAGCGTGTCCGTAGCGAACCGGGAATCGAGCTATCGGCACGAATTGGAAGTCCAGGGATTGACGGACTGGAATTTCGACGAGCTACCGGTGACAGTTGAAATTGGCGACAGCCTGGTGTTGATACGATATCCGGCACTGGTCGACAAGATTGATGCGGTTAACCTGGAGCTGTTGGCAGATCGGTCTGAGGCGCAGCTAGCTACGATAAAAGGGGTAGTGAGGCTGTGCATGTTTAGAAGTGTGCAACAAAAAAACAGCATACAGAAAAAATTTACCAGATTTGTCAAGGCGAATGCCCTCAAGTGGTCAAGCCAGTTGACTGGATTGGCGCAGGCGGCCGTAGTGGAGAGCTATATCGCAGCATTCGACCTGAATCAGTCGCTGCCCCGAAGTAATTCTGAATTCGAAGCATTACTCGAATATGGTAAGCCCAGAATATTGGGTGTTGCGGACCAGATCGAACAGTTATTGATTCTGATAGTAACAGAACATTTCAGCTTGTCTCGCCGTCTACAGAATATTAGTAATGCAGAGCTGGAATATCTCACGGATGACATCGACAGCCAGTTACAGAATCTGGTGTTCGAGGGTTTTTTATCTACAAGCGGCCTCGAACACTTGCGAGAGTATCCCAGGTATTTTCAGGCTGTGAACTCACGACTCGAAAAAATGCCGCATATGGGTGAGAAGGATCGGGTGCATACTGTGCAACTGGCACAGTATTGGGAAAAATACGAAACCCTTCAGGGGCATCGATTAGAAAATGAATGTCCGGAATTGAACTTGCTACGGTGGATGCTGGAGGAATTTCGGGTGTCGTTGTTCGCTCAAGCGCTGGGAACCCGAATACCTGTCTCTGCCAAAAGAATCGATGCGCAATTCGAAAAACTGCTTTCCTGACACGCCCATTCGTGGAATCCTAGGCATATACATCAACAAACTGCCAGCGGTTCTACAGCCAGTAGAAATCGAGCGATTATTATGAATTTCCCGGATTTGATACCAACTCACAGCTCTCGATGCAGGCACTGCCTTCGACTCGCTGGATGGGTGACTATGTTCGCAGTCAGCAGTGTGTTGGCATCGAACGCGATGGCGCAAACTTTGGACCCATGGCGAGTCAGCAACGAGCGCATCTTTAATTTCAACGACTTCATTGATGAGATTGTGGTGAAGCCGGTAGCGAGAACCTACGGCCTTTTCGTGCCCCGTTTCGGGCGTCAGTTTATCGGAAATTTCTTCAGTAATATCGATGACATTAACGTCTTCGTGAACGATCTTCTACAGTTGAAATTTGATGCTGCTGTTTCTGATTGCGGACGCTTCCTGATTAATTCGTCCATCGGTCTATTCGGGTTTTTCGATGTGGCAACCGGTTTCGGGCTGCGTAAGAATGAAGAAGACTTCGGTCAGACCCTTGCCCATTGGGGCGCGGGCACAGGGCCCTATGTGGTATTGCCCATGTTTGGGGCCAGCAATGTGAGAGATTCTTTTGGGCTGGTACTGGATACACTGTTTAACCCTGTGCAGTACCAGAATGAGGAATCACTGCGAATCACATTTTGGTTATTGGAGGAATTGGATGCGCGTGCAAGGGTGTTGGCACTGGATGAGTTAATCGTTGGGGATGAGTATCTGTTTATTCGGGAGGCCTATATTCAACGTCGGGGGTTTCTGATTTCAGACGGTAGTAACGTAGAAATATTTGGCGGTTTTTAACTTGAAATTACTAGTGGGCAATCAGTTTGCCGCACCGCTTCGCGCACTGTGTTTGGTTCTGATGAAGTCCCTGTGTGATACATAGATGAGATCCGAAATTTTCCGGATCAGGTGCTCTTCGTATTTATCCAGCCTCTCATCCGCGTAGGCAACTCGCCACATATTTTCGATAAGCGCAAGCTTGTTTTCATAGTCGTAGCCAGCATTAATCAGACTGGTGAATTCGTACAGCGAAGTTGCCTGCTTGGCCTCGGCTTCGGCCAGGGTAACCAGATCGGCCAGGTCCTCATCGCTGATATCGAGCTGTTTTTGTAAGATTTCGATGAATTCGGCGGCCTCTCTGTCGTCCAGTTCGTGATCCGATTTCATTACTTCTATGAGCAGACAGGCACTGGCGAGATCGGTTTTCAAATTACCGGATTCCAGTTCCTCAGCGGTCGCTGGTACGAGTTTGGATTCAAAAAAACCCTTGATGGTTTTAAGCATGGTGGATACCAGAAATTCTCAGTGCTGGGGTTAAACTTAGCAGTTTACGTGGTTTATGGCATCAAGCAATACCTCGATGCCGGCGTCCTTCCTGTAGCTGTTCTCGCTCAGATGGCGCCGATATTGCTTGCCGCCCTTTTGTCCCCGAAACAGCCCTAACAAGTGTCTGCTCATATGTTGCAATGGGGTGCCCTGGGCTAGTTGTTGTTCGATGTAGGGAAGGTATTGATAGATGTACTGCAGGCGATTTTTATCTGCCTTGATCTCTCCGAACAGGCGGCTGTCAACGCCGTGCAAGAGATACGGGTTTTGATAGGCTTCCCGCCCTAACATCACGCCGTCTACAGTTTGCAGCATCTCCTCTGCTGTATCGAGGGAAGTCACGCCACCGTTGAGGACGATGTCGAGTTCAGGGAATAGCGCCTTAATGGCATATACGCGTTCATAGTTCAAGGGTGGCACCTGCCGGTTTTCCTTGGGACTAAGACCGGAAAGAATCGCTTTCCTGGCGTGGATAATGAAAATCTTACAGCCGGCCCCGGCAACGACCCGGACAAAATCAATAAGATCACCCTCGCTGTCGCGATCATCGATCCCGATTCGACACTTGACTGTAACCGGCACTGATACGGACTTGCGCATACCTGCTATGCAGCTGGCAACCAGGGGTGGATTGGCCATCAGACAAGCGCCAAAGGCGCCAGACTGAACACGATCGCTGGGGCAGCCGACATTCAGATTTATCTCGTCGAAGCCAGCTTCTTCTCCAAGTTTTGCCGCCTCCGCCAATTCTTTCGGGTCACTACCGCCGAGTTGTAATGCGATGGGGTGTTCTATCGCATGGTGCTGCAATAAATAACGGGCGTCGCCGTGTTTCAAGGCGGCACTGGTTACCATTTCCGTATACAGCAAGGCGCGATCAGAAAACTGACGCAAAAATACCCGATCGTGTCTATCGGTCCAATCCATCATCGGTGCAACACAGAATTTATGATCGGGCATGGAAGTCGGAGAATCACTATGGGAAAGCAGTTTTTATCTAATGCTCGCATACAAGTCAAGGCTCAAGATACATCGGCCATCGTCATCGCCAATATGATTTGAATATGAATCGGGTATAATCTCCGGCTTGTCTTCGTAATCATAGTCCGCACACTACGCTACTCAATGACCCGGATTCGTACCAGAATTGCACCTTCCCCCACTGGGGACCCTCACGTAGGGACGGCCTATATTGCATTGTTTAATCGCTGCTTCGCCCATAAAAACGGAGGCAAATTTATTCTGCGAATTGAAGACACCGACCGCCAACGAAGCAGCGCGAAATCTGAAGCCGATATCCTGGCTTCATTGCAGTGGCTGGGTCTGTCCTGGGACGAGGGTCCAGGCTGCGAAGGCGAATTTGGACCTTATCGGCAAAGTGAACGATCTGAAATCTACTCGGCTCATATCGAGAAGTTGGTGGTCGATGGCTTCGCATTTCCATGCTTCTGTAGTGCAGAAAGGCTGACTGAATTAAGACGACAGCAGTTACAGGACAAACAGGTAATTGGTTACGATGGTCATTGCCTACAGCTGTCGAAGGACGAAGTTTCAAGCCGTTTGCAGCAAGGGAGTGAGCATGTTATCCGCATGAAAATTCCGGACAGCGGAAACTGTGAATTTAACGACCTGTTAAGGGGCGCTGTTTCCATAGCCTGGTCCCAGGTCGATATGCAGATACTGATGAAGTCTGACGGTCTGCCGACTTACCATTTCGCAAACGTGGTCGATGATCACCTGATGCTAATTTCCCATGTCATCAGGGGTGAAGAGTGGATCAACTCGATGCCCAAGCACCTGCTCCTGTATCAATACTTTGGCTGGCAAGCGCCGATTTTCTGTCATATGCCGCTATTGAGAAACCCGGACAAGAGCAAGCTCAGCAAGCGCAAGAATCCAACCAGTATCGGCTATTATCAAGCCATGGGGTACTTGCCGGAGGCGCTGGTTAACTACCTCGGTTTAATGGGCTGGAGTCTACCGTCTGGCGAAGAGAAGTTCTCCCTGCAAGAGATGACGGACTGCTTCGACCTGGAACGGGTTTCACTAGGCGGGCCGGTGTTTGATACAGAAAAACTCGACTGGCTCAATGGCAAGTATATTCGTGAAGACCTCAGCGACGATGAGTTTGCACAAAAGTTTGCGCAGTGGGCGTTCGATGCCAGCAAGGTCAAGCGCATCATCCCTCTGCTGAAACAACGGGTGGAGCGATTTAGCGATGTGGCGGAACTGGGTAGTTTCTTTATCTCTGGCCTGCCGAAGCTCGACGTGGAAAGTTTTCAACACAAGCAACTGAGCACAGAAACCTTGCTTAAAATACTGCAGTTTTCGCTTTGGCGTCTGCAACAAATTAAGCCGTGGAATCGGGATAACATAGAGCTCGAATTACAGACTCTGGCTACCGATCTGGGACTAAAAATCAGAGAATTTCTGTTTCCTCTTTTTGTGGCGATCAGCGGTAAGGCAGTTTCAACCTCGGTCTTTGATTCGATGGCTATCCTCGAACTGGATATCTGCCGCGCCCGGATTCGACATGCTATCGCCGTGCTGCGTGGCATCTCCAAAAAACAAGCGAAGGCACTGGAACGGGAATATAGGGATCTGAAGTAGGGTGTCGCTTGAAAGGGGAATCTATCTTCCTGCGCAACCCCGCCTTGATTGCAAACCCGTCTGAAAGCCCGGGCATCACTGTGATAGTCAGAGGTGTTCTGGCCGCAGCATGCGAGATTGACAGTTTCGGCGGCTGTGCTTAGAATGCGCCTTCTTTTCAAGCGGACACTACCTGCGAAGGCATTGTCTCACCTCATTCAATATGGGGCCTTAGCTCAGCTGGGAGAGCGCAACGCTGGCAGCGTTGAGGTCAACGGTTCGATCCCGTTAGGCTCCACCAATTATTTCAATTTGACAGGGTTACAGGCACTGATTCGGTGTCGCAAGTTTGCTCGGGTCCAATGAGATTACCGTTGCCAACAAGCCGGATTGTGAGGGTTGGCCCTAGGCCGGGTAGTCTCTTTGGGTGTGACCCTTGTATAACTGCCGGGGGCGGCCGATGCGATAAGGGTGGCTCAGCATCTCGTTCCAATGGGCAATCCAGCCCGGAGTTCGACCGGTGGCGAATATCACCGTGAACATGTTGGTCGGTATGCCAATCGCCTTGAGAATAATACCTGAGTAGAAATCTACATTCGGGTACAGTTTCCTTTCGATAAAATACTCGTCTTCCAGTGCAATTTTTTCCAGTTTTCTTGCCATGCGGAACAGGGGGTCATCATGGGCGCCTAGCTCCTCCAGCACTTCATCGCAAATTTCACGCATGACCTTGGCCCGAGGGTCGAAGTTTTTATAAACGCGATGTCCGAATCCCATCAGGCGAAAGGGGTCACCTTTATCTTTGGCCCGTAGTATAAATTCATCGATCCTCGATTCATCACCAATTTCCCCCAGCATCTTCAATACGGATTCGTTGGCACCGCCGTGGGCGGGCCCCCACAAAGCAGCGATACCAGAAGCAATACAGGCGTATGGATTGGCTCCAGTCGATCCGGCTAGGCGCACGGTGGAGGTAGAAGCATTCTGCTCATGATCCGCATGCAACAGAAAAATAGTATCCATGGCTTTTGCCATGATAGGGTTGACTTTGGCTGGTTCGCAGGGCGTGCCGAACATCATGTGCAGGAAGTTTGCAGAAAAGCCCATGTCGTTCTGTGGATACATGAACGGTTGACCGACACCGTGTTTGTAGCACATCGCCGCCAGGGTTGGGAGTTTTGCAATGATTCGGTGGGCTGCACCAATTCGTTGCTCTGGATTATCGATATCCAGGGTGTCGTGATAGAAGGCAGAGAGTCCGCCAACGACGGCACAGAGCATTGCCATCGGATGGGCGCTAGAGGGGAAACCACGAAAAAAGCGGTGGATGTGTTCATCCACCATGGTGTGGTACCTGATACGATTCTCGAACTCCTGGTTCTCTGTGGCACTGGGCAATTCATCATGCAACAGCAGGTAACAGACCTCCAGAAAATTGGATTTTTCCGCCAGCTGTTCGATCGGATAGCCGCGGTACAGCAAGATGCCCTTGCCGCCATCGATAAAGGTGATATTGGAGTCACAGGCTGCGGTGGACATGAAGCCGGGGTCGTAGGTAAAAACTCCATGGCCTACGAGGCTGCTTACGTCGACTACATCAGGGCCAGTAGTGCCTTCATAAACGGGTAAATCAATCGGCTCATCAATCCCGTCAATGCTTAACTGGGCCTTCTTTTCACTCATGCCTGACTCCTGTGAATTTCTTGCAGTGTGATGATATTACTCGGAAAAGCAATGGTTAGCAGCTGCATGGATAGTGCTATTTTACTCGCCAGACAACCCAGCAGGGACGGCAATACTAGGAACAGAGCGATGCTCTTGTCAAATATTTGTCCGCACATGAGACTAGCTCAGCGTCCTTGAGTACTGTCAGACTCCGGCGGGAAATGGCAAGGGCTTAGCGGATTATGCGCTGATCGCAGGGCTCGCAATGAAGGATTTTTCAGCACAGATCTGCCGTTCCCCAGGCTATGACAAAACATTGTCAATATTGCGGTGATAGCCACAAGTTTTATTGTATTAGAGCAGCGATAAGAATATAATTTATACGCTGGAAAATCCCCAAATAATGTAATTATTTCAATCAGTTTGCGCATTCTAAGCTTGATTCTTGGAGGATGTGGAATGGCTAACGCAATAGGCAAAAAGTGAAAGACAATAGACCTGTAAACATCGATTTAACTACATTCAAGTATCCACTAACGGCAATCACATCCATCCTGCATCGGATATCGGGTATAGTGATATTTGCCGGGGTTGCTCTACTGTTGTATCTGTTGCAGTTGTCCCTCGAATCAGCCGCGGGCTTTGCCGAGGTGACGGCACTACTCGACAATATGCTGATCAAATTTCTCAGTTGGTCGGTGCTGGCGGCTTTGTTATTCCACCTGATTGCCGGAGTTAAGCACCTGCTCATGGACATGGGCATAGGTGAGAGCCTGGCCGGAGGCGTGCTGGCGGCGAAGCTCACCCTGATATTCTCATTCATCGCAATAATCGCGGCAGGGTTCTGGCTATGGTAAGCAGGGTGACGAATCTGGGGCGCTCGGGGCTGTTCCACTGGTTAGTTCAGCGCTTTAGCGCGGTGATTCTCGGTGCTTACATGCTCTGTATTCTCGGCAGCACGCTGCTGAGTCCCGAAATGGACTACGCACACTGGAAAGCAGTATTCGATTCCAACCTCATGCGCATGTTCAGCTTAATCACCTTGCTGGCTCTCTGCGCCCACGCCTGGATCGGCATGTGGACAGTTTCAACCGATTACCTGACCGATCTCCAACTCGGCACCCGCGCCACCTTCATTCGATTACTATTCCAGGCGGGCTGCGCATTGTTGATAGCAGTGTATATGCTCTGGGGCATTCAGATTTTTTGGAGTATCTAGATGAAGGGGATGCGTAGCTTGGATTTTGATGCGGTGATAGTGGGAGGCGGTGGCGCTGGCCTGCGCGCGGCCTTGCAACTGACGCAATCGGGTTATAAAACCGCAGTGATTTCCAAGGTTTTCCCGACCCGATCACACACAGTTTCGGCCCAGGGCGGCATCACCTGTGCCATCGGCAGCGACGATCCGAACGATGATTGGCGCTGGCATATGTACGATACCGTGAAAGGCTCCGACTACATCGGTGATCAGGATGCCATCGAATATATGTGCAGCGAAGGTCCGCAAACCGTGTTCGAACTAGAGCATATGGGGCTGCCATTTTCTCGCACCGAAACTGGACGAATTTATCAGCGAGCATTCGGCGGCCAATCCAAGGATTATGGTAAGGGTGGTCAGGCGGTCCGGACTTGTGCCGCTGCCGATAGAACCGGCCACGCCTTGTTGCATACGCTTTACCAGGCCAACCTGAAAAACAATACCGTCTTCCTCAACGAATGGTATGGCACCGACCTGGTAAAGAATCAAGATGGTGTCGTGGTGGGGCTTATTGTGATCTGTATCGAGACCGGTGAAACCGTATTCGTGAATTCCAGGGCCACGGTGTTCGCAACCGGTGGCGCCGGCAGAATCTTCGCGTCCACGACCAATGCTCTGATCAATACCGGTGATGGCTTGGGCATGGCCCTGCGAGCCGGCTATCCGGTACAGGATATAGAGATGTGGCAATTCCATCCCACTGGCATCTACGGGGCCGGCACCCTAGTCACCGAAGGCTCTCGCGGCGAGGGCGGCTACTTAATCAACAAGGACGGCGAGCGCTTTATGGAGCGTTACGCACCCAATGCAAAAGATCTAGCCGGCAGAGATGTGGTAGCACGGTCCATGGTGTTGGAAATCCTGGAAGGTCGAGGCTGTGGCGAGCATGGCGATCATGTGCTGCTGAAACTGGATCATTTGGGCGAGGCGGTTTTGAATTCTAAGCTTCCGGGGATTCTTGAATTGTCACGCACCTTCGCTCACGTCGACCCGGTAACAGATCCGATTCCGGTTGTGCCCACCTGCCACTACATGATGGGAGGGATTCCCACCAATATCAACGGGCAGGCCATTAACCAGAATCGAGACGGTGAAGATGAAATCGTCGAAGGGTTCTTTGCCGTGGGAGAGACGGCCTGTGTGTCGGTCCACGGCGCCAATCGGCTGGGTGGCAACAGCTTGCTGGACCTTGTGGTGTTTGGGCGCGCCACTGGCAAGTATATACAACAGGAATTGCGCCAGGGAACGGAACGACGCCGGGCGACCGAATCTGACATTGAACAGGCGATGACGCGGCTGACACGCCTAAACGAATCCGGCAGCGGTGAGAACGTAGCCGCATTACGCAGCGAGTTACAGAATGTAATGCAAAATCACTTTGGTGTATTTCGCAAGGGCGAATTCATGCAGGAGGGCATCGAGAAACTCGATGCCTTGAGAGGCCGAATCGCCAAGGTCCAATTAGAGGACAAGAGCCAGATCTTCAACACCGCCCGCATTGAGGCCCTGGAATTGGAAAACCTTTTCGAGGTGGCTGAGGCCACTGCGATCGCCGCTGAAGCCAGAACCGAGAGTCGTGGCGCCCACGCGCGCGATGACTATCGCGAGCGCGATGACGAAAACTGGTTATGTCACTCCATGTATTTCCCCGAGGGTAAACGCGTCGGCAAACGGGCCGTGAATTTTTCTCCCAAAACACTTGAAACATTTGAGCCACAAATTCGTACTTATTGATGAGCTTGCTAAAGCCACAAGGTGAACCGTGTTAGTCAGCATCTATCGCTACAATCCGCAGACCGATGACAAGCCAGTTATGCGGGATATCGAAGTGGAGATCCCAGGGGGCAAAGACCTGATGATCCTGGATGTGCTGGAACTGGCGAAGCGCAAAGATTCCAGCATCGCCTACCGACGTTCCTGCCGTGAAGGAGTTTGTGGCTCCGACGGTATGAATATGAACGGCCGCAATGGGCTCGCCTGCATCACGCCGTTGTCCGATACGGTTAAACCGGGCCAGAAGCTGGTACTGCGGCCGTTGCCGGGACTACCGGTTATTCGCGATCTGGTCGTGGACATGTCTATCTTCTACAAGCAGTACGAAAAAGTTAAACCCTATTTGATCAATGACGAGCCGCCGCCAGCGATCGAACGTTTGCAGTCGCCGGAGGATCGGGCACAACTGGATGGGCTCTATGAATGTATCCTGTGTGCATGCTGTAACACGAATTGCCCATCCTTTTGGTGGAACCCGGACAAATTCATAGGCCCGGCCGGTCTACTGCAGGCCTATCGATTCCTGGCAGACAGCAGAGATACCGCCACGGCGGAGCGCTTAGCCGGGCTCAATGATCCGTTTAGCGTGTTTCGTTGTCGCGGCGTCATGAGCTGCGTGGCGGTTTGCCCCAAGGGTCTAAACCCGACCCGAGCCATCGGCCATATTAGAGCCATGCTGATACGGCAGGGGACCTAGTGGGCGTGGCGCGACATCAGCCTGTATAAACAAAGAGAAAGCAAACCCCGGCCCCGGTGCCTGAGGAAAGGCAATTTATATGCAAGACAGCATGATGGAAGTATTGTGGAGTAGTGGGCATCTGTCTGGCTCCAATGCCAGCTACGTCGAAGACCTCTACGAAGATTTTCTTAGTGATCCGGATTCCACCCCACAACAGTGGCGAGACTTCTTCGAGTCTCTGCCCGCTGCTACTGGCGATACCCGCAAAGATATTTCACATGCCGAGATCCGCAATGATTTCAGGGCACTTGGCAAGGTTAGTCGCTACCAACAGGTTCTCAGCAATGACGCGGTAGTAAATTCCGAACACGAAGGCAAGCAGGTACAGGTGCTGCTGTTGATCAGTTCCTACCGCGTGCGCGGGCATCAAAAAGCTTTACTCGATCCGCTGTCCATCATGCCCCGGCAGCGAGTACCCGATCTCGAGCTGGAATTTCATGACCTCTCCCCAATCGATTATTCAACCATATTCCAGACAGGTTCACTCTTTATAAGCAAGGCCAGGGCACAGCTACGGGAGATTGTTGACACTCTCGAGCGCATCTATTGCAACTCCATCGGTTACGAATTCATGCATATCGTGAATCTGGAGGAGAAGCAATGGATACAGCAACGCATCGAAAGCAAAGACGGCAAACCGATATTCGAGCTCGATGTAAAACGGCATCTGCTGGAGAGATTAACTGCGGCGGAAGGGATAGAAAAGCATCTGGACGCAAAGTATCCGGGCACCAAGCGGTTTGGACTGGAAGGATGCGAGAGTCTGATTCCTGCCCTGGACGAGTTGATTCAGCGGGCCGGAAGCTACGGCGCCAAGGAAATAGTTCTCGGCATGGCGCATCGCGGCAGGCTCAATGTGTTAGTGAATATACTTGGGAAAAACCCCGCCGATTTGTTCGATGAATTTGAAGGCAAGGCGACCTATGAGAAATCCGGTGACGTAAAGTACCACCAGGGATTCTCGTCGAACATCATGACTGCCGGCGGTGAACTACATATGGCGCTGGCGTTTAATCCTTCCCATCTGGAAATAGTTGCCCCGGTCGTGGCAGGGTCCGTCAGGGCCCGACAATCGAGGAGGAAAGACAAAAAGGGGTGTCTGGTACTTCCTATCATCATTCATGGAGATGCGGCATTTGCCGGCCAGGGTGTAGTCATGGAGACTTTTCAGATGTCCCAGACCCGTGCCTATACAACCGGTGGAACCGTCCACGTCATTGTCAATAATCAAGTTGGGTTTACCACCAGTCGTCAGGACGATGCGCGCTCCACCGAATACTGTACTGATGTGGCTAAAATGGTGCAGGCGCCAATTTTTCATGTCAATGCCGATGACCCCGAAGCTGTTCTGTTTGTTACTCAACTGGCCATGGATTTTCGTTATCAATTTCACAAGGATGTCGTAATCGACCTCGTCTGCTACCGTCGCAGAGGTCACAACGAGACCGACGAGCCTTCTGCGACTCAACCCCTGATGTATGCAGCAGTCAGGAAGCATAAGTCTACGCGGGTACTCTACGCGGAAAAGCTGGCGGCAGAAAACCAGATATCCAGCTCGGAATCGGATGAGATCAACGTGGCCTATCGCACTGCGCTGGATACGGGCGAGCATGTTGCCAAGAGTCTGGTAAAAGAACCTTCTGTGGAACTGTTTGTAGACTGGAGTCCTTATATCGGTCATGACTGGAGTGCTCACTTCAATACCTCCATGCCGATCACCAGCCTGCGTGCGCTGGCAAGAAAACTGGTAGAAATACCCAAAGATTTTGTACTGCAACGGCAGGTGCAGAAACTTTTCGACGATCGTGCCGGCATGGCTGCAGAAGAAATTCCCGTGGATTGGGGATTCGCCGAGCTACTGGCCTATGCAACTATATTAACTAGCGGTAACAAGGTTAGATTCACCGGTCAGGATGTGAGGCGTGGCACTTTCTCTCACCGACATGCAGTGGTTTTTGATCAGCGCAGCGGGGAACCACATGTGCCTCTGCAGGAATTGGAAAAAGATCAGGGAAGTTTCTCTATCTATGATTCTTTGCTGTCAGAAGTTGCCGTGCTTGCCTTCGAATATGGTTACTCGACTACAACTCCGAACGCCCTGGTCATATGGGAAGCCCAATTCGGTGATTTTGCGAATTCAGCCCAGGTCGTTATCGATCAATTTATTGCCAGTGGCGAACACAAGTGGGGACGACTCTGCGGCTTGACCTTGCTGCTTCCCCATGGTTATGAAGGCCAGGGCCCGGAACACTCCTCTGCACGACTAGAGCGCTTTCTGCAGCTTAGTGCGGAACACAATATTCAAGTGTGTCTGCCGACAACGTCTGCCCAGGTCTTTCATATGTTGCGCAAACAAGTGCTCTGCCCGCTGCGTAAACCACTGATTGTGATGTCACCCAAGAGCCTGCTCCGGCATCGGGAAGCCGTATCCTCTTTACAGGAATTAGCAGACGGAAGTTTTCAGGTTCTCATCGATGAAACCGATGGCTTGGAAGCAGACAAAGTTCGTAAGTTGCTGATCTGTAGTGGCAAGGTTTATTACGATCTGCGCACGGAACGTCGTCAGCGAGAGATAGACGATATCGCAATTATTCGCCTGGAACAGCTATACCCTTTCCCACAGGATGACTTCACCCAGTGTTTGCATCGCTACCAGAATCTCAAGGCAATTGTCTGGTGCCAGGAAGAGCCGATGAACCAGGGTGCCTGGTATTCCAGCCAACACCATCTGCGCCGTTCTATATCTGAGCAATATCCCGACATCTATCTGGAGCACGTCGGACGCGATGCATCGGCAGCGGCAGCGGCGGGTTATCCGTCCCTGCATAACAGCCAACAGAAAAAATTTGTCGATGAAGCTTTGAGTTAATGCGCATATTGAACTGGTTTTAGCGCAGAGAAATGGCATGCAACAGGAATTACCATGACTATTGAAATTAAAGCACCTACATTACCTGAATCGGTCCCCGACGGGACTATCGCAACCTGGTATAAAGACGTTGGCGATGCGGTGGCCCGTGATGAACTTCTGGTAGATATCGAAACCGATAAAGTAGTGATCGAGGTGGTATCCCCGGCCGATGGAATTCTGCAAGAGATACTAAAACCTGCCGGGGAAACCATAGTCAGCAATGAGTTAATTGCCAGTATTTCCTCTACACAGGGAGTGGCTCAGGACTCAGCTGCAGTGCTAACTGCTGCTGCCACAGGCGCAGACAGGAATGACGCTGGCGCTGCCAAAGACGGGGTGATGATTAGCCCCGCCGCCAAGAAACTTATGGCGGAAAACCAGGTGGCTGCGGACGCAATTTCGGGCAGCGGCAAGGGCCATCGTATCACCAAGGAGGATGTCTTGAATTATTTGGCAACGGCCCCGCAGACGGAGGCTCCAGGCCCCGTTGTGGCGGCGTCTGAGTTGCCGTCGGCATTGAGTTCAGCCGAGGGCCGCCGCGAGGAACGGGTACCCATGAGTCGGCTACGGGCAAAGGTTGCCGAGCGCCTGTTACAAGCGAGTCAAACCACCGCCATGCTCACGACCTTTAATGAGATTAACATGTTGGCGATCATAGATATTCGGGCTCGCTACAAAGAAGAGTTCGAACTCAGCCACGGCGGAGTGCGGTTGGGTTTCATGTCTTTTTTCGTCCGCAGTTGCACCGAGGCCTTGAAACGCTTTCCCGGGGTTAACGCTTCTCTCGATGGCAATGATATTGTCTATCACGGCTATCAGGACATTGGCGTCGCCGTGTCCTCACCACGGGGGCTCGTGGTGCCGGTGCTGAGGAATACAGACAACATGGGTCTGGCACAAATAGAAAACGAAATTCGTGAATTTGGGGGCAAGGCCAAAGACGGAAAACTGGCCATCGAAGACTTGTCCGGCGGTACCTTTACCATCTCCAACGGCGGGGTGTTTGGGTCATTACTATCGACACCAATTCTTAATCCGCCGCAGACCGCTATTCTTGGTATGCATAAAATCCAGGATCGGCCGATGGCCGTCGCCGGGGAGGTTAAAATATTACCGATGATGTATCTTGCGCTTTCCTACGATCATAGGATCATCGACGGCAAGGAGGCAGTGCAGTTTTTGGTCACAATAAAGGAATTTCTCGAAGATCCGACCAGACTGCTGCTCGAGATTTGAACTTTAAAACGCCGGGATTAATCTATGGTTAAGCAATATGAAGTAGTAGTTATTGGCTCCGGGCCAGCCGGTTACGTTGCCGCAATTCGTTGTGCGCAGCTAGGGCTGAAAACCGCCTGTATCGAAAAGTGGCTGAATAAGAAAAACCAGTTGGTGTATGGTGGTACCTGCCTGAATGTCGGTTGTATTCCTTCCAAGGCCTTGCTTGATTCCACCCACAAATACCAGGAAACTCAGCAGCATCTCGAGGTGCATGGCATTAAGGTAGATAAAGTCTGCATGGATGTGCCTGCCATGATTGCGCGCAAAGACAAGATAGTCGGTCAGTTGACCCAGGGCATCAAAGGACTTTTCGCCGCTAACAAGGTAGATGGAATTTGCGGCACTGCCAGGATTGTCGCTGCCAATAAGGTACTTGTCACCGGTACCGGGGGCAAGCAGCAGGAACTGACGGCAGATAAAATTATTATCGCCGCAGGATCGGTCCCTATGGACATCCCGCCAACTCCTGTCGACGGCGAAACCATTGTCGATTCCACCGGTGCGCTAGAATTTCAGGAGATACCGAATTCCCTGGGCGTTATCGGTGCCGGCATAATCGGTCTGGAGCTCGGCAGTGTCTGGGCCAGACTCGGGTCGGAAGTCACCGTGCTCGAAGCATTGGATGAATTCCTGCCTGCCGTCGATCGGCAATTGGCCAAAGACGCTCTGAAGATGCTGACCAAGCAGGGGCTGAATATCAAACTTGGCGCTCAGGTGACCGCTAGCAAACTGAGCAAGGGTGGCAATAAAACCGTAACCGTCGAATTCACGACTGCGGATGGCAAGCAGAAAGCACAATTTGATAAACTCATCGTTGCCGTCGGTCGCAGACCCTACACCGAAGGCTTGATGGACGATGCAGTAGGCATCGAACTGGACGACCACGGCTTCATCAAGGTAGATGATCAATGCGTTACTAATGTTGCAAATATCTATGCAGTGGGCGATGTGGTACGCGGGCCCATGCTGGCCCACAAGGGCATGGAAGAAGGCGTCATGGTAGCGGAGCGCCTTTTGGAGAAAAGGACCCAGGTTAATTACGCGCTGGTACCCTCGGTGATTTATACCCATCCCGAGATTGCCTGGGTTGGGAAAAACGAGGAACAGCTCAGGGCAGAAAATGTGGAATATAATGTCGGCAGCTTTCCCTTCGCAGCCAGCGGCAGAGCGCTGGCTGCTAATGACGCGGAAGGCATGGTCAAGATGCTTGCAGACGCCAGTACAGACCGTATCCTCGGCTGTCATATTATCGGGCCCAGTGCCGCCGACTTATTGCAACAGATTGTCATCGCCATGGAATTTAGTGCCAGTGCTGAAGACATTGGCCTGACCATGTTTTCTCATCCAGCCCTGTCAGAAGCTGTTCATGAAGCGGCGCTTGCCGCTAATGGCCACGCCATTCACATCGGTAATCGCCGCAATCGGAAATAACAAACTTCGGAATTGATGGAGCTTAAATGAATTTACACGAGTATCAGGCAAAACAGTTGTTTGCCGAATATGGTTTGCCTGTGTCGAAGGGAATCGCAGTGGATACGCCGACAGCGGCAGGCTTGGCCACCGCTGAAATAGATGGCGATAAATGGGTGATCAAGGTGCAAGTGCATGCTGGCGGGCGCGGTAAAGCCGGCGGCGTCAAATTGGTCGACAGCGCCGCCGCAGCGGAAGAATTCGCGGATCAGTGGCTGGGTAAGAACCTGGTGACTTATCAGACCGATGCCAGAGGTCAGCCTGTGCACAAGGTTCTTGTCGAAGCCTGTATAGAGATTTCCCAGGAGCTTTACCTTGGTGCTGTGATAGATCGATCGACGCGTCGGGTTGTCTTCATGGCTTCGGTGGAAGGCGGTGTTGAAATCGAAAAGGTGGCGCAGGAGACGCCGGAAAAAATTCTCAAGACCACGATCGATCCCCTCACTGGGGCTCAACCTTTTCAAGGTCGAGATCTGGCTTTCCGTCTCGGGCTGAGTGGCGTGCAGGTAAAACAATTCACCCAGCTGTTCCTTGGTCTGGCACGGCTGTTTCACGATCTGGACCTGGCGCTGCTGGAGATCAATCCCCTGGTAATCACCGCAGCTGGCAACCTGCATTGCCTTGACGGCAAAATAAATATCGATGGCAATGCCCTCTATCGTCAAGCGAAACTACAAGAGATGCACGATCCCAGCCAGGAAGATGAACGCGAAGCGCGGGCCGCGAAGTGGGATCTCAACTACGTAGCCCTGGATGGCAATATCGGCTGCATGGTCAATGGTGCGGGCCTGGCCATGGGCACCATGGACATCGTCCAGTTGTACGGTGGTAGCCCGGCAAATTTTCTGGATGTCGGCGGCGGTACCACCAGAGAGCGCGTGGCCGAGGCATTCAAAATTATCCTGTCTGATGAGAACGTGAGCGCGGTTCTGGTTAATATTTTCGGTGGCATCGTTCGCTGCGACCTGATCGCGGAGGGTGTCGTCGGCGCCGTCCAGGAAATAGGCGTTGACGTGCCGGTGGTAGTGAGACTCGAGGGTAATAACGCCGAGCAGGGCAGAGCCGTACTGGAGAAGAGCGGTGTCAATATCATTGCCGCCGCTAGCCTGTCTGATGCGGCAGAGAAAGTTGTCGCTGCCGCCGGAGGTGCACAATGAGTATCCTGGTCGACAACAACACGCGGGTAATATGCCAGGGCTTCACCGGAAACCAGGGCACTTTTCACTCCGAGCAAGCGCTAGCCTACGGCACCCAAATTGTGGGTGGGGTGACACCAGGTAAGGGTGGCCAGTTGCATCTTGGTCTGCCCGTATTCAACTCCGTACGGGAGGCTTGTGCCGAAACCGGGGCTGAAGCCTCTGTCATCTATGTGCCAGCGGCTTTTTGCAAGGACTCCATACTCGAAGCAGCCGACACCGGGATAAAACTCATAGTCTGTATAACAGAAGGAATTCCCACTCTCGATATGTTGGTAGCGAAGGAAAAATGTGATCGTTCCGGTGTCCGTCTGGTGGGACCAAACTGCCCTGGAGTGATCACTCCGGGCCAATGCAAGATTGGTATCATGCCCGGACACATTCACCAGCCGGGGAAAGTCGGTATCGTTTCGAGATCGGGAACCCTGACCTATGAGGCAGTGAAGCAAACAACCGACTACGGCTTTGGTCAGTCATCTTGTGTCGGTATCGGTGGTGATCCCATACCGGGCTCAAATTTCATCGATATCCTCGGTCTGTTTGAAGCGGATGAGCAGACCGAAGCGATTGTCATGATTGGTGAAATTGGCGGCACCGCGGAAGAAGAGGCAGCCGCGTTTATTAAAACCAGCATCTCCAAACCGGTGCTGGCCTATATCGCTGGCGTCACCGCGCCAGCCGGCAAGCGTATGGGTCATGCCGGCGCGATTATCTCCGGTGGCAAGGGCACTGCGGATGAAAAATTCAGCGCGCTGCAAGATGCCGGCGTGAAGACGGTAAGAAGTCTTGCGGATATAGGCAGCGGTCTGAGCGAATTGACGGGTTGGTAGGATTCTGCTGATCCGGTTTTGCTGAATCATCAACTTGACTCTGGTCAATATTTTATCTTCTAAAAGGTGTTTAATCCCCGATGTAGTGTGGTAATCTTGTCCGCAATTTTGCGTCAAACGCTGAATTTAAAGGACTATCCACTATAATCGGATCGTTGCTTCCCCAGCGGCTCAATTTGAATAAATTTGAGTAGACTGGTGACTTGTGTTCGGTTTTCAGGGAAAATTGCCGCCATCGAGCGATATGAAAAATCACAGATTTCTCGGGCAATTTATTTTTAATCAAGGGACGAGTAAAATAAAAGTAAGTCGTATCCAATGAATAGTGGGCGAAATGGCCTGATGGTATTGGATTTGAAGAATTCATAAAACAATAGGATGGAACATGAAAAACCGTCGAATTACTGATATGAGTATGATTGCACTGGCATTACTCATGTCCTGCACCCTGAGTGTTGCACAGGCTGCCGAAATACTGATAGATAGCAGCATTCTAGATCAGGCAATGGATGTCATTGCGGAGAAATACAGCGAATCTGCTGAAGTTCAACTGGAAATCAATCGTCTGGCAAACTCTGCCAGTTCGACTTTCGAGTCCTTCAAACGGTCGAACGATGCTCTAGAGGCTTTGTTGGTGCTGAATGCGGGTTACCGGAAGACGATTTTTATTCAGGAAGGGAACATCGCTGCGCTGGACGTTTCGATCGCCAATGTTGAGGTCGTGACACGGGAAATTCCACTGTTGATGGAAAAAATGCTCTCGAGTCTCGAACAATTCGTTGCCCTGGATTACCCCTTCCGGATCAGCGAAAGAGCGGCGAGGATTGCCTTCGCCAGGGCCGCTATCGATAATCCGGACGTGTCCATTGCGGAAAAATTCAGACAGGTTTTGGTGATGTATCAAACCGAAGCTTCTTACGGACGTACCATCGAAACGTACCCGGATACGATTGTCCTGAGCGGTGCTGAAAGGGATGTAAACATTGTTCGTATCGGTCGCATCACCCTGATGTACCAAACCGTGGACCGTCAGTCTACCGGAGCCTGGGATAATACTGCCCGGGCCTGGCTTGAGCTACCGGCCGGGGATTATAGAACCGCAGTACAAACTGCAATCCGGGTGGCGTCGCAGTTGGACTCACCAAGAATCATTGATCTGCCAATCATGGCTCCGGAGGCAGCACGATGAAAATCATTATTAGAATTACCAGCCTTGCAGCAGCGGGTCTGCTGTTTATATCCTCGACGCAGTTAATGGCGCAGCAAGCCAGCTCTCTGGGCGATTTGCTATCCCTGGTAGAAAGCGATCGGATTGCGGAATCGGAAGAATACCGCCAGCGACTGCAGCAATTTGAGCAAAATGCAAATCAACAGCAGGAATTTCTGGATACCACCGATGCTCGAATCGTCGACCAGGAACAGACGCAGGCGCAGCTCAGTGATACTTTCGAAGCCAACGAAGTCATTATCCGGGACAAGCGAGAAACCCTGCGTGATCGTCGCGGCGATCTTAACGAATTGTTTGGTACCCTGCAGGGGGTTGCGGGCGACTTCCTCAGTACCTTTCAGAATTCACTGATCAGCGCGCAATATCCAGGTCGTGTGGAGGCTGTTTCGGATTTTATCGAGAAAGCGGGTAGCACCATCAATCAACTGGAAATTGCTGAAATCGAGCGTTTCTGGTTCTTCATGCAGCAGGAAATGACCGAATCGGCGCGTGTGGTTAGCTACAATGCTGAAGTGACTTTGCCCACCGGCGAGAGTACCAACCGCAGAATCACTAGGATTGGAGCGTTCAACGCCATTTCCGATGGCGATTACCTGAGCTACAACGGTGAAATCGGCCATCTGCAGGTGCTGCCAAAACAACCCGATTCGGGCATAGTCGCAGCCGCGATTAGCCTTGAGAGTGCCTCGTCCGGCTTGACCAAGGTGGGTATCGATCCAACCGGTGGTGTGGGTGGGCAGGTGATGGCCAACCTGGTGAACTTCCCCAGTGCAGAGGAACAGGTGCGGGCGAACGCCGGGGTGATTGGAAATATCATTATCACCGTGGGCGTAATTGGTATGTTATTGGGTTTCTATCGTCTCCTGGTACTGACCCTGGTTTCCATCAAGGTACGTAACCAGCTGAAGACGGATAGGCCAGTTGATAATAACCCCCTGGGCAGAGTGTTGCTGGTGGCAGAGGCTAACCCTGTATCGGATACCGAGACCCTCGAGTTAAAACTCGGAGAGGCAATCCTCCACGAAACACCGAGTCTGGAAAGCCTGTTGACGATCATCAAGATGATCGCAACTATCGCCCCGCTGGGCGGCTTGCTTGGTACGGTGACGGGCATGATCGTGGTGTTCCAGCAGATCACAGTCTACGGTGCCGGTGACCCGACTATCATGGCCGGAGGTATTTCTTCCGCCTTGATGACTACGGTGCTGGGTATCGTGGTAGCAATTCCTACTATCTTTATACACACCGTGCTGAAGAGCCGCAGTGACTCCATCATCCATATCCTGGAAGAACAGGCTACCGGCATGATCGCTGCGAAAGCCGAACGCGCGGCGGCTGGCTAACTGGAACTGTAAAGGACGCAATTATGTATTTTACGTTTCTGGACATCGTCGATTCGGTCAACACATTCATGGTGCGGGGTGGTAATGTGCTGTGGATTATTGCTTGGCTGTTGCTGATTAAATGGTCCCTGATATTCGAGCGAATCTGGTTTATCAATACGATTCACAAAGCCAATGTAAAGAATACATTGGCTGCGTGGAACGCCAGGACCGACACCAAGTCCTGGAGTGCTCATCAAATTCGTACCATGATGGTCTCCAGGATATCTCTCGATGTGCGCAGCACACTACCGGTCATCGAGGTGCTGGTAACGATTTGCCCGTTGTTGGGCCTGATAGGTACCGTCACCGGCATGATTGAAGTGTTTTTCGTCATGTCTGTAAGTGGAGGTGGCGATGCCAAATCCATGGCCGGCGGCGTTTCCAAGGCGACCATCCCCACCATGGCTGGCATGGTTGGTGCTATCTCAGGTATTTTTGCTTCTAATTATTTGAAGACAAAAGTTAACCGTGACATCGAACTTCTGGAAGACCATTTACCGCTAACTAGTTAACGCACTGTCAAGTTGGAAAGCGCTTTACCTTCAAGCGATTGTATTACTTAAGGCTAAACAATAATGAAATCAGGTTTGATTAAAAAAGAGGGTGCCGAAGAAGCAGGTGAGATCGATCTCACCCCGATGCTGGACGTGGTATTTATACTGCTGATCTTCTTCATTGTGACATCGGTGTTCGTAACCGAAGCAGGTATTGAGGTTAGCAGGCCGGAAGCTTCGACTGCCGATCCGACTTCGGGCGATCTTATCTTGATTGCTATTGGGCCGGCTGGGGATGTCTGGATCGATGGCGATCAAATTGATCCGCGCTTTATTCGTTCCCGTTTCGAATTACGGCTGGCGGATGCGCCGAATTCGTCTCTGATCATACAGGCCGATCGAAATGCAAGTAATGAACAAGTGCTGCTTATTTTACAGGCTGCAAGAGAAGCAAACATTGAAGATGTTTCAATTGCAGCGGAGGCATAGACGATGATTGCAGTGAGATGGGCTATATCAGTGGTAATGGCAGCCGCCATAACACTCGGGCTGTTCTATTTTATGCAGGCTCTTATCGCTACCGGCGACGAGTTTGATGAACGAATAAGCGTGATCAAGATCGTTGACGCCACCATGCCGGACATCACTCTGGAAGTTATCGAGGAAATCGATAAACCGGAGCCAATTGAAGAAGTCGCGGAAGAGACCCCGGACACGCCGGATAAGCAGATTACCCTCTCTGATGGCCCCTCCTTGAATATCCAGCGGGCCAACCTCGATCTGGATACTGGCTTGCAATTAAGCAATGCCACCATTTCCGCAACCGATGGCGACTATCTACCGCTGGTGGCGATTGCGCCTCAGTATCCCACCCGTGCCGCCCAACGTGGCATTACTGGCTGGTGTTTGGTGAGCTTTACCGTGGACGGGCAGGGCAATGTGGCTGCCGACACTATCATAGTAGTCGATGCCGAGCCGCCAAACATCTTTAATCGTTCATCGGAACGCGCGGCGGCACGCTTCAAGTTTCAGCCCCGCGTCATTGACGGCGTAGGTGTATCGGTGCCCGGCGTACAATATCTTTTTACCTACGTGCTTGAGGATTAATAAAAGATGAGAATAACAACGGGTGTCAAGCTGGGTTTTCTGATTTCTGTACTGGCCATGCCACTATGGTCTGCCCAAATTGCGTTGGGAGCAGACGAGCAGAGAAAACCGCCCACGGCGCGCACTTCCGGCACGCTTGGCCCCCAGGTAATGCGTGCTATTTCCAGGATTCAAGAACTCATGAATCCCGAAGACGAAGAGGATGAACCGGATCTGGTCGCGGCGAAGGAACAATTGGATGAGCTCTACGAACGTCGCTTCGCGCGCATGAATGATTTTGAAAGGCAGACGACGCTCAGCTTCTACACCAACTACTATCTCACGACTGATAATTACCCGGAGGCGATTCGCATCTTCGAGCAGATGATAACTCTGGAGGGACTACGGGAAGACATGCGTATGCGCACCCTACGAACCCTGGGTCAATTGCACGCCGCCGAGGAAAATTGGGAGAAATCCATTGGCTTCTATACGGACTGGCGCGAATTATCGCTGATAGAAGACGATCTTGTGTATCGGGGCTTGTCCTATGCACACTATCAGTTAGACGAGTTTGCCCAGGCAGAACCGTACTGGATTAACTATTTGGAATTCCGACTTGCCGAAGGCGTGACCCTGGAGAGAGATGATTACAGCTACCTGAACGGGCTCTATTTCGTGCTGGAGGATTATGAGAAGGCGCTGGAATTAACCAAGACCATGGTCCTACTGTTCGATAATAACATCGACTGGCTCAATCTAAGTGCAGTTTATGCGAGCATGGACAATGAGGAAAGACGTATCCAGTCAATGGATCTCGTCTATTTGCAAGGCCTCATCGACAGCGATACACGGTTTTTGAATCTCGGCCAATCAATGGCGGGCCTGGACGTGCCTTACAGTGGCTCTAAAGTGATCGCAGCTGGAATGGAATCGGGCGCGGTAGAAGAGGATGAAGACAACCTCACGATCTTGACCCAGATGTTCCTGGTCGCAAGTGAGTTTGAGGAAGCGCTGGAACCTGCAGGCCGGGTTGCCGAGCTATCTGACAGCGGCGATGGCTATGATACTTACGGCTATATCCACTATGTTCTGCATAATTATCAGTTAGCGGCCGATGCTTTTAAGGAGGCCTTGGACAAGGGGGAATTGGATAATCGTTCCGACACGCTGTTATTCCTGTCCCGGTCCTTGATCGAGCTCGATGACTTTGACGGGGCATCCGATGCCGCTAAATCAGCAGCCGAGGCGGGTGACCGCAGCGATCAGGAATACGCCAATGACTACCTGAAATTCATCGATGGCACCAGGAATCGATTCAATATCCTCGCACAACGTCGCCGCGACGCCATCGACTTTTATCGGTCTTATCCGCCACTGCAATAGGTTTGGAACTCCAGATTTTCTGACATAAGTGCTTGAAAATCGGGATCTTGGCCCCATAAGGAAACCCAATCATAGCAATATGGTTGGGTTTTTTATTTAAAGCTAGCGTTAGACAACAGATTAAATCAGTGGAGTGAGATTGATGGCCGCAAAACCCAAGACCGAAACACGGGGATTCGAAACTGAAGCGAAACAGTTGCTTCATTTGATGATCCATTCCCTCTACAGCAACAAGGAAATCTTCTTGAGAGAGCTGATATCCAATGCATCTGATGCAGTAGATAAATTGCGCTTCGAAACATTATCGAATCCAGAATTACTGGCGGAAGATGCAGAATTGAAGGTGCAAATCGATTTTGATGAAAAAAAGAGGACCATCACAATCGCCGACAACGGCATCGGCATGATACGGGATGAAGTCATCGACAATCTGGGCACGATCGCCAAGTCTGGAACGGTTCAATTTCTGGAATCCTTAACCGGCGATCAACAGAAAGACTCTCAACTCATTGGGCGCTTTGGCGTTGGTTTTTATTCGGCTTTTATTGTCGCCGATGAAGTCGAGGTGCTTACTCGGAAGGTCGGTACAGACAAAGACCAGGCTACCTTGTGGAAATCGAAAGGTGAGGCCGAATACTCGATCGTAAAGGCCAATAAGGCAGAGCGGGGAACTACGGTAACCCTGCATTTGAAGAAAGAAGAAAAGGAATTCGCCGAGAGTTTTCGATTGCGTAACATTGTCAAAAAATATGCCGACCATATATCTATCCCGGTGCTTATGGAGAAACAAGAATTTTCGATGCCGGATGAAGATGACAAGAAAGACAAGAAGAAAACCCCCAAGCAGATAAAACAATATGAGGCGGTCAATGATGCCAAGGCACTATGGTTGCGATCCAGGAAAGATATTAAGGATGACGAGTACAAAGAGTTTTACAAGCATGTGAGCCATGACTTCGAGGAACCCGCGGTTTGGAGTCATAACAAGGTGGAAGGCAAGCTGGAGTACACCAGTTTGCTCTATCTTCCCACTAGGGCGCCTTATGACTTGTGGAATCGAGATGCGGCGCGTGGGCTGAAGCTCTATGTGCAGCGTATCTTTATCATGGATGATGCCGAGCAATTCCTGCCCCTGTATCTTCGCTTCATCAAGGGTGTAGTCGATTCCAACGACATTTCCCTCAATGTGTCCCGGGAGATTCTACAGAAAGACCCGGCGGTAGACTCCATGCGCAGTGCGCTGACGAAACGTGCCCTGGACATGCTTGCCAAACTTCGAAAGAAAGATAAACAGGAGTATGGCAAGTTCTGGCTGGAGTTCGGCCAGGTGCTCAAGGAAGGCCCGGGAGAAGATTTCAGCAATCGGGAAAAAATAGCAAAATTACTGCAATTCACCACTTCCGAGTCCAAGGGCGACGCCCAGGACCAAGGTTTGGAAGACTACGTAAATCGAATGCAGGAAGGCCAGGAAAAAATTTACTACTTGGTCGCCGAATCGGTGAAGGCGGGCCGTCACAGTCCTCATCTGGAAATATTCCGCAAGAAGGGCATCGAGGTGATCCTCATGTACGACAGAATCGATGAGTGGCTGATGAGCCAACTGCATGAATTTGATGGCAAACAATTTCAGGATATCGCCCGGGGTGAACTCGATCTGGGTAAGCTCGAAAACAAGAAAGATAAGGCACAACAGGAAAAGTCAGAGAAAAAATTCGAAGACCTAGTGACCCGTATCAAGACCCATCTGGGCGACCAGGTAAAAGAGGTCAGGGTAAGCCATCGACTCATCGATTCTCCCGGCTGCCTGGCCGTCGATGAGCACGATATGGGCGCGCAGATGCGCAAGATTATGGCAGCCTCAGGCCAGGCTGTGCCCGAGACAAAGCCGATCTTCGAAGTAAACCCGGATCACCCCCTGGTGAAAAAACTGGACAAGGAGTCCGATGAGGAGCGCTTCGAGGACCTGGTGGTAATACTGTTCGGGCAGGCAAGCCTCGCCGATGGAGTGGAACTGGCAGATGCGGCCGATTTTACCAGTCGCTTGAACAAGCTGCTGTTGGAGGCGGCTTAATTACATTTTCTCCAGAGTCTCGATGCCCAGCAAATCGAGACCTTGCTGCAGAGTCTCTGCGGTCAAGGCCGCCAGTGACAGACGAGAATTCCGACTCTCCAATTCTGCTTTTAGAATCGGGCAGGCTTCATAGAAGCGCATGAATTTACCGGCCAGTTCATAGAGGTAATTGCACAACAGGTTCGGATAACAATCTGTCGCCACCATCTCGATAACCTCCGGTAATTGCAAATTCTTTAACAAAAGATCCCGCTCCTCCCGCGCGTCGATGGAGGTGATGCTATATTGCTCCAGAGCCGTCTCCTGCTTGCTGAGGATGCTTTTGATGCGGGCATAGGCATACAACAAATAGGGTGCGGTGTTGCCTTCAAAAGAGAGCATGGCGGACCAATCGAAGATGTAGTCGCTGGTACGATTTTTCGACAGGTCGGCGTACTTGACCGCTGCTATCCCTACCGTGTCGGCTATCGCCTGGCGGGCAGCCTCATCCAGATCCGGGTTTTTGTCGCTAACCAGTTCAAACGCGCGGCGACAAGCCTCGTTGAGTAATTCAATAAGCTTGATGGTGTCGCCGGAGCGGGTCTGAAACGGCTTGCCGTCCTTCCCCATCATGGTGCCGTAGGTGACGTGCTCGAGAGAAATGTTGTCAGATGCCAGCCCGGCGACCCTGGCAACCGCGAACACCTGTTGAAAGTGCAGGGACTGTCGCGCGTCGACAACATATAGTGAGCGATCGGCGTTGAGATCGAAACAGCGATACCGAACCGCTGCCAGGTCAGTGGTGGCATACAGGTAGGCGCCGTCGGATTTACGAATAATCACTGGCAGCGGGTCGCCATCCTTGCCAGTGAATTCGGGCAGGAAGACGCACAATGCACCAGCTGAAAGGGTGAGTAGATTCTTCTCTTCCAATGCAGTAACGATACCGCTTAAGCCATCGTTATAAAAGCTCTCAGCTTTTAAATCTTTGTTGCTCAGGGTCACGTTTAATCGGTCATAGACCAGTTGGCAATGGCGCAACGATTCGTCGATAAATCTTTGCCAGATCTGCAGGTACTCGGGTTCGCCACCTTGCAGCTTCACTACACTGAGACGCGAGGTTTCAGCAAATTCCGAATCGGAATCGAAGCGTTTTCGGGCGGCACGATAGAATACTTCCAGGTCGGCGAGACGGGAGGGCAGGTCGTCGACCCCGGGGTCGGGGGACTTTATGACTTCCTTCAAATAGGCGATCAGCATGCCAAATTGCGTGCCCCAGTCACCGACGTGGTTTTGTCGAATGACTTCGTGGCCCTGCTTCTCCAGAACCCGCGCCAGGCAGTCACCAATTATGGTGCCACGCAAATGGCCCACGTGCATTTCCTTGGCGAGGTTCGGTGATGAATAATCCACCACAATACACACAACCTGCTCCGATTGTGGAATCAGGGTATTCGGTTGTTGCAGTACCATGCTGGCTTTAACCATCAAAGCATCGTTACGCAGATGGATGTTGATGAAACCGGGGCCAGCTATTTCGACGCGCTCAATCAGCTTGTCGTTTACGCTATCGATCAGCTCAACTACTTTCTGGGCCAACTCACGGGGATTGGTCTGCAATTGCTTGGCGATGGCCATCACGCCATTGGCCTGGTAGTCACCAAATTCAGGCTTCGATGCAGTAATGACATTGGCATTGCTGTTGGCAATACCGGCGGCCTTGGACAGGCAGCTGCCAAGCAGTGCACCGAGATGTTGCTTGAGGTTTTGCATGGGTTCCGGGCAGGTCAAAAAGGAGAGGATTGTACACCAATAAGTAACGCACTCAATGGTGTAAAATGCTCAGGCGGCAATTTTTCGTGCTTTAGGCCAGAGGGAAGTGTGAGTAAACACGCAGAAGACAGTGCAGGGAATCTATTCAGTGCGGATAGTTCCAAGGTTCAATTCCAGAAAGTATCTCAGGCTCAGGATGGTCAGCGGCTGGATAATTTTCTGATTCGACGCCTGAAAGGGGTACCCAGATCCCGCATCTATCGAATAATCAGGCGCGGTGAGGTGCGGGTCAACAAAAAACGCTGTAAACCGGAATATAAACTTAAGTGCGACGATGAGGTCAGGATTCCACCTTTCTTCGGCAGTGCTGAACCTAAACTGGGCAAGCCAAGCCCGGGCTTGCAGAATTTGCTGTCAAGCAGCGTGTTATATGAAGACGAACAGCTACTGGTAATTAATAAGCCCGCCGGTCTGGCAGTGCACGGTGGTACCGGAATTCGCCTGGGCCTTATCGAAGCCTTGCGACAAATGCGACCCGAGTGGTCCGAGACGGAGCTGGCTCACCGCCTGGACAGGGATACATCAGGCTGTCTGGTTATCGCGAAAAATTCCCGATTTTTAAAGCACATACAAAATGAACTTAAGCTAAGAAATGTCAATAAGCATTACCTGGCTCTGGTGCATGGGCAATGGCCCGGCAGACTCGACATAATCAATGCGGCCTTGCGAAAGAGAGAGATCAGTGTCGGCGAGAGAATAGTCACAGTCGATGCCGCCGGCAAGCCGTCGATCACTCGCTTCAAGCTGGGTCAGCGCTTCGCCCATGCGACATTATTGGAAGTAATGCCTGAAACCGGTCGCACCCACCAGATTCGAGTGCATTGCCAACACGCCGGACATCCGATAGTGGGTGATGCTAAATATACCTGCCGGGGTGCTGATAAAAGTCTGTCAGGGATTAAAAATTTGTGCCTCCATGCCTGGAAAATTGAATTTTCTGTGCCCGATTCGAAGCGCCTGATCCAAGTCCAGGCCAGCGTCGATAAAAGCATGCAGGGTCTGATCGACAGCTTGTAAAAATACTCTATAAAACAATAAGATATACCTATACCCCGGATCAGATCCATTTGCATAAATCTTTGACAGAGGCGGCCTGGACCCCTATCATTGCGCGCCTATGTCGCAGACCCCAGTTCCAACCTACGTTGACACTCGAAAACTCTTCCTCCAGCAGGGAGTTATCTGTGGTTCGATGAGTCTGGAGAGGCTGCCGGGATTCCGTAATTGTCTGATTGATGACGAAGCATCGATTCAAATTCAGCTGAAATTTTTGATCGACGAGTCTCGACAACGGCTAATACAGGGAACGTTGCAGGCGTTGGTCCATGTCAGCTGCCAGCGTTGCCTGAAGCCTTTGGCTATTGAACTGGCAGACGATGTAAAGCTCGTGTTGATCGAGAACGAGGATGCGATCGCGAGTCTGGACACTGGTTGGGATCCTTGGATCTGTGCCGATCACAAATTGGAATTGGCAGGACTGGTGGACGAGCAATTGATGCTATGTATGCCGATCGTAAATCTGCATAGCTCCGGCGATTGCCTGGCAGGAGTTAACTACAACACCGGGGCGAAAGATGGCCCTTTGGATGCGCGAACAGAAAGCAGTGAGAATCCGTTTTCAGTGCTCAAAGCACTCAAAGAAAATAACGCGACAAACTGATTAAATTAGATAATATAGTTTCAGGAGATAAGTGATGGCTGTACAGAAGAGTAAGGTTACCCGCTCGAGACGGGGACAGAGACGTTCTCACGACGCCCTGCGGGGGCCTACTTTGTCCACCGACAAGACTACGGGTGAAGTGCACAGAAGGCATCATGTGACTGCAGATGGTTTCTATAAAGGCGAAAAGGTACTGGATTCAGGCGCCGACTAAACCTTGGCTGCCAACAATAGCATAGCGATCGACGCTATGGGCGGTGACGGCGGTATTAAGGTAACGCTGCCCGCGAGCTTGCAAGTCCTGAAGCAGAAGCCCGATCTATCGATATTCCTGGTTGGTGATGAGGGCCGAATGCGACCCCTGGTGTCTGCGGCTCCGGTCAGGGTGCGAGATCGACTCACGCTGGTACACAGTGATGCCGTGATTGGTGATGCGGATAGGCCTGAGAACGTACTGCGTAGCGGTAAACAGTCATCAATGTACCTGGCGGTGGAGTTGGTCAAGACCGGCACGGCGCAGGCCATGGTGAGTGCAGGTAATACCGGAGCGCTGCTCATGATCGGGCGGCACCTACTGAAGACCATCGAGGGTATTCAGAAACCGGCGATTGTTACCAGCATACCTGGCGCCTCCCGCCAGTCTTTGCTGCTGGATGTGGGCGCCAATCCCGACTGTAGTGCCCTCCAGTTATTTGAGTTCGCGGTGATGGGTTCGGTTCTGGCCGAATCCCTCGCTGGTGATAAGGCGACAGTGGGGCTGTTGAATATCGGCTCCGAACAATATAAGGGAACCGCCGAGGTTCGTGCCGCAGCAGCGCTGATGGAGAATTCCGAAGCCCTGCATTATGCGGGCTTCATCGAGGCTAATGCCCTGTTCGAGGGGGCGGCGGATGTGGTTGTTTGTGACGGCTTCGTCGGCAATGTCATGATCAAGGCCAGTGCCGGTGTAGCCAACGTGGTCAAAAGTCTGTTGGCGGAACAATTATCCAAAAGTTGGCTGGCATGGCTTAGCGGCTCTTTCTCTTCGTCCATTCTCACTCGTCTCAGCGAACAGATAAACTCCCATCGCTTTAATGGCGCGAGTTTACTGGGTTTGCAAGGCAGTATTATAAAGAGTCACGGTAACGCCACCATCGAGGGATTCACCTATGCTATCGCCCAGGCCGAGGCCGAGATCGAGAACGCAGTACCGCAATTGATTGCGAAAAAAGTAGCTGCCATCATGGCTGCTCACTAACAGCTCGGCACTGGCGGTAGCCGCGGACAACCAAATCTGAAAATATTATAGATAAATCAATATGTTAATATGTATATATAATGTAATTTATTAAATATATTTAACACAGGGGCAAGTCATGCAAAAGTTTGCTTTGGTATTCCCCGGTCAGGGTTCCCAGAAGCTGGGAATGTTAAATGCTCTGGCGGCGGAATTTCCGGTAGTACGGGAAACATTCAGGCAAGCGTCTGCGGTGTTAAACCAAGATATGTGGGAGATTGCCCAGTACGATGGTAGCAATACCCTGAATCAGACCCAGATTACCCAGCCCATTCTGCTGACGGCCTCGGTCGCGATCTGGCGCTTGTGGCAGCAACAGGGTGGACCCTTGCCCTCAATCATGGCCGGACACAGTCTCGGTGAGTATTCCGCGCTGGTCTGTGCCGGTGTGCTAGGCTTTGCCGATGCCGTGAAACTGTTGCATTACCGAGGACAATTGATGCAGTCGGCGGTGGCCCCCGGTCTGGGAAAGATGGCCGCAATCGTTGGCCTAGAGAGCTACCAGTTACAGGAAATATGCGAACAGGCGGCAGCAGGCCAGATTGTGTCGGCAGCGAACTTCAACTGTCCCGGCCAGACGGTCATCGCCGGGGACAAGGATGCGGTAGAGCGCGCCATGTTGTTGTGCAAGAAGGCCGGTGCCCGGCGGGTATTACCACTGAACGTCAGCGTTCCAGCCCACTGCGCCCTAATGCAACCGGCCGCAAATAAATTGGCACTGGAGCTGGAACAGATAAAATTCCAGCCCGCCGCGATTGCCGTGGTTCAAAATGTCGACGCGGAGATTTGTAAGGCACCGGAGCTAATAAAGGAAAACTTGATAAAACAGCTGTATAGCCCTGTTTTATGGACAGATTCTATGCAATTAATTTATAAAGCAGGTATCAATAAAGTAGTGGAATGCGGTCCTGGAAAAGTCCTCTGTGGGCTGATTAAACGTATCGAACCCGCATTGCTATGCTTTGCTAGCGATGAGCCCCAAAGCTTTGACAGCGCCATCGCCTAAGTGTCGACCTGAAGCCTGGTCGCAGGCAGGGAAATCGGGCGAGTAGCTACATCTCCCAATCACAAAGTGGAAAATAAGTGCTGGAGGAACCAGTCTATGAGCGAACTTGAAGTAATTGCGCTGGTAACGGGCGCCAGCAGGGGTATAGGCCGTGCTATTGCCATTGAACTGGCTGGCAACAAGGCTTACACGGTAATTGGAACTGCCACCACGGCCCAGGGTGCGGACAGCATCGGTACTTATCTGGCCGAGGTAAAAGCGAAGGGGGAGGGGCTGGTGGTCGATGTTGCATCCGATGACTCAGTCACCGGGCTGATCAACACGATCAAGGAAAAATACGGCGCACCCGCTGTGCTGGTGAATAATGCTGGAATTACCCGAGATAACTTACTGATGCGAATGCAGTCAGAAGAATGGTCGGCAGTGATCGATACCAACCTGGGGTCGATGTATCGGGTCTGTAAGGCCTGTGTGCGGGGAATGACCAAGGCGCGCTGGGGGCGCATCATTAACATCAGTTCGGTGGTCGCTTCCAGCGGCAATGCGGGGCAGACTAACTACGCGGCTTCAAAAGCTGGAATTGAAGGATTCACCCGCGCCCTGGCGATGGAAATTGGTTCCAGGGGGATTACAGTAAATGCGGTTGCCCCTGGATTTATCGACACCGATATGACCCGGGGATTAGGGGAAAAACAAGCGCAATATATGTTGGCCCAGATACCGCTTGCGCGTTTCGGTCAACCCCAGGAAATCGCATCGCTTATCGGTTTCCTGGTCACGGAAAACGCTGCCTATATCACCGGCGAAACCATTCATGTCAATGGTGGAATGTACATGGGCTGAAGGGAAATATTTGTCTAAGTTATTGACATTTAACAGGCTTTGTACATAGGGCCTAAATTTTTAATTTAAACATTACATCGCAATCAAATAGGGGTAAACTGCGTCTCTGAAATTCATGGTTGGGCGGCTGAAACTCACGTCATGAAGCAAGGGACTGCAAGAAAACCGCGTGATACATAATATTAGGAGCTAATAATAGATATGAGTAGCATTGAAGAGCGCGTTAAGAAAATTGTCTGCGAACAACTTGGCGTAAAGGAAGACGAGGTAAAACCTTCTGCTTCATTTGTGGAAGATTTAGGTGCTGATTCGTTAGATACCGTCGAACTGGTCATGGCTTTGGAAGAAGAATTTGAGACAGAAATTCCTGATGACGAAGCAGAAAAGATCACTACTGTCCAGCTAGCCTGCGACTACATTAACAAAACCCTGTAAGACTTCACTGATTACAATACTCAAAGCTACTCTGGAGCATTCTGGAGTAGCTTTTGTTTATTTGGTGGCAGGCAATTGAAGTCGGGAGTGGGACGCGGTGAGCAACAGAAGAGTGGTGATAACCGGGCTGGGTTTAATTACGCCAGTCGGCAATGACGTAGAGGGCGCCTGGGAAGCTCTGAAGAATGGTCGAAGTGGTATTAATTCTATCGAGCATTTCGACACCACTGGGTTCAGCACCCGTATTGGCGGTTCGATAAAAAATTTCGATTGCAGCCTCTATATGCACGCCAAGGACGCGCGGCGCATGGATATCTTCATGCAGTATGGGATCGCGGCGGGGGTAAGTGCTTTCAAGGATGCCGGGCTTGCCGATTCCAGTTGGAATCCAGAGCGCGCCGGCGTCGCTATCGGCTCCGGTATTGGTGGCATTACCGCCATCGAAGATGCCGCCTTGTTGATCAAGGATGCGGGGCCTCGCAAGATTTCTCCTTTCTTCGTACCCAGTTCTATTATCAATATGATCGCTGGCAACTTGTCCATTAAGTTTGGTTTCGAAGGCCCAAATATTGCTGTGGTCACGGCCTGCACGACGGGCACGCACAACATCGGTTTGGCAGCTAACATGATTGGCAATAACCAGGCTGATGTGATGATGGCCGGCGGTGCGGAATTCGCCACGTCGCCGGTTGGGCTCGGCGGTTTTTGCGCAGCGCGGGCCTTATCAACCAGAAACGACGATCCAGAAAATGCCAGCCGACCTTGGGATAGGGGTCGCGATGGCTTTGTCCTCAGTGATGGCTCCGGCATCATGGTCCTGGAAGAACTCGAGCATGCCCGCAAGCGCGGCGCTAAAATCTATGCCGAACTGGCGGGTTTCGGTATGAGTGGTGATGCCTACCACATGACCTCACCGCCAGAGGGTGGCGTCGGTGCGGCGCAGTGCATGCGCAACGCCCTGGTCAGTGCCGAAATGAATCCAGACGCAATCGATTATATTAATGCCCACGGCACCTCAACGCTGGCCGGTGATATCGCCGAAACCCAGGCTATAAAGTCTGTGTTTTCCGACCATGCATCCACGCTTTGTGTGAGTTCCAGCAAGTCTATGATCGGACATCTGCTGGGAGCCTCCGGCGCCGTGGAAGCGATCATTTGCGTGTTGACTCTCAGGGACCAGGTCATCACGCCCACGATTAATCTCGATAATCCTGATGAATCATGTGATCTCGATTATGTGCCCCATACCAGCAGAGACCAGAAAGTGAGCACGGTGCTGTCCAACTCCTTTGGCTTCGGTGGCACTAACGGCAGTCTTATTTTTACCCGATTTGATTCCTAGCTAAGGAACTACCGGTACTACCAGTCCGATAACTCAACAGGCGATGCAATTTCACCATGAAATTTTTAATTCTGCCAACCGAGCGACCACTACTGGGTGTGACTATCGCCGGTTCGATTTTACTTGTCGTTGTCAGTCTGGGTTTTCTGGCAGGATTTCGCAGTCTCTACCTGCCAATCACTTGCCTCGATGATGAGTCAATTTTCGAAGTCTCTGCAGGCAGCTCCCTGAATCGAGTGGTAAACGAACTGGCCGCGGCCGGCGTGATTCAACGGCCGCAACTATTTAAATTGCTGGCGCTTTGGCGAGGTGTCGACGAGCAGATAAAAGTTGGTGAATACCGATTCGAATCCGGCATAAGCCCCGCCGGGCTGCTGACGAAGATGGTGGCGGGGGACACGATTCAATACCGGGTCACCCTGATCGAAGGCTGGACCTTCAGGCAGGCACTGCAGGCGATATGGCGCAGCGAAAAGATTGCCGCGCGCCTGCGATCCGCTTCCGAGAGGGAGCTCGTGGCGCTGCTGGGCATTGACAGCAATAGCCCCGAGGGTCAACTGTTCCCGGATACCTATTTTTACAGTACGGGCACCACCGATATCGATATCCTGCGCCGGGCGCACAATCGATTGCAACAGATGCTGGCATCGGCCTGGGAATCGAGACTCGGTGCTCTGCCGTATGACAATGCTTATGAAGCGTTAATCCTGGCTTCGATAATAGAAAAAGAATCGGCGCTCGGTAGCGAGCGGGGGTATATCGCGGGGGTGTTTATACGGCGTCTAGAATCCGGTATGCGTTTGCAGTCTGATCCTACCGTTATCTATGGCCTGGGCGAAAATTATACCGGCGATTTAAGCCGTGCCGACCTGCTGGCGGCAACGGCATACAATACCTACCGTATCGAAGGCCTGCCTCCCACTCCTATCGCCCTGGCTGGGATGGAATCGATCAGCGCAAGTCTGAATCCGCTCGCGTCCGATTATCTGTACTTTGTTGCCAGGGGCGATGGCAGCCATGAATTTTCGAGCAACCTGGCCGAGCACAATGACGCGGTTAATCGCTATCAACGACAGAACTCTACGCAGTAGCTTAGGAGCAAACATGGGGGCAGAAAAGGCAATGTTTTTGACTGTCGAAGGAGCAGAAGGCGTCGGTAAAAGCACTCATATCGAAACCATCAAAAAATTTCTCGACTCCCGGGATATTCCCCACATCTTGACCCGGGAGCCGGGGGGTACGCCGGTGGCAGAACGCATAAGAGAGCTACTGCTCGCGGTGGATGAAGACGAAACACTGTGTGAACTCAGCGAATTGCTGCTGGTGTTCGCGGCCCGAGCCCAACACTTGGAGCGGGTAGTCAAACCCGCACTGGCTCAGGGCAAATGGGTAATCTGTGACCGGTTTACCGATGCTACCTACGCCTATCAGGGTGGTGGCCGCGGCCTCGATGTTGCCATCATCGCGAGCCTGGAGTCGCTGGTACAGGGTGAACTGAAACCCGACCTTACGATCATTCTGGATCTGGATCCCCGCATCGGTATTCAGCGCGCCAGCGAACGCGGCGAACTGGACAGGTTTGAGCGAGAGCAAATTGAATTTTTTGACAAGGTACGGCAGCGCTATCTTGACATAGCGGCGGCTAACCCCCAGCGCTGCGCAGTGATCGACGCTGGCAATGACCTGGCAACGGTGTCGTCAGAGCTGCGGAAGATTCTCCGCAGCAGGGTGGCCCGGCATGTCTAAGAACGATGGCGAAGCGGATTTAGCGGCGCTGGCGCCATTTTCCTGGCAACAACAGCAATGGCATCAAATTCTAGGCCAGTTCCGGGCTAATCGTCTCGCCCATTCCACCCTGGTCTGGGGTGAGTCTGGTCTGGGCAAAGTGGAATTTATAAACAGTTTCTCTCGCCTGATGTTGTGCCAGCAGCCAACAGCAGAACGTGCCTGTGGCAGCTGCAAGAGTTGTCTCCTGGTGAAAAATAATAGCCATCCGGATTTACAAGTGCTTGCTCCCGAAGTGGGCAGCAAGGAAATCAAGATCGACCAGGTCAGGGCGGTGACCGACTTTGTTAACCGGACTAGCCATGCTGGCGGCGCCAAGATTGCCATCATCGACCGGGCCCATCGCCTCAACATCAGTTCTGCCAATGCCTTGTTAAAAACGCTTGAAGAACCTAGTAATAACACCTATCTGTTTTTGATCACAAATCTCCCGGGCAGGCTCAAGCCCACCATTCGCAGCCGCTGCCAGCGTCTGCAGTTTATTGTGCCGACGACAGCAATCTGCAGAGACTGGTTGTCAGGAAGGCTGCAAGCCGATGTAATCGATAGTGCTGTGCAGGCCGCAAGTAACCGGCCGCTGCTGGCCCTCGAGCTCGCGTCCAGTGGTGCGGTGACGAACCGACAAGAATTCATCGCTGCGCTTACCGAACTGAGTCGAGCTCGTGCGCCGATCCAGGCGCCAGTGAATCTTGCGAATAAAATGGGAGAAAGCGCTGCTATTGAGTATTTGTTGTGGATTTCGTCTATATTGATTAAGTGTATTCTAACGGCACAGATGCCGTCTGCTGCCGATGATTCCGGCGTCGGCCTATGCTCTTTGTTTAGTACTGCCGATATCTCGAGGCGGGGTCTGGCGGTGGCTTTACTGTGCTACCAGCAGGAACTGTCGACGGCGCGAAAGCAGTTGATGAGCGGTGCCAATCCGAACCCGCAGCTAATCATGGAGTCACTAATGTGGCGTTGGAGTGAACTGTGCAGGCAATCGCTTGGCCAAGCTGGATAGGCGGAATCGAATAATGACCACGATACAAACCATATTTTCTCTTGCCATCAAAACCGAGCTAATTCTGCAACGAGTCTATATGCCTTTTCTTAAAAATGGGGGCTTGTTTATCGCCGTCAATCGGGGTCTGCAAATTGGCGAGCGTTTGTTTCTGTTATTGCAGTTAATTGATCGCACCGAGCGAATTCCAGTTGCAGCGAAAGTAGTATGGATTACATTTGCCGGCGCCATGGGAAATCGAACACCGGGGGTAGGGGTTCAGTTCGAAGAAGCCGAGGGGGAGGCAAAAAATCAAATAGAACATCTGCTGGCAGCGGGACTGGACACCACTACCGCCACATCCACTTTTTAGGCGCCGACACCTGGGCAGGAAAATTCTGTTGCTTCTAACCCCGCTTAATATCCGCTGAACTTGTCTCTGACCAGCTCGCCGACGGCAAGACTTGCAGTCAGTGCTGGCGACTCCATTCCGAACAACTGGATTAGGCCCGGCATGCCATGTTCGGCACCATCGAGTACCACGAAATCGCCTGGGGCTTCTCCCGCTGCTACGATTTTTGGACGGATACCGGCGTAAGCAGGCACTAACAAATCTGCAGTTACGGCGGGGAAATATTTGGCGACGGCGGCGGCAAATGAACTGCTTCGGCTTGAATCAATATCGTATTCGATGCTGTCGACATATTCTGTGTCCGGTCCGAATCGCAATTGGGACGATAAATCCAGGGTGGCGTGTATGCCCAGTCCAGCCTCATTCGCTTCTGGCAGGGGATAGATGAGATGCTGGAACGGGTTTTTACCGCTAAAGTCAAAGTAGCAACCCTTGCACATATGCAATTCGGGAATCAATGTCTGATCGAAGTCGGCGATGTTTCGTGCCAGGGTTTGTGCGTGTAAGCCCGCACTATTAATTAATAGATGGCACTGAAATGTATAGTGCTCGGGGTGCGATGATGCAGTGATGGTACTGTCGACCACGAATAGTTGCTGCTTAAATTCGATTGAATCTACTGTAGTGTGGGGTGCAAAATGCACCGCCTGATTTTGCGCGAGGCGCATAAGGCTTTGCATGTAGACATGACTGTCGATGATGCCGGTGGAAGGGGACAACAGCCCGGTTTCCGAATTGAGGGCTGGTTCATTTTTTCTTAAATCGGTTTTAGTTAGCCATTGCAGGTCGGTGACGCCATTGGCTTCGGCCTTGGCTTTGATGGCTTGCAGTGGGTCCTCATCATGGCGCGAACCAACAATATATTTCCCCAGCTGTTTATAGGGCACATCGAACTGGCGGCAGTGCTGGTAGAGAAGTTGCTTACCGCTGACACAGAGGCGGGCCTTAAGGCTGTCGCTTGCGTAGTAAATGCCGGCATGAATGACTTCGCTGTTGCGACTGCTGGTATGCTGGCCAAAGCTGGAATCCCGCTCCAGAATGACGATGCTCCGGTTGCGAAATCGTGGGTCGTGGGAAATCTGATAGGCAATAGCGAGTCCAACCACGCCGGCACCCACTATACATATATCAAACTGATCCAAGTTGATGATTCCCTGTTGCCGACTTGCGACCCAGCATTTTTGCCGTCACGACCTGTGCCTAGGTGTTACCTGTCTGAAGGTTAGATTGATTCGTGGCGAGTGTAGTGTAGTTTCCTTGGGTAATTGATGTAACCAGTTGTTTTGCAGGGTTTTGCCCATGAATAAAACACTGCCATTCCGTAATAGCATGTGGTATCGATCACGGTTTTTATCACGCTTGTGTCGCAATTGAAATTTCCTCTCTGCCCCCAGGCTCAACGATGCGATTACAGGATTGGCGCCTAGCTCCGATTCGTCATCGGCGTGCCAGCCGACACTGTCCCGGCCATCACGGTAATAATTGAGTAGCACAGAGTTGAAGTCAGCATGGCCAAGGGCCTGGATCTTCTGCCTTATTGCCGTGATCGGCGGCTGCCAGGGCACGGGTTCCAGGCTGATACCCGAGTAGCCGTAACCACTGCCGTGATCCCCCATCCAGCACTGTAACCGGGGCACAGGAATCCGTTTTCCCGCCATGCGTATGCTGTCCTGCCGCCAGGGGATTTGTGCCAGTAGCGTCTCAAGCAACTCATCGGCGTAGGCTGGTGCGAATAACCGGGGGTATTCGCGAATACACGCATCCCCCAAATCATGGTCGATGAACGGCAGCTTCGAGGACTGATGGAATAGATCGGGTTGCATTGGCTGTTCACTGCGGTGATCGTGCATAATGCCGTCTTGCGGGCTTTACGACTATAAGGATACAGTAACTTGGAACTATATGATTACGATTTGTTTGTTATCGGCGCTGGTTCCGGTGGGGTCCGGGCCTGCCGCATCGCGGCAACTCTAGGGGCAAGAGTTGGCGTAGCCGAGGAACGCTATTTTGGCGGCACCTGCGTCAATGTTGGCTGTGTACCGAAAAAGCTGCTCAGTTATGCCGCCCACTACCACGATGACCTCGAAGACGCCCGTGGATTCGGCTGGAGTAGCCCCGGATTCGAGTTCAGCTGGGAAACTCTGATTCGGAATAAAGAAAAAGAAATCAATCGCTTGAATGGCATATATAAATCGATACTTGATGATAACGGAGTAACTGTATATGAGGCCAGGGCCCGCATCGAGGGGCCGCATGAGCTCTACATCGACGATCGGCGTATCACTGCCAAATACATATTGCTGGCGGTCGGAGGCTGGCCCTGGATACCGGATTATCCGGGCAGCGAGTTCGCCATTTCTTCCAATGAGATATTCAGCCTCGACTCACTACCCGAATCGATAACCGTCGTTGGTGGCGGTTATATCGCTTTGGAGTTCGCAAGTATTTTTACCCGCCTGGGGGCTGAGACCAGCCTGATTTATCGCGGAGAAAAATTACTGCGCGGATTCGATGAGGAAATTCGTGATTTCATCAGCGCTGAAATCGGCCGCCATGTCGACCTGAAACTCGAAGATGATATAGTTAGTATAGTTCATGATAACAATAAGTTAGAAGTATTACTTGAATCTGGAACTAGGATAAGCAGTGATACCGTATTATCCGCAACGGGACGCCGGCCGATGACCGGAAACCTTGGCCTGGAAAACGTGGCGGTACAGCTATCAGACAATGGCGCAATTGTCGTCGATGAGCAATTTCAGACGGCGGAGCCCAGCATTTATGCCGTGGGAGACGCCATCGACCGGCTTGCGTTGACACCGGTTGCCCTTGCCGAGGGGCAAATCGTCGCCACGGCACTGTTTGGCGGCAGTAGCGAGCCGATGAACTATGCCAACATACCCACGACGGTATTTTGTCATCCGAATCTGGCCACAGTTGGCTTAACCGAGCAGCAGGCCCTGGATAAAGGCATCGAGCTGGATGTTTACGTGTCGACGGTGAAGCAGTTAAAGCACAGTTTGAGCGGTCGTGACGAGCTATCCATGATCAAGCTTATCGTCGAAAAGACCTCGGACCGGGTAATCGGCCTGCACTTGGTAAGTCCCGATGCGGGAGAGTTGGTACAGGGATTTGCGGTGGCGATGAATTGTGGTGCACGCAAGGCGGATTTTGACCGGACAATTGGCATACATCCCACGCTGGCCGAAGAATTTGTCAGTATGCGTATGCCGCGAATGTCCCATGCGCAGTAAGGAGGAGCTTTGAGAGCCACTATCGGCATCGGTTTCCGCCTTATTTAGCGGTTTAGGGAGGGGCCTACTATTTCCGGTAATAAAGATTACCGGAAATAGAGCCGGCAAGGCTGATAGTGCACTTATCAATTCACGGCATTCGTCCGCGCCTACCCTTGCCCAGAATATAGCATATTCAATTTTGACAGCTTAGCCGCAAGTATCGGCCCAAAGATAAAGCAACATATAATACTTACAATGCCGCTATATCCTGCGGCGCGCGGGAGCTTCTCTACTTTTCTATTCTCGAAAACTGGAGTTGAATAGTTTCCTTTGACAAATCCCATTGTTCTATGCAGAAATTTGGAGCGCCGTCGCTGACATCATCGAGTGAATATACGGTGCCGATCACACCATCGCCGATATAAACCCCTCTTCTCCGTCCTTCATGTTGGACCCCGTCTTCAGCTAAAGTTCTACCAATGCCGACAAACGATCCCATGTTTTCCTGGGTTGGATTCGGTACGAAGTTGTATGTTAACCATACTTTCCCGTAGCGCCCGACGGTTCCAGTAGCGTTGACCTGTGGGCCTTCCGGGTTTTGGGTTATGGAAGTGATTTTTAATTCAAAACTATTTGTCTCATCCTCTAGTTTGAGTTGGTCTGCAAGTGACATAATTTCAGCTCCTTCGTTGACAAAAATTAAGGCTACACTCTATTTGTGTAGCTGTCGCAACTTTCACATTTGAGCCTTGGATCTGGCCAAGACTAGTGATAGATTTGAGGCGTGCCGAAGCTAATAATGTTGAGCTGCTCACCAGTAGCAGCCGCGCGTCGATTTAGATCAGACAGCGTCCCGCAGGTTCGCTTCTTGATATGGCTTCGTATGCCGAATCCCCGGGTGCAAACTATTTGATCCCAGATTCTCCTGGATTGGTTGTAGGCGATGATTTCCTGGTCTGTCATCAAGTTAGGATTGACCCATGAAGCGTCGTCAGTAGCACAGGCGCCGAGCAGCACCAGTAGTAATCCTGTGATGGCTGGAATTTTCATTTGCTCTCCATCTATGGACGTAGCCCGCAATAGCGAGGCAAGCCGTTGCCTAGAGAATAAGGATAGCGGTTCTGGATCGTCGTGTGCGAATTACTCATAGTTAAAAGGATCTATCAGAATTGCAAGGCTTGCGCTGATTGTCATCGTACAGCCTCAGTTACTTTATCCTGCGCCGCCGTTTGTCTTTCCAGTTCTCTGGCACCGGCGAGGATTCCTGCCAGCGCATAGTTTCCCTCGTGGCAGGCATACTCATACATGGATTCCCGAGTCGGTCTGGCGTTGAAGATTAATTCCCCGGTGAAGGACTGGCTGAACACGGTGGGATCTTCCACGGTAAAGCGGTAGAGAATTTCGGATATCGATACTCTGTTGAAGCGCTCGGTGACGATCAGGTTTTCAGACGCGCCCCGGAAACTCTGTTGAGGATTAAAGCCCCGGGTTTCTACCACCAGGGTGTCCCCTTCCCAGCGACCAACGGAATCCCCCATCCACTTATTCATGCCGCTCATATGCTCGCTGTTATTCAGGCGGATGATACGTGCGTCATGCGCCATCTCCGCCATGATCATCACGTAATCGTCAGTCTGCACAAACTGGTAGTTGCTGTTGTACATCACCGGCAGCATGGGCGGTCCTGAATGGGAACCGAATGCCAATAGACAGCGTTCAGCAAGCGGTCTGCCCTCAGGGCCATCGGAGCGTCCAGGCGCACCAGGGTCGCGACGAAAGCGAGTGCGCGGATCACCGGCGTAGGGTATCTGGCCATCTGCTGGATCGATGATGATGGAGGCGCGGTATTCGCCATCGATCACTTGAATGCGGGTACCCACATCTTTCCAGAATTCGTTATAGCCGTCTTCCGTGTTGCCGTCGTCCCCTGCCTGGGCACCAAATCCAGCGCCCCGATGCGGATCGCTATTGGCATATTCAGCATCCAAGTAAACTTGATTATCTCCCTCCAGGCGCTGTACCTGTTCCTGATTTAAGGCCGGAGTTTCGGCAAACTCCCGGGGCCGGGTGAGTGGTGTCAGGGTTTTGTTCGTCCATATGCCCTGCAGATCGGGTCGGCCGCCGGTAGTTCTTGGAATTTCGATATCCTGAGCCAGGCCCATCCAGGTGCTGAGTGTCACCATGACGGTGGCAATTCCCCAAATCCATGATTTCATCATTTCCCCTCACTCCTTAACACGTACAATGCCTTGTTAATGTAGTTAACTTGCTTCTGACCGCCACTGCCTGCACAGTTGAAGGTAACCTAATGAGGGGTCAATTCAAAGGGGCCTTTAGCGAGCTTTTAGTGCATCCTGGTGCAGAATCAGGATTCCAATGAACCACTCACCCTGGGCCGTCCCAGGAGTGCAGCTGACCCGGGATTAATTCATCCAGAGAGTGGATAATGGCGACTGTAGGAGGTGAAATCTGGCTGACAGACGATGCGGCAAACCGCGTGCTGTTGGAGCAATTAGGCTTACTGCGGGCTATTGCTGAGGCTGGGTCTATTTCTGCGGCGGCGAAAACCCTGGGTATCAGTTACAAGACTGCCTGGGACCGACTGGAACGGCTCAATAACCTGTCCAAATTACCACTGCTCCTGCGCGCCTCTGGCGGTAGTAAGGGCGGAGGTAGCCAACTTACCGACTATGGCCGGCAGTTGCTCGCAGGTTTTGAAGAACTTGAAAAACAACATCAAGAGTTCCTTCAAAGTCTCAATAATCAATTACATTCACTGGACGATGTCAGCGGTTTCATGCGCCACAGCTCAATTCAGACCAGCGCCCGCAATCAATTCCTGGGCAATATCAGCAGCATCGAGTTGGGTGCCGTCAACACCGAGATTTGTGTCAGCCTCTCGGCGACTCTGGCGATGGTCGCTATCGTCACCGAGCGTAGTCGGGAGGAAATGGGCCTGGCTGTCGGCGATTCGATCATGGTGCTAATCAAGGCATCTTCGGTAACCCTCGCGGTGGGCAGTTTTGGCCGCGTCAGCGCCAGGAACAGTTTCAGCGGCCATATCTCCCGTATCGATCGCGGCGCGGTGAACAGCGATATTTCAATCGATCTTGGCGATAGCAAAACCCTCGGAGCCGTCATTACCAATCACAGCGTAGATCAGTTAGAGTTACTCGAAGACCAGGTGGTGACCGCATTCTTCAAGGCATCCAGCGTGGTGTTAATGAAAACCTGAAGCTATCTTATTCCAGGTTTGAGATTCAATCTTTCGCCTGAGCCATGGTTAAGCACAACTATGTCATTAAGGCGGCAGATTTGATTTGGGCAAAAACCTGTTGCCCGGGGGCTAGTTCCAGCAGCTGCACCGAGTATTCCGAGACCTTGGCCAGCAGCGTCTCCCCGCCTATATTCAGCTTGATGCTACGGCTACCCTGGCGTATTTTCTCAGAAATATCGACGATCTGCGCCGGCAGAACATTGAGGATGCTGCTTTGCTGGGGCCGCTGCAGGCACAAACTCACGTCCCGCGCCCGAATCCTCAACCTCACCGGAAGTGCCGCATGGACATCGACACGGGGAATGTGCAAAATCTCTCCGCCCCTGCTGATGAGGCTGGTCAGGTGCGGCAGCTCGTGATTATCCACCGTACAATTAAACACACTGAAAGCCTCATCAACCTCGTTCAGCGGGCTGTCGACTCGCCCCAGGACTTCGCTGAGACTGCCGAACGCGGTGACCCTGCCCTCCTCCATGAGCACCAGGTGATCTGCCAACCTTGCCACTTCTTCGGTGGAATGCGAGACATAAAGTACGGGAATTTCAAGCTCTTGGAAGGTTTTTTCCAGGAAGGGCAGCAAGGATCTGCGGGCCCTGTGATCCAACGCCGACAGCGGCTCATCCATCATCAGCATTACCGGAGAAGCCATCAGGGCGCGGCCGATGGCCACCCTCTGTTGCTCACCCCCGGACAGGCTGCGGGGGTCTCGATGGAGCAAACTGTCTAATTCCAATGTGGTACAAATATGCTCTAAAGCAGCGGCTTGAGGAACTTTTTTGTTTTTCTTCCAGTCTCTAACTCTGCTGCTGCCGAATACCAGGTTTGCCCGCACATCCAGATGGCTGAATAGGCTCGGCTCCTGGAAAACCAGCCCGATATGCCTGTTTTCCGCGGCCACAAAGGTGGATTCACTCTGCCAACAGCGGCCATTGACGCGCAAACTGCCGGTTGCGCCAGGCTCGAGGCCGGCAATAGCTCGCAACAGCGTGGTCTTGCCGCCACCGGATTCACCGAAAATGCCCGTCACCCCGGACGCTGGTATCTGGAACCGTGCCTTGAGGCTGAATTCCGCTTTGTGCAGGCTTAAATCGACCTCAATCATGGTTCAGCCCCGGGAAAGAAAAAGTGCGCGTTTATTCAAGGTGTAGACCGTCAGCAGCACCAGGAATGAAAAACACAGTAGCAAGCCGGCCAGCAAGTGTGCCTGGCTGTACTCCAGCGCTTCGACGTGATTATAAATGGCAATTGACAGTACCTGGGTTTGCCCCGGTATGTTGCCACCAATCATCAAAACCACGCCGAATTCACCCATGGTGTGGGCGAAACCCAGCACAATAGCAGTCAGGTAGCCGATTTTTGACATCGGTAGCACAATATTCAGAAATCGATCCAGCGGCCCAGCCCCTAATGTAGCCGCCACCTCCAGCGGTCGCCTGCCGATGGCGATGAAACTGGTCTGTAGCGGTTGCACCACAAATGGCAGGGAGTAGATGACAGAGCCCAGCACCAGGCCAGAAAATGTAAACGCGAGGGAGGGTAAGCCCAGGAAATCGAGACTTGAGCCGATAGGCCCGCTGGGCGACAGCGCCAGCAGCAGATAAAACCCCAGTACGGTCGGCGGCAAAACCAGGGGCAAGGCAATTAGCGCCTCCACCACACTCTTGCCACGGATCCGAGTTTGTGACAGCCACCAGGCCAGTGGTGTGCCCAGGCATAGCAGGATCAATGTGCTGACTCCCGCTAGCTTCAAAGTTAGAGTAAAGGCTGTAAAATCAGTAGCTTCAAGCATAAAATTCCAGTTTTATCTTACCTTTGCGGCAGCCCATAGCCGTGCTGCTGTAGAATTGGAGTCATGGCCGCGCTCTGGAGGAATGAAAACAGGGCCCGGGCACCGGCTTTGTTGCTGAGTAATACCATTTCCTGGTTGATAGGCCGGTAGTAATCCAGTGGTATGCGCCAGCTGCTATCGGATTGGCCCAAGGCGATGGCCTGGGACAGCGCTACGAATCCGAATTCGGCATTGCCGGTGTAGGCAAACTGAAAGGCCTGGCTTACATTTTCGCCTATCACCAGTTTCACCTGTAGCTGGTCGTATACCCCCAGTTTCTTCATCACTTCGACTGCCGCTCGTCCGTAAGGCGCCAAATCGGGATTTGCCAGCGCCAGTCGGCGCAGGCCATTGCGCTCATGCAGCAGCAGGCTGGTTTCTGCCAGTGGCGGATGTGGACGTCTGCTCCACAGGATTAACTGGCCGATGGCGTACACATGGCGCTGCCCTATGTCTACGTGGCCCCGTATTTCCAGCTGCCGGGGACGTTCTGTGTCGGCCGAGAGGAAGAGGTCAAACGGCGCCCCATTGATAATCTGGGCGAAGTGCTTGCCGCTGGATCCGTTTATTATGTTGATCTGGTGGCCCTGCTCGGCTTCGAAGCGCTGTTTCACCACCTTCATTGCGGTGGCGAAATTTGACGCTACCGCCACATTAATGGTTTCAGCGCCGGCGTGGGTACCCATGGCGGCGAGCACAAATAGCCCGATCCCCATTATTCGGCCTGCTAAAATCTTGCAACACATTGATTAGGTGAGATTCCTCAATACCGTTATATAAATGATTACATAACGCTGAGCATAAATGAAGAGACCGGGATGACAAGCTTTTCAGATCGTTACCATACTTTCCGGCGACAGTGGTTCCGGGCATGGCGCTGGAGTGTGACCGGGCCTGGTCTGTGGGTGCTAACGGTAAAGAAACTGGTACAGGTTCCGACTACCTAGAATGAACTACTAATTACCTGCCCGGTGGTCGCTAAGCGGGTATTTGACTTCAATATATATATTTCTTTATTATCTTGAAATAATAAACAGATAAAGTGCAAACTTAATGTCAGACATTCAAACCCCTGCCGCTTTCTTCGATACCCTGGAAGCAACCCGAAATCCATTTAAATACCCGGTGCTGAGCCTCGATCACCTGCTCGATGATGCCGGCGAGGATGCCTTGGCCGACTACCAATGCGCCAGCGAGTTCATCTATAGTTACCGCGGTAGTGCGGACACCTACAGCACCTATCGACGGGAAATCGAACATTTTCTCCACTGGTGCTGGCTGATTGAAAAAAAATCTTTACATCATATAGTTAGGGAGGATATGGAAAATTATGTCGAATTTTCCAAGCAACCTCCCCGGAGTTGGATTGGCAGCAAGAATGTGCCCCGCTACCTCGAACGGGAAGGACTGCGCCTTCCCAACGATGAATGGCGCCCCTACGTGCAGGCTACAGGCGAGTACGTGATGTCCCAGTCCGCCATACAGTCCCTGTTCAGCGTCCTCAGCAGCTTCTTTAACTTCCTGTTGCAGGAGCAACGAATTTCCGCCAATCCGGTGTCGCAAATGCGGCAGAAGAGCAAATACCTGCGCAAACATCAAAATCAGGGCAAAATCCGCCGTCTATCCCCGCTGCAATGGGATTACGTTATTGAAGCCGCCGAGAAGATGGCCTCAGAGCAGCCTCGGGAGCATGAGAGAACGCTGTTTGTAATGAATGCCCTCTTCGCCATGTACCTGAGAATCTCGGAACTGGTAGAAACTCCGCGCTGGCAGCCTCAGATGGGGCACTTTCAGGCAGACCAGGAAGGCAACTGGTGGTTTAACACCGTCGGCAAGGGTAACAAGGAGCGGGAAATCTCCGTCAGCGATGCGATGTTGAAGGCCCTCAAGCGATACCGTCAATCCCGGGGACTACCGGCCTTACCCGCACCGGGAGAGGCCAGCCCCCTGGTACACAAGACCCGGGGCAAGGGTGGTCTCACCAGTACCCGACAAATCCGGGGAATCGTGCAGAAATGCTTCGATACAGCGGCTGCGACGATGCGTGCCGAAGGCTTCTGCGAAGATGCCGACCGCCTGGCGCTGGCAACGGTGCACTGGTTGCGCCATACAGGCATTTCCGAAGATGTTAAACATCGGCCCCGTGAGCATGTTCGAGACGATGCCGGGCACGGTTCCAGTGCGATCACGGATCTATACATCGATGTTGAGCGGGCCGAGAGACACGCCTCCGCCAGGCACAAACAAATTCGTTAAGCAGGCAGTTTAATCTGGGTATATTCCAGACTTAAAATAGCGGGAAATTACTTCTATTGAGTTCGTATATCACTTAGTCTCTATGTTGCTCAACTGCGGTGAACAAAAAGCGCCACTTTTCCTGTCACCTCAGTGAATAGAACATTTGCTAATGCTGTTTTAATCAGTGTGGGGTCTTATGAAGTTTTGCAGTCGTGAATATGGAATCAACCACAGTCTCAAGATTGTGGTGCTGTCGGTCGCCAGCTTTATAGCCACCTCGGTGATCGCCCAGGAAGATCTGACCCAGTTAAACACCGTGCTTGATATCGATGCACTCTATCATCCTCTGCTCAGTCAGAAGGTGCATGGAGAAACGGCAGTCAGCCTGCTACGGGAGTTGCAAACTAAGCATTATGCCGCGGTAGAAATTGATGACAATTTTTCATCCATTGTCTTTGACAGCTACCTCGACAGCCTGGACGGATCCCACTTGTATTTTCTCAAGGCAGATGTCGACGAACTCAGTAATTACCGCTACACCCTGGACGATACCCTCGAGGATGGGAGTGTCGAGCCAGGTTTCGATATTTACAATTTGTACTACAAGCGCATCATCGAAAGGATGATTTATGCGATCGATCGAATCGAAAATCATATTCCCGAGATGGATTTCACCATCGATGAATACATCGAACTGGATCGGGAGGAAGCGCCTTATGCGGCCTCGGTAGCAGCCCTTGATGAAGTTTGGCGTCTTCGAATCAAGAACAGTGTGTTGAGTCTGAAACTGACCGGCGACAGCAACGATGAAATAAGAGAGAAACTGTCGAAGCGTTACCGTAGTCGATTGGGCCAAATTCTGAAAACCAATGACAAGGATATATTTCAAACCTATCTCTCTAACGTGGCCAAGGCGGCGGATCCTCACACCGCCTATTTCTCTCCCCGGGACTCAGAAAATTTCAATATGGGACTATCGCTGTCACTGCAGGGAATCGGCGCGCAGTTGACCACGGAAGAGGAGTACACCAAGGTCGTCGAGCTCATCAAGGGCGGTCCAGCCGAGCGTGGTGAGGAATTAAAACAAGGAGATCGAATCATTGCTATTGGCCAAGGCGTCGATGGCGAACTACAAGACGTAGTCGGTATGCGCCTGGACGATGTTGTTGCCCAGATTCGTGGAGAAAAAGGCACGGTGGTTCGCCTTAATGTGATCTCCGCTGATGCCGTCAGCGAAACCAGCGCGAAGGTTGTGAGAATTACCCGCGATACGGTTAAGCTTGAAGATCAGTCGGCGAAAAAAGAAGTCATCGATCTGTCCTATCTGGGCAATGACTACAAGATTGGCGTGATCGATCTGCCGACCTTTTATTTTGATTTTGAAGCATCCGCCAGAGGCGAAGAGGATTTTAAGAGTTCAACTCGCGATGTACGGGTTTTACTCGATGAATTGCTGGAAGAAAATGTCGACGCTGTCATCGTCGATCTGCGGAATAATGGTGGCGGCAGCTTGAGTGAAGCGAACCAGTTGGTTGGTCTGTTCATCGAAACCGGGGCGACGGTACAGATTCGCTACTCGGGGATTCGCAATGGCTTCACCCGCTCCTTCGGCGACAACAATCCGGAGATTGCTTATGACGGCCCCTTGGCGGTGCTGGTAAATCGTACCAGTGCATCGGCATCGGAAATTTTTGCCGGTGCAATCCAAGACTATCAGCGCGGCATCGTACTGGGCGGTCAAACTTTTGGCAAGGGTACGGTTCAGGAAATTATTCCCATGGACTATGGCCAGGTAAAACTTACCCGTTCCAAGTTCTACCGCATCTCCGGTGCCAGCACCCAGCACCGTGGGGTAATTCCCGATATCGCATTTCCAGACTTCTACGATGCCTACGATAATATTGGCGAAAGCAATCTCGACGGCGCCCTGCCCTGGGATACTGTACGCCCGCTTGAATACAACGCCTATCTGGCGATTCAGGCGTTGTTGCCAGAGCTAAGGCAACTGCATGAAGACCGTGCCGAAGTTTCGCCGGACTTTATCCATTTAATCGGTCAGATCGAGCGCACCAGGAAGTTACGTACCCAGGAACAATTGTCCTTGAATGAACAAGTTGTCAAACTGGAGCGGGAGTCGAACCGTCGTGCCGCCTTCGATGCGGAGAATATGCGTCGTCTGCTGAAGGGCCTGACGCTAGAAGATTGGGTGTCCGATGCGCAGCGTGAGGCGGCAGAGGATGAAGAAGAGACCGCTGCTGAGCTCAGCGACGATGTCACGCTTGCCGACAACGAAGCATCTGTTGAGGAGGAAGAAGTCGACGAGGAAAAAGATCCGCTGTTGTTGGAAAGCGGCAGAATACTCGCGGACTTCATAGCTCTCAACGAGCGCCATATTAGCGTCCTCGATGGCATCTCCTCAGATCGATAGCCTTTCTCTATCCCTCGATATCTGATAAAAAAAGGCCCTCTTTCAAGGGCCTTCAAGCGGGGTCGAACTCAAGGAGGGTTCAATCAAATAGATTTGATTGAGCTTCCATTAAAACCGATAAATCTAGCGACAAGAGCAGCTAATCGAGGCAATGTCGAGATTAATTGTGGCGGCAAGGTGTCAGATTCCGCTTCTTAACTAACTTCAAAACCAGAGAGGCCTATTTTCGGGGAATATTGGCGGAGGGGAAGAGATTCGAACTCTCGGACTCTTCCATTTGAGTCTATTTGTTCATTTTTGATCTTCATGCAAGCAATTGGTTTATATCGTATTCTTCAGCAATAGGATCATTAGAGCATCATAGAAGATCACTTAGATATAGCGTAAAGTCGAACAGAATTAAATCACTGTCCCAAAATAGCTTGACTTAATCCAAGGCCGACTACACCATTTTTCCGATTAAGAATACCTCGTGTGAGAAGGTTTTCTCGATACGGCGGTCCAAATGGAGGCT
>LWDU01032533.1_pt1 | contig 131264 bp, 118 predicted proteins | sample 727161 | NCBI WGS metagenome assembly LWDU01 (sample SAMN04566230, study PRJNA314399) | hydrothermal vent metagenome | isolation source: deep sea hydrothermal plume seawater | place: Mexico: Gulf of California, Guaymas Basin | collected 2004-07-11
AGAACTCTACCTTGACCCGACCGAGTTGCTGGGGGTCGGCGAGCGCTACGACGCGCGGACGACGGTCATCGTGGTCGTCCCGGCTTCCACCGCGAGCGTGCGCTCCTCCTGGGCGGGCGGTAGCGCACCACCGGTAACAACCTCAGCCAGCGCCAGCGCCGCCTCGCCGAAGGCCGCGTCGAGCGACTCCGCCTCGATGGCGAGGCCGATGTCAGCAGTGTGTTCGAAGGTGCGGCGCATTGGTTGGTTGATATCGATCGCAGTAAAAGTGGTAGCGGGGGATGGATTTGAACCATCGATCTCCGGGTTATGAGCCCGACGGGATTTCCTAGCTACCCCACCCCGCTACGCTGCTTCCCCGATGGGGAGCCGGTCCACTCCTGCGGGATTAAAAGGGTTGGCGGCGGCGCGTCGCTGGCGGCGCGGTGTGGTGGCTGCAAGGTTAATATCCGGCACGCCAGCATCACGGGGTGANNNNAAGCTGGTGGTCGAGCTGCGGGTGGCGACCGGCGGTGGCTTGGCGGGGGACCGCCTGCCGGGCGGCGCTGACGAGCTGGCGCGGCCCGCCTTCGGTGTGCCGGCGCTGAATCGCATAGCGCGCGCGCTAGCGAACGACTCGAGCGACTTCTCGGCGCAATTGCTGGCGGGGCAATTGCTCTTCGGTCACCTCGCGTGGGAGACCCTCGAGGGGAGCGAACTCTACTCGAACGAAGTGGCGCTCAACACGGTCGAACTCTACCCCAACGGCTTCTACATCGTGCTGGCGGTGATGCTCGACCCGGCGCTGCCGCTCGAGCTGAGGCCGCTCTACTGCCTCTACGACAACCCACGGCTCGTGGGCGGCGAGGAGCCGGCCTTCAGCGGCTACGAGGTGACGCTCACCGCGCGCGGCAGCACCACCTTCAGCGCCAATGGCGTCCACTTCAACCACCTGCGCTGGCTGCAACCGGGCGCGACGCTGGCAATGCCGAGCTTCGGCGTCACCTTCAGTACCGAAGAACTCTACCTTGACCCGACCGAGTTGCTGGGGGTCGGCGAGCGCTACGACGCGCGGACGACGGTCATCGTGGTCGTCCCGGCTGGGCAGCACAGCAATCCCTACCTGATGCTGGGCACCTACGCGCTGCTCATCGGCTTCAGCTGGCTACTGCTGCGGCGCAACCGCGAGTACCGGCTCCGTTTCGGCATCTACCGCTGGCTGGCGGTGGCGGCAATCTTCCCGCTAGCGTTCGTCCCGCTCTCGGGGCCGCTCTTCATGGTCGCCGCACTACTGAGCACACTATGGGATACAGCGCGCATGGCGCAGGTGAGTCAGGGGCGCAAGGAGAAGCGAGCGCAGTTCCCAGTGCTGGAGGAAATCGAGGCACCGGAGGAAATTATCGACGGCTCCGACCGGCAGCTGACCGACGAAGTGCTCCCCGGCGAGCGCGAGCTCCTTGACGAGCTGCTGGAGGAAACGACCCCGGACGCGCTGGGCGAGCTCGCCCCCGGCGAGGGCAGGCTGCTCGAGGGCGAGTTCGAAGAGACACAGGTACTCGCTAACCGCCAGCCCGAAGGCCGCGAGCTGCATCCACTCCCGACCGGCAGCTGCCCCAACTGCGACACGTCAGTCGAGGATGACTGGAAGGCGTGCCCGAAGTGTGGCGAGCTGCTGGGCAGCGAGGGACTGGTGGCAGCGGTACGGGAAGCGAGCAGCGGCGCGGGCAGCGGCGGTACAGGCGGCAGCGAGACCCTCGAGGCACAGCCGGTCTCCATTGATGACCTGCTCGCGAGCCTGGACGAGAAAGGCGAGTTGCCGGAGGGCGAGGAGGAAGAGCCTGGTGAAGATGGTGGTGCGGCAGGCAATGCGAGCGGTGACGTGATGGACGAGCTGAAGAAGAAGCTGGAAGAGATGGACGAGTAGGTTAATCGACCTTCAATCGACACCCTTCCTCCGGTTGCAGTCCCGGCAAAGCAGTTCCAGGTTTTCCCGGCGGCTGCTGCCAATCATGGCGTGTGGAATTATGTGGTGAATTACCATATTCTTCTTTGAACCGCACATAACGCCTCAATTCTGCCAGCGCTTAACCCTTTCCCGTCCTCTCAATCAACTCGATCCAGATGCCGTTGGGATCCTTGAGGAACGCCAGCGTCGTGGTCGCGCCAGGGAGCGAGTAGGGTTCCTTGGCGATTTCGACGCCTGCCTTGCGGGCATCCGCGACGAGCGCCGCCACGTCCAGGACGTGGAACGCGAGGTGGTCCAGCTCGTCGCCCTCGGTCCAGTCCTGCTTGTCCCACCACCAAGTCAGCTCGAGGAGGGCACCGGTATCGGTGTCCTTGAGGAAGGCGATATCGGCGCGGTTGCTCTCGATGGGGTGCCGTCTTTCGAGCCGCATCCCGAGCCAGCGCTCGTAGAAGGCGATGCTCACCACCATGTCGCGGACGGTGATAGAAGTGTGCGCGAAGCCCATTACAGTCAGAGTGTCTTGCGGCCGGGACGCCAGCTGGCGGGGCAGGACTTGCCGGTCTGGAGTGCCTGCAGCAACCGCACGATTTCGTCGATGTTGCGGCCGGTGCCGGCAGGGTAGACCGAGTAGGCGCGCACGACGCCTTCGTCGTCGATGATGAAAGTGCCGCGAAGCGCCATCCCGGCGCGCTCGTCTAGGACGCCATAGGCGCGGCTGACGCGCAGCGAGGGGTCTTCCAGCAGTGGGTAGCCCAGTTTGTCGATACCGCCGCGCGTGCGCGGGCGCTCCATCCACGCCTGATGGCTGTACTTCGAGTCGGTCGAGCAGCCGATAACCTGCGCGCCCGCCTGCTCGAAGTCGCGCAGCCGCCGGTTGAGGGCGTGCAACTCGGTCGGGCAGAGCCCCGAAAAGTCGCGCGGATAAAAGAACAGGACGGTCCAGTGACCGCGCTTGCAGTTCTCCGCCAGACTCACCAGCCGCTCCTCGAACCGCTTTTTGCGCGGGTTCCAGCGGATTGCGGCGCCGTCGAACTCGGGCGCCGGCTGTCCAATCTCTGCCTGTTCGCCTGCCATCGTTGCCTCGCGGGAACGGGGGAAACCGGCGCCGCTTTAAGCCGTTGGCGCGAAGTCCCGCACGGCGTCAATCACGGTCCCGACGTCCTCCTCCGAGAGGTCGGGATGCACCGGCAGCGAGAGCACGCGGGCGGGTAGCGCCGCCGCCCGCGGCGTCAGCGCTGCGAACTCTGCCAGCGGCCGCGCCTCGTAGAGCAGCGTGGGATAGTAGATGCCGCTGCCGATGCCCCGCGCGGTGAGGTGCTCGCGCAGCGCGTCGCGCACGTCAGACTGGATGGTGTACTGGTGGAAGACGTGCCCGCGCCGCTCAGTGGGCACTTGCACGCAGTCGGCCAGCGCCGCGCTGTAGCGGCGGGCGTTGGCGCGGCGCGCCTCGTTGTAGCCGTCGAGCTTGCGCAGCTGCACACGACCAATCGCGGCGGCGATATCGGTCATGCGGTAGTTGAACCCCAGTTGCAGGTGCTCGTAGCGTTCACCCTGCCCGTGCGCGCGCAATTGCGCCACCACGGCGGCGACGTCATCGTCATCGGTGGTCACCATCCCGCCCTCACCGGTGGTCATGTTCTTGGTGGGGTAGAAGCTGAAGCAACCCGCGAGTCCGTGCGACCCCGCCCGGCCACCCGCGTCGGCGCCGTGCGCCTGGCAGGCGTCCTCGATGATCGGTACCGTGTCGCACGCCTCACGTAGCGCGTCCATGTCACACAACTCGCCGTAGAGGTGGACCGGCATCACCGCCTTCGTGCGCGGGGTGATGGCAGCCACGACCGCCGCGGGGTCGAGCGTGTAGCCGTCCCGCTCGAGATCGACGAAGACCGGCTTCGCGCCCGCCATGCGGATGCTCGAGGCGGAGGCGAAGAACGAGAAGGGGGTCGTGATGACTTCGTCGCCCGGGCTGACTCCCGCCGCGAGCAGCGCCAGATGCAGCGCAGTGGTACCGTTGGTCGTCGCGAGCGCGTGCTTCGTCCCGCAATAAGCAGCGAACTCGGCCTCGAACGCCGCCACTTCAGGGCCTTGCGCCAGCGAGCCCGAGCCGAGGACGCGCGCGACCTCACGCTGCTCCTCGTCGCCGATTAGCGGCTTCGCAATCGGAATCATCGCTGGCGCACGCCCGGCGAGCCATTTAATGGCGTTGGCGGAGGGGTGTTGCAACTACCCCGCAAAATCATAGAAAGGTGGTACCTAACACCAAGTTTAACTATAAAATGTCACCGGAGTTATTAAATAGTCCATTCTACACCCCATCTTTGGTGTAAACCATGTTTGAAGACACGAACATGAAAGCTGTCAGTGCTGAAGTCATGGGAACCTTTTTCCTGGTTTTCATAGGCATCACTGCTTTCAGCACGCTTGGTGGGGGTTTCGGCGGAGCGTTTGCCTTCGGTGCTACCCTCATGGTCCTCATGCACGTCATGGGACCCATATCCGGATGTCACCTCAACCCTGCGGTGAGTATCGGGAATTTCATGTCGAACAAGATGTCGCAGGACGACACGATTGCATATGTCCTGGGACAGGTTGCCGGCGCGTTCATTGCCTTCGCGGCAATGGCAGGGACCTTCAGCGTCCTGAGCGGTGACATGTTCGCACTCGGTACCGCAGCGGTTGGCACGGCATTCTTCGTGATTGTCCTGCTCTCTACTTCGGACCCCTGGGCCGTTGGTGGCGCGTTGTTCGTGGTTACAGCCATGGCAGCTGGCTTCAACGAAATCAACCCCGGCGTACTCGCTGGTGGTGGAGTCTGGGACGCAGTGAACGGCGGCGAACCCAACGTCACCGCCCTGCACGCCATGGTCGGCGGCGTCATTGGCGCCATAGCCGGCTGGGCCGTCAAGGACAACGTCCTCGACTAGAACACACACCTTCGGGGCTTGCGTCCCCAAACCCGTGTCCCGCCTTCGGGCGGGGCACACCCCTTTTTTCCAGTTCGACTGCTGGCGCTACGGCGATATATCGAAGTAGCCGCGCAGCATGATTGCCACTCCGTAGGAGAGCAGCGCCACACCGCCCGAGATGGCGCACATCTCGATGAAACGACGGCGGAAGGGCTGGTTCTGCGCCACGGAGACGTAGAAGTTGAACGCGCCGACAATGCCGACGCCAATCAGCAGCGTCGCGCCGAGCGCCTGGTGCAGCACCGAAAGTCCCAGCATCTCGGGGCCGTCGGGCTGCAGCGCGAGATAGGGCATTACCAGCAGGAATACCGTCACGAGGTACGCCACGCCGGTGTAGAACGCGGCGCGAAGCGGGTTGCGGGCGTCGCCCTCGGTGCGTGTCGCGAGGAATTCCGAAGCGGCCATCGACATCGCCGCCGCGATCCCCGTGACGAGTCCCGCTAGCGCAACCAGCCGCAGGTTCTGGAACGCGAAGGTGAGGCCGGCCAACGCGCCCGTGAGCTCCACGAGCGCGTCGTTGAGGCCGAGCACCATCGAGCCAGTGTACTGCAATCGCTCCTCGTCAAGCATCCCCAGCAGGTGCTGCTCGTGTGCCTCCTCCTCCTCCATGATTGGCCGCGCAGCGGGGATTATGTCGAGGATGTTGCGATATTCGGCGGCGATGTTCACCTCGTCGCGCTCGAGCAGGTTGACGCAGAAGGTTATACCGAGCAGCCGCGCCAGCAGCGAGAACCACGCTACGCGTAGCCGTGACGGCGCCACTTCCTGCCCCGAATATTCCTTCCAGAACTCGTAGTGCCGCACCTCGTCGTTGGCAATCTGCTGTAGCACCTTGCGGTTGGCAGGATTGCGCTCGCGCCGCGCCAGCCGCTCGTAGATGAGCGCCTCGGTCAGCTCCAGGTACTGGAACCGCAGCACCTGCTTCAGGGTCGCCGCGTCAAGCTCCATCATCTTCCCAGCGCGGGGCAGTTTTCACCCCTTGCCCCGCACTGGCAGCAAAGCGCAGCGCGTCAACACCAGCTCCGGCCAGCGCTCGCGCGGATTGGCGTCGAGCGCCGCCTGCGGCAGCCCAAAGGCACGGTAGTCGAAGTCCTCCCCGTCCAGCACGCGCTCGTCCTCCGCGACCAGCCCTGCCAGCTCCGGCGGCGGTTCCCCAAAGGCGACCCACACCGCCGCCTCGGTCGCCGGCGTCAGCCCGGCGCGGTCGATGGCGCGCGAGACCTGCCGCTGGCCTGTCAAGTAGAGCAGCACTTCGCTGGCGCGGGTGTGCGAGAGCGCGTAGTCACCGTCGTGTGCGCGCTGCGCCAGTTCGGCCGCCTGCCGCAGGTGCAGTACGCCGCAAACCGCGCGTGCGTCGGCGAACGCCAGCCGTGGCCCGAGCAGCTCCCTGAGCGCTTCGTCGCTGCCTGCTGCACAGCGGCCGCCCCCGACGGTGAAATCCACGCTGGCGCAGGCAGGGGATATTATATATCCGGCAGCACCATCGCGACGTCCCATGGCCGACGGCGACGAACAGACATCCCAGCTTGAGAGCGCACTGGCGCAGGAGCAACAGCGACTCGAGAAGCTGTGGGATGCATACGAGCAGCAGGAGCAGGACCTGAACGCGTCACTCGACCGCATCAACCGGCTGGAATCCGATCTAGAGACCAAGCAGGCGATGGTCCAGTCACTCGAGGAACTGCTCAGCGAACGCGACAGCCACATCCGCGAGCTCGAAATCGAGCGGCAGCGGCAGGCGAAGGTCGAGGCGAAATACGCGCCGCGCGTGGATTCACTCGAGGAGAAGGTCGCCGACCAGACCGAAAAATACGACCGGCTACTCTCGATTACGCAGGAAATGGAGGAGGAGCTCGAGTTCGCCAAGCAGGCGGTCCGGGCGCGTGACGGCTGGTTCAACCAGAACGTCAGCAGCCTCGAAGCTATCGCCGTAGTCTCGAAGGAGTGGCGCTCAATCCAGTCGGGCAATTTCCCCGCTCCCAGCAGCGGCGGCGGTCCGAGCGGCTCGAAGGCAGACTTCATCAGCGCCGTCTCGAAAATCAAGGGGCTCGGCAAGGTAAAGGCAGAGCAGCTCTACGACGGCGGCTTCCACACCATCGAAACGCTCAAGGCTGCCTCGCTCGACGATGTCAGCGGCATCAGCGGCTTCACCAAGCTGACCGCGCAGAAAACCGTCGACGGCGCCAAGTCGCTCTAGAGCGCGAGAAAGCTGCGCACTAGCTGCTCGTTGCGAACCTCGGGGTGAAACAGCACTCCCCACGCTGGCAGCTCGCGGTGCCGCACCACCTGCGCACATGCCTTGGACCGCGCCAGCACTTCCAACCGCGCGCCGGGCTCCACCGCATGGCGATGCAGCGCGAAGGCTTCGAAGCGGCTGGCGCAGAGCGGATTCTCCGCCAGCGTCTCGACCGCGACCATCCCGATTTCGCGCTGCGCGATGATTTCGCCGCCGGAAGCGGCCGCCAGCAACTGCATCCCGGAGCAGACCGCCAGCAGTGGCACGCCGGTCTCCAGCAGACGTTCGACCGCACCAATTTCTTTTAAATATTTATCGTCCTGAAGCGTAGTCCCCGCCAACAGGATGTGCGACACCCCCTCCGGGACGCTGTTTAGTGTGCCGAGACTGCTGCTTTCAACCGTCGCGCCGGCGTCGCACGCGATGCGCTCCAGCGGCGCGACGAACTCCGCTTCGCTGAACGGCTCGGCGCAGGTCGAAACCAGCAGCACAGTCACGCGAGCACCACCTGGCGGATTTGCAGCCGACCGGCGCCAGCGCGGAACTCCGGACTGGTCTCGACCAGTCGCAGCCGCTGGCGGAATAGCGGTGCAGCGAGCACCAGCGTCTCGAGCTCGCCGCCTTCACCGGCCGGGTTCAGCCTGTAGCGGTCCGCAAGTGCCAGCAGCTCGTCAACCGCCGCCCGGTCCAGCCTGCGGCCGAGCCATTCCGGGCCAAGGCCGTCGGCCGCGACCGCAGTCACGACAACCTCGTAGCGCTCGGCAAGCAGCATCTCGAGCAGCTGCGTCTGCGGCAGCTGCCAGAGCGGGTTGAAGCACCAGAGTCCCAAGTCGGCACAAGCGCGCTGGATGCGCGTTGCCTGGTAGGTCGACGCCAGCGCGCCGGTAACGACGCCGGCGATGCCGGTTTCGCGCTGCGCGCGCGCCAGCAGTGCCTGCATGTCAGCCAGCTCCGCCTCCGGCTCGCCCGGCGTGGCGGCGGTGAGCTGCGCGATGCCCAGCGCCTCGGCCTGCAACGCAGTCCACTCCAGCGCCGGGGTGTGGAACATCCAGCTGTCGTCGCGCTCGGGCAGCAACGTCAGCAGGCACGCCACTTCGTGGCCGGCCGCGACGGCGCGGTGTAGCGCCAGACAGGAGTCCTTGCCGCCCGAGAAGAGCAGGCCGAGCTTCATCGCCGTTTCCGCTTCGCGATGAGGTAAACCTCACTCGACGCCTTGCGCGACGCCTCGGGTGAGAGCGTGCGCACCGAGCCGAACTCCGCCTGCACCGCGGCGCGAAACTGCTGAAAATCCTCGCCCTCGAACACCTTGACCGCAAAACAGCGCGCCTGGCGCTCGCTAGCGATGGCAAGTGCCAGCTCTGCGAGCTCGATTGAACGCGCCTGGTCGACCGAATAGTTGCCGCTCAGGTCGGGGCTCATGTCTGAAATCACGACCGCGGCGGTCGGTGCCAAGTCGCCGAGCTGGCTCCGTAATTCGGCGTCGCGCAAATCCCCTTGCAGGAACTCGACGCCCTCGAGCGAGGCGATGTGCGCCAGATCGATGCCGATGACCCTGCCTTCGACGCCGACCATTTCCTGCGCCACCTGGCTCCAGCCTCCCGGCGCGGCGCCCAGATCCAGGACGGTGTCGCCCTTGCGGAAGAGCTGGCTGCGCCGCTGGATTTCCTGCAGTTTGTAAGCCGAGCGCGCGCGGTAGCCCTCGCGTCGGGCGCGGCGCTGGAATCCGTCGCTGCCGCGGCGGCCCCTGCCCGGCATTCAGCTGCCGCCCGCCTTGCGGAGCGCCCACTTGGCAGTCTGAGTGATGTTGCGGTCGGCGGCGCGGGTGGTGCGGCTACGAATAATTGCGAGATGCGGCTTGACCAGCGCCGGCTTGTTGGCGCCGATATAGCCCAGCGCCTTCAGCACCTCGACGTGGATGTACCAGTCGTCGTTCTCCAGCGCCTTGGCGAGATGCGGCACCGCCTGTATCACCACTAGCGCGTCCCGGTTGCCGATGCGCCCCAGCGCAGTGGCGCACGACTTGCGCAGCTCCGACGAATTTGACTTGAGCCCCCGGATGAGCGACGAGACCGCCGGCGCGACCGCCTGCGGGCTGTGCCGCCCCAGCACGCCGACGCACTCAGCGGCGCGCTCCTGCACCCGGTCGCGCGACTTGAGCGCCGCCACCGCGGCGGGCGCCAGCTTGACGGCAGCCTGCGGCTGCTTACCCGCAAGCGCGGTGAGCAGCACGATGGCGTGGTAGCGCACGCGCCAGTCCCGGTGCTTGAGCGCGTCGCGCAGCTTGGGGAGCGCCTGCGCTGGTGCTTTGTGGAGCACGCGGCCGAGCGCCTCCTGCGTCGCGTAGCGCACGTCCTTGTCGTCGTCGTCAAGCAGCTCGAACAGGTCGGGGATGGTTTCATCGCGGCGCTTGTCGGACTTTATAGAAAGGCCAGTCCACAACTTGACGACGTGCAGCCGCACCTCTCGGTGGGGGCTGTCGAGCGTTTCCTGGATTGCCGCAAAGAAATCGTCCTGCCGTTCCGGCAGCAGCTCGCGCAGGACCTGCAGCGCCGCGATAATCTCGAGCTGCGCCTGCGCCGGCTGCTCCGGGAGCGTCCCGAGCAGCACCTTGACAATGGGGTCACGCCAGCGCTCAGCCGCCTGCACCTGCACCAGCAGCGCCTTGACCGCGGCGGCACGCGCCTGCTCGCTGCCTGACTTGAGCGTGGTCAGGTGCTTCTCGACCTGACTGTCGAAGCTGCGGTCGGCCGAGCCGTCTCGCCATTCGTCAACAGAATCCTTCAGTTCACTGAAACGGTCGCGCCATGACATCGCGGTGCGAAGGGATGAAGGTAATAAGGCTCGCGTGATGGCGCGCCATGCCGACCTCGGCGGAGCAATTCCTTAAGGCACACGACGCGCGGCTGCACGACCACGTGCGCATCAGCGCGGGCGGCCACAGCCACGAAGGGCGCGTCATGCCGGCGCACCGCTTCTCGGGCGACCACATCGTGGTGCTCAAGCTCGCCAACGGCTACAACATCGGCGTCTCGTGCGAAGGTGCCGAACTGGAGCTGCTCGAACGCGCTCCCGCCGCGCCGGAAGCGACCGCAGCAGACGCGCCCCTGCCAAGCGACCTGCCGCCGCTGACCGTACTCGGGACGGGCGGCACGATTGCGTCCTACGTCGACTACCAAACCGGCGCGGTTCATCCGGCCAAGAGCGCCGAGGAAATCGTCGCGGCGGTCACGAGTCTGGCCGGAATTGCGAACATTCACGCCGAAGCATTGCTCTCGCTGGCGTCGGAGGATATGCGGCCCGACGACTGGAGCGCGATAGCGAAGCGCGTCAGCGAGCTGCACGCCGAAGATGGCACCGGAGTCGTAATCGGCCACGGCACCGACACTATGGCCTACACCGCCGCCGCGCTCGCGTTCCAGCTGCCGGCACTGCGCGCACCGGTCGTGCTGACTGGCTCGCAGCGCAGCAGCGACCGCCCTTCGAGCGACGCGCACCTGAATCTCGCCGGCGCGGCGCGCGCGGCACTCACAGACCTAGGCGAAGTTGCTATCGCGATGCACGCTTCTTCTAGCGATGACGTCGTCGCCATCTGGCGCGGGACGCGCGCGCGCAAAGCGCACTCATCGCGCCGCGACGCGTTCACGGCACCGAACGGCGGCCGGCTCGGGAGCGTCGGCGACGCTGTCAACTTCGACGCCGAATACCGGCCAGTTGCCGACGAGACGCGGCTCGAAGCAGGCTTCGACCCCGACGTAGCGCTGGTCTGGAGCCACCCGGCCATGACGGCGGGCGACTGGGAGGCGGCGACCGCTGGCAAGCGCGGCGTCATCGTCGCCGGGACCGGGCTCGGTCACATTGGGAGCCATTTGCACGCCGCCGTGCGGGCGACCGCGCGCGACGCGGTCGTGGCGATGACGACGCAGTGCCTTGGTGGGAGCACTAACCTGAACGTCTACCGCAACGGCCGCGAACTGGGCGAGGCGGAGGTCGTGGAAGCGGGCGATACGCTGCCGGAAACTGCACTCGTCAAACTGATGTGGCTGCTCAAGCATCGCCCCGACTCGGTCGCCGCGGGCATGGGCGAGAACTTAGCAGGTGAACTGGGCTCGCGCCGGTTTCTAGATTAAGCTTTTAGCAGCCCGGAACTGGCGCGCTCCATGTCTGACCCACGCTACGCGACGCTCGCGTCGAACCTGATAAACCATTCCATTCACCTACAAAAGGGCGAAAAGGTGCTCATCGAGGCGTTCGACCTGCCGGAGGCAATGGTCATCGCGCTGGTGCGCGCCGCACGCGAGGCGGGTGGCGCGCCGTTCGTGACGCTCAAGAACAACCGCGTCCTACGCGAGATTTACGTCGACGCGACAGCGGAGCAGATGCAGCTCTGCGGCGAGGTCGAGCTGGCTCGCATGCGGGAGATGGATGCCTACATCGGCATGCGCGGCAGCCGCAATATCGCCGAGATGTCCGACGTGCCTTCCGACAGGATGCAGCTCTACCAGACGCACTGGCTCCAGCCGGTCCACTTCCAGGAGCGCGTGCCGAACACCCGCTGGGTCGTCCTGCGCTGGCCGTCGCCGTCGATGGCGCAGCAGGCGGAGATGTCGACCGAGGAGTTCGAGGATTTCTACTTCGACGTCTGCTGTCTCGATTACGCGAAGATGGGCAAGGCGATGGAGCCGCTGAAGGCGCTGATGGAGCGCACCGACCACGTCCACATCACCGGCCCCGACACCGACTTGCGCTTCTCCATCAAGGATATCCCGGCCATAATCTGCTCCGGCGACCGCAACATCCCCGACGGCGAGTGCTTCACCGCGCCGGTGCGCGATTCGGTCGAGGGGCACATCCACTTCAACGCGCGCACGCTCTACAACGGCACTATCTTCAGCGACGTGCGGCTCGAGTTCACGGCCGGAAAGGTCGTCGCTGCAACCGGCAGTGACGACGCACGGCTCAACGAAATCCTGGACAGCGACGAGGGGGCGCGCTACGTCGGCGAATTCTCGCTGGCGTTCAACCCCTTCATCCGCGAGCCGATGCTCGATATCCTGTTCGATGAGAAAATTGCCGGTAGCTTCCACTTCACCCCGGGAAATGCCTACGACGAGGCGGACAACGGCAACCGATCGGAAGTACATTGGGACATGGTGATGATTCAGCGCCCGGAATATGGCGGCGGCGAAATCCTCTTCGACGATGTGCTCATCCGCAAGGACGGGGTGTTCATGCTGCCGGAGCTAGAAGGGCTCAACCCGGAGAACCTGCAGTAGGTGGGACCATACAGGCAAAAATCAAGGATGATCCAATCGCCTCGGCCGAGCTGGCTGGCCTGATCTACGTCAGCGACGCTGAGCCAGGAATTTCGCGAGGGCAACGAGGCGAGAAGGTAGACTATACCAGTCCACACGGCAGGTTGCTGACCGGAAAGAAGACGCTCGAGCATATAGAGGGGCTAAAAATCCCACCCGCCTGGACTGATGTCTGGATCTGTGAAGACAACAAGGGCCACCTGCAAGCTACGGGAGTTGACAAGAAAGGGCGCAAGCAGTACGTCTATCACCCCCTCTGGACCAAGCTGCGCAGTGCGGCCAAGTTTGACAAGATGGTAGAATTTGGCCATATACTGCCTGTTATCCGGAGGCAGTATGACCTTGACCTGCGAGTCGAAGGCAATTCCCGGCAGATGATGATGCCGAAGGAACGGATGCTGGCGGCCTTGGTGAGGCTGCTTGATACTACCTTTATCCGGATTGGAAACGAAACCTACCGCGAGGCAAACCAGCACTATGGCCTCACGACTCTACTAGATGACCACTGCACCTTCGAGTATGATGACAATGTGCTTCCCGATGAGGAGAAATGGTACGATGGGCAGCTGGTAGGCTGGTTCACGTTCGTGGGCAAGAGTGGAAAGGACTACACCGTGATGGTGCATGACGAGAGGTATCCTGACCTGGTTGCATTGATGCTCGAGAGCTACAACCTCAAGGCGGAAGGCAAGAACGACCTTTTCGTATACGTCGATGAGGAGGGCACACCGCGGGACATCACGTCCAAAATGGTAAACAACTACCTGCAGAACATCGCCGGTTTCAGGTTCAGTGCCAAGGATTTCAGGACCTGGCGCGGGACCGAGCTTGCTGCCAATGGGCTGGCGGAGGCGCGGAAGCAGCTGAACAAGAAGGAACGCAAGAAGATGGTGACTACGGTGGTGAAGGAAGTGGCAGCCAGACTTGGTAACACTCCTGCCGTCTGCCGGAGCTCATACATCCACCCGGCCTTCCTGGAAGACTTCATGGCTGGCAGGTTCTACGGGAAGTGGAAGCAGGCCCACACCTCGGAAGAAACCGAACTGCTCTCGTCCAATGAAGTCGCGGTCCTCAACTATCTGGGTGAGGGCGCACAGGTTACAAAGTAGCATCGCGAACTGTTTGCTGACGGCGTACGCCGGTAGACTCCATTCGGGCTGAGAGGAAAAAAGAAGACCCGTTTCTCAACCACTAATCAGGATTTCAATGCTCTCGGCAAGGGCAATGTCTTTGTTAGTGATTCCGTTATCATCGTGTGTGGTTGTAGTTATTTTGACACTGGAGTAGGCAAATATCAATATATCTGGATGGTGGTTCATTTCCTCCGCAACCTCGGCAACGCGATTTACGAAAGTTACAGCCGAGCCGAAGGTGTCGAAACTGAAATCCTTGAAAAGCCAATGATATACGTCATCATGACTCCAACCATCCATGCCTTTCAGGGCCTTGTCGATTTCGCCATCGCTCAATAAATCAGGCATAAAGCAGCACCTTTGTAGAGGTATTTAGTCCTTTGTTACTTAGTCTTTTATATACCTTTATTCAATCCGACTTGCTTGGTACAATTCAAAGGGATACTAAAATCCGTGTCGAAGGAACATGCACACTATCTGAGGGTGGCTGTGCTTATTTTGTTATTGCTTTTTTTAGTAATATTATATGATTTTATCATAGACTCTGATTTTCTCAGGTCGGCGTACGTTACTGATGCGATAGTTCTCTCAGCCGAATCATTCCTGATTATAATCACGTCAGCCTTCGTGGCTGTTGCTACCAGGTATTTCATTATACCTATCACGCTGTATATGAGAGGGCGAAGCCAGTGGGAATGGGACCCCGGTCCTGTTGCCTTCTGGTCTGTCATTACCAAGGGCATTGCCCTTTACTTTACCGAACTTTCAGCAGCAAACAGCAATCTTTCTTTGTACATTGATGCCTTGTCTGCATTTTTCAACAGTATATTCGTGATATTTCTGACATTATTCCTGCTCAGGTCATACCTGCATTATTTTGTGCCTTTTCTTTCCAACAGACTGCTGTCAACAGAATCCGATACACAGTACGGACCTATTCTTGAGATTATAGGCTCCATCATGATAAGCATTTTTGGTTTAGCCAAGTTTCTTGACCAATTCGATGTCGATTTTGGTGTCCTGCTCGCCGGAATTGGGGTTGCAGGTCTTGTCATAGCTCTGGCTGCGCAGGACACCCTCAGTAATTTTTTCTCAGGCATCCTGCTACTGCTTGACCGGGGGTTCAAAACAGGAGACATGGTGTATTTCAATGACGATTACTGTATTATCCGAGATATTGGTATGCGTTCCACCAAGCTCTATAACATAATTGACCATGTAATCGTCATCATTCCAAACAATTCCTTTGCGTCACAGAATATAGTAAATGTGACGAAACCCGATCGCTATTTCAGACACCGAATCAATGTAGGCGTATCGTACGACTCTGACCCTGACAAGGTAGAAGAAGTCCTGTTGAAGGTCGCCGCCGAAAACACAGACGTGGAGATTGACGACCCTACTCGCAAGCCAGTTGTCCGGTTTCAGTCTTTTGGGGAATCCAGCCTTGAATTTGTTCTGGTGCTATGGATTAAGAATGTAATCAAGATTCGTCAGGTCAATTCGAATTTGCACCATGAAATCTTCATGAATCTAAGGAAGGCGGAGGTAGTAATTGCCTTCCCACAGAGAGATATTCATTTACATGAAGTATCGTAAACTGGCTGGGGGCCTCATTAGTGCGCTGGCGCCGCCAGCCCCTTAAGCCCCCCGTGATTCGGGCAGCGATGGCATATAGTGACCTGTCACCGGCCGACCGCAAGGTGTACGACTACCTGCGCCAGAATGATTTCGTCGCGAAGCCGTGGTCGACCGCGAAAGCGGCGAAGGCGCTGAAGCTGAAACCGGCGCAGGTCTACGAGTCATTGAGCAGCATCGCGCACCACATGCGCAGCAACATCCACATCCACTACCGTGACGGTGCGGTGCGCATTGCCGCGGAATGAGCGACGCTGCCTGGCAGGCGCTCGGTGCAGCGAGCGTGCTGCTCTGCGCCTACCTGCTCTGGGCGCTCGAGCTGGTGCTGTGGCAGCAGGCGCTGCTGGCACTGCTGGCGCTTGATTCGCTGCTGCTGGCGCTGCTCGGCTGGCGCTACATCAACTGGTTCCTAGAACTGTTCGGCGAAGGGACAGGAGATTAATTCTGGATGACTCAATGGGACATTGAGGACATCACCCCTGCGTTGCGTGACTCACCCCCCGATAGGCGCAATCAAGTCTGGAGGGATTGGTACAATCATCTAATTAGCCAACTGGATAACTGCGACTACCGATTCATGAATTATGGATATCTAGGGCGGGAGGGTCCAGAATTAGAACCCTCGGATGAAGCGGACCGTATTTTCATCGAGCTCTACCAAGTGACTCTCGGTGGCACCGACCTGACTGACAAAGACGTGCTTGATATTAGCTCAGGACTGGGAGGGGGTGCCTATTGGATTTCTCGGACATGTCAGCCATCCTCCTTGGTTGGAATGGATCTCTCGCCTGAGGCTGTCGGCCTATGCAGTAAACGGTATAGTGACCAACATAACCTACGTTTTGTTGTAGGTGATGCTGAATCGCTGCCCTTCCCAGACAACTCTTTTGATGTGGTCTACAACATAGAGGCTTCACATTGCTATACTAATTTCGATGTTTTCCTCAGTGAGATATTCCGGGTGCTGAGGGCTGGTGGTGTATTCTGCTGGTCGGACTTCCAGAGCCGTACCTCGATGGAAAAAATCGAGTCGGATTTTGAGAATTCCGGTTTGGATATTGTTTCCTTGAATGATATTACGGATGGCGTGTTGCGTTCACTTGATTTAGTTCACAAAGCCATTTCCGAAGGTAAACTCGACAGTAACCAAATAATATGGAGTAGTGACACAGATAGTCTACAGGATGTCATCCAGGAATTTGCTGGTGGTGGGCGTTCATACCATTGTTGTAATCTATCCAAGAAGAATTCTATTGGCTCCAAAATCTAATGGGAAGCGTTTTATCCGCCGTGTACTCTTCAATTGACATGGCCAAGAATTACAACTCATCCAAGAGCAACACTTCCAGTGTTAGTGACGGCGACCTTGTTGGTGATGGCGGCGGGCCCGGCGAGCCCGCAATGATCAAGAATTACAACTCATCCAAGAGCAACACCTCAAGCATCAGCGTCGAAGACGACCTTGTTGGCGATGGCAGTAGTGGAGATTCAGGAGCGGTTGATCATAACTCAACCCGCTCAAACAATGGTGGTCTCGACGGTGGTGGTGGAACTGGAGGCGGCACTGGCTCAATCGGTTCGACCTTGGGGGTTGCGAAGACTGTCATCATGGCAGCGGTCCTGCTGACGGCCGCAGGTGTCGGGTTCGACCTATACCAGACCTACAATGATGCTATCGACCTTAACTTGGAAGAACATGTCACCGATGCTAATTTCGCGCTAAACGGAGACAAGACAGAAATTAACGGTGATATCGGCTTCAATATTCCGGAGATGGGAATGTTCGAGAAGAAAATCCTGGCCCAAGTCCACGTAACGGTGCTGGAATCGAGTCCCACGACCGACGGTGATTACTCATTCAAGTACACCCTGGGTAGTGGTGAACAGCCCTATGAATTTTCCCTGACGAACCTTGACCCGGTTACCGTAGCAAAAATTGATGCTGGAGAAGATCTTGAACTGGAATACACTACCAGCATCACGGTAATCTATCTCGGCGTAGAGCTGGCGCCCGCGACTACCGACATGCCAGCCAGAATTGTCACTGTCGAGACTGCCTGATTCCAGTTCAGTCCGTGGTAAACAGCCGCCAGTCGCCCTTGCCGTCGAGCAAACCGAGGCGGACGCCGGCATCGAGCCACCCGTGCGCGTAGTTGACGGCGGCGAACGCGTCGTCGCCACGGCCGGCGGCGAGGAAATGCTGCGCGTCGGAGTGGTAGGCACGCGCCATCCCGAGCATATCTTCGGCCTGCGCGCGCGCGTCGTCACCGGCCGCGGCGGGAATCTCGACCTTCGCCAGCGCTTCGTCGGTCAGTGCCAGGTAGCGCTCGATGCGCTCGCGGCTGACGCTGAACTCGTCCACGTCCCGCTAGCGGCCGGCCGCTTAACCTTATCACCCTGCGCCATCTGGCGACGATGTTCGCGCCGGTCTGGACGCTGCAGCAACTGAGCCAGCGGGTCAAGCAGGCGGTCGAGGGCGTCGCCGAGTTCCGCGATATCCGCGTCGAGGGCGAAGTTATCAAGCCCTACAAGGCGGCGTCAGGGCATCTCTACTTCACGCTCAGCGACGGCCAGAGCAGCCTGTCGTGCGTCGCGTGGGCCAACAGCCAAGGGAGCTTCGCGACGCAACCCGAGGAGGGGCAGCAGGTCATTGCGCGCGGGTCACTCACGACCTACGGCGCGCGGTCGCAATACCAGCTCACCGTGCGCGGGCTGCGCCCTTCTGGCGCGGGCGACCGTGCCGCCGCTATCGAGGCACTGAAGCGCAAGCTGCGCAGCGAGGGGCTTTTCGACGACCAGTATAAAAAAGAATTACCACGGTTTCCGCTGCACGTCGCGTTGGTCACCGGCGCCGGCTCGGCCGCACTCAACGACGTCCTGAAAGTCGCGCGCCAGCGCTGGCCACTGGCGCGCGTCAGCATAATTCCGGCGCTGGTACAGGGCGCCGGCGCGCCCGCGGCGCTGGTCGCGGCGCTGGAGCGCGCCGACGCGCTCGGTGCGGAGCTGCTGATACTGGCGCGCGGTGGCGGCTCGCCGGAAGACCTGGACGGCTTCAACGCCGAGCCGGTCGTGCGCGCGGTCTTCGGCTGCGCGACGCCAGTCGTGAGCGGCGTCGGTCACGAAATAGATACGACGGTCGTAGACTTTGTCGCGGATTTGCGCGCCGCCACACCCAGCAACGCCGCCGAGCTGGCGCTGCCTGACTGGCGCGAGGTTGACGCGCGCTTCGCCGGGGCGCTGCAACAGCTGGCGGCGCTGGCGGGGCGGCGCGTCGAGCGTGAGGGAGCGGCGCTCGACGCGCTGCAGCACCGGCTGACGCTGTCGCACCCGCGCAAGCGGCTGCGCGAGGGAGTGCAGCGGCTTGACAGCGCGACGGCGCAGTTACAGCGCGGACTGCGCACGCTACTGGGCGCACAGACCGAGCGGCTCGCGAAGGCAGGCGCGATGCTCACGGGGCTTGACCCGACCGCAGTGCTGGGGCGCGGCTACGCTATCGTGCAGCAAGGCGGAAGTGTGCTACGGACGCCGGCACCGGTCGGCAGCGAAATTGATATTACGCTCGGCAAGGGGGGCATGGAATGCCAGGTGACGAAGACACGGAGCTGAACTTCTCGCAGGCGCTGCAGCGGCTCGAGGCGCTGCTGGCACAGCTGGAGTCAGGCGAGGTCGAGCTGGAGGAGGCGATGGGGCTGTTCGAGCAGGGCAGCGCGCTCGCCGAGCGCTGCCGCGAAATGCTCGCGAACGCCGAACAGCGGCTCGAGGAACTGGCACCGGCGGAGCCGGAAGACGAGTGAGCGAATCTCGCCCGTCGTAACCTTATTAACGCGAGTGGGCAGGTGCGGTTCCTTGAGTCGTATCATCGCTTCAGCTGTGGCATTCATGCTGGCCGTGGGCTTCCTGATGGCGCCAGCTGGTGCGGAGGAGGAGGAATCCTTCTCGCCCGACCTTGCGCTGGGTTTCATCTGGAAGGAGGACGGGGCTACCCTCTCCCCACAGAACAAGCTGCCTGATGAAGCAGAGGCTCATACCAACGGACGGGCAGAGTATGACCAGTACCCCGGTTTCCGGTCCAATCGCGAGGCAACCAAGGTTGGCGAGTGGACTACCGATGAAGTGGCCTACGACCAGTCCATTTCAGTCGACCAGGCTATTGTCTGGTGGATAGGGAAGGACCCCGACTACGAGGCGGACTGTGAATGGACTTTCAAGTTCAGGGTGAATGGCGGGAATATTGATGAAAGCGTTGTTACCTGCAGCAGCAACGGCGACAACCTGGAGCGGGAGACCTGGAGCCTGGGCTGGTCTTACGACCTGGTCAAGGGCGATAATTTCGGTTTTGAGGTCTGGTATGAAGGGTGGGAAGATGTAGATATTTACCATGACAATATCACTTACGATACCGGCTTCAAGGTGACGTCCAAGCCGCTCTCGGTCTTCAAGGCGAGTATCAGCGGTAATACGGTCTCAATCGAGTTTGCCGAGGCGTGGCCGGTCGACTGGAAAACTAACCTGAGGGGCAATTACGTCATGATGATGGGGATGGATGGTTACATGGCCGACAACAACAAGGCATCTGTTTCTCAGGGTACCGAGCACGAGATGGCCAACGGTACCGTCGCCACTGGCACGGTTATCACTTGGAATGGCGTAACTGGCAAGGACCTGAATGTGATGCTGCATTACACCCAATTTGACCACATGGCCAATGGCACCGGCGATGGACCGATTGTTACGCTTGGCATTGTTGCCGCGGGCGGTGGCCTCGATGGCGACGGCGAGGGATTCCTCGGCCTCCCGGGCTTCCCGCTGCTGTTGGCGATTCCGGCTTTCGCTTTCGCAGCACGTCGCCGATAGTAACCTTATTAATGCTAGATGGCTAGCGCCGCCCCTTGGCCCGAATCATCATCCCAGCCGTTGCTATAATTTTCGCCGGAGTGTTACTGCTGGCGCTTCCCGCTGGCGCGGATGAGGGCGAACCGCTGGAGCCAGAACTAGCTATCAGCTTCAACATGAAGGATGACGACCTTACCCTGAGCCCCCAGAACAAGCTCCCCGACGAGCCGGAGACGGTGAAGCGGGTGAGTGCCCAGTATGACGAGATTTTCACCATCCGGAGGGATTCACAGCCGGTCAATGTCGGCGAGTGGGCCTCCGACTCCGTGAAGTATTCGCGGGAAATCCTGATTGAGGAGGCAAACATCTGGTGGCAGGAGATTGATGAGGGGTATGGAAATGACTGCGAGTGGGTCTTCTACGTCAAGCTGAACGACGAAACCGTGCAGGAGAGCTCCCACGATTGCGGTCAACGATCGGACGAGGAGCCCTACCGCTCCAGCTACAGCCTCGGGACCAGCCTCTCGCTGGAGGAAAATGACGTCTTCAGCGTCCAGATAACCTACGAGGGATTTGAGGACGTCGACATTTTCTACGACAATATCACTTACGACACCGGCTATACGGTGAAGTCGAAACCGCTCTCTTTCTACGGCGGTAGCGGCGGCGGTGGCAGTGTCGCCATCGAATTTACCGAGGCATGGCCGGTCGACTGGAATACCAACCTGAAGGGCGACTACGTGATGCTGATGGGGATGGAGGGCTACATGAGCGACAACACCCAGGCCTCGGTCTCGGCGAGATGACCAACGGCACCATCGCTACCGGCACGGTCATCACCTGGAACGGCGTGGTCGGTAACGAACTGAAGGTTATGCTGCACTACACCCAGTTTGACCACATGGGTGGCGGCGGCAACGGTACCAACGGCACCACGAACGACCCGCTAGTGACGCTCACCATCGTCACGACCGCTACTATCAGCGACGACGGTGGCCTGCTCGGGCTCCCGGGCTTCCCGCTGTTGTTAGCTGTGCCGGCGCTAGCTTTCGCAGCGCGTCGCCGCCGTTAATCCTCTTTCAGGATGCGGCGCTCAGTTCCATCATGCGCTGGATGGGCGCCGCGGCCGCCTCGATGACTGCGGGCGGCAGCTCGACCTCCCACTGCGCCAGGTCACCGCCGGCGTCGATGGCCTCGAGCACCGGCAGAATTTTCTCGAGCGTGATGCGCGCCATGTGGCTGCAACGCACCGAGCAGGCGGTCCAGAACTGCACCGTCGGGAATTCCTCCATCAGGTTCGAAGTCAGCTCGCACTCGGAAGCAATGAACGCGCGCTCCAGCGTGCCGGCGGCGACGCGCTGCGCGATGTCATTGCGTATCTGGGTCGTGCTGCCGTAGAAGTCCGCCTCGCGCAGCACTTCGGGCCGGCACTCCCAGTGGACGTAGATGCGCCGCGACGGGTGGCCTGGCGGGATATCGAAGCCCTCCCGCACGGCGCGGATGTCGTCGAGTGCAAACTGCTCGTGCACCTCGCAGACGGCACCGTGGCCGCCGTCGCCCTGCCCCGGATAGAGCACCCGCTTGCGCCCCTGCAGTTCCGCCTCCAGATTCTGCGCAAAGAACAGGTCGGGGACGAAAATCAGCTCGTCGCCTGGCAGCGCCATGGCAATGCGCGCCGCGTTAGCCGACGTGCAGCAGACGTCGCACTCCGCCTTCGCCTCGGCGTAGGAATTGACGTATATCATGACGGGGACGCCCGGGTGGGCTGCGCGCATCTGCCGCACCTCGGCCGCACCAAAATTGTCAGCGAGCGAACAGCCTGCTTCCCAGTCGGCGATCAGCACTCGCTTTTCAGGATTCAGGATTTTGGCGGTCTCGGCCATGAAACGCACGCCGTTGAAGATTATGAACTCTGCCTCGGTTTCCGCGGCGAAGCGGCTCAGGCCGAGCGAGTCGCCCTGTTCCGCTCCCTCTGAAAGGCCGTAGACCAGCGGCTCCATGTAATTGTGACCCAGAATGACGACGTCGTGCCGCTGCTTCAGCTCCAGGATGCGGTGCACCGTCTCAGCGTGCAGTTCGACTTCCGCCGGGGTGAGCGTTGGGTTCTCGCGCGCCACGATGGCGGCCTTGACTTCGTCGAGCGTCAGCGTCATGGGTTTTAGATAGCGAACGATTCGCCGCAGCCGCAAGTGGCCTCGGCTTTGGGGTTGTTCAGCACCAGCCCCGAGCGGGTCAACCCACCCGTGAGCGGGTCGATATAGTCGAGTGTCACCTCTTCAAGCAGCAGTGCCGAGCGGGGGTCGACGCAGACTATCGCGCCGTGCGCCTCGACCACCGCGTCACCATCCACCGGCTCGGGAGCCATCTGCAGGTCATACTGCATTCCGGAGCAGCCGCCGCCGATTACGCGGACGCGCAGTCGCGGCTCGCCGGCGCCGCCGCCTGTTCGGTAACGGTAATCATTATTCCCGCTCCATAACGGTTGGATATAAGCGTGCTGCCCCAGCCCTCGCGGGCGCAGATTTTATATAGGACTGATTTAGTGCAAAATGCTCTCGCAGGGAAGCGAATCCATGATACGTATCAACAAGCTGACAGACTACGGTATCGTCATCGCCGTGCGCATCGCCAGCGACGAGCGGGGGCGGCTCCACACTGCGCGCGAAATCGCCGTCGCCACGCGCGTCCCGCAGCCAACGGTGACGCGGCTGCTGAAGCAGCTGGCGCGCAGCGGCATCCTCTCCTCAACTCGCGGCGCGACCGGCGGCTACGCACTGGCGGAGCCACCCGAGGCGATTACAGTCGCGCGGCTGGTCGAAGCGCTTGAAGGGCCGATTGCACTGACCGAGTGCTCTGAAGCCATTTGCAACTGCGCGCTCGAGGAGGACTGCGCCGTCGAGGCGCCGTGGCAGACCATCTCGCTCGCTGTGCGGAACGCCTTGGAATCGGTGACGCTGGCCGACATGGCGCGGCCGGCGCTCGCGCCGTCGCTGGTGTCGCTGGGAGGCGTGAAGGCGTGAACTCCGAGACCGAGATGCTGCGCGAATACGCCGAGCGCGATTACGAATACGGCTTCGTCACCGACGTCGAGACCGACTCGGTCCCACCCGGGCTAAGCGAGGAGGTTATCCGCTTCATCTCGGCGCGCAAGCGCGAGCCTGAATGGCTCACCGCATGGCGACTCGAGGCCTACCGCCACTGGCTCACAATGGAGGAGCCGCACTGGGCCAACATCGAGTATGCCCCCATCGATTATCAGGACATCGTCTACTACTCCGCCCCGAAATCGAGTTCTGAAGGGCCTAAGTCGCTCGACGAAGTGGACCCGGAACTGCTCGCAACCTACGAGAAGCTGGGCATCCCGCTCAACGAACACGAGAAGCTGGCCGGCGTTGCAGTCGACGCAGTCTTCGACTCGGTCTCGGTCGCGACCACCTTCAAGGACCAGCTTGCGGCGCAGGGCATCATCTTCTGCTCGTTCAGCGAGGCGGTGCAGGAGCACCCCGAACTGGTGCGCAAGTATCTCGGTTCGGTCGTGCCGCGCTCCGACAACTTCTTCGCTGCGCTCAATAGCGCGGTCTTCACCGACGGCTCGTTCGCCTACATTCCCAAGGGCATAGAGTGCCCGATGGACCTTTCGACCTACTTCCGCATCAACGCCGCCAAGACCGGTCAGTTCGAGCGCACGCTGATTATCGCCGACGAAGGCAGTTGCGTCAGCTATCTCGAAGGCTGCACCGCGCCGATGCGCGATGAGAACCAGCTCCACGCTGCTGTCGTCGAACTAATCGCGCTCGACGATGCAAATATAAAGTATTCAACGGTGCAGAACTGGTATCCCGGCAACGAAGAGGGTGTCGGTGGCATTTTCAATTTCGTAACCAAGCGTGGTGCCTGCCGCGGTGCCAACTCCCGGATTTCGTGGACGCAGGTCGAGACTGGCTCCGCCATTACCTGGAAATATCCATCGTGTATCCTGCAGGGCGATAACTCCGTCGGCGAATTCTACTCGATTGCGCTCTCCGCCCGGAAGCAGCAGGCCGATACCGGGACCAAGATGGTCCACATCGGCCGTAACACCCGCTCGACCATTATCAGCAAGGGCATCTCGGCGCAGCGGGGGCAGAACTCCTATCGAGGGCAGGTGAAAATTCTCAAGAAGGCCGACGGCGCGCGCAACTATTCGCAGTGCGACTCGCTGCTGATTGGCGACCAGTGCGGTGCGCACACATTCCCGAACCTGGACATACAGAACAGTTCGGCGCACGTTGAGCACGAAGCTTCGACATCCCGGATTGGCGAGGACCAGCTATTCTACTGCCAGCAGCGCGGGCTCTCGCTGGAGGACAGCATCAACCTGATTGTCAACGGCTTCTGCAAGGAGGTCTTCCGCGAACTGCCAATGGAGTTCGCGGTCGAGGCGCAGAAACTGCTCGAAGTCTCGCTTGAGGGGAGCGTCGGTTGATGCTCGAAATTCGAGACTTGAAGGCTGGCGTCAAGGACAAAACCATCCTGAAGGGGATTGACCTTACAGTTAACGCGGGCGAAGTGCACGCCATCATGGGGCCGAACGGCTCGGGCAAGAGCACGCTGGCACAGGTGATTGCGGGGCGCGAACAGTTCGAGGTGACTGCCGGCAGCGTAAGCTACGGCGGGGAGGACCTGCTCGGACTCGCCCCGGAGGAACGCGCCTGCGCCGGCATCTTTCTGGCTTTCCAGTATCCAGTCGAAATTCCCGGCGTCAGCAACACCTACTTCCTTCGCTCGGCCCTGAACGCGCAGCGCCGCGCAAGGGGCGAGCAGGAGCTGGACGCGTTCGAGTTCCTAGCCTTCATCCAGGACCGCATGAAGCTGCTCAACCTGCGCGAGGACTTGCTGAACCGGCCGGTCAACGAAGGCTTCTCGGGCGGCGAGAAGAAAAGGAACGAAATCTTCCAGATGGCGGTACTCAAGCCGAAACTCGCCGTGCTCGACGAGACCGACTCGGGACTGGATATCGACGCGCTGCGCGTCGTCGCCAGTGGCGTCAACAGCCTGCGGCGCGACGACAACGCTACCATCGTGGTCACGCATTACCAGCGGCTGCTCAACTACGTCGTCCCCGACTTCGTCCACATACTGGTTGACGGCCGCATCGTGCGCTCGGGCGACCGGCAGCTGGCGCTCGACCTGGAAGAGCAGGGCTACGACCGCATCGCTGCGCAGGCGGCGTAGATGGACTGGCGGGCACTGCTCGCAGCTGCCGACGGCCCGCCGGGGCTGGCCGCGCTGCGCAAGGCAGCCGGCGCGCGTTTCCTGAAACGGGGGCTGCCGTCGCCGCGCGACGAGGGCTGGCGCTACACCGACACCCGCTTCTTTGCAAAGCAGGAACTTGAGCTGATGCGGCCGGCAATCGAAATCGACGCGCCGGCCGGCGTGCGCGTGCGGCCGCTCGGCGAAGCGGTCGACGCGGCGCAACCGTTTCTCACCGACGAAGCCGAACAGGGGCATCCGTTCCGACTGCTCAACAGCGCGCTGCTGCGCGATGGACTGCTAGTCGAGGTCGCGGACGGCGTAACGGTTGAGGGACCACTACATCTGACAATTACGACCGACCGGGGAATAGCGCTGCCGCGACTGCTGGTCGCGGTCGGCGAAAACGCGCGGCTGACGCTGGTCGAACGCTACCGCGCCGGCGCGGGCGCGGGCGCCTGCCTGCCGGTGACACAGCTCGCCGTGGGGGCCGGCAGTCGCGTCGAACACCTGCGGGTCCACCACGGCCGTGACGACGTGCACATCGGCTGTGTCGAGGTGCGGCAGCAGCGCGACTCGCTCGTCACGAGCCATATGCTGACTTTCGGCGGGCAGCTGGTGCGCAACGATCTGGCCTTCCACCTGCTCGGGAGCGGTGCCGAGGCGCGACTGAACGGGCTCTATCTGGCCGACGGCGAGCAGCACGTTGACAACCACACCACGGTCGAGCACGCGGTGCCTCACTGCGACAGTCGCGAGACGTATCGCGGTATTCTCGGCGGCAGGGCGAGTGCGGTGTTCAACGGCCGCGTGCATGTTCATCCCGACGCGCAGCGTACCGACGCGCAGCAGTCGAACCAGAACCTGCTGCTGACCGACGACGCGGTAATCCACACCAAGCCGGAGCTGGAAATCTACGCCGACGACGTCAAGTGCACCCACGGCGCGACCGTCGGGCAACTCGACCGCGAGGCGCTCTTCTACCTGCGGTCGCGCGGTCTCGCCTACGACGAGGCGCGGCGGATGCTGGTCGACTCGTTCGCCGCCGAAATCGTGCGACGCATCGGTGACGAGCCGCTGCGCGACGAGCTGGCGGAGGCGGTCGTAGCGCGACTGCCAGGAATTCTGGCGGAGGCGGCATGAACGTCGCAGGACTGCGCGCTGACTTCCCGGCGCTACATCAGGAAATCCACGGGAAACCGCTGGTCTATCTCGACAACGCCGCGACGACGCACAAGCCCCGGGCGGTGCTTGACGCGCTTGACAGGTTCCACCGCCGCGACAATTCCAACGTCCACCGCGGCGTCCATACGCTAAGCCAGCGCGCGACCGATTCCTACGAGGGCGCGCGCCAGCAGATTGCGCAATTCCTGGGCGGCCAGACAGACGAAATCGTCTTCGTCCGCGGCGCGACCGAGGCCATCAACCTCGTCGCGAACGCCTTCTTGCGGCCACGACTGCAACCGGGCGACGAAGTGCTGGTTACGGCGATGGAGCACCACGCCAACATCGTCCCGTGGCAGTTGGCGTGCGGCGCGACCGGAGCGCAGCTCCGTGTCGCGCCGATGTCGCAGGCAGGCGAGCTGCTGCTCGACGAACTCGAGGCGCTGCTGACCGACCGCACGAAACTACTGGCGCTGACGCACGTCTCCAACGCGCTTGGTACGGTGAACCCCGTCGCGCAAATCGCCGAGATGGCGCACGCCCACGGAGTGCCGGTGCTGGTCGACGGCGCGCAGGCGGTGCAGCACCTGCCGGTCGACGTCACGCAGCTCGGCATCGACTTCTACGCGCTCTCGGGCCACAAACTCTACGGCCCTACGGGAATCGGCGTGCTCTGGGCGCGCTCCGAGCATCTCGAGGCGATGGCCCCGTGGCAAGGGGGCGGCGACATGATCCGCTCCGTTACGTTCGAAAAGACCGAGTTCGCGCCGCCGCCACTGCGGTTCGAGGCGGGGACGCCGCACATCGCCGGTGCCATCGGGCTGGGCGCGGCGGTCGAATACCTGTCAGGAATCGGGCTCGAGGCAATTGCCGCGCACGAAAGCGATTTGCTGGCGGCCGCCACTGACGCGGTCGCGGCCATCGACGGCGTACGGCTCATCGGTACCGCCGCGCAGAAGGCGAGCGTGCTCTCGTTCGTGGTCGAGGGGGTGCATCCGCACGACATCGGCACGGTGCTGGACCGGAACGGCATCGCGGTGCGCACCGGCCACCACTGCGCGCAGCCGGTGATGGCGTTCTACGGCGTGCCGGCAACTGTGCGCGCTTCATTCGCTTTATATAATTATCGTGCAGAAATCGAGCCGCTCTGTACAGCGCTGCACGAAGCACAGGAGCTCTTCGCGTGAGCCTTTCAGAGCTTTACCAGGAGCTTATCCTGGACCACAATCGCAGCCCGCGCAACCGCGGCGCACTGGAAGCGCCGACCCACTCCGCGACGGGGCATAACCCGCTCTGCGGCGACCAGCTCACGCTCGAGCTGCGGCTCGCCGACGGGAAGGTCGCCGAGGTCGCCTTTGAGGGCAGTGGCTGCGCCATCTCGACCGCGTCGGTGAGTCTGATGACCGACGCCGTGAAAGGCCTCGACGAGGGCGAGCTGGAAGCGCTCTTCACGAAGTTCCACGCGCTCGCGACCAGCGACGGACAGTCGGCCGGGGAGCTGGGCAAGCTTGGGGCCTTCGGCGGGATTCGCGACTACCCGACGCGGGTGAAGTGTGCCACGCTGGCGTGGCATACTCTACGAGCCGCGCTCCACGGCAAGCAGGGAGCAACAACCGAATGAACAACGCAAGTTCTAATACTGCCACGGGAAGTCATGGCCCAGATATGGCTACCAGCTCCGAAGCCGCACTCGCAGCGGACAAAGCGCCGATTACGGTGACCGAGGCGGCGGCCGCCGAACTGCAGCGCGCGATGGAAGCGCAGGGCAAGCAGGGCCTGGCACTGCGTATCGCGGTCCTTCCGGGCGGTTGCGCCGGGATGCAGTATGGCCTGAGCCTGGATTCCGAGGAGCAGCTAGGTGACGAAGAATTCGAGTCGGGCGGCATCCGGCTGGTCATTGGGCGGCAGGACCTGCCGCTGGTGACGGGGATGCAGGTTGACTACGTCCAGTCGGTAAGCGGCTCCGGCTTCAAGGTCGAGAACCCGAACGCCAGCGAAAGCTGCGGCTGCGGCTCCTCTTTTTCCTGCTGATGGCTTGGCGGGGGCGATAACCTGAAGGAGGTCGACGTGCGTGGATTGCAATGCACGCAGGCAGTGATGGCGCTACTGCGCGCGCTGATGCCGCTGCCGGCGGGCGAGGAGCTGCAGGTGCGCTGGGATGAAAATGACGCGAAGCGGGACATCCTGACGGTAATCCGGCGGCGCAAGTACACACTGGTTTCCGACAGCGAGGATGACGGGCGCAAGCTGCTCGTCGTGAGCAAGTAATAAAACCGGCCGCTGGGTGGCGCGGGGATGGCGAAGCCGTGCGAGGACGATGCACTAGCGGCAGCGCGGCTGCCGACCCGCTTCGGTGAGTTCCGTATTCTCGCCTTTCCCGGTGAGACGACCAACCGCGAACATATCGCGCTGGCGCTGGGCGACATGGCGGGAGAAGTGGTGGTACGCATCCACTCGGAATGTCTGACGGGCGACGTATTCCACTCCGACCGCTGCGACTGCGGCGAACAGCTCGATCTGGCGATGGAACGTATCGCCGAGGCGGGCAGCGGCATCATCATCTACCTGCGGCAGGAGGGGCGCGGCATCGGGCTGGTCAACAAGCTCCACGCCTACAACCTGCAAGACGAGGGGCTTGACACGGTCGAGGCCAACGAGGAGCTGGGGTTCAGCGGCGAGATGCGGCAGTACGGCGACGGCGTTGCCATGCTGAAGTGCCTCGGCGTGAGCCGCGTGGCACTGCTGACCAACAACCCTGCCAAGGTTGCTGCGCTGCGCGAAGCGGGCCTGACAGTGCGGCGCGAGCCGCACACTGTGGCGCCGAAGGCGGAGAACCGCGACTACCTGCGCACGAAGGCAGGCAAGATGGGGCACCTGCTGGACTAGGTCGGGCGGGCGCGGCTGCGATTTTCAGGCCGGCCGCCAATCGTCATTACCCAGAGCATAAAGAGCGCCATGATGAGTGCATACTGACCGGTCTGCCACCAAAAATAGTGCACCTTGTCCCAGGTCGCGAAGCCGTACTGCATGATGAGCGGGTAGGCGGTGATGATGCGCAGCGCGTTTTCGAAGAAGATGAAGATGGCGGCATACGCGGCCCAGCGCACGCGCACCATTGGCTGCACGCCACGGAAGCAGAGAATCAGCAGCCCGAGAAAGAGGGTTTCGTGCAGGCCGGTGCAGGCGCTCACTATTTCCAGATCAATTATGTCGTCGTAGAGCAGCAGCGTCCCATTACTGCCACCAATCGATACCGCGACACCGAACGTGCTCTCGACCGCCCAGACGAACCACGTCAGGAAGCGCTGGTAGAGCAGCAGCGAGTTTTCGGCGCTTGTCATGTGCTGGAACAGCAGGTCGGCCGGCAGCACCACTGCCATCACCAGCGCGAAGTTGAACGCGACACCAACGATAGTGCGGTCGCCTTTCTTCTCGGCGCCAATCTGCGCGCAGAGCCACTCCTCGGAGCGGTTGAGCTCGTGGCCCGCGACCCCACTGATGCGCTCGAGCAGCGCCTGCGGGGTGGTCGCCGTGCGGGGGTTGCCGAACGCCATCCAGCCGGCGCCCGCTGCGCCAGCGAGCGATACCAGCGCCGCGCTTCCGCCGTGGTAGAGCGCGAAGCCGAGCAGCGCCAGCATGGTGGCGGCGAGGAGCGCCTGCATCTGCTCGCGGCGGTTCAATGGCTGCACGCGCCCCCTGCGTTCGTCGGGGACATTAAAGCTGCCGCACGAACTCGCGCGCTGCCGCCAGCGCTTCGCGCGTCCCGGCGTGCGTCGCGCGGTCGAGTGCCACGTCCCACGCTAGCCACACCGAAGCAGTGTGCTCGTCGCTCAGCTGCACGTTGCCTGACGAGGATTCGGCTAGGAAGAAGAGCACGCGCTTCGGAATTTCTTCGCCGTCGCGCCGCTTGAAGTAGCTGGTTTCGTGGCGGAAGCCGTCGATAATTCGCACCCCCGTCAGGCCAGTCTCCTCCGCCAGCTCGCGGTGCGCCGCCTCGATTTCGGTTTCGCCCGGCTCGACTCGTCCCTTGGGCGGTGCCCAGTGGCCTTCCGCATGGCGCAGCAACAGTGTGCGGTCGCCGCGCAGCAAGATGAAACCGCAGGCGAACTCGCTGGTTTCCGTGTTGTGGCCCATCGCAGCTGGCTGCGCGTCCGGGACGCCTACTCGTCGTCGCGCTTCACCCGTGCCAGCGTTATCGCGACGAAGGCGAGCGCAAGCAGCGAGAAGGCAGACTCGAAGCCGGGGACGAAGACGCCGCGCACCCAGAGGGTCGAAGTTACCGAGCGTGCCTCGGTCTCGCCCGCGAGCGTGGTCGAGGCCTTCATGATGACAGTATGGTATTCGTTGAACCAGCCGATGACGGTGCCACGCGGGGTTTGGAGGGAAATCATGACCACCATTTCGCCCTGACTGTCAATCTCAATCTGCGGTTGCGAAAGTGCGACGATGAAACCGGCTTCCTCCAAGTCTTCCTGGTTGAGCACCTCGATCAGAATGGTGTCGACGTAGTTACCATAGTTGATGATGGTGAATGATATGGGGAACTGCTTGCCGGGACCGACCTTCTGGAAAGGCTGGTCGGCGCGAATCGAAAGCCGTGCATACTGCTGGATACTGACGGTGAATCCACCATTCTTGTTCACCTGTCCCTGCTGGGTGTTCGACTCACGGCCGCTTGCCAGCGCCGTGACCTGCACAATCTTGTAGTTGGAACGGGTTGCTGCAACGGCACAGACCGGGATTGTGATACTGGCGCCCGCAGAGAGCGTTACAGAAACCGCACCGGGAGAAATCGTAACTCCCCCGCCACTCATGGCGACGTCCACGTCAATATTGGCGGTTCCCTCGTTGGAAACCAGGAGCTCGAGACAGCCGACGCCTGAAGCGCCGGGGCGCACATCGACTTCGATGTTCGCTGCAGAGAAACTGATGGAATATGCTACGACCGCCGTCTGCGCCTCCGCCTGCGGGGCGATGAGGAAGAGCGTGCTTCCCAACATGATTGCGGCCATGAGCAGTGCGCGGGTGGGTGTCGACATATTTTGTCTCCGTCGGGACTGTGCTATCGAGTTATATAGCATTTGCCCGGCGGCGCACGAAGGTTACGCCATAAAAAGGCTATCGTTTTTATTCACTCGATTTTTAACTTCGCCACCAACTGCTCATTCGTCGGCTCGACAAGCACGCTGCCGTCGTCGAACTCGAGTACCGGCACGCGCTGGAAGCCGTCGTTGAGCGCGACCGCGCGGTCGCGCAGCGCGTCGTCGCCCTCGATATCGAGGTACTCGTAGGTGATGCCGGCCGCGTCGAGCCACGCCTTGGCGCGATGGCAGTCGCCGCACCACGCGGTGCCGTACATGCGCAGGGTCATGGGTGGGGCAGCCGGGGCGCGGCTAAACCTGTTCCGCCCAGTCGTCGGGGCAGCTGCATACCAAATTGCGGTCGCCCCACGGCTGGTCGACGCGGCCGACCGGCGGCCAGTACTTGTGGTCGCGCAACCACGCGGCGGGGAAGGCACCCTGCGCGCGCGGGTAGGCACGGTCCCACTCATTGGCGGTCGCGGCGGCGGCGGTGTGCGGCGCATGGCTCAGCGGGCTCGCGGCGGCCGCCAGACTGCCGTCGGCGACCGCCGCGATTTCGGCGCGAATCGCGAGCATCGCGTCGCAGAAGCGGTCCAGCTCGGCGCGCGACTCGGACTCGGTCGGCTCGACCATCAGCGTCCCCGGGACCGGGAAGCTCATCGTCGGTGCGTGGTAGCCGTAGTCAATCAGCCGCTTGGCAACGTCGTCGACGGTCAGCCCTGCGTCGGCCAGTATCTGCCGCGTGTCTAGGATGCACTCGTGCGCCACGCGGCCGGTGGCGCCGGTATAGAGCACAGGGTAGGCGTCACCGAGCCGCTGCGCGACGTAGTTGGCGTTGAGGATGGCGACCTGCGTTGCTTCACGCAGCCCGGCCGCACCCATCATCGCGATGTAGGCCCACGTTATCGGCAGGATTAGCGGGCTGCCGAAGTTGGCGGCCGAGACGGCGCCGGCACCGCCGGCGCCGTCTCCCACAAGCGGGTCGCCCGGCAGGAACGGCGCGAGGTGGGCGGCGACGCCGATGGGTCCCATGCCGGGGCCGCCGCCGCCGTGCGGGATGCAGAATGTCTTGTGCAGATTGAGGTGGCAGACGTCGGCGCCGAACTCGGCCGGCCGGCAGAGGCCGACCATTGCGTTGAGGTTGGCGCCGTCGAGGTAGACCTGCCCGCCCGCGGCGTGGACGACGTCACACACTTCGCGGATGTGCGTTTCAAAGACACCGTGCGTCGAAGGGTAGGTGACCATCAGCGCTGCCAAGGCCTTACCGCACTCGGCTGCCTTCGCGCGGAGGTCGGCGAGGTCAATGTTGCCGTCGGCGTCGCACGCGACCGGGACAACGCGCATGCCGGCCATCACCGCCGAGGCGGGGTTAGTGCCGTGCGCGCTGGCGGGGATCAGGCAGGCGTCGCGTTCCCCTTCGCCGCGCGACGCGTGGTAAGCGCGAATCGCGAGCATCCCCGCCAGTTCGCCCTGCGAGCCGGCGTTGGGCTGGAGCGAGATGGCGGCGAAGCCGGTCATTTCGCAGAACCATGCTTCGAGGTCGGAAATCAGCCGGTGGTAGCCGGCCGCCTGCTCCGCCGGCGCGAAGGGGTGAAGGTCGGCGAAGCCGGGCCACGATATCGGCTCCATCTCGGCCGCCGCGTTGAGTTTCATGGTGCACGAGCCGAGCGGAATCATGCTGGTGTTCAGCGCGAGGTCCTTCGTCTCGAGCCGGTGCAGGTAGCGCATGAACTCGGTCTCGCTATGGTAGGCGTTGAAGACTGGATGCTTAAGGAACGGTGATTCGCGTCGCAGCGCGGCCGGTAACTCGTCACCTGGCGGGGACGTCATTTTCGCGCCAAAGACCGCCAGCAGCTCCGCCAGCTCGGCTTCGCCGACGGTCTCGTCGAGCGCGATACCGACGTCGCCGTCACCGAGGTCGCGCAGGTTGATGCCGCGCTTTGCGGCGCGTTCGAGCGCGCCGGGGGCGGTGACACGCAATGTATCGAAGTAGTGGTTGTGCGCGACCGGAACGCCAGCCGCGTGCAGCGAAGCTGCGAGCGTCCCCGTAAGGCAATGCACCCGCTCCGCGATGGCGCGCAACTTGCGGGGGCCGTGGTAGACTGCGTACATCGCCGCGGTGACCGCGAGCAGGACTTGCGCGGTGCAGATGTTGCTCGTCGCACGGTCACGCCGGATGTGTTGCTCGCGCGTCTGCAGCGCCAGCCGCAGTGCGGGCGCGCCATGCGCGTCGCGCGAAACGCCGACGAGCCGGCCCGGCAGCCGCCGCTTGAGCGCGTCACGCGTCGCGAAGAACGCCGCGTGCGGGCCGCCGTAGCCCAGCGGCACGCCGAAGCGCTGCGACGAACCGACGACAATGTCGGCACCCCATTCGCCGGGCGGCTTGAGCAGGCAGAGCGCCAGCAGGTCTGTCGCGACGACCGCCAGCGCGCCCGCCTTGTGCGCCGCGGCGACCACACCCGCATAGTCACAGACCGCACCGTCGGTGGCAGGATACTGCAGCAGCACGCCGAACACATCGTCGTCGAACTCCATCGCCGCCGGCGGGGCGACGACAATGCGCAAGCCCAAGGGAGCAGCGCGGGTGCGCACGACGGCAATGGTTTGCGGATGGCAGTCGGCGGCGACCACAAAGGTGGCGCGGTCGCCGCGCGCGGAGTTGCACGCCATCGCCATCGCTTCGGCGGCGGCGGTCGCTTCATCAAGCAGCGAGGCGTTGGCGATTTCCATCGCCGTCAGGTCGCAGACCATGGTCTGGAAGTTGAGCAGCGCTTCCAGCCGCCCCTGCGCGATTTCCGGCTGGTAAGGGGTATACGCAGTATACCAGCCGGGGTTCTCGAGCAGGTTGCGCCGCAGCGCTGGCGGCGTGATGGTGCCGTAGTAGCCCATCCCGAGGTAGCTACGCGCCACCACATTGCGCCCCGCGAGCTCGCGCAGCGCCGCCAGTGCCGCCGCTTCCGAGAGCGGCGGCGGCAGTTCGAGCGTTCCCGCTAGGCGAATGTCGGCCGGCACGACCGCGTCGGCCAGCTCGTCCAGCGTCGCGCAGCCGAGCTCGGCGAGCATCTCGGGGATGTCGGCTGGCGCCGGCCCGATGTGCCGGCGCACGAAGGTGTCGGGATGCTCGAACCGCGCCATTCTGGCCCCCCATAAAATCCGCTTACTTATGGCTGCGCGTTTTCGGGCGGGGCGCGCTTACGGTTCAATTTATAAGGAGCAGCCGGAATTTTCCCGTCAGCCCGCGAGGGTCAGGAAGTGAAAAAAATGCAACACGAGATAATGATGGTGGTCATGCTAGTCATCTATATTTTCTTCGGCTACTGCCTGATGGTGATTGCCCAGAAGACGGGACATGGGGGCAATGGCTGGTGGGGCTTCATCCCCATCCTGAACGTGCTGCTGATGTTCCAGATTGCCGGCAAGCCGCTCTGGTGGATTATCCTGTTACTGATTCCGATAGTGAACTTGGTGATTATAATCCTGACTTATCTGGCGATGGCCGAGGCGCGTGGCAAGCCGGCCTGGATGGGGCTGCTCTGCCTGTTCTGGATTGGCTTCCCCATCTTGGCGTTCAGCGACTGAAGCCGCCGCGTGCTCTAAATCTCCCCCCGGGATGGGAGCTTCCGTGCAGTCAAACGCTGTGCGGCTTTTCACCCCGCGCGAGGCGAACGCGATGCTGCCGGTCTTGCGGCCGCTGCTGGTCGCGCTGGCCGACAAATGCGCCGAGCGCGAGCAGCTCGAGGAGCTGCTGATTGAGACCGAACAGGACTCGGGCAAGGGGCCGGCGCGCGACCGCATCGAGCTGGAGGTGCGGCTCGACACTAACCTGGCGGAGCGCAAACGGCTCTTCGAGGCGCTGGCGCGACACGGTATCGAGGTGAAGGACCCGGCGCTGGGGCTCATCGACTTCCACGCGCAGCGCGGGGCGGAGCTGGTCTATCTCTGTTACCGGCTGGGCGAGTCCACCGTAACTCACTGGCACCCGCTCGACGATGGCTTCAGCGGCCGCCAGCCGCTCGAGAGCGAACCCGAAATGTTGCGCGCTTAACCGCCTTCCCAGCGCGCGAACAGGTCCGCATCGAGGCCGAGGAGGTCGAGCACCCGGCCGGCGATGAAGTTGACGTTGTCGTCAAGGCTCTGCGGGCGGTTGTAGAACGCCGGTGCGGCGGGCGCGATAATCGCGCCCGCCGTCGAGAGCCGCAGCATGTTCTCGATGTGGATGTGGCTGAACGGCGTTTCGCGCGGCACGAGGATTAGCGGCCGCCGCTCCTTGAGCATCACCGCGCCGGCGCGCGTCAGCAGGTTGTCGTTGACCCCCGCGGCGAGCTTGCCGAGCGTGTCCATCGAGCAGGGGACGATGACCATCGCCCGCGCGCGGAACGAGCCGGAGGCGATGGAGGCGGCTACATCGTTGTTGGGGTGCACCACGTCGGCCAGCGCTTCAACGTCAGCCCAGTCGCCATCGCACTCATGGTGGTGCACCAGCTGCGCCGAGTCGGTCGCAACGAAGTGGGTCTCGACCGGCTGCTCTCGCAGCGCTTCGAGCAGCCGCACCCCATAAGCGATGCCGGAGGCCCCACTCATGCCGACCACGATGCGGTCCATTCCGGCCGGGAAGCGCTCGCGGGCTTAAGGCTTCAGGCGAAGCCGGCAGACAAGGTCTCTACGCACTCCCTTCGCGCCACGCCTGCATCTCGGGCGACTCGTTTTCCCAGCCGAGGTGCTTTTGCACCTGCTTGCCGGCGCCATCGAGGTCGGGCATCTCCCCGGTGCGGGCGAACTCGTAGAGCGCCGCGACCACCACCACTTCGGCGGTGTTGGTCCAGAGGACGGCGAGCAGCACCAACACGACGATGGCGATGATGCCGGGCAGCACGAGGCCGAGCAGTATCAGCGGGATGCCGACCGCGAACGCGACCAGCACCAGCAGGAAGCCGATGAGGCCGACGCCGAGGCCGCTGGTGATGTTCTCGCCCCACGTCTTCGTGAAGAGCGACTTGCTCGAATTGAACGCGTCGCGGACGCCCTTGTCCTCAAGGACTATCATGGGGATGATGAAGAAGGTGGTAATCCACCACGCCGTTTCGGCGATGAAAGCGAAGATAGCACCCACTACCTGCATGGCAGGGTTCTTCGAGTTGGCGGCTGCGTCGCGGATGAGTCGCATAAGTATCCCGAAGATGCCGGTGATGATACCCCACGCCACGATTGTTGGCAGGTGCCGCATCGCAGCCGAGATGCCGGTCATGAAGCGCGGGTCGCCACCGGTGAGCCGCATGTGCGCACTGTAGGTGATGGCACAGTTCCAAAAGACGACGAAGGTCGCACCTAGGGTATAAGTGACGAAAATCCAGGCGAGGTAGGGGCCTGTCGCCGTGGTTTCGCCCATCTCCGGGTCCTCAGTCATGGCCCAGTCGAACATCGGCATTTCCCTTTCGTAGCCGATGCCCGGCAACGCACCGGCGAAGACAGTCAGCCCGACCATGATGCTCGAGAAGAGCATGTAGACCAGCAGCTCCGGGTCGCGCCAGACAACACCGAAGCTGAGCTTGCTAATGGCCCAGCCACGGGCGATGGTATCGAAGAAGCCCATGCGGGCGCCTGTCGCATACTGTTCATAAAGCTGGCGGCCCGCCGCCAGCCGTAAATCCCGCAACCGTTGCCACCCCGATGGAGTTCACCGCCCCGGGCAAGGTCATCCTGTTCGGCGAACACGCCGTCGTGTATGGCCATCCGGCGATTGCGGTGCCGCTCTCGGGACTGCGCGCGCGGGCGTGGGTCGAGCCGACCCGAGACGGGGCGGGGCTGGTAATCCACGCGCGCGACCTTGGGCAGCGGCTGACGCTGGGCGGCGACCCGGCGCACCAGTTTTCGGTCGCGGCGCAGGCAGTGCTGGCGCGCGCTGGCGCCCCGGAGCCGAACGCGACGGTCAATCTCGAATCGGCCATCCCGTCGGCGGTCGGCATGGGGAGCAGCGCCGCGACTTCGACCGCCGTTTGCCGCGCGCTTGCGGCGCATCTCGGCGCAGAGCTGTCGGCGAACGCCGTCTCGAATATCGTCTTCCAGGCCGAGCGAGTGGTGCACGGCACCCCCAGCGGCATCGACAACACTGTCGTCGCGCACGAGGAGCCGGTCTGGTTCACCAGCGGCAAGCCGCCGCGGCCGTTCCGGTCGCCCGCGCGCTGCCATCTCGTGCTCGGGAACACCGGCATCACCGCGTCGACAGGCGAGCTGGTCGCTGGCGTCCGCGAACGCCATGACACGGAGCCACGGCTCTACGACGGCTACTTCGCCGCTATCGGCGCGCTCGTTGGGGACGCGCGCGCCGCGCTCAAGGAGGGCGAACTGGCGCGAGTGGGCAAACTGATGGACGCCAACCACAAGCTGCTCAACAATATCGGCGTCGGCCATTCGCGGCTCGACGAGCTAGTCGCCATCGCGCGTGACGCCGGGGCGCTCGGCGCGAAGCTGACCGGCAAGGGAGGCGGCGGCAACATGGTCGCGCTCACCGAAGGGGCGGACGGACAGGCGGCGGTCGCGCAGGCGCTGACCGAAGCCGGTTATACGGCATACGAGACTGCCTTCGGCGGAGCGACATGAATCTGCGCGAATTCGTTGACCTGCTCGTCGAGTCGGGGCGACTGCGGACCATCTCGCGCGAGGTCAGCCCCGAATACGAAGTGGCGGCGCTGATGGCGCAGGCGGGCGACACGCCCCTGCTCTTCACCAACATCGCCGGCAGCCGGATGCCGGCAATCACGAACATCTGCGCTTCACGCGAGCTGGTCGCGCTCGGGCTCGACTGCGACCCTTCCGAAATCATGCAGCGTATCGCCACCGCAGGCGACGCGCAGGCGGAGGTGCCGCGCGCCGAGGCGACAGGCTACCGCGAGGTCGAACCGACGCTGGCGGGGCTTCCCATCCTGACGCACCAGAAGTTCGACGGCGGCCCCTACATCGCGTCGGCGATTGCCGCCGCGCACGACGGGGAGCACGGGCTGAACCTGAGCTACCACCGCGGGATGAAGCTGGACGACCGGCGGCTGGTACTGCGCATCCTGCCGCGCAACCTCGAGGCTTACCGGCAGCGCGGGCTGACGGAATTCGCATTCTGCAATGGCGTCTCCGTACCAGTGCTGCTGGGCGCTGCGACCAGCTTCGGCATCGAGATGGACGAGATGGCCATCGCCAACGCGCTCGGCGCGGCGCCGCTCATCGAGGTGGGTGGCCACACGGTGCCACAGTCGGAGCTGGTGATGGTGTGCGAATTCACGGGCGAGATGGCCGACGAGGGGCCGTTTCTTGACCTGACGGAAACGCCTGACATCGTCCGCAGCCAGCCGGTCGTGCGGCTGAAGCGGCTCTTCCTGCGCGACGACTCGATATTCCACGCGCTACTGCCGGGCGGTCCGGAGCACAAGGTGTTGATGGGGATGCCTCGCGAGCCGACCATCTTCCACGCCGTCTCGCAAGTAACGGATTGCGTCGACGTCCACGTCACCCCCGGCGGCTCGTCGTGGCTGCACGCGGTCGTTGCCATCCGGCCCCGCACGGCGGGCGACGGCCGCAAGGCAATCGAGGCGGCGTTCGCCGGCCACGCCTCGCTGAAGCACGTCTGGGTGGTCAATGACGACGTCGACGTCCGCGACCGCGACATGGTCGAGTGGGCCTTCGCAACCCGCTTTCAGGGCGACCGCGACACTGTCACGTTCCAGTCGAAAGGGTCGAGCCTTGACCCGTCGGCGTGCGTCGAGACGCGCGAGACCTGCAAGCAAGGGTTCGACTGCACTATTCCCGACGACCGTGAGGCGGCCCACTTCGCGCGCACCCCGCCAGCGATGGACGTGAAGCTCGAAGATTACCTTGACTGACGCCCCCAATCCCTTAACCCCGGTCCAGCCTGCGCGAGCGTGAAGCTCACCCCAGACCAGCAGGCAATGTTCGCCGGTGATCGCGGCGCGGCGAAGCAGATGGCGATGCGGCTGCTGGTCGACCTGGGCACTGCCGCCGGGGCTCCGCGGCTGGTGCCAGTGGTGGCGGCGCACGTCTCGGGCGTCTCGCCGCTTACCGGCGGGCACGGGCTGATTACCTTTCTGGAACGGCTCGGTGACGACGCACGGGTGGCGGTCGAGACGACGCTCAACTCGGCCGGCTGCGACAGCCGCTGCTGGCGCGAGATGGGAGCGACCGCCGACTACGTCGCGCGGCAGAAGCGCATCCTTGACGCGTATGCGCAGCTGGGAGTGCGGCTGACGCTCTCCTGCACACCCTACGAAGCGACCGCCGCACCGCTCCCCGACGGGGTCGGCGCGTGGGCCGAGTCGAACGCGGTCTGCTACGCCAACTCGTATACGGATTTGCGGACCAATCGCGATTCCGGGCTGTCGGCGCTGGCGGCGGCCATCTGCGGCTGCACGCCAGATTACGGGCTGTTGCGCGATGAGCACCGCACGGCTAACCTGCTAGTCGAGGTCGAGTGCGAACTGGCGGAGCCGGTCGATTTCTCGGTGCTGGGCGACTGGGTCGGCAAGCAACTCTCCCCGGGGCTGGCGCTGCCGTGGGGGCCGGTGCCGCACTTCCGCGGCGTCGGCGCCGCAAGCCACGAATCGCGCAAGGCGCTCTCGGCGGCGGCGGCCAACTACGGCTGCGCGCTGCTCTATCTCGACGAGCCGCCCGCGGCTGACTACCGGGCAACGCTGCGCTTCACCGCCGCGGAACTGGCAGCGCGCTACGCGGAGCTAGCACCGCGCCACCGTGTCGACCTGGTCGTCATCGGCTGCCCGCAGGCATCGCCCGGCGAGGTACGCGTGACGGCGGAGCTGGTGCGTGGGCGCATGCTCCCGGCGGGGCGGCTCTGGGTCTTCACCGCTGCGCGCCACTGGGACGCGCTGCGCGACGAGGTCGCCGCGATTGAGGCGGCGGGCGGGATGGTGTTGCGCGACACCTGCCCCGAGGTGGTGCATTACGACCGCGCCTGCGTCAACCACATCCTGACCAACTCACTGAAGGCGGAGCATTATCTCCAGTCGGGGCTGAACAGCATGCCGACTTCGGTCGCGCCGCTCGCCGATTGCATCGCGCACGCCGCTGACCCGGCGCTGGCTGGCGATGACCGTGCAAGTGCCTCGAGCGGTGCGTCGCCGCACGCGGCGGCGCACCGCTCGGCCAAGGCGCCGCAAGCGGGCGAGCTTTCGCTGGCCGGCAGCGGCATCGAGTCACAGGATGCATGGGTGATCGAGGGCGAGGCACTCGTCACCGACGTGCCGCTCACATTCCTGGGCTTCGTCAATCGCCGCACCGGCGTGGTCGAAGAGCCAGGGCACCCACTCGACGGGCAAAGCATCGCTGGCCGGGTGCTGGTCTTCCCGCGCGGCAGCGGCTCGAGCGTCGCGCCCTACGTGCTGCTCGGCTTGCTCTACCGCGACCGCGGCCCGCTAGCGGTCGTGAATACCGCGCTCGACCAGCAGACGCTCCCCGCCTGCTCGCTGCTCGGCGTGCCGTACGCGCACTCATTCGACGCCGACCCCTGTCTCGCGCTCAACAGCGGCGACCGCGTGCGGCTGGAATTGCGCGACGGCGCCGTGGCGCTGGAAGTGCTCGCGCGCGGACTCAAGGCTTAATCCCGCCGCGGCTTGGGCCGGCGCATGGGGCAGACGACGCTCGACGGGAGCGCGCGTGACGACGACGCGGCCGAAGCGGTGGTCGCGGAAGCTCCAGCGGCTGCTCCCGAAGAGCCGAAACCGGCTACGGAAGCGGAGCCGCCCGCGCCGCGCAAGAAACCGAAGCGCACGCGGGCGCATGAGCTGGCGGAGGAGCAACGCGACATTCCCATTTCGGAGTTCTTCGAGCAGAATCGCCACATCCTCGGCTTCGACAACCCGACTCACTCGCTCATCACCGCCGTAAAGGAGGCGGTCGACAACGCGCTCGACGCGTGCGAGCAGGCCTCCATCCTACCCGAGGTGCACGTCGCGCTCGAGTCGCTCGGGCGCGACGAGCTGCGCATCAGCGTCGAGGACAACGGCCCCGGCATCCTGAAGGAGCAGATTCCGATGGTTTTCGGCCGGCTGCTCTACGGCTCGCGTTTCGGCAGCGGCAAGCAGTCGCGCGGCCAGCAGGGCATCGGCATTTCTGCGGCAATCATGTATGGCCAGCTGACGACCGGCCGGCCGGCGGAAATCACCTCGCGCATCTCGATTGACCACCTCGCTGAGAAAGTGATACTCAAGCTCGACTCGCGCAACAATTGTGGCATCATCGACCGTAGCGAGCAGCTAGTGTGGCGGCTGCCGCCCGACGAGGAGGGACTGCAGGCCGAGAAGGAGCACGGCACCCGCGTCGTCTTCAGCCTCAAGGGCAGGTATCAGGCGGGCCGCCAGTCAGTGCGCGAATACTTGCGCACGACCTCGATTGTCAACCCGCACGCCACTATCAGCTTCACCGACCCCGCCGGCGAGGTGATGCGCTTCGACCGCGCTACGGACGAGCTGCCGCAGCTACCGCAGGAGGGCATCAAGCCGCACCCGCACGGCGTCGAGCTGGGACAGCTGCTACGGATGGCGCACCACGCCAGCCAGCACCAACTGGGGCTCTTCCTGCAGCAGGAATTTTCGTCGATGGGAAAGCGTACCATCGAGAACGTGCTCGCGCGGGCGGCGCTCGACCCCGTCGTGCGGCCGCAGGATATCACGCGTGCCGAGGCACTAGCGCTGCGCGAGGCGTTTCAGGCGACCTCCATCCGCTCGCCCACCAGTAAAGTGCTCGTGCCAATCGGCCCGCAGCTCATCAAGCTCGGCCTCAAACAGGTGCTGGAAGAGCTGCGGCCCGACTACTACACCACTCCAGTCAGCCGCGCGCCGGCGGTCTTCGCGGGTACGCCGTTCCTGGTCGAGGTCGGGATGGTTTTCGGCGGCAATCTACCGCGCGACGAGCCGGTGCAAATCCTGCGCTTTGCGAACCGCGTGCCGCTGCTCTACCAGGCGGGCGGCTGCGCCATCACCAAGGCGGTGCAGGGCATCAACTGGCGCAACTACGGCCTCGACCAGCGCGGCGGCAAAGGGACCCCGAATGGCCCCGCACTAATCCTGGTGCATGTCGCCGCGACCAATATTCCCTTTACGTCAGAGGCGAAAGAGGCGGTCGCCGACATCCCCGAAATCGGGCGCGAAATCAAGCTGGCGCTGCGCGCTAACGCAAAGACGCTGGCGCGACACCTGAAGAAGCAGAAGAAGCGCGCCAAGCTGGGCGAGAAGTTCGAGCTAGTGCAGAAAGTGCTGCCGGCGATGGCCGAGCGCGCGGCGCGCGTCGTCGGCGAACCGGTGCCGAACCTCGACAGGGTGGTGGCGCGCATCATGGACGTAGTCTGGATTGAGGAAGAAATCGAATTCTCCGATGAGGGCATCGAAATCGCCGTGCGGGTCACCAACTACCGGCTGCGCTCGGCCAGCTTCAAGCTGCGGGCGGAAGTCCCGGACCACGAAATCCGCGACGCCGAGCCGCGGCCGGGCCGCCGTGAGGGAGGGCAGGTCATCTGGTCGGTCGGGCTGCCGACGACCGAATCGACCACCTACCGCTTCCGCATCCCCGACGGCAGCCGCCGCAGCTTCGACGGCCTCGAATTGTGGGTCGAAGGCATCGACTCATCACACGTTATCGGCGCCGAGCCGTGGACCGGCGTCGCCGCCGCGTGAGCGAGCATCTGCGCACCCACCGCGGGCGACTACAGACGCGTGGCGCGACCGGCTGGCGCGACTGGAATCCGTATCGCAGTAAGCTGGCGGCGTGGCTGCGCGCCAGCGGCCGCGAGTGGCCGTTGGCGCCCGACGCACGCGTGCTCTATCTCGGCGCCGCCGAAGGAACGACCGTCGCGCACGTCGGCGACCTCTGTCCCCAAGGCAGGGTCGCCGCGGTCGAAATCTCGCCGACCGCGATGGCCGAGCTGCTGCCGGTGGCGGAACGCTACCGCAACCTGCTGCCGGTGCTGGCCGACGCCCATTTTCCCGCACGGTATGCGCCGCAAGCCAAAGACTGCGACTTCCTCTACCAGGACGTCGCGCAGCGCGACCAGATCGCGATTTTCCGCCGCAACTGGGATGCATACCGCCCGCAGCAGGGGCTGCTGATGCTCAAGGCGCCCGGAATCCGCGGCGGAGCCCCGCAGGTAGTGCTCGACGAGGCGGAGACGGAGCTGCGCGCTGCGTTCGCGACGGTTGAGCGCAGCGATATCTCGCGCTGGGCGAAGGGGCACGCAGCGTTCTGGGTTGAGGGTTAGCGACTCATCGCGTTGATTTCGCCGTAGCGGAAGCAATCCACGACGTACTGCTCTCTGACAGGTCCGGCCGTTAGAGCAAACCTCCCTCTCCGGAGGTATGGAGCCACCGGCGAGAATTGAACTCGCGACCTGCGCATTACCAATGCGCCGCTATACCCCTAAGCCACGGTGGCCCGGCGGCGCGACAGTCCTGCGGTAATTAGGTTTTGGCTCCGCCGGAAGTCTATTACACCCTTCGCTGCTGTCCCAGCGAATAATGTTTCCGGAACCATGGTGAAGTACGTAAAGGAAAGGAAAAGCAAGGCCGAAGTGCTGGCGGAATTCGAGCCGCTCATCAGCGAATGGTTCGGCGGCCGCTTCGCCGACCTGACGCCGCCGCAGGCAATGGCGGTGCCGCTGATTCACGCCGGGAAGAACGTGCTGGTCTCCTCGCCCACTGGCTCGGGCAAGACACTCACCGCCTTCCTGAGCATCCTGAACGACCTGTTCCGCCGTGCTGCCGTCGGCGAGCTGGAGGACGGGGTGCAGGCGCTCTACATCTCGCCGCTCAAGGCGCTGGCGAACGACATCGACCGCAACCTGAAGCAGCCGCTGGCGGAGATGGAGGTGCTGGCTGCCGAGCGGGGCTGGGAGTTCCCGGCGGTGAAGGTGGCGGTGCGTAGCGGCGACACTTCGCTCTCCGACCGCGCCAAGATGGTGCGTAAACCGCCGCACATCCTGATTACCACTCCCGAATCGCTGGGTCTGCTGCTCTCGTCGAAGAAGTTCCGCGAGCATTTTCGTTCGGTGCGCTACATCATCCTCGACGAAATCCACGACCTCGCCAACAACAAACGCGGCACGCACCTCTCGCTCTCGGTCGAACGACTGGCGCACCTGCTCGACCGCGACCCGGTGCGCATCGGCCTCTCGGCGACGCAGGCGCCGATTGAGGAAATCGCGCACTACCTCGGCGGCTGGTCGCGCGGCAAGCCGCGGCCGGTCAACATCGTCGACGTCAAGGAGCGCAAGCACCTCGACCTGCGCGTGCTCTGCCCGGTTGACGACCTGACGCAGCACTCGACCGAGGTCATCAATTCGCACATGTATGACCTGCTGGCCGACCTCGTGACGGACCACCGCACGACGCTGATTTTCACTAACACCCGCGCCGGCACCGAGTCGGTCGCGCTGCAATTGAAGGAGCGCGGCATCGAGAAGCTGGCGGCGCACCACGGCTCGATGTCCAAGGAAATGCGGCTCGATGTCGAGGAGAAACTGAAGGAGGGCGAGATGGACGCGGTCGTCACCTCGACCTCGCTCGAGCTCGGAATTGACATCGGCTACGTCGACCTCGTGGTGCAGATTGGCTCGCCAAAATCCATAGCGAAAGGATTGCAGCGCATAGGCCGCGCCGGCCACGCGCTGCACGAAATTTCGAAGGGGCGCCTCGTCGTCTTCGACCCGGACGACCTCGTCGAGTGCGCGGTGCTGGTGAATTCGGCTTACGCGGGCGAGATTGACCGCGTCGCGATTCCCCAGCATCCGGCCGACGTGCTGGCGCAGTCGATTATCGGCATGAGCCTCGACCAGCGCTGGCGGCCAAAGGAGATGCTCGAGGTCATCTGCGGTGCGCATCCCTACCACGACTTCAGCCGCAGCGAGCTGGATGCGCTGCTCGAGTTCCTCGGCGGCGACGGGCTGAGCGAGCACGGAGTCTACCCCAAGGTGTGGTACGACGGCGAAGAAATGGGTATCAAACGCGGCTCGCGGCAAATTTACAACATGAATATCGGCACCATTCCGCAGGAAATCAACTACTCGGTGGTGCTCGAGGGAGGCGGCGCGCACATCGGCAACCTCTCCGAGAAGTTCGTCGAGAAGCTGGGGCGCAACGACATCTTCGTCCTCGGCGGCCGCACTTACCAGTTCCTCTCCGCAGAGGGGCCGCGAGTCATCGTCAAGGACGGCCTCGGGCGCAAGCCGACCGTCCCTTCGTGGTCGGGTGAAATGCTGCCGCGCTCGTTCGACCTGAGCGAGGCGGTCGGCCGCTTCCGCGCCGCCATCGGCGAGCGGCTGGGGGAGCCCGAGAGCGAGACGCTGGAGTGGCTCGGAGAGGAATTCCGGCTCGACCCCGGCGCGGCGCGCACCATCCTGTCGCACCTGCGCGAACAGCACCAGCTCTGCGGCTTCGTGCCATCCGACCGGCAGCTGCTGGTCGAGGGGTACGTCGACAACCGCGGCCGGCGCTCGGCGGTGTTCCATTTCCCGTTCGGCCGGCGCGTTAACGACGCGCTGGCGCGGGCGTTCGCGTACGAACTGGGGCGCGAGCTGGGGGGGTCGGTGCGCATCTCGCTCAACGACGACTCGTTCCTGCTGACGTTTTCCGATTTCGTCGAGCTGGAGGGCATCGGCGAGACGCTTGACCCGGAGGCGCTCGAGGCGACGCTGCGACGCGCCATCAGCAACACGGAGCTTTTTGCGCAGCGCTTTCGCCATTGCGCCAACCGCTCATTCATGGTGCTGCGCAACTACAAGGGGCACGAGATTTCGCTGCCGCGACAGCAGCTGCGCACCTCGCAGGTGCTCGAGGCCATCCATGAACTCCCGAGCTTCCCCATGCTCGAGGAGGCGTACCGCGAGGTGCTCCACGACGCGTTCGACCTCGAGCACGCGCGCGAGGTGCTAGCTGACATCGCCAGCGGCGAGCGGACGGTGCGCTACAGGCCCTACTCGGCGGTGCCGTCACCGCTGGCGCACGGCGTCATCCTCTCGGGACTGAGCGACATCGTGCTGATGGAAGACCGCTCGGCGCTGTTGCGCGAACTGCACACGCAGGTGCTCGGCAAGGTGCTTGAGCAGGATGGCGGCGACAAACCGCGCTTCGACCGCGAACTGGTCGAGAGCTACTTCCACGAAAAGGCGCCGCTGGTCGACTCGCCCGAAGGGGTGCTGCAGGCGCTGCGCGAGACCGGCGGGCTGGCGCTGCTGGCCGACCGGCGGCGGTCGGTCTATCGCCTGTCGGAGCTGCCGGCGGGCGAACTGCACGAGGCCTGCAAAACGCTCATCGACGTAGGGCAGGTCGAGTCGGTCTGGACCGGCGATGCTGAGCCGCTCTTCACGCTCCCCGAATTCGTGCCATACTACCGCGCCGTCTATGGCCGCAGCGACAAACTCTCGAAGGCGGGCGAGAAGGCGCTCGCGAGCCTCGCGGCGGGGCGCAAGGTGCTCTCCCGCAAGGCGCTGGACGAGCTGGAAATGCATTACCGAGTGACACGGCTCCCCGATGGGCAGCGCGTCCGCGAGCCGGCGGCGGCCGCCACTTACGAGAAGGCGCTCGACTGGCTCGTCAGCACCTACCTCGGACACTGCGGTCCGCGCTCGGCGGAGCAACTGGCGGTCGAGCTGCGACTGCCGGAGCAGGTGATCGAGCAGACGCTCTACGATCTCGAGGAGCAGGGTGCGCTGCAAGGGGGCAATTTCGTGCTGGGCCGGCCGATGCCGCACTACCTGCTGGCGGAGGACGTCATCTACCTCGAGGCGCACTCGCGCGGCGACCTCTGCGTCATCTCGGAGCGGCAGCTGCGCAAGTACCTCGACACCAAGCTCTTCCGCCGTTTCGCGGGGCTGCAGGAGCTGTTTGACGCCTTCGGGGACGTCCCGTCGGCACGCATCGCCTACTACCGGCTGGAACAGCAGTCGCTCGCCGAATGGTGGGAGTGGCGCGACTCTGACGCGCTGCTGCAGGGGCGCTTCTCTGGAGGGCGGCTGCGGCATGTCCCAGCGCACCGCATCGGCGCCTTCCAAGCCGTCTATCGCCGGCCGGCCCAGGGACGGCTACAGAAGGATATTCTCGAGCTGCTGAAGCAGAGCAAGCCACTGACGCGGCACGAAATCACGACGCGGCTGGAGCGCAACCCCGAGCTGGTCGAGCCGGCGCTGCGCGGGCTTGAGGACAGCTTGCAAATACATCGCTTCAACCGCCAGCGCAACCCCTGGACGACGCACAACCGCTATCGGCTGCTGGAGGAATTCGACGCGCCGGAAGACCCGGAACGGGTGCTCGTGAAACAGGCGCTCCGCGGGCTGGGGCCGCTCGGCTTCGCCCCGCTGCGGCGCGAGACCTGGCTGCCGCTGGTGGTGCTGCGCAACCTGCTCGCCCGGCTACAGGAGAGCGGCGAAGTGACGCGCGTCGTCGTGACGGGGCAGACGCGGCTTTTCGTATACGCACTCACCGAGGAAGTCGAGGCACTCCAAGTACCGATTGAGGAAGAGACGGTGCGGGTGCTCTCGTGGCGCGACCCGATGCTGGTCCACCTGCGGAGCGAGGTCTTCTCGCGCTACGGCGACGCCTGGACGCATCCCATTACCAAGGGCGGGATGCTGGTCGGCTACATCGAAATGTGGGCCATGTCGGGGCTGCTCGAGGTACGCGAACTGTCGCTCGAGCGGCCCGAGCTACTGCCCGAAGTGCTGGTGGCGCTCTACGAGCATGGCAGCTACCAGCGCGAGTTCAACAGCAACGTGATTCGCATCAAACGGGTCGAGGGTCGGCTGGTCAGCGAAATGGACGCCGCGCAGCGCGCCCCGTTCCTGGCTGCGGGCTACCACGAAGTGCGCGACTGGCTGGTCCACGGCCCGATCGTTACCGAGCAGTTCAGCCCGCGTGAACTGGATGGCTACCTGCTCTGGCGGCAGCGCATCCACCCGCAGCGCCGCTTCACCGATGCCCGGCAGGCGTTCCGTGAAATGGGCGGCATCCGCTCCGAATTCGAGCTTTCGCTGCGCATCCAGGGGCGCTTCTTCCACCCGCGCGATTACGGCGAGGAGTTCGACCTAGTGCTGGGGGTGATGATTCCCAGCTACGCCACCTACAGCACCGTGCGGGACGCCATGGTCTACCGCGACGCGCGCGACAGGCCGACCGAACCGGACGATCGGCGGGTGATCTCGCTGGCGGTCGACAACCGCGGCATGCCGCGCGAGGAACTGCTGCGACGCAGCGGGCTCGACCCCGACACGTTCAAGACTACACTATCGCGGCTCTACCACTCGCTGCACATGGCGCGCACCCCGCGTGGTTACTACCGCACGCTCCCCGTCAGGCGCGTGCTTGACCGCGACGAGGCGCGCTTCCGCGTCGTGAAGCGGCTGGTGAAGCAGTTCGGAATCATCTCGGCCGAGCGGCTGGGGCTGCTGGTCAAGAGCGAAATCCCGATGGCCGAACTGCGTGCTATCCTCGGCCGCATGGAGCGCGACGGGACGCTGGTCAAGGGCTTCCTGCAGGAGGGCGATGACACGCTGATGTGGCTGGTCAAGGAAGACTTGCAGCAGGTTCGCGGCCACACTTTCCAGGGCAGTTTCGTCCTGCATCAGGCGGACCGGCTGGCGCACTACCTCTCCGAGGAGGTGCGGCAGGAGTTCGGCCTCGGCGCCTGCTACGTCATCTATTCCGGCACCCACCGCACCGGCGCGTTCAAGATGCGCAAACGCGGCAAGGACGCCGTCGTTTCGCACTTCGTCGGCGGAACCCACGAGCGGCACGTCATCGAGGCGTGGGCGCGGCAATGGCGCATGAACCTCGAATGGGACCTCGAACAGGAAGAGGTGCAACAACCATTGCAAAGAGATGGTGAAGCAAATAGTGACGAAACGCCCGCGCCAGCCGAGGCATAGCCTCAGCTGAATTTGCCGTAGACCCGGTCAGGGATTTCGACGTGGATGCGCTGCGCCAGTTCCTCGTCGAGCGTCCCGTCCTCGAGCGCAGCGCACGTGCGGCGCGGCACTGTTTTGGGGCCCATAACAGCGCCCGGCCGGGCGGGGTCGTCAAGGTAGTCGGTCTCGAGCATGAACTCCGCTCCCGAGGCGGCGGCGGCCCTCAGGTTGGTGCGCGACGCGATAACAGAGACTACCAGGCCCGCTGGCGCCTCGAGCGCGCCGGGACCGCCGTAGTGCTTCACCAGCCTCTCTTTGGGGAAGCGCGCGCGGTCGGCAATCTCACCCAGCTCGACCATCACTTCGGGCGTCCCGGACTCGGTGTGCAGCACCACCGCGCCGTCCACTTCGCGCGTCCGCGCCAGCGCCTTTGCGAGCACGCGATTGGCCTGCTCCCAAACCGCCGCGTCGACCGGGAAATGCGGGCGACCCAACTCGCCCAGCCCCGCCAGTTCGCCTTCGGCAACGAGGGTGCAACAATGGTCAACCGCTTTTAAATACAGATCTTCGGCCACAATAGGACCCAGTTTTTCGGACATCTGCACCAGTTCGACCGGGTGCGGAGCGGCCACGACGGCGACGCGCGCGCCTGCTGCGCGCGCGTCGCCGGCAAGGCGTAGCGTGGTGGCGATCTGCGCCTCGAACTGCAGCAGCTCCTGCCATTCCCCGTACGGCTTGTGGACCAGCACCAACCGGCTGCCACCCGCCTTCAGGAACTCGCGCACGGCATCGCCGCGGCGACCGCGAGGGTCTAGGTGGAAATGGTCATCGGTGACCTCCATTCGAAGGGGAAACTTGCGGAACAGTTATATGAATGGGTGTGTGGGAGCCCCTCCGGCCATGAAGCGTATCCTGCTGTTCTTGTCATTGCTTTGCGCAGCCGCCGCCCTCGCACCGCAAGCGAGCGCGTCCGACTCAGTTTTCCAGCTGAATACCGACTACCCTAACGACGGCTACGCCGAGGTCGATACCGGGCAATTCCAGAACATGACTGTACGGATTATGAACGAGAACGACGACCCACGCGACTTCGAGCTGGAGGTGCTGAACGCGAGCGACCTGAACAGCGAAGGGCTGAAAGTATACTGGACCTACAACGGGCAGGAAGAGCTGAGCGGGAACCCGACCAAGATTGTGGTCAGCGTCTCCGACAACTCAGAAGTGGGCGGTATCCGACTCACGATTGAGGCCAACCCGAACGCGCTCTACGGAAACTGGCCCATCAGCCTGCGCGCGCACGACAAGGACACCACGGTCGACCCCGACCAGCAGAATCACTACCTCAACCTGACGATTCACGTCAACGAGACGCGCGGCGTGACCGTTTCCGTTTCCGACTCGTCCTCGACCAACCTCTCGGTCGATGTCGATAGCGAAGCGAGCTACACGCTACGGGTGCAGAACACCGGCAACCGGCAGGACACCTTCAACCTGGACATTGGCGGCGGCGACTGGGACTACACACTCGACACCGAACAGGTCACCCTTGACTCCGGCGCGAGCGAACTGGTCGGGCTGGTCATCGAGACGGACTCCGACGTCGACTATGGCGACAGCGAGTCCATCACGATTGGCGCCACTTCGGTCAACCGGCCGACGACCGGCGATATGGTTTCGACGGTCTACATCCGCGTCTTCGAAGGCGTGCTGCTCGACCCGGTCACAAGCGAGAAAAGCGGCGAGCCGGGAGCAATGCTAACCTTCGACTTCACCGTGACCAATAAGTGGTCGGAGGAGGTCATTTTCACGCTCGAAAAGAAGGACTGGTACATGGGCACCATCGAGAACAAGCCCAGCAACTGGGACTTCACCGACGCCTCGAATGATAACACCATCGAGGGCTTCGGGACCGTTACCGCCCGGGTACGGATTACGATTGCGAGCGACGCCAACGCCAACGACGTCGTGACGATTATCGTCAAGGCGTACGTCGGCAGTGGTGAGCCGGCTGAGACCGAAATCGACGTGCGGGTCGAGGGCGATTATGACCTGCGGTTCGAGCCGCTCGGAATCAGCGAATACGACGTCAATGTCGGAACCGAGATTTTCCTCTCGGCGTTCCTCGAGCTGACCAACACCGCCAAGGTGAGCGATGAGGTACTGCTGGAGACCGAATGGACCACCGGCGGCGACGACTGGGACCTGAACATTGCAGGCGGCTCGAGCTGGAAATACTTCGCCGCGGGCGAGACCAAGAAGGTCTACGTCTCGGTCAAGGCACCGCCCGACTCGGAAGGCGACTTCACGACGCTCAGGATTACCGCCAGCTCTGGCGGTGACGGTCTCGAGAAGGATTACGTCGAGGTGAACTTCCGTGTCGCCGCAATCGGCGGTGGCGACGGCGGTAGCGGAACCATCAACGTCGGCGAGGAGAAGGAACTACCGATACCCATCGAGGTGCTGGTCGGGACCGTGCTGCTCATCGGCCTCGGCGCCTCGTCACTCTTCTTCCTGACGCAGCGCTCGAAGAAAACGGGCGATGAAGAGGGGGCGCCGGGCGGTGCCTACTCCGACGAGTGGGGCGGCGTCGACGCAGGCACAGCCGCTGCTCCGCCGGCGACTGCGCCCGCGGCACCAGCGCCTCCGCCGGCGGCTGCGCCTCCGCCGGCCGCGGCTGCCGGTCCCGTAACAGTGGCATGCCCCGGCTGCCAGACGCAGCTGCAGATTGCCGACCCGACACGACCACTGACCGTCAAGTGTCCCACCTGCGCGACGCCGCTGACGCTACAGGCGACCGCGGGCGCAGCCCCACCGACTGCGCCCGCACCGCCTCCGGCCGCCGCACCAGCAGCCGCCCCGGCAGCGCCGCCACCGGCCGGGCCGGTGACGATTCGCTGTCCCAGCTGCCAGACGCAAATGAAGATAGCCGATACGCGGCGACCGCTGACGGTCGCCTGCCCCGGCTGCCAGACGCAGCTGAAACTCACCTGAAGCAGGCGTGGTCTAGTGGTATGACTGTGGCCTTCCAAGCCACCTACCCGGGTTCGAGTCCCGGCGCCTGCACCAAATTATCGTCAGACGACAGGAGGTTTTTCCGTATCGTCTTGAACTTGCTCAATTTTCTTTGGGCGTTCTTTGATTCCATACATCATTCGTGTGACCCAATTACGTTTCATTGCCTCGAAGAAAAACCAGCATCCTAACACAACCAGAGTCGTGGTCAGAAGGAATACCGTCAGATCAGAATAACCCTCCCTCAACAAGAAGAATAGGCCGATGTAAACCAAAGGCTGGTGGATTATGTAGAATGGATAGACGCCTCGATTCAAGTAAGCAAGATGCGAACTCGGGCGGTTAAGCAAAAAAGCACCCCAGGAAAATATGGCTAGACACCAAAACCAGGCGTGAAAACTGGTCACAAAGCAGGATATAATTGTCATGTTGGTGTGATAAAAATCATTGTTTTCAACCCAACCGCCACCTATGTACGGGATTCCGGTTTTTTTTTCCTCCACCCTCATCCAGAGGAAAGCTATAGTGAATATTACGGTTGCAATGGTTATTTGTATTCTCGAATTATCTATGAATTCGAAGTATTGATTCTTGGCAATTATGAACATGTAACCGAACAGGAACGTTAGTAGGTACCAGGGCCATTCATAGCCAAAACCAATAGCTTCTCCCATCAAGGGCTTGAAAAGCAAATCGGAGATCGTGAGAATCAGTGGCAAAATCAACAGAGGCCCCATTCTGAATGGCATCTTAAAAACCCCCTTAATTGCCCGGGAGATTCGCCCATCTGGATTGTTTCTGACAATCGAGAATATTGGAATTAGAATTAGGGAATATTGCAAAAGACTCCATATAAACCACAAATGTCCAAGAGCCAGGAGTCTGCAAAGCAATGGAATTATCATCATGAAAGTCATGACAATTCCAAAACCAAGGAATGCAGCCATACCTTCCAGGATACTACCTGGGAAGTAGCGTAAGATAATCATCCATGTTATCGGAGTAATGGTCCAAATTCCGGCAATCATAGGTATCAGCAAACGTTTGGTCCTCTCCTTCAAAAATATCTTCCATGTTCTCCGTTTGAAGGCAAACGCAGTGCCCATTCCACTAATCATGAAGAGGGCCGCAATACGCCATTCGTGCATCCATCCCAAGACTCCCGTTCCCAGAGACGTATAGACATTTGCTGCATCCTCTCCAGCTTCCTGATCTAAACTGTCGCGACTTTTGTCCTCATCCACCTCATAATCCGGTAAAACAAAATCATATGCATCGACATACACCCCAATCGCTACATGGAAGGGCAGGAGTAATCCGAAAAGGATGACGCGCAGCCAGTCGACGTCGTAGCGCCGATCCTGCTTCACGGGCTGCGCTTCATCATCGGGAGCTGACACTGTTGCCGGCTCGATAATGTCACCACCCGAAGGCGAAGCGAAGGAAGGAGAGGATCCAGAGCAGGGAGAGAACCAGGTGCTGTTTCGGCTTGTATTTCGGGATGAATATATTGTTCAGGATATAGAAATAACCCAGAAAGAACAGGGCTCCGAAAAGCGATGGGACGAACAGTGCCGGGGGACCAACCTCGTCAAAAAATACCCATTTGCCGAAGATGCCATTGATATCCCAGTCGCCGGCGAACATTCCGCGCAAGATGGAAGGTGCTCCCGGCATGAATGTCAGGGGCGGCAGGAGAACAAACCATAACCAGTAGCTGAAATAGGGAATCAGTAACATCCCGGTATACATTGCTGAAATTCCAAGCTTCAGTTTCCATTGTTCGAAGAACGGAAACCCGCTTCCAAAGCGAAGGCTGTAGCGCCCGGAATCTTCCGCGAGGTAGTCGTGTGGGTGCGCGGAATGTCCATCGCCCGCCTTCCATTTCTGGTATTCCTCCTCCATCTCCGCCTGCGACTTCCCGCCACTTCCGGAATTCATACTTCGCCGGAGGCGGCGGCCTATATAATGCATTCAAAAAAAGTTTTTGAAGGCCCGATTACGCCCGCCTCCACCTGCGCAAAGTAATTATACCGGCGCCAGCCCCCTGCGGCGCGATGCGACACTTCGCGCTGCTCATCGGGCTGCTGCTGCTGGCGTCAGGCTGCCTCCACCCGGACGACGGCGAGGCGAACCAGACCCCGAAGGCGAAAGCCGATACCGAAGGCGGCGGCCGCACCTTCGAGCCGGGGGCCGAAATCTGGTTCACCGGCGCCGGCTCGCGCGACCCCGACGGGACCTATCTGGAATACTTCTGGGATTTCGACCGTAACGACCAGCACGACGAGATGATAATCGGTGACGTCAACAACAACGGGCACGCCTCACACGCTTACCCCAACGAGGGTGGCTACACCGCGACGCTCACGGTGCGAGATGTCGACGGCGCCGAAGATACCGCGACGGTCACCGTCACCATCAAGGGCGAATCGACCTCGTTGCGCGCCATCATCACCACCAACGACGAAACTGAGGCGACCTACCGCCCCGGGCAGCCGGTCGAGGTCGACTTCAGCGCGACTGACTCGACCGCAGAAGGCAGCATCACGAAATACGAATGGGATTTCTCGTACGACTCGAGCGTCGGCTTCGCGGCTGACGAGGAGGGCGATAGCAACGAGGCGACCCGCGAGTTCGAGTCGGGCGTCTTTGTCATCGCGCTGCGCATCACCGACTCGCTCGGCGAGACCGACGAGGCTAATGAGCCGGTGCGGCTCTACATCAACTACAACAACACCGACACGCGCGTCATCGGCTCCGGCACCCACGAACACGACCTGCCGGTCAACGACCTCGGGCTCTACGCCGGCGGCAACCTGCGCTACATCCAGCTGCGGCTGGAATACGACGCTGGCGGCTCGCACGGGGCGGACCTCGACCTCTACCTCTACAACCTGACCGGTGAGGAGGTTGCGCGCAACGAAACGCACGATACGTCGCAGGCGGAGCAGGTCAACACAATCCTGCTCGAATACCACAATTCGACCCACAATCAATGGTTCGACGAGGAAGGCGAACTCGGGGACTGGACCGTCGAAGTGGTCCACCAGCGCTCATGGGGTGCGGACCCGGAATACACCCTCTGGATGGATGTAATCTACTGGGAAGAGTAACAGAAATTCTGTTATTTATTTTACCCTGTTACGGGATTTGTGAGGTTCTGGCACTAACCCCGCGAAAACACCCCTCCCCCTTGGAATTTCTGCAGGCACTGCGAGGGACGAGATAGCGCCTTCAGCGCCGTCGGCGCAGCGCGATGACGGCTACGGCGGCGACAGCGGCGGCCAGCGACGGCGCGGGGATGCCGCCACCGCCGTCGTCTCCACCGCCACCGCCAGCCTTGCTGACGGTTATCACGCGAGAATCGGTGGCTGTGAAACCGTCATCATCGGTCACGCGTAGCGTCACCGTGTAGGTACCTTCGCCATTGTAAACGTAAGTAGTGTTTCCACTGTTTGTAGACGACCACCTGTAAACGCCGTCCCCCTCGAAATCCCACTCATATTTTGCAATCGAACCGTCATCATCAGTTCCCTGTCCATCAAACTGAAAAGTATCGCCCGGTTCACCTGTAAAGTCATCTCCAGCTATTGCAGTTGGCAATGCGTATATCCAGAGGGAACCTTGATTGATATTCCACGCTCCGTCATTGTCCTGCACACTGAAGATGATAGTGTGATTACCGAGAGAAAGGGTGCTACTACTGAAATCCTCCTCCGTGCTCAATGCCCCATCAATCGAGGATTCCCATAGGTAAACCAGTACTGTACCATCACTGTCTGACCCGGCGCCACTGAAGGACACACTCGTTCCTTTTTCCGCAGTTAACGGCTCGATGGATTCAATTATTCCGACGGGGGGTGCGTTGGGGTAAACATACAGCTCCGCCGTGTGCCAGGATGACCACACCCCGTCGCTATCCTGTACCTGGAAGGATATCTGGTGGGTACCGGTGGTAAGATTGGTGACGCTGAAGGCCCCGTCCGTACTCAAATTACCATCGATATTTGACACCCATTGATAGGTTACAACGCTACCGTCGCTGTCTGTACCAGAGCCACTGAAAGAAACCTCCTCATCAAACCTAGCAGGCGATGGATTAATGGAATCAATCGACGCTGATGGTGGCGCGTTTATAACTACCAAAGAAAACATGTCCCAATTCGACCAGGTACCACTGTTGTCTTGTATCCTGAATGAAATTGTGTGATTGCCTGCACTAAGACTGCTGGTATTGAAATTCGAAGAATTGCTGAGCTCGCCATCGACTGATGAGGTCCATTGGTAGGCTATGACATTCCCGTCGCTGTCTGTACCAGAGCCACTGAAGTTGACCTGGACCAACTTGTATGCTGGTGAAGGTAGAATGGATTCTATTGTGGCTGTTGGCGGTATGTTCTTGTCGAAGAAATAGACATTCTCATCACGGGAACCGACGGCGAGGTACTCACCATCCGCCGAAATATCGACTGAAAATACATCATTACCGGCAGTGTAACTCCAGAGTGGAGTGCTGCTGTTGCTGTCGAATAGATATACCATTTCATCGACTGAGCCACCGGCAAGGTGTCCACCGTCAGCCGAGATTGCAACTGAGCGCACGCTGTCGCCGGTAGAATATCTCCAGAGCGGAGCACTGCTATCCTTGTCAAAGAGACGTATCTTTCCGTCAAAACCACCGGCAACGATGTACTCACCGTCCGCCGAAATGGAAACCGAGGAGACATCTTCTCCTGTATCGTAGCTCCAGAGCGGCGTGCTGCTGTTCCTGGCAAATAGATGGACCTTGTCATCAGCGGAACCGGCAACGATGTACTCACTGTCTGCCGAAATGGCAATTGAATTCACTTCGCTGCCGGTATTGTAGCTCCATATCGGAGTGCTGCTGTCCTTGTTGAATAGATAAACATCACGATGCGAACCGGCAGCGAGGTACTCACCATCCGCTGAAATAGAGACGGACCACACCCAATTCCCGGCATAATAGCTCCAGAGCGGAGTGCTGCTGTCCTTGTCAAAGAGGTAAACTCTCTCATCAACGGAGCCAGCAGCGATATACTCACCATCCGCTGAAATGGAGACTGATACGACAGCTCTATCCCCAGCACTGTAAATCTGGAGCGGTAAGTCACTGTCTTTGGTGAACAGATATACCTGAGTGTCGACTGATCCAGCGGCGATGTATTCGCCATCAGAAGATATGGCGACTGAGCGCACATCACCTCCCGTAGAGTAATTCCAGAGGTATGTGTCACTGTCCCTGTCAAAGAAGTATACGCTGTCATCATCGGAACCTGCGACGATGTATTCCCCATCTCCCGAGACGGCAACGGACCACACCCTATCCCCAGTGGTGTAGCTCCACTCAGGGTCATTAGCTTCAGCTGCCCCCGCCGCCATCAGCGCCAGTGCGAAGCCGGCAATCAGCAGCAGGAACGGCCGTGGGCGCATCGCGGTTGCAGTGCCGGGTGGGTTTAGGCTTGCTGGGAAGAATAGGCTCAATTCCACCCCGGCAGCACCGCGCCGCGGCCAGCTCTACCGTCAAGCAGCACTTGCAGCGGCTGCTTGAGCTTCAGGTGACGCACTGCGCCGTCCTTGGCGGCCGGCGTTTGCGCCTCGAGCCAGCTCCAGTCGATGGCGCCGCGCGGGGCGGTGAGGTAGCCGACGCTGAACGAAACGATATTCTGGAAGAAGTGCGTGCCCTGGCTCGGCTCGACCGGCAGGTCTGCCAGCTGGCACTCGATGATGGTGCGAGCGCCCGAAATCTGCGCCCATTTTACTGGGATGCCGAGCCACGGGTCGGACGAGCCCCAGCGGCCGGGGCCGATGAGCAGGTAGGGGCGCCCCGCGCGCGCCAGCTTGCGGTTCAGCTTCTCAATGATTTGCGCGGCTTCGCGCGTCTCGGCGCGGTCGAGCCGGTCGGGGTGGATGTAGATAATGTCACGTATCTCCTGGATGACACCATTACCGAGCGCCTGCGATGAAGTGCAGAGCGCCCCCTCGACGCTATCGAGGTCCACCTCGACGTCGACCGACTCCCACACCAGCGGCCGCGCCTGCAGGAACGCGTAGCGGCGGACGCCGGGGGCGATGATGACGGCGAACTCGATTTCCACGGGGCCACCCATTCCCTTCTCGGCCTGCGCGAGGAAGAGCTGCGTCAGCCCGGAGAGCGGGAACTGCGCCTGCTTGGTAACACCGGCAAAGGTCACCAGCCGTACACCGGCGCGCGCTAGCCCATCATAGATGACGTCATTCTCGACCGAATAGACCGACCCAAGAGGGTGCAGCTGCCGGTCCATTTCGGCGCGCGTCAGGTCCAGCTGCACGAGGCTCGCCTCGGCGGCGCGCGTCGGCCGCTCCTGCTCTTTCGAGAGGTCGAGCGCCCAGAACTGCCGCTGCGACGACCGCAGGTAATCCTCGGTGCTCGCGAACTGGAACTGCTGCCGCGGGTGCGCCGGCGAGAAACGGAACACCTTCTCGCCCTCTACCACCGCCTTGCCGAGGCCGAGCGCGACGGCGACGACGCCATCCTCCGGCGCGGAGTCGCCGAGCGGGTAGAAGTTGCGCGACCGGGCCACGCCCGCGAAGGTGGGGTAGAACGCATCGCCGTGCGGGAGCCCCGCCATTTCCTGGATGACTACCCCCATCTTTTCTTCCTCGATACGGTTGGGTGTCGCGGCGATATACGCCTTCGACGCCCGGTAGAAAGTGGAGGCGTAGACCAGCTTGATGGCGTCGCAGAGGTGCTGGAGCCGCAGCTTGGGGTCAGGATGGTTATTGCTCAGCATATAGGTCTCGTAGACCCCGGCAAACGGCTGGTGCTGCGAGTCCTCCAGCAGGCTGGATGACCTAACGGCGAGCGGGTATTTCACCTGCTCCACGAAGGTCTTCAGGTCGTCATAGATTGACTCCGGAAAGCGCGCCTCGAGGAACGTCTCTGCCAAAGCATCGTCGTCCAGCTCCGAAGTATCCGAGTAGGCCATTTCGCCCAGCTCGTTTGACTCGAGGAACTCGTCGAAGACCCTCGTGCCGACGACCGCCGTGCGCGGGATGCAGACTTCGATGTCGCCAAACTCCTCGAGGTTGAGTGTCGGCAGCAGTGCGTGAAAATATGCCAGCGAGCGCCCCTTGCCACCTAGCGACCCTCCGCCGAGCCGCACGAAGTCGCTCCCCGCCTCGAGGGCTTGTAACGAGTAGTCGGCCACCTCGGCCTGCCGCCGCTGCTTCTCGAACGCTCGCAAGGCGTCGAGCAGGAACTGCCGCAGCTGCTCGTTGTCGGTGAACTCGGTGACGACGTGCGGTCGCAGGCTGGCGGCGAGGTCAAACTCGGTCCGCGCGCGGAACCACTTGGAAAAACTGTGGCGCGCGGCGTGGTAGCGCAGCGACTCACCCGGCACGTCGGGCAGCAGCTTGCGCATCCCTGCGATGTCCTGCGCGCGCCCCACCTCCTCACCGTCGGGCAACCGAAAAACGAAGTCGCCGAAGCCGAGGTTGGCACGCATGAAGCTGCGCAAGCCCTTCAGCAGCGACTGGTCTGCCTTGTCGATGAACTCGACTCCCAGCTTCGCGGCCACCTTGCGGTTCTCCGGCAGCGACGACTGTATCATCAGCGCCGCGTCCGGGCTTTCGCGCTGCACCTGCGCGACGAACTTCTTCCCCGCCTGCGGGTCGTGGCTCCCCTCGCTCGGGAAGCCGGCGTCGCTGATGACCCCCAGCAGGAACGGCGCGTAGCGGCCGTACAGCTCCTGCGCCTGCTCCATGTCGGTCGCGAGCAGGATTTTGGCGCGGGCGCGCATCCGTAGCAGCTTGTGGTGCAGCGAGAGACCACCTGCCATCAGGCTCCCGGTCTGCTTCATCAGCTCGGAATAGAGCTGCGGCAGGAAGAGCGAATAGAAACGGGGCGAGTCCTCAACAAGGATGAGCACCTGCGCCTCGCCAGCGCGGGTGTCATGGTCAACGTTGCGCAAATCCTCGACCAGCTTGATGATGGCGAGCAGCACCCGCGCGTCGCCCGACCAGACGAAGATGCGGTCAATCGCGTCGCCCTCGTGGAACAGCGCGAGCTCGCGGGTGTTGTAAGCCAGCAGCACGACCGGGATTCCGGACTGGATTTCCTTAGCGCGGCGGCCGAAGACGTGCACCGCCATCTCGCCGACGCGTGCCATCGTGATCACGAGGTCAAACGGCCGTTCCTTCAGCAAGTCAAGCGCCCGCTCGCCGGTCGCGGCGTGGGTGATGCGCGGCGCGTAGGAGAGGTTGAGCTGCTGGTAATCGACCAACAGCAGCTCGTTGAGCCGGCCATCCTCCTCGAGCGTGAAGTAGTCGTAGGGGCTCGAAACCAGCAGGATATCACGGATGCGGTAGCGCATCAGGTTCTCGAACCGCCGGTGCTGCGCGCCCCACGTTGCCATCACCCGGCAAAAAGGAACCTATTTTAACCGTGCACGGTAGCGCAGAGCGTGAAGGCTATCATCATGCTCAGCGGGGGCATCGACTCCCCCACGGCGGCGCACATGCTCCAGCAGCAGGGCTGGGAGCTGGTCGGGCTGCACATGGATAACCGCCCCTTCACCGACGATCGCGAAACCGACAAGACCCTGGCGCTGGCGAAGCACCTCGGTATCCCGCTCTGGATGGCCCCGCACGGCCCCAGCCAAGTCAAGATTGCGCGCAACGCTGACCGCCACCTGCAATGCCTGCTCTGTCGCAGGATGATGTATCGCACCGCCGCCGCGCTGGCGAAGCAGGTCGGCGCCGACGCGATTATCAACGGCGAGTCGCTCGGGCAGGTCGCGTCGCAGACGCTCCCCAACCTAGCGGTCATCGACGAGGTCTGTGACGTTCCCATCCTGCGGCCGCTGATTGGCCACGACAAGGTCGAAATCGAGCGGGTCGCGCGCCAGGCGGGGACCTTCGACATCTCCACCCTCCCCGGCCTCTGCTGCACCATCGTCCCCGAGAAGCCGGCCACCGCGGCGTCGCTGCCGCAGGTCGAGAAGTGGGAGGCGCAGCTACCGCTGGAGGAAATGGTCGACGACAGCGTCAGCGGACTGGTGCAGGTACTGTGAGCTTCTATCTGCTGCGCCCTTGCGATAGTTCAGCTGCGTTCGAGCTGAAACCCCGCAAGGCCGCCAAACTGGATTTGCAGCGGGCGCTGGAGTGGCTGCGGAAGCGCGAGTTCCGCGAGGTGGTCGACGCCGGCGTGATGGTGATTGTCGAGCGCGAATGCATGGTCAACCTCTACCCTTCGGGACGCATGCTGCTGCGCACCAGCGACAAAAAGCTGGCGGAAAAGCTGGCGGCCGAAGTGGGGCTACTGCTCAACGGAGCCACTTAAATACCGGTCGTCGAGTAAATGGCACCTGAACCTTTTGTCTCGATTGTCGTGCCGACTACCGGCCGCGTGGGTTACTTGCGCGGGATGGTTACATCGGTCGCGCGGCTCGACTACCCGCGCGATCGATTCGAGCTAATCTTGCTGGCCGATACCGAGACCGCGCTCCTGCGACGGGCGCGTGAACTGGCGCTGGAAGGCCGAATTGCCCTACAAGTTATCTTCGACCCGGTCGCCGCGGGCGAGAAGCGCAACCGCGGCGTCGCAGCAGCGCAGGGGGAATTCATCGCCTTCACCGATGACGACACCATCCTGCGCGAAGACTGGCTGCGCGCTGCCGTGCGGCACCTCGAGGCGAATCCCGGCTACGCCGGCGTCGGCGGGCCGAACTTCACTCCGCGCGAGGGGCTACCGTTCGCGAAGGCGGTTGGCAGGATTTTCGGCTCGAAGTTTCTCTTTCGCTTCCGCTACACCGCTGGCCACGACGAGCCGCGCGAAGTGGACCACAACCCAACCTGCAACTACATCCTACGGCGCGAAGAGGTCGCAAGCGTCGGGTTCCACTCGACGCTCTGGCCGGGCGAGGACGTCGAGTTCGACATTCGGCTGCAACAAGCAGGTCACCGCATCCTGTATGCGCCCGACGTGGTGGTGTGGCACCATCGGCGCAGCCGGCCGCTGGCGTTCCTGCGGCAGATGTTCAACTACGGCGTTACCCGCGCACAAGTGACCCGTATGCACCCCGGCAGCTTCGACCCGCGCCACTACGCCTTCATTGGGGCGTTCGTCGTGCTGGCGTCGCTCTATGGCCTCGCGTGGCAGCAGCTGACGGCGGTGCCGTGGCTGCTGCCGGCGGCGCTCAACGCGGCCTACTTCGGCGTGCTCGGGATGGCAGGGCTGCTGGTCGGCGCGCAGACGCGCTCGTTCAAGCAGGCGCTCTACGCGCCGCTGGTGCTCTTCATCCAGCATTTCGGCTACTCGCTGGGGCTGCTTGTCGGGCTGCTGCGGCGGCCGTAGCCCTTTTGAGGCAGGCGGCCTGCGGCCGCACGTGGAGCTAAACTACGACAAGCTGCTGAGCCGCGCCCGTGAAGGGCTCGAGGACGTCATGAACGACGATGCACGCTTCGTCCCGCCCGAGCCGGAAGTGCTCTACGAGGGCAAGCGCACCATCCTGCGCAACTTCAGCGACATGGCCGATGCGCTGCGACGCGAACCTGACCATTTCTCGAAATACCTGGTGCAGGAACTCGGGACGGCGGGCAACACCGAAGGCCGCCGGCTGGTGCTGCAGGGGCGCGTCCCCGAGAAGAAGGTTGCCGAGCGCGTCCAGGCTTACCTAAAGGCGTTCGTGCTCTGTGAGGAGTGCCATCGCCCCGACACCAACTTCCAGCGGCAGGGGCGCACACTGGTGCTACAGTGCGAAGGCTGCGGCGCCCACCGACCCCTCCGCGCCGGCTCCACCTGAAGCGGCCGCAGCGGACCACATAAATACCGCGTTACTTCGGCGGGCCGATGCGAAGCATCGCGCTACTGCTGGCATTGCTGCTGCCGCTGGCAGGCTGTCTCGACCTGCTCGACAGCGGCGACAACGGGGCCAACCAGCCACCGACCGCCTACATCACTATGCCAGGACAGGGCGCCACGGTCGAGGTTGACCAGCCGTTCCAACTGGTGGGCTATGGCGAGGACCCCGACGGCGAGGACTCCCGGCTGGGCTACGTCTGGACCCTTTCGGGACTGGGCGCAGTCATCGAGCTGAGTCGCCTCGCGAGCGACATGGTCACCGTCTCGCAGACCGGTCCCGACCTCGTACTGACGCTCACCGTAACCGACCCGCACGGCGCCAGCACCAGCGACGTGAAGCTGATTACGGTCGAGCCGGGCAACCGCCCGCCGACGGCAGTCATCCGACTCCCCGTAGCCGGCAGCTCCTACTCGGAGGGACAGCCGGTGCAGTTCGACGGCCGCACCAGCAGCGACCCCGACGGCGACACACTGCGTTACCTCTGGGAACTGGGCGAGCAGGGCGGCTCGAAATACACTGCCTCACAGCAGTCCAGCTTCGAGCGCGACCTGCAGGAGGGCGAATACGAAGTGCAGCTGACGGTCGAGGACCCGGACGGCGAAGTCTCGACCGCCATGGCCAGCTTCAGCATCACCAACCTGCCGCCGGTGGCGGTCGCCAGCGCCGACGCGACGACAGTCTTTGTCGGCGAGGAAATCAGTTTCGACGGCGACGACTGCTACGACCCCGAAGGCGACGTGCTCGACTACAGCTGGAGCTTCGGCGACGGCGATACATCGACGCTGCGGTCACCGAAACACATATGGGATGCACCCGGCAGCTACACCGTCAACCTGACCGTCGAGGACGGACGCGGGCAGCAGGGAAGCGCATTGCTCAATATCGAGGTCGAGACGCTCGGCCCCGACGCGCTCTTCAGCTTCCTGCTCAACGGCGATGAAGTCAACGAGGTGCGCGCCGGGACCAACCTGACGCTCGACGCCTCCAGCAGCAGCTCGCCCAATGGGGCAATCACCAACTACAGCTGGGACTTCGGCGACGGCACCAGCGAGACCGGCGAAAACGATACCGTCCGGCACAGCTGGGCCACGGGCGACTGGTTCAACGTTACCCTCACCGTCAGCGACTCCGCAGGCGAATCGGCCGAGCTGGTAATGCAGCTGCGTGTCATTCCGGAGAACTTCCAGATTGACTACTCCGGCAGTCAGGCCATTATCATCAGCAACAGCGACGATCAGTATGATTTCCCGGTCGAAGTGTTCCTCGATGGCATCTACCTCAACTTGACCGTAAGCTGCAACACCGGCAGCATGAGCTACGAGCTGAAGGTGCTTGACGCCAGTGGGGCTGAGCTCTGGGCCGAGGGTGGGGCCCTTGGCGGAGGCGACAGTGAGAATCACCCGGTCGCGGTTTTCGGCAACGCCACTGGCGACTACACCATCACTATCCAGGTCGACAACGGGGGCATCACCCCCACCGGTGCCAGCTGGGAATTCCAGGGCTGGGTCCGCTACAGTTGATGCGTCTGTTGCTGCTGGTCCCGAGCACCACCTACCGCGCCGGCCCGTTCACTGACGCGGCGCGCGCGCTGGACGTCGACGTAACCATCGCCTGTGAGGAGCAGCAGACGCTGACGGGGCTGCTGCCCGAGGCACTGCTGACGCTGCCGTTCGGCGACCCGCAGGCGGCGGCGGCCACGGCCGGGGAGTTCGCGCGCGAGCATCCGCTCGACGCCGTGCTTGCCGTCGATGACGGCGCGACCGAGGCGGCGGCCGCGATTGCCGAAGTCCTAGGGCTTCGCCACCATCCTCCGGCGGCGGTCGCGGCAGCGCGCGACAAGCTGCGATGCCGCGAAGTGCTGACGGACGTGGGGCTGCCGCAACCGCGCTGCTGGCTGGTCACCGACGACGCCGCGCCGGAAGCGCCACCGTTTCCCTGCATTGTCAAGCCGCGCCAGCTCTCCGCCTCACAGGGAGTTATGCGCGCCGACGACGCGGGTGAGCTACGCGACGCGCTGGCACGGCTGCGCGCGCTGCTGGCGCAGCCGGCGGTGGCACGCGTCGCCGGTGAGGGGCTGCTGCTCGAGGAATACATCCCCGGCCGCGAGGTAGCGGTCGAAGCGCTGGCGCGCGACGGCGCAGTCGAGGTGCTCGAAATCTTCGCCAAACCAGACCTCGGTGAGGGGCCCTTCTTCCCCGAGGAGACCTACGTCGCGCCGGCGGGGCTCGACGATGCGCAGCGCAAGCTGGTCGCCGAAACGACCGCTCGCGCTGCCGCTGCGCTCGGCCTCAGCGAGGGCGCAATTCACGCCGAGCTGCGGCTCCACGACGGGAGGGCGTGGGTGATTGACATCGCCGGCCGCTCGATTGGCGGGCTCTGCGCCAGCGTGCTCTACTTCGGCGGCGTCTCGCTCGAGGAAGTGCTGCTGCGCCATGCGCTCGGTCGCACGTTGCCGTCGCTCGAGCGCGACGGCAACGCAGTGGGGGTGCGGATGCTCTACCCGCCTCACGTGGGCAAGCTGAACGTCGTCCGGGGGCAGGCGGCCGCAGGGGCGGTCGCGGGCGTGACCGGGCTGCGCATCACCGCGCACCGCGGGCAGGAACTGCTGCCACCGCCCGAAGGGGGCGCCTATCTCGGGTTCATCTTCGCCGCTGGGGAAACCGCCGCGGAAGTGGTCGCGGCGCTCGCCGTGGCGAGCGCGAAACTCGATATTCGGGTCGACGGGCAGTCTTAATAATTGTAATATATCAGCAGTAAGGCTTTACATGGCTGGAAGCGACGACGAAGGCACGGCAGAATCGGGGCGCGTCGTGCAGGGAATACAGGATTTCCTGCGCGGACGCAGCCACGACACGGTGCTCTCCGCACTGGCGCTGCTGGCGCTGGCGTGGGCCGACCTAGCGGTCTGGCGCGTCACCGGGCTGGCGCAATTGCAACTGGCGGGCATCGTGCTGGGGGCGCTGCTGTTCATCTGTGGCGGGCTGGGGCTGGTACTGATGATCAACCTGCACACTGGGCGGCGCGAGCCGGGCGACACCCTCACTGCCGGCATCATTCTGGCGCTCGGCGGAGTCGTGGCGGCTAGCATCGGTATCTGGCTCGCGCTGGCATGGGCAGTCGCCGCGGCGACCGGCATCGGCGGCGTCGGTGTCATCCTGCTGCTGCGAGGAATGGGACTGCTGCCGCAGAGCCAACTCAGTCTCGGAATCTCGATGGCACTCGGCGGCGGCGCCATCCTGTCACTGGCGGTGTTGCAGCCCGAAGCGGTCTGGATGCTGCTGCCGCTGCTGCTGCTAGGCTTGGGAATGGCGGGCCTCCACCACCGGCGCTACCAGCTGGCGGGCTTCGTGCTGGGCTGCTACCTCGCTGGCCTCGGCAGTGTCGGCTGGCTGGTCTCGCCCGAAGTGGCGGCGGGCGGACTGCTCGGCGGTGGCCTGACTATGTCCGGCAGCGGGATGCTGTTCCTGCTGCGTCGCAGCGACCGCGAAGCGCGACGCGTGATGCTGACCGAGGTCGAAAGTGCACTGGCAGGCAGCCACCCTTCGGCGGCGCTCGAGGCGGCCAACCGCGTGATGCGCCGTGCGCAGCAGGACGGAATGCTGCTCGAGGACGACCGGCTCTGGGCGTCGAAGGCACGCGCGCTGCTGGGGCACCGGCAGTATGACCGCGCGATTACCTACTTCTCGATGGCGCTAGAGATTGCGCCGCAGGACGAGCAACTCTGGTTCGAGAAAGGCACCCTCTACCAGCGGCTGGGGCAGTGGCCCGGCGCCGCCCGGTGCTTCGCGCAGGCGACCGAGCTAGAGTATACCTTCCCCGAGGCGTGGTTGGCGCTCGGCCTCGCCCGCGAGCGGCTGGCCGAGCTGCCCGAGGCGGAGGAGGCGCTGCTGACTGGCCTCGAGCTGGGGTGCGAGCCGGCAGCCGCCTACCTCGGGCTGGGGCGGGTGCTGGCCGGGATGGGCAAGGTGCGTGACGCGCTCAAGGCGCTCGAGCAGGCAATCGCCCTCGAACCGGAGAATCCCGACCCCTACATGGCGCGCGGCGACATTTACCTCAGCCTGAAGGATTTCGAACGCGCCTGCGAGAAAGGCTACTCGCGCGCGGTGCAGCACCAGCCCGACCTGAAGGAGGGCTGGTGGAAGCTGGCCGAGGTCTACCGGCTCCAGCAAAGCCCGGAGCTGGTGCTGATGGTGCTGACACGCATCCTCGAGGCGGACCCCAACGATGTGCGGGCGCTGTGGGAGCGGGCTGACCAGCACTACCAGTCGAAGCAGATGGCGGACGCGATGGGTGACCTGCACAAGCTGCTGGCGCTCGACCCGGGCCACCAGAAGGCGCGACAGTTCAAGGCGCTCATCCTTGAAAAGCTGGACGGCGAGGGGTGGAGCTGAGTGTTCCGATTGCGCTTGCGCAGCCTGGCGCCTGCACCCGGCAGCGAGCGTGACGCGCTAGCGAGCCAGTTCCTCGGGGCCATCGGATTTCTCGGCAGCGACAGCCCGCGGCACGCTGAACGGCAGCGCGCGCTCGTCGGCCGCCGGCTCTTTACGCGCTGCTTGCTGCCGCACCCCGAGCGGGGCTGGACCACCGGCGAACTGGCCGAAGCCCTCGAGGTGCCGGTGCAGGCGGTCTACCGCCATCTCCAATGGCTGCGCGAGTTGGGGCTGCTGACCGAGGATTTCCCCGGCAAAGCGGACGACCCAAAACGGGTGCGGCTCTGGCACCACTCACTGCCGCGCGCGTGGGAGGGTGTCGAACTCCACGCACGCGCCTGCCTCGCCGGTTACTACGACGCCGCGCAATCGCTCGCCGGCGAATACGGCGCGGCCGACGCGACACTCCCGGAGGGGATGTTGGCGCTCGAGAAGGAAGACCATTTCGACATCGGGCTGCGCGAAGTTTCCCCGTCAGGGGACGCACCGGCGGAGCTGCTAGCGCGGCTGGGCGAAGGAGTCGGCTACTTCTCGGCACACCACTACCCGATTACCGACTCGATGCCGTTCCGCATCCTCGACGGCTGTTTCTTGCAGCGGCCCGACCGCGCCTGGACCGCGGAAGAGGTCGCAGCGTGGGCCGAAACCACGCGACCGACCGCCTACCGCCACATCAACAAGCTGCTCTCGCTGGGAATGCTGGCGCGCTGTCGCGCTGCCGACGGCGGTCCCCCCGCAAGCGCATTCCACCTGCGGGGCGGCTCGCTCGCCACGGCGTGGCAGGCAATCGAGACGCGCGTCGAGCTGGTGCTGGATTCTTATAGACGCGTCGTGGGGGAACTGGCATGAAGCACCCTGCACGCAACGTCACGCAGCGTAGCCCTGCCCTCGCCGGGCGCACCGTCTGGCTGGCTGTCACCGGCTCGGTCGCGGCGGTGGAATCGGTCGGGCTGGCGCGCGAGCTGCTACGGCACGGGGCGGAGGTGCACATCGTCGCCTCGCCAGCGGCGCTCGAAATCGTCGGCCGCAAAGCACTGGAATTCGCGTGCGGTCGCCCGCCGGTTACTGAAATAACTGGCCAGGTCGAGCACGTGACCGCGGACGCCGACCTGCTCGTGCTGGCGCCCTGCACCGCCTCGTCGCTGGCGAAGGTGGTCCACGGCATCGGCGATACCCCACCGACGCTATTCGCGCTGACGCTGCTCGGCGCGGGCGTCCCGCTGCTGGTTGCGCCGGCGATGGACGGCCGCATGGCTGAGTCACCCGTCGTACTGGATAACCTGCGCAAGGCATGCAAAATCGCGACCGTGCTCGACCCACTGCTCGAGGAGGGAAAGGCCAAGCTGCCGTCGCGCGAAGTCATCGCGGCGTGGGCCTGTCGGCTCGCCGGCCAGTGCGACCTCACGGGGCAGCGACTACTGGTGATTGGCGGCGGCACCGCCGAGCCGCTCGACGACGTGCGCGTGCTGGGAAACCGCTCCAGCGGCCGCATGGCGGTCGCGCTGGTCGAGGAGGCGTTCGCACGTGGAGCCGAGGCCGAGCTATGGCTCGGCTCGGCTACTGTTACCCCGGGAAACTGGATTCCACTCGAGCGCTTCACGACGCTCGCCGAACTTGTCGCGAAAGTGGAGACGCTGGGCGAGTGGGACACGGTCCTGCTGCCGGCAGCGCTGGCCGATTTCCGGCCGCCGCGCACGCCAGGCAAGATTGCCTCCGGCCGGCGGCTGAAGCTCGAGCTGGAGCCGACGCCGAAGCTGCTACCGCTACTGCGCAACGCGCACGCCGGCAAGCTGGTGGCGTTCAAACTGACGTCCGAGACTTCCGACGATGAGTTAATAAAGAAAGCAGGGGCGCCGCTGGAATATGCGGACCTCGTCGTAGCGAACAGCGCTGACGCGATGGAAGCCGAGGCGGCGCGGGTCGTGTTGGTTAGCCGTGACGCCGCAGCCGAGGGCACCAGCGGCAGCAAGCAGGCACTCGCGGGCGCCATTCTGGACCGCGTAGCGAGCTAGTTTTCGAGCTGTTTGAGTTGACGCAGGTTAACTCGCCAGAGGGTGTTGCGCGTCGTGTCCTCGGGCGCTTGCGAAATCAGCTCCATCTCGACCAGTGATTCGATGACCTTCGAGCCGAAATAGGTCGCCTCGCGGGGACGGTAGCCAAACTCGCGGATGAGGTGTCGTTCGATGACACGCTGCGCGGTGGTGTGGTGTCCCGGGTAGTAGATTTCCCTCAACATTTCGATTACTGAATTAAGTCTCTTCTTTTCGTCAGGTTTCATGAATCAGGCCGCGCGGGTTCCCTCGAATACGACTCCTGCCGTATAAGTGTGCCGGTCCACCGCCGGTCCACAAGCCTCTAAAGCGCGAGTGAGGTGGCGGCGCCGCGCCGAGGTCGCATAGCCCGGAATTGCGCGGGCCTGGAAAGCCCGTGGGAAATTTCCCTCGCGAGTTCAAATCTCGCCCTCGGCGCCATTGATGCCGAGGGCACCGATGTAGTGTCGTTATTTCCACACCCATTTCGCAGATTGCGAATAACCACGGTGTTATGTTTTCGTGGACCTTTTGCGGCCGACAAAAACGTATGGTGCTCCCGCCGGAATTCGAATCCGGGTCCTCGGCTCGAAAGGCCGAGATGATGGGCCTGACTACACCACAGGAGCACAGGCCCACCGTGGCGGGCGGGGCTTAATATTAATCGCCTGCCGGGCGGCGCAGCCACCACATCGCACCAAGCGCGCCAGCGACCGCCAGCGTACCGGTCAGTAGCAGTGCTGCCGGGATCCTTTCCGGGGCCGGCGTGGGGACAGCCGGTCCCGGTACCCAGCCGCTCAAAGTGACGGAATTAATGTGCACTTCATAGAGCGGGCGGTCGCCAAGCCCAGTACCCACGCGAGGCAGGAGTTCGTCTCCTCCATCTAGGTTGTTGGTCGTCGGTACCGCGGCGGCGGCGCGTACCAGCTCAAGGCCTTCGCGCACGACGCCGAAGACCGCGTAGCCGGGGTCGTCGGGCAAGGTGCGGTTGCCGTTGTCGAGCTGATGCTGCGGCTCGTCGCAGATGTACCACTGGCTCTCAGCCGAATCAGGGTCAGCACCGCGCGCCATGCCAATGGCGCCGTTGACGTGCGTCAGATTAGCGTTCGACTCGAAGGGGATTGTCTCGCCGCTGCCGCCTTCGCCACAGGTCGGCACGGGAGTGTAAACCACGGTGGCACGGCAGGTGGGGTCGCCCGACTGGATGACGAAGTCGTCGATGATGCGATGAGAAAAAATGCCGTCGTAGAACGACTGGTTCACCAGCCCGAGAAAGTTGCTGACGGTAATCGGCGCCCAGTTCAGGAACAACTCGAGCACGATTTCGCCCTCGAAACCGTCGTCGCCGCCCGGCCCGGGGTCGTAAGTGATGTTGATGATTACGAGAGGGTTGCCCACAAACGACGTTTCCATCGGGCTCGGCTCCGCCGCCGCGGCCGGGGTGAGAATTAACAGAAATAGCACCGAGATTACGGCTCGCATTACCTGCACATAATTTGGGGGCGTAAATAGCTGCGCCGCTAATTACTGGTGCAACTCGCGCCGCGAGTCCGCCTCGGTGCCCCACGCTTTTACGAATTCGCTCGTCTGCTCGAACATCTGCTCGAACGAGTCCCACAGGTAGAGCATCGGCTGGTATTTCGTGACGTCGTAGGGGCGCGTCTCGATTTCCTCGAAATCAGGGGTGCGATACTCGATTTGCGGGTCACAGACACAGGCATCCTCGCGACCGCAGGCTGCACCGGCGGTGCAGGCATGCTCAATCTCCCCGAACGAGGAGAGCATACCTGGACCAAATGCCTTGATGTCGCCATTTTCGCGGCAGACGCCGAACTCCATTATAAACCAGAAAACGGTGCCGAGCCGTGTAATCGCGGCTTCCGACTGCGTGCGCATGTCCGCCTCGCCGAAGAGAGTGTTCAGCTCAGCCCACTCGGGAACGGCAAGCATTGCGGTGTGGCCCACCAGCTCGTGCACCACGTCCGGCTCGGGAGTGTAAAATGGATGTGAAGAATGGCGGATGTACTGCGTCGAGAGGAATACCTTGTTCGCCAGCGCGGTGTGAAATGTCTTGGGGTGGACCAGTCCTCCAACCGGCTCCTGCCGGAAGCCAGTGAGCGGCTGTAATTGTTCTGAAACCCACTGTAGTTGCGGGATGTGATCGCTCGGCAAGTCGAGCTGCACAGCGTGCTTGAGGTACTGCTGGCAGGCGTACTTCTCATGCATCGGCTCCATGCGCTCCATGATAGCGGCCCAGACACCATGCTCCTCGTTGCTGTAGGGCGCCTCCGGGATTCTCTGCGTGCGGCGCTCGGCCATTGACATCTCGTTCCACTCAATGGCGATTTTCGCGATTTCGTTGCGCCGCTCGCGGTAGCTCTCGTCCTGGAAGCCGGGATGGTCCGGGTCGAGTTCCACGAAGACGTTGCCGCCGATGATACGTACCGCCGAGTTGGCCTCGTCCGTCTCTTCGTTCACGCCAGTTTCGGGGTTATGCATCGGGCTTCACCTGCCCCGCCCCACCAGCGAAGGCAGTAAAACCTGTCGGTTGAATCAGCGCAGTACGATGGAACTCCCGTCAGGCGAGGAGCGGACGCTGCGCATCATCATGCTGCTGGCGCTGGTCGGCCTCGCGGATTCGCTCTACCTGAGTTACCTGCACCACCTCGTCGCCGGCGGTGGCGCCTGCCCGACGCAGGACCTGCCGGGGCTCGATTGCGGCGTGGTGCTGGCGAGCGCACAGGCGACCTTGCTAGGGATTCCGGTAGCGTGGCTGGGGGTGCTCGGCTTCCTGTTCATCGGGGGGCTGGCGCTCGACCGCTTCCTGAACCTCGACCGGGAGCGCACGCTGCTCAACCGGCGGCTGTTGCCGCTGGTCGGCCTCGGCGGCTGCGCCTTCGGCGCCTGGCTAACTTACGCCGAGGCTTTTATCATCCACCAGTGGTGCCCGTTCTGCCTGCTGGCATTCGGGTTGATGCTAGCGATGACGGGAGTCGCGCTGCGCACCTATGCGGATGACCTGCGGGCAATGCTCGGAAAATAGATGGCGTCAAAACGGAGACGGAAGCAGCAGCAGAAGGAAGGGCGCAAGCTGGAGCACCGCATGGACCAGCGACGCGAGGCGTTCAACGACATAGCGCTCAAGCTGGCGGCGACGCTGGTGGTGGTGCTGGTCGCCGCGGGGGCAATCTGGTACCTAGTCTACTACGAGCCCGGGCCCGACATCGCCGAGCCATGGCGGCTGCAGGACAGCGACAACCCCGATCACTACCACGATTCGGCCGACTACTACGAGTCCGGCCGGCCGACATTGCTCGAGTTCTTCCAGACCAGTTGTCCGCACTGCAATAACCAGGTGCCGACGATGAAGGACATCCACAACGACTACCTCGGACGGATAGACCTGCTCGCAATCGGCGGCTTCCCGCTGGGCGGGAAGGTTGACAGTCTGGCGGACCTGCGCGACTTCAAGTCGGAACACCAGACGTACTGGCCGCACCTCTACGACTCCACGGGCGAGCTGATGAGCGACTACGGCTTCAGCAGCTACCCCTCATTCGCGCTGGTCGTCGACGGGGTGGTCGTCTGGAGGGGAGACGGCGAAATCTCGTACGACATCCTGGCGGGAGTGCTCGATCAGTACGTCGAGCCGGAAGAGTAGCGCCAAAGCGCCAAATAGCGGCGGCCGCTCCAGCGCTGATGTTGCTCGAGTTCAGCGAAACGGGAGTCGTGCTCCTCTCACAGAAGTGGGCCTGGCTCGAGATCATCCGCATGCTGGTCTCCACTTTCCTGGCCGCCATCTACCTGCAATCGGGAATTGACAAAATCGTCGACCGGCAAGGGAACCTCGAGTTCATGGGCGAGCACTTCTCCGGGACCATACTCGCCGGCAGCTTCCACTACGGGCTGACGACCATCACAGTCACCGAACTGCTGGCTGGCGCGCTCTCGGCGACCGGCGTGGTCTGGCTGTTGCTGGGGTGGGGGGCGGTGCCAGGAATGGTCGGCGCGCTTTTCGCTGGAATCTCATCATGTATCCTGATGACCGGGCAGCGACTGGCAAAGGACTACGTCGGCGCCGCGGCGCTGGTGCCTTACTTCCTAATCGCCATAATAGGGCTCTACATCTACCAGATGTAGGTTCAGAAGCCACAGATAGTTGCTATGTCATCGGTCGTGCCAGGGCTAGTGAGACCTATGGCAACGAATAGCACAATCAGGAAAAATATCGGTACTGCTCCCGTGCGTCGTGCCAGTGGCGGGTCCCAGCGCAAGTGCATGAAGAAAGAGGCAATGAACCACACCTTGACAAAGGCTATGGAGAAAAGGATGAACATAGTGGCGCCGAAGCTGAATTCCTGCAAGATGGCCAGGACCTCGATGACAGTGAAAAATACCAGCCAGCCGAAGACCGCCATGAAGCCGTTCGCGTAACCGGGGAATTCGTGCTCGTCGTGCGCTTCTTCCTCAACGTCCTCTTCTTCGGGCGCTTCGGTGTCAGGGTTTTCGTCGTCGCTCATGGTTCAGAACAGGTAGAGGAAGGGAAATACGAAGACCCACACGACGTCAACGTAGTGCCAGTAGAGCCCGAAGAGCTCCAGCGTGTCGTGGTACTCCGAGTTGTAGCCGCCGCGGTTGGCCTTGACAATCAAGTACGCCAGCGCGATAACGCCGACGAGGACGTGCGCCCCGTGGGTGCCGGTGGTAACGTAGAAAGTGCTCCCCTCGAGGCTGGTGTTAATCCAGAAACCATTCTCATACTTTGGCGCGATACAGTGGTGTGAGATGTCCTTTACTACGCAGTGTTCGCCCCAGAAGTGACCATTCTTCATCTCCCACCACTCGAAGCCCTTGATGACCAGGAACAGAATTCCTAGCAGGAAGGTGCACCCCAGGAAACGGGTGGTCGCCTTGTGGTCGTTCCGCTTCGCCGCATAGAGCGCCAGCACCATCGTCAGGCTGCTCAGTAGCAGTGCCATCGTGTTGATAACGCCGAAGACAAGGTGCGAGCGGATGACGTCGGCGGCCGGCACCCAGTCCTCGCCGGCGGCAGCGCGGTAGCGCAGGTAGGCACTCAGCAGCGTGCCGAAGACCATCATCTCGGTCAGCAGGAAAATCCAGGTCCCGAACTTGCGCGTTGAAAGCGTGGCGAAGGCGGGATGGTATGTCTCGATTTCCTCATTCTCCTCGGAGGTCATCGGGTAATATTCGGAGAGCCACATGATGAAGCCGGTCATCAGCACGAACAGCCCTACCAAGAAAACGAACCAGAACGAGGGATAGCCATTCACCGCCAGCGTGAGGCCGAGCATGATGCCCATCAGCCCTATTGCCGAGACCAGCGGCGAGGCGGTGCCGTGATGCTCCGCGTGCGATGCGTCGCTCATGAGTCGTCCTCCCCGTCAGCGACGTGCAGCGTCGGGATTTCGAGGAAGCTGTTAGGTGGCGGTGGCGAGGACGTAGTCCACTCCAGCGACCAGCCGCCCCACGGGTCGGCACTTGCTTTCTCGCCGTTGTTCCAGGAGCGCAGGATGTTCCATACCAGCAGCAGCTGGGCTGCGCCGAAGACGAAGGCGGAGTAGGAGACGAAGACGTTCAGCTCCGTCAGCGTCGGGTCGTAGGTGGCGTAGCGGCGCGGCATCCCCATCATCCCCAGGACGTGCATTGGGTAGAATGCTGCATGGAAGCTAATGAACGAGAGGATGAAATGCAGCGTGCCGATTTTCTCGTTCATGAAGCGGCCGGTCACCTTGGGGAACCAGTAGTAGATACCGGAGAAGAAGCCGAAAATCGTGCCGCCAATCAGCACGTAGTGGAAGTGTGCCACGATGAAATAGGTGTCGTGCAGGTGGATGTCCATCGGAATCGAGGCGACGACGATGCCGGTGATGCCTCCGATGGTGAAGGTCGCAATCGCCCCCAGCGAGAAGAGCATCGCCGCATTGGTGGTAATCGAACCCCCCATCAGCGTCGCCAGCCAGTTGAAAATCTTGACCCCGGTCGGCACCGCCACCAGCATTGTCGTCAGCATCACGATGAAGCGGAACAGCGGGTCGGTCCCGGAGGTGAACATGTGGTGGCCGTAGACGATAAACGAAATCAGCCCAATCGAGGCCATGGCATAAACCATGGATGTATAGCCGAAAATCGGGCGCCGCGCGAAAGTGGCGACCACATCGGAGATTACGCCGAAGGCGGGGAGAATCAGGATGTAGACCTCGGGGTGGCCGAAATACCAGAAGAGGTGCTGCCACAATATCGGGTCGGCGCCCGCTTCCACCGAGAAGTAGAGGGTGCCAAAGGTACGGTCGGCGTAGAGCAGGATTAGCGCTATCGTAAATACCGGGATTGAGAGCAGCAGTAGGAACACTGCTACCGTAATCGACCAGGTGAAGAGCGGCATCCGCATCAGCGTCACGCCGGGCGCGCGCATACGCATAATCATCGTCAAGAAGTTAATCGCAGTCAGCGTCGACGACGCCCCCAGCATGATTTGCCCCGCAACCCACAGGTCGGTCCCAGGCGACGAGGCGCGCTCGCCCGACGAGTAGGGGGCGTAGCCGGTCCAGCCCACGTCGCCCGCGCCGCCGGCGAAGTAGCCAGCGTAGACCACCAGCGCACCGGTCGGCAGCAGCCAGAAACTGAGCGCGTTCAATCGCGGGAAGGCGAGGTCGCGCGCGCCAATCTGCAGCGGTACCAGGTAGTTGGCGAATCCGAAGATAATCGGCATTCCGGCCATGAAGACCATGGTCGTGCCGTGCATCGTGAAAGTGGAATTGAACTGGGTGTTGGTCATGAAGTCGTTATCGGGGTCCAGCAACTGGAGTCGCATCAGCATCGCCAAGCTGCCAGCAATGAAGAAGAAGAAGAGCCCCGTCCCGATGTAGAGCAGTCCAATCCGCTTGTGGTCGGTGGTCGTCAGCCACGGTTTCAGGTAGCCCCAGAACTCGCCAAAGACGTCCTCAACCGACTGTCCCGTCGAGACCATGCGGTTCCCCACTACTACTGCGCCAAGCGTGCCAATCACGACCAAGCTGAGGTAGAACACCTTGCGCGACTCCGATATTTCCTCCGGCCCGACCACGGCATTGGCGCCCGGCACCGCGAAGGTAACGCGGTTCCACTGGTCGCTACCGTCGGTATCAGGTGCACCGTTGCCGTTCACCGAATTGCCGTAGAGCGTGAAGTCGGCGATGCGGGTGTCGTCGGCGGGTGCAGTCCAGTTAACGTTCCAGCTGCGCTGGTCGTTACCCGCCGCGGTATGGGTCATGTAACCATCAATAAGTTGCGTTGAGTCATCGGTGCTCGCCAGGCTGCCCTGCGTAGTGCTGAGGAAGAAGCCGCCCTGATTTTCGCCGTCAGTCGCGACGTCGCTCTCCATAGCAATGGTGAGCGTGTAGGTTTCGCCACCGGTGAAGTTGGCTGGCGCGTCCAGCGCCAGTGCGACGCCGGAGCTGGCGTCACCGTGGCAGTTGCAACCATTAGCCGTGACCGAGTCGCCAAGCGAGGCGGGGATTCCGTCCTTCCGCGAAGTGGCGTTCGGCACCAGCGAGGCGCCGACCAGTAGCGCCACGATGGCGAACATTAACGCCGCGTTGCGCAGCTTCATGCCGCCGGCTCCGTGATGATTATCTGGCCAAGCATCTTCGAGTGGCCGTCACCGCAGTATTCGGCACAGTAAATCGGGTAGGTGCCGGGATCGACCGTGCCGGTGTCGAACCACATCGCGGTAGTGGTGTTGGGGACAAGATCCTCCTTGAGTCCGAAGGCCGGTAGGAAGAAGGCATGGAGCACGTCTACCGACTCCATCTCGAACTTGACGCGCGTGTCGGGCGGCAATTCAACGGTGCCGTAAGTGGTGTTGCCATCGGGGAACGTGAAGGCCCACGACCACTGGCTGGCCTCCACCTCTATTGTCAGTTCGTCGCCGCGGTCGACGTCCCAGTAGTCGTCGAGCGGTCCCAGCGAGAGCCAGGTAATCCAGCAGACCAGCAGCAGCGGCCCTATGGTCCACGCAATCTCGATAGTGTGGTCAACCCGCTCGCGCGGGAAGACACCAGCCGTGGGCATGTCTGGCGGGTTGGGGTCGCCCTCCTTACGGCGATACTTGTAGATTGCATAGAGCAGCCAGCCGAACACCATAATGGTGATGAGTACCGACCAGTAGAACACCTGCTGGCTGAGGCTGAGGGGGCCATCGCTGAACGCTTCCCAGCTGGTGGGAATCGGCAGGCTCAGCAGATCTCCGACTAACGACATGGTTGGTAGTTCTGGAATAGGCTGGCGGCGCGATTTGGCCCGGGTATAAAATCTTTCAGGGAGATTGCGGCAAAGGCGATGCTTTCAGCCCACCCAGCCGATATCGGCTATAATCGCGCCGAAGAGCAGGAAGAGATATGCGTTGGAATAGCCAAAAACGGCCCACGCTGCCGGTTCCGTGGGCGTGCGCTGGAGCACCAGCGCCAGCTGCACGAAGCGGCCGCCGAGCAGCGCGGCGGCCGCGAAGTAAGGGTAGCCGAGCCCCGCCTGCCAGCCGATGGCGAGCGACGCCAGTAGCAGTGCGACGGCATAGGCCGTGATGTGGCGCCGCGTGGCCGCTTCACCTGCCGTTACTGGCAGCATCGGGACGCCCGCCTGCGCGTATTCGCCCGGGCGCGCCAGCGTCAGCGCCCAGAAGTGGGGTGGGGTCCAGAGGAATATTATGGCGACCATGCCCCACGGCAGCAGCGCCAGCGGGTCGCCCCCGGCGGCGGTCCAGCCGACCAGCGGCGAGAGCGCGCCCGCGAGGCCTCCGATGACGATGTTCTGCGGGGTGCGGCGCTTGAGCCAGACTGTGTAAACCAGCACGTAGAAGAGCGCACTGAAGGCGGCGATACCGCCGGCAAGAGGGGTCGCCAGCAGCGCCAGCAGCGCGACGCCGGAGGCGCAGACGGTGACGCCGTAGGCGAGCACCGCGCCCGGCGCTAGCTCGCCCGACGGGAGCGGGCGCCGGTCGGTGCGCGCCATCAGCGGGTCGATGTCGCGGTCGTACCACATGTTGATGGCCATCGAGCCGCCCGACGCCATCGAGCCACCGAGCAGCACGACCAGCGCAGTCTCGAGGGTCTGCGCCCACGAGCGCGGGTCGTTGCCGACCACCATCGTGCGCAGCAGTTGCCGGTCGACGAGGTCGTGCGCGAGGATGGCGGCAATCGCGGTTACCTGCAACAGCACCACCACACGCAGCTTGAGCAGGCTCAGCCAGAGCCGCAATTCAGCCACGCAGTGGCTCCGCGCAGAGTAGCCACGCCACCGCGAGATGCAGGAAGGTCACGACGCCCAGCAGCAGGTGCAGCAGCGAAAGCCAGCCCGGATAATCGGAGCCGGAGGCCATCACGAGGTAGAAACCGCCGACGAACAGGTTCAGGATGAACACCCCCAGCGCGCCGTCGACCAGCCGCGTCACGACCGAGCGGCCACCGTTGTTGCGCAGCCACTGGCCGCCCCAGAATAGCGCCGCGCCGACCCCCACCGCGAGGAAGCGGTGCAGCAGCTGCGCGACGACCCCTAACTCGAGTCCCGGCAGCAGCGTCCCTTCGCAGAGCGGCCACGCTTCCCAGCCGCCACCGCACGCGCCACGGTGGTAGCCGGTCGCCAGCCACGCGCCCACCAGCAACAGCACCAGCGCCGCCAGCGCCAGCCCGGCGATCGGGCGCGCCTGCTGCTCCGCCGTTTCCCGCGAAACGCAGAGCCGCTCCGGCAGTGCCCCCACAGCGAGCCTCGCCAACAGCGCGACGCGCGCCAACGCGGTCACGAAGGCGAGCGCCAGCAATAGGTGCAGCGCGACGCTCCACGGCGCGTTATCGAAGCCGACCGTAATCGCGCCGGCGGCCGCCTGCATCACCAGCAGCGCGGTCGCGTGCAGGTGCGCTTCGGCGGCGCCCGGCAACGCCGCGCGTCGCTGCCAGACCGCGAAATGCGACCAGAGCAGCGGCAGCGCGATGAGCCCCACCAGCAACCGGTGCAGCCATTCGCTGAATATCTGGTCGGTTGTGTAGGCGAAGTCGGGGTCGTCTAGCCAGCGCTGGTCTGCCTCGCCCGGATGGTCGGCCCACCACGCCTGCTGCTCTTCGGGCGGGACGTCGAAATGGTAGCCGCCGAAGCAGGCAGGCCAGTCGGGGCATGACTCGCCCGCGTCGGCAATCCGCACCCAACCCCCCGTCAGGATAATCACCAGCGCCAGCGCCGCCAGCACCAGTGGCAGGCGGGGGTTCCACGGAAGCATGGCGCGCGCGACTCCGCGCGCGATAAAAGCCTTCGGCGCACATGCACAAGATAGGGCATATGCGCACGTTGTTCCGTCCCAGTCACAGACACTCTTATAGCCGACCGGTGCGGGGGAGGTACATGCGTGCAATCATCGCACTCGCCGCCCTGCTCGCAGGGATGGCACTGCTCGGCTCCGCGCAGGCGGATGACTACGAAATACACATAGATGATTTCGCCTTCAACCCGAACGAGATTACTATCGTTGCCGGTGACTCGGTGACCTGGTACAACAATGACAGTGCGTCACACACCGTTGAAGGTGACGAGGGCGAGTTCAGTTCGGGGAACCTGAATCCCGGAGACGATTTCCCCCATATCTTCGATGTGGAAGGCGACTATAGTTACCACTGTGGCCACCACTCTTCGATGACCGGCATTATCCACGTCGACAAGGCAGAGGAAGAGCCAGTTGATACGGACGAAGACGGCCTCTCGGATGAGGAGGAAGGAGAGCTGGGAACCGACCCGAATGACCCGGACACTGACGGGGACGGATTTGGCGACGGGGAGGAAGTCTGGAGCGGTACCGACCCTAATGATCCTGAAGACTACCCCGATGAGCAAGGTGGTTTCGACTTTGACCCCGTATTCACCGAGCTGGGGATAGTCATGGAGACCGTCACCAACGGGGAGATGACTGCAACAGCCGAACTTGAGGGGGAGGCGGCCAATGAATTGCGCTACGGCCTCTGGTGGTTATACGAAATGATGACCGGCGGTGAGATGGACGAGGCTAATGCGACCATCAATGTGACCGTGGTGGCGGCATTCATTACCTTAATGTCTGGGGGGCAGGAGGAAATTGATTCCAGCTACCAGCTCAATGGAGTCAACGGGACGGTAGTCCCGGGAATACCCTCAGTCTCCCCGATGGACGCGCTACTCGGGTCGCTGGTCGAGAACCATAATGAAAGCATTACGATTACGATGGTGCAGGCGCTGAGCTTCAATGTCGCAGACCCCGGTGACTCGCCAACCTACTTCTTTGAGGGCGATGGCGCTGAGGATAACGAGACCATCCCGGTGGAGATTAATTATCGCTTTGTAGCACCTGACGGATGGATTTTTGCCTCCGCCGAAGTCTCCAGTGGCACGATTGATTTCGATGGCGGAATTGCTGAATTCGTGCAATCGGCTGGGGAACTGCTGCCTGATATGACCATCACGCTTGGGCAACCGGCACCGCCACCACACTATGACTGCGATGACGCGGCGACCCACTGCGTTATCATCAGCGACTACGCATTTACACCCTCGGAGCTGGCGGTCGGAGTGGGAGACAGCGTTGTGTTTGTCTGGAACGCGACAGTTGACGCGCACAACGTGGCGCAGGTTGCCGACGCGAACGCAATCACCTGGAACAACGGCTTCCGCTCTGGCGATATCGTCGGCGGCAGTGGCTACTGGATGCTTCCGACTGAAGCGACCGCTGCCGATGCGACGCTCTACTACGTCTGTGAACCGCACGCCAGCATGCCCATGCGCGGCAGTATCACTGTCGGCGACGGCGGCGAGTCAGTGGACGACGGCGGCAACGATGGTGAACCGCTCGATGACGATAGCGGGCTCCCCGGACCGGGGATCGTGCTTGCGGGCGCTGTCCTTGTCAGCGCTGCAATGCGCCGTCGCCGTTAGGCGTATTCCAAAATAGCCCCCGCACCTGCGACTCCGTGAGCGATTGCCTCTTCTGCAAGATTCGTGACGGAGAAATCCCGGGTGACATGGTCTACGAGAGTGATTCAGTGCTAGCATTCAACGATATCAATCCACAGGCACCGACGCACGTGCTCATCATCCCGCGCGAGCACATCGCGACACTCAACGACCTGAAGCTAGCGCACCGCGAGCTGGTGGGCGAAATGCAGCTCGTTGCGCAGAAGATAGCGCGCGAGCGGGGCCATGCGGAAGACGGCTACCGTACGGTCTTCAACTGCAACGCCGCGGCAGGGCAGACCGTGTTCCACATCCACCTGCACCTGCTCGGCGGGCGCGACTTCAGCTGGCCGCCAGGTTAAATAGCGGTCGTCGAAAACTCAGGCTAGCCCGCCACCCATCTCGATGACGCGTTCCCAGTGCTCATCCGAAACTGGCATTACTGATAGTCTACCGAATTTCACGAGGTGAAATTCGGCGAACGCCGACTGCGCCTTGACCTGCGCCAGCGTTACTGGTTCCTGCAACGCGGCCTTGTGCGCGACATCCACCACTGCCAGGCGATCGTCCTTTTCGACCCCGCAGTCACAGCCTGCCTGCCAGTGCGGGTAGGACTCACTCTCGACAGTGACTATCCCGCGCACGCAGCGATCACTGCCAGTATGGTAGAAGAACGCCTCATCACCCGGCTGGCACTGCCGCAGGAACTTTAGCGCCCAGTTATTGCCTATCCCAGTCCAGCGAATGGTGCAATCATTCTCCATCTGCTCCCAGCTGTAGTTGGACGGTTCAGTCTTCAGCAGCCAGCGCGCCATTCAATCCTCATCAACCGGAGAGTATTCATCTTCTTTTTCTTCAGCCAAATCCATCGCCGCTGGGGTTGTGGCTTTCGTCGTAGTCGCTGCCATCGTCGTCGTCCTCATCATCGTCCTCAGAATCTGGTACTCTGGGCCTTTCATCCTCAGAATCTGGTATTCCATCACCATCGATGTCACCTTTACCACCTTCTTCCAGAGGTCCTTCAACTTTATCTTCACCAGAGTCTTCCGCTACGGGCGCGCCCTCGGCAACGCCCTCGTCAAAGGCGGCCTTGGATTGCCCCAGGCTCTTCGCCAGCTCGGGCAGCTTCTTCGCGCCGAAGAGCAGCAGGATGATGCCGCCGATGATGAGGGCCTCGGGAGTGCCGAACATGGCACGCCAGCCAGCGGGGGGTGATTACGGTTTCGGGCGCAAGCGCTAAACTGCGCGCAGGCTGGCCCCTCGTGGACCGCGACACGTGGACGGCCGCCGCCGGGAGCGTCCAGCGGCATACTGCGCTGCACCTGCTGCTGGCGGGCGCGCTGTTCCTCGGCGCGTTCGAGCTGGCGCCGGCGCTGCTGGCCGAGCTGCGCGACCGGCTCCTGCCGCAGGACGCGACGCTAGTCTACCTCGCCCCGGCGGAATACCTGCTGCTGCGCTTCCGGCTCGCCGGCTACGCGGCGCTCTGCGGGCTGGCGCTCACCGCCGGCATCGACGCGTGGGTCGCCTTGCGGAGTCGCCTTGCGGCGGGCAGCCCTGGCGTCGCCCGCGTCACGGCAGTGCTGCTGACGGCGCTGGCGCTCTTCGCGGCGGGCATCGCGTATGCACAGCTGCTGATGCTGCCACTGGTACTCGAATACCTGCACGGCGACGCGGCGGCCGCCGGCTTCGCCTCGACCTACTCCCTGAGCACATTTTACTCCTTCGTGCTGCTGCTCACGGTCACCTTGGGCGTCGCGTTCGAGCTGCCGCTAGCGGTGCTGCTAGTGCTGCGGCTCGAACTGGCAACCGTCGCGCAGCTGGCACACTACCGGCGGCATCTCGCCGTCGGCTTCTTCGTGCTCGCCGCCCTCATCACGCCACCCGACGTCATCTCGCAGTTCCTGCTAGCTGTGCCGCTGCTGCTACTGTTCGAGCTGTCGTTGCTTGCAGGTCGAATCTCCGGCAAGGGCTAAATCGCCCCGGCAATTGCGGGCTCCTTGTCCACGCCGATGATGAAGCAGTATTACTCCATCAAGCGCGAGCATCCCGACGCACTGCTGATGTTCCGCATGGGTGACTTCTACGAGACCTTCGGCGAAGACGCGCGCACCGTTTCACGCGAGCTGGACATCGTGCTCACCGCGCGCGACCGCAAGTCGAAGAACCCGGTACCGCTCGCCGGCATCCCCTACCACGCACTTGACAGTTACCTAGCGAAACTGATTCGCCGTGGCTACCGTGTCGCCATCTGCGACCAGCTGGAAGACCCACAGGCGGCGCGCGGACTGGTGAAGCGCGGCGTGGTCCGCGTCGTCAGCCCCGGCACCATCGTCGAAGGCGCGCTGCTCGACGCCGGCCACAATTTCCTCGCTGCCGTGCTCGAGAGCGACGGGCGCTACGGGTTGGCGCTGCTCGATATCTCGACAGGGGACTTCCGCGCGGCGCAGTTCGCCAGCCGCGGCGGCCTCGAAGCAGAACTGGTGCGGCACGCACCCGCCGAAGTGCTGGTCGCGCCGATCGCAGATGCGACCGACAGCGGTGGCGACGCTGGCCTTGCGGGCTGGCTCCGCGCGCACGGCCTCGCGGTGACGGAAGCGAAGCTGGCGGGATGGCTGCACCCGGTCGCCGCGAAGGCGCTCAAGGGGCGCTTCGGTGTGCTCGAGCTCGAGCCGCTCGCGACGACCGCCGCCGGCGCGGTACTCGAATACGCCGGCGCGACGCAGTTCTCCGAGCTGGCGCACTTGCGCCCGCCGGTGGCGCTCGCGACGCACGAGCAGATGATACTCGACGCGGTGACACTGCGCAACCTCGAAGTCGTCCGCGCGGTCGGCGACGGCGGTGTGCACAACTCGCTTTTCGGTCATATCAACGCGACCGTCACAGCGGGCGGCGGCCGCACTCTGCGCGAATGGCTGCTGCGGCCGCTCGCAACACTCAAGCCGCTCGCGGCGCGGCACGACGCGGTGGGCGAGCTCGTCGGGAAGACGCTGCCGCGACGCGAAATCCGCGACATTCTCAAGGGATTCCAGGACGTCGAGCGGCTGCTGTCGCGCGTCGGCCACGGCTCGGCCTCGCCGCGCGACCTCGCCGGGCTGGGGCAGAGCCTCGCCATCGTCGGCGAACTACAGCAGCTGTTGACAGAAGAGCCGCTCGAAGCGGCGCTGCTCGCCGCGACCGCGGGCGAGATTGACCCACACCCCGAAGTTTCGAAGCACTTGGCACAGGCGCTGGTGGAGGAACCACCACTGGTCATCCGCGACGGTGGTATCTTTCGCGTCGGCTTCTCCAGTAAACTGGACCAGCTGCGCGGACAAGCGACGCAGGGGCGCGAGTGGGTCACCGCGCTGCAGGTGCAGGAACGCAAGCGGACCGGCATCGCCAGGCTGAAGGTGGGCTACAATCGCGTCTTCGGCTACTACCTTGAAATCCCGAAAAAAGATGCGAAGAAAGTCCCCGAAAGCTACCACCGCAAGCAGACCGTTGCGACCGGCGAGCGCTACATCACCCCCGAGCTGAAGGAGCAGGAGTCGGCCATCCTGCGCGCCGACGAGCGCGCCACCGCACTGGAGGGCGAGCTATTCCGCGAGCTGCGCGAATGGGTGCTGGCGCGGCTGCCGTCGCTACAGGCGACCGCGCGCGCCGTCGGCCAGTTCGATGCGCTGGCGGCGCTGGCTGAAGTTGCCGGGACGCGCGACTACTGCCAGCCCGAAATGTCCGAAACGGGCGCGCTGCACGTCTCCGACGGCCGCCACCCCGTCATCGAGCGGCTGCGCGAAGGCGAGTACATTCCCAACTCATTGCACCTCGACGACGCGCAGCGGCAGGTGATGGTCCTCACCGGCCCCAACATGGGCGGCAAATCCACCTACATGCGCCAGACAGCGCTCATCTGCCTGCTGGCGCAGGCCGGCTCGTGGGTCCCCGCTGCGTCGGCGCGGCTGCCACTGGTCGACCGCATCTTCACCCGCGTTGGCGCGCACGACGACCTAGTCCACGGCCACTCAACCTTCATGGTCGAGATGCTTGAGCTCGCCAACATCCTGCAGAACGCGACGCCACGCTCATTGGTGCTGCTCGACGAAATCGGCCGCGGCACCTCGACCTACGACGGGCTGGCGATTGCGTGGGCCGTTGCTGAGCAGCTCCACGCCGGCAAGGGCGTCAAGACCATGTTCGCGACGCACTACCACCAGTTGACCGACCTGGCACGGCTGCTCGACCGCGCCTTCAACTCGCACATGCAGGCGCGTGAGGAAGGTAACGAACTGCTGCTGCTCTACCGCGTGGCGGAGGGACCAGCCGACGCATCGTTCGGCGTCCACGTCGCGCAGATGGCGGGCGTCCCCGACGCCGTGACGGCACGCGCCCGCGAAGTGCTCGGCAAGCTGGAGCAGGACGCCACCGTCGAGGTCTCGACCGCGGGCGGCCCGGTGCAGGCGGTCTTCGATCTGGCACAGGCAGCTGCTGCCGAACAGAAAGCGGACCCGCTGCGCGACGAAATCCGCAAGCTGGATCTGATGAATATGACGCCGTTGCAGGCACTCGAGAAGCTGCACGACCTACAGCAGGAATTGCTCTAGGCGATGTCGAGCAGGAAGCTGCGCTGCTTCTCGTTGCCCGCCACGTCGAACGCGGTGATGCGCACGGTGTAGCTGCCGGTATCGAGCCCTTCATCTAGCAGGAAATACCAGCCGTAGCTCGCTTCGACGTCCCATGCATTGCCGGCCGGCAACAGCTGCAGCCGTCCATACGCCGCGCCGTCTAGCACCAGCCCCGCCCCATCCTTCTGCAGCGCCAGCCGCGCTTCCGTGACTTCACGGTTGTCGCGCAGGTCGACGACGAAGAGCAGCGTAGCGTCGGCGTCGGGGACGACGGTCGTGTTCCAGCCGTCGTCGTCCTCGATGTAGAAGTCGAGCCCGCCGACGCGCGGCGGGGCGATGTCACTGAAGGGGGGATTCGAGAGCAGGATGAAGACCCCCAGCCAGGCGAAGAGCGCCGTCAGGATTGGTCCGGCCCAGCTCTTGCGCTCGAAGCTGCTAGTGTCGATAATCAGCGGCAGGATTTTGATAATAGCGAAACAGGCAGCGAAGCCGAAGAGCAGGCCGTAGCGCGCCTGCCCCGTCGCGAGCGAGAGCTGCCAGCTCATGAGCCCGACGAGCAGCGCCCAGGCGACGCCAATGAGCCCAGCCTTCGAGTCGCGCACCTCCTTCTCGAGCCACTCAGTACGGTCGAATTCGGGGAACACGAACGACGGCTCCGCCTTCTCGCCCTTCTTCTTCTTGGCCATAAGCGTCGCGCGCAGCGCAGCAGCCTACAAATAAAGCCCCCCGCTCGCGCGGCACCTGTGGCCAGCGTTCCCGATTTCAAGCAGCTCTCCGACAGCGTGCGCGCGCTCGACCGCAGCCGCGTCGAGCCGTTCCTGCAAGCGCACTGGCGGCTGCTGACGTTCCTGCTGCTGCTGCTACTGCTGGGCGGCTTCTCGCCCTCGTCGGGCTACACGCGCTTCGCGCTGCTGGTCGCTGTGTGGGTGAGCGGGCTGCGCTGGGCGCAGAACCGGGGGCAGCTCGAGCCGCTCGGCCTCGACCTCATCTGGGGCCGCTCGTTCCTGATGTGGCGCACCGGGCGCGGCAAGCTCTTCATCGAGCGCATGGCACAGTATCCCACCGTCTGGCGCCGCTTCGGCGACGTGGGACTGGTGATGGTCTTCGGAACGATGGTGACGATGCTGTCGCTGCTGGTGTGGCAGGCGTTCCTCGTCTTCCATATTCCCAAGTCGGCCGCAGTCTCCCCCAAACTGATGCTGGGGCTGCCCGGCCTCAACCCAGTCATTCCGCTCTGGTACGGGATTGCCGCGCTCGCGATTGCGATTGTCGTGCATGAATTCTGCCACGGCATTCTCGCGCGCGTCGCCAACGTGCGGCTGAAGGCGCTCGGCCTGCTCTTCTTCGCCGCGCCGATCGGCGCCTTCGTCGAGCCTGACGAAGAAGAGATGGTCGCGATGCGGCGGATTGACCGCATGCGGCTCTACGCGGCGGGGCCTGCGTCGAACATCACGCTCGCGTTCCTCTTCGCGCTGCTCTTCTCGTGGGGCATGGTCGCCGCTCTCGAACCGGCGCACGATGGCGCGCTGACGGCGTCGGTCGTCGCCGACTACGCCGGCGCCGAAGCGGGCCTCGAGCCGTGGATGCTCCTCACCTCCGTAAACGGCACCGACATCGAGAGCGCCGCTAACTTCGGCGCGGCGCTGAACCTGACCTGGGCGGGGCAGAACGTGACCGTGCAGGCGCTCGACAAGGGGCAGTCGCGCAACTTCGACGTTACGCTTGACGACAAGGGGAGCTACTACCTGCAGTATTACCCCGATTACTACGAATCGTGGATGTCGGGCAAGGGCTTCCTCGGCGTCGCGGTGACCGACCAGTCGGTCGTCACCGAAGGGCTGGCGCATCCGGCGCAGGACGGCTGGAGCCTGCTGCGTTACATCACGCTGCCATTCCTGAAGCTGCAGCCGTTCCCCGAGCACTTCACCGCGCTCTTCGAGCCGACGGGGCTGCCGGGGCTGCTGCCCGACGGGCTGTTCTGGATGACGGCCAACCTGTTCTACTGGATTTTCTGGCTCAACCTGATGGTCGGCATGACCAACGCGCTGCCGGCGGTCCCGCTTGATGGCGGCTTCATCTTCGGCGACTCGGTCGCCGCCATGCTCGACCGGCTCAAGCGGCCATCGCTCTCGGCGGAGCGCAAGGAGCAAATCACTGACCGGCTTGTCTCGCTGCTCGCCATCCTGGTTATCTCGCTGGTCGTCTGGCAAATGGTCGGTCCACGGCTGGTCGGGACCGAAGTGGCGTTCCTGCAGGCGCGGTTTGACGTGAGCAGTGACGAGGGGTGGAACGGCGACAGCTTCGATTTCGACGCGTCGCTCTCGGTCGGCGGCTTCGTCGAGTGGGAGTGGGATTTCGGCGACGGCACCAACCTCAGCGGCGAGCAAGTCTCGCACGCGTGGGACGCCGGTGGAGCCTACTACGTCGTGCTGACCGCGAAGGACGCAGATGGCCGGCAGAGCCGCGCCTACCAACCGGTGGTCATCGACCAGCGCGCACAGGCGAGCGGCGATGTTGATATGCTCGACAGCGCGACCGAGACAATCGCCGCCAGACCCTACATCGGCGAGGTCCGCACCGTGATTACCGTGAGCGGCGAGACCCCGCTCCTTTCGACCGACGTCACCGTCACGCTCACTTCGCCTTCCGGGGAGACGCAGCAACAGACCGTCACGGTTTCCCAGCAGTCAACGGTTGAGTGGCCATGGACTGCCGGCGGCGAGGTGGGTGACTGGAGGGTCGACCTCGAATCGGAGGATTTCGAGTTTAGCTACGAAGTGGCGTGGGAGCTGGATTACCGCCTTGCGGCCTGATTAATCGCACTCATCGCGCTCATAACTAATATTAAGCCCCCCCCGAGCCCTGCCGAGGCAGGATGAGCGAAGATCCGATTCCGCTGAAAGCCATCCACCACGTCGAGTTGTGGGTCGGCAACGCCAAGCAGGCCGCCTACTACTACCGCCACGCCTTCGGCTTCTCGCAGGTCGCCTATTCAGGGTTGGAAACGGGCATGCGCGACCGCGCCAGCTACGTGCTGGGGCAGGGGCGCATCCGGCTGGTGCTCTCGACCCCGCTCGGCGGCGACAACGGCATGACTGCCCACCAAGCGCGGCATGGCGACGGCGCGCGCGACGTCGCATTCCACGTCGATGACGCCAACGCCTGTTTTGCAGCAGCGGTCGAGCGCGGTGCAAAAGTGGCGAGCGAGCCGCGAACGCTCAAGGACGAAAACGGGTCGGTACGGCACGCCGCGATTCACACTTACGGCGACACGCTGCACTCGTTCATTTCGCACGACGACTACGACGGCCCCTTCCTGCCGGGCTACCGCGCCGCGGAGATTGCGGGCGAGTCGGTGGGATTGCGGTTCGTCGACCACATCGTCGGCAACGTCGAGCTGGGGAAGATGGACGAGTGGGCTGGTTTCTACGCCAGGGTGCTCGGCTTCAGCCAGCTGATGCACTTCAGCGACGATGACATCTCGACCGAATACAGCGCGCTGATGTCGAAGGTGATGGAGTCGGACAACGGCCGCATCAAGTTCCCCATCAACGAGCCGGCCGAGGGGCGGCGCAAGTCGCAGATCGAGGAATACCTTGACTTTTACGACGGCCCCGGCGTCCAGCACATCGCGCTGCTCACCGATGATATCATCAAGGCCATCGACAAACTGCGCGCCAACGGCGTCGAGTTCCTGCGCGTGCCCGACGATTACTACGACACGCTGCAGCAACGTGTCGGCGCGATTGACGAGGACATGGAGGAAATCCGGCGGCTGCACATTCTCGTCGACCGCGACGAGGAGGGCTATTTGCTGCAACTTTTCACCAAGCCGGTTGAGGACCGGCCGACGCTCTTCTACGAAATTATCCAGCGCAAGGGGTCGCGCGGTTTCGGGCAGGGCAACTTCAAGGCGCTGTTCGAGGCCATCGAGCAGGAGCAGGCCGAACGCGGGAATCTCTGATGCACCGCTACCACCGGCTAGGTGAGCTGCCGAAGAAGCGGCATATGGCGTTGCGCAAGCCGGAGGGCGGCATCTATTACGAGGAGCTGAAGGGTAACAAGGGATTCGTCGGACCATCGGCGCTGCTCTACCATATCCACCGACCTACGGCGGTGGTCGGGACCAAATTGCTGCGCGAGGTGAAGCTGGAGGAGGACCCCGACCAGCGGCTGCGCATGCGCCACTTCTTTTCCGGCCAGCTGAAGCGCGGCGGAAGCCCGGTACTCGACCGCACAGCGATTATGTTCAACAACGACGTCACGCTCTGGATGGCGTTCCCCGACGCGGAAGACGAGTTCTACTACCGCAATGCGCAAGCCGACGAAATTGTCTACGTCAGCGACGGGAGCGGGACGCTCGAGACCGCCTTCGGGGAGCTACCATATTCGCAGGGCGACTATCTCGTCATCCCGCGCGGAATCCTGCACCGCTACCGCTTCGGCAAGGGCGAACAGCGCTTCTTCATCACTGAATCGAAGGGGGAAGTGCGCACGCCGAAGCGCTACCGTAACGAATACGGTCAGCTCATCGAGCGCTCGCCCTTCAGCGAGCGCGACTGGCGCGTGCCCGAAAACCTGCGGACGGTCGATCAGCAGGAGCCGACTGCCATCATCGTCAAGCAGCGCGACCTGCTGACCGAGGTTACGCTGGCGCACCACCCTTGCGACGTTGTCGGCTGGGACGGCTACTACTATCCCTACGCCTTCAGCATCCACGACTTCGAGCCGATTGTCGGCCGCTACCACGAGCCGCCGCCGGTGCACCAGACCTTCCAGGGCGATAATTTTATTCTGTGCAGCTTCTGCCCACGCCCCTACGACTTCGGCGAGGACGCCATCCCGGCGCCCTACAACCACGCCAACGTCATGTCCGACGAGGTCATCTACTATGCCAGCCCGAAATTCATGTCGCGCAAGGGCATCGAATACGGCTCAATCACGCTCCACCCCGACGGCATTACCCACGGCCCACACCCCGGCCGCTACGAGGCGAGTATCGGCGCCGAGGCGACGGATGAACTGGCGGTGATGGTCGATACCTACTACCCACTCAAGGTCGCAAAGCCAGCGCTCGAAATCGAGGACGGCGACTACGGCCGCTCCTGGCTCGGCGAAGGCTTCGAGGACGCGCTCGGAACCTGAAGCGAGCGCAGCCGTTTACATGGTGCCCGCTGAATCCCGCCCAGAGCCATGAGTCCCACCGATACGCTGCCGCCGTTCCTGTACGGCACCGCCTGGAAAGAGGAACGCACCGGCCCGCTGGTCGAACTGGCGCTGCGGCAGGGGTTCCGTGGCATCGACACCGCCAACCAGCGTAAACACTACAACGAGGCGGCGGTGGGCGAGGCGTTGGCGCGCGAGATTGCCGCCGGCACGGTCGCCCGCGAGGAACTGTTCCTGCAGACCAAGTTCACCCAGCGGCCGGGGCAGGACCAACGGCTGCCCTACGACCCGGCGGCGCCGGTCGGCAAGCAGGTGCGACAGTCGTTCGCCAGCTCGCTTGAGCACCTGCGCACCAGTTACCTTGATTCATACCTGCTGCACGGCCCCAGCCAACGGTCTGGCCTCGCGGAGCAGGACTGGGAAGCGTGGACGGCGATGGAGGCGCTGCACGCCGAAGGCAACGCGCGGGCGCTGGGGGTGAGCAACTTCAGCCACGAACAACTGGAGCTGCTGCTCGACCGCACCACCGTCAGGCCAGCCTTCGTCCAGAACCGCTGCTTCGCCGCCATCGGCTGGGACTGGCAGGTGCGGCAACTCTGCCAGGGGCACGGCATCGCCTACCAGGGCTTCAGCCTGCTGACCGCCAACCGCGAAATCTGGCTGGGGCAGCGCGTCGCCGAAGTCGGCGACGCGCATTCGCTGACGCCGGCGCAGGTCATCTTCTGCCTGGCGCTGGAGCTGGGAATGCTGCCGCTGACCGGCACGAGCGACGCGGCGCACATGGCCGATGCCTTGGCGTGCCGGACGGGGGTGCTAGCCGCCGCCGAGGTCGCGGAACTGGAGGCGATTGCCCTGCGGCAGGGGTAATAATGGGGCAGCACTGCCACAGCGTGCGATTCCTGATACTGTTGATAGCGCTGGCGCTGTTCAGCCCACTGGCTGCCGCCGATGAAGATAACGAAGGCGAAAAGGATGAGGAAGACGAACGCGACGACGATGAAGGCGATGACGCCGGCGAAGGCCTGGGGGAAGTCGCCGCCTGGCTGCTGGGCGCCGGCTTCATCTACGTCGCCGTGCGGCAGCGACTGGTGCGCGACCAGCTCTTCATGGCAGGGCTTGAACGCAAGCGCTACGGGGCGCTGCTGAAGCTGGCGCTCAACGGACACATGCTGCTGATGCTGGGCGCCACCGCGCTGGCGGGCTACCACGGCTGGCTGATGGCACAGTCGGAAGGCTGGCTGGAAGGCGATTCGCTCAGCGGGCTGCTGGCGCTGGCGATGATGGCCTATCTCTCGGTCGCCGGAGTCCTGCTCTGGCGCCGGCTGCCGGCCGACTGGGTCAGCCGCTCACTACGCAAGCAGGCGCGGCTGGCGCACGTCCAGCGCTGGGTGACGGTGCTGCTGCTGGTCGCGCTGGCACTACACCTAGGCTAATGGAGGAATAGATGGACGACCAGACAATCATCTTCCTGCTGGCGGCAATCATGTTCGCCGGCGCGCTAGCGTTCGGCTACATCCCACTCGGCTTCCGCTTTTCCCACGCGCGGCTGGAGCAGTTCATGGCGCTCGGCGCGGGGGTGTTGGTCGGCTCCGCCTTCCTAGTTATCATCCCCGAAGGGCTGGAGCTGACGCTCGGCACGGCAGTCGGAATCGCGCCGATGTTCCTCGGCGGCGCCATCCTGGCCGGCTTCACTCTGATGCTACTGCTCGAGTTCTTCGGGCTGCCGCACGCGGTCCACCACGAGGAGGACCGTGAGCTGTTGAGCCTCTCGGCGACCATCGGGCTGGTCATCCACGCCTCAGTAGACGGGCTGGCGCTGGGCGCGTCGGTCACCAGCAGCACCGAGACGGGGCTGATTGTCTTCGCCGCCATCATGCTCCACAAGGGGCCGACTGCCTTCGGGCTGGCGTCGTTCCTAGCGCACATCGAGACCGGGCAGGCGCGGTCACGGTTCTACCTGCTGCTCTTCGCGCTGACGTCGCCACTAGTGGCTATCCTGGCGTTCTACACGCTGCGCGACAGCGCGCTGGCGAGCGACGCCAACGTGGGTCTGGCACTGCTCTTCTCGGCCGGCACGTTCCTCTACGTCGCAACCGTCGACGTGCTGCCCGAAGTGCACAGCCACGACCACGAAGGCGAGTCGCCAACCAGCTTCGTCATCCTGGGAATGCTGCTGGTGTTGCTGGTGGCGCTGCTCGGGCCCGGTGCCTGACGCTGCGCCTGCCCCGCGCCTGAAAGCCTAATACCGCCCGCCTGAAGTCGGCGAAGATGCAACCCGCACGCGCGCTGCTGGCCGGGATGGTGGACTACGCCGGACTCTTCCCGCCGGCGCAGCTCCCACTGGACGATGCGGTGCGCGAATACGCTGCGCACCTCGGCGATGCGGAAGCATGGATGCTGGGACGCTTCATCATCCTGGCACAACAGCTGGACGAGCTAGAATCCCACCTCAAGGCATTCCCGGAAACGCTGCGAATCGCCGCGCTGGGGAAGGGCGGTCACTCCGAACACGAATATTTAAAGAATCTTGACGCCGACCTCGCCGCTATCGAAAGCTTTCGCGCTGCGCACAGCGACGCGGTCGCGGTCGAGAGTTTCGAAGCGCGGCTACCGCCGCTGCCGGTCTCCGACGCGTTCGTCGCGACGGTCGCCGAGCGGCTGCGCGGGGCGGAGCTGGCACAGTTCCACGAGTTCGCGGTCGATGATCATCTCAAAGCGACGCTGGCGGCGCTCGCGGCCGCGAGCGCTGGGGCGAAGCTTCGTTGCGGCGGCGTAAGCGCTGACGCGTTCCCGGCACCCGAGCAGGTCGCGCGCTTCATCGTTGCCGCGCGCGACGCCGGAGTGCCGGCCAAATTCACCGCCGGGCTGCACCATCCGGTGCGGTTTTACGATGAAGGCATCGGAACCGAGATGCACGGCTTCCTGAACCTCTACATCGGCGGGATGCTGGCGCACACCTCCGGCCTCAACTGGCAGGAACTGGCGGGCGTCATCGCCGACCAGTCACCCGATGCATTCGCGCTGACCGGTGTTGGCGTCGAGTGGCGCGGACGACTGGTGCGCGCCGAAGATGTGGCGCGGCTGCGCGAAAACGCGCTGCTGGGACAAGGGAGTTGCTCTTTTGCCGAGCCGGCGGCTGACCTGCACGACATGGGGTGGCTCTGATGGCTGGCGACGCGAATGACCCGAAGCTGCGGTCGTGGGTCGAAGTCGCCGCGAACTCGCATTTTCCAATCCAGAATCTGCCGTTCGGGGTCGGTTGCCCACGCGCCGGGGGGGAGCTGCGCGTCTGCTCCACCATCGGCGATTTCGTGCTCGATCTGGCGGTGCTCGACGAAGCCGGCGCCTTCGATGAGACGCCGGTCGCCGGCACCGAAGCGTTCCACGAACCGACGCTGAACGCCTTCATGGCACTCGGCCGCGAAGCATGGTCAGCCACCCGCCAAGCGCTGAGCCAGCTGCTGCGCGACGACTGCGGCGAGCTGCGCGACGACACGGAACTGCGCGAGCGGGCGCTGCTGCCAGCCGACGCGGTCGAGCTGCAGCTGCCGGTCGACATCGGCGATTACACCGACTTCTACTCGTCGCGTGAACACGCCACCAACGTCGGGACCATGTTCCGCGGCGCCGAGAATGCGCTGATGCCAAACTGGCTGCACCTGCCTGTGGGCTACCACGGTCGCTCGTCGTCGATTGTCGTCAGCGGCGCCCCGGTACGGCGACCGCAGGGACAGACGCGCCCCGACGACGCGCAGCCACCGGTCTTCGGCGCCAGCCGCATGGTTGACTTCGAGCTCGAGATGGGATTCTTCATCGGCCCCGGCAACGCATCGGGCGACGCAGTCCCCGTCGGGGAAGCCGAATCGCACATCTTCGGGATGGTGCTAGTCAACGACTGGTCGGCGCGTGACATCCAGAAGTGGGAATACCAGCCGCTCGGCCCGTTCCTCGCGAAGAATTTTGCCACCACCATCTCGCCCTGGGTCGTGACGCTCGACGCGCTGGAGCCGTTCCGCTGCGCCGGCCCCACGCAGGAGCCGGCGCCGCTGGAGAACCTGCGCGGCGGTGGCGATGGCGCCTTCAACATCGCGCTCGAAGTCTGGCTCGCACCTGACGGCGGCGATGCAACGCGGCTCTGCCAGAGCAATTGCCGCTACCTCTACTGGTCGATGGCACAGCAGCTGGCGCACCACGCCTCGGGCGGCTGCAACCTGCGCACCGGCGACCTGCTCGCCTCCGGCACCATTTCGGGACCGACCGACGACAGCCGCGGCTCAATGCTCGAGCTGGCATGGCGCGGCGAGCAGCCGCTGACCCTCGACTCGGGCGAACAGCGCGGCTCGATTCAGGACGGCGACACCGTCACGCTGACTGGCTGGTGCCAGGGCGACGGCTTCCGCGTCGGCTTCGGCGAATGCAGCGGAAAGCTGCTGCCGGCGCACTGACCCCTCGCGCGCACGACGCGTTCGAGATAGCGCTTATATAAACCAGCGAGTGGCGCCCCCTCCGTCCTTCGTTCCGAAGGGCATCCAGGGACTCAACATGGCTCGAAGCACGCGCAGGCGCCGTGATGGCATACGCAGTCGCCCGCTACAGCGACCCAGCGCAGCTGCCGCCATTGCTCCTGCTACCCCGCAAAAGCGACAGGCCGAGTCGACACCAGTCCACTGGCCCAGCCTACTGGCAGTGCTCGGGATTTTCCTGCTGGCGCTGACGATTCGCTCGGCCTGGACGCTGGATGCCGCGACCGAGGATGGGTTCAAGCTCACCGGCGGGAGCGACCCCTACTACCACAAGCGGGTCGTTGACTACGTCATGGAAAATGGCGAACACCTCGTCCGCGACGAGATGCTCAACTACCCCTACGGCGCCAACAACAACCGGCCGCCGCTCTTCGACTGGTCAATTGCGATTGCAGGGCTGGTGCTGGCGCCCTTCTTCGGCGACGCCGCTGAATCAACTTGGTGGGCGATGGAAGTACTGCCAGCGGTCTACGGCGCGCTGATTGTCTTCCCCGTCTACGCCATCGGCCGCGCGCAGTTCGGCCGCGAAGCGGGATTGCTCGGGGCGCTCTTCATCGCGGTCAATTCCGGCCATATTTCCCACTCGACCATCTCGCTGGCGGACCACGATTCGTACGTGATTTTCTTCGGGACTTGTGCCTTCTTCTTCTTCATGCGCGCCCTCACAGAAGGGAGCGACGCGCGCTGGGTCGCCGACTGGCGCTCCGCCGAGAGCATCAAGCGCGGCTTCGCCGACTTCCTGCAGAGCGAGCGGCTGGCGCTCGGCTACGCGGGACTGGCGGGGATGACACTAGTGCTGGTCGCGCTGAGCTGGAAAGGGTTCCCCTACCTGATGGTGATTCTGGTCATCTACCTGGTTTCCCAGATGGTTATCAACCAGTTCCGGCGCGTCGACAGCCTGACGACCGCGATGCTCGGAATAGTTGCGCTTTCGCTGCCGATTCTGCTCGCGCTCCCCTACTACTGGAGCATGGGCTTCATCAGCCCCTGGTGGGACGCACCCGCCTACATCCTGCTCGCCTTCATCGGCGCCTCGGTGCTGCTGGTGCCGACGCGCGACATGCCGTGGCTGCTGGTGCTGGGCGGCACCGTAACGGTCGCCACACTGGGCTACCTGCTGCTCACCTACGTTTTCACTGACCTCGGCTTCCTGCTCTTCAGCGGACAGGGTTACTTCGTGCGGACCAAGCTGTTCGACACTATTGCCGAGGCGCAGCCGCCGACGTTCGCGAACTTCGTTTTCTCCTTCGGCCTCGTCTCGGTCTGGTTCGGCTTCTTCGGGCTTATCTGGATGGCGTGGCAGCTTTTCGCCAACCGGCTCTGGAAGAAGGACTACCTCCTCATCCTCATCTGGGCGGCCGTCGCGCTCTACATGGCGCAGTCGGCAATTCGCTTCATCTTTAACGCTACGCCGGTCATGGCGCTGCTCTCGGGCTGGGTCACCTGGCTGCTGATTGAGCGCGCCGGCTTCGGCGACGTCCTGGATGCGTGGCGCCACTACTGGGGCCGCCACGGACCGACTATCCTGTTCCTCGCGCTCGGGTCACTGCTGGTCGGCTTCCTGACTTTCTTCACGGTCGGCCCGCTGGTCGGCTTCCTCGTCGGAATCCTGCTGCTGGCACTGATGCTCTCCATCGGCCACATGGCAGCGGGCGAGGACCAGTACAGCCTGCGCGACCGGCTGGGCGGATTGCGCCGCGCCTTCGAAATCAAGCGACCCACCGTCGCGTTTGTCGTGGTGGGGCTGCTGCTACTGCCCAACGCCTTCTACGGCTACGATGCCGCGGTCCCCTACGATGACAAGAAGGACCACGACACCGGCGTCTACGATTTCTTACGCTACTCGCTGCTGCGGCCGGAGGAATACCAGTATGACCAACGCAACAACATCTCGCTCTACCCCGACGGCGTCAGCGGCATGTACAACCGCACGGGAGTATGTAATCTAGCCGCGTATACTACTAAAACGGATTGTGAATTCAATAGTGGACGTTGGTCTGCCAGCCCGATCTGGTATATGGGCATCACCGGCCCCTCGTTCCCTGCCAGCTACTGGATAGACGGGCTGGAATGGCTGGCGGAGCAGGATACCGAGTTGCCGCTCGTGGTGGGATTACGGTTTCTGGGCCATCGACATCGGCGAGCATCCGACCGTGGCCGACAACTTCCAGTTCGGCTACCAAATGGCAGGCAACTTCATCACCGCGCAGTCGGAGGAGGATGCGCTGGCGCTACTGCTCTACCGGCTGGTCGAGCCCGAAGTGGACCGCGAGAGCGACCGCTTCCCGCCCGCGATTCGCGAAATCATGCTCACCTACTACTCTGAGGATAACGTCACGGCGCTCGAGCAGATTATCGCCAACCCCGGCGAGCAGGTGCCGGAGGGCGAGGACATCAACAAGCGCAACGCGGCGATTCGCGCCGGGCGGCCCGTCCTGGCGTCCGTCTCCCTCACTGAGCTGGCGGACGCAATCTACGATGTCGAGCAGGCAACCGGCCACTCGATTCGCTACTTCGGCGCCGACACACGCCTCATGCCCTACTCGGCCGAAAACTCCGGTATCCTCTACGCACCGGTGACGTTGGCGGACTATAAACTGAACGACTTCGTCGCGGCGAGCCTAGGGCTCTCTAACGGCCAGACCGTGACCTACGAGGAGGCGGACGAGCTGCTGCGGAACGACCCCAGCCTCACCGTCACTTCGCAGACGCTGGACTACAAACAGCGCTTCCTGAACAGCATGTTCTACCGCGCCTTCATCGGCTGGTCCGGGCCTGATATCGGCCGCGAGGCGACCGACGGCATCCCCGGCATCAGCGGCGAAATCGGCGCCGACACCAACCTGCCACCGCTCCCCGGCTGGGGACTGAAGCACTTCAAGCTGGCGTACGCTAACAGCGGCCTGCGCATCCTGAAATACTACGACGGCGCGACCATCAACGGCGTCGTGCAGACCGAGGAGGGGGCACCAATCCCCAACGCGACCGTCACGCTCCTCGACGAGGGCGGCACGCCGCACGACTCGGTCGTCACCGATGCACTGGGGCGCTACAGCGTCATCGCGACGGCCGGCAACCACACACTGACAGTCTCAATGGGCGAGTTCGGCTCCGATATCGAGCGGCTGCGCCTCACCTCCAATAACATCCTCGCCAGCGAGGTGGGTATCCTGATTTCGGAGGCGCAGGCGACTCGCGCCACGCAATCGGAAATCCGCATCGACATAGAGGTCGAGGCGGCCAGCCTCAGCGGCGAACTATACTGGGACGCCGGCGAACGCGAACCGATTGCCAGGATTCCAGTTACAGCAACCCAGACCGCGACGGGGCGCGAGTTCAGCGTCGAGAGCGGTGCCGACGGCAGCTTCGCCTTCGACGCTATCGCGCCGGGCGAATATCGCGTCACGGCCGACCTGAACGGACACGAGCTGGAGCTGGCGAACTACGAAGGCGTTGCCGGCCTGCTGGCAGACCAGTCGCTGGAGATTGACGGCGCAGTCGCCCCCGCCAGCGTGCTGGGGCTGATTGGCCCCGGCATCGGCTACATTCCCGGAATGGTCTCCTTTACGCTCGAGGACCACACCAACGGCACGCTGATGCAGCGCGAGGCGCTGACCGGCTTCCGCTTCGACAACCTGCTGCCGGGCAACTACACCCTGCGGCTCGACAACGACAACAAGTTCAGCGAGTGGGACAACAACACTGTCGCCTTCACCCTCGCCGCAGGCAAGGAGAGTCACCACAACACCACCCTCACCGAGGGCACGCGCGTCAGCGGCGTCCTCAGCTGGCAGGGAGAACCGGTCGCCGACGAACATCTCTCAATCACCCACGTTGGCGGCCGGCACGCGACCGAAGTCACCAGCGACGCCAGCGGCTACTTCACAACCATCCTCCCCGCGGGAACCTACGACCTCTACGCGCTCCACTCCGACGCCAACGCGGCGTGGCTGGCGCGGATTGACAGCGAGGCGCCGGGCGGCCTGCTCGACGCGGCGATGCAGCCAGCAGGCCGTATTACCGGCCTGCTCTTCGACGACCGTGACGGCGACGGAGAGTTCGAGGAGACGCAGGATGAAACCGTGGTGCGCGACGCCGAACTGCGCTTCGAATCGGTCAACGGCCGCGTCTCCGTCCGCAGCGACAATCACGGCGAATACGACGTGGTGCTGCCGCCGGGCGACTACACTGCCTACGCCAACTACATCGACATGGACGACAAGCTGGCGGGCCTCAAGCGCATGCAACTCGACTACGGGACCCTGCAGAGCGACCTGCCGATGTCGCCCGGGCACGACCTGTTCGTCATCCTCATCGAGGAACACCTCGGCATGGAAATGTCGATTTCGGGGCTCTTCACGCTCGACACCACCGCCGGGACAGTCTACACCTGGGGTGACGAGATAGCCACGATGGTTGCGCTGCCGTCCGGCAGCTACCAGCCCGCCATACTGCGCGGCGGCTACGAACCGCTGCCGCCCAACGACAAGTACGACCACTTCGCGATGGGCGAGCTCCAGTTCCAGCTGGTGCGCACACCAGTTACAGTCACGGGAACGGTCGTTTACGACGGCGTGCCGGTGCCCGGCGCGCAGCTCTCGTTCAGCCCGGCCGACCGCATCGGCGACTATTTCCTCAACTTTACCGCGGATGAGGAGGGTGGCTTCTCGGTCGAGCTCCCGCCGCACGAATACGTCTACAGCTTCACGTCCGATCTGGCGGGCCAGCGCTACTTCGCGCAGGGGTCGCTCACGCTGCCGCTCGCCGGTGCGCCGGTCAGCCTCGGTGAGGTCGCGACCCACCTGCTGCTGGAAGTGGGCGGCGGCGCGCTACATCAGGGCGCGCTGAAGGAGGGCGAAGTGCTCTTCACCAGCACCAGCGCACCGTACGACGTAACGCGCCTCTTCGCGACCCGCTTCAGCGGCTATCACGGCTGGCTGCCGCCCGGAGAATACTGGGTCACCTTCGAGGGCGCGAGCGGCGGCTCGCATTACAGCCACCTCTCGACGCTCGACCTGTCGGCACCGGCGCTGCTACACGACCTGCCGCTGGCGCAGGGGCACTTCATCAACGGCGCGCTGATTTCAGAGCCGACCGGCGAACTGGTCGACGAAGACGTGATGCTGATGTTCATTTCCGAGCTGGGGGCTGCTATTGCCCGCAGCAACGGCCTCGACGGCGACTACGGGCCGTTTGACCTGCAGCCGGGCAGCTACCAGCTCGAAATCACCCTGCCAGGCTTCCAGTCCTACAGCGCGCCGGTCGAGGTTACCGGCAGCTCCTACTTCAACGTCGACATGATTCCCGAAACACTGTCGCTGACGCTCAACCTGACCTACCGCGACGCCGACGGAGTGCTGCAGCCCCTCGCCGGAGTCGCGGCGACCTTCAGCCGTGAGGGCTGGTCGCAAACGTGGACCAGTGACACCAACGGCACCATCCAGCTGCCGGAGATGGTTCCGGCACGCTACGACGTCAGCGTCGACGACTACCTCGACGACGGTGCCGACCAGTTCTACCTCGAGCGCACACTGCGGCTGCGCCCCGGCGACGGTCACCAGTTCTTCGACTACCCCGCGACTTGGAAGGCGCGCTTCCAGGGCAGCGTCTTCTACGACCGCAATTTCGACGGAACCCCGGACGGCGACGAGCTGCTGACGGGCGCGACGGTCGAAATCCGGCTGAGCACCGGCGAGTCTGTGCTGGAATCGCTGGAGACCGACGGCAGCGGCAGTTTCCTGATTTACCTCAAGCCGGACAACTACCTGCTGCGCGCCTTCTCCGGGAGCGGTACCGCCTACACACTGATTGAATCACTGGACTTCAACGGCTCGCGCGACTACAACCTGTCGCTAGAGCGCGGAGTCGAATACGAATGGCACTTCGTCGCCAGCGACGACGGCAGCCCGGTATTCTTCGACGACGTGCGCTTCCGCGCCGGCGACGAGCTACTGCTGCACCTCGAGCCCACGGACGAGACGGTCACCACCATCCTGCCGCCGGGTGCATACAACCTCACGGCACTGCTGGAAGTCCTCGACGGCTCGCCAGACCGCATCTTCGTGCTAGACGAGGCTATCGCGCTGGCGCTGGCCGACGACGGCAGCGCGACCACGCTTGAACTGGAGCGGCAGCTGCTGCGGGGCGCCGATGTCGCCGTCGACCGGCTCACGGCGCCAGCCGCCGTCGGGCAGTCGGTGAATTTCACCTTCAACTTCACCGGGACCGGCCACCGCACCACTACCTTCCAGGCCGAAGTAACAGGCAACGGGGAGAACTGGACAGCCATATTCCGGGCGCCTGATGTGAGCGTGGGGCTAGGCGAGAGCCGCGAGCTGGTGCTCGACATCATGCCGGGCGACGGTGTTATTCCTGGCGTTTACCGCAACTTCAACGTCCGCTTCTTCTGGGAAGGGCAGGAACTCTACGACGACGTCAGCTTCGACTTCGAGCTGGAAGTGACGCCGACCGAGCGGCCACCGCCTGACTTCAGCATCAGCGAAGTGACCTGGGCGCCCGACAACATCGAGCCCGGGACTGAGGTTACGTTACAGGCGACCGTCGCCAACACCATTGCCGGCTCGGGCGAGCAGTTCCCGCAGGTCGGCTTCTACCTTGATGACGAGCTTATTGAGATGACCAGCGCCGCCTTCGACGGCGAGGGCGAGGTGATGGTCGAGGCGACCTGGGTCGCCAGCGAAGGTGTCCACAGCTTCCGCGTCGAGGTCGACCCGGAGGAACTCTTCAGCGAGCAGGACGAGACCAACAACGCGAAGCCGCTGGCGCTGACGGTCGAGGCAGCTGCGGAAGAGGTGGAGAGCTTCCCGTGGCTAATGGCTTTCGTGGTTGCAACGCTGCTGCTGACCATCGCCTACTTCACGCTCAGGCTGCGGCGCTGAACAGCGGTTCCGAATACCGCTTCAGGTAATCGTGAGGTCCTTAACTTCGTAGTTCTCGGCGTGCTTGTCGATGTACTCAATCAGGTCCGAAACGTGCGGCGACTCAAGCATGATTTCACCACTCTCATGGTCCACGATTCGGAAGGGCATACCTCCCCCTAACTTGATATCTATTTATCAGTTTCGAATTTGCCCCAACGCCTTAACCCTGCGGCGAATTAGGCCGGCGTGAAACAGTACCTGGAGCTGGTTGAGGAGGTCCTCGACCGCGGAACGCGCAAGCAGAACCGCACCGGCGTCGACACCATCTCGGCGTTCAACATCAACTACGCCATCGACCTAGCGGAGGGGTTCCCGCTGTTGACAACCAAGGAGATTTCGTGGAAAAACATCGTCGTCGAGAACCTCTGGTTCCTCTCGGGCGACCGCCACATCGGGCTGCTGCAGAAGCATGGCTGCAAGTTCTGGGACCCGTGGGCCGACGCGGAGGGTTTCGTGCCGAGCGCCTACGGCAATTTCTGGCGCCATTTCCCGGTCCACGCCGAAGAGGAGACGGAGTTCAACGACCAGGTGCGCTACGTGCTGCGGACGCTGCGCGAAAACCCGGCGAGTCGCCGCATGGTAATTTCAGCCTGGGCGCCCGGCAACGCACAGCAGAGCCAGCTGCCGCCGTGCCACCTGATGTTCATCTTCAACGTGCAGTATGGCGCCGACGGTGAACCGTACCTCTGCCTGCATCTGACGCAACGCAGCTGCGATGTGGCGCTGGGCGTTCCGTACAACATCGCCGGCTACGCCTTCCTGCTCTCGCTCTTCGCGCATCTGGCGGGGATGCGAGCCGGCACCTTCGGCCATTCGCTGGTTGACGCGCACATCTATACCGCCAAGCCGGACGGCTCGATGGGCGAATACGACCACGTTCCCGGCCTGCACCAGCAGTTGCAGCGCGAGCCGCGGCAACTGCCGCGGCTCGTTATCAGCCCCGACCTCAAAACGCTGGACGATGTGCTGGCGCTTTGCGACGCCGACCTCGATGATATCCTCGGCGCGTTCCGGCTCGACGGCTACGACCCGCAACCGGCGATTTCCTTCAAGGTCGCGGTGTGAGGGGGACCATCCTGGCGGCGGTCTCGCCCGACTGGGTTATCGGCCGCGACGGCGGGATTCCGTGGCATTATTCGGGCGACCTGCTGCGGTTCAAGCGGCTGACGCTTGGTCACACTATAATCATGGGGCGCCGCACCTGGGAATCGCTGCCGCGCAAGCCGCTCCCTGGGCGGCGCAACCTAGTGCTCACCTCGCGCCCGCTCGACGGGGTGGAGTGCTTCGCGACGCTGGCGGAGGCGGTCGCGGCCACCGAGGGCGAACTCTTCTTCATCGGCGGTGCGCGGCTCTATACTGAGGCACTGGACTGCGCCGACTGCATCGATCTGGTACTGATCCCCGACGCGGTGCCGGTCGAAGGGAGCGTGCTCTTCCCGCGCATCCCCGACGGGTGGGTCGCCGGCGCGGTCGAGCCGCACCCCGACGAGCCGGCGCTGCGGTTGCAGCGCTGGCGGCGCGGCTGAGGGCATCTTTATACCGTGCGGGAATCCCCGGCCCGGAAGCATGTCCCGCAAGTCCTTCACATTCCTGCTGGCACTCTTGATGCTGCTGCCGCCCGTCCAGGGCGACGAGAATGACCCTGACCTAACCATCGAGGACATCAGCTTCAGCGATGACTCGCCGGCAGGCGGCGATGAGATTATGATTACCGCTGAGGTTGCTAATGATGGAGGTGCAACCGGCCTGCAATCGGTGACGGCAAATGTTACGTTCTACTGGGACAGCAACTTCATTGGGCAAGATATGGTCACTATTCCTGGCGGCCAGTCAACCGACGCCAGCGTCGAGTGGACCGCAGTCGGGGGCACTCACAACATCACCGCCATTGTCGACGAAGAAAACGAGGTGCAGGAATCTAATGAGGATAACAATCAGCGTAGCGAATCCATCACGGTCACCTATCCCTCAATCGCTGTAATCGACGATGATGGGGGAGAGAACAACGGTGGCACGAGGGTCGACGTAGATGGCTACTATACCGATGCGCTGGATTCGCTAGAACTCACCTACGATCTACTGCGCGTCGATAGCGGAGATGACGGACCTGACGCAGACACGCTCGCCAACTATGGACTGGTGATTTGGTTTGTCGGTTCGGATTTAAGCACCACCTTTACGCAAAACGATCAGGACGCGATGGCTCAGTTCCTCGACGATGGTGGGACTGCCTGGGTTACGGGGCACGATATCCTCTGGGACTTGAACACCGCGACCGGCTCTCGCTCTGAGGGTGATTGGGAGTACGACTATCTCGGCGTAGGTTATGTCGACCACGACAATGGCACAGCTGATCCTGTTGGTGGTGTCCAGGACGACCCAGTCACTGATGAGGCCGACTATGACACCGACGACTCCCTATTCTTTGACTATGGCGATGACCTCGCACCGCGCGGTGATTTCTATGGTATCTTCAACACTACCAGCGGGACCCTCTGGTCGGGCCTGCGCACCGAGGAGGGGTACGGGATGGTGTTCTTGGCGTTCGAATTCGCTTACATCGCGAGTACTGATGACCGGGCCGACCTGGCCGACAGGATTGTCGAATACCTGCTAGAGGAGCTGGAGCACGACGTCTCACTGAGCCGCTTCAACTCACCGCGCGACGGAGACACCATCGAGCCCGACGTTACACAGGTCATCAACGTCACAGTCCGCAACCGCGGTAGCGAGGACGAGAGTAACGTGCAGGTGAATCTGGACATCAATTGTCGCAACAGCAGTGCTAACGACCACTCTGACTCGGAAACCATCTCGTCACTACCCGCTGGCGCTACTACAACTGTTACCTTCGACTGGGACGTGCCGGAGGAGGAGGACTACGTCTATGATATCGAGGCAGAGGCGTATATTTCCAGTGACGAGAAACGCACCAATGACAAGCACAGCATCACTGTTGATACCTATGTGCTGCACAACCTCGCCCTCGAGGCGGCGCGCGCGACGCCACGGCTTGGAGAGTCCGATGAAGAACGCACACTCTCGGTGAAGGTCGAGAACAGTGGCGACGTGACACTGACGCGCGATGTTCGCGGGCTGGTCTTCGAGGGCAACGAGGAGCTATGGGATGGCGACACGCAGGAAGTGACGCTGGGACCAGGCGAGAACACCACCCTCGAATGGGACTGGACTCCCGACGGCTACGGCACCTTCACCTTCCGCGCCCAGCTCGAGCAGGAAGACGAAGACTCGAATGACGACGTGGTGACAGGTGAACTGCGCGCAGTTGACATTGAATTCCGTGACAACTTCGAATCGGGGCGCAACGGCTGGAGCGATTATCGCCCCATTTCCAACGCCTGGCACCTGATAGACACTGACGATGACGAGAATCGCGAAGCATATAGTCCAACACACTCACTCTGGGTCGGTGACGAGGGCAAAGGCGATGGCGAATATGACGATAACTGGGACTACTCTGTCTTTACTGACCAAGACATAATGCTGGGCGCTGGTAGCGAGCTGGTAATCCAGCACTGGTATTCAATGGAATCCAGCTGGGACGGCGGTAACGTCCAGATTACCACGGATGGCGGTGAGAGCTGGACAGTTATCCATCCTAATGGAGGCTACCCTGACGACGCGGTCGTAGGGCTGGACAATCAGCCTGGCTTCACTGGCTCCTCGGACGACTGGGAGGAAGCACGCTTTGACCTCGTCAATTTCTCGGGTGAGGACGTGCGCTTCCGCTTCCGCTTCGGGAGCGATAGCTCTGTCAATTCTTACGAGGGATGGTATCTAGACGACATCGAGGTAAGTGGCTCTGATGGTACCTTTAGTGACGATCTGGAAGATGGCGACGGAAAGTGGAATTTCTCTGGTGAGAACAGCGAATGGTCGCTGGATGATGCGCGTGCAGTCTCCGGCAGCCACGCTTGGCGACTGGGGAATCCGGAAACTGGCACCTACAGCCCCGGGCTGAACGACTCGCTCGAGTCGCCCACGATTGACCTGGGAGACGGCTCCGAGAAGGGGGTCGCGATTATGGCATGGTTTGCGGTCGATGGGCCGTATGATGAATTCTACCTAGAGGTCAACGTTTCCGGCGAGTGGGAGATGCTTGAGAGTGGACCGAGTGATGACGGCGACTATTCCAGCGACTACGACGAGGCGGACAGCGAAGGCTGGCTCTACCTCGAGAGCGACCTTTCGAATTATGACGGCGACGTGACGCTGCGACTGCGCTTCACCTCCGACACCTTTTCGGAGCTGGAGGGGCTCTACATCGACGATTTCACCGTATTCAGCATGCCGCAGTTGCAGGATGATGTCGGCGTGCGTGATATCGACGCGCCCGACGAGGCGGGGCCGGGCGAGGCGGTCGACTTCAGCGCCGACGTCTACAACTTCGGCGCCAACGACCAGTCTAACGTGGACGTGCGCGCGACGGTCACGCGCGACAGCGACGGCAATGAGGTATACAACCAGACCCGTACAATCTCACAACTTGACTCGGGGGAGAACGCCACCATCGAATGGACCTGGCAGGGTGGCGACAACGGCAGTTACACTATCCGCGCCGAGGCGCTGCTCGATGATGACGAGCGGCCTGGCAACGATGCAAAGGAGCACGTAATTGACGTTCGCGAATCGGCATGGGCGGTCGCGCTGGCGGTCGAGGAGGCGGTTAAGAACATCCTCTCAGGCGAGTCAACGTTCTTCAATTTCACAGCCACCAATCAGGGTGATCAGGGCGGTTATTACGATGTTACTACTGAAGGGGATGACGACAACTGGTTCGCAGTGCCGCTCGACGAGCTAATCTACATTTCGGCCGGCGGTTCGACCGACTTTGAGGTTACCGTAATCGTCCCGACACAGGAGGCGACCGGGACGACTCGTGACTTTACCGTAACCGTAACCAGCCAGGATGACCCCAGCGCGAGCGATTCAGAGAATATTACCGGCTCTGCCGATTATCGCCAGGGGTCGGACGGTGACAGCGTGCTACTGGTTGATGCCAACTTCGGGCATAACAATGGCTACAACCACTACTACCAGACCGATGAAATTGACCGCCGCCTAAAACTGGCTTTGCAGGACTACTTTGGCGAGGGAGAGGCGCGAGGCTATGACGTCTATACACTCCCCTACGACAGCTCAGCCGGCGACTACGGCGAGCTGGCCCCATATCCGGAAGTCGGCCTGCTGACGCAATACGACATTGTGGTCTGGACACAGGGCGAGCATCACCAGCGTGACCTGGATGCGTGGCGCGATACAATCGGAGGTTACCTCGATTCCGGTGATGGGGGACTCTGGCTGATTGGGTCGAACTACCTCACTGCGCTCAACAGCAGCGACGGTTACCGCGAACCGGGAGACTTTGAGTACGACTATCTGATGGTTGAGAGGATTGACAACGACCGTGAAACACCCGACCCGCTGGTCGGCGCCAGTGACGATGAAGTGTTCGACGGAGCGGAGTTCAGCAGCTCCGACCGCACCATCTACTCCAGTTCCTACTCTGACTGGGTTATTCCGCGTTCAATCGCAACCGGTGGTATCTACGCCGACGCAGGGAGCTGGTGGCATGTCTCCGACAACTCGGAAGCCACGGGCGATCCGGAACGCGAGGCGAGCAGCCCGACACATGCCCTCTGGGTCGGTGACGGTGACAAGGACACCGGCGAGTACGATGATAACTGGGACGAGGTATTGCTGACGCGCGATTCCTACGAACTGGGCGTGGACGGGCAGCTCAACTTCCAGAACTGGTACTCGACCGAGAACGGCTATGACGGAGGCAATGTGCAGATTTCGACCGATGGCGGCGGGACCTGGGAGGTCATCGACCCGGCCGAGGAGTATCCAGATGACTCGGTGATTGGCCTGGATAACGAGCCTGGTTACACCGGCAGCTCGGACGGCTGGGTATCTGCCTCGTTTAGCCTTAGCGAATACGCAAATGAGGAGGTAACATTCAAGTTCCGCTTTGGAAGTGATAGTTCGGCCAGCAGCTACGAGGGCTGGTACATTGACGACGTCGAGTTGCAGGACGCGAGTGGGGTCCTCTTCAGCGATGACCTCGAGTCGGGCGGCGATAACTGGGTTTTCGGCGCGTCGTCAGGGTACAACCTGACGCTGCGTTACGAAGGCGACTACCAGCTGATGCTGAGCCCCTTCACCTTCGCTTTCCTCGACGACGAGCGCGAGCGCTCCGATATCGTCGAGCGGGTGCTCGACTGGCTCTTCACCGCCGCGGCGGCGCACGACGTCGGCACGCGGCTGCTGGACGTCCCGTCGGAGGGCGACGAGAACACAACAGTCGAGTTCAGCAGCACTATCCGCAACTACGGCTCCGAGGACCAGTCCAGCTTCACCGTCCGCGCGCAGGCGCTGCTGGACGGCGACGTCATCTGGAGTGACACGCAGACGGTCGGCTTCCTCGCCGCGGGCGACGAGGTCGAGCTAACGTGGAGCTGGGAGGATGGTGGGCCGACCAGCGAATACGTCATCGGCGTCGAGACCGAGCTGGCGGGCGACGAGAATACGAATAACGACCGCCGCGAGGCGGATTTCGAGGCAGTCATGCTCCACGCCCCGGCGATCTCGGCGGTCAGCGACAGTAAGGAGGGCGAGCCGGGGCAGACGCTGACATTCAAGGTAACCCTGCGCAACGACGCGACCGGCCGCGACAAGCTGAGCCTCTCGCTCTCGGGCACGGCAGCCGACTGGGGCGAGCTACAGATTAGCGCCGTTACGCTCAACTCGGGCGCGGAGCGCGACGTCGATGTCGATGTCGCGCTACCCGAAGATGCGAGCGACGGCGAATACGAACTGGTGGTCGAGGTCAGCGCGGGCGACATTATCGTCACACAGGAGCTTACCGTGGTCGTCACCGATGACCCCACAGAATACGGCGTCACGCTTGAGCTGGAGCCGCAGTACATCGAGCTGCTGGCGGGGAAATCGGCCGATTTCAGCGTGACCGTCACCAACGACGGTGACGCTAGCGATACCTTCGAACTGGAAGCGGTCGGTGACCGCCCCGAGTGGGTCAGCTTCGACGCGGCGCAGGTGAGCCTCGCGGCGGGCGGCTTCATCGAGGTTGACGGCACGCTCGCGGTCCCGGACGACGCGCTCGACGACCGCTATCTCCTCGGCGTGCGCGCCATCTCGCAGGGCGACGACAGCACCAGCGACGAGCAGGACCTGACCGTCGACGTGGTTGGGCGGCAGCATGACCTGCAATTCCGGCTCGTGACTGGCGAGCCGACGCGTGTGGATGTCGGACCCGGTGAAACCGCCAGCTTCAATTTCTCGCTCGAAAACCGGGGCAACTCGGCCGATACGTTCACCGTCAGTTTCGGTGACACGGCCGCCGACTGGGCGGCGGCCGCGCCGGCCGAGGTCACGCTCGACCCCGAGCAGGAAACAACCATCACCGTGACCGTCGCGGTCCCGACTGGCGCCGCGCTGGGCGAATACCGGCTGGGCGTCATCGCCACCGCCGACGACGGCCAGACCGACCAGCGGCGGACGCTGACACTAGAGGTCGAAGTGCCGGTCACTGAGACACACTCGCTCGAGCTCTGCTTCACGATGCCGTCAGGCGACTGTCTCTCGCAGCGAGCGCTGGAGGTTGCGGTCGAGCAGGGCGAAATCCAGACCGGCGCCTACGGCTTCCGCGTCACCAACAACGGCAATTCCGACGCTGAAATCAGCCTCACACTAACGCTCCCGTCAGGGTCAACCGACTGGCAGGCGAGCTTCACCGACGGTGGTGGTAACCGCTGGTATGTGCGGCTCGACCCCGACACAGCCGACTACCCACTCCAGCTCACGCCCGGAGGGCAGATGGACTGGGGTGCGCTGGTGATTAACAACCATAAGCTGGCCGCTGGCGGCAGCTACGCCTTCACACTAACTGCGGAAGTCGTTGGCCAGCCGGGAACCGCGCAGCAGCTGTCAGTGACCGTGACCGTGACCGAGCCGGACGCCCCGCCACCGACCGACGAGGAAGGCGGCGGACTGTCGGCGCCTTCGCTGCTGGCTGTGCTGCTGCTGCTCGGTGGCGTCGCCTTGCGGCGCCGCCGCTAGTCGCGCCAGCCGGGGTCGTTGCGCAGCACCCACAGCGGGCTACCGAGGATGTATCCAGCGTCGAGCAGCGCTGCCGCAGTCCAGAGCATCTCCCACGCCGCGTGGTCTCGCCACGCCGCCAGGATGGCGAACTGTAACAGCAGCACCGCGCCGAAGACTGGCAGCCTCACCCGACCACGCGCCTTCAGGAACGGCAGCGTCGTGACCATCGTGAAGCCAGCCAGCCCGAGCAGCGCTGGCGGCCACGTTGCCGTGTCGTCTGAGAGCGACGACCAGCGCAGGCAGACCACCAGCACCAGCACCAGCATCGCCGGCGTCGGCATCCCCGAGAAGTGGCGCAGCTGCTCCTCGCGGTCGTGGGTGAAGCGCGCCAATCGCAGCACCCCCAGCAAGCCAACCAGCAACGCGCCCGCGAGCGCCAGCAGGTTCGGCAGGTCTACCCCGCCCGAGAGCGAGAGCGCCGGCCCGCGCTCAATATTGTAGTAGAGTGTGTAGACCAGCAGCGTCGGCGCGATACAGAAGCTGATGACGTCGGCCAGCGAGTCGAGCAGCGGCCCGAAGCGGTGGCTCGTTCCGTAGCGGCGCACCAGCATCCCGTCGATACTGTCGAAGAACGCCCCGACGATGAGCAGCAGCATCCCGACCAGGATGGCGTCGCGCGTCCCGTCGAGGAAATAGGTAATTGCCAGCATTCCGCACGCCGCGTTGGCGAGCGTCGCGAGGTCGCCGTATGAAATCTTGAAGAGCGGCCGGAAGAGCCTGCGCAGCATCACGACCCCGCTAGGCGAGCCACAGTCTGCCCCGCCTGCAGCTTCTGCCCCGACTTCACGACCATCTCGGCTCCCAGCGGCAGCTCGAGGTCAACGCGCGAGCCGAGGTGGATTATGCCAATCCGCTCGCCCTTCGCCAATTGCTGCCCCTCAGAGAGGTAGGAAGTGATGCGCCGCGCCAGCACGCCTGCCACCTGCGTCACTGCCACCGGCCCGACGGCGGTCTCCAGTTCAGTGCGCACCTGCAGGTTGCCGTCGGCGGCCGCGCTGTAGGCGGGGCTGAAGCCGGCGCCGGAGCGCTGCTGCGCCGTAACGCGGCCGGCAATCGGCGCGCGGTTAACGTGCACGTTGAAGGGCGACATGAAAATTGAGAGCCGCACATGGCCATCCCGCTCGTTGACCGAGAGTACCGTACCGTCAGCGGGGCTGACTACATCCTCACCGATGGGGCGCACCGGGTCGCGGTGGAACCAGAGCAGCCCGCCGCCCAGTAGCAGCAGAGCCGCGGCCGCCCACGCCGCTGCGTCGAGCGGCAGCTCCGACTCAATGCCGGCAGCCGCACCGAACGGCACCAGCACCAGTCCTGTCACGAAGGCGATGGGAAGCCAGCCGGGCGTCCCGGCGGCGAAGGGCGGCGTGCGCATCCCCTGCGGCGGTTCGCGCCACGGCAGGTCCATCACCCCCAGGATAGCGTCTTGCATCTCCGGCAGGTAGTGGAAGACGATGTACGCCAGCGCGATCAGCGCGACGAGGCTGCCGCCCTTGCCAATCCAAGCGTGGGCGTAGTAGAATGTGTCCTCACCCCAGATGTGCTCGTAGGTGAGCCAGATAACCACTGCGTTGCGAATCAGGTTGAGCAGGTAAATCGTTGGCACCGTTGCCAGGAAGGCGTAGATGCGTCGCTCGCGCGGCGCGCTGGTGCAGAGCACCCCGCCGACGAATATTATCATGCTCTGCAACGCGGTGCACGCCAGCACGATGCTGACCGCAGGCGACATCGGGTCGCGCCACGCCGCCTCGACGGGGACGCTCACATCCTGGTGTGCTGAGCCGAGGCGGTACCAGCGCGAACCTTCGCCGTAGTCGAGCGGCCCGAGCGTCGTCGGAGCGCCCGCAATATCGAGCAGCCAGACCGACTGCTCCGCGACGACCTGGATGAGCCAGCCCGCGAGGAACGGCACCCGCTCGACCAAAAAGTAGATGCCGCCAGCAACGACGGTCATCGCCACCAGCCAGCGCAGCGCCGGGTATTCCCGACGCCACTGGATGGTCAGCCAGTGATGGTACGCCAGATAGCCGAAGAACGGCAGCGCCATGGCGCAGAAGAGCGCGTTGACCGGGTCGCGAATCAGGATGTAGTGTTCGACCTCGCTCCACCAGAAACCGCCCAGCGCCAGCCAGCCAACCATGCAGAGCCGGTGGCCGGCGGCGGCCGGCAGCCTGCGGCCCACCATGCGGTGCGGGCCGCTCGAGAGCCGGTAACCCGCCGCGAGCAGCAGCAGCGACCCGATGGCGAGCACCTCACTGGCCGGTATCATCAACCTGCGCGACCCCGCGCCGCTAAAAAAACCTCTTCAGCCGAAATGGGCGCACGCCGCCGCGTATGATTCATGGTCACCGATGTCGAACCACGTCCCGGTATAGGCGATGCCGCGCACCGTCGCACGACCGATGCGCCACGGCAGGAAATGCCCCAGCGCGTCACGCTCGCCGCCTGCCGCAAGGTAGGTGGCGAGCGCCCGCACCCCTCCGGGCGAGAGCAGCCAGCAGGCGGTCGCTGCCAGCGTCGAGCGCGGCTCCGCCGGCTTCTCGACAAAATCGACGATAATGCCATCCTCGAGCGTCGCGATGCCGTAGAGCTGCGCCAGTCCGGTATCGCCAACGTCGTAGAGCCCGATAACGTCGTCGCCCGTGCTCTCGTGCAGCGACGCCATGCGGGCGAGGTCGAAGTCGAAAAGGTTGTCGCCGCCGACGATGAATAGCGGCCCCGCCAGGCGATGCTGCGCTACCAGCTGCCCCAGCGCGCCGAGGGCGCCGGGCTTCTCGCCTTCGGCGCGCGCCTGCTCGACCGCCAATTCCAGCATCAGCGGGCCGTCGTAGCTGGCGATGAACGCGTCAAACTGGCTGGCAAAAGCGGCGTTGACCGCCAGCAGCACGCGGTCGGGCGCAACTGCCTCGAGCGAGCGCAGGACGTGCGCCAGTAGCGGCTCGCCGGCGACTGGGAGCAACTGCTTTGGAGTGTGGCGCACCAGCTCCCCCATACGGCGCGCGAAGCCGCCCGCCAGGACGATGGCGTCCATCAGAGCGAAATCTTGCCGCCCGACATCAGTTCCCTGATGGCGTCGTCGGCCGCCTCGGCCAGCTTCTTGTCATCATAGAGCGCTTCCTTGACCTCCTTGCGGCGGTCGCGCACCACCTTCCAGCGCGCCTGCTGTTCCTCGCGCGCCACATTCCGGTGGGTCCGCAACTGGTCGAGCATCTCCATCGCGCGCTCGTGCTGGTGGTCGGCGCGCTTGCGGACGTCAACAAACTCCTGGTGCTTCTTGTCTGATTCGCCCGAGAGGTGCGCCGCCTCTTTCATCAACTCAGTCATCTTGTCGTAAAGCTTCGAATTGAGCTTCGCCAGCCGCACCACTTCCAGATGGTGCTGGTCTGCCTCGCTGAACCGCTCGTCAATCGACTGGTCCAGCTCGCCCACCTCGGCGTGCAGGTGCTCCTGCTCCTCGAGTGACGACTGCTGCTCGCCCAGGCTACGACGCAGGATGGAAAGCCGCTCGAGCAGCGCACGCTCCTTGGCAATCGTCATCTCGGTCGTCTCGAGCCGCCGCTCGGACGCCATGATTTCGGACATCAGCGCCTCGACCGTATCGCGCAGCCCCTTGCCGCCCTTGCCATCCTTGCGTCGCGCCTGCTTGGCGGCAATCAGCTTGCGCGCCTGGTCACGCAACTTATTGCGCGACTGCATGCTACGCTGCTTCGCTTGCGAATGCACCTTCATCTCGTCGCGCATGGCCAGGATTTTCTGCATCACCTTCCCGCGCTGGTCATGGATGGCGTCGCGCTCGTCGCGTAGCATGCGCGCCCCGCTGTTGTATTCGTTACGGCGGTCGACAAAACGCTGGAACCGCTCTTCCGAGCGTTGTATCTCGGTCTTCGGCTTACGCTGCTGCCTCTTCTTCTGCGCCATGGGGGCGAGGTGACGTCCAGTGCTCAGATATAAAATCAGCCCTGCACAATTATTCGTGCATTATGCCCCACAAAGTTGGTAAACAAACTATTTTGGTCAAAATTTTGCGGAAGCGAAGCGACCGGAAAAGTTTGTTTTAAATAAGAATCGTCAAGAACTAGATAAACGGGTTGAGAACTTGGTAAATTACGCCGCCGGCCGGTCCCAATTCCAGCGGCATCTCCTCACCAGTGAAGGTTTCAGCCACTTCGATATAGCGCGCGGCCGCCTCCACTCGCAAGTCGTCGGTCAGCGCAGGCGGCTTGCCCTTGCCCCGGAATCCCTGCTCCGCGAGCCAAGTGCGGACGTATTCCTTGTCGAACTTGCGTGGCTCTTCTCCTTTCTCGAAGCGCTTTTCGTAGTCGTCCGCCATCCAGTAGCGGCTGGAGTCGGGCGTATTGACCTCGTCCATCAGCATAATCTTGCCGCTGGAGATGCCGAACTCGTACTTGGTATCAACGAAAATCATGCCGTGCTCTGCGGCGCGCTTGACGCCACGGTGGTAGAGCTTCATCGAGATTTTCGCCAACTCTTGGTAGAGGCCGGGGTCGACCGCCCCGCGGCGGAAGAGCTCCTCCGGGGCGACCGACTCATCGTGGTCGCCCTGCGCCGCCTTGGTCGAGGGGGTGATGATTGGCTCTGGCAATTTCTCGTGTTTGCGCATCCCGTCCGGCAGCTCGTTGCCGCAGAAATTGCGGTCGCCTTTCTCGTAGGCGGTCCAGATTGAGGTGGGGGTGATGCCAGTCAGGTAGCCTCGCACGACCATCTCGACCTGAATGGGGTCGCAGCGGCGAACAGTCCAGACGTTGGGGTGCGGCCTGCGGAGAACGTGGTTGGCGACTATGTCAGCCGTCTCGCCGAACCACCAGTCGGCCATCTCGACCAGTGCCTGTCCCTTGAAGGGGACTGTTCCCAGCACACGGTCGAAGGCGGAGATACGGTCGGTAGTGACCATCGTGATGGTCTCTTCCTTGATGTAGTTGTCGCGCACCTTGCCGCGGTAGAGCTCGCCCTGGTCCTCGTAATTGGTCTCCACCAGAGTATGGGGGAGCTGCTGTTGCAGGACGTCGCGGGCGACCATGGCGCCCCGAAAGCAGGAACGGGACTAAAAGCAGTACCGGTGACTGGGGCCACAAGGTTGAATAGCCGCAAGTAACTCCCGCGAAGCGTGCTTAGCGACATACTGAAGAAGTATAGTAACGATCTGCTGCACCCGCTGGGTGTTTTCATGGGCCGCATCGGCATCCGCCCCAACAACCTCACTTTCCTGGGGCTGGCGCTGACCATGGCGGCAGCGTGGCAACTGCACGCCGCCGTCATCCTTCCCGGAGTGGCATTGCTGCTGCTGGCGGGACTGGCCGACGGCGGCGACGGACTGCTGGCGCGCTCCGCCGGGCAGACGTCGGTGCGCGGCGGCTTCCTCGACGCGCTGACCGACCGCTATTCGGACAGCCTGCTCTTCGGCGCGCTGTTGCTCGGCGGCTGGTTGGCGCCGCTCCCGCAGGCGCCCGGAATCCCGGGCGAGGCGTGGGCGCTGGCTGCGCTCATCGGCGCGCTGCTCACTTCCTATGCGCGTGCGGCGGCGGAGCGCCTCGGTGTCAACCAGCAGGCGGTCGGGCTGGTTGAGCGGCCAGAGCGCATCATCCTGCTGGCACTCGGCCTCACGACGGGTAAACTAGCGGGTGACCCGGCGCTCTGGGCGACCGGCACACTGGCGCTGCTGGCGCTGCTGGGCAACCTCACGGTGGCGCAGCGGCTGGTCCATTTCTGGCAGAACGCGTCGGAAGTATGATTTATATAGGAGTCGTCGGTGGAAAATAATGGTTGACTGGCGTGAACTCGCGGCGACCGGCCTCGGACTGGGACGGGCGCCTTACGGTCCTGGCACCGCCGGCAGCGCTGGCGCGGCGGCACTGGCGTGGGGCGCAGTGGTCTATGGCGGGACGCAGGGCGGCTACGCGCTGCTGGCGGTCGCGCTACTGCTCTACCCGCTGGGCCGCAACCTCGCCGAATGGGCCGAACGGGAGTGGGGCGAGGACCCCAGCCGCTTCGTGCTGGACGAGGTGGCGGGCTACCTGCTCGGCGCCGCCATCATCTGGCTCGCCGCTGGCATCCCCGATGCGGTGGATTTACTGGCGCTGTTCGTCCTGTTCCGCGCTTTCGACATCCTGAAGCCGTGGCCTGTCTCGCGGCTCGAGGAAATCGGCGGCGGCGATGGGGTGATGCTCGACGATATCGCCGCCGGTATTCTGGCGGCTGCCTTGCTGCTGCTCCTGTTTTAGCCCGCCCCCGATTGCGGCCCCATGTACGAAATCGTCCTCTACCTGCATATCGTCGGCGCGGTTACGCTTTTCAGCGGGTTAATCGCGGCCGCGGTCGCGATGCTACGCATGGAGCGCGCCGAGGGCGAAACGCGCCGCGAGTTGGCGTCGATGGCGCGCGCGATGGCATCGATGGCGACCGGCGGTGGCGGGCTGGCGCTGATATTCGGCCTCTACCTAGTTCTCAGCGGGGATGGACACAGCTTCGGCGAGGCGTGGGTTGACAACTCACTCGGGCTGCTCTTGGTGATGATTGCAGTTATTCCGATGGTGATAGTGCCGCGGCTGCGCGCAATCACCGACGGGGGCGGCACCATGGGCGACCCGACGCTCTGGATTACGACGACCGCCATGCTGGGCGCGGCGTTCGGCATTGAATACCTGATGGTGGTGAAGCCAATGGTGCACGGCGCTGATGACGGCGTGCTGCTGCTCTTCCTGCTGCTCGGCGCGGGGGCGGGCTGGCTACGGACCAGGGAAGCCTGAGTTCCGCTTTTTATCCACCTGCGATGGGGGCGCAGTGACCGAAATCGAGATACGGGTCGGGCTCAAACCGGGGATGGCCGACCCCGAGGGCGCCAACGTCCAGAAAGCGCTGGGACTATTGGGCTTCGAAGGAGTCGGGGCAGTTGCATCGGCGCGCTGCTATCGCGTCTCGCTCGAGCTTCCCGAGGCCGAGGCGCTGGCCGAGGCGGAGCGCATGTGCCGGCGTCTGCTTGCCAATCCCGTGGTGCACGATTACTCCATCACGGTGGCGGAATGAGGCTACAGCCGCTAGCGGGCGCAGAACAGGCGTTTGCGGTGCCGCTCGACGGCGACCTCGAGGCGACGGGCGAGGCTCTGGGACTGGGGCTCTCTCTGGCGGAGCTGGAGAAGGTGCGCGACCACTTTCGCGACGAGGGGAGGGTGCCGACAGACGTTGAATTGCAGGCGATTGACCAAGCGTGGTCGGAGCACTGCTGCTACAAGTCGTCGCGCCCCGTGCTCGAGGAGACCGTCTTCGGGCTGGACGTACCGCGCAAGGTCGCCGTACGGGAGGACGCCGGAATCATGGAGTTCGACAATGATCACTATTACGCCGTCGGCCTCGAGTCGCACAACCACCCTTCAGCGCTCGACCCGTATGGCGGCGCGGCGACCGGCATCGGCGGTATCCTACGCGACGTGGTCTGCATGGGTGCGCAGCCGATTGCGCTGGTCGACCCTCTGTTTTTCGGGGAGCTGGACATCCCGCGTAGCGAATTGCCCGACGGCGTCAAGCACCCGCGCTACCTGATGGGGGGCGTCGTAGCGGGCATCCGCGATTACGGCAACCGCGTTGGCATCCCGACCGTGGCAGGGCAGGTAGCGTTCCACCCAGCCTACACTGGCAACCCTCTGGTGAACGTCGGCTGTATCGGCATCATGCCGAAGAGCGAGCTGATTCACAGCCGTGCTGGCGGGGCGGGCGACATCTACATCCTCGCCGGCGGGCGAACCGGCCGCGACGGCATCCACGGCGTCACCTTCGCATCGCGCGAGCTCGAGGCGGGCTCCGAGAGCGATATCGGCGCGGTGCAACTAGGCGACCCCATAACGAAGGAGCCGCTGATGCATCTCTGTCTCGAACTGAACCGCGCCGGGCTGCTGACCGGGATGAAGGACCTCGGCGGCGGCGGACTCTCGTGCGTCGTCGGCGAGCTGGCGCTCGACGGCGGCTGCGGCGCGCGCGTCGACCTGGAGCGGGTGCCGCTCAAGCAGCCGGGTATGGCGCCGTGGGAAATCTGGGTCTCCGAATCGCAGGAGCGCATGATGTTCACCGTCCGTCCCGAAGAGGTCGCGGCGGTGCTAGAGCGCTGCGCGGCGTGGGACGTCGAGGCCATCGAAATCGGCGAAGTTGTCCCGCAAAAGCGCACGCGCGTCGACTGGCACGGGACGACCGTGCTCGACCTTAACCTAGAATTCACGACCCGCGGCCCCGCTTACCGGCGGCCGTCGCTCGAGCCGGAGGCGCCGACGGCCGCCGAGGTCGAGCTGGAGCAGCCTGCTGATATCGGCGCACTGCTGCTCGAGTTGCTCGCGACGCCCGAACTGGGGTCACGCGAGTGGGTCATCCGGCAGTATGACCATCAGGTGCGCGGCGCGACTGCGCTGAACCCATTGCAAGGGCCGGTCGGCCGCGAAGGGCCGGGCGACGCTGCAGTATTGAAGCCCGTTCCCGGCAGTTGGCGCGGACTGGCGCTGACCAGCGACGTCAGCCCTTGGCTGATGGAGGCCGACCCGCGCGCGGGGACGCTACTGGCGATTGCCGAGGTGTGCGGCAACCTGGCGGCTGTCGGCGCGCGGATTGACTCGCTGGCCGACTGCTTATGCTTCGGTAATCCCCAGAAGCCCGAAATCATGGGCCAGTTCCGCGCCGCGTGCGAAGCGCTTGCCGAGGGCGCGCTGGCGCTGGGAGTGCCGTATGTCTCGGGCAACGTCAGCTTCTACAACGAAACCCCGCAGGGTGCTATTCCACCAACGCCGGTGCTGATGGGAGTCGGTATAGTCGAGGATATCCGCAGCTGCGCCACGAGCGACCTGAAGGCGGAGGGCGAGTTGTGGCTCGTCGGCCCGACCGGTACCGAGATGGGTGCCAGCTTGGTTTCGCGCACCTTCGGCTGTGCTGAAGGTGTACTGCCGCCGGTCGACTTCGCGACGCTGGTCCCGCGCATGGAAGCGCTGGTGACGGCCATCGCAGAGGGAGAAGTGGTCGCCTGCCACGACCTCTCGGCGGGTGGCCTAGCGGTGGCGCTGGCCGAGATGTGCCTCTCCGGCAACGGCGCAGTGGTCGAACTGCCCTCCGGGTCGGAGACGATGGTCACGCTCTTCAGCGAAACCCCGGGGCGCTGGCTGGTGCAGGTCGCCCCGGGCTGCGAAGCGCGTTTTACGAAGCGCTTCGATTGCGCAGAGCGGCTCGGCGCACCCGCCGGCGAACTGCGCGTGACGCGCGACGGCGAAACGCTGCTGTCGCTCGCGCCGGCAGCACTGCGCGCAGCGTGGGAAGCGCCACTCGCCGAGCGACTGGCCTAGGCTTTTATCAGCCTCCTTAATCGCCGCGATGATGACACTCGCGGCGGCGCTGATACTGCTGATTTTCATTATTGCCTTCGTGCTCATCCTGGGCGAGTTCGTGCACCGCACGACCGCCGCCTGGATGGGGGCGGTGGCGATGCTCGCTATCGGCAAGCTGACCGGCACGCTCGACTGGTGCACCCACGGCGAGTGCGAAGGCAACCTGTTCGCCGCGATTGAGTTCAACGTCATCGGGCTGCTGATGGGGATGATGATTTTCGCCGCGATGCTCGAAATCAGCGGCTTCTTCGAGTTTATCGCCATCAAGGCGACCAAGCTCTCGAAAGGCGACCCGTGGATGCTGGTGGTCTACCTCGGAACCTTCACTACGCTGATATCGGTCGTGATTGACAACGTGACTGCGATTATCCTGATTGCACCGATTACCATCAAAATTTGCGACAAACTGAAAATCAGCGCCATTCCGCCGCTGATTGCCGAAGCCATCCTCTCCGATACAGGCGGCGTCGCTACCCTCGTCGGCGACCCGCCCAACGTCATGATTGGCGCCTCGACCGGTTTCACCTTCAACAGCTTCATCGAACATCTGGCGCCGCTGACGCTGATGGCGTGGATTGCGACGATGGGCTACATGCGCTACTACTACCGCGACTGGATTGAGAACAAGCCCGAGCACGTCGAAGAGCTGCTGCTTGAGGACGAATGGGCCGCCATAAAGGACCTGTCGATGATGAACAGCACTCTGGCGGCACTGGGGCTTACGATTGTGACATTTTCGGTACACGAGATAATCCACCTCGAGCTGGAGATTTCGGCCATCGCCCTCGGCGGTGCCGGGCTCGCGATAGGACTTTCGCTGCCTGACCTGCCCGAAGTGGTCGAGAGGGTTGAGTGGCCAGCGCTGCTCTTTTTCGCGGGGCTGTTCATCATGGTTGGCGGACTGGAAGCAGTCGGCCACCTGACCGCGCTGGCGAGCTGGATTTTCAACACCTTCGCGGAGGACCCGCTGATGCTGGCGGTCGCGGTCATCTGGGTCTCGGCCATCGCGTCGGCGATTATCGACAATATCCCCTTCGCCGCCGCGATGATTCCGGTCATCCACAAGCTGGGCGATCTAAGTGTGGACGAGATCACAGGCATCCCTGCGATTAACACCGCACCGCTCTTCTGGGCGCTGGCAATGGGGTGCGGCTTCGGCGGCAACGCCACGCCTATCGGTTCCTCAGCCAACGTAATGACCGTCTCCATCAGCGAGCGCGGCGGCCACAAAATTACGACCGCCGAATGGATGCGAGTGGGGCTGCCGGTGATGGTGATTACCTGCGTCGTCGCGACCATCTTCATGATCATCTTCTACGACTCGCTCTACGTCAATCCCTGAGCTATTATTGAGCGGCAGACGGCGCAGTCCTCCGTAGCGCTAACGGCGGTTCCGCACTCTGCGCAACGCGCACGCTCGCGGAAGCGTTCCAGCCATGCCGCGCGCAGCTCCGGTTCATCAGCTTCCATCGCGTGCCGCAGCTCCTCGTCCGCGCCTTCCAGTGCAGTCAAGTGTTCCAGCCCCGGCATTGCCGCGACGGTGTGCGGTTGTGGCCGCAATAGCGGCGCCATGAATACTCCGGCAATGAAGCCAGCAGCGTGCGCGATATGCCCTACACCGTCACTGATGCCTGCCGCGACGTAGGCGGTCTCGCCGCCCATAAAGACCAGCGCCGCCAGCAGCACCGGCACACGGGGCAGGAAGAGCGGCCCCAGCAGCATCGGAATTTCATCGCGCGGATAGAGCAGCGCGAAGGCGCCCATCACTGCGAAGACCGCCCCCGAAGCGCCGATGTGGATGCCGCCCTCGCCCTGCCACAGCGCCAGCAGCCCGCTCACCAGCGAGGCGAGCAGTCCGCCCGCGAAGAAGACGATGAGCAGCCGGCGCGTGCCGATACGCTCCTCGAAGGGTGCGCCGAGCAGCAACAGCACCAACATGTTCATCAGCAGGTGCAGCGGCCCCGCGTGCAGGAACATTGCGGTTACGAGCGTCGCCCATTCCGCGCCGGGCTGCGCCAGGTAGCTGGGGCGGAACCCCAGCTCGAGCCAGGTGGCCACCGGGGCTCCCGCCAGCCACCACGCGCCGAAGAGCGCGAAATTGGCCAGCACCAGCGCCTGCGCCGCGTACATCCGGGCGCGCAGCCCGCTGACCAGCACCGCCGCTACCAGCAGTAGCAGCAGCAGGGAGAGCACGCTCATGATCGGGGACGAGCGCAGCGGCGGTTAAGACTCACGCTAGGGCAGGGGGTTGGGACCTCCGGAGAGGCCCCCCGTAGCGCTTGGAGCGCCTGTTTATGCGTCTTCCCGGCGGCGGAGGGCTACACCCAGGCCAGCCAGGAGGGATGCCATGCTAAGGCCGAAGAGGGTCAGCGCGAACGACGGAGTCGAATCGGACGCTGCCACAATCGAGACGGTGCCGCTGATGACGTTGTCGTCCTGCTGATTCAGGAACTCGTCATGGTGAGTGCGGCCGTCCGCGATGTCCTCGGTCTCGAGCGTCGGGTTGATCTGAGCGTAGACGGTCACGTCCCAGTACTCGCCGCCGTTACCCTTCTCTGCGCCCTTCTCAGGAATGAAGGGGTCGATCCAGGTGACTGAAGCGGTGCTGTAGGTCAGGACCTTGTTGTCTACCATCTTCTGCTCGGACAGCACGGCCGTGGGCGCCATGCGTGCAATCTCGGTGTCACCGATGCGGGTAACCCGCTTCATGCCGTCCGGGAAGGAGACCATCTTGCCACCCTTGGGGTCGTAGACGTAGAAGACGACCAGCACATCCTGTGCGTAGTTGCCGTCGTTCTCGGCCGTAACCCGGATAGTGACGCCGTTGTCGTCGCCCTCGAGGACCGCAAGGCGGTCAACCGAGATGCCGGTCAGCGAGAACTGAGGCGGCCGGATGAAGAGCGACGCTGAGAGCGGCTCGTCCATGTCCGCGTTGTTCGCGGTGTCCTTGCCGTTCAGCTTGATGTCGAACTCCCGGTTACCTGCAGGTTCGCCAGTATCCCAGTCGAAGTCGGGGGCCCAGATGGAGAGGGTGATGGTCACCTGCTGGTCAGCATCCAGCGGGATGCTGGTGGTTCCGTCTATCGAGGAAGTGGTCACCGGTGCTCCAGAGCTGGAGTCGGTCACCGCCCGGTAGATGGACCAGTCAGAGGTGTCGTATGCACTGCCACCCGTCACGAGTGCCGGAGTGATTTCCAGCACGTTGGCAAGGGTTCCGATGTTGCGTGCGGTGTAGACGACGTCCACGCTCAGTGAGGGGTAGATTTCGTACACACGCGTGTCGTGGTCGACCTTGTCCCAGAAGATACCGTGCTCGAGCGTACGGACCACCTTGACGCCACCAATGGAGGCGCTACCCAGCGGACCCTTCGCCTGGAAGACAAAGGAGTACTGGTTATCTGGTGCAGGGTCGTAGTCCAGTCCGTTGAACCCCAGCTTGCTGGTGTCGAGGTGGATGTAGTAGGGATTCCACGCACCGCCCGAGTCACCCGTCAGCGAGCCGCCGACGTCGCTGTGGTCGTTTCCATCGACTATCGTGAAGCCGTTGGGTGACCAGAGTGCAACGGTCCTGCCGCTGTCGAAGGAGTGACCCTTCTGCTGTGCGAAGACCATGATCTCGTTGCCGGCGCTCATGTCGTAGTTGGCCCAGAACATGAGGTAGCTGTCATCGGTCCAGAGTGGTACATAGTTGGTACGCGCCTGCTCGGTCGCGACTGCCGCCGCGACGACCACGATTGTGCCAGCCATCATCGGGTGGACGCTACAGTAGTAGGTGAAAGTCCCGACTTCGCTGAAGGTCAGCGAAGTACTCTCGCCTGCGGCGAGCGTGATTTCAGGCCAGTCACCACTAGTGGAGGTCACTGTGTGGGTAATGGTGTCGTCGTTGGTCCAGGTGATGGTAGTTCCGAGCACGGCCTCAACATAGCCGGGGCTGTAGCCGCTGGACTGGCCAACGATTGAGATGCCCATGTCATCAGTAACCACGTCGGTTTCGTCCCAGCTTACCGAGAGAGCACCGTCGNCCGGTCAGCAGCGGGGTGCCGAGATCCTGCTCGGTACCTACCAGTAGCATGTGGCTGGCATCATTGTTCGTCGCGAACAGGTCCTTCAGGTTGTCACCCGTACCGGGTGTGGCCAGTTTGACACCGATGGTGTACATGCCGGGCGTAGAGATACCAGGGAAGCTTATGCTGAAAGTGCCAGTCTCAGCAGCCATCGGCAAGTTGCTGATGGAGTAGGAACTGTCACTCCAGACGGTGTTCCCGTCAGAGTCTATCGCGTAGGCGTAGATGTCAGCGCTGCTGATTGGACCGCCAGTGCCAAGGTCGCCCATGCCCACGTTCTTGAAGCTCGTGGTGATGGTTGAACCCTCGCCCAGCTCCAGCTTGTAGGGCAGGCTGGAGGAGGTCTGCTCGATGTCGAAACCGAGAGCGTAGATACCAACCTCGTCAACAAACCAGGCCGGATCCCAGTTGGGGTAAGCTCCACCCAAGTGGAAGCTGACTGACGTGTCGTCCATTCCCGTACCGGTGAAGGTGTCGAGTCGCGCCTGCGACTCAGTCCAACCTCCCGAAGCAGAGACGAACGCCGGCTGGTTATTCAGCGGGTTGCCGTAGTAGAGATAGTTGTAGATAGTGCCGCCATACAGGTTGCCCTGGGTTGGTGTCACAAGGCTCCGGGTGGAGCTGGAACCGGATGGGCCGGCGGTCGATACGTCAACGTTGCCACCTTCGTAATAGTACGCGGAAAAGGCGCTGACGGAGGCGTAGAATGCATACCGGTGCTTGAACACCATCTTGGACGAGGTCGCCTGCGACAGATCTATCGAGGGCGAGTTAAGTCGTGCGTCGTCACCGTTGTAGGCTGAGCCGAAGGTATCGTCGCCAAGACCCCAAGAGGCTGCGCCAGAATAGACCTGAGACGTCTGAGTATGCCAGTCTGCTGTACCCTTCGCAAGGGTGGTTGACCAGCCGTCCGCGTAGAGGTCGCCTGTGCCACCGTTGACACAGCCAGCACACATCTTCTCAGCTTCAGCGTCGGTGTATGCCACGGTGAACATGGTCTCACGCGATACATCGCGCTTGTTATCACCGGTGTACTCGTCCACTGCAACGTCACCGTTCTCGTCGAGGTAGCCATCAATCCAAGCCTCTACCCGCACCTTGTACTGGCCGGGGACACTGAAGTGGTAGTTCCAGTTGAGATCCTTGGCCTCGCCAGGGGCGAATGCCCCACCAGTACCCTCACCAGAGATGGTGACTGTGTTCTGGTAAACTACATCTGCCAAATCGGTGCCGGTGATATTCAGGTTGTCAATAACCCACCTCTCACCGTCATACGGCCACATGTAATTCCAGAACCCGAAGTGGAACCGGAAGGCGACATTATCCTCGCCGATATAGTCTGCGAGGCTGAACTCGCTCTCAACCCAGTCACCGTTTGGCCACTCAGACGAGCCACCGCTCGTGCCGACAAAAGCATCCTGTCCATAGAGCGGATTGCCCCAACCAGCGTAGTTGTAGATTTGTCCGTTGTATCCACTGCTCGGAACTACCGTGGTCCAGGTTTCCGAACCCGCGGTGGACGAGTCGTAGTCTGTAGAGATTTCGACTATTCCGCCGTTCGGGTTGTAGCCCATCCCACTAGTCCAGTGGAAATTCCAGCGGTGCTGCATGGTCATCTTGGCGTCATCCGGAGCCGAACTCAGATCGTACGACTCGGTAACCAGGAAGCCCTCACCACCGGCGTAGTACATCGCGAACTCACCGCCGTTGCTGTTGCCAGGACCCCAAGCGTCAGACCCGTCAAAGCCATCCTGTCCAGAGGGGAATGTCCAGCCAGGCTGGCTGCTCCAGGAAGAGCCGGGAGTCGTATAGGACGAAGTCCAGGGGTGGTTCGAAGTGGTGTAGCTGTCATGATCCTCGGCAACCAGATTGGTGACGTCCTCAGTTCCGATAGTAAGGCGTGCCATGGATTTACCAGCAAGCTGGGGATTGACACCCGCGTTAATCACGGTGGTGCCAATATCGGGGGAGCCATTGATCGGAATCGGGTCGACTACGTCGGGGGCCGAAATAGCAAGGTTGTCGTTGTAGACCACACCAGTAATAGCGATGTCATCCAATCGGTAGAAGCCGTTGGAGTAGGTGCCGAAGGCAACCGAGGACCAGCCGACGTGCCAGCGGACGCGGACGTCGTCCTGTCCTACATACGGGGTCAGGTCGAAGGTCTTCTTCTCCCACGCCTGTGGCGAGGGTGTGTAGGTGAAGGAACCGCCCGCGCTACCATAGTAGCTAAACGCAGGGTAACCACGGAGTGGGTTCGCGTAGTACGCGTAGTTGTAGATTGACTGAGTATAGCCACCAACAGGCTCAAATGAGTCCCATGTCTCGCCACCGTCTTCCGAAATTTCGACAACCACTCCATCGTACGTGTAATAGAAGTAGTACGAGTGCTGGAAGGTCAATTCAGCCGAAACCGGCATTTTCAGGTTGAGGTTGCCCGTGGAGGCCCACGGATCGCCTGGACTGGTCTGGTCGTACTTGCGACCACTGTCGAGCGAGCAGGGTGCAGACGTGGCGTCGTTCGAGTCTGCGCTCCAGATTGAGGCACCCGAAGAGTCACGACCGAAAATCCAGTCGCTGGCGTCGCAGTCATTAAAGTTTTCCGAGAAGATGACGAACTTGACGTCGCGGAATGCGTTGAAGCGGTTGTCCGAGATATCCTCGTCACCATAGTCGTCGATGATGGACATCGAGACGCCAACCATATCGCCCGACTTCAGGCCGTTCGCCGCAGGCGTGAACGGGGTGAAGTCGACCGCGGTGGTCTCCTTGTAGGCAATCGAGGCAATCGTCTTGGTCTCATCGACGAAGGTCTGGTCAATATCAATCAAATCTATCGACACGTCATCGAGGCGGAAGTAGCTGTTGTAGTACAACCATGCGGAGCTGTACCAGTACTGGTTGTAGGCCACTGTCCAGCGTACCTTGACGTCGGGGTAGCCCGTGAACTCAGTCAAATCTACCTCTGTATAATCCCATTGGCACTGCTGCCGACAGCCTGCATTGAAGCCGCCGTTACCGCCGGCGTAGGCGTAGTAGGTGAATGCCTGCTTGTTGACTACTTCTTCGGGGGTGTTGTACCACGATATAATCATGCCGTTGGTACCACGAACATAGCCACCAGTGGTGAACTTGTCTTTCTCGATGTAGGACCACGTAGTACCGCCATCGGTCGAGGCCTCCATGATAGCGCCCTCGTACCGGAAGTAGAAGAAGTACGAGTGCTTGAACTTGAGGGTCATGCCAACTGCGGTTGAGGCGTCAATTGAGGGGGTCGTAAGGTGGCTCAGCATCGCATCCATCGGCCCTATCACCTTGTCAAGACTGCCGTCCGAAAGGTCGTAGTAGCCAACCTTGTCGTAAGCGTTGTAGACGTAGTACTCACGGTACAGGTACGCACTGCTGACGTACACGTGGGTATCGGTCATGGCAACCGAGCCAACGTAGGTGTTCCAGCCACCTCCATACTGCGATACTACGGTGGACCAAGAGCAGCCCGTAGTGGATATCTTCTTCAGTCCGCCATAGAAGCTGGAGTAGTAGTACCCTGACGTGTAGACAGCGCCCTCATAGACATCAACGCTGCTTGGGTAGTATAGGTACCCTGAACCACTGTACTGACAGTGTGTGTAGGAGTTGGCACTGTAGGTACCACTAGAACTGCGGGTATACTTCCGCAATGCTGACTGAGAGTAATGGCGATAGACCATCCAGATGTCACCGGTGTCGTCATCCGCATCCAGATCTTCCCAGTAGTAGTAACGTGATTTGCCGTTACCATAGGTGAAGGAGCCATCGGTCGTGCCATCATCCGCATCCAGAATTATTACTTTGGTATTCGCGGTCGTGTAGAATACCTGCAGTGCGAATACCTGGCCGTCGTAGTAGGTAAGTGCCATCCCGTACTTGATTGCCGTCGATGAACTCGTCCATAGAAGGGTTCCACTCGAACTGAACTTCTTGACCCACGTAGTGGTACAGAACAGGTAACCTGTGCCCGAACAGCGGCCTAACACGTAGACATTGCCACTGGGGTCAGTGGTCACGTCTATCGGGTTGGTAAGGCCGGAGAGGAAGGTCGTCCCTTGGTTGTTGCTGTCAAGCTTCCATACTTTCCCATTTAGTCTGTCAGCAATATAGAGATCAGAGCCATCGTGGTGAATGCGCGCATTGTCGTTGAACATGCCACCAACTGTACCCTCCTTACGGCCGGACGACATGGAGCGATCGGATGTGTCACCGTCATTGTAGTAGTCGTCGCCGTAGTTGTAGTTGCTAGTATGTGCACCCTGGCTGTCATTAATATCACCAGTCCAGACGTTTGCACCATGAGTCGCACTGGAGGTGAAGTCACCAGCGCCAGAGTCGAAGTCCTCGTCAAGAACTGTGTTGATTGCAGTTGAGAACACCTTAGCGTTAACGCCAACATCAGTTTGGGTGTCAGTACCCTTGTTGATTACGTTGGTCGACATCGTGTTCTCGGTCGCCAGCGAGAAGGGATCCGGGATAGATGGACTGTCCAGTTTCAGTTGGTCCACTGGGGGCGGAGGTGGGTAGAACAGAATGGCCTTGTTGTTGTACGAGGAACTCATCTGGGAGTAGGCATAGCTCAGGCCAGGGCCACTGCCCTTTGCCTGGATACCAACCGAGACGGTCTCGTAGGAACCTGCTCCGTAGAATGTACCATCCTGGTATTGGTAAACGATGTTACCATTCTCGTACACGATGGCCTGGAAGGTAGTCGTGTCAGACGAGCTGCAGTAGTAGTACATGTTCATCTTGTTCCAGGTGATTACCAGCTTCCGGTCGGGAGCTGTGCCTAATGTCTCGTACTTGATGTCTGCGTCACTTGCGCAGTAACGGTAGTCCTGCCAGTAGGGTGCAAGCATGGTGCCAGCCACGTTGGCATATGGCATTAGGTATGGAACCCAAGCGTAACTGACAGAGGGTGCGTCAAACGAGAACCACCCATTGTCACCACCGAGGTAGAATTCGTCGTAGTCTTCATCGTAATAGGTTATGGTGAAGCCCATGTCGAATGCACTGGTGACATAGTCACCGGGATTCCCTATGGATGTCCCAGTACTCAGGATATCAATCCAGTCATACGACACCTTACCATCCGATTCTGTACTGTCGGTAAAGTTGTATCCGAAGGTATCTGGTCCTCCGGTCTTGGCCGCAGCATTGGGCGCCAGCAGCACGAACGTGCTGGTGACCATGGTTACGGCGACTACGAAAGCAACGAGCCTTGCAGTCCAAGCGATAGCGTTCTCTGTACGAGTTTCTTGCATATGACACACCTTGGTTGAGTCCTTGTCTCAGCGGGCAGGATACCCACTGAAGGGTTCTCATCACGCGGCCCGGTTCATATAAAACGTTCGCCTGCCCCGAAAACAGGCTAAGCGATAAAGCAGGGGGAGGGCTGCACCGTCGTGAAAGTCGGGGTACTGGCACTGCAGGGAGCGGTCAGCGAGCACTGTCGGGCGCTGGCGGCGTGCGGCGCTCGCGTGGTGGAGGTGAGGACGCCCGCAGAACTGGCAAAAGTGGACGGCCTGGTGATGCCGGGCGGCGAGTCCACAACGCTGCGCCACCTGCTGCAAAACGGGGGGTTGTGGGAGCCGCTGCTGGCATGGGAAAAACCCATCCTGGGAACCTGCGCCGGCGCCATCCTGCTCGGCCGCGGAAGCGAAACGCTCGGTCGGATGGCGATGGAACTGGACCGCAACGCCTATGGGCGGCAGCAGGAGTCGTTCGAAGCCGACGTCGCGCTGGAGGCGGGCGAGCCGTTTCCCGGGATTTTCATCCGGGCGCCCGTCATCATCTTCACCGACGATAACTGCACCCCAATAGCGTGGCACAACGGAAATATCGTGGGCGCTGTGCAGCCGCCACACATGGCGCTCACGTTCCACCCCGAGCTGACCGGCGACCGGCGGCTGCACCAGCGCTGGCTGGAGATGGTACCACGGTAACTGACCCGGAAGGCCGCCTGCAGCCGGGCTACGAGCGGCACATCTTCATCTGCGGGCACGAGCGGCCGACCGATGCCGCGCGCCCCTGCTGTGCCGGGCGCGACAGCTTGGCGGTGCTGAAGCAGATGAAGGCGCGCACGCGCGAGGCGGGCCTGACGGGGGTGCGGGTGCAGAAGTCGGGTTGCCTCGATTTCTGCGAGAACGGCATCTCCTGCGTGGTCTACCCGGAAGGCGTGTGGTATCGCATCGCCGACCCGGAGCGCGACGTGCCGGAAATCGTCGAGCGGCACCTGCGCCACGGAGAGGTCGTCGAGCGGTGCCTGATGAAGTTCTGAGTTCTCGACGATTATTATTTAAAAAAACGGGCTTCGTAAAAGGATAGTGGTGCGCGGGGCAGGATTCGAACCTGCGAACCCCTGAGGGAGAAGGTCTTGAGCCTTCCGCGATTGGCCAGACTATGCGACCCGCGCCCTGCGGCCGAAGGTCGGGGGTATTTTAGCCGCGCGTCGCTGCCCGGGGCATGGGCAAGCCAAAGTGGTGGAGCCGCGCCTGCGACGAACTGCGCGCGGGCGACCCGGTGCTAGGGGCGATTATCGACCGCTTCCCGGGCGAGCAGCTCGAGCCGCGTGCGGAGCCATTCTTCACGCTTGCGCGCGCGATAGCAGGGCAGCAGATTTCGGTCCGGGCGGCGCAGACCGTCTGGGGCCGGCTCGAGGCGATTTGCGACGGGGCGGTCACCATCGA
>LWDU01043034.1_pt1 | contig 131144 bp, 106 predicted proteins | sample 727161 | NCBI WGS metagenome assembly LWDU01 (sample SAMN04566230, study PRJNA314399) | hydrothermal vent metagenome | isolation source: deep sea hydrothermal plume seawater | place: Mexico: Gulf of California, Guaymas Basin | collected 2004-07-11
ACTCCCTCCCCACGATGCAGGTCGCTTGATTTTTGTGGAATCTCTTAAAGAATAACCCATGAACCCCGTACCCTTATTCCTGATCATTGTATCACTGCCCCTGCTTCTTGGGGGGTGTGGGGAGAAGAATGAATCTACTACTGAGACTAAGTCTGTAGAAGAAAAGGTGATGGAGGTTAAAGATGAAGTTAAGCCTGAAGAACCCGTTGCTGAAACTAAGCCCGAATTAGAAGGCGTTAATCAAGATGAATTAGAAGAACGTGAAGGTATTATTTGTCTCAAAGGTTCAGCTTACACGGGCAAATCTTATGATTTATATCCAAACGGGCAGAAGTGGATAGAAAATAACTTCAAGGACGGCAAGAGGGATGGGCTACAGACACATTGGCGTGAAAACGGGACGAAGATGTATGAAGCAAACTACAAGGACGGCAAGAAGGATGGGCTATTGGTGCAGTGGCATGAAAATGGGCAGAAGATGAGTGAAAGAAACCTTAAGGACGACAAGGAGGATGGGCTAGATATACGGTGGTATAAAAACGGGCAGAAGAGGTGGGAACAAAACTGGAAGAACGGCAAGCAGGAAGGGCTATGGGTGACTTGGCATGAAAACGGGCAGAAGAAGGGCGAAGTAACCTACAAGGACGGTAAGATAGTCGAAGGTTCCCTAAAGTATTGGAACAGCAAAGGCGAACCTGTTGATTCATGGGAAGAAGCTGTTGTAGAATAACCCATGATGAACCCCGTACCCTTATTCCTGTTCCCTGATCGTTACTCTGCAATGGTATTACAGTTTTTTTTGGTTTATCAGCTGCTCTAGGAGGGGTGCGATTTGTTGGGCCATTAAGTTAAGCCCTTCACCCGTAAGGTGAACACCATCTTTGGAGATGAGTCTTTTTATTGCTTCAGGGTCTTGCTTGAATTTTGCTTTGAAAATTTTATGAAGATCGCAAAGCAGTACTTTTTCCTCCTTGGAAATGGTGCGCACTTGTTCGCAAAACTCACGGTCCATGTATTCGTCGAGACCTCCGATCTTTTGAAATTCTTTTTGCTTTGCCCAAAAGTGCCTTTCATTATTGAAAGGAGTACTAGTCATCAAAATGACATTAATATCAGCGGCCTTTAGAGTTCTAACGATCTTTCTTATGCTCTGACCATATTCTTTAGGCTTACAACCTCCCGTGTCATTTAGGCCGAATGAAACGGTGACGATATTGGGCTTATGGGCTAGGACGTCCAGCTCAAGTCGCCTTAAGGCAGAGGTCGCATTGTCGCCTCCTTTGCCTGCATTAATCATTCCCTTTCGGCTAAGAGGTATCTTAAGTTTTTGATTCAGCTCTTTCAGTACTACCCAAGGTAATCCTTGGTCAGTAGTTGAATCGCCTAGCATGACCACAATTGAGTTCGGTTCAGAGGCCGCGATGAAATTGGTGACAAAGATAAATAGGGTGCAGACAAAAGTTTTCATAAGAGAATCTCAGCTAGGAAAAGGAATCTTTGTTATGGATGTGTTTATCAGTAGTTTGAATTCGGCTCAAGATTGATAATCAAACCAATGATTCATGGTCAGTTGTTCGGGGATTGTGAGGGGTGATCCATGAGCTAATATTTTTAGGATTTTTTTTCTTACTCCCTACATATATACAGCACACCTCGCACAAAAAAATGGCCTACCCCCAGTGGCCCCTCCTCGAAGGGTTTGGAGTTGGAATCTATTTTCTATCGAAGTGAATCCGACAGAAAACAGATCCCTATATGGATGGAACATGGAGCCGTGTGACATGCTCAGTGCGCCATGTGCCATGTCTCCTGTATGACGGAAAATGTTGAATGAATTAGGATTCAGAAAGCATGACCCGATGCAGGATTTGACCTCCTACAGTAGTAACTTTTAGGGAAAAGAATTGAACAATTCCTTAAACTCTATAATATAAGGGTGATCCTTCTTTGGTTCTTCTTAAAGTTATCTATGATGTTGTTGTCTTGAAAATATTCCAGTATTTACTGCAAACTAATAAACTACAATCTATGCATCTGATTCTCTTTATTCTTTTCTTTGCTTTGTCCGGCATAACCAAAGCTGATGATTGGCCTGGATGGTTCGGTTCTAAACGGGACGGTGTCTGGCGTGAAAAAGGGATAGTAAAAAAATTTCCGGAAAACGGTCCAAAAATATTATGGAAAGCAAAAATTAATAGAGGCTATGCAGGTCCGGCCGTTTCAAAAGGTAAGGTTTTTATAATGGATCGAGGGTTAAGTCAAAATGCTAAATCTCCCGAAAACCCTTTTTCAAGAGGCAAAATTCTTGGCAACGAGAGACTCCTCTGCATTGACGCTGAGAATGGAAAATTAATTTGGGAAAAGCCTTATGATTGTGATTATACAATCAGTTACTCTGCTGGTCCCAGAGCAACCCCAATAGTTGAAAAGGAACGGGTTTATACACTAGGCGCGGAAGGTAATCTATTTTGCAGCAAGACAAGTGATGGTTCTACAATATGGGCCAACAATTTTAATACTACTTTCAATACAAAAACACCAACTTGGGGTTTTTCAGCCAGTCCCTTGATTCATGGTAAACTGCTCATATGCCTTGCAGGAGGTCAAGGATCAGTGGCTGTCGCTTTTGACAAATTAACCGGTAAAGAACAATGGCGATCCCTGCGTGCTAAAGAACCTGGATACGCTCCACCAGTGATCGTCAATCATGAAGGTAAAGAACTTCTCATTGTCTGGACCCCAGAATCGGTGAATGCCCTAGATCCCAATACAGGAAAGAAAATATGGTCAATCCCATGGGAACTACGTTTTGGTCTTAGCGTGAGCACTCCTCAACTTGTTGGAAATATTCTTTTCTTATCTTCATTCTACAATGGCTCAATGGCTCTAAAAATTAAAGCCGGCGAAGAACCCGAAATTATCTGGAAAACAGCCAAAGTAAGTGAAAAAAGAACAGAACACCTCCACGGCATCATGAACACAGCAGTCATTAATGAAGGCTATATTTATGGAGCCTGCAGCTATGGGGAATTCAGGTGCCTGTCTCTAAAATCAGGAAAAAGAATATGGGACTCACTCGAACCAGTTGGTTTGGAAAAACCCTCTCGTTGGGGAACTGTATTTGTTACACCACATGAGAATCGGTATTTCCTGTTCAGTGAAACTGGTGACCTTGCCATCGCAGAACTATCAAAGTCCGGGTATAAGGAAATCAGCCGCGCCCATGTCATTGAACCAAACGGTATCGACATGAAACAACGTAAGATCGTCTGGTCCCATCCTGCATATGCTATGAAATCATGTTTCATAAGAAATGATACAGAACTGATCAGGGTATCACTCTCCTCCGAATAAGTTCTTGGAACTAGTTTAGATCTTGGCTGGGTCAACTGCCTTATAATTACCCCCAAATCGCCTAGCGATGTCCTTCAGAATAGCCTGACCAATGCCTTTGACACTAATACAATTTACTTTCGGTAACCGACTCCCAGTATAAATCCTCTTTGCTTCTTGGAGGACAAGATCCACAATGGCAGTGTTGCTAAGTTTCTGCCCATTTTTAGATGTTCCAGGTTCACCATCAGCAATCAAGAATACAGAACTAGGTTTCTGAAAGAAGGCTGCTACCAGTGCCAAATCCATACGAGAACTGCCACTAGTCCCTGCCAAAGCAGGCACTGCTCCTGGTAAAATGGCGGCATACTTAATTCCGTTATTATCGGTACCTTTAGAACCCCACTCTGATGTTCTGGTTCTATCAAATGCTCCTCCACCTTTTTTATTGATGAAATAGGCATTCATCCATGATTTCGCCCGAGCAATGTTACCAGAATTTGCCTTTACGGGCTGTGGCGCAAATCCATCACAATCTTTTCCAAAACAAATGATATTAAAGCTAATATTTGGAGATAGAGCAGCAAGGGTACGGACAATCTCCCTCCTGAGGGCCTTTATCCCATTAGGCCCACAATTATTATTCATGCTAGTCGAAGTATCAATGACAAGAATTATGCGGTTCCCACCCCCACTAGTTCCGAAAAATTTTGCACCTCCTCTGCCGTCACCAAAACCACCGATACCAAAACCATCACCAAAATCGTTGCCGAATGCAGGTGTATCTGAAAAGGTTGTAATTTCTGGCATCACTATGGAGGAAGCATTCGTTGCGGTGATTGTTTTCTCGGCTCTCCTAGAAGGTGGAGCAGGTTTTTCCAATGTTACCTTTTTAGCAAAAGAACGCTTCTCGGGAACCACATCAGTATTTGAAGAGCTCGCCTCAACAATCATTTCGATTTCTTCTGAATCAAAATTTGCTATGACAATGAAAGCCAAAATTGAAAAAATAACTGCATGAACAAAAACGGCGATTCCTAGTGAAAAGGCCTGAGATTTTTTTCTTTGTGATTCGGGCGAATCATTACTGACTTCCTCTTCTGCCAAAAAATCGTTAGATACATTCTGTTCCGGTGGACGGAATTTATTTGATCTTTGTTCAGACATGATAGTTGGGCGGATCAAACAATCCGAGTAACGGCTTCTTCTTAATATAACTCTTATCCTACCCCTTTATTAGCAAATAATTAATTATGATAATTAACTCTCAGCTAATTAAACCAACTCCAGGGAATTGATGTGAACGGCAATGGTTTTGACTCATCCTTGTCGTGCGTGACAGCTACTCTCTCATGACCATCCAGAACAAGCATCCCACGATCGCTCTCAGCGCAAGACAAAGGCTCATGCCCAGATCCAGAAATTCCAACACAGGAAGGAAGCACAAATAATAGTAACGCAAGAAACGGCTTCATAATTATAAATCATACAAAATTAACAACTTATGTGAAACAAAAAATATAATTTTAGCTCATCTTTCTTAACGACTAATTTATTTCTTTAAGGCTAGGACCAGAGACCTGAACCTCTTTTTCTTAGGATCTTTGAGGGACTTGCATGCACATTTCCCATCTACCAATTTATTAAAGGAATCTTCCTGAATAACTCGATGAGCGACGGTCCCATCATCACTAAAGATTCGGATCTTATCATGACCCGGCATTGGAGCAATCGCTTCAGGGTTCAGGTTTACAAAAGATTTTATTTTTTCAGGAACACTTCCGGGAACGCCGTCCCAAGAATAAAGAACAGAACTTAACTTATCAGATCGATCTCCTGCTATCAAAAAGTATCGCCTATGATAAGCTGAATACTCAATAGATCGAATGCCTCTGCTCTGAACTTTAAGATAAACTGGTGTCCCCAAAATTGGTTTCGATTGACCATGGATTACTGCATTAGGATTTTTAAGAGGAATGAGTAAAGCCTGTTTTCCAGGTATCGGATTCCTCAGCCCGATGTAAAGAACGCTACCATCGGCATTAGTGGATAAACCTTCAATATTCAAACCATTCTCTTTAGGGGCCAGCAATTTTCCAGAATCTTTGCCAATGATACCAACACTAGCCTTCAAATTAAGATCCTCACAAGATACCAAGGCACTCAGTAAATTATCAATCGCAATACCTTCTGGCTTTAAATGAAATTTCCCTTCTTGATGAATAATCTTAGTGGCAAAAAAACGATACCTGCTGTTTCTCCATTTTCCCTTCTTATTACGACCATGAGAAGTTATCCAATAAATCAAATCCCCAACACGTGTGCATGCCTCAATATCTGATTCAGGGTGCGATTCGTCTTGAACACCAAGAAAAATATCCAGTGAATATTGTGCCAAGGGCATACTAGGACGCTCCAAAGAATAGATTCTGAGAATATTGTCCTCATCATCAGCAACAACAAATGTATTCTTGTCTAAGGCAACTGCAGCAGAAGCATCACAGGACCCATAAAAAAAAGTTTCCTCTGCCGAAGCGACAAGACACTGAGCTGCCATCAGAATGGCGGGAATGATATGCTTGCCTCTCATTAGTTTAAATTAGCCTCAAGATAACGATTGTGAAACCAAAGATATATGACTTCTAATGAAAAATTATTGTCGTTTCAGCTCATCGATCTGATCCCTGATCAGTGCAGCCTTTTCAAATTCAAGTTTTGAAGCCGCTTCCTGCATTTCAACCTTCAGCTCACTAATCACTTGAGCCACGTCAATATCATCGTCATTTCCTGCCAATATCTCCTCAGACACTTTTGTCCCACCAAGAGTCATATGTAATGATGCCTGATCAGCACGACGAACACTTTCAGGAATAATATTATTGCTTTCATTATATTCGACCTGCCTTCGCCTCCTATATTCAGTAATATTGACAAGACCTTCTATGCTCTTTGTCATTTCATCGCAAAATAGCACTACTCTTCCTTCAACGTGCCGAGCTGCCCGGCCTGCCGTTTGAATCAGTGAGGTTTCACTTCGCAGATAACCTTCCTTGTCAGCATCCAAAATACAAACTAACGCAACCTCAGGAAGATCAAGCCCTTCTCTGAGAAGATTAATTCCTACCAGAATATCAAATTCACCAACGCGCAGTGCTCTTAAAATTTCTACCCTCTCAATAGCTCCAATGTCACTGTGTAAATATCGAACTCTAAGATCAACGTCACGTAAATAATCAGTAAGATCCTCAGCCGTCCTCTTTGTAAGTGTAGTTACGAGGACTCTATTATCTGACTCAGTGGCACTTCGACACAGTTCAATAGTTTCATCTATCTGGCCTTTCAATGGTTTGAGTTCAACTAATGGGTCTAGTAGCCCGGTCGGTCGAATGATCTGTTCAACGATCAAGTCTTGGCCAGAATCATCAACGTTGAATTTATCAACTTTCTGAGAAGAGCCTGAAATATGAGGTGCTAACTTTGGCAAAATCTCACCGGATCCTTTTTTCTTACTCTTCTTAGCTATGTATTTCGAATTTCCAACCTTGCTATTCTCTATCTCAAATCTTGCAGGTGTTGCACTTACATAAACACGCTGACCCGTTAGATCCATAAATTCATCAAATCTTAGTGGCCTATTATCCAGTGCACTCGGCAATCTGAATCCATAGTCCACAAGATTAGTTTTTCGAGATTTATCCCCCTCATACATTCCTCCTACCTGAGGCACTGTGGCATGTGATTCATCAATAACGGTCAAGTAATCCTCAGGGAAAAAGTCAATCAATGTAGAAGGCCGAGAACCAGGTGATCTTGACCCTAAGTGCCTTGAATAATTCTCTATTCCTTGGCAAAAACCCATTTCCTGCATCATTTCGATGTCATATTCTGTTCTTTGTCGGATCCTCTGAGCCTCAATAAATTTTTGATTCTTCTCAAAAAATGCTACTTGGTCTTCGAGTTCAATGCGAATTTCTTTGATAGCGCGTGCCATCTTATCAGCCGGAGTAACAAATTGCTTGGCAGGGTAGAAGTTATAATTTTCTAAACGAGAAATAATGTTTCCACTAATTGGATCGAAAGCTGAAATTCTATCAATTTCATCTCCAAAGAATTCGACTCTGATCGCTTCATTTTCCAAATAAGCAGGTATAACATCAACCACGTCTCCACGAGATCGGAACTTACCACGCGTAAACGCAACATCGTTACGCTCATATAGCATATCAACTAGCCTTGTTAAAAACTTATCCCTGTCCATCTTCATCTCCACATGAACAGAGCACATCATGTCCTTGTAGTCATCAGGAGAACCCAAGCCATAAATACAAGAAACGCTCGCAACAACAATGACATCTTCTCTAGTCAAAAGAGACCCCATGGCCGAAAGACGAAGACGTTCAATCTCATCATTAATTGAAGAGTCCTTTTCTATATATGTATCACTGCGTGGTATGTATGCCTCTGGTTGATAGTAATCAAAATACGATACGAAATACTCAACCGCATTGGCTGGGAAAAAATTTTTGAATTCTGAATAAAGTTGGGCAGCGAGGGTTTTATTGTGCGACATGACCAAGGTCGGTCTGTTCATGTCGGCAATGACGTTAGCCATCGTGAATGTCTTTCCTGAGCCCGTCACGCCAAGGAGGGTCTGGTGCTGGTTACCAGCGCTTAAAGATTTTATTAATTTATCAATGGCCTGCCGCTGATCGCCGCAAGGCTGGTAATTAGAACGAAGCTGAAAATGGCAAGCCATCACACTCTATGAATCACGAATGAAGAGATTTCACAAGCCGGTTCCTTCTTTTCACTGATCCTTAGTATCCCTGCCTTCATCCGTATTCTCACCTATCTCCAAGTCCCATCGATCACCGCAACCTGAACATCGATACGCTACCCAGTCACCAATGGAAAACCCAAATTCAGGTTCAATTGTGAGTCGATACGCCAATCGCCCACAATCAACACAGATCACCTTATCAGGAATTTCCATCACTTGAAAAAGACCAACAGGAATGAATTAAAAAAATATTTCCCGCCTTAAAATGCTGATGTCTTAAGCTATAAGCGGCAAAAATCTTATTCCTGTTCACCACTTTCTTTCCTTGCTTTTGCAGTGTCAGCAGCAGCAAAAAGTAGAACACCGACTGGAATTGAAAGTCCAGCCAAACACACAAATACCTGAAACCATTGAATGCCCATTATTATATAAACGGTGAATTAATACGAATCTTTCATTCGTTATGGTAAATATTAAACCTTTATTAACAATTGTCGACTGAAAATACTGTTTCTTCTGCTCGAAAATGTTTTGAATATATGAATCCATGGAATCTATAATAATTGCCGAGCTCAAAAATACTATACCTTCTAATCCAGGAGAATATTCTGTATGCGGTCAAATTTCTGGTTCAATACGTAAACAAACCCGAAACGGAAACCCTTATTACGAAGTAGAACTTTGTGATTCTAGCGGATCAATCAAATTAAAAGCATGGCAAGACTCGATTGCATTCTCACAAGCAGAATCTTTGAAAGGAAGTGAATGGGTAAGGATAAGAGGGCACTGGTCAAGTAACGAATACGGACTCGATGCTCGTGATTGGCAATTATCCACTCTTGGAGCAGAAGAAATTGCCGATGTCCTTGCAGGAACAGAAGAAACTAAATTAAAACAAGAGGAGGACTACAATTATATCCAATCAAGATGTGAAGCATTGTCAGATCCAAGATTTCGTAGCATCTGCACAAAGTTTCTAGAACGCTTTGGTGATCGTTTTAAGCGTTCGGCAGGAGCACGAAACTTGCATCATGCACGTCGAGGAGGACTAACCGAACACGTGGCACAAATGATCAGGAGCGCGGAAGGGATCTGCTCAGCCTACACCAATCTGAACCGTGACCTACTGGTCTCGGGTATTCTTTTTCACGATTGTGGGAAAATGTGGGAGAATACTTTCCCAAAAGATGGATTTACGATGCCTTACGATTTCCGAGCAGAACTCACTGGCCACATATCGATTGGAGCTGAAATAGTAAATTCCTTATGGAGGGAAACCGAATCGGAAGCAGGTGAAGAATGGAAAATGATGGAACCAAGTAATGAAAAGGCACGGATTCATCTAGTTCATCTGATACTCTCACATCATGGAAAAATAGAATACGGATCACCGGTTCTTCCTAAAACACCAGAAGCCATTATTCTTCACCATATTGATAATATTGATGCAAAAATAGAAATGATCTATCAGGGTTACGAGGAACAGGAGCCTCTCTCGCAAGAAGTTCTAAGTAAAGTCTGGGCACTCGAGACCAATATTGTTAGGCCCTTAGAAAAATATGGCACTTCCGCTGATCAAATTGAGCCCAATGATAATTAACATCTGATCGATTTTAGGATGGGTTTTAAATTCTTCAAAAAGCGAACTATATGGTTACCAACATGGCCAGTCATTCTGGTTTCAATCCTTATTATAGTTACGAGCATTTTATTCATTTTATTCTCATCCCACAATTTCCTTGCAGTCACAAATAAAGTTCCTAACGCCAAGATTCTAGTTGTTGAGTCATGGATGACTGATAATTCCATGGAGCAGGTAGCAGAAATTTTTAATGCCGAGGATAATAACTACGAGTCCTTATGGTTGATCGGCCCTAGACTTGAAAGAGGCTATTATATATCAGAGAAATACAAAACTTATAGCCAAATGGGTGCTGCAACACTAACGGCACTCGGTGTTCCTCAAGAAAAAATACATTTGGCTCCTGCCAGCAAACCTCTCAGGCACCGAACCTTCAGCGCAGCAGTAAACTTAAAAAATGAATTGAAACAAAGTGGCCTAAGTTCAGAACCGTTCGACCTCGTCACATTAAACGTCCATGCGCGCCGGAGCTGGATCACTGTTAAAAAAGTATTTGAAAAGAAAGATCAGATAGGAATTATTGCATTGCCGCCAGTGGCTTATGATGCGGAAAAATGGATGCAATCTAGTGCGGGTGTTAAAAGTACAATCTTCGAATCTATTGCCTGTCTTTATGAGTTATTGACGGACAGCGGAAGATAGAAAAATGGAATATAAGTAAAAAATGGAATTAAAGTTCTTTCCATAATGTTATGATTTTCAATAATATAGAAGGATGTTCCGCTCCTCGCATAATCAGAATACCACATACCTTACTTTATTAATTCCTATCGGCTTCATCCTGATAAGCACGTTAACATGTCAGGCAAATCCTCTCAAGGACACTGCTTCACTCAATTGGGAAGGCGACATTGCTTCAAAGCTAGTCGATGCTGCAGATGCATTCCTGTTGAAAAAAATTGACCACGCCGTTCTAAAAAGGAATGCAAAAACCGAACTTCGAAATAGTATTGCTTTGCCTGAAGAATACTGTGAAAAGCTAAAACACATTATCGGAGTCCGTGATGAAAGAATGAAGGGTTCTGAAATCCTCACAGGTAGAATTATTCATAAGAGTCCAGAGTACTCTATTCGAAATTTTCGATTACAAGCTTTTGGAGGCGTTTCAGTAGAAGGACTATTGATCGAACCTGACAATGCTGAATTCACAACCATTTATATCCCAGATCCTGAAAGTTTTGCCAACACAACAAGGGCACAGACGCTCGCAGCGAACGGGCACCGTGTCTTTGTTCCGGTGCTCATTGATCGCAAGACAAAACACAGAAAAATTAGCAATCGTGAGTTCCTCTACAGGTCCGCTTTCGAACTTGGTAGACATTTGATCGGCTACGAAGTTCAAAAAGTGTCAGCAATCATAGATGCTTTGAACAATACAGATCAAGGCATCGGTGTAGCAGGTGATGGCGAAGGTGGCCTCATTGCTTTTTATGCTGCAGCCGTTGATAAGCGAATTGAACGTGCGTGGATCATTGGCCACTTCGGCAAACGGGAAAGAGTATGGGATGAACCAGCTTATCGAAACGTATTTGGACTCCTTAACGAGTTTGGAGACGCTGAAATTGCTAGGCTCATTCATCCTAGGGTTCTGGTAATTGATCCTTCACCGTCTCCTAAAATCATCGTTCCGAGAGGGACCGGAGGCAAACCCGGGAAGATCCCCAGTTTTAGTCCGGATCAGGTATTATCGGAAATAAAGAGGGCAGGCCTTAAGCCCGGAGACATGAGCACTTACATGGGTAAGCAAGCAAAAAAACATGAGTCCGTTGCACTCCCAGTAAAAGAACTTGGCAACGTTCAAGACCGGGCCTTCAATGAAATTGATCGACACAACCAACAACTATTGGATCAGAGCGCAGAAACCAGAAGGCGTTACTTTTCCAAACTAGATACCTCTTCAATAGAAAAGTTTCAGACCAGTATCAAGCCCTATAGAAAAAAATTTGCATCAGAGGTAATTGGTCAATTTGATGATGAGATTGCCCCTGCCAATCCAAGGACCAGACTGATCAGTAAAACAGAAAAAGTTCTTACATACGAAGTGGTATTGAATGTTTTTGGAGGTGATAAGGGACTCTTCGCTTATGGCATCCTTGTCATTCCAAAAGGCATTAAGAAAGGAGAAAAGAGACCCGTGGTAGTTTGTCAGCACGGACTAGAAGGCCGTCCCCAATCCACGATAGGAGAAAAGGATCATCATTATTATAAGGCTTTTACAACAGAGCTTGCCAAGCTCGGCTTTGTAACTTTTGCACCTCAAAATATCTACATTTTTCAAGACAGGTTTCGTGCCTTGCAATTCAAAGCCAATGCAATAGGAAAAACACTCTTTTCTTTAATGGTACCTCAACATCAACAAATCACTGACTGGCTAGGTTCGCTTGAATTCGTAGACAAAGAACGGATTGGTTTTTACGGCCTCTCATACGGAGGCAAATCCGCTATGCGGATCCCGCCCCTCGTTTCAAATTATTGTCTCTCAATATGTTCAGCAGACTTCAATGAATGGGTCTGGAAAAATGCATCAACCAGATCCAGGTACAGTTACGTGTGGACCGGTGAATATGAAATCTTCGAATGGGATCTGGGCAGTACCTTCAATTATGCTGAGATGGCTGCACTGATCGCTCCTCGGCCATTTATGGTTGAACGTGGACACTTTGATGGCGTTGCTCCGGACGAGACCGTAGCTTATGAATTTGCGAAAGTCAGAAATCTTTATTCTGCAAAACTTGGTATCGGCAATAAAACAAAAATTGAGTGGTTCGTTGGCCCACATACAATCAACGGAAAAGAAACATTTAAGTTCCTTCGTCAGCATTTGAATTGGCCAGAAAAATAAGGGCTACTCGATAAAAATTACCTTATTCCTGCGCCTCACATAGTTGCCTCCTGGAAGATTAATCTTGGCAGTTGATTTGTCTTTAATTAAAGATCTCACCAATTCCACTTCTGCAAATCCTACTCCTGGCAAATTTGCCTTTCTCAACCAATGCAATATGGCTCGTGCCTGTAACGCACTATTTAGTTTATTAAGTTTTAGTAAAGGCAGTTCATTTTTATTAATCCAAGAAAATTCAGAAGATAAGATAATCCCTTCAATCATATCCGATTCACGCATAGACACTTCAGCAGCTCGTGAAACTGCCTTTGTTACATCGCGTTGGAATATTTTTCTGAGACTAGGAATAAGCGTATTCCTCACCCGATTACGCAAAAATTCATTGCTCCGATTACTTGTATCTTCTCGGTAACGAATACTGTTTGATTTTACATAAGCATCAATGTCACTGCGCCAGACAGTTAGAAGTGGTCTCAATAGTTCGATTCTCACCCCATCCGATACAATATTTGATTCACTACGTATACCAGTCAATCTCCCTGATCCACGAAACAAATTCATCAGTACAGTCTCAACATGGTCATCGGTATGGTGCGCTAATATGACGCGCTTACAGCGCCACTTTCTAGAAATCTGAGCAAAGAACTTTAATCTCTCGTCCCTGGCAGTCGCTTCAATTGAAGATTTTCTCTGCTCGGATATTTTACGAACGTCTTTCTTTTCAGATTCAAATTTAAAATCATAACTCTGAGCAAGATTACGAACGAATCTCGCATCCAAACCTGAATCCTTACCCCTCAATGAATGATTGAGATGACAGACAATAATATCCCTACATCGAACATCGAACTTAAGCCAATGCAACAGTGCTACTGAATCGCGTCCCCCAGAAACACCCACGAGATAACGTTTTCTTTTGCTGATGCCAGCAGTTTCAGGGCTTGGAAAACTCACACCTCAGTCACTGCTATAAAATAGCATTCTTTAGGCCATGGCCTGATAAATGGGCTCGGCTCCCTCAACACCCACGAGTTTCTGGTTCAGACCGTTATAGAAATAACTTAAATTATTTTGATCAAGCCCCATCAGATTAAGAACTGTCGCATGAAGGTTCCTCACGTGGTACGGGTTCTCAACTGCCTTACTTCCTAACTCATCAGTTGTTCCTACGCTGACACCTCCCTTAATACCTCCACCTGCCATCCACATGGTAAAACCGAGGGCATTATGATCACGACCAGTTCCCTTTGCATATTCCGCAGTCGGTTGACGTCCGAACTCACCACCCCAAACCACTAAAGTTTCTTCTAAGAGACCTCTCTGCTTCAGATCTTTTAGCAGTCCAGCAATTGGCTTATCCGTGCGGCCGCAATGATAATCATGATTCTTTGTAAGGTCACCATGCGCGTCCCAGTTAGAATCATTATGAGCTCCTCCAGAATATACCTGTATGAATCTAACGCCACGCTCCACTAATCTTCTTGATAGAATGCACTTACGAGCGAAGTCATCAGTCCTAGAACCATCAAGACCATATAAGTCTTTCACATGTTGAGGTTCAGAGTCCACATCTATGGCCTCAGGCGCGGTGGACTGCATGTTGTAAGCAAGCTCATAACTGGCAATACGAGCACTAAGATTCGAATTATCCTCCCGACCTGAAAGGTGTTGAGAATTTAATTGATTTAAAGATGTAATGACTTTCCTCTGCTCAATCGCATCCATTCCTTTAGAATGTTTAAGATTGAGAATCGGATCTCCCGTAGGACGGAACACTGTACCTTGGTACGAGGCTGGCATGTATCCAGAAGTCCAATTTTTTGCACCGGAAATAGGCCCTCCAGTGTGATCGAGCATCACTACATAACCTGGCAAATTCTGATTCACAGATCCGAGTCCGTAATTCACCCAAGATCCTAGTGAAGGCTTACCACTAATTAAAGATCCACTATTCATCATGAGCATGGCAGATCCATGAATTGGTGAATCGGCGGTCATTGAATGAAGGAAAGCCATATCGTCAACGCAGGTTCCAACATGAGGGAAAAGCTCCGACACCATTTTGCCACACTGCCCGTAAGGTTTGAAAGACCACTTTGGACCAACTACCCGACCCTTATTCTTTTTGCCGCCTCGACCATGGGTCTTCACTTCAATTGTTTGTCCATCCAAAGGGTAAAGTTTTGGTTTGTGATCAAAAGTGTCCATGTGACTAGGCCCGCCATACATAAAAAGAAATATGACTGATTTTGCCTTTGCTGGCATCATCTGAGGTTTAGGATAAAGAGGATTGCCTCCAGCTGCATTTGCTGAGCCTTTGAAAAATCCATCATTGGCAAGCATTCCTGTGAGAGCCATTGATGTGAACCCTCCGCCAACAGTGTGCATGAATTCTCGGCGATGAGTTTGTCCGCAGAATGTATTACGTGGTAATTTCATGGTCTGTTCTTTCTTTTATTGGATATAAATTAATTGCATCGGTTCTTAATCAACAAATATAAACTCATTCATGTTCAGCGCCACTAGACAAAATCTCTGGAGTGCATTCTGATCATCCAAGCCATGCTCATCTTTAAGAGTTTTGATCATTTGTTCTGCAATTTCTAGTGATTTTGGATTAGCAGGTTTAGAAGTAACGATTTCCAAACCCCTCTTGATACGAGCACTCATGTCTCCGTTGACCTCTTCTTCTAGCCGCTTTGCAAAAATAGCTGCCTTTTCATTAACAAAGTTGCTGTTAATCATATTTAATGCCTGCGTTGCTACCGTAGTTGTGAACCTTTGTGGACAGGGTGCATCAGTGTCAGCGAAATCAAATCCTGTCAGCATCGGATCCTTAAGTGAACGCTTAATTTTAATGTAAACTGCTCTGCGGTTCTGTTCTTCTAATGGAGAATTTCCCCACTTTCCACCCTTTGTTGAGGATGTGGCTAGGACGGCTTCGTCCAGTTTAGAATAGAAACTTTCGCCGCCCATTTTGAGATTCAATTGGCCCGCGACTGCTAAAATATTATCACGAATTTCCTCGGCACTCATTCGTCGCATATTGAATCTCCACACGAGATTATTTTGAGGGTCCTTTGCAAGAGATTCTTTTTGTGCTCTTGAAGACATTTGGTAAGTCTTCGACAACATTATCATGCGTTGCAGTTCCTTAACGCTCCATTTCCTTCTCACAAATTCAGTGGCCATCCAGTCCAGTAACTCAGGGTGAGTAGCCTCAACACCAAGATATCCAAAGTCACTGGGACTCGATGAAATGCCTTTACCAAAATGATTTTGCCAAACTCTATTTACTGCGACACGGGAAGTGCGCGGGTTTGTGGACTCAGTAATCCATTGTGCAAGGACCTTTCTACGACCTGTTGTTTTCTGACCTGATTTTGGTGCAGGAATGGTCGGCTTCGTTCCGCCAAGAATAGGAGGGAATGCAGGATCAACAGGGTCACCTTTAACATTAGCATTGCCCCTGTAATGAACATGCATCTGCTCTGCATTAGTTCCAAATTCTTTGACTACCATTGCCTGCATCGGTCCGCTAGACTTGGGCGCTTTAAACTTTTTCAGATCGTTACCGAATTGACGATAGGTGCTAAGCTGATCCTCACTAAAAATTTCTTTCCCTCTGTCTCTTATCAAATCCGCTATGTTGCCTGATACTTTAGGTGCATCAACTGCCTCAAGACTCAGATCAAAGAATTGTCCTCCGCCACTATTCTTAACATGAACCGATACTACGTTCCGGCCCGTCTGCAAAGCCGATGCCGTTTTTTGATCCAATGGCACTTCGATATACTTAGTCACAAAACCAATGCGCTTAGCTATTTGCTGACCATTTAGATAAACCTCAATGTCCTCATCGTGGTAAGCTTGCATCTTCAATGCTTTCGGAATGACGGTCAGCTGAAAACTTGTCTGAAGCCATATATTCGCTGTATTCCATGGAGTTTTACTTTTTTCATTAGGAACTGATCCGCCAAAAGGCGCTATTCCTGATTTCCATTTTGCCTCCTGAGCCCTGAACCCGACCGCTGACCAGTTAGGAGATGGTTTTTCTGTAGTATAATGCCAGCGCTGCTCACGTTTACGATGATTAGCAACAAGAACATTGTCTGACAACCCTGTCAGGTTCTGTTCTAATTCTTTGGCCAGCTTAGCGTCCAGCTTTGCAAATCGTTTAGTGGCAATCTTTTCAATAGCTGTTATGCGGTTTTTTAGATCAGTTGTTTTGTCCTGCCGAATCTTTTCCTGCTCCTTTCTTTTTTGTGGATCACCTACTTGATTCAAATCAACGATAACTCCACGCCCTTTGTCATTGTTCGTAACTCCATTAAAAAATGCAACAAAGCTATAATAATCCTTCTGCTTGATAGGATCAATTTTGTGATCATGACAACGGGCACAACCTATAGTCATTCCAAGAAATCCTTCTGAAGTGACCCTGACAATATCATCCAACACATCATACCTGTGTTGCAATCGATCCACAGGCTCATCGTCCCACTGCATAAGTCGAAAGAACCCTGTCGCTATCATTGATTCATAGTTCAGGTCATCCAATTCATCGCCGGCAAGCTGCTCCATGATAAATCTGTCGTATGGCTTATCATTGTTATAAGCATCAATGACCCAATCCCTGTAACGCCAGATGTGTGGCTTATTTGAGTCCCTCTCAAAGCCATTGGATTCGGCATACCTGACTACATCTAACCAATGCCGGGCCCACTTCTCTCCATACTGTGAGGAATCTAATAATTGATTGACTAACTTTGACCAAGCGTCAGATGATTTATCCGCCACAAAATTAGCAACTTGCTCAGGAGTAGGGACCAGTCCTGTAATATTCAAGTAAGCACGGCGAGCAAGTTCGTCTCTGGAAGCGGACGGATTAGGGCTCAGCCCATTATCGGCAAGCTTGGAAAGGATAAAGGCATCAATAGGATTTTTTTGCCATTCAGGGTCATTGACTTTAGGAATTTTCGGAGTCTTAAGGGGTCGGTTAGACCAAAAGTTTTTTGTCGTTTCATTAATTTCATTCGTTTTTTCTTCAGAAAAAAGAAAGAGCTGTGAAATAAGAAAAGCTCCCAAAATCATTATTGGGTAACGGAACAAATAAGATTGCGGTAATATCATCATCCTATAGATAAATTATTCTTGAAGATTAGTTATTGAAACCACTAATAAAAATAAAATATTACGTAATTTCTTCAATTTTTTGAGTGAAATCCTACTTTACTAATAAAATGGTAGGCAATTAAGCTCATCCTTACACTAAGCTCCAATAAAAAGTAATAAATAAGATAATACATTTCACTAATGAATGCCCCGAAAAACAAAGTAACTATGACATTAATCATTGTGCTTTGCTTAATGATTAATGGATCAACGCAGGCCAAAGAGATTCTCAAGGCCATTCATGACAAAGAAGCGGGAAAGATCCGCATTTATCGAGATGGAATCCCTGATCCGATTGTCACTCAAAATGCAAAGGTCAATTTCCGCCCTTACATCGATCCTATCAAATCCCCTAGTGGCAAGGGTGAGTTAACCCAATACAGTCCCGGACATCACAAGCATCAGACCGGACTTTACTGGGGCTTCACCAGAGTCAACGGAAGAGATTACTTTCACAATGCTCGAGGAGACTATTGGCGGCGCAAGTCCTTGCAAGTCCTCAAAAATGATAAGGGAAAGATCCGCTGGCAGACAGAATATTTAATGCTGAATAAAGATGCTCAACCCTTAATTACAGAGACTCAGACATGGAAAATCACAATCAGAGAAGATGGGAAAATGGTCATGGATCTGAAATGGCAAGGATTAGCTCATGAAAACATTACCATCGCAAAATATAATTACGGCGGGCTCTTTTTACGTATGCCTTGGAAGAAAGGAATAAAGGCTAGGGTCATTAATTCAGAAGGAGACATAAACCAAAAAGGCGAAGGCAAACGTGCAAAGTGGATCGACCTTGGAATGGAGATTCAAGGCCTCACAAACGAAGGTCATATCGCCATTTTTGATCATCCAAAAAATGACGGATTCCCAAACATGTGGCGAATCGATGGGCAATTTGGAGTCGGACCTGCTAGGGCGCGCTCAGGTAGCTGGAAAATTGAAAAGGGTAAGACAAAGTCCTTCCTACATCGTTTTTTAATTTATGAAGGTGAACACATAAATGAGGAAATCATGGAGGTATGGGATGCATGGAACCAGTAAAGAAAAACATCAAACCGAATGCATATCGTTCGAATAATTTTATTCAGTTTTCTTTTTATCGGGAAATTATTCGCCGATGATGACTCCATTGCTCTGCTGATTAAAACAGCACAAGCCTCCGACAGTCCTGTACTAAGGACAGCACTGCTCAAGGGCATGCTTAAAGGGCTCGAAGGACAGGTAAATATTAATGCGCCTGAAGGCTGGAAAAAGCTGAGTGCCGAATTAGTAAACAGCAACGATCCTGAACATAGGACGTTGGCTCGTGAAATTGGACAAATCTTCGGTGATGCAGGAGCCACTCAAAATGCTCTGTCCTTATTAAAGAACCGAAAGGCAAAAATTAATGACCGAAGATCTGCATTAAAAGCACTCATCAATCAAAAGCAACCAGGACTAGGAAAACTAATACAATCTCTTCTTAATGAGCCTGAAATGAGAATTGATGCGATTCGTGCATTTGGAAAGATTGCAAACACGGATGCTCATTACCTAATCAAGCAATATCCAAATTTTGATACACAGGCCAAACGCGCTGTCATTGAAACTTTAGCAACTAAAAAAGAATCATCTGAGGCTCTTCTTGGAGCCATAGAAAAAAAGAAAATTCTTCCAAAGGAAGTTCCCGCTTACACTGCAAGAACATTACATGCCCTGCTCGGGGAACGATTCGATAAGGCCTATGGCAAAGTTCAAGTGCAAAGCACCAACAAGAAAGAACTCATGCTTAAATATTCTAAATTACTTGATCGGCCCGAAGCCTCCAAAGCAGACCCTGCACGGGGAAGGATTGTTTTTTCGGCCATTTGTGGCATCTGCCATCAAATGTATGGCGAAGGCGGTATGCTTGGTCCCGATCTTACAGGATCAAACAGAGCAAACAGGGAATATATCCTCCTTAATATCGTAGATCCGAATTTTGATGTCCCCGACGGATATAAAATGGTAGTATTAAAAACAAAAAATGATCGGGTATTGGCAGGAACAATTGGAGAAGAAGACTCTCAGAAAGTTATATTGAAAACAGTTTCCGGAAAAGAAATAATACCTAAAGATAATATCAAAGAACGGCAGAAGTTACCATTATCAATGATGCCAGAAGGCATACTAGAAACAATTCCTACAGAAGACTTCTTCGCATTGATAAAGTATCTGCAAACTGAAGAACAAACAGAAAAATCCAAAAAATGAACCTACATCGATTAACGATCCCTACTCTTTGCGTTGCCTTCATGATGAACTCTGCATCCGCACAAAAAAAACAGCACAAAATAAGTAATGCGCCGTTCCTGAAACCAAAAGAAGCATTGGCAAAAATGTCCATACCGAAAGGGTTCGAAGTATCCATCTTTGCGGCAGAACCTGACATTGGTGAACCTATAGCATTTTGCTTCGATGATAGGGGACGTCTCTGGACCCTCGAAAACGGTAACTATGTGAATCGTCGTTCCCACAAAAAAGGTGAAGGGACAAAAATTCAAATCCTTGAAGATACTGACAGTGATGGAGTCTTTGATAAGAAAAAGCTTTTCACTGACAAGCTTTCTTTTTCATCGGGAATCGCCACTGGGTTCGGAGGAATCTACGTTGGAGCTCCTCCAAACCTGCTATTCATACCGGATGCAAATGGTGATGATATACCTGATAGCAAACCTGAGATACTCCTTGACGGGTGGGGCATTAATGATCGTCACGAAACACTGAACAGCTTCATTTGGGGGCCGGACGGTTGGCTATATGGTTGTCATGGAGTTTTTACGCAGTCATACGTTGGCAAACCTGGAGCAGCTAAGAATGAACGAGATTTTATTGATGGAGGGATTTGGAGATTTCATCCCGTAAAAAAACAATTTGAGGTCTTCGCCCATGGCCTGTCCAACCCATGGGGATTTGATTTCAATGATGTCGGTCAGGGCTTCGCAACGTGCTGCGTTATCCCCCACCTCTTCCATGTTGTTCAGGGAGGATACTTCACCAAACAAAGTAAAGCTCATAAGAATCCTTACGTTTACAAGCCAATCGAAACGATTCGGGATCATCGCCACTTGTCTGCACATGGAGGAGCAAGGTTCTACTTAGCTGATACTTTCCCTGCCTCTTATAGGGATCAATTATTCATGTGTAATATTCACCAGCATGAAGTCCTCGTCGATTTTATGGAAAAGAAAGGTTCAGGATACGTTGGTAAACATGGCTCGGATTTCCTTCCAGTTAACGATCTCGCCTGGGTAGGATTCAGCGTTGAAATTGGCCCGGATGGCGGCGTCTACATCCTCGATTGGCATGATACGGACGTATGTGGCAACGCGATTAATTTTCCAGACAGTGGAAGAGTTTATCGGATCATGCCTAAAAATGCTAAGCAAATAAAGCGTCCAAACCTCTCAAAACTCTCTGATCTCGAACTTGCTGAAATGCAGAATCATCCCAATGACTGGTACGTTAGGCATGCCCGAGTCATTCTACACCACAGAGCTTCTCAAGATAATTTGGATAAACAGGTTGTCGGCGAAAGTCTGAAAAAATTATTTCAAGATGCCAAAACATCAGGAAAAAGACTCAGAGCCTTATGGGCCGCTCATGTCACTGGTCTACTTAGTGAGACCAAAATGGAGAGCCTCTTGAAGCACGAAGATGAATACGTAAGAGCTTGGACGATTCAGCTACTATGTGAAGATCAAAATTCCTCCGCTGATGAACGTGAACTATTTACCTCAATGGCAACTAACGATCCATCTTCCGTAGTTCGGGTATATCTTGCAGCAGCTACACAGAGAATGGAATTTGATCAGCGTTGGCCAATCCTCACTGAGTTGGTAAAACACGAGAAAGATGCCAATGATCATAACATTCCAAGAATGCTATGGTATGCAATCGAGCCAATGGTCCCTGAGCATTCAGCAAAAGCCTTAACGGTTGCTGTCGCCGGAAAGATTCCTCTATTGCAGGAACTTGTCCCGCGGCGGATGGCTGTGAAAAAATCTGCGAAAAAATCAGGACCTGACCCCTCGTGGCAAAAGTACATACAGAAAATCGCCCCAGGCTTTAATGTCCGTAACGTGGGAGAAGGGGGCGTTCGACCCATCAAGAGTTTCCGCAATGAAATTGCAGTTCAAACCCATCCCAAAGACAAAGATGTGCCTTGTGAAATTTATCGAGATTTGGTAGTTCCCAGTGGTAAAAAAACCGTCCTCAAGGTCAAGGCCAGTTACCATGCCCATGGAGACTGGCAATTACGTGTGAGAGCAGGGAATAAAGTTATCTATGATAAAATCGTTGGAAACTCAGAGGTGAAGGAGCAGTGGTTGGAATTTGATTTGGATCTCACTGAATATGCTGGCAAAAAAATTCCTCTCGTACTTGAGAACAAGGCCAATGACTGGCGCAACGAGTTTGGCTACTGGGGCTCGATAGAAGTAGTCAGTAAATAATTACCGAGGGACCGGCCCATAAGGACCGGTCCCTTCGATGGCCCATTTCAGGTCAGACCGAATTGCATTTAACTCCATCAGGGGGTCCTTATGCTTTTGCCCATATTTTTTGAGTGCCCTAGCAAGAAAACGTATCTTTTCTCGGTGTTCAGGCAAAGCAATACTATTACGAAGTTCGTTCGGGTCATTCTCCAGATCAAAGAATCCAGCCCGATCAGACCCTGAAAGAATTAGTTTATATTTCCTGCTAAAGGCGCCGAACCATGCCTTCCCTTTGTTTTCTGCATTACCTATCCTTACAAAAGTCACGTCTTCCCAACTGTCCGGAGCCTTGCCGGTCCTAAGAAGATCAGTAGCGTTCCGACCCTCAAAAGTCTCTTCTGAATCAACTCTGAGAAGGCCGAGAAGGGTAGGCTTAAAATCGACGGTCCCTAGCGACTCTCGAACTACAGTACCTGGCTTAATCAGGCCAGGGGCACGAATCAAGAATGGAATCCTTGCCGACCCTTCGCAAGGAATCCCCTTATTGTGTCGCCCTAATTCACCGCACATGTCCCCATGATCGGACGTAAAAACGATCAGTGTCCTGTTCAGAATATTTTCTTCGCGGAGTGCCTTCAGAATACGCCCTACATTATCATCAATGCACTTGACCATACCAAAGTAAAGAGCCATCTGTCGTGCGTTGAACCGGTCCTTCATGACCCGTTGAAATGATGGCAGGTCTTGACCCTTTGCAAGTGCACTTGCCGGTTGACTAAAAGTTGCCGGATCAAACATGGTATCATAAGGAGCTCTTACCGTGTTCGGTCCGTGAGGGTCAGGGATAGCAACCATATAACAGAATGGCCTGTCCTTGTTAGTGCGAACAAAATCGATTGTTCGATCAAATAAAAAATCTGTAGTGAATGTCTTCTGATCTGCTCCGGCTAGAGAATAAGTTGGTTTGCCCTCCTTGACTGCTCCAATGCGCGGTCCCTTAGGTCCAATCTCCAATTTTTTCCAGTGCCCTCGGTTGAACATGAAACGATTATCCGTAAAACCAAAATTCTTTTTGGGTTTCCAGCCTGGTTTAGCGGATCCAGCTAAATGCCATTTACCCGCATAGCCAGTCACATAGCCAATATCTTTCAGTACATGAGCGAAAGTATTTACTCCATCATTGAGTGGAACATTATTATTAATTGCCCCTGCGTTCTGAGGATAGAGCCCGGAAATTAGCGCAGCCCGTGAAGGAGTGCATACCGGCGAGGTCGCATAGTAACGATCGCAAATGGCCCCATCTTTTGCTATCCAATCAATGTTCGGCGTGTCTACTTTTACTCCCTTGCCCCATACAAATGCCTGATCGACCGGCATCAGATCACGGTAACAACCCAGCGTTCTAAAATTATGCTCATCGGTCTGTATTATCAGCACATTCATTGGCTCCTCGGACCGGACGGGCATCAAAGTAAAAACAAATAATAGAAAAAAAATTGCTTTAGATAAGAAGAATAACGACCTCATGACTGTTTTATAAAAGCAGGGCAGGGCTCTGAAGCAATAACTAATAATAATTCAATTCCGAATCTTTAAAGGCATCTCTTAAAGAGCAATGCTCAACACTATCAACAATCTAATAGATAAGAGGAATGAACATGGATGCCGCTCTCATTTTTTCTTCCCAGAACACATCACTTAGGAGTTGAGGATCATCTGATCTTTCATTGTTTTGATCACAAATGTAATCCCTTATGCTTGTTGCGTTAGGAATCTGGGTCCAGTCATCATCAATGCAGTTCGCACTGAGAACATCATAAACTGAAATGATTTCCAACAAGATCTGATCAGAATTCCTCGCATTATTTTTGCACTTAACGTAGTCCCTGGACCAATTCTCTACGTAATGAGGTTCGGCTCCTCTCATGAGCCAAGCGACATGCTCCTTATAAACGCCAAACCTTTCACTTTTAGGTTCAAACCCTGTCTCATTAAAATGATCAGCCAATATAATAGAATGTATTATTTCACAGGCTGCATCGATCGAAACAAGAGCTTGTCTGTTTCGTGTTTGCCGGGTCCACATCAAATAAAACTGATCGGTTCCAGCTATTCGCAAAGGTGACGATTCTGGCAAATTATTCCAGCATCTTGAAAGCATTCTATCTTCGTTAGACTCGACATAATGGTGAGCTTTTTCCCATTTATCTTTATAGTTAGTGAATTTCTCACTGCCTTCAGGACTCAAGGTCCCAGTTGCTGATACGGGCTCATACATCCTATAATTCCAGGCATCTAGATCACCCCCAGTCAGTTCACGATGTATGTCCTGCATCGCCTTCCTTTCCTGATCCCAAATCGTCTTCTCTATCATCAACGCAAGTTTCTTTTATTAATACAATAGACTTCAAATCCTCCTAGGAAAAAATAGATCAGTTCCTCTCCTAATTAATATGTTAAGAAATGTTAAGGTTCAGGTAGAATCTCACGCTCGGCAGAGTTGACCACCATTTCTCCTAATAGAGAATAGGCGGGGCCTGTCCAATGGAACCGATCGCCCTTTGCTAGGCTCCTGTTCTTATTTAGCACGGAATAAAAGTCGTTAATTGGAACGCCCATTTCTTTCATGATAGAATCTGCCATTTTGTTATGCTCAATAATGGTTGGATTAATTTCTGGATCTAGCTCCTTAACATTATTCTTAACTGTCACAGGAGTTGTATTTGCCCATATCAACTTTGCTTTCGGAGCCTCTGATTTGATGACTTTGACATAATCTTTTGTTAAAGAAACAAACGTGCCTTCCTTTATTCTTCCTTCCTGCCATCCATGCAATCCGACATTAAAATGAACTAAATCATAAGGGCCCTCAGATAGGACAAGGGCCAATATTTTGTTCAGACCTTCTGACTGATGATAAGGATTCACCCAGATATCCACATACGCTTTACCGTTCAGTTTTTTAATCACATAGCGGGCATAGCCATTCAGAATTGAATCTCCTATCAATAAGATTCGCGGCCGTTCAGTATCTTTGATTACTGCCTTCTCGAGCCTCCATCCCTTTCCTTCTGCCTGGACCCTTTGGTCAGCCTCATTGGCTATCGGAATTTCAGCAATGAGTGACTGAATACTTACAAATAAGATCAAGCAACTCGCCTGAAACAGTTTCATGAAGATGCGATTCACTTAATTAATATACTTAAAAGGACAAGATTAGTCACTTGTCTCCGTGACTCTTAATGTAACCTAGGATCTTGTCTATTAATAAGAAACCAAAATAAGCAGCCCCGGCCACCAGAATGATGCTGGGACCTGCAGGAGCATCAATTCTCATAGAAAATTCCAACCCCAAAAGCAAAAATATTGAGCAGATGAGAACGGCCCAAACCATCATTCCGGGAAGACCTTTGGCTAACCTAGAACCTAACGCTGCCGGCAAAGTGAGTAAGGCAATGACCATAATGATACCAATGACTCTGACCAGAAGAACGACAGTCACGGCAGACATTAATAACAAAAGCATGTAAAAAAAGGGAACATTAATACCGCGGGAACGAGCGAATTCTTCATCAAAGCATATGGCCACAAATTGCTTGTGAAAAAAGATCGTCAATATCAAGACAGAAACGCCAAGAATGGCAACGGTCCAAAGATCTGAACTGCTCACAAAATTAATGTCTCCAAATAGCCAACTCTCAATATTGACGGTCACGGTCCTGACCATCTTGATGAAAAGAAAACCCACAGCCATACCGACGGCCCAGGTCGCACCAATGACAGTATCTTCGCGTTCACTCCTAGTCAGAACAACAGTTCCTATGATTAACGATGAAATCACAGCAGCAATGATGGCACCGTACAGCGGGTCAAACCATTGCCAGCCCAACTCATGTTTGGCATATAGTCCGAACCCGATCCCACCAAGTGCACAATGCGCAATGGCGCCTGCTATATAGGTAATCCTCTTAGTCACCACATAGGTTCCCACAATACCGAATGACAGACTCGCCAACAGGCCCGCGGCCAGAGCATAGCGCAAAAAATCAAATAAGGGCTCGTTGAGCGCATTAATGAGCTCACTTCCCATGGTCGCAATCCTCCCCATGATGATGAATGTGTTCGCCTGGAGGGCAGTCGTGATCATGACGAATTGCCACTATATTATCTCCGAAAATTTCATTGAGTGTTTTTCCGTCAATGCTCGCTGTTGGATGCATGTGAACGGAACGGTTAACGCAAAGCACATGCTCGAGCCAGCCAGACACAAAGCCCAGATCATGAGAGACCAGAACTATGGAAATCTGCTCGGCCAATTCCTTGAGAGTATTATGAAACTCTTCCTCAACGCTCTGGTCAACGTTAGCAGTCGGCTCATCAAGTAACAAGATTTTGGGATCACTGACCAGTGCCCTGGCAATAAGAGCCCGTTGACGTTGGCCTCCAGAAAGTGTTGAGAATCTTTTCTTTGCCATTTCACCCAAGTTGACCTTCTCGAGCGCCGCTTCCGCGCTAGCTCGATCCTTTCTGCTATAGGGTCCAATCTTAGAGCCTGATGAGAGGCACCCCATCAGGGTCACTTCGAGTGTAGTGATCGGAAATTGATCATCAAAGTTAAGGTGCTGAGGCATATAACCTATCAGGTGCCTAGAACTTTCCGGACCATTCCCAAAGACTCTGATCTGACCGGTCCAGGGCCGAATGAGTCCTAATAAAAGTTTTATCAGAGTGGACTTTCCGCCACCGTTCGGCCCGACCATGCATATCGATTCCTCTTGTTCGAGCTCGAAGCTTGCATCCTCAATGATGATCTTGTCCTTTTCGTATCCGAAGCTGACATTTTTGAACTCTATGCTCGCCATTCTCTTATTCACTCAATCCTTCAGCAATTGCTGAAGATATTTTTTTCAGGTTCGAAATTACGTCCGGTTCAAGAGGATCCATCGTGTAGATTTTAGCACCGAGACGCTCAGCAATGATATTGGCACTGCGTGTGTCAAATTGAGGCTGCACAAAAAGAACCTTTATTTTCTCTTCACTAGCTGTTTTTAAAAAATCTGAGAGTTCCTTGGGAGTCGGGCTATTGCCTCCAACCTCAACAGACATTTGTTCTAGTCCATACTCATAAGCGAAATAACCAAATGCAGGATGAAAAACAAATATCTTCTTGCCTCCAAAAGGCTCCATTTTTATTTTCAGTTCCTTTTCCAAAGCATCGATTTCCTGGTAAAGAGATTCGTGATTGGCATCAAACTCATCACCATGATCTGGAAATTCTTTTTTCAATGCTTCAAGAATATTCTTGATCTGTATCTTCAGAGCGGAAACTGATAGCCAGACATGAGGATCATCTTCATGGTGATGTTCTTCAAATTCTTCGGATCCTTCGAGCGCCTCATGTTCGAAGTGCTCACCATGTTCACACTGGAGGGCAAGTTTCTCAATGCCTTCGGAAATGTCAACTAAACTGATTGAGGAGGCGGTTGACTCTATTTTACTGAGCAGCTGTTCCTCGAAAGGCATCCCGACCGTAAAGAGGATCCTCGAAGCGCTAAGCTTTTTCATCGTTGATGGGCTCGGTGAAAATTTGTGGGGGTCTTGCCCCTGTTCGACCAGGGCATCTACTGTTATTCTTTTCCCGCCGATCCGGCGAATCAGTTCCACGTGCGGAGCGACACTTGTAATGACAGGAATTGGTCCGTCACCTGAAATTGCAGCCCGTTCTTTACTGCTCGGTCCACAGCTAGCTAAAAACACTGATAAAAACAGTGCTGAAAGCCGAAAATTTCCACTCAAGCTACACATTATCAGTAAATATTAACTGAACAGCTTAGTAAATGCAACTCGATTGCAATAAGTGTAGATTGATTCTCTGTATTAATCGGATTAAAGTACCGACCCTCTAATTAAAAACCTTATCAAAATCTCAACAATGAAACGTTTACTAGTCCCCTTAACTATAGGATTTGCATTAGCTGTATCTGCATCAGGTCAAGCTGACAAAGCAAAGACCACTAAGGCCACGGCCAAAAAAGAAGCAGCTCCTGCCAAGCCAAAAGAAACCACCGAACATAAGGACATGAAGATTGTCAGTTATCTTATCGGTGCTGACATCGGCTCCAATATGAAGAACGCGGAACTTGCAATCGAAGTGGAACGTTTCGTTGAAGGTTTCAAGGCCGCCATTGCCGGCAATAAAATAGATTTTTCAGATGAGGATAAGAACAGGATCCTCCAGGCTTTCAGTAAGGAGCGATCCGAACTTGCCCAGAAAAAAACACAGTTGGAGGCGTTCGGCCTTAAGACCATGAAAGAATGGGATGAACTATCTGCCAAGAACAAAGCGGACGGTAAAAAATTCCTCCTTACTAATGGCAAAAAGAAAGGCGTTAAGACTCTACCAAGCGGTCTCCAGTATGAAATACTTAAAGCTGCTGATGGCGCGATACCAAAACCAACCGATAGAATCAAAGCTCGGTACAAGGGAACTCTGATCGATGGCGCAGTATTTGATCAGACCACCGGCACAACTCCTCGTCAGTTCAGTGTTCGAGGCGTAATCAAAGGCTGGACCGAGGCGCTTCAGATCATGCCGGTCGGATCAAAGTGGAGGCTATTCATTCCTTCTGACCTTGCATACGGTGAAATGGGAAAACGCGCACCTATCGGACCAAATTCCACTCTAATTTTTGAAATGGAACTAGTTGAAATTACTGCTGCTCCGTCAAGGATTCCATCAATCAGACCAGGCAAAAAGGTCGGCTCAACGAGTCCTTCTGGATCCAAGCCTCGCAAACCAATCACTGCCACTACTCCTCCAGTAGCTGTAGAATTTCCAAAAGAAAAGGGCGGTAAGATCAAGGTGACTCCTGTCGATCCAAAGACCGGCAAGGCGACCGGTGAATCTAAGTTCATTGAGCCAAAAACCGGGACAACCAAGAAGCCCAAAAGCTCAAAGAAGTAATCCATAATCATCCAAATTGTTCTCTCCTTCGTGTTCATCTCATGAGCAGAGAAATGATCTTCTATTAGGCGATTAATAATATGTCTACTGAGAAAGGGGCCAGCGTAGGTGTCATTGGCCTTGGGATCATTGGCAGCCGAATAGCCACGGCCCTCAGAGAAAAAGGATGGCAAGTTAATGCTTGGAACCGGACCCCGGGTCAGAATCAGAATGTTCTCGAATCCCCACTAAAAGTTGCCCAGGTAAGCAATCATATACAAATATTCGTGCGGGATGGAGAAGCACTACTTCAGGTCATTGAAACTATGGAGCCCGGACTCAGTGAGGAACATATCATCATTAATCATGCTACGGTTTCACCTCAGCACACTGAAGAAGCTAATGCAAAAATTCAATCCTCAGGGGCTTCATTTCTGGATTGCCCTTTCACCGGCAGCCGCGATGCCGCGGCCGGTGGACTACTTAACTATTATGTTGGAGGAGACGAGAACGTATTGGAAAGGGTCCGCCCATTACTCGAATCAAGTTCTAACTCCATCACTTATCTGGGTCAGGTAGGTGCAGCGACGGTCCTTAAAATTGCCACAAACATGATTTCCGCGACTACTGTCGCAATCCTCGCAGAGGCCTTGAGTGTTTGCAAAAATGGCGGCGTGGATCTCGATAAGATGCCTGAAGCCATGAAGGTGAATGCATGCGCTTCTGGTCTGTCCAACATGAAGCTTCCTACGATGCTGGACGGAAATTATGAACCTCATTTCTCACTCAAAAACATGCTCAAGGACGCGAACCTTGGTCTCTCCATTGCGGAACGGGCCGGCATTGATCTGCCTGTCCTTAAATCAGCCGCACAGACAATGATGGCTCAGATGAATGAGGGCAATGAGAATGAAGATTACTCGGTCGTTTACAGAAATTTCAAAGGCCATTAGCCAATTGATCCCTTCCAAATAGCAGGGACAGGTTCACACAAAACAACGCATGAAATCAATTGATCTTTCAAGACGTGCGAAGTTCCGCGTGAGCGGTAAGGACCGGGTACGTTACCTGAACGGCCAAGTCAGTAATGACGTGAACAAGGCTTCAGAAATTGAAGCGATATCAGCCTGCGTGACAACATTAAAGGGCCGACTCGAAGGGCTCATCTGGATCTCGGTAGATGAGGAGAGTCAATCGTTTCTCATAGACTCGGATCCGGAACTGAGAAACTCCCTCTTTCAGAGGCTATCAAAATACATCATTGCTGACGACGTGGAGATTATTGACGTTACCGACGATTATCTTCTCATTCATGATCTTGGACAAACCGAAATTGATGGGATCAAATCCAATCGGTTCAGCATTGATGGTACGGACCAATGGGTAAGGCCAGGTGAGCTCAGTGCCGGCCCGGACTGGGTCAGTGAGAAAGTACTGGAATCTTTAAGAATTAGTCAGGGCGTTCCAAAATGGGGTAACGAGTTAGATCACAAAACATTGCCCCAGGAAGCTTTACTGGATCGGACCAGCGTTGACTTTCATAAGGGATGTTATGTGGGTCAGGAAATCATTTCCCGTCTCGAAAGCGTGGGTCAGGTCAAACGTATTTTAGTGGGTCTTAGCTTTGATCCTGAAACTGTGCCGGCACCGGGATGGTCACTTTGCGATGAAGAAAATAATGAAGTTGGAACCGTTACCAGCGTCAGCTCTGACAAAGGATCTGTAATTGGATTAGGTTATCTAAAGAGGGCCCATTGTGCCGTGCATGCTAACAATGCAGAAAAAACACTTCAATCATCGGTCGAAATTCGCAATACTCCTTTCACTGATTCATGAAAGGGCTTTCTCAAAACAAAAAGTGTCCTCTTTGTAGCTCCGTTCTTTGTTTCTTTTTACTTTCAATCATGGAAATGGACTGTCTTGCACAGGACATCCAAAATCTAGATCCGCCGGGGAACCTTGAATACCTTGTCGATAAGATAAACTTAATTCATCCAGAACATGCGCAAAAGATTCGCGACCTTGGAAAACGACTCCTCGAAAATACAGAAACTCCAATCATTGTCGTTACCATCGATAAAATATCGGATCATGTGGATGAAGACATTAGCATTGATGACTTTGCAGAACGTCTCTTTGACCAGTGGCAGATCGGATCGTCCGGAAACGACGGGAACGAAGAAAATCTCAGCAAGGGTGTTTTACTACTCTTCTCAAATGAAAGCGGCGAAGCCAGGATCATCCTCGGGGCAGGGTGGTTCCAGGAAAAACGTGATTACTGCCAGTGGGTCTATGACAGTGTAATTGCACCAAGATTTAGAGCGAGTAAGTACAGCCGAGGCATCTTTGCAGGGTTCGACATTCTACTACGATCAATGGATATTGTCGAAATTGAAAGCGAACATGGCCGACCAAACTTTGGCCCTAAAGGAAATTTTTCTCCTCCATTCATCTTGGCTATTGTACTTGGACTCTGGACACTCATTTCTGTTTGGTCGAGCGGTTCTGGAGGACTGGCTTGGAGGTTCTGGGCAAAGATTTTTTCCTACCTTACAACCTTTGGAAAATGATGTGTGTGCCCACTAATGCGAGTCTGGTCTATTATTTTATGTTTCTTTCTTCGAGCGTCAGGCAGTGGTGCTGGGGGACGAGCGAGTGGAGAAGGAGCTGGGCAGTGAAGCCATTGAATCACTTTGTTCAAAGTTCACGCAATCATTATCCAATGATGCGAGCCCTGCAGAAGCAATGATTGCTGTAATCAATGAAGCGGGAGAACTCCTATCTGAGGTCTTACCTCAAAGTGAAACGGAGCAAAATGAGCTGGCCGAGGCTCTAATTTGTATTGATTAACGAGCTTGGTTGATATTTCGTTGTGCATTAAAGCCCGCGCTCCTAGAATTATGCTATGCACAAGGGTCCCTCCTATAGCTCGTGCGGAGTAAAGAATTCCATCAGTTTCCCTGTCTTCGAACCGATCTGACCCCAAAACTCAATGTCTAGATCAATCCTGGCGACTGCACAGGTAATGAAATGATCTATCGAATCATCACCGGTCAGGTAATAGCATAATTCATGTGATCCCGGGTTATGCGAAACGACCATCACATGTTCTGTTCCGTCCTCTTCGTTGAGCCTTGAAATGACTTCCTCATAGTCTCTTATAGAAGCAAGGTACAGTTGCTCATCATAATGTATGAGAGAATCTTTAATACCTATTTCCTTTGCAATGAGCTTCGCCGTTGTGGCGGCCCTAAGCGCAGTACTGCTAATTATAATATCTGGAACTTTTCCTTTCTCGGCAATCGCAGAACCGACCCTAGGAGCAGCGCTCATGCCTCGATCATTGAGGGGCCTGTCATGATCGTCTGCGGACGTTTCCCATGAGGACTTTGCGTGCCGGACAATGGTCAGAGTTTTCATTATAAGAAAACTTAATGTTTCTTTGAGTGAGCTACTATCCAAGAGCAACTACCCTTATTTTATAGGGTAAAAAGGGTTGTTCAATTCTTTTCCTCACAAAAGTTACAACCCTGACTTACAACCCTTTTCCCAAATTCCTGCATCCTGCACCCTCTTCACGATCCCCGAACAACAGACTGTGAATCATGGGTCATAGGTCTGGGTACGGGGTGAGGGGTTCATCGTGTGTTATTCTCCAGCTTCTTCCGCCAAATCAACTGGTTCGCCTTTGCTGTTCCAATACTTTTCAGAACCTTCGATTTCCTCACCGTCCTTGTAGTTTACTTCATACTCTTTTTTTCCGTTTTCATGCCACCAAGTCTCTAACCCATTCAGCCTGCCGTCTTTGTAGTTTACTTCACCTTTCTTCTGTCCGTTTTCATGCCACCACACCTCTAGCCCATCCTGCTTATCGTCCTTGTAGTTTTCTTCCTTCTCCTTCTGCCCGTTTTCATACCAAGAAGTACCCAAACCATCCAATTTTCCGTTTTTATAATTCTTTTCCTCCTTCTTCTTTCCATTCTCATACCATCTAGTCCATAGACCATCCTTTATCCCATCCTTGTACGTTTCGATTATGTTTTTCTTCCCACTATTTACATAATAATTAATTACCTTACCAGTGTAAGGATTTGCAGAGCCTTTTAGAAAAAGAACAAGAGGTGTTCCACGCCATTCAGTATCTTTGAAAAATCTGGGAAGCTCTGATTCCGCTGACTTCCAGTAAAGTTTTCTTTAGGCTTAACCTCAGCTTCAGGTTCAACTTCAACCTTCTCCCCACACCCCCCAAGAAGCAGGGGCAGTGAAACTAACAAGACTAACAGAGCGAAGGCATTGAGCGTCTTCATCCCGCAACCCTAACACCACCACTCCACACCGGACAAGCACTCCCTGCAGAGCACAGTGAGATTGTGTGTTTGGGGGGAAGGATAAAGAAATAAGATTGCGGTGTTCATTGGACATTTGATAGGGTCAACAGATGAAAATTAAAGCATTATCTATGCTCTCAATACTCTGTGTTTATTGGTTCAATGCACAGAACACCAATGCACAACAAGAAGAACCAACCGTCTATCAGGTGGGTGTGGCAGCGGTAGACGTGACTCCCGATTTCCCGATTCGGTTACGTGGGTATTCCGGTCGCGACACGGAATCGACAGGCGTTGTGCAGAAGCTGTGGGCCAAGGCGCTCATGATCCAGAGTCCCCAGCGGCCAGCGGCCCTGTTGATCACACTGGATAACTGTCTAGTGCCCGCTGCTCTCAGAGAGCAAGTCGCAAAACGACTGCATCGGCGAGTCGGATTACTACCTGACCGGCTTTCTATCACAGCCACTCATACCCACAGTGGCCCCATTTTGGCGGGCATGTCAAAAACACTCTACTGCCATCCGCTTCCCCAAAAACACCGCGAACATATCGAGCGATACACCAAGGAGTTGATAGACAAACTCGAGCAAGTTGCCATCGCGGCATTCAAGAATCCGCAACCAGCACACCTGGCATGGGCCCGGAGCAATGCCTCATTTGCGCGTAATCGTCGCACCAAGGGGGGCCAGTTGACCATGATCTGCCGGTCATGGTTGCCAAGGATCTGGCGGGGAAGTTACGCGCGGTCTATCTGAGTTATGCGTGTCACTGCACGACGCTTTCTCACAATCGGATCAGTGGGGATTGGGCCGGTTATGCTCAGGAAAGTATTCAACGACGCCACCCAAATGCGATTGCCCTGATGTCGGTAGGTTGTGGAGCCGATTCGAATCCAGTCCGCGGTGAAGGATCGCAAGATGAAGTCGCCGCGATACATGGACGAGAAATTGGCGCCAAGGTCGCGCGCCTTTTGCAACAGAAATTACGCCCGCTGTCTGGACCACTGAACGTGATGTTCTCTACCATTGATTTGCACCTGGCTCCCCTCCCGAGTCGCGCTGAGTGGGAGCGTCGTGCACAACGTGACGCGGACCGCGGTGGGACGGTTGGGTTTCACGCTCGAGTCCATTTGAATCGTCTCGATCGTGGTGAACTGCTCAAAACAAAAGTCCCGCTACCGGTTCAGACGTGGAAGTTTGGTAGCAGCCTCGCGATTGTCTTTCTTGGGGGAGAAGTGGTTGTCGATTACGCATTGAGACTAAAACAGGAATTGGATGCTCAGCGTGTCTGGATTAACTCTTACGCCAATGATGTGCCCTGCTACATCCCTTCGGAGCGTGTGTTGCGTGAGGGCGGGTATGAAGGAGGTGGTGCGATGACCTTTCATGATTGGGCAGCTCCATTTCGACCTGGCTTGGAGCAGAAGATCGTTGACGAGGTCCACTACCAGTTAACAGATCGCTATCGTCGTTCCCCCGACGTTCGCAACAGCCCCTGAATGAATGGTCAGATGCAGAGGCGATTAACTGGAACCCCTCGTATGCTTAACGCTCATAGTGAGTCATATGCTACTCACCACTCTACTAAACAACAAAATAATCACCTTCATCTCTCGGAGAAACATCAAGATGACTAAGAATCTATGCCTTCAAAATGAAAGCAGCTGTTTGCGGCGATTTACTTCCCCCTTTGACTTACAACCCTAACTTACAAGGGTCGTAAAGAACACTATCCCACCTTACAGAACCGTTAGCCTTAGTTTTACTGTGATTACAGTGAATCCAAGGAACTTAATGTTTCTTAGTCTTGTCAGGAAATTCCTTCTCATGCAATGCAAGCAGAGCAGGAACATCATTCGGTAAGAGATACATCTTGCCGCGAATCTTTTTCGTTTCTCCTGGCCCTAATCCTCCGATCCGAAAATCACTGTGAATGCAACGAATCACTCCCTGGAAGAGCTCCTGATAAGGTTCCCAAACACTTGCCATGAGCCACTTCTCATCCGCTGAAACACAGCCTATAATATTCTTATGAGGAGGGGACGGGTGAAGTGGCCTGGGATTAACATCATCCCTGTTGACGTTTTTCGGACACCAGACCTGGCCAGGAACGTAACGGGCCTTTGTGGCCCAGTTCTTGGTAGGTAAAAAATCAGGAATGTCATCCTTGTCCTGAAAAATAAAAGATTGTTTGATGTAAGCATACGCGTCATCAATCTCATCAGCGCCCTTCCCTGTGAATTCCCCGACCCTGATACAAGGTTGTGCCCAGTGCGCTTCAGAAACTTTTTCCGTAGGATTTTTTGCAATTAAGTCAAAGCTGACCCCGGTCCTAGTTGCCCTTATTAGATGATCGACTCTGACCCCATCCTCCAAGGTGCATTTTAATTTAATCTCGGTCCTTGACTCATTAATTGATACAAGTTCTGTCCTGTGACCTATCGTGGTTTCATTCCATGGCCGGTCCGTTGACCCGGACCTGCAATATGCCTCCAAGTACCAGGTATCAATTTTACCTCCGGGAATTTGAGGATGATAGATACTAAGAATATTATCTTTCCAACCGATCGTTATGTCAGTGACTTGAGGCGTGTCCTTTTTTGCAATTCCGGCCAGGATCAGCACAAAAGCAATAACCCCGATAAAAGCTGATCTAAAGAAACAGGTCATTGAGCAAGTCTTATCCGATAGAATTGTTGAATTTTCTGGTTCGCTTCAGGATCAGAATAGACTGTGGTCGTTCCTTCCGATGCATTGACCGTTTCAATGGGCGTCCAGTCGGTCAGGTTTTCACTGGCCTCAACTGCGTAGGTTCGTCCGGGCACACTGGACCAAACGATAGAAATACTGGAATCCTCTGCAATGGTTATGGATTGGATACTTAGCTTTGAATTTGCGCTGAGAGGGTCCGTTCCAAGAGCGACCTCATCTCCGTCCGAGAATCCATCATCATCTGTGTCAGAGTCATTCGGATCCGTACCAATTGCTATCTCTTGGGATGCGAGGAGACCATCATTGTCCTGATCAGTGTCAATTGTCGGCTCTCGACCGAAGTTTGCTGCTTCGGCATTGTACTTTGTTTCAATGGCTTCAGGGCTAAGGGTCCTGTCGTAAACCTTAATCAGTCCGATCGACATTGACCCAGAAACAGAATTGTTACGTGTTCCATTACCCTCATTCTGCGCACCGATAGTGATCGGCAGGGGCCTATTACTTGTATCAGTAGAATAGATTGCGAGGGGTCCGTGATTCTTTGAATTCACTTCGTCTGAGTTGATGTAGAGCGTTGACTTGCCTGCACCGTCATAAACGCAAACAAGGTGCGTCCAGATCGATTCCTCCTCCTTATTTTCCCAACCTGCTGAATAGGCGCCTCCCCAATGCTCAAAGCCACCGTAAATGTTCTGGGTCCCGTGATTCATTGAATTGAGTCCGCCCAATGTTCCTGACTGCCGTCCCCAAGAAATGATAGTTTCTTGGGTTCCTACATCTGAATTATTAACCCAAGCCTCAATTGAGTGTGGATTATTACCAACGAGCGATTCCGAAGCCGGCGGTCCAATCAGCCAGTCATTATTTCCTATGAGCGTGAGGGCCCGGACACCGTCAACGTCCTCCGCAACAGGACTGTCAAGTTCAGGAGTGAAATTACCTCCCAAGAGTCCTGCATTTGGCCAATTCGTTACGGGGCCAGCATTGAGTCCGCGCGCGTCGAGCAAAAGCACTAGCCCGTCCGCAATGATGATCGAAACGGGAATCACTTTCGGAGAACCGGCCGCGTTGCCTGCATTAATTGTAATGTTTCCACTATAATTTCCACTCTGAAGTTCAGAAGTGGAAAATGTTAGAACGTGCTGCTCTTTGTCTTCTGGACCAGAGGATGATCCATCAATGGGCGTGATTCCGATCCACGGCACGTTAGTGGATAATGAGTAATCCATAATGACCCCGGAACTGTTGTTCCAGATTTCAAGCAAACCATTATCTGCATTTTGTCCTTCCCTTGTAGTGACACTAATCAGATTGGATCCTGTACTAAGTTGCGGACGAATGACATTGAGCATTACTGGTATCTCAAAGGGAGAATTGTCCGCTTCAGGACTCAGTATCTGGATCACAGTTTCATAGATTCCACCAGGCAAATCCGCAGTTGTGAAACTTACCGTGTGCGTATTTGAGTCTGTGAGTCCGTCCGAGGCACCTGAAACAGGATCAATGCTTAGCCACGGAACAGTTTCAGAGATCGTATAATTGAGTGTTTCAATGCCAAAGTTTGCGACATTGAAAGTGACAGGATCAGCGTTTTCTCCAATGACACTGCCGGACATTAAAGAAGTGATACTGCTTTCAATTCTAGCAGCCGTTGGTGGAAGAATACTGATGCCGGGAGTTCCTCCTGAATTTTCAGATATTGCCCAGTTCTTTGGCTCGTTGCCGAACTCATTTACAAAGACTCTCTCAATGGAATGCCCTGACCCGGCCCCAACACTTGGCCAAGGATCAGTGGTTGAATAACGCACAGAATCGATCGTTATAAATTCTGGTTCAGGCTCATCAGACTCGGGCATCTGCAGTCTCAAATTTTCACCGTTCACCTGAATTGTTCCCTCAAATGGGCCATAAATCGGCACTTCGGGAGGCACAGAATTCAGTGTACGGAAAATGGCTGGATCACCACTGACAACCAATGCCACACCACTTTGTGGTATCGATTGATTGGCAGGAAAATCAAAAGAAATACCTCCCACTTTCCAGACATGATCTGGATTTGCAGGATCAAAAAGATTGACTCTGGAACTGCTTATGTTCTGAATTTCTATCCAGCTCATTTCTTCGGAAACGTTCTGATACATGATCTCGGTAATGACTAATGGCCCGACCAGAGGAGCACTGTTTTCGGCGCCAATTGTATTAGTATTTTGTGCCGTAAAATACTCTTCTCCCTCGGAGTTTAAATACTGTCCAAACGAAACCCCATTTCTTGCAGCATCAAAATCACGTTCGGCTGCGAAGTATAATGGCTTGCCATCTTCTGACTCGATCAGATAAATCTGATCTCCGCTCGAGCTGATAGCAAATTCCCAGTCAGCAGGTTCCCCAGCGTTTGGGTTCCAGAGTCCGTTAGGGTTAAAATCGGACTCATCAAAAGTGATAAAGCCTTGAGAAGGAATGATGGAGTTTGCGGGAATTTCATATTTTTTCCAGTTCGTATCAGAATCTGAAAGATACCACCCGGAAATGTCAACGGGCAGGTTCGAGCCGTTCCTGATCTCGATTGTGTCCAATGAAGGTAAATCCGTGTGGCTAAGAATTTCAGTAATGGTCACTGAATTGTTGGAAGTTGAACCGCTGGTACCAGGAGATCCTCCGAACTCAGCACTGGCTATCCAATTATCCTCATCGCTGTAATCATCTTCCGTGTCGATTATTATTAGACTGCTTCCGCTACCATCAGCGCGATCAGGCCAATCATCAGAATTATCGTATTCGAACCGCAAAACAATATTACCGTCAGGATCTCTTAGGACAATTTTCTCGCCACCGTTCGAGAGGAATCCGCCCGCCCATTCAGCAACAACGGTAGGTCCGTTGCCGTACTCAGATTCAAACTTGGACCTGTCATTGGTAATAATGACTCTCTGATCAGGTCCTAAATCATAATCAGGAAGTATGAGTTCATTGAAAGGCGATCCTTCATCAAAACGGACCCCCGCAAGGTTAATGGATATGTTTCCTGTATTGGTCAGTTCAATGTATTCGATCCCGGTACTTCCTGGAGCATTATACATAATTTCAGTGATTCTGAGTGAATCAAGGTATTCGTTGGTCAGGTCAGGATCGACCAGAAGGACATAATCAAAATCAAAACGAGCATTCGTACTTGAGCTGTCCGAAGCGGCAAAAATACCTCCCTTAATCGCGGTCGTATTAACGGGTAAGTTTCGAGTATAAAGCTCTAACCATTCACCTGGTTCTCCACGACGTTCAAAGATGAGGCTCCGGTCGTCCCTGCGGATCCGAATCGTTGCCGAACCTTCGTTCCAGGACTGTGATTTTTGTTGAGTGTAATTACCTCCACTCGATCTCTTGACACGTAAATAGTCTCCATCTTCTATTCCGATCACATATCGTCTTGTGAAGGTTCCTTCCTTGAGCTCAACGATGAGACCGGTAATGAAATCTCCCTGCTGAAGACTATTGAGGCTCAGGTCCGTGTGTAGTGACCAGTTCGTTGAATCCGGAAGATCTCTCCAAATGATAGGATGAGAAGGGTTACTCATCGTTAGTTTCTTTTCAGTGTCCTGGGGCATGCTCAGAACAAGTGTTCCAGGCTTTTCACTCAATGAATACCAAGACGAGTCAGAGCCACTGCCGAAAGGTTCAATATTTTCTGTTGCCCAATGAGACTCGAGCAAGGGTTCAGTGAAACTGCTCCATCCGGAAGCCGCGTAAACTGCAGCCTCACGGGTTAGTGTGGTGATTTTACTGTTATCATCGGAAGCTCTGAGGGTAAAATTATATAGTCCGGGAGCACCAAAACTGGCTTCGGGAGAAGAAGAAGCTGCTCCAGAGAGATAATTTCCTGTTTCCGGAGAAATGTCCCATTGAAAATTTATTTCTGTACCTTCAGGATCATAAGTAGAAGACGCATCAATTTTCATTGTCTCGGATACATCCAAATTAAATGAGGACGGATCCGCATCGATCAGAATCACTGGTGCCGCGTTACCGGTCTTGTTCACCGTGAAAGTTTCTGTGCCGACCACTTTACCTGTCGCATCGACTGCTTGGACCCTAAGCCGATTCGCTCCCTGACTGAGCCTGATACCGCTCAGTGTCCATGACGTTTGATTAGTGAATTGAACCTGTGCTTCTGGATGATTTTCGACTCGAATTTCAAAGGATTCCCAGCCACTGGATCCGGATAAAGATATCGTTTCAGCACTGGTTGAGGTGGAACTGCCGTTTCCTGTCGTTACGTTAAAAGATGTGTTAAGAGCACTTCCGACCTCACTCCTGGCCCTGCTGACCCTGCTATTGTGCCATCCCGTATAAGTTCCCTCGTTGCTAGAATATGAATTTGAAGCTTCCTCTTCAAGATCGAACCAGGTTTGCATGCGTGGTCCCGTTGCGGCGAAATCATTAATCATCTTACCCAAATAATAGTTCACCCGCTGCCTCACGTATGCCTTGTCAAAGAAGTTACGCACACCAGCCAAATTGCCGAAAAAGGACGCGCCCGAGTCACCGAAGGTCAGGTCAGAGTCCCACTGAATGAGCATCCATTTTCCATCCGAGTGTCGGCGAAGGAAATAGCCGTTCTTTCCCCGGTTCCTTGTGATGGTATCCCAATCATCACACCATCCGCGGACCACGGCATTCGCTGCCATCATGTCAATGTCCGCCATCCTTTCGATCTCTTCCCTAGTAAATGAATTTGTGCCCACCTTATTCATCCACGTCGTCAGAGAAGAGAAATCATACTCAGTTTCACGGGACCTCTTGATCCACTCTGCATGATAACGTTCCGGTTCGTGGGTTCCCTTCCAGGACCAGTCCGCGTTACGGTTTTGCCGTCCCCAGCCATCATCAAACCACCACTCATCATCGATCCTATAAAGCTCACCTTTCTGGCCATCTTCCCAATTTCTTTTAAGAAAATCATTGGCATTTGGCTCAAGATCTTCACGCAAGCTTGCAGAGCCTCCATTAAAGATATTTCTTACAAACTCATGTTCGTTGGCTGGGTGCCCGCACAGATACAACCAGTGACGTATGATTCGGCCATGATAGGCCCTTCCTCCACCAGCATCTGAATCAATAGAACGTTTGGAATATCCCCTGAACCGTTTATCGCCTGGAGTCTTCCACTTTGCCTTTGAGAGTCCATTACCATCAGATCTGGTCCATGGACTTCCGCTCTTCCGCAATTCACAATTATAAATAATGTGCCTCTCATTCGATATGAATGTCGCATTGAAATACTGATTAGAGAGTCTGGGGAAATCATAGTCTCTGGAGGAGCCGCCACCAGTGTTGGTGCTCAGTGAATTGCGGTCATACTCAGAAATTACAAATCTCTGGACACGAAGGTCATTAGGAATGTTGCTGTTATCAACGACCCACATTGCAGGCAGTTCAGGGGCCGGACCCGGTGAGATTGTCGTTCTGCCACTACTCACTGCTCTCACATAGAACTGAACGACTGTATTATCACTCTGATACTGGGTAAGAGAAGCTGAATAAGTTCCGTCACCGGCAACCTCGTCCCCGTTAAGGCCCTGATCATTCATGGACGTTGTCTGGTAACTCCCGTTACCTGCGCTAGTGTCCCTGCGGTGATGAACGTTCACGGAAGTGAGTGGGCCTGCCGACTGCACTTTGGCTGTAATGATAACTGGGTCCGAAGAGGTCGGAACGGCGGGACTGTGCCTGAGCTCAGAAACGGTCGGCGCCGGGGAATTGATTAAGTTTCCGTTAGCAACTCCTGCACTGCCCAGATTCTCCGGTAATGGCAAGTAAATAACGCCACCAAAGGAGCGGTCCCAAGTATTGACAACGAGCGTGGGCTTTCCTGATATCCAGCGAGCCTGACAGGTGAAAGTGAGATTATCATTTCTGCTGATCTGGGTAATATCAATTTCACATCGGTTCGCTTTGTTGTCCCCATGACCTGAAGAAATGATATGCAACTCACCCCCAACTGTATCACTAGCATAATGCGTTCCCTGACATAACCAGCCACCTGATCCATTACCATTATGAGAGACAGTCTCTCCTCCGCCTGGAAGAATGTTTGAATTGCTGTTGTTCCTTATAAGCGAGACGTCCCGCAATGCCAGGTGCGCATCTCCTACCGCGTGAACGTGAAGTTCTTCGTAATCACTTGATGAGCCACGGGAAGTCAGTTGCTGGTACTGATCGTTAATGGTAAAGCTTTGCCAATCTGATTTATTGGATTCATCCGAATCTGCCCAGGCTGATGGATCAGCATTGTCCATGTCAGGATTCCTGAGTTCAAGGCTACTCCCTCCTCCCGCAGCAAGATGCGGCCAGTCCCCTCCTGTGTGATAATGAATCTCGTCAGCAGTATTTCCCCAAGAATCAGTGAGTCTTAATAATTCACCTCCATTTGCAAGGTTCCCTGAGTAGGGGCCGAGGACCGTAGCGTTGGGAAATGCGGCTGACGTCACCAAAGGATTAGCGGCAATGACAATGTATCCTTTTGCCGGCACTACCGTTCCTCCAGGAAAATTATAGTCTACTCCGCTTTCAAATGCCCATGCACTTAGGTCAACTGGTGAATTGCTTTTATTGTACAGCTCAATGAATTCACCGTCCCGTTCACCATTTGGAGGCTCAACCATCAATTCGTTGATCACGATACTGGCATTACGGTCAGGATCATTATTGTTGTCACGGGTCCCGGAACCGGATAGGAAAAAGTCACCGGAACCGTCCGGGTACGCAGCCGCATAGTCTGTTCCATTCTGTTGATCCACAGAACACGCATCAAGTACATTGTTACTGGAATCGATCACAAAAAGCTTCAGTGTCTTTCCGGAAAAATTAAAATCGGTATCCCAGCTCGCAAAATTTTTGGCGGCAATCACTTTGCCCAATTCAATCTTATCTGAAAAGTCATCAGCACTTGTGATCCATAGACCTTCGGTTGATACGGAAACATTTCCCATGTTGTGCAACTCAACCCAGTTCACATTACCTTCTGCAGAAAAATGAATTTCATTAATTTTGAGGTTCTTGCCAAGACTTCCTGAGCTTTCATTTACCTGTCCTCGGGTCGGAGATGTAAAAAGAAACCACGAACCTCCACCCGCTGGCTTGCGCCCGAGGGAACGCCCGTCGAGCGGCATCTGAGTACTGACCGCATTTGCAACGGTCGTACCGTTAGGCTCTGTTAGATAAATGGTAGTTGTTGCGGAAACCCCTAAGGAAGACTCTGCATAACCGATCGAAGCCAATTGGCCCGGCCCGATGGAGATATTTCCTGGAATCTTATGCTTGGTCAGGTTCGATGGCCGATCACTAATGTACCAGCTCCCGAGATTTATCGTTTCATTGGTAGGATTATAAAATTCGACGAATCCGGACTCGGTCGTTGAAGGTAAAACTTCATTGATTAAGAGGGTAGGGGCACTAGGGGCAGAAAGACTGACCCTCGCTCCAAAAATGAAATCTGAACTGCTATTATTGGTTTGTCTTCCGGCCGCCGCAATAACGTTCTTACCGGTTACTAGTGGAGGGCTCGCAGTGGAAATCACTGCCAACTCTTCCTCGGCATTACTAACGACCCTGTCAGCCGTTGTGGTATGCCCTGCCCCGCTCGAAGTTGCCACTCCACCGATCCATTGGCCATTGAGCCAGAATCCGCAACCATCATCATTGATCAGGTCAACAGTGAGTCGGACCCCTGCCGTTGGCCCGTTATAGGTAAATTCCTTTCTGAAATAATAACTAATGTGATTCGCTCCGTCCGAGCTATTCAATAGAGAGGTCCTGAGTCCTGGGGCCGGGAGCGCTGAATTTTCAAAACCATAAAGTCCTCCCTCATTACTGGCAGCATTTGCTCTTGTCCAACCCTGATGAGAAAAATTGTATGCCGAATCCTTCCAGGTATTTCCCAAATTCACATTCTGATCATTGAAGTCCCAGGCATCTGAATATTCGATGTAAGGAATCCCAACACTTAAATCCACTTCGGGGTTCGAAAAAGATTCTTCGGCGGACGCGGGCTCAGATGATCCTGGCGTGCCGTTCGGCCCCGGACTGGCTTTCCATAATCGATAATCATCAATGGCTCGTGTATTATCGTAAAGTACCAAGCTATGACCGCCTCCATCAGCTGAAACGGGCCACTTTCTTTTGTTGTCGTACCTGACAGTGGCTCGGATAATATTATTCTTGTCCTTGAAGCTGACTCTTTCTCCGCTATTATTTAGACTCCCTGTCCAGGGGCCAAAGACCCTAACTGCAGAGGGCAATCCATAACTTGCTCGGAAAGTGCCTGGATCCGTATCACAAATAACAATCTTCTCGAAAGCTTTAAGAAAAGTATTCCTTGGCTGGGCTGGGCTGAATTCCGGAAATTCAAAATCGACTCCACCCTTAAGTTTCCACATCGCAATATCAAATGGCGTGGCAGTAAGATTTTCAATCTCTACAAATTCATGGCCGCCTTCCTTCGGATGATACATTATTTCACTGATCACGACCTGTTCGGCTATCGCAAAAGGTGAAGAAATAAAAAGAATTAAGAGAAGGGAGTTAAGGAGACGAGATTTTATATCCATTTTTATATCAGTTTGGGGAGTATGAGCCTTTGATGTTCAGGCTCCTCTAATAGTACTCTCCTCTGCGTTAATTGGCATTCAGAAAAAAATACCCCATTCATTTTAAGTTTAAGATTCTTTGATCTTAAAAAAGTGCGGGGAAGGCTTATTTATGGATTATATAACTATTGTTTAACATTTATTTTTAGCTACTATTGCGCAATCCTTCGGATCTATTAAATAACTTTTACGGATGACAAAAATAAAAATATGCCTCCCTGTACTGGCCTTTTTTATTTTAAGTTCCTTAAGCAATGCACAAGTCGGTCAGCTAAAATCCAAACAAAGTAGAATCAAAGGACTCTTAGTCAGACCCCTAGGAAATGGAGAATTTGCCGGCATGGCCTCTCAAATGAATGCCACGGCAACGCCTTTAGATAATTCAAAATCTCAGCTCCGTGTCCGTTTTAATCAGCACGTTGGCAAAGACATGCACAGTGCTCTGAATGAGGTGATCAAGCACTTGCGTGTAAAGCATGATTCGTGGCCTTCTGGCTATGAAGTTGAAATAGCCTTCGAGGATCGTTTTACATTAAAGGATGGGCCTTCGGCCGCAGTTCCTTGCGCGCTCTTGCTTGATTCTCTAATTACTGGAACCAAGATGGACCCGGCCTTTGCCGTGACCGGCGACATGAATGCCGACGGCAGCATCCAGCCCGTTGGCGGAGTCCCGGCCAAGGTCCGTGGCGCTTTCAGTAAGGATTGTAAGATAGTAGCAATACCTCTCAAAAATACTAGGGCCCTTTCCGATCTTGTCATCCTTAGCGGAATTCAACCCGTGTCACGGATCCAAGTCTTTACGGTACAGCACTTAAAGCAAGCTTCAGCACTAGCATCATTAGAAAAGAACGACTCATTGACTAATGCCATTAAAGAATTTGCTAAGGTCCAGAATGCAATTGCACGTTATAAGCCGACCGTCTTACGCAATGTTCAAATTCAGAATAAGCTACGTGAAATTATTAAACTGGCACCTAATCATTTGTCAGCTCAGCTGGCTCTGGAATTAGCCACCGGCAAGAGCCATAAAACACTATCTTTGCTCGGATCATTGGAATATACCGAACAGTCTGCCACTCTGTTACTAGATGCAGCGCGATCAGGATCGGCGAGCGGAGACGCATTAGCGCCTGACGAGCTTGGAAAAGCCATCAATGACATCAAAAGGATTCGACTCAAACTAGATAAGCGTGTCTGGCCATACGCGGATTCAATCCAGGACTTTGGAAAGCTTGTACGAGCATTTAAAATCTCTCCGCCCAAAAGTATTTCCACAAAGAAAAAGAAGCTTACAGAGATACAATTAGCAGCAGAGATAATTGAGAATGAAGCCAAAAAAATCCGCAACGATAAAGAAATTATGGAAGAGCTTATTCAAAAATAGAATGGCCAGAACTCTCCTTTCGGTGTCTCTTTAAAATACACCCCTATTGCTTAAGGCGCTTGATGATAATGTCCTTGCGGTGCCAAGATTTGATGCCAGTCACGAGGCAAATCGTTAAGGTAGTTGCACCGGCCCGACCAATCTGCCAACCTTAAGCCATGAAACGCCTTCTGCCCTTATTCATTCTCATTGCCTTTGCAGCACCCGCCGCGACAGCCGCAGAAAAGCCCATCCTTTGCCGCGGCAACTATCACTCAGAAGCCGACGCCATCAAACAGCTCGCACGCATGGCCGCCACACACACAAACCACGCGCAATGGAAACTACGCGCGGATGCTGTGCGACAACAGATCCTCACCGGCGCCAGGCTAAGCCCGTTGCCAAAGCGCACCCCGCTCAATGCCATTATCAAGAACAAACGCAGTTACGAGGGTTACACCGTGGAATGCGCCGCCTTCGAAGCACGGCCGGGATTTTTTGTTTATGGTAGCCTCTACCGCCCACTCGGTCATGAAGGCAACCGCCCCGGCATCCTCTGTCCGCACGGCCACGCGAGAAAAACCAAGGAGCATGGCGGCGGCCGGCTGCGTCCCGACCAGCAGCATCGCTGCGCCACTCTGGCGCGCATGGGAGCAGTGGTCTTTTCCTATGACATGGTCGGCTTTGGAGACTCGGAGCACATTGGCTGGAATCACGGCCATTCACAAACCCTCACCCTGCAAACCTGGAGCAGTGTGAGGGCAGTGGATTTCCTCGAATCCCTGCCCGAGGTGAACAAGGAGCTCATCGGCGTGACAGGTTGCTCTGGTGGCGGCACGCAGACCTTCCTGTTGACAGCCATTGACGAGCGCGTGGCAGTGAGCGTGCCAGTCGTCATGGTCTCCGCACATTTTTTCGGCGGTTGCCATTGCGAGAGCGGCATGCCTATCCACAAGACGACCAAGCTTGAAACCAACAATGCCGAGATCGCCGCCCTTGCCGCACCTCGACCGCTGAAACTCATCTCCGTCGGTGGCGACTGGACCAAGAACACCCCCAAGGTGGAATACCCCTATGCACAGTCCATCTACAGGTATTTCGGCGCACTGGACAAAGTGGAGAATTCCCATTTCCCGAAGGAGAAGCACGGCTACGAGTATATCAAGAGGCAGGCAATGTATCCCTTCATGGCCAAACACCTAAAACTAGACACCAAAAGCGTTCTGAACAAAAAGACCGGTGATTACGACGAGACAGGCAACACCATCGAGGCAACGCAAATCATGCGTAACTTCCGCTCAGCGAAAGAGATGCCCGCCCACGCGTTGAAACCGGGATCGATCGTCTCCTTCCGGTAAACCTTTGCCTACTTTCTCCTTTCCGTTCTCACGAACCTAATCAAAAACGCGTGCTCGAGGGCACGCCCACCCGGATACTGGGGAAGGAGGCAATCCTTGCGGTAAACAATGAGAAGCGGCACATTAAAATTAAGGTCCCGGCGTTTTTATGAATTCAGATCAGATTCACGAGCCATTAGCCAAAGCAAATCGGATAATCTGTTCAGGTAAGAAAGGATCGACGTATCCAGTTCATTGATCAGCCCGGTGCATTCACGTTCCGCACGCCGGCAAACTGCCCGTGCATGATCCAGACTCGCGGAAAGTTGAAGTCCACTCGATCCCGGTAATGCCCACCCCTCGATCTTAATGTCCTTAGCTTCAATGATTGAAATCCACTGATTAATTTTTTCTAGATGCCCCATTCCAAAACGATCAAATCCTTTCTCCTCATACCTGGAAAGATCTTCGGGAAGAGTCCCGATCTCCCCCATTAATACAATGAGATCATTTTGAATGGAAATGGTACGTTCCTTAATTTCTGACTGATCACCACAATGCGTGAGGACAATACCAAGCAACGCATTTAATTCATCAACTTCTCCTAATGCGATGATTCGCGGATGACTCTTGGCCACTCGACGCCCAAACATCAAATCAGTTTCTCCGTTGTCTCCTTTTCTAGTCGATATGCTCATATTAATCTGTTTCTCTTGGAGGAATTTCCGCCTCTTCAATCATGACATCGATCTTTAATATGTCCTCCCAAGGGATCCGACGCCGCTGATACTTATTGAAAAGGACTTCACGAAATGTCTTCAATTCATCAATGTCCATTTCTTCATGATTGGTCCATCCTTCCTCTGAACGCTGCAACCTGGACATGAATTCCCAGTGACCACCGTGCTTTTTGGCCCTCCAGAGACGATTCTCACCCGTTTCTGAACGAGTCCTCCAATCATGAATTTTCATATTTAGATCTTAAACTGCAACAAAGGATTTGTCATCGGGCTTCACAGATACTTCAATTTAGTAGTAATTAATCCGCAATGTTAAAAAGTATTCGATCTGACTCACTTAAATTAGTGACCTGGCTTGTCTGTTCACTAATTATCGGAGCGGCACTGGCCCCTTTCCTCTACCATGGCTGCAAAGCACTCGTGCAGTTCCGAGTCCTTGAAAGTATGGGATTGCCCGGACAATGGCTAGAAGACAAATTGGATAATGCTCACTTTGGTAGGTATTTTAATCGTTCGATGCTCATAGGAGCACTGGTCTGCATGTATCCTTTGATACGTTCTTTTAAACTGAAAAAAAGTCATCTGGGCCTGCAGCGTAACATGCACTGGAAAACAGATTTTGGAATCGGTTTTGTTCTGGCTTCGGGCATCCTGTTAATCTTCGGTATTATTTACATGCAGCTTGGAATATTCGAAGCCAAGAACTCGTTCTCAGAAAAGGTGCTCTTGAAGTTCCTCATTTCCGCACTCGCAGTAGCAGTCCTCGAGGAATTTCTCTTTCGTGGATTATTACTTGGCGCAGTGATGCGAACGGCCAGACCCTTCTATGCATTAATTTTTGTCTCTTTCTTCTTTGCGTTAATTCATTTTTTAAAACCTCCGCTCAACTGTGCCAGGCTCGCAGATCAGGACATCCATTACTTTGGGACCGGATTCTGGACCGTTGGCCAGATCTTCGCCCAATTCGATAATCCGGTCTTCATTGCAAAAGGATTCGCAACCCTTTTCGCGGTCGGACTCGTTCTGGGATGGGCGCGTATAAGAACATCCTCTTTATGGTTATGCATGGGCTTACACGCTGGCTGGGTATTCTGTGTAAAAGCTTATGATTACCACTCCTTAGCACCCAAAAAATACGGCCAAGATCTTATACTTCCCTACATTGGCTCTGACTTGAAAGAAGGAATGATCCCTTTTTGTGGAGTTTTCCTTACAGGTGCTCTTGCAAGTATTTGGCTTAGAATCCGTAAAAATAAGGTCCAATTGGCCCAGAATAAGAAATTACCAACTAATTAAACGTACACTGAATGGGGTTGTCCTCTGTACCTTGGTAAGTTAGATTCTGAGTCCTGAAATAGTATTGTATAAAGATGCCCATTTTCAATAAACCCGCTTTCAAAGGCAGTGGCGAAAAGAAACGCGACATGCCTGAAGGGCTATGGCAAAAATGCTCGGGCTGCGGCGAAGTCATTCATGAATTGGAGCTAAAGAAAAATTTAAGAGTCTGTCCTCAATGTAATTTTCATTTCACCCTCAATTCTCAGGAAAGGATAGAATCCATTACAGATCCTGGAACCTTTGAAGAAACCGAAAAGAAAATAAAGAGTGTAGATGCTCTCGAATTCAAGGGCTATAAGGACAAGCTTATAAAGTACCAAAAAATAACTGGCTTGCAGGAAGCGATTGTCACAGGAAGAGCCAAGATCATAGGCCATTCCGTAGTTTTAGGAGTGATGGACTTCCGGTTCCTCGGTGCCAGTATGGGTTCTGTGGTCGGCGAAAAAATTACCCGTGCCATCGAATTGGCAACCGAAGAAAAATCAGCAATCATTATTGTATCAGCGTCAGGTGGGGCGCGAATGCATGAAGGTATTCTCAGCCTAATGCAAATGGCCAAGACGAGCGGAGCCTTAGCTCTTCTGGACAGGGCAGGACTACCCTTCATCTCCGTTCTGACTCACCCAACTACAGGAGGAGTGACTGCGAGTTTCGCCACACTCGGAGATATCATTTTAGCAGAACCTGGCTGTATGATTGGATTTGCTGGCCCTAGAGTCATAAAGGAAACGACTCACCAGGACTTACCTGATGGTTTTCAAACAGCAGAATTCATGCACGAACATGGTCTCGTAGACATAATTGTGGAACGACGCGAGTTACGTGAAAAACTCGCAAGTATCTTGGGTTACTTGCTCACATAATCGATCTTTATTTAATTGGTCTAGGAACTTAGTCATGGACTATACGGAATCTATCCGATGGCTCTATAGCCGACAGGAATCAGGAATTAAACTGGGGCTAACCAGTATAATTAGGCTTCTCAATGAATTGAAGGTCCCAGATCCGAAAATGCCTATTATTCATGTGGCTGGAACGAACGGAAAGGGATCAACCTGTGCCTTCATGGACTCGGTACTTAGAGCTTCAGGCCACAGGACGGGCCTCTTCACTTCGCCTCATCTTATTTCTTTCCGCGAACGTATTTCGTTAGACGGAAGGCCAGCCAACGAAATTGAAATTGCAGAAGGTTTGACCCACCTCAAAGAGCTTGTGAGTGAATGGGAAGAGGTTCCCACTTTCTTTGAAATTGCCACAGCCCTAGCATTCAAACTGTTCACAGAAAAAAAAATGGATGTGGCCGTAGTTGAAGTGGGTCTTGGAGGAAGGCTCGATTCAACAAACTCGATCTTACCTTCTGTCTGTGTGATTACTCCTATCAGTCTTGATCATCAGCATATTCTCGGTGAAAGTATATCTGAGATTGCTAAAGAAAAAGCAGGCATCATGAAGGAGGGGGTCCCAGTAATCTCAGCACCTCAGCATAATGATGCGAAAGCAGTCCTTGATTCAAGAGCCAAAGAACTGGGGACAAGCGTTCACTACGTTGGAGGTTCCTGTGATCAGGAGAGCATTTCTCTTCGAGGCAAACATCAACGCCAAAATGCGGCCCTTGCAGTTGCCGCTCTTGAGAATTGCCCCTTTCAAATCAGCCGCGATTCTTACGCCAAAGGACTGACGCAAACAAAATGGAGAGGAAGGTTCGATCAATTCCCACAGAAGAGGGGAAAAGACATCGTAATTGATGGCGCCCACAATATCGAAGGAGCAAGGGCCCTAGTTGAAACTTGGGAAGAAGTGTATGGAGATAGTAAACCAATCGTTATTTTCGCAGCGGCAGCAAATAAGGACCTCCCTTCATTAATTAATGTAATTTCGCAAGTAGCAGAAAATTTCATATGCACACAGCCAAATACACCCCGAAAGTTAGCCCGACCAGAAGACATTGCTCAACTCATTCCTAGTCATATAACAAATGAATATGAAGAATCGGTTCAAAACGCCATCAAAAAAACTGAGGCTTCAAATAGACACGTTCTGATCGTTGGTTCATTGTTCCTAGCCGGAGAGGCCTTATCTATTTTAGATGAAGGGAACTTAGCGTTCGAACCAAGTGACCAATGACAATATAATCCGTGCCAAATAAAATCTCTTATTTAAAAAGAACCCTGTGATTTATCTAGATAACAATGCGACTACCCGAGTTCATTCGGAAGTTGCAAAGGCCATGAGTCCTTTCCTGAGCGATGAATATGGAAATCCTTCAACAGGATATGATCTTGGCAGAAGAAGCAATAAAGCTGTAGCAGATGCACGTAATCAAGTTGCTGAATTTTTGAATTCAGATCCTGAGGAAATCGTTTTCACTTCATGCGGAACAGAGTCCGATAACACTGCAATCTTTTCAGCTATTACGGCAATGCCTGAAAAACGGCACATTGTTACGACTTCAATAGAGCATTCTGCTGTCATTGCATTTGCAAAGGCGGTCCTACCAGGCCTAGAGATCACTGAATTGCCGGTGAACGAGGAAGGAATTATCAGTCTGGAAGATCTCAAGGCCGCGATCAGGCCAGACACTGCACTAGTAACTATAATGTGGGCAAATAATGAAACGGGTGTTTGCCAACCGATCCAGGAAGCTTCATTAATCACCCGGGAATCAGGAGCTCTCTTTCATACAGACGCGGTGAATGCTGCAGGGAAAATACCTATCGATGTGAGCTCGAGTAGCATCGATTTCCTTTCGATCTCAGGCCATAAGTTCCATGCACCGAAAGGAATAGGCGCCCTTTATGTGCGCAACGGAGCACCCTACAAGCCATTACTGATAGGAGGAAATCAGGAAGATGGAAAAAGAGCCGGGACCGAAGCCGTTGCACAGATCGTAGCATTAGGAAAGGCATCCGAACTTGCCACTGAACGATTAAATGATCAGGGACAAGAAAAACTAAGCTACCTACGTGATGCTTTAGAACAAAGTCTCATGAACAATATCAAAGGAACTCACCGCAATGGTTCTTCCCGGTTCCGTTTGCCCAATACTTCTCATCTAAGCTTCGATAACGTTGATGCCGGTGACCTGTTAATTCTGGCAAACGATAAGGGACTTTGCATCGCAAGCGGTTCTGCTTGCAGCACAGGAACTAGGGATCCATCAAGGATCATGAAAGCGATGGGACATACTGATGAGCGCGCATTATCAAGTGTTCGTTTATCCGTTTCTTCAATGAACACGAAACAGGAAATAGAAGAGTCCTCTCAAATAATCATTTCCTGTGTTGAAAAGATTCGCTCTCTCAGAAGTGACGGGCCAGTCATTTTCTCTTCCTGATGAATAGAATCCTATGGCCTGATCCAATCAGGAAGGCCCTTCGAATCCACTACCCAAGGCTTGGTCTTGGCATAATTTATCAGAGCTTCTATGTCTCCATATCTTGATGATCCGGGAAGGAAGTCCGGATCACGAATACTTCTAACCCTTATAAATTTAAATCCGCCAGTCTCTATCACGGTCCGATCAATTGCACCGCGAGCGGCATAGTTAGCCGCTGCTGCCCAATGTCCTGCCTCTCGCATCCCAACCAAATCAATTTTTCTGGCACCATGCTTGTCAGACTGAATCATTTTAATAGTTGTGAGAACGTCACGGACCCGATGAACAAAGAGCGTACTATTATAACCAAAAGTGTAAGCAGTCGCTTCCCGATTATTGTTGACTCGCCTTGTAGCCTTAGACTCTTTCCCGTCCTTAAGGAACTCGCCCTGCATGAAAAGATCTATACCGCAAACTGCATTGCCACCGAGGAGTAATTTTTTAACCTCTTTTTTAAGTTCATTACCTTCATAAAGGCCATCCTTTCCTGAACGGCTTAACCAGATCACGGCCCTCTTGTTCCAGTCAGAATCAGGATAAAGAAAGATTGCCGGAACCTGTTCCTCACAAGTTACATTCTTGATGATCCCGGCCATTTCCAGATACCCGTCTCGTTGATTTTTAACAACGAGATCCCATTCAACATCGACACATCTTTTGAGGTCCGAATCCAGGATAGCATCCCATCCCATACGCGCGATCCTTGGATCAGATTTGACTTTCTTTCGAATGTCCTTGGCGAGTGATTGCAATAATTTGATTTCAAATTCATCTCCTCCGGGAGGCATCGGATGTTCCTTATCCCAAACACTCAGCTTTTCTTTACTGAGTCTAGTGTGGGGCCTTTCATTTTCCGGCTCCTTGGATCCAAGGCCTAAATAGTTATTGAACCAGCCATACATAGCCTGCCGTGAAGGCAGATTATAATTGTGTCCAAATTCAATACGATTATGAAGCATAGTATTCTGAGGAGCACCCAGGATCTGGTAAGTTTTCTTCAGCTCAGGAAATCCTTTAGTGGCCATTTCCTTGGTCCAGTCATCGGCCGTAGTCAGACCCAGTGGCTTAGGGGCAAATAAGGCAGCAAACGCGATGTTCCCTTCATTAACACGAAGAAGGGCAGCATTCTCACAAGTGCATCCTCCTTGCATCGCAGTCGAGACCATCACAGCCGGCATTGAAACTTTGACTCTCGGATCAAGAGCCGAAACCATGAAAGTTTGTGTTCCCCCTCCGCTCGCTCCGGTCACAGCTATGCGGTCCGGATCAACGTCCTCAAGCTCCTCCTGCATAAAATCTATGGCGCGAATCGAATTCCATGTCTGTAACATCATAATGCTCTGCAGATGAGACTCGGCTTGAGGACTATACAGTCCCCATTTATTTTCTGAAATCATTGCCGGTCTCTGCTTTGCAAACTTATGCGCAATCTCATAAGAGATCTGATGATTGTCGGAATTGCCAATCATGTCATATTGAAAAACAGTGCATCCGAGCCGGGCAAGTCCAACGCATCGTGCCTGATATGGATTACGAGCGCTTTCAATATTTGATTCTGCTCCCTTATCCATCTGCTGCTTTGCCTTTGCTTCACCTGCATCATAAAAACGGGCATCTTTCCAGTGCCCATGAGGACAAAGAACCCCGGGTCGTTTTTTGTTGGAATCCTTGGGGCGGTACAATGTTCCGGTGAGATAATAACCGGGCAATGTTTCAAAGAAAACTTTCTCAACAGTGAAGTCACCATGATCTGTCCTGTCCCTGATAACAGCATTCAACGGACACTTACTGGGTTCAGGATAAAGGCCAACCGCTACTTTTAGTTGGTGTCTTATTTTCGCTGAACGATGAGACCATTCTTCGACTGATTGGGGGGGCGCAAAAGGGAAATAACCATGCAAATCCTTCAGAGCCAAGAGTCTCTTGTCTTCGAGCACGCTTCCCTCGGGAAGAGTCCGAGGAGAGGAAATTAATAGAGGAAGGGTTCCCAGAAAGATGGAAAGAAAAGCACAAGTTTTCATTCTTAAACTATGACACTTTTATGAGTCCAACTACAAGCTCACGACCATGAAGATAAGATCAATTACTGCAAAAGCTCTGGAAGTTGTGATTTTATTATGAAATCTTGAATTTTTATAAATATAAACGATTGTAAGATTCCTTTTCCCCCTTAATTAAGGCAATTTTTAATGTGCAAAAAAAAGCTTAAACGCTTTGGCAGGATCCGACTCATCCTAAAGCTTGGAACACTGTGCGGGCTCATTGCCCTCATAGGAATTGGTGTGGTGCTCGGAGTTTACTCCTTGATGGCAAAAAATTATGACCTGAAAAAACTCGGGATAATGCCTAGAAGCTCAGTAGTCTTCGACTGCCATGGTAATGAAATTGGTAAATTGCATGGCACGGGGGCGAGGTTCGTTCCGATTCATCAAGTGTCCCAACACTTTGTGAAAGCTCTTTTAATACGAGAGGATGCCCGCTTTTATGACCACGGAGGCATTGATCCTACCGGTGTTTTCAGGGCAGCTTACCGCAACGTTTTTAGGAACAAACGAGAAGGCGCAAGCACCATCACAATGCAACTTGCAAGGAACAGCTTCCGGGAATTGATGACCCAAAAAACACTTCATAGAAAATTAATCGAAGTGATGCTGGCTCGCCGAATTGAAAAAAATTACACGAAAGAACAAATACTAGAATTTTATGTGAACAGAATCTTTTTTGGCTCAGGCATCTATGGCGTTGAAATGGCAAGCCTTTCCTACTTTGGTAAAAGAGCCTCAGAGATGACTCTGAGTGAATCCGCAATGTTGGCCGGCATCATCCGTGGTCCGAACCGTTTTTCACCTTTCCGTCATTACGATGATGCTAACTCAGAACGTAAAACTGTCCTCAAAAGAATGCTTTCTGAAGGAGCCATACAGAACAAGGATTTTAAAAAATCGATGGTTCAGCGCGTTCGCGTCCTAAAACAAAGGCCCGTTCAAAAGAAATCCATTAACAGCTATGCGCTGGATGCTATTAGACGGGACCTGAATGACGCTCTGAGCGAGTCAAATGCCGAAGACGGTGGGCTCAAAATCTATGCCAGTATTGATCTCCGTCTTCAAAGAGTAGCCGAAAAAGCAATTGAAGAAGGCCTCTTATCCATTGAAAAATGGCCCGGTTATAAACATCAAACAAAAAAGCAATTCGAACTAAGAGGAGCCAAAGGAACTCCCAATTATCTTCAAGGCGCTGCAGTATTACTCAATAACGAAACCGGCGCGGTCCTCGCCATTGTAGGCGGCAGGAGCATCAAACATTCCCTATTCAACCGAGCAACCACAGCGAAAAGGCCAATCGGCTCAGCATTCAAACCTTTCGTTTATACTGCTGCATTTAATGCAGGACTCATGCCCGGATCACTCATTGATGATGGTCCACTGAGAGAAGGGGAAATCAAAAGCATTGATGTGGCTTGGAACCCTAAAAATGCTGATCGTAAATCGATGGGATTACAAAGTGCCAGTTACGGTCTGATGAAATCCCGTAACACAATGTCCGTCAGGGTCGGTAACATTGCCGGAATGAAATCCGTTACAAAGACCGCTGCTAACGTCGGCATAAATATTGCTGATGAAAAAATAACCCCTCAGTTATTTCTAGGAAATCTCGACTGCGATCTCGAATCTTTAACTAGCGCATACACAGTATTTCCTAATAATGGAGGTCGAGTTCCAGCCTTCACTATTAATTATATTGAAGATGGTAGTGGAAAAGTTTTCTATCGGGCAGCAGCACAAAGTTACCCGGCATTGCCGTCAGCTCCTTGTGCGGTAACTGCAAAAGTTCTTGAAAAAGTAGTATCGGCTGACGGTACAGGTGCCCGGGCAAGGTCCCTCGGATTCCGTAAGCCGGCTGGAGGAAAGACCGGCACAACGAATGACTTCAAAGACACTTGGTTCGTTGGTTTCACTGACAAAGTCACGTGCGGTGTGTGGGCAGGTCTTGACGAGCCTCAGACCATCATTTCTGGCGCTTACGGGAGTAACGTTGCCTTGCCGATCTGGACAAGAATAATGTTCGCTTGTGAAAAGTACGGTTATCCAGCAAACGAGATGATCAGTTCTTCTACAATGACTGAATTAACTCTTTGCCGGACAAGTGGGCAACTACCAGGAAGGAACTGCAAAAAATCAGGGAATACTTACCGCGAAAAGATACCTCATGATCTGATCCCTAAGCATCTTTGCCATGTTCATGAGAATCAAAAAATTACTAAAAGTGGTAAAGAAAAACCAAACCGTTTAAGAGTTCTGAAGCGCTTGTTTCAGCCTAATTAAGACGCTAAGAGGTAGGTGATTCCATGATCTCCTTCACTGTCGAAGCAACATCATCGGCCCTCATGAGAATTTCACCTACCAGAACCGCGTCTGCTCCCCAGCTAGCAACGAGAGAAGCATCCTGAGGCGTTTTGATTCCACTCTCACTCACAAAAAGAATATCTTCAGGAACTTCCTCACTGATTAATTCAGTATTTTTTAGATCAACCTCAAATGTTTTCAGGTTACGATTATTCACTCCAATAATTTTCACATCAGTCTTCAGTGCCCTCTCAAGTTCAGGTAAATCATGGACCTCCATTAGGACTTCCAACTGATAGGTATTAGCACAATCAAAAAGCCTCTCCAGGTCCTCCTGACTCAGAGCAGCGACTATTAGAAGGATAGCATCAGCTCCAGCAACTGAAGCCTCATAGATCTGTGATTCATGGACTATGAAATCTTTTCTCAGAACCGGAACGTCAACGACCTGTTGTATCTGATTCAGATATTCTAGCTTGCCTTTGAAATACTTTTCATCAGTAAGAACAGAAATGGCACTAGCGCCAGCATCAGCATATTTCTTAGCCTGATTGACGGGGTCAAAATCCTGAGCAATTATACCAGCGGAAGGCGACGCCTTCTTGACCTCAGCAATGAGCCCGAGTCGGTCAGAACCTACATTTATTGCGGAAGCTAATGACTTGAATTCATTCCTTTCCAATGCCGCATACCTGAGCTTTTCAGCTCTCTGGATTAGGGGCTCAATCTCTTGCCTCTTATGAGATATAATTTCAGCTAATTTATCGGACATGAAGTTTCAAAATTAAAATGATAGCTTTTAAATAAATAACTTCAACTCGTAGGCATATTCATTTGGAGTCGATTTTTCTCGCAGATAAGGTCTGTTAATAACATTATCTATTTATGTCTTCTATTCAAACATCACGCAGACGCTTTCTCAAGAGATCATCGCTCGTGGCCACTGTTCCGGTAGTGATCCCAAATTTACTCTCTTCTGCATCTCCAAACTCAAAATTAAGTCATGCTGTCGTAGGCTGTGATGGGCAGGGTTGGAGCGATCTGAGCAACATCTCATCTCATCCCAATGTCAATGTAACTGCTATCTGTGATGTCGACACTGCACGAATGTCTAAAGCCGCTGCAAAATTTCCTAACGCACGCAAGTATCAGGACTGGCGTGAACTACTTACAAATGAAGATGATAAAATTGATTCAATGCAAGTGGCAATACCTGATCATATGCATGCGAGCGTTGCCATCGCTGCAATGAAGCGGGGAAAGCATGTCTATTGTGAAAAGCCACTAGCTCACAAAATTTCCGAAGCCCGAGCCATGGGGCAAGCTGCCAAAAAGGCAGGAGTTGTCACCCAAATGGGCAATCAGATCCAATCCAGCATTGAATACCGTTCAGCAGTAATGCTCATCCAGAGCGGAGTCATCGGTAAGATAAAAGAAGTACACGCATGGTCTGGAGCATCTTTCCCTCGTCAGGGCAGACCTCCGGGTGCTGACCCGATCCCAAAAACTTTGGACTGGGATAAGTGGCTTGGAGTGGCTGCAGAACGGCCATTTAAAAACGGAATCTATCATCCCTTTAACTGGCGCGGCTGGCAGGACTTTGGGACCGGGCCAATAGGTGATTTTATGTGTCATATCATGGACTCACCATTCAAAGCTCTTGAGCTCACAGCGCCCGGGAGCGTTATTGCGACTGGAGTACCTGATGATTGGGCTCAAAATGAAAAATGGAACACCGAAAATTGGCCAGCATGGGCAACTTACGAATATGATTTTCCAGGCACTAAATGGACGGCCGGAGACAGGATCGCCGTTCGATGGTACGATGGCGGAAAGAAGCCTCCAAGAAAATTAGCAGGATTTGAGAAAGATGACCGGCAACTTCCTGGTGGAGGAAGCCTCTTTATCGGAGAGACCGGTAATCTCTTATTGCCTCATGTCGGCGGTCCTCAGTTGGTTCCTTATTCAAGAAACAAGGGGCTGACTAGGCCCAAGCTCAAAGGTCGAAGCCATTACCACTCATTTGTTGATGCTTGTCTCGGAAAAGATAAGACCACTTCTAATTTCGACTTCGCAGTTCCTCTCACCGAAACAACATTGCTTGGCAATATTGCAAATCGTTTCCACGGGCAAAAACTCATTTGGAACCAAGAGGAAATGAAAATAACAAATCACTCGGATGCTCATGCATTAGTGCATCGCAAACCTAGAAAATTTGCATAGTATTTTAATTACTTAAAAGGCTAGTCATTATCCAAATTTGCATGATTTTGAGATGAATCTTCACTGGTTTGGAGAATTCATAGCTATTTGAAACCCAAAAAAATCTTGAAGAGGGACCCGGTACGGCTAAACTCCCTACCCGCACATGGAAAAGCGGGTGTAGCTCAGGGGTAGAGCGCAACCTTGCCAAGGTTGAAGTCGTGAGTTCGAATCTCATCACCCGCTCCATTTTCCATAATAGAGGCCCTCATGAAGGGCCTTTTTTTATGTTAACTCAGTAAATTGAAAAGGATGTTTGTTTGGTCAAAGATGAGTCCTGTTAGCAAACAGTCGATATTGGAAGAGCGGTTCTTGGGTCTAGCTCAAACCAATGCCGTCATCACTGAGCTGCCCGGGAAAAAAAGGTTCCGTATCGAAGTTTATTGTGATGATAAAAATGACGGGCAAAATCTTTTAAATGAATTTGGTGGGCAATTATCAAAACTAAAAATTAAAGATTGGGTAAAACTGAATGCTTCCTCTAAACGCCCTCCAATAAAGATTCGAGACCGGCTCATTATCACTGACACAGATGACCCAAAAGAAATTAAAAAAATCTGTGACCGCTTTGAAGGTCGTGATGTGATTTCAATACCAGCTGCTCTCGCTTTCGGGACCGGAGACCACGAAACAACTTCGACTTGTCTCCGGTTACTTGTGGACCTTGCAAAAGAACATAACAAAAATAATAAAGAATGGTCATTGTGTGATATCGGAACAGGCACAGGCATATTGGCTATCGCTGCAAAAATACTCGGTTCAAAAATGGTCGACTGTTTTGATTTTGATTCGACTGCTATCAGTATCGCAAAACGTAATATCTCCAGGAATCAAACATCTGGCATATTCATTTATGAAGCCGATCTCTTCGAATGGGAACCAAAGAAAAAAAAATGCTGGGACATCATCACTGCTAATATTTTTGCCAATGTCCTTAACGCAAACCTTTCCAAGATATTCAATGCATTAGCGCCTGGAGGAAACTTGATATTATCTGGTATTCTGAGGGAACACGAAAATAGTGTTATTGAAAGCGCCCAAAAAACCTCCTTAACAAATCCAATCATATATCGGAAAGGTAAATGGGTAAGCATGCATTATCACAAAGATTAAAGAGACAACAATGATCGTTTATCTATTGCCAATTGCATCGCACTCTAATATTTCATTAATGAGACCATGTTAAGACCCAGAAAAAAATACACAGTTTATGACCTCCAAAAATTAAAGGGGACTCGGTGCCTAACTCATATCCACGTGAAATCTCCCGAAGAAGCTGCTGCCGCTGAAGAGGCAGGCGTCGATCTTATGAGCTGTAGTTTTGACTCAACGGAAGCCCAGTTAAGATTACCTCGCATCATTGAAGCAGCCCCTAGTAGTTTTATTTCGGTAGCAACTCCTCATGGTATGGCAAGTGCTGAAGAAGCTATTCAAGTTTCATTCAAGGCTCTCGAAATTGGAGCAAGTTCTGTCTATTGCTCGGCAAGCACCAGCATAATAGAAAAAATGTGTAATGAAAAAATTCCCGTGGTCGGTCACCTCGGAATGATACCAAGGCATGTGACATGGACCAATTACAGGGCCATTGGAAAAACAGTAAATGAAGCGAAACTCCTTTATGATCAGATGAAAGAACTAGAAAATGCAGGTGCTTACGCAGCTGAATTTGAAGTGATCCCACAACAATTGGCAACTTACCTGAGTTCAAAAACCACGATGATTCTGATGTCCTTAGGATCAGGAACCGGTTGCGATACACAATTTCTCTTTTCTGACGATATTCTAGGAGATTACGACGAAAGATTACCCAGACACGCCAAAGCATATCGCAACTTTTCCGCCGAAAATAAACGGTTACAAAATGAACGTATTGCTGCCTTCACTGAATACATTAGGGACGTTAAAGAGGGAAATTTCCCTGACGAATCGAACCTTATAAATATGGATGAAGAATTACTTCAAGAAGCGGTCCGCAAAATTGAAGAAACTCAATAAATGATAAACATCATAGGATAAATGGGTGTCGGGATCTAGTTCCTTACTAATCCTCTAACTCGTAGATCTTCACCGATCCTCTTGACCGTCGTATCGGATAATTGTGCTGAGCTTGGAAAAGCAATATCCGCAACTGGCGTGCATTTAGTTCCGCAAATCATAGGAGCAATATAAAAACAGACCTCATCAACTAGCTGTTTTCTGAAAGCCTCCCCTAATAACTTGCCGCCTCCTTCGATCATAACATTCATGCAATTATATTTGCCGGCCAAATCCTTCAACACTGCTTTCAATGATTTCCTCTCATATAAGAGAGTTCTGTCATTTAATCTGTCAGTAAAAACCTTAGCCTTATTAGATAAATTCCCACTACGAGTAATAATCACTCTCCAGGGCTGCACCTTGCCTCGTTTGAGAATTTTAGGATCACGAATAGTTAGTCTAGGATCATCTGCACGAACCGTTCCAGCTCCCACTATAATTGCATCCACCTCTCCGCGTACCTTTTGTGCATCTGCAATAGACTCTTTACTAGTCAGCCATTGACCCTCTTTTGCTGGCCTAGTAAGACGGCCGTCAATACTCATCCCGGCCTTTGCCACTACCCATGGCAAACCAGTCGTAATATATTTTCTGAAAGGCCTAATTAATTTTGCACAGCTCTCCTGTAAAATGCCTTCCGTCACATGAATGCCTTTTCTTTTTAATAATCTTTTTACTTTGCCCCGATGAACAGGATTGGGATCATTGCTTCCGTAAACCACCCGCTTAATACCAGCATTAACTATAGAATCAGCACAGGGCGGGGTCCTACCATGAGTCGAGCACGGCTCAAGAGTCACATAAAGGGTTGAACCTTTTAAAGATTTAGCCGAGGCCTTATTAATGGCCTCAACTTCTGCATGTGGAGAACCCGCACTACGGTGGTAGCCTTTGGATATAATTTTCCCACCTTTCACTATGATACAACCCACGACAGGATTAGGACTAGTAAGACCCTTTCCTTTCATAGCTTCACGCAATGCCACCTTCATAAAGCCAATATCCTTTTCGTCATTAATATCACTCATAATAAAAAATCAGTTAGCCACACTGACCGGATTAATGAATAGTAAAACAGAAAAATTGTTTTCGCCATGCTGAACGACCGCGACAAGTACCTTCTTTACAGCGAACTAGCAAAACTTTCTGAAGCAGGTTTTCCCATAAATAATGCAGCTGAAGCCATACTGGACACACGACCTCCTAGCAGACAAGCAAATTTCCTGAAGGAAATAATCAATGGTATCGAATCAAAAAAATCGCTGACAGAAACCATTAACTCCCTCTCTTCCAAGCTCAGTCCATTAGAAATATCTCTAATTAATGCAGGAGAAAAATCCGGGCAAATACCAGAAATTTTTAATCATCTATCGCGATATTTTAATCTGAAGAACAGCATTCAGAAAAAAATCAAAGCTGGTCTAATTTATCCGATCTTATTATTGCACTTTGGAATCATTCTACTTGCACTAGCTAAAACGGCGCAGAGTCGAGACTTTGCAAGCGAAGCAATGAATGTTCTCACGACCTTGTTGGTTGTTTATTTGATCGGCACAATTTTTTATTTCGGCTTTCAAACTGCTAATCGCAAATCGCAAAGGTCTCCATCGCTTGATGCTTTTTTAAATAGAATCCCTATCCTTGGGAAAGTGCGGAAATCTTTTGCACTGTCACGATTTACCCAGATTCTGCGCACTTATCTCATTTCTAGTCATAGCGTTTCATCTTCTATTCTTGCTGCTGCAGAAGCGTCTGCAAGTGGTCGAATACTTCGGTGCACGAAAGAAAAAATTCTGCCCAGCATCGATGCTGGTAATCCAGTGGGCCCGGTCCTTGCAAACGAACCAGATAATTTTCCTCCCGTTTTTGCTCGAGCCTACATAACAAGTGAAGAATCTGGAACACTCGATGTTGAGCTCAAAAAATGGGCAATTATTTTTACTGATGAGGCCGAATCCTCCTCAAAAAAAATGGAAGTCATTTTTCCAAAAGTTGCATACCTACTGATTGTGATTGTCGTGATTTGGCAAATATTTAAAATGGCGAATATTTACTTTCAAACGTTCGAGCAGCTCATTCGCTAAAAAAGAACAGTAAAAATTCTTTTAGTAGTCTATAAGGGATAGTTGAGGATTGAATATCAGAGTTAATTTCGCTAAAATATAAGGAAATCTGAAATTTTAGGAATAAATTACTTGCCGTAACTGTATTTTTGAACACTGTATATATGTTCACTAAATTACATAATACGTTACAATATGCCTGCAATAGCTATACCTAATAAAAAGACAGAATCGACACCCAAAATTAACACGAAAAAAGAGGTGCCTGACACGAAAAAAACAAATACCAAAGCTAAGGAAGATCCCGCAGCCGCTAAAGTGACTTCGATGAGAGCAAAGAATTTGGATCTAGCCATTCAACAAATTCAGAAAGATTATGGCGAAGGTTCGATCATAAGAATGGGAGATGGTTACCGAGTGGATGTAGATGTCATTCCGACCGGTAACTTACTGATAGATCGAGCACTTGGTGTTGGAGGATTTCCAAGAGGAAGAATCGTTGAAGTATATGGTCCAGAATCATCAGGGAAAACGACACTAACATTAACAGTTATCGCGCAAGCACAAAAGAATGGAGGATTGGCAGCATTCGTTGATGTAGAGCACGCACTTGATCCTCAATACGCAAAAAAACTGGGTGTTAATATGGACAACTTATTAGTGTCACAACCCAGTTCAGGAGAAGAGGCTCTACGCATTGTAGAAACTCTTGTCAGGTCAAATGCATTAGATATAATCGTATTAGATTCAGTCGCTGCCCTGGTCACTAAACAAGAACTTGATGGTGAAATTGGCGATTCAACAGTTGGAGCACAAGCAAGACTAATGAGTGCTGCAATGAGAAAATTAACTTCGATCATTGCTAAGGCCAGAACGACCTGCATTTTCACAAATCAGATCAGAGAAAAAATCGGTGTCATGTTTGGCAGTCCTGAAACAACACCTGGTGGCAGAGCGCTTAAATTCTACAGTTCAGTTCGCGTGGACATTCGTAGAATTGGTGCCATTAAACATACAGATGGAACAGTCGTAGGAAATCGCACACGACTCAAAGTAGTAAAGAATAAGGTCGCTCCTCCATTCACTGAAGCTGAGTTTGACATTATGTATGATGAAGGTATTTCAGCAGTTGGTTCACTCCTCGACCTTGCACTCGAACACGGAATATTACTGAAGCGTGGGTCATGGTTCAGCTACAAGGGTGAACAGCTTGGGCAGGGAAGAGACGCGACTAAGGATGCATTGAAAGAAGATAAAAAAATGTACGCAGAAATTGAACAATTAGTTAAAAATTCTCTGAGCGGACACGAGGAGGAGGAGGAGGAATCAATAGAATTCTAGGTTGCGTATACATATCAAAATAAAAAGCGGTCGTCTCATTGAGAGGATCGCTTTTTTTATATAGAAATAAGTTATGTAATTTAGATCTATTCTGGTCTTACGGCTGATCGATCTTAGTAAAAATCCAGTAAAAAGACTGGAATTGCCCATGTGGAAAAAACAATAAATTGATCGTTTTAGAGGATTTATCGTTACAATTCTGCAACCTCTTTATCAAAGATTGTGATTGTCGTCTTTGCATTTAATCCATAAGACTCAGGAAGAAAACATCCTCATTAAGATTATGAACATTGGTACACCACTAACATCTAATGCTACTCGAGTCGCACTTTGTGGATCAGGGGAACTCGGAAAAGAAGTGGTAATCGAACTGCAACGATACGGATGTGAAGTCATTGCCATTGATAGGTATGACAATGCACCAGCCATGCAGGTAGCTCATCGGTCCTACAGTATCGATATGCTGAATGCTGATGAGTTAAGGGCCGTTTTGGAAAAAGAAAAACCTCACTTGATAGTTCCTGAAGTTGAGGCCATTGCAACGGACACTTTAGTCGATCTCGAAAGTGAAGGGTTTAATGTTATCCCTACTGCAAGGGCCACAAAACTAACAATGGATCGCGAAGGTATTCGCCGACTAGCTGCCGAGGAACTTCAACTCAAAACATCACCTTACAAATTTGCTGCCAGCAAAGAAGAATTTGATTCGGCAATCGAAGAAATTGGTATCCCTTGCGTTGTTAAGCCTATCATGAGCTCATCTGGAAAAGGTCAAAGTACTATAAAATCTCCAGACCAGATTGACAGTGCTTGGCAATACGCTCAGGAAGGAGGAAGGGCTGGGGCTGGAAAAGTAATTGTCGAAGGATTTGTAGATTTTGATTATGAAATCACTCAGCTCACTGTGCGTCACTGTAATGGCACCTCATTCTGTGAACCTATCGGACATGTACAAACAGACGGTGATTACCGTCAAAGCTGGCAACCTCAGCCCATGTCTGACTCTGCAGCTGAAGAAGCTAAACGAATGGCCGAACAGATCACTTCTAGTCTCGGAGGATATGGTATATTTGGCGTTGAATTATTCATCAAGGGTGATGATGTGATTTTTAGCGAAGTTTCACCTCGGCCTCATGACACTGGACTCGTTACACTAATTTCTCAGGACCTCTCACAGTTTGCGCTGCATGCCCGAGCCATTCTAGGTCTTCCCATCCCCAACATTAATCAACACGGACCATCAGCATCCAGCGTGATACTAGGAGAAGGAAATTCAGAAGAGATCATGTTTAATAATATCTCTGCAGCATTAGAAGAGCCAGATACCCAAATTCGTTTGTTCGGTAAACCTAGTATTTCCGGTCGCCGGCGCTTAGGTGTTGCCATTGCTCGCGGAGAATCTCTCGAGAACGCGAAGGATAAGGCAATTAAGGCAAGTTCAGCAGTTCAGGTTGTCCTTTAAGATTGGCAATTTTGTACTTTTAACTTGAATCTAATTTTCAATGAGCTAGAAGAGGACTCCGCCAAACGCTACGGCGGAAGCTCGACAGATCATTTATTAGCCCCGAAGGCTTCCGTAAGCGGAAGCCTTTTTTATTTGTAAATTATACCATTCAATTCAACACCCCTCAAAAGAGTCTCTAAAATATCATGGAATTTATAGCAGAAACCATAGCAGATCTTTCACCGTCCCTCACACTGTCCATCACGAGTCAGGCAAAACAAATGCGCGAAGAGGGAATTGATGTATGTAATTTAGGTGCAGGGGAACCAGATTTTGATACGCCTCAGCACATTAAATCAGCAGCCATCGATGCTCTTCAAGACGGACAAACCAAATATACTGCCGTCGCTGGCCTACTAGCACTTCGTAAAGGACTCTCCAAAAAGCTCAGAGAAGAGAACCAATTAAATTATGAACCTAATGAAATAGTAGTCAACTGCGGCGCAAAGCACTCCTGTTTTAATACAATAATGGCATGTTGCGACGCTGGTGATGAAGTCATCATTCCTGCCCCATATTGGACCAGTTATCCAGAAATGGTAAGAGCGGTCGGAGCTGAGCCTGTATTTGTCGAGACTAAGCAGGAAAATAATTGGAAAATAACAGCTCAGGAATTTGATGATGCTATGACGGGATCAACCAAAATGATTATTATTAACTCTCCAAATAATCCCACTGGCGCTGTCTACACAAGAGAGGAATTGACTGCCATAGGCGAAGTTGCAGCATCAGAGGACATCCTCATACTTTCTGACGAAATCTATGAAAAATTAATCTACGGGGAGTCTGAACATGTTAGCATCGGATCGATCAGTGATGAGATTCGTAAACTCACGATTACTATTAATGGATTTTCAAAAGCCTACTCAATGACAGGTTGGCGTTTAGGGTATACCGCAGCAACTAAGGAAATTGCAGATGCCATTGACACTATCCAAAGCCATAGCACTTCAAACCCAACTACATTTGCTCAGTTCGGTGCAATTGCAGCGCTGACCGGAGATCAATCTGAAATCACAGATATGGTTGAAGAATATAATATCCGTCGTCAGTACGTGCTTGGCCGACTAAATAGCATAGCAAATGTTTCAACAATCGAACCCGACGGTGCATTTTATTTTCTCATTAACATTGAAAAGACAGGGATTAAATCCGTCAACTTTGCTGAAAAATTACTTAGCCGCATGCAGGTTGCCACGGTCCCTGGCGTTGCGTTTGGAAATGATCATAGTATCCGTATCAGCTATGCTGCTAGCCTGCCCATCATTAAGGAAGGATTGGACCGATTAGAAGAATTCTGTAAGGCCCACTAATCTTATATCATTTATTAAGATCTGAGTCCTTTGGATGGAAGGCACTAGACAAACTGTGTGTCTCCATGCTCCCAGAAATCATCACCGAAATACCAGGGCCCAATTCACGTGCTCTTGCAGAAAACCTGCGCAAATATGAATCGCGTAACATCACTTATGTTTCGAATGATTTCCCTATATTCTGGGACAGAGCAAAAGATACAAATGTTTGGGATGTCGATGAAAACCGCTTCTTAGATCTTACCAGCGCTTTCGCAGTATCATCCCTTGGCCATTCATGTCCTGAACTAATCTCTGCATTCAATGAACAGTCCAAGCATCTAATGCATGGGATGGGAGACGTTCATCCGACAGCACAAAAAGTGAACCTTTGTAAAAAACTCAGTTCAATAACTTTTGAACGTTGGACGGGCAACAAGGCTAAAACCATACTTAATTCTTCAGGATCAGAATCAATTGAAAGCGCCCTCAAGACTGCCACACTAGCAACCGGAAAGCATGGTGTTATTAGTTTTGAAGGTTGCTATCATGGTACGGGATTTGGCAGCTTATCTGCTGGCGCAATGCCAAGGTTCAAGGATCCTTTTATCAAACAACTATCAGACTTCGGAAATATTGTGCCTTATGGAAATCACGGACTCGATCAGGTAAGGGATACTCTATTAAATGAAAGCATTGGTGCAATTATCGTTGAGCCTATCCTTGGTAGGGGAGGTAAAGTAGTGCCGGAAAATGATTTTCTGCCTTCATTGCGTGCCTTATGTGATGAGCATAAGGCCTTATTAATTATTGATGAGATTTACACTGGTCTAAATCGCACCGGTAAGCTCTTTGCATGCGAACACTCGGATGTGATACCTGATATTATTTGTCTTGGTAAGGCCCTCTCGGGAGGCTTCCCAATTTCTGCCTGCATCGGCAAAGCTACAATCATGGATCACTGGCCAGAGTCGGATGGAGAAGCAATCCATACTTCCACTTTTCTTGGCCATCCTGGAGGATGTGCTATGGCCTTGGCCTCTCTAGAAATACATTCGAATCCGGAAATCTCATCAGAAGTCACTCATAAAGGTAACCGTTTTAAAGAACTCCTAAAAAATATTAAAGCCGCAACAAAGGGATCAGTTCGCGGGATGGGACTGATGCTGGGTCTAGAAATAATAGATCATAATGGCAAGCCAAACGGGCCACTCGCCTCAAAAATTATACCTAGTGCACTCAAGTCCGGGCTAATAACATTAGCAGATGGGCCTGGAGGCCATGTGATCGCGTTTGCTCCGCCCTTTACAATTTCTGAAGAGGAAATGCTTTTCTCTGCTCAGTGGTTAGAAAGGGAACTTATGACTTCCAGCTAAGCGCGCCTTTTTTCAATGCGTAGAGATAAGCTACTAGAAGAATTCCCACGAACCCTGACATGCTCCAGAAAACCATCGCCGCTTGTCCATTTGCCAAGAAATTCTTAAAGGTAACGGCCCATGGATACATAAAAACAACTTCAATATCGAAAATAACAAAGAGCATCGCGATGACATAGAATTTCACGCTAAATCTCGGCTTATCATCTCCGATAGGAAGCATCCCACACTCGTAAGCGCTATCTTTAATCGCGTTACTTTTTGCACTCTTACCCAACAGAACACTAATTAGTAGAGTGGATACGGCAAAACCAGTAGCAACACTCAATTGCATAAGTACCGGCAAATATTGATCTAACATTTCTTTATTGGGATTGACTCAAACGATCCTATTATTTACCTCACGGTTCAAGGTGAAATTCAATACTTCCATTACAAAATAAAAGAGGACCACCAATCAGTGGCCCTCTTTCAAAAAATATGAATCACTTACTAGCCTGCTGCTTTGCTTGTTGAGCAGCAACATAAGCACTAGAAGCTTTTTCAATACCGTCTAGACCTGTGTAAGCCTTACCACTTTTTTCTACTAATCCTCGGGTAACAAGGTTCTGAAGCTTTTCGTAAGCCCGAAGACGAAGCATTTCTTCTCCGCCACTTACGGCATTCTTTGCTTTGAGGTTCTCATATACGAGTTCAAAAAGATTATTAAACTGTAAAGCCGTATCATTTCCTTTGAGCACAACAACCAATTCATCGGTTACGTGATCAGGGATTCTCCGGGAAAACCGGGTTCTGCGTGTTGTAGCCATATTTAATGTATTCTATCACAAAAAGCGTCACATTACCATGAATTTTGACCCTAAATGGTGCAATGGAAGTAATATTCAGCGATTGAAGGCGCATATTATAATCCAATTATCAAAAAATGCCAGTTGCTTTTGAATAATTGAATAATTTTAATTTATTTAGCCCCATAATCACCAATCGCGCGAATACCACTGTCATTAATTCTGAATATTTCCCTACTAACCGGATAAATTGAATCTGTATACATATTAATGAATGTTTTTTTATAGAGATTTAAATTATTTTCAGATTCGGAAAAAACTAAAATTGTCGATCGATTAGGCAATATAACTAACAATTCCGGACCCAGAAGATCTCTAAATTTCTCATGAAATTGAGGTAAAATAATAGTGCTCGGAGTCAAAGGGTTCTGCGATTGGATCAAGACATATTCAATCATATTTTCAGGATTTTTTATCAGTACCGGACTTATTTTCTCTAAATGTTTAGCCGCATCTTTAAGTGCATCTTCACGAAATTGTTTCCAGCCATACTTAAAATTTCTTCGAAATTCCTCAGCTTTATAGTGAATAACGCCTAAAGAACCCATGTATCCTGCGCTATAGACTGTATTCCGTGCTCCTGGAATAATCATGGAAACCGGTGATCTCATGTTGCGAGGCTCAATAAGAAGCAAAAGCTTTTGCTTCTTACTTTCCAAATTAGCATCTTTGACCCCAGTCTTATCATCTGCATGAGAAACCCATACAAAAAACAAACTTATCACAATAAAACCAAAACTACGAAAATAGCTCATCTAGTAAATTTTCACATTAATTTGCCGATGATCAAGATGGGCCATTGAATGAATTTAAAAAAGGTTATTGCGATATTCTTATTGCTCCTTTCCTTTTAATCTTATGATCACTTATCTGGACGGTTGTCTCGCAGAACTTCTTCCTGGAAGATTAACTATCGATGTTAGCGGATTAGGCTATGAAGTCTTAGTTCCCCTTTCCACAAGTGACACGATGCCTCCTATAGGAGAAAAGGTCCGTATACTAACTCATTTTCACGTCCGTGAACAAGAACAGACACTTTATGGTTTTGCTACTAATGACGAAAGAGACTTGTTTCGTTTACTAATAACTCGCGTGTCTGGAATTGGGCCAAAACTTGGACTGGCCGTATTAACTGGAATGTCCGTTGACCAGTTTAAGAATGCGGTAATTCATGGGGACATTCCCGTCCTTTCAAAAATCAGCGGTCTAGGAAAAAAAACAGCCGAACGTATAATTCTTGAATTAAAAGATAAGATCGGCGTCACGGCAGTCTGGACCGCAGCTAAAGAAGGAGCTTACGGAAAAAAAGGAATCATTAATGACGCAGTACTCGCACTAATTTCTCTAGGTTATAAACAAAGTGAGGCAATTAAAGCAGTCGATAAAATTGCAGATTCAAATACAGAGTCAATTGATTCTGACGAGTTAATTCGTGCAGCACTTCGAAGCATGAAGTAATGCCCTTCTATACATTTATTATCACTCGAAAATGACAAAAATGGGGGCAACTTCAAATGCCACTGCCAAGGAACGGGTTAATACCATTCGGAGGGCTTTTCCGAAATCAGGTCTCTTTGCAAATAAGAAATGGAGAATATCCTCAGAGCCACTTGCTCTACCAAAGAAAATCACAAAGGAACTCAATTCTCTTGGTCATCTATTGGCCAATTTTCTTAAAGCTTCCAATACGATTTATAATCAGAGTGTCAAAAACAAAGCGCCTGACTGGGTGTGCTCTTATCTTGATGCAGGCAAACCTGCCGACCTAATTGAAAAGGGTCGTCATAAAACCTTTAGCAATTCCTTGCCCAGGATTATTCGCCCTGATCTAATATGGACCGAGAATGGCTTTGCAATTACAGAACTTGACAGCATTCCTGGAGGAATCGGCCTTACGGCTTGGTTGAACCAAACCTACTCAACTTTAGGTTATGATGTTTTAGGTTCTTCAACGGGGATGCTGGATGGCTTCGCCTCTATCCTTCCGCAAGGAGCCGATATCTTGATAAGTCAAGAATCCTCTGAATACCGACCTGAAATGGAATGGTTATCCGAAGAGCTCAATAGTCGTTTCAGTTCAATTAATTTCAATGTTCTCGATGCAGAACAATATCAAATAAGCGATCGGGCCGTTTATCGTTTCTTCGAGCTTTTTGATCTGGAGAATATACCCTCAGCTAATGATTTATTTGAAGCCGCAGCCAATAGCCAAATCGACATTACGCCTCCATTCAAACCATACATGGAAGAAAAAATGTGGAGTGCTTTGTTTCATTCACGACCTCTGCTGAATTATTGGGCAGCACAAATAAGACAAAACCATTTAAAACGATTATCTGATTATTTTCCCTTCAGCTGGATAATAGATCCGAGCCCAATACCTCATCATGCAGAATTGCCAAATTTAGGTATCAATGATTGGCATCAACTTGCTGGATTTTCGCAAAAGGAAAGAAATTTAGTAATGAAAATTAGTGGGTTCTCAGAATTAGCTTGGGGAAGTCGTAGCGTTCGAATCGGTAGCGACATGCCTGCAAATGAATGGAAAGAAGCCATTGAATTAGCCATACATGATTTTCCTGACAGGCCATGGATTATGCAAAGATTCAAGAAAGCTCGTGTCTTTGAACATAGCTATTGGGATGAAGCAATGGAAAAGAGTCAATCAATTGATGTGAGAGCAAGGATCTGTCCGTATTATTTTTTAAGTGAAGAAAATTCCTCAAATTGCAGAGCAGAACTTGGGGGCGTTATGGCAACGCTAGTGCCTTCCGATAAAAAAATCATCCATGGTATGAGCGAAGCGATAATTGTTCCGTGTGTTCAAGGACCTTAGAGTCACGTTCACAACCTATTCGGAATCGCCTACCTCACTGCTTTTATTTTTTTCAGTCTCAACAATCTCAGCAACAATTGAACTATTGGGAATATTTACTGAATTGTTCGAATCCGTCTCTATCTGAGTTGTTACTGGGCCAACTGATACCACTTTGCCTTCGAGCCCGTCATTTCCTTTGAATTTTATTTTCGTGCCGACCGGATAAAGGTCTCTGGCATAGACTCCAGAAACAATGTTCTGCGCTAAGGGCCGCATCCCTAGTCCAAGAGCAAGGGCCGTAGCTATAGCAGCTCCAAGCAACAATATCTCAACAGTATGTCGGATAAGAATAGTATCTACGCCCAAAGTATCGATGGCTATAGTCATGATCAGAACCAGTATGAAGGCATAGACGAGGTTCGCCAAAGCACCAGCATAGTCGAGGCCTAATTTCTTGGCTCTATTAATTACAAAGCCTCTGACAAGGTCGCCTATAATGAAACCAGCTACCGATATAATTAGAGCCGTAATGGCCTGAGGCAAGAAGCTTACTAAACCGCTAAGGGGTGCTGAAATCTGCTCAAGTCCAAGTGAACGAGCAGAAGAACTCAAAAACATAATTATAAGAATCCAAAAAAGACTCTTACTTACAATAATTGAAAAAGGTGCATGAGTATTTGCACGGAAAAACATTCCCGAAAAACCTGATCTCTGAATAATTGGGTTATTTGCAAATTTCTCTTTTAGCAAACCTCCAAACTTTTCTAACAAGAACCGTGTTCCTCGCGCTACGAGCGTTGAAATAATTACCCCAACTAATAAAAGAATAATGGCAGTCAGCAATTTCGGTATGAACGCCGTGAATTCATCAACCATTTGATTCAATTGAACTAATAGAGAATTCACCCAACTATTTTGGGTTTCTGAACCATTAGTTGGATTGGTCCCTTGTGCGGCTTGAGCAAGCAATGTCATCATTGGTTTTTCATTAAGGTTAAATAAATTATTCATTATCGACACGATTATTTTCGTGCTCTTCGGCATTCACTGATCCGGCAGTTAAATTTGCACTTTTAGCAACGCCAATAAACGCTAAAGCCAACTCAGACGCACCTACTCCAATCGTTTTAAATAGAAAACTCATAGAATGTTTCGCTACGACGCTAAATTTTGCTTTTTGAACAATCCGGTCAATTCTTCTTAAATCTTCAATAGTTAAATCTCGCGGCACCCTCTCTGCTTCAGAATCAACACGAGTACTATCTAATGATGAACCTTCCTTCTTAAAAATATTTAGGATTTGCGCATCCTGCTCAAGAAATTGTGCATCACTTATCATGCCTCTTCTGTCTCCTCTCCAGTATCCAAATCATTATAAATTTCCTTAAATTTCTCCTGCGCACGATATAACCGCATCTTAGTAGCGCTCAATCCGATTTCAAGAACATCAGCTATTTCTTGTAGGCTTAGCCCGGAAACATATCTTAATGTTACGAGGCGACAATCTTCCCCGCTCATCTTGGCAATGACTTCATGAACTTTTCCGGTCAGTGCATTTTTCATATCAGGATCTTCGCGAGCAATTTCTTCCTGAGTTATTTCTTCTACCAGCTTCGCATGATTCTCATTGCGGCGGGCATCTTTTCTACGGCTCTCGATGCAACGATTATAGACGATACGATAAAGCCAAGTCTTAAAAGCTGAACGGCCCTCGAATTGACCAAGCTTATGGAAAACCTGCAAGAATGCATCTTGGCAAGCTTCTTCAGCATCTTGAACAGAACCGAGCATTTTTAAACAACTTCTATAGACTAAAGGTTCATGGCGCCTCAAAAGTTCTCGGTATGCGGTAACGTTATAAGGTAACTCAGTCTTACACCGAGCAACCAATTCATCATCAGTTAACGCATCCACGGCAGATTATTATGAGGCTGTCCCTGAATGGATTGTAAAATCAATTATCATAAAATTAACCTTACTCACTATTTAGATGTCATTAACCCCATCAAAGGTCACAAACTAATCACTATTTTTTAGTCATCAGAATCCTACAACCATTAAGATCAATACTTTAGATCAAATAGAAATAAAAAACTTACTAATAATGATCTTTTTTCACTAATAATTGGAAATTAAGCTTCTCCGAGTCATCAGCCCCGATAATCCTCCAATGCTATTTCAATATTTCTTCTTTAGATATTACTCTACCTAGAATTCATAGCCGATGATAAAATAAACCCTAATTGGCGCACTCATAATTTTATTTAGTGTGCAGTACTAAACTTGACACTTTAAATATGGTCTGGATCATAACCCTATAAGATAAATGCGTATTCTATCCGGCATTCAACCAAGCGGCAGACTTCATGTGGGAAACTTCTTCGGCATGATGCAGCCTTCTATTCGTCTACAAGAAGAAGGAGAAGCCTTCTATTTTATTGCGGACTATCATTCATTGACAACTGTTCAAGACCCTGATGCCTTGAAAGAAAATGTCAGCAACGTTGCGGTTGATTTTCTGGCTTGTGGTTTAGATCCCAACAAAGCCGTTTTTTTTAAGCAGTCTGATGTCCCAGAAGTAACTGAATTATCCTGGCTTTTGAGTACCGTAACTCCAATGGGGTTTTTGAACCGTTGTCATTCTTATAAAGATAAGACAGAACGTGGTCTTGAAGCAACGCATGGTCTATTTGCTTATCCAGTATTAATGGCAGCAGACATTCTTATCTACGACAGCAACGTTGTTCCTATAGGTGATGATCAAAAGCAACATCTGGAAGTGACTCGTGATATAGCGACTAAATTCAACAACCTTTACGGTGATGTCTTTGTTATTCCGGAACCAAAAATTCGAGGAGACAAAGCGCGGGTCCCTGGGCTAGATGGTCAAAAAATGAGTAAAAGTTATGGGAATATTTTGGAGCTATTTGGTGAGGAGAAAGCTACAAGAAAAAAAATCATGTCAATCACGACCGACTCGACTCCGGTCGAAGATCCCAAGGATCCATCGAATTCGATTATTGTAGATCTATTTAGCCTAGTAGCATCGGATCAACAATTAGAAGAAATGAAAGATGATTTTTTGAAAGGGGGCGTTGGTTATGGAGACTTTAAAAAGCGTTTGTTTGAAGCTTTTTGGGAATATTTTGAACCAATGCGCGCAAGAAGAAAAGAGCTCTGTGAGGATCCTCAATACATTGAAAATATTCTTAAAGAGGGTGCTGCCCGGGCAAGGGAAGCAGCCTCAGCCACATTAAAAAGAGCTCGTCATTCCTGTGGTATTACTTCGTGATTTCTTCGCAACATTTAATTCTGCAAATAATAAAATGATGAATTGATACTTGCGAAGATAACATACAGTATTAGCATTCTCACCCCAATCCAAATAATTAAATAATAGAGGAAAGCCCATACTTGGCATGTTTGAAGAAGAAGAAGAAGAAGAAGATAACGGTGGAGGTTACAGACGCCGAAGCGACGAACCACTTTATACAGAAAAGATATTTTCTGACCGTAAAGTTTTTTTTGTTGATCTGAAAGCGAATGATCGTGGGCGTTTTCTTAAAATTACAGAAGACGTGAGAGGAAGGCGTGACACCATCATGGTCCCTGAAGAAAGCCTGCAGGAACTAATTGATGCATTACAAAATGTTTCAGATTATCTGAAGAACGAGGATTCAGAGGATTAAGCTCATTGTAAAAGTTTTTACGTTTTCACAACGCGCAATCCCACAAATACACCAGTGTGATTGTAAATAATACAAACTTTGAAGTTCTCTGTGAAACAGAAGATTTCATTGTTGTAAATAAGCCTGCTCCACTACTCGTTCATCCTTGCGTTCCAGGCAATCCGCCAACGCTGTTAGATGGCATCAAAGATCTTCTAGCCTATGATATCGCGAACGGAGCGCGATTATCGATTATTAATCGATTAGACAGGGAAACTAGTGGCATTGTGATTGTCGCAAAAAATAAGCATACAGCCAGGCAATTTGGCATTGCCATGCAGCAACATAAAATAAAAAAAGAATACTTGGCGCTAGTTCATGGAACACCTAAAGAAAAAAAATTTACAGTAGAAGCTCCTATTCTGAGAGCAGGTGAAGTAGAAGAATCTAAAATATGGGTAAAACAAATTCCTCACCCTGACGGAAAACCTAGTATCACTAAATTTGAATTAATGGAAAAATTCGAACCTTTTTCCTTATTGAAAGCGATGCCTGAAACTGGTCGAATGCATCAAATTCGAGTCCACTCATTGCATGTCAATCTCCCTATTGTTGGGGATAAAATTTATGGTATGAATGAAAACAGTTATCTCGAATTCATTAAAAACGGATGGACCAAAGAATTGGAATCTGAGCTGATCCTGCCCCGCCAAGCATTACATTGTCACCGCATGTCACTAGAAGGAGTTGGAAAATGGGAAGCTCCAATACCAAATTCATTTAAAACTTGTGGAGCCGCTTCTTGACCACCGGTATTCCGCCCCCTAAGATTTCGATCGCTTCACAAACTAAGGAATGAATATACACGAATACCAAGCCAAGGAGCTATTTGAGCAATTTAGTGTGCCCTCACCACAGGGACGCGTAGCTGAAACGGCGGAACAAGCTCAACAAATTGCTGAAGAGCTAACCGGACAAGTTGTAATAAAAGCTCAAATACATGCAGGAGGTCGGGGAAAAGGTAACTTTAAAAATGGCTTTGAAGGTGGTGTGCACTTATCTGAAAGTGCAGAAGAAATTGGGATAATTGCCAAACAAATGATTGGCCAAGTCTTGGTAACACACCAAACAGGTGATTCAGGTAAGGTCGTTAACAAAGTCATGGTTGCGCAGGCCGTAGACATTTCAAAAGAATATTATCTGGCTATACTTATGGACAGAGAAAGCCGCGCGCCCGTGATCGTGGCCTCTACAGAAGGTGGAGTAAACATTGAAGAAGTAGCCGAAAAAACACCTGAAAAAATCATCCGCGAAACCATACATCCTTTGGCTGGACTGCAACCTTATGAAATCCGAAAAATCTCATCTAATCTGGGGTTTGCTGGAGACACCGCCAAACAGTTTGGAAATCTGTTAAGAGCTCTCTATAAGCTCTTTATATCATGCGATTGCTCGTTAGTTGAAATTAACCCTTTAGTTACAACACCTGACGGTCAAGTCCTCGCACTAGATGCAAAATTTGGTTTCGATGACAACGCTCTATACAGGCAACCTGAAATTGAAGCCTTACGTGATCCTTCAGAAGAAGATCCAAGAGAAGTTGCAGCCTCAGAATTTGGTCTGAATTATATCGGCCTTGATGGCAATATCGCATGCTTAGTCAATGGTGCCGGGCTAGCAATGGCAACAATGGACATCATCAAACATTTTGGTGGAGAGCCCGCTAACTTTTTAGATGTGGGTGGAGGTGCAACCGAAGAACAAGTCACGAATGCTTTTAAAATCATTCTGGGAGATTCAAATGTGAAAGGTATTCTGGTCAATATTTTCGGTGGAATAATGGATTGTGATGTAATTGCAAATGGAATTGTTGGAGCATGTAAACAGGTAGACTTAAACATTCCGTTAGTGGTCCGGCTCGAGGGTAATAATGTAGAAGCAGGGAAACAAACGCTGGCAAATTCTGAAGTCAATCTGATCGCGGCAGATGATTTATCTGATGCCGCCGAAAAAGCCGTCCAAGCCATCAATGTCTGATCATTAAAAATTAATTAATTTAACTTAAAATCCTTTAAATTGACCGACAATCACGACATCACTCTTCGCTTTTCGCGTCGCTACTCAATGGGGCATCGGCTCATCAGTGGGGCAGCTCCAAATTGTAAGATTCCGCATGGACATGATGAACTTGTGACTGTTGAAATTGCCAGTCATAAAAATCGTAAACTGGATGCTGATACTAATATGCTTGTCGAGTTTGAAGAGGCGAAGGGCCTTTGGTTTGATTGGATTGATGGATCAGTAGATCATAGCTTTCATGTCAGTTCAAAAGATCCTATCATTACATATTTTAAAGAAAATGAACCTGATCTTTTATCTCGGCTTCTCATTACACCTGGTGACCCTACAACCGAAATCAGATCTGCTTGCTACTATGCAAAGTTAAGCTCTTTTCTTAAAACCAAGGAAGAAGATTTAATTTGTGTTGGGCTACAAATTCAGGAAACTCCAACAAATGCTGTCAGATTTAACTGTGCTGATATAACTAAGTTCTTGCCCAGCGGTGCCGATCATTGGTGGAACCGCTCTGACCTTTCAATCAACGATTTATAACAACTGTTTACTATGTCTATCTTAGTGCAACCAGATACAAAAGTTCTTATACAAGGAATTACCGGTGGATTCGGAGCTACGCATGCGCAGCTCAGCTTAGAATACGGAACCCAAATAGTTGCAGGAGTCACTCCAGGCAAGGGGGGACAAGTCTTTGAATCCAAAGTTCCAATATTCGACACCGTAGACGAAGCCATGAAAGAAACAGGAGCAAAGGTTTCGGCAATCTTTGTTCCTCCTGCATTCGCTGGTGATGCCATTATGGAATCTGTAGATGCAGGCATGGACCTCATTGTAGCAATTACCGAAGGCATACCCGTTGCAGACATGATGCGAGTTCGCTCAATGATGGAAGGTAGTCATTCTAGACTTATTGGACCAAACTGTCCTGGGATTGTGACGCCAGGAGATGGGCCCGAATCGTCTGGAGGATGCCGTATTGGCATAGCCCCAGGATACATTCACAAAAAGGGTTCGGTTGGGGTTGTCTCTCGTTCTGGAACACTAACCTATGAAGCCGTGTGGCAAACAACTCTTCTTGAACTCGGTCAGAGCACTTGTGTGGGAATTGGAGGAGATCCGATCAATGGGACCAGTCATTTGGACATTCTGAAACTATTTAATGATGACCCAGATACTGAATCAATAATTATGATTGGTGAGATTGGAGGCAGCGCTGAGGAAGAAGCTGCGGCCTGGGCCAAAGAGAACTGCAATAAGCCCATAGCTGCCTTCATTGCTGGAGCAACGGCTCCTCCTGGACGACGAATGGGTCATGCCGGCGCCATTATTTCTGGCGGAAAAGGAACTGCTTCAGCAAAGAAGGAAGCTTTGAGAGAAGCAGGCATCGCTGTAGCTGAAACCCCATCAGACATGGGTTCTACTTTGGCTAATATTTTGTGAAAAAAAATTAAGAAAACTTGGTGATGTGCTGCTAAAAAGGCTAAAACTTTAAACTGCATATAAGAGAGGTATAAAAGCCCTTTGCAAGTGTCCAGCTCTTCGATATTCTTCTCGCCCCATCTTATATAAATACTTTAAAGAGCTAATTAAGCATCCCCCAATAACAATAATCATGGCATTAGCAGCAAAAGGACTAGAAGGAATCATAGCCAACGAATCCAAGCTCAGTAACGTTCAAGGCCAAGAAGGTAAATTATCCTATCTTGGCTATACCATTGACGATCTTGTCGAAAATACCTCCTTTGAAGAAGTTCTTTATTTGCTTCATCGCGGTCAATTACCGAACCGTGGAGAATTGGATGCACTAACTTCAACATTACGTGCTAACAGAAACCTTCCTCAAGGAATCGTAGATTTTCTTAAATCATCACCTAAAGATGCCGGACCAATGGATATTATACGTACAGGCGTATCAATGCTTGGGCTTTATGATCAAAGGGGAGAACATCAGAACCGAAAACTGAATGAAGAACGCGCATTAGCAATTGTTGCCAAGATCCCGCTAATAGTGGCTGCGTTTCACCGCTGTCGACAAGGATTAGAAATCATTGAGCCTAGGGACGATCTTAGTGAAGCTGCTCACTTTTTGTATCTTATTAATGGAGAAGAACCTTCTGATGATGCAGCAAAAACACTCGACGTCGCTTATATATTACATGCTGATCATGGAATGAATGCATCAACATTCAGTTCTCGAGTCACCATTGCAACTCTCAGTGATATTTATTCCTCCATCACTTCAGCAATCGGAACTCTAAAAGGGCCTCTGCACGGCGGAGCGAATGAAGGGGTCATACAAATGCTGGAAGAAATCGGTTCTGAAGATGCCGTGGATTCATATGTTGAAGGCAAACTTGAGCGCAAAGAAAAAATAATGGGCATCGGTCACCGGGTCTACAAGGTACTTGACCCACGAGCTCCACACCTGCGCAAAATGGCAATTAAGCTAACAGCAGAACTTGGTGATCCAAAATGGATCAATATGTCGGAGCGCATAGCGAACATCATGAAAGAGCGCAAAGGACTGAATGCTAATGTCGATTTTTATTCTGCAACAGTTTATTACAGTCTCGGAATACCAACGGATCTATTTACCCCTATATTTGCTATTAGCAGGGCAAGTGGATGGACGGCTCAAGTATTAGAACAACTTGATGATAATCGTCTTTATCGGCCACTGACTGATTATATCGGAGCTGATTCTCAACCCCCGATACTCCCCATTGATGAGCGTTCTTAGCGCTCCACATAAAATTTTAATTTTCTCATTTTCTTATCTGAAAATGGGAAACCCTGTACTAGGATAAACAACCTCTCTAGTCCTGCCCTAGTAAAATGGTTAGTTATAACAATCACGCATCTTACATTCAAGCAATCCGTGAACAGATATCAAATGTCGTTGTTGGACAAAATGTCGTTGTAGAACGCTTGCTCATTGCTCTCTTCACAAGCGGTCATATTCTGCTCCAAGGGATGCCAGGACTCGCAAAAACTCTTTTAGTAAATGCCCTTGGCAAAGCCATTCACTTAGAGTTCTCAAGAATTCAATTTACGATCGATCTATTGCCATCGGACATCCTCGGATCTGAAATTCTTGACCAGGCAAGTGGACAATTCACTACACACAAAGGTCCCGTATTTACTAACCTTCTACTTGCAGATGAAATAAATCGCGCAGCTCCAAAAGTTCAAGGAGCACTACTAGAAGCAATGCAAGAACGCAAAGTTACCATAGGAGACAATACGTATCGTCTTCCTGTGCCCTTCCTCGTTATTGCAACACAAAATCCCATCGAACAAAGTGGTACATTTGAATTGCCCGAAGCTCAACTCGATCGATTCATGTTATGTCATCGGCTCCAATATCCAACTCCAGTCGAAGAAGAAGAAATATTAACCAGGAACTTGAATCTTGGTATTCAAAAAGAAGGAGGAGGGGCAGTAGCTAACACTGAATTTGATATTGTTTCCGAAGATCCTGTCGGAGAAGCCAATGACTTAATATCTGTGATTGATGCCGTACACAAGATTCATGTTAGCGAAGTCTTCATTAAACATGTCGTCGAGCTCGTTAGTCGGACCCGGAATCATTCGCACATTGAACTCGGAGCAAGCCCCAGAGCTGGCATAGCCCTCATTAAAGGTGCACGGGCACGAGCACTCATTCATGAGCGAGACTACGCAATACCTGAAGATTTGTTTGCGTTGGCTGAGGATGTCCTCCTGCACCGCATGCGTCTTAATTATGAAGCTTTAGCCGAAGGCATGAATACTATAGATGTCTTAGAAGACATTCTAAAAACTATGGGATAATATCATTTATAATTATCTCATTCATTTTTGCGTCGAATCCTATTGTGCAAATGACTGAAAATTTCCTCGATTCCTGTGATCCAATTGACTCGCGACAATTCATCATCGCAATAAAGAAATTGGCCGATGACATAGGATACGGTAGCGATCGATCTACGTTCCTCGGATCTGGTATAGAATATGTACAATCACGAGCGTATCAGATTGGTGATCCAATCAAATCAATAGATTGGAAAGTCACTGCCCGCACAGGAAAGTTTCACGTTAAGGAATACGAAGCTCCGAAACAAATGCCCATTTACTTGCTCATCGATACATCCGCTTCGATGACAGTTACTTCTACAAATATTAGTAAGTATGCATCGGCCATAAGAATCGCTGGAGGAATCGCATTCGCCGCACTGGATCGGATAAGTCCGGTCGGAGTGATCGGAGCGGGGGGACGTGATTTATTTGTAAGGCCAAGTCTATCTGCTGACCGCATACTGCAATGGCTACTTAAACTACGATCCTATCGTGTCGATGAACCAACCCGCGTTGGTTCTCGCCTGGCCGAGCTTATGCCAATTTTAACGAGCCGATCTATGATTATTGTCATATCGGATCTGCACGATTCTACAGCCATGCCGGCACTCAAACTCGCAGCACAAAAACATGATTGCGTTGCTCTGCAGCTGATTGATCCAATAGAATCAGGGATACAAGGTGCTGGATTCGTGAAAACAAGAGAAGCTGAAACAGGAATCACAGGAATCACAAAAAACAAAGTCAAACTCACTGATTCTAAATTCATTGCTGAAGAGCTAAAGAAGTCTGGCATTGATTACTTACAACTTCTCACCAATGAACCCATAGCGCATAAGTTACGTCATTTCTTTAAATCTCGCGCTGTACTTAGTCGAGGAGCACGCTAGCCATGAAAAGATCACTATTTATTGGCATCTTATCTTTTACCCTTCCCTACCTCATAGCCAATGAGCTGAAGCAGGAAGCCGCACCTCTTGGTATCAAGATACAAATAAAAGATTACGTCATTCCAGGTCCTGAAGTAGAACCCAAGCCTCTGAACAAAGAATCAGCTATTGTCTTACGTATCACATCAGTTTATCCGCATGGTAACTCTTTCCGATACGATTTTGAATATTATGGGCTAGAAGCAGGATCCTTTGACCTAGGCGATTATTTACAAGGCAAGGATAAAAAACCAATGACTGATCCGCCTACTCTGCCGGTAACGTTCAAATCATCCTTAGCACCAGAACGGATGAAGCCTAACCCACCAGACGATGGAAAATTGCCTCGTTTCATAAAATACAAACATCTATTGATTTTCGGAGCTGCTTTCTGGTTAATAGGATTCTTATTACTAATATTTGGTGCTCGTAAAAAATTGAACTTGATGGAGTCTTCTAGTCCTGAGCTGCTCAGCCCAGCAGAAATTTTACGACCTCTGGTAGAAGCTGCCAGAAAAGGAAAACTTGGAAAGGAAGGTCAAGCAAGGCTAGAAAGAACACTTATTATTTTTTGGAGACAACGGATGAATCTCACGAATGAATCGCCTAGCACGGCACTATCTAAAATTAAAGCGCACCCAGAAGCGGCACCGCTGTTTGAAAAACTTGAGTCTTGGTTCCATTGTCCAAATCCAGAAGAGCCTTCTGATTTAGATGCTCTTCTCAAGCCTTACCGCGAACCAAAAATTGACTGAATTATAGAAAAATATCTATTAAATGTTTGCCCACTCCCCAGTCCTCATATTGCTTGCGATTCCGGCCGCGTTACTGTTTTGGATCTGGCGCAAAAATGGCAATGGCCATCAGGTCGTGATTCCCGTAGATGAATCGCTAATGACCCGAAATCGACTATGGGAATACATACTTAAAATGACTGCCTCATTACCAGCCTTGTTGTTAGCAATTGCGGTACTTCTACTGGCAGGACCTCAACAACTCTCTGATCCAAAAACTAAAAAAAAATTAACCAATATTCAATTTGCTCTTGATGTGTCCGGCAGCATGACGGCGCCTTTTGGCGATGGGAACCGTTACGAGGCAGCCATGGAAGCAATCAATGAATTTATTAACTATCGTGAAGAAGATGCTTTCGGATTAACTGTTTTTGGTGATCATTTCTTGCACTGGATCCATCTAACTTCTGACCCGTCGGCCTTCGGATATGCAACCGACTTTTTAGGCCCGACACGCCTGCCTATCTGGTTCAGAGGAGGAACTAAAATCGGTCTAGCCCTTGAAGAATGCTCCAAATTGTTAGTGGAACGCGAAGAAGGTGATCGCCTCATTATTCTTTTATCAGACGGTTACAGTGCTGACCTTGGAGGAGGCAAAGACATTGAGATAGCCAATAAACTTATAGCTAATAATATTTCTACATATGCCATTCACATTGCTCCTGGATCGCCTCCAGCACAGTTATTAACCATAACTAATCGGACCGGAGGTGAAGTCTTTGCAGCCGGTGACCCATCGGCCCTCAAAGCAATATTTACTCGAATTGACAAAATGCAGAAAACTAAAATCGAGAGGATAGGTGCCGAGTCGATGGACAATTTTAAACCCTATGTGATGACAGGAACCTCTATAGCCTTAATGTTTTTACTGAGTCTCTTCGGTTTACGTTATACACCATGGTAGTGAATCCGGAAATTTCAGCGCTGGCTGCTCTTGTACTTACAATTGGAGCTGAGATGATACATTCACGCCGTATCAAAAACATTGCGATCTTATCCTTTGGTCCTTCGGCCCTTCCTTCATCATGGGCGCGAATAGCACCGGCAACAAGATGTGTGGCGGTATCCTTAGGAATTTGGGGCCTTGCAACTCTTCTAACCATCCAGCCTAAGATTCACAAAGCCAAGGCAGTTGATCCTGATGAAATACGGCACATTGTAATTGTCCTCGACGTGTCTCCTAGCATGAAAATAAAAGACGCCGGTGAGGGCGGGGTAAAGAGAAGGCGCGAACGCGTTTTTGAATTAATGGAATCGTTCTTTAAGAGGGTCAGAGTCGAACAAATGAGGCTTTCTCTGATTGCGGTATATAATGGAGCAAAGCCGGTAGTTGTGGATACTAAGGACGCAGAAGTAGTGCGAAATTTTCTTGATGGCATGGACATGTATACTGCATTTGAAGCCGGTAAAACTCACCTCTTTGATGGGCTCAATCTTGCAGCCGAAATTTCTAGGCAATGGCGCCAAGACAGCACAACGATTATTCTGCTTTCGGACGGTGACACTGTTCCTTCTGTAGGAATTCCAAAGATGCCAAGATCAGTCAATGGAATATTAGTTATTGGGGTTGGTAACCCAATAAAGGGAACCTTCTTGGACGGCCAAAACTCTAAACAGGATGCTTCAACTCTTAGGCAGATAGCGTTACGGCTGAATGGCACTTACCATGATGGAAACGTGAAGCATATCCCAAGCGAAACGATTTCATCTCTTGTTTCAGTTGAGGAAAAAAGTGCTATCGAAAAAATGACCAGACGAGAATACGCTTTGATAGCGATAGTAATATCTTCTCTGATCCTAACTGCACTCCCTTTGATATTAAATTCTTTTGGTACCCAATGGCGTGTCGGGATCCGCTCAAATTCGGACACTAAAAAATGAAATTTTCAGAAATCCCTGTTCATCGTCCATGGTTAGCGATTGCTTTATTTGCAGTTATCAGCGGTTTTTCTTTTTACGGAAACTTATCTGAGCGTGGAGATCGTAATATTAAAAATTCCCGCACAAAAACTGATTACGAATTTACTAAAAAAGTGACCCGTGAATTCGGGCCTGACGGATCGGAGGTTCTCATACTCATTACTCATAGGGATGACAATGGTGACTTGTTTGAAAAGGGCACTGCTCAATCTTATAAGAATCTATTAAAAGCGGTAAGAAAAATTCCAAGCGTCTCTCGGGCATTCAGCTTTGATCAAATACCTTCATACGGAATTGGACTACTTAAGTTGCCCTTGTTTCCAGATAAAAATGACTCTGAATCAAAACGCAAGGCGTGCCGGAAAAGGGCCCTAAATCATCCCATAGTCGCGGGAAATTTATTGTCTTCAGACGCGCGAACTTCTTTGGTCCCTTTAAGTTTAAAGCTGACAAAAAATCAAAAGATTAGTGATGTTCTTAATCTCATTAGAGCTGAGGCCACTAAGGCTCTACAAGGTTCAAAACTGGAAGTTAAACTGACCGGAAGAGTTCCGATTGATATTGCCCGTCGTGATGCCATGAAAACTGAAAAATTACGCTTTCAAATCATAGGCTATGTTCTTTCTGTAATACTTGCTCTTATATTTTTTCGCGGCTTAGTGATGACTCTAATAGTCACTTTGCCTCCCGCAGTTGGCGTCTTCTGGACCATTGGAATGCTTGGTTTCACTAATGAACGCCTCAATAGCCTCTCTATGGTAATAATGCCCATCATCTTGACCATGATTGGGTTCACTAACGCCGCTCACATTGTTTTTCAGTTTCGTCGAGAGCTCAGCGAAGGGTTTTGTGCTAAAGAATCTATGGCTGCTTCAATGCGTAAATTGGGACTCCCATGTATGTTATCAGCTTTAACGACTGCCGCGGGATTTGCTTCCCTCACCGTTGCAGAAGCAAACATGATTAGTGATTTTGGAAGAGACTGTGCAGTCGGCACACTGATCACATTCATAGCTGTGGTTCTCTTATTACCATTACTTGGCCTGTTACCATTCAAACACAAAATCGAAACTGGCAAAAAATCTCTGCAATTAGACTCGGTCCCGGGAAAAGGATTTTTCCTGAAATTCATAAGATCTGTCATTAAACACTCTAAGTGGGTGGTAACTGTTTCTGTTATTCTTACAATTCTCTTTGGATGGCTAACTTCGACTCTTAAGCCGGACATGTATCTGCTCAATCAACTGCCAGACAAAAGCGAAAGTGGAGCAGCACTCATAGAGGCTGATAAAAGCCTAGGAGGAATACAGGCCATCCGCATAGTTGCCGAATGGGAATCCGATGACAGTGACCCTGTACCTATCATTGCCAGCATTGAAGAAATGGTTAAAGAGGAAAAACTTTTAAGCCAACCCTTATCGATACGGGGGGTACTTTCCTCACTGCCTGGTCTTGGGAAAGATCTTTCTTTACGTATGCCGCTCTTGAAACGAGCGCCTCCAGATTTAATTAAGCCTCTTTACCGTCCTGACCTTAAAAAAGCAGTCGTCATTACCCGGATACAGGACCTCGGGGTCGCTCAATACACACCCGTCTATGAGAGATTAGAAAATAAACTTCAGAAGCTGAGTAAGAAACATCCTGATTATAAGTTTGGATTGGCCGGAGGAGCTGTCGGTTGGGGGCGATATGTCCATCGCATGCTTAATGATTTGGCCCGTAGCCTCGCTGCCGCAGCCATTATCATCCTTATCATGATAACAATCGCCTACCGTTCTTTGCGGATTGGGTTAATAGCCATGATTCCAAATCTATTTCCACTGCTGGCATGTGCTGCCGTTCTTGCTGCCTTTGAATTACCACTATCTCTTGAAATTGTTTGTGCTTTCACAATCTGTCTCGGCATCGCTGCTGATGATGCAATCCACTTCCTGAGCCGCTATCAGGCCGAACGGAAAAATGGCCTCAATATCGATCAGGCCCTCGAATGTAGTTTTATGCGTGTAGGACAGGTCCTTATAGCTACCACGGTTGTCATGCTCTGCGGACTGGGAAGTGTTCTTTTCAGTTCACTTCCTATGTATCGCGCTTTCACTGCAGTTGCTTGCGCAACACTCAGTACAGCACTCATTGCTGATCTCATTATACTTCCCTCACTTTTAAAGCTGTTCCATAATAAAAAGGTTTAGACTTGAACATGTCGATCCAGAGACTAACATAATAAAACGTCCCTTTAATCATGCGTAAGTTCTTCATCTTTATTTGGCTACTCGTTCCACTTGGTGCAGCGGCTTATCATTTTGGTCCTGGGCAACAAAGCATTAAAATTGATCAGGCAGCCACACACATTGGTTTTGCAGAGAAGCACTTAATGAATAAAGAATTTGCTGAAGCTGTAATCGAGTTTGATGAAGCGATCAGTTTATTGCCAAAGGAGAATATTTCTACAAACAACAGGTTACGCTTGGAAAAAGCCAAAGCACAGATGCAGTGCTCACAACTCCCGGAAGCTTATAAGGATCTTCTTTCAATGTTATCAGCACTAGATGAAAACACGGAACCACAGCTGGCAGCTGATACAAAATCAACTCTAGCCAATGCCCAGTATTACATTACTTGGCTGATGAGGCTCGAAGGGCACTCTCGTGAAGTGTGGGAACCGGTCATTGAATCATCACGCCAAAATTATTATGCAGCTGCCGAATTTGCAAAGAGTGAAGGGAAGCAGCAATCGGCCGATCAATTAGTCGAAAATCTTGAAGCCTCAATAAAACTTGCGCGGATCGATTTGGATGAACTTCAGGGCTTGCCTCTGCCTAGCCAATGACGGGGCTGCGGAAGCGGAACCAGGCCCGGTCGGGCCGGAAAAAGTAAAACCGGTAAAAAGCCTGCTGACTCTCGCGGCGCGGGCCAAGCTCCTCCACCGGACGGGATCGGATCGTGATCCTGAAGGACTTGCCCAACGTACAAATTACAAACCACATCAGTTCTCCCGACTTGGTTAAATGAGACGACTCTTCCTCACAAGTATCGCGTTGCAGTTATCCATTGGTTCACTTTTAGTAGCTCAAAATCGAGGCACTAAAGTCATACCGCCGTCCGAAAATAAAAAAACTCTGAGTGGTCCTATCAACCAAATCCCATCCAAAAATGCATCCACAGATGCGGCAAAACCAGAACCTCGCCCCGTTGATGTTGATGCCCTTATCCTTGCAAAACTTCCTAAGGTATTGATTGATCGGCGACCATCATCACTTCTAAGAAACTTAGGAAATATTGACCAAGACAAAAAGGACAAGGGAACTGCAAATCAGCCAAAAAGCGCAGCAGACATTGCAATTGAGTCACTAGCTGAAAATCTAACTAAGAGCAATTGGAATGGAGTAGCGGACTTTTTTTCATCTCAATTTAAAAAAACCGAAAACGCAAATAAGGCTTACCTGAGTCTGTTAGATACTCTCGCGTTACCGCCACGCATTAGACCCACAAGAACGATACCATCTGCAAGTGTAACGCCCGGAAAAGTGTCGCCACCGCGGAACATGGCATATGCCGAAAAGCATCTCCTCTCTCCTACAGACATACTATATTTAGGGGATGCCTGTCCAGTTGATCTCAATGAAAAAACTACAATACCCAAGCTAGGACGTTTATTGAAAACAGCGCTCTCCCGGGGTCACTTTCCTGATACCGTTGTTACCTTACTGGAAAAGGGAACAAAAAAAATTGGCGGCTCCAGTGACAGTAAAAAACGCATGACAGCAGCCAGACTGCTAATCAGTGCTGGACTAGCAGCCGAAGCAGGAAAATTCCTGCCAAAGATCGATGATTCGGATGATCCCAATGAACTCGATATTATTGCAAATTATCATTTAGCTCTTCATGCAAAAGAACCCAAAGAAGGGCATCTTGGCTTGGCCTGGAAAGCCACTCAATTAATTCTAGCCAATCCAAAAACTATTCAAGCAAGTAAAGAGTCTGCCCTTGAAAGGGCAGTAGATCTTGCCCCTAAAGTTGAAGAGGAAAAAGGAGCACAATGGCTAAGTGAAAGCTTCACTGGAGACGCTAAACTTGGTCGTGAAGTGCTTGCAACGATTGGGGCCCTCACCTCAAGCGGCAGATCAGAACCTTCGTCCTCTGCGCGTCTTCGGCGACTCACTCTACAAAAAACTGCAACAGAATCGTTACTTGAAATCAGTGAAATTAAACTCAACGAGTGGTCCGAGATATTAAATATACTTGCTTTGAATTGGCTCTCCGAAGCCTCTTACAGCTATCAGCGGGACGCATCAAAAACAATTAGTCCGAGAATGCGATGGGATCAGTACGGCAACATGTATTACGAAAACTCTAAAGTGAATTCTACAGCCACTCCGGGTAATGTGCCCGGACCAATCGCCTCCGGAGAACTCCTCAAAGTGCGCCCAAATGAAAACTGGATCCGTCAAATTGATGATGACCTGCAACCACAGTTTTCTACTCTATATGCTCAGCTATATCTTAAAGTGAACGAACCGGAAGAAGCGTTTCCTTACATCCAGAAAGTTTCTGCTAATTATCCCGAAACCGGAAAACGTCTGGCCGAAGAATTTTTGCGTGTCTGGGCCGATAATCATAACCCCAATGCGAATCGCAACCGTACTTATCGGTACGGTTATATGTATGGATATAATCAAAGAGCAAATTCCATCCCCCTAACTCGCTCAAAGCAAGAACGCAGCCTGACCGAATTGGCTAATTGGGTGGGTAAATTACAATCCTTACCGATAGGTGAAATTAACCAGGACAAGCTCGCCGAAGCCTTTACTAAAATTCATAGCCGTGCCGAGGTATATAAAATGACCGCGATCACCAAAGTGTTCGGAACCTTTAAGGACATGAGCCCGAAAACTGTTGCAGCTTTAGCTAATACTATGCGAGTCAACCTAGCGACAGTCTGGCGCGATCCTAAAACACAGCAAGATGCGAAGACAAAACGCAAAGATGATGAAATCCTTGCCGAAGTAATAGCAGGATATGAAGGCATAGATGATATTCTGGGGAAAACAATTGAAGCTAATCCTGAAGATTGGCGCCTCCATCTACGAAGAGCCTGTCTGGCACTCGATAAAATCAACTTCCAACAGGAATCGAAAAAGAGCTCCACTTATACTATCGATCGAAAGAACAGTTATGAAATGTTCTCAAAGGCTGCTGAACTATACATCTCGACTTCACCTGACAATGAGGAAGAAGAAACGACCGAAGCCTTTGAGCACTGGTTCTACGCTGCCTTAGGTGCAAGTGATCTGAGTGCACTTCGCGAAACACAACTCCCCGCTCCTCGACAAATTGAACAAATCAAAACTGCTCTTGCCGGTTTACCTAACAAATCCGCAGAGCGGCACTTAGCCCGCTTTGCAAATGCTCTCGCAGCGAGGATCAGTTCAGTGAAACCAGAACTCAAACAGCGTTATCTTCGTCATGGCCTATCAATAGCCGGTGAACATGAAAAGGCTAGCGAAGCACAAAAGCTATTTAATTACTATAATGACCTGACTACCGAAATCCAGCTCGTGGCAAGGATCGACGGTTCAAGCACTGTCGGGCATGAATCACCGTTCGGAGTCTTCGTTGACATTCGCCATACCAAAGAAATAGAACGCGAATCTGGCGGCTTCTCCAAATACCTTACAAATCAAAATAATTCCAGCTACGCCTATAACTATGGTCGACCAACTCAGAATTATCGCGAGAAATTCGAGGGCATTACCCGCTCAACACTTTCAGAACACTTCGATGTTATGTCAGTTACATTCCACGACAGCAAAGTCACTTCGAGAGGGGCAGGGCAAGAAGGATGGCGCGTCACGCCATACGCATATGTTTTACTTAAGGCACGCACTCCTGAAGTTGACAAGATACCTTCGATGCAGATTGATCTGGATTTTCTAGATACTGGAGGATATGTGATTCTTCCAATAGCCACTGCTCAAATTCCAATCGATTCTAAGCCCAAGATTGGTGACCCTCGTCCCACCGAAAACCTTAAAATCGTTCAAATACTCGATGAGAGAGAAGCTGATCAGGGCCTTCTCAAAGTTGAAGTTAAAGCCTCCTCCAATGGCCTGGTTCCAGAACTAGACCAATTACTTAAGCCAAGCCTAGATAACTTTACCCGAACCGATTCATCTGGGGGAGAGATTTCCATAGCTAGGTTAGATGCAGAATCTAAACAGGGAAGTCCCATCACTGAAAGGAACTGGATACTCACGTTCACAAAAACACAAACAGCCGCAAATGACTCTGCTCTTGAGTTTAGTTTTCCAGAACAAGCAACCGAAACTAAGGAAATGCTTTTTCAGCGTTATGATGACGCTGATTTAGTTGCTACTAGTCAAACCATTCTCTTAGAACAAAGGTACGGTCAGAAAAATTCAAAATGGATTGGATTGGCTCTACTTGTAGTCCTTATTCTAGGAGCAATAGCCGTGAAACTTAAACGACGAAGCCTGACAAGTTCAGGAAACAAGGAAAAGATTGCCGACTTTAATGTTCCAAATGAAATTACACCTTTTTCTGTTCTTGGCCTATTGCGTAAAATTAATGAAAAAAAAGATTTTCCCGAAAACGTTCAATTACAATTAAATGAATCCATTGCATCTGTTGAAAAGCAATATTTTGATCGAGAAGATGACCGGTCTCTCAACCTAAAAGACATTGCAGAAGAATGGGTCAACCGAGCAGTCTGATACAGTGGACAAGCATTATGCGACCCTCATAACCGATCACCACGGTTAAATCTCAACACTAGCAACTGCCATGGCCGCCATTCCTTCACCTTTACCAACAAAACCCATCCTTTCGTTGGTCGTAGCCTTAATGCCAATCTGTTCTATTTCTAATCCAAGTGCTTGAGAAATATTTCCTTTCATTGCATCAGCATGAGTCAGAATCTTTGGTTCCTCCGCTATCAAACTGCTATCGATATTAATAATTGTTCCTCCTCGATTGGCCACTTCCTGCGCCGCTTTTTGGAGAATATTCATACTGCTGATTCCTTTGATTGATTCATCTGAAGGAGGAAAAAAATATCCTATGTCTGGAGCACCTACTGCTCCCAGAATGGCATCCGCAATGGCATGACTTAAGACATCAGCATCAGAGTGCCCGTCAAGGCCCTTGTCCCAGGGGATGTTCACACCACCAAGCACTAAGGGTCTTCCCTCTACTAACCGATGAACGTCATATCCTATTCCTGATCTTGATGTCATGATTATTATGAAAGTGTATTGTCTAGGGGTAACTTACCGTTCCACGAGCAAATTGAAAGTTTGCCTTTCGTTACCTTACTATCAGTAAGATCGACCCTCCCTCCTGCAGCCTCTACCAGCAATTTACCGGCAGCAATATCCCACAAACTAATCACTTCCTCTATATAAGCATCTAGCCTTCCACAAGCAATATAAGCTAATGCAAGTGCGGCACTTCCCATCATGCGGGATTTTCTGACCTGAGAAGAAATTTCACGGTAACGGATAAAACCTGCCTCCATCGCATCTTTGGTCTTGGAAAACCCTACAGTCACCACTGCTTCAGACATTTTTCCACGATCACTCGTTGATATTGGAGAACCATTCAATGTCGGCTCGCCTCCAACATCAATGACCCAAAGTTCATCCATCATAGGGTCATATATCACACCAAGGATCCATTCATCTGTTGATTGTTGGCGGAGTGCTATTGAAATACAAAAATGTGGAATGCCGAAAAAATAATTCACGGTTCCGTCAATGGGGTCAATGATCCACTGATAATCACCACTCTCGGATCCAGCATCACCTTCTTCACCAAGAATAGAGTGGTCAGGAAAAGCAGCCAAAATTAAGTTCGAAATTAAAGACTGGCTCATAACATCCAGTTGTAATTTGATGTCATGCTCTTCAAATGCATCTACGACTTTATCTTTCCCATAATTATCCTTCAATAATTGGCCCGCGGCCTGTGCCGCTTTCTTGGCTATTTCTAGAAATTCACTCATTTATCCTTTTAACAATGATTCTATTTTATCGAGAATTTTTTCTGCAATGTCCTGCTTAGAACATTTTTTAATGTGATCCTTTGATCCGTCACTTTGAAAGACCGTGACTTCATTCTGATCAGATTCAAATCCTATATCCTTGCGTGAAACATCATTGGCAACAATGAAATCACAACCCTTGCTCTTCATCTTCGATAATGCATTTTCCCGCAATTCCTCGGTATCTGCTGCGAATCCGACTAACACTCCATCGAATTCAAAAATCTGACGCATTGAACCTAAAATGTCCTTAGTTCGTTTGAGTTTAATGTTCTGATCCCCGGATTTTTTAAGTTTTTGTGGGCTCGTTTCTCTGGGTGTGTAGTCGGCAACAGCTGCAACCATTACTGCCGCATCACATCCTTTGGAGCACTCCATTACTTCATCATACATTTGTGATGCCGTCTCTACAGAAACAATATGACAGCCTCCTGGAGTAGGGACATTAACTGGACCACTGACCAATAAGACTTCATGGCCACGCAATTCTGCAGCAGTTGCAATTGCATATCCCATCTTGCCAGTCGAACGATTGCTCAAAAATCTTACAGGATCAATTGGCTCTCTTGTCGGTCCAGCTGTTATGAGGATACGCACAGATAAAATTAATCTCTAATTGTCCGTTGAGAGGATCTTATTTACCGAATCAAGTATCCCATCAACTGGCCACATCCTTCCAATGCCCTCGTATCCACAAGCGAGCATTCCCTCATCAGGACCTATAAACTGCACACCCCGAGAAACTAATTTTTCGACGTTCTCTTGCGTTGCCGGATGATTCCACATCTTACCATTCATGGCTGGAGCAATGATTACAGGAGCGAGTGTTGCGAGATAAATTGAACTTAATGGATCATCCGCAATCCCGTTGGCAAACTTCGCTATTGTGTTTGCCGTTGCTGGCGCAATAAGAATAAGATCAGAACGATCTGCCACCTCAATATGCCCAGGTCTCGAACTTTGCTTCTCATCGTGAAAACTGGTAAAAACAGGATTCTTTGAAAGGACCTGTAAAGTTAATGGAGTAATAAATTCTTTAGCCTCGTCACTCATAACCACGGTCACTGAGTGCCCACTCTTAGTCAAAGCACTCGCAATGTCGGCAGACTTGTAAGCAGCAATTGAACCTGAAACTCCTAGAAGAACTTGCTTCATTATAATAAAATTAGAGTCGCCTCCTAATGTCTCTTTGTCAAAAGCCGTTAAAAAATAAACTTTTCTCGGTCATTAACTAGGTTCATCTTTTTTTCCATCAAGATATGACTGCAAAATTTCAACTGCGGCCGCCTGATCAATTAAATGTCTGCTACTTTTAATAGTATGCCCAGCATCATGTAATTTTTGTTGAGCCAAAATAGTAGTGAACCTTTCATCTTGGGTGACCACTTTAATAGTTGGCATGGCACTGGTGATTTTATCGACAAAATCTGATACTTTTTGCGCTGCTTTGCCGTATGAACCATCGAGACTGCGTGGCATGCCAATGACTATGATTTCAATTGCTCGTTGGGCAACAATTTCAGCAATTCTTGCAATTGGATTCGCTTCGCAAGCCTGAACCGTTTCAAGCGGATGGGCAAACATCCCCAAATCATCGCTATATGCAATTCCAATGCGGACTTCTCCATAATCTACTCCCAGGGCTTTCAAAATATAGATAAACGGGGCGTTGTTCCTGTTATGCTAAACACATAGCAAAGGGATGCATACTAACAACTTTATAACAATTATATTAATATATGAATATAATTAAATTTGCCTTATTAAATTCCCTGCCAAATCTTTACCGACCTTAAACGGTAACTCTATGTTTTGTATCTATACATGAAGATGCTTTTTAATTGTATTTCGTTTGAAAGCTAGGCCGCTATGATTACGTACTACTTCTAACCATTAGTTTTCCTCTCATAAAAATGCATTTATTCCAAATCATTTACCTCTTCATTTTAAACCTCTGCTTATTGCCCTGTGTCAAAGCCGACCTAAAATCACAACTGAAAAGGGCTGAAACCGCCTCTGACACGACTGCGATCGTTGAAATCACTCGGCGAATGCTTGATAAGAATCCGGAAGATATACTTCTCCTGCGAAAATTAGGACGCGCTCAACTCCAAAATCATTCATTCTCAGAATGCGAAAAAACGCTTGTTCATTTGTCCGAACTTCTAAGTCAAGAAGACGCTGAAGTTCTTGAAATGTTCGGTGACATTGAACTGAAAAAAAGCAATGAACCCAAGGATTCGCAAAAGGCTCTCGATTACTGGAAACGCGCTCTACAAATCGATCCTGATCGGACCTCGGTCCTGGCAAGCTTCGTAGAATACCAAAGCAAAAACTTTAACAAGCAAAAAGAACCAGCTTACCTAAAAAAGCTTGTACAATTAAGGAATCAGCCTGAGGACCTCTTTAGAATCATAAATCTAAATCTTAGAAACCGCGACTGGGATGCAATCGATCAATTTACGAAGAGGCTAAGAAAGTCATTCCCGAGCAGTAATCAAGCCAAAAAATGGAATCCCTCATATGACAAACTCTTAAAGGCAAAAATTAGGTTAATTAATATTGATTCGTCTTTGAAAAAAGACCCTACTAATGCAAATCATTTGCTCTATCGCGCATGGATTTTTAATGAATCAGTCATCGATCAACTTGCCATCGAAGATGCCCAAAAAGCTGTAACAGTTCGGCCTGATTCTTTGTGGGTCAAATATCAACTGGGTATCATATTAGCTAATGCCGGAAAGGCCAAAGAAGCTTCAGATCAATTGGGTCTCAATTTTTGGAGGTATTCCTACAAACGAAAGAATCCGGGTCAGCAATTTCTTACCAAACTGGAGCATCTAGAAAAAACAATTACAGAAAAAAGAAGTGCTGAGGCTTTATCGGAAAGGGCAGAAATTCTCTACCGTGAAGGACAAACCGATCTTGCAATTTTAGATCTGAAAATGGCAATGGATACGAATCCTGATCACATCCCTTCACTGCTATTATTTGCAACTATTCAAATCGGAAAAAGTAAAACAAAGGATGCTCGAACAGCATTGCAGCGGATCCTTAATCAAGAACCTACTCCGGTCACGTACATTTCCAGCGGGTACCGTTGGAGGTATCTTGACAATGGATCTAATCAGGGAAGTGCATGGAGGGCTAAGGATTTTGATGATTCAGCATGGTCTAGCGGACCTTCCGAACTTGGATATGGAAGTGATGATGAAGGGTCCGGAACAACACTCAGTTTTGGGCCAAACTCTTCTTCGAAATATCCTACTACTTATTTTCGGACCAGTGTTGAAGTGCTTGATCCGTCCCTATTTTCTAATTTCCTCCTCAGAGTCAAATATGATGACGGGATCGCTGTCTATATCAATGGCAAAGAGGCGATCCGTCAGAATCTAGCTTTGCAAGCTTCATTTACTACTTTTGCCAGCAGTACGGTCAGTGATGAATCTGGCTGGAAAGAGGTCATGCTACCGTCATCATCTTTTTCTGCCGGCACTAATGTGATTGCAGCTGAAATTCACCAGGGCAACGGTACCAGTTCGGACATTCGCTTTGATATGTTTTTGGGTGGCGAGACGACTCACCTTCAGGCCCTTGAGAAACTAGGACGGCTCCAAATCAGTCTCGGAAATTTTGAGGAAGCATCACAAAGCTTCAAGGCTTATCTGGAGATTCAATACAATCAGAAAATAAACGACCTTTATAAGGCCTGTTTCTCATCGTTACAGACAACTTCACAATGAATCATATCGTCTCAGCACTGATACCTTCCATGTTAAGATCTATCCTATTAATTGGAATTCTCAGCACAAATGGAGCATTCACGCATGCTCAGGAAATCAACAATTCCATCAGGTTGAAGCCTGGATCCGGGGATATACGGACGGGCCAAACCATGACTCTCTACTTTCCGGAATCTATGATTAAGCCAGAAAGTATCGGACATTCAAACACCATTAATCCGTTAATTTTTAAACCTAAATTGGAATATGATTTTAATTGGAAAAGCCAGACTGAAGTTCATTACAGGATTAAGGGCCCGGTTATTCCGGGTCAGTCATACAAGGCAATACTTGCCCCTAATCTTACCAAGTTGGACGGCAATCCCTTAAATTATGATCAATGGATTGACCGTTCATTTAAGGCGCATGAGCTTAATGTAAGGACAAAATTTCGTCTTAACAGTGCCAGCCTCGAATATAGGCCCAGTGTCCCTTTATTATTTAATTACAATGTCCAGTTCTTAGGTGCTCGTGAAACAATTTATTTTCAGAATCATCTGACCCGTGAGCGATTTGATTGCGAGATTTTCCTGCCGGCGCTTAATACCGAGCCAAAGAAAAAAGATCCAAAAGCTCCAACTGAAGGCCATTCTTTTTTAGTTCAGCCAGTAAAACCTCTCCCGGTAAATTGTAATATCGATCTTGTTATTGATGGAATTAAAGATGCCGCCAGTAAAACGCTCATTCCTTATGTAAAAGTTTTTCCATTAGGAAAAACGGAACCTTTGAAACTCAAAACTGCTGAAACTTATCAGGATGTTTTTGGAGCCATTGATATTATCCTCAAATTTAATCAGGGAGTTGATCAGAAAAGTATTAAAAATTCAGTCATAAGAGTAGAACCGCATGTTCTAGGCCTGCAGCAAATAGTTGAACGTAGAACTGTTAGATTACGAGGTGAGTTTAATCCTAAAGAAACTTATACAGTCCATGTCGGTTCTAAGCTGTTGGGAATTTCAGGATATGCAATGGGTGAAGACACAATAAAACTAGTCAAATTCGATGGTCTGCGACCTTCGATCTACTTTCCGAGCACTATGTATTATACCCGTTCGGCGCTCGGGTTTAAAATGAAATTTCTTCATGCAAATACCGGGCAAACTCGCTGGCGCTTAGCCAAGATTCCTGAACATAAAATAGGAGTGGCCCGGCAGCGTCTCTACCAAACAGGAGAACTTTTGGTTGATCAGTTAGCACTGCAAAGCATTGCTGAAGGAGAGGTTCCTGGAGCCCCTGAAAATGAGAGCGTTTATCAGGACATCGAATGGAAACCTAAAAAGAAAGGGCCTCTTCCGAACGGTGCTTACTTACTTGAGGTTTCAGCTCCAACAAAGTCCAATAAACTGATCGCTAACCGATCAGTGATTTTCTTTACTGAACTCTTTGTTTCACAAAAGCAGACCAGTAATGAGCTTATTGCCAAAATACAGAAAATGTCTGACGCAGATTCAGTCTCAGGACTGAAGACGCGTCTTGTGACCAGTAATAATACTCTACTCGGCACCTCAATCAGTGATGATGAAGGCATCTGTCATTTTGACAGAAATTTACTTAATCGCAAAAATGCGCTAAATGCCAGTCACCTTCTGATTGATTCCCCTGGAGGAGGGACAGCAGTTGCATTCATTAATCAGCAGACTTTTTACAACTCTGGGTGGGTAAGTTCAGGAACGAAAAAAGATAAGCCCAGAAGTCTTATATTTTCGGATCGTAATCTCTACAGGCCAGGTTCCACAGCGAAGTTCAAAGGTATCGTTCGGCTAAGTGAAGCAGGAGAGCTTATTAATACTGTGAATGTTCCTGTTTCCTGGAAAATATCCGAAGGTTACAATGGAAAAATTGTATCGGAAGGCAAAACCAAAACCGATAAATTTGGAGGATGGGAAACAGAATGGATCATACCCAAGGATGTTAAGATTGGCGGATATCGGTTAAGCACTAACAATTACAGTAATCATTACATACGCGTGGAAGAATACAGGGTTCCCTTGTTCGAGATCGATATCAGAAATCAAAGTGAGCTTGGGGGGAACACTGCGCGTTTAGCAATTCAATCCAATTACTTCCATGGATCACCCAACAGCGGTGCAATTGCCCGATGGTCGATTAACTGGAGAGAAGACTACATACCTAGAAATATTGCAGGCATAACGTATGATCACTATTCCAAGGTTCCATTCGCCAAGCCATACCTGAAATCGTCCGAAGGAGAGATCAGGCTCGATAAAAACGGCTCAGGATTATTAGAACTCGAAATTCCGGAAAAAGACTCCTTGAGCAGGGCAAGATACAATTTTCATTTTTTGGTCGATGTGATCTCTCCTGAGGGTAGGACTATTTCTAATGGTCTATCCGGTTATTTGCAACCTCATGATCAGGTCCTGGGCATTGATCTGGAGCCAAATTACAAAAAAGCTAAACCTTCACTTAAGCTCAAATTCACGACTATCGGCCCGAACAACCAAATCACTAGTGGTAAAGAAGTGATAAGTGATATTTACCGAATCGAAGCACGGACGGTGAAAGAAGAGCTCGGTCAAGGAATTTTCAGATACCGGAACTATAATGAGCATGTTAAGGTTGCCTCTTTCACTAACCAATTACCGCTGACTGATGACGAAACATTGGACATCAGTGTCGATGGTCATCCTGGCCGTTATGTTGCTGTCTGTCAGTTGAAGGGAGATTTCCTTCGCTGCAGTGACTCAGTCCTTCTGGCAGGTGAGGCCAGGGCAAGGTATCCGATTCGCGGCAGGGACGGATTCAATATATCCATAGACAAGAAAACATATCATCCCGGTGAAACTGCAACCCTCGCGTTGGAAGCACCTTTCGGAGGCAAGGCCTGGGTCAGTATTGAAACGGACAAAATCATTGACCAGTTCGTTTTGGACCTTAAACACAATGCAAGCAGAATTGATATTCCGATCAGGAAAGATTATTTTCCGAACGCTCACGCAACAGTTTACCTTATTAGGCCAGGAGGTCCGGAAAAGATTCCCTCCGAACGGTTCGGTCGTGTTGAACTCAGAGTCTTACGTGAAGAGCTAAAGTTGGACGTCAATGTGGTAATGGATCAATCACAGATTGAACCGCAAGATAATGGCACCGGAACCATCATTGTCACCAATAAGGGCAAACCTATAACTGATGCGGATCTAACCGTCATGGCCGTGGACGAAGCCGTCCTTCGCCTAGGATACTGGGAACTCCCCCCAATCATTCCCAAATTTTACCCGTTCCGCCCACACAACGTTGCGACTTATCATGCCCTTGATAATCATATTGAAGGATTTGAGGAAGCAGACGTAACAGAAAAAGGATTTCTTATTGGTGGTGGTGGATCAGGGGATGGCCAACAGAAAAAACGGCCACGTTCTAATTTCCTCGCCCGTGCGTTTTGGAGAACCGAACTCAGAACAGATAACGAGGGAAAGGCCATTTTTAAATTCAAGGCACCTGATAATCTTACATCTTTCCGAGTCACGGCAGTCGCTCAAACAAAGGATCATCAATTCGGAAAAGGACAATCCAGTTTTGAGGTCAGTAAAGGACTGATGATTGAACCGGCACTGCCTAGATTTATCCGAAACGAAGATGAAATTGTTTTCAGAGCCATTGCCAGACAAAAAGTAATGGATAATGCCACAGTTCTGATCAGTTGCAAACCCGGGAAAGGGATAACGAGCCTTGAAAAAGAGCAATACGAAATCGGCCCTCTTAATAAAAATGTTCCAGGCACATTTAACCTCAGAGCCAAAGTCAAAAAGGGGATCTCAGAAGTTAAAGTGCTTTTCAAAGCCAGTATCCTCGGAAGATCCGAGATCACGGACGAGGTCGAAATCACGTTACCTGTTCTTAGGCCTGGAATCATTCAAAGGACAGGCACTTACGGAAAAATTCCTCAGAACGAGACGGAATTCGTCTTCTCGAAAGCAGCACCTAAAATATGGGAAAAGTCTGAGGGTACTTTTGGTATCACGTTTTCACGTTCACCCTTTCTGCCTAAACTTCAGGGGCTACCTGAATTGCTTGAATATCCCCATGGTTGCTTTGAGCAAAGGACTAGTAAATTGCTTGGATATATCCAGTTAGCTGATCTGCTCCAATATCTTCCGACTCTTGGAAAAAGGCATCAGAATTATAGAACCACTATCGAAAAGGGGATTAATTATATTGCCCAAAATTTAAACAATAAAGGATTCCTTCCCTACTGGTCAGGTTCATCATCGCCCAATTCATACGTAACTATCCAAGCAGCATGGCTTGTTAATGAATGCAAAAAATTAAATTATAACATCCCTGCAGGGCTTGATATAAATCTTGAGATGGCCCTCAATTCTATCATCCAGGGCCGAACCAAGGATCATGGAAATTTGAGAGCATTTGCAGCATTTGTAGATAGCAAGTTCCGTTCAAATAAGAAACCGGTTGGCGCTATCGAAGAGCTTTATTTGAACCGAAATCTTCTAACGGATGAGTCCCGCGCATTTCTTGCTCTGGCAATGAACGCTTACACAATCATGCAAGAAGAGAGCCAATTACTCGCCAGCGAAATTAGTGACCTTACACCTAAGGAAGCCTTTGATCCTAATAGCTTTTATTCCACAAATCGCTCCAACGCAGTCAAATACATTGCCCTCAATACGGTTTCGAATGCCCAGTGGAAAGAGAAAAAAGAACCTATGTTCCGAAAACAAATACTCTCTGTCATGGACGATTCTAGAAACTTATCAACTCAGGAAAATCTTTGGCTTCTAATGTCTATAAGATCGATGATGGAGAAGGATAATTATGAACCTTTCAAAGAGGAAATTATAAAAGCCGATCTTATATCAGAGAACCAATTATCAGTTGCATGGAATAAACAACCGCTCAGAAATCTTAACACCATCAAACTTAAAAATGATAATCATCCTACCTATTATCTGGCAAATGCTTCGGTCTTAAGAAATGCAGAGAATTCCAAGAGAGAAGACAGAGGTATTAGAATAGAGCGCATTATTAAAAATCTAACCAATGCGAAGAGAGCGGGAACTCCGGATAATCCGCTAATGATTGGAGACGAAATAATGATCACTTATCGCTTATTAAGTGAACGAGATCATTACTTCGTAGCAGTAACTGATGAATTGGCAGCTTCCCTTGAAGTCGTAAACTTTAATCTGGCACAAGTGGCCGCATTTTATTCACTGCCTGAGGACGCCAATAATCAAGGGCTTCATCTTGATTATTCAGAACTACGAGACAGCAGTGCAAATTTATACTTTAACCGTTTGAAGAAGGGAGAAAGTACTTACTCTCTCCTTGCCCGGGTCAGTTCAGCTGGTCAGTTTAGTTGGCCTGCCTGCACGATAACACCAATGTATGAACCTCGATTCAATGGCCTTGGGAATAAAACAACTCTTTTTGTCGATCACAAATGAATGGATCTAATTCTCTATTTTCAAAGAGAAGGATTTTTCTTCAACGGTTCGTTTTGTTTTTTTTCATTTTTGTCCCAATCATTTTGTGGACCACTTCTTTATTCTTAGAGATTGCTGTGAATCGAACTCCTCTACCTGAAAATCTTTTCTCAGACGTGAATGGAACCCCGGTGCTACTTGATCGTGAAGGAAAAATTATCGCTCAGATCTCAAGTAATGAGGCCAGAGTCCAGATGCCCGTACCTATAACAAAAATGGGACAGCATCTGCCAAAAATCACAATTGCATTAGAAGATCATCGTTACAAATTCCATAACGGTATAGATTTTTATGCTGTATTTGCTGCTGCTTACCGAACCCTCACACATGCTGACCATCTTTCAGGTGCATCAACAATCAGTCAGCAAACCGTTAAGTTAGCAAATAAGCGGAAAGGCCGTTCCTTAAAATCAAAGATTCGAGAAACTTTATCTGCTTTGAAATTAGAACGGGTGTGGGATAAAGAAAAAATATTGGAATCCTACATGAACCGATTGGACTATGGGAACCGTCGACTAGGACCTGAGGCAGCCGCCTGGGCTTATTTTGGAAAATCCGCATCCGCTCTTACTCTGGCCGAATCCATTTTTATAGCCGGATTACCTCATTCTCCGACAAATTACAACCCCTGGTTAAGACCAGAAAATGCCAATTCAAAATATTTGAGATCCATTAAAAGGCTTCAATCGCTCGACATACTAACGACGGCACAGTCCGAAAGGCTAGCTGCTAATCCTCCTCTGGTTCACCGCAAATTGCCTCCATCATCAGCGCCGGCTTTCGTGGAAGCGATGTTAAAAAATAACAACAATATCTCCAAGAATGAACCAACTCTGACAACCCTAGACTCGTCAATTCAAAAAAGAGCCGATGATATACTTGCAAAACAACTCGACTTACTGAACCGACACAGTGTCCGCAATGCGGGAATGGTTGTGATTGAAAATGCCTCAGGAAATGTTCGTGCAATTTCATCTGTAAGCACCAATGACGGTTCATCAGAAGAATCATACAATGCGTCCCTAGTATGGAGACAGGCCGGCTCGACTCTAAAGCCTTTCGTTTATTTATTGGGTATTGAGGAAAGGAATTTCACGGCCTCAAGCTTATTGCCTGACACTGCGGACTCTGTTTCTTCTAAATTTAAAGCCTACGAACCAAAGAATTTCAACCGCAAGTTCAGTGGACCCGTGCGTGTGCGCCATGCTCTCGCATCATCATTGAACGTTCCCGCAGTCTATGCTTTGAGCCTTACAGGGCCAAGGAAAAGTTTTGATTTTACAACTAGGTTCGGAATAAAAACGCATGAATCAATCGATGATCTAGGGGCTGGTTTTATTTTAGGTAATCGTAAGATTCGGCTCCTCGACCTGACTTCGGCATACTCTAATATTGCCCGGTCCGGTCTAGTTCTTTCTCCTGTTTTTGCTGAAGAAACAATGATCAAACCTAAGAGAATAGTTTCCAAGGAATCAGCAACAATCATTACAGACATTCTCACTGATAATGAGGCTCGGTCCTCTTCATTCGGCCGGCACTCCAGCTTACACATCAAGGACCATCGTACAGCGGTCAAGACAGGAACAAGCAGTTCATATCGTGATGCATGGACAGTCGGTTATGATAAAAATCATACAGTTGCAGTGTGGTTTGGAAATCTGAATGGCAGGACCATGGATGGTTCACTGACCATTGAAAGCGCTGCCCCGGCATGGAAAGAAATGTTTATCTATTTGGCAAAATCCAAAGGATCACAACCCCTGGCTAATAGTACAGCTGCACGAATAAAGATTGATAGTCTTACCGGACTCTTGCCTTGCAAGCATACAAAAAGATTGATAGAAGAAATATTTCTGTCAGGAACTGAACCTTCGAAAGGCTCGATGAAATTTTATGATTCGAATGGTAATATCCAATTACCTGAAGAATATGCCGGCTGGTGCTCGACAAAGGATAATTATCTCTCGGCCAAAGTCAGGCCACCACTCACAGGAGGACCAAGGATACTGAGCCCCAGTGACGGTTCTATTTTTCTTATAGATCATGAAATACCTGCTGATCAGCAAAGAATCACCCTGTCATCCGATGCCCATCAAACTAGATGGAAAGTGAATGGCCGTTCCCTAATTGATCCTTACCTAACTCTTAGCCCAGGCACCTATTTGATTAGAGCCAGCACCAAGAATGGCAGTAGCACTGCACAGATCACGGTTCGTTAAACGGACAATAGGCTCTATGGCATTACTTGGTATTATGATAAACCCATTGGCCTCGAAAAAAGGTGCACTCAAATCGCTAAGATTGTAAATGCACGATAGACATACCAAAATCACTCTTCTCTGAAGGGGCAAATTTCTGTCTCGAAATTTCACTAAATCTTTTAGTGTCCCAATCAGGGAAAAATTTAGGGGTCCCTTCGACCGTAAATGTAGTGTGTAGAATTGTAAGAACGATTAGATCTGCAGAATTGATAGCTCGTTCATAAATTGCCGCACCACCACAAACGACAAGTTCACTCACGGCTTCTTTTTCAGCCAGACTGATTACCTCATCAAAAGAGAACGCGACTCTTGCGGAGGTTTTCGACACATAATTCCGATTCCTTGTAAGAATATAAAGACTATGATCTGAATCAACCCAACCTTCCATTTCCTCATAAGTTTTTCTCCCAAGCAGTAATGCTTTTCCTTTAACATAGGAACGAAAATGTTCCCTGTCCCGCTCAATGCCCTGCCACGGAAGGCCTCCGTTCATGCTACCAATGAGTCTTCTCTCATCCATCGCGGCAATGAGGGACAGCTTCATTAATTCTCTTTGAGTTTACGAAATAAATTTGCCCAGCTATTTTCTTTTGAAAACCAGTACCCTTTCCTCTTCGTAAACTCCGAAGCCATATTATCGTCAGTGATCACATCAAATTCTTTGGAAGATCGCATCCTAGTTCCCAGTTCTGGCAATTCCATTTTAACTAGCCGGTCAAGTTCAGATCGAAACTCGGCTGTCCTTAAAAAGGTCGAGGATCCGTCATCATCCTTGAATCGAAGCAAATTTGTACGTCTTTGCTCTGAATTAATGCTGAATGGGCTGTCAGAGGCCGCTACAAAATTGCCGACCATCGTTACATGTTCAAAGACCTCGGCAGCTGTACGGACAACCTCATCACTGCCCGTAGTGTTATAAAACAGAACTCCTCCTGGCCGAAGGTGCTTCTTGCATAAATTCAAAAATTCCACAGAAAGTAAATTTGAAGCGTGGCTCCGCCAGTGAAACGTAGTGTTCATTAGCATGAAATCGAACTTTACTTTATCAGGCTGACGTCGCAGCCATCGGCGTCCGTCATCAATATTTATCTCGACTTTAGGGTTTTTAATTATTCTCCTGTGCTCCTCATAGTCTTTTATAATGTCAAGGTATCCGGGATTAATTTCGACAATCTGCAACTCCTCCAAAGCTTCATGCCTTAATAGCGCCGCGGCCCAAGACCCACTGCTCAATCCAATTTCCAAGACACGGGTCGGCTCTGGGTGAAGGGCTGCTATCATGTAGCAACGATGAATACCGTTCGGAGACCGTGGGTCTATAGCGTATCGACCATCATAAATACCTCCCCCATAAACAACGTCGGCATCTCCCGGATTTAATGCATCATCAACAGTAATGATGCCGCTCCTGTTCTGAACTATTTTTTTGAAAGGCTGGTCCCTGGGGTATTTTTTCTCATATTGCAAATTCTCCAGAAATCCTGAAAAAATTGATTTACCAAGAAAGATCGGGGCACTAGCCACAACCAAGGCAAAAGCTATTCCTCTGAACCGGATCGAGACAGTAGCTTTAGACATCACAAAGATTAATGCGGCAGCAATCGCACCTGCAGTTGCCGTGATCCCTGCAACCTGGTTCAATGGCATTTTATCGAGCAAAACAAATCCAGTAAAAAGAGACCCTAACGTTGCACCGATAATGTTAACCAGATATACCACAGACACTGTTTTCCCCGCAGATCCTTGAACAGCTGATAACTGGCATATAAGCGGAAAGATTCCACCGGCAACGGCTGCAGTAAGACATACCATGCCAAGAACAGGCCAATAATGATCAGCCGAAGTCATTTTGGCGGCGAGCGGCAATGAAAAATAAAAAATGAACGATGAAAGTCCAAGCATCCAGGCAGCGGATGAGATGAAGTTCTGTTTTGAAATACAGATCCTACGCCCAATCATTGCTCCAATCGCTATTCCAATGAGAAAACTTCCCAAGGTGTGCGCAAAGGTTTCAGGTCGACTCGCCGTAGCAAAACTCAATACCCTTACCCAAATAATTTCCTGAGAAAGGGAAATCGCACCGGTCAACAATGCCATCAACAATGCAATAAAATGAATATTTTTATTGGATAACATGTTAATTTGTAGGGTCCGGGTTATCTTTATGTGAATTTTTTTTACAATAAATAAAAACCAAAAGACCGGTCATTAAGTTACAACAAGCTGCAAACCAAACCGAGCCTGTAAGACCAAAGAAACGGAAAAGAACACCGGCAGTCAAGAAACAAGCCAAGGCAGAACCCGCCGTGTTGAAAGTATAAAGAAGCCCCACAGAAGAGCCTAATTTTGCCTTCCCTCGGTGAAGATACGCAACAAGTATTGGTAAGGTCGCGCCCATACATAATGTGGGAAAGAAAAGTAACAAATAGACCACGGCAGCTATGCCTGATGTGTTCAACCCGGAAGCAGCATTTCCCACATAATGAATCAGAGGAACACTAACAAATCCAAAAATTGCAATTCCAATCTCAATCCAAAGAAAAAGCTCAGGAAGCGTCTTGGGAAACTTGTCCGATAACCAACCACCGGCAATGGCTCCGACACCTAATCCAAACATAAAAATAGATACGATCAGGGTCACAGATTCAATGTTAACCCCGAACAATGTAAATAGGAGTCTCTGCCATACGACTTGATAAATCAATGCGGCCACTCCTGACAGCATGAACAATGCAGCCAGAGTCGAGCGTGATTGAAATAAATTTTGGCCAATGTTCCCATCAGTACAACGGTTCAGACAATGCCACTGCGCAAATAAGAAAAGACACCAAAGAATTCCTGTACTGATAAAATTAAACTGCACGCCAAAGGCTCCCAGAAATGATAGAAGAAAAATTGAAAAGGGCCATGCACTGGCTGACTCATATCTTTTCAGGGCAGATTCACTAGTCCCTATTCCATTTGCGATCCGAACCAGAAACATCCTCAATACAGGAAAAAGAACAGCTCCGAAAAACGCACAGAGAACTATGATTCCCAAAAGACTTAAAATAGTAGGTAATTTTCCTGAAGAGGCGACCGAGTTCATTGCCGCTGCAATGCCTGATAACGTGCCCACAAGAACAAGAAAAGTCTTATTCCTGTGTCGTCCGGAAAATGTCGATTCGTTTGACAAGAATGGCAATTACCCTACTTCTGGAAAAAAAACAACTTCCATAGTCATTGATTTTTGAAAGTTTTCTGGACAAAAAGCCTGAAAACAACAAACGGAATACGTTAAAGAAATCGAAAATTATCAGGGAAATATGCAAAAATCCACATAAGCTAGAAGAACTAAAATAGTTAATAATTGCTGGATATTTAATCGGATCAAAGTCAATGTCCTTTCCCTATTTTTCTTTTACACCCACTTCAGCCCTATGCTTGACATAAAGCTCATCCGCGAAAAACCAGAACTTATCAAAGAAAGAATCCGCAATCGCGGAGGAAATGCTTCTGAACTCATTGACGCGCTTTTGGAGTGTGACGAAAAAAGAAGGCACCTTGAAACTGAAAAACAGTCGCTCCAAGGAGAAAGGAATTCCAAATCAAAAGAAATTGGCAGCAAAAAGAAAGCCGGGGAAGATACTTCCAAAATAGAAGCTGAAGTCAAGAACCTCGGAGCCGAACTCAAGAACCTAAGTGACCAGGTCGAAGAAGCGGATAAAACTCAGAACGATCTACTCTTATCATTACCTAATACACCTCACGAAAATTGTCCCGTAGGGGATGATGAAAATGCAAATCCATTAATCAAGGAAAGTGGAGAAAAAAAGGAGCACCATAATGAATTAGAAAATCACGTTCAAATTGCCGAGAGACTCGGTCTAATTGACTTTGAGGCTGGCTCCAAAGTAGCTGGAAGTGGTTTTGCAGTTTTCCGAGGCGATGGAGCCAAATTACAACGCTCATTAATTCAATTTCTCCTCGACCAACAAACATCAAAAAACGGCTACACCGAAATTAGTCCTCCATTTGTTGTAGCAAGAGACTGCATGATCGGCACTGGTCAGCTACCCAAGTTTGAAGAGGATATGTATGGGATTGAAAATACTCAGCTCTTTCTTGCACCAACCGCAGAGGTCCCGGTAACTAATCTCGAAAGGGACAAAATACTGTCCGAAGATGACTTGCCTATAAAGTATACTGCCTATACTCCGTGCTTTCGCCGCGAGGCCGGATCCGCTGGAACAGGCACTAGAGGACTGATACGAATGCATCAATTTGATAAAGTTGAATTGGTTAAAATTGTTCATCCGGACAAATCTTATGAGGAGTTGGAGTCCTTGACCGGAGATGCTGAACATATCCTCGAATCTTTGGGGCTTCACTATAGGCGCGTTGAATTGTGCACAGGAGATATTGGATTCAGCGCTGCGAAAACTTATGATCTTGAGGTCTGGGCACCAGGTCAGAATGAATATCTTGAAGTTTCAAGCTGTTCAAACTTTGAAGATTATCAGGCACGAAGAATGAAATTACGCTTCAAGGATGCAGAAACAGGTAAGAATCGTTTTGCACATACTTTGAATGGTTCCGGAACCGCATTGCCGAGACTTTATGTCGCATTACTTGAAACTTATCAACAAGCAGATGGCAGTATTGAAATACCAACTGCCCTCAGGCCCTACTTTGGAAGTGATTTGATTAAAAATACAGAACCGTGAAATGCTTTGATTCCCCACAACCTATAACATAACTTACTGGACATTGGCTCATCTTAACGCACTATTAAAAATATAAATTCCTGATAAAATGGATCCCTTATTGATTGCCAACATAAAACAAAAAGCCATAGATGCTGCTGCGCCGAACGCCGTTTTTGAACCAGGTTCATTCTTCCCCTGGGCATCTGCTATTTTCTTTGTGGTTTCAGCTGCATTGATTTGGTTAATGGTAAAGGCAGGAAAAGGAAAAAATTATGGCGATTAGTCAGTGACTCTTAGAGCACTGACTCAGTTGCAGGAACAATTATATGAATGGTGACTGACCCAATGAGTCAGGATGATGTGTTTTCACCTAAACTGACTTTAATTCCTATCGGCAAATGAATTCCGATAATAATTCATTAACAAATTCTATCATTGAATTAGCACTCAAGGAAGATCTCGGACAAAGAGGTGATATTTCCTCTAATTTTTTTATCTCCGAAACTGCTATCGCTTGTGGCAAAATTATTGCTGGAGAGGAGTGTGTCATATCTGGCTCAGAAATCGCAGCCCTAGTCTTCAATAAAGTAAATCCAGACATTAATATTGCAGTCAGAGTTCCTTCTGGAAAATCTGTAATTGCTGGCGAAGTCATCCTCACTGCCTCAGGACCGGCCCGCGGCATACTCACCGCTGAACGTACTGCACTTAATTTTCTTCAACGTCTTTCAGGAATCGCAACTCTGACTAGGAAGTATGTTGAATTAATCGCAAGTACCAAAGCCAAAATACTTGATACTCGTAAAACAACTCCAGGAATGCGGGTACTTGAAAAAGCTGCAGTAGTAGCAGGCGGAGGATATAACCACCGGCATGGCCTCTATGACATGGCGATGCTCAAAGATAATCATTTTGCTTCGGATATGAAGATGGAATCACTGCAGATTATGATCAATGAATTTAAGGAAATGTATCCTGATGCGTTAGTTGAACTAGAAGCTGATGAAATTTCTCAGGTCATTCAATTTCTTAGTCTAAAACACATTGATGTGATCATGCTGGATAATATGTCCAAAGAACAAATATCTGAGGTAATTCAGTTATCCAATGGCACCATACTTTTTGAAGCTAGCGGTGGAATTAATCTTGAAACGGTCATGGGAATTGCCGAGACAGGTGTTGATCGTATATCGGTAGGTGCACTCACTCATTCTGCTAAAGCCATTGATCTTGCAATGGATTTCCAACAACAATGAGTAATCTCCAGGAACTCAATGTTGCTCAAATAGCAAATAATCTTTCAGATAAAGGTATTCATTGGTCCATAAAAAGCCTAGACAAATGCGCATCAACTAATGCGGAAACGCATGATATAGTAAAAAGAAATCCTGAATTGACGAACCAAGGACTCGTTCTTTTCACTGAATGGCAAAGTGATGGTAAGGGACGGCGAGGAGGAAAATGGGAATCTCCACGCTCCAAGGATTTACTCTTTTCAATAGCGATCTGTCCAGATCTGGCTCAATCACATTGGAGCCGCCTAACACATGCCGCTGCCCTTGGAATATGTAAGGCTCTAAGTGCTGAATTTAAGCCACAAATCAAATGGCCCAATGACATTTACATCGGGAACAAAAAGGTTTCGGGCATCCTTGTTGAATGTCATCCATCTAATACTACTGGCACAGTCATCATCGGCATCGGCATCAATGTTAATTCAGTCCCTCAAGATCTGAATCCTCAATTCCAAGTTCCTGGAACTTCATTGCGCATAGAGAATGATGCAAAACCTCTTATGCGGGAGCAAATTGCCGAATCTATATTATATTCAATTCATAATGAGATTGGGCAATGTAAAAACAATTTTAATCCCATCTTAAATCAAATTGAAGAATTGAGTGTAATTCATGGTAAAAACATTCAAGTTACACTTCCAAACGGCAAAAAAGTTATAGGGAAGGCTTGTGGTTTCGGTGAAGAAGGGGAACTCATGATAAAAACCATTCCTCCATCAAGCATGAGTTCTGAAATACTGAAAATTTCAGCTGCAAATGAAATCAGACTCCAATAAATCATAATGGATTACTTCTCGCGACGGTCCGATAAAGAAACGCGTCGGACGTCAACACCGATGTGAGGAGCGCTTTCATGCTGCCGCCATTGTCCTTGTAGGCACGGTAGGCGTCCTGAAGCACCGGCGCGTCGTTGATCGTTTCGTTGCGATAACGGACTTCGACACCACTTTTCTAACGCAAATTTCCTCGACCACTAGTCCCCGTTTGGGACTGGTTGGAGCCCGGCAACTCATATCGGCTAGAAATATGTGGGAGATGCGCCCCGCGTCCGGCGATGAATTTTTCTATATTTTCGACTAGCTAAAATGCCACGAACAACTAATTTGTGGAAACTTATATTTTTTATGGAAAATACAATAGACGTTGTGACTCCAAAATCTGATTTCACGTTTGCTGATCAATTTACCCCCTTAGACCAAGGAAATTCCGAATTCTATGCCCTCCTGCTGAGAGGTATGACTCACAAACTCAATAATTTACTCGCAGTTATTCAAGGTTTCTCGAGCCTAATAATGATGGATGAAGCTCTGGATGAAACAGTTATAGAAAACATCAGTCACATGAAAGAGGCGGCTAAAAATGCATCTAATTTGTCTGAGCAAATCCTTCCAGCGGGTGGCTGTTCACAAATTACTCAGCAAGAACTACTTTTGTCTGAATTCATGCCGATGCTCGAAGATAATCTCAAAGAACCCTTTAATAAGCAGGGCATTCCAATAAGTATTCAATGCCCAAGACAAGTGACCAAAGTGAATGCAGATCCATCACGTCTAAAAAGTATTCTGTCCGAATTAATGACGAATGCATCCGATGCAGCTAGCGAAGCGAACGGAAAAGCATCCATGGAAATCCATAATCCGGGTGATTTTTCTCCAACCGAAGAAAATTGTGTCGATATTTTAGTGAAAAATTCTGGAACCACTATACCAACTGATAAACTGAAACAAATTTGGCACCCTTTTTATAGTTCAAAGAACAGTTCACATTTCGGAATTGGACTGACCACAGCTGCTGTTTTATCTAGCCAAATGGGAATGAATTTAGGGGTTCACAGTGCTGATAATACGACTGTCTTCTGGCTCAGCATTCCTGCTGCATAATTTAGTCCAAAAAAAGGCATATCAGTCTAAATTTCCGGCCCTGGATTCATAACATCCATAGCCAGAATGTATTGCATAATATAGTGAGAAATTCTCACGAGTTTTGTTGCAATATCATCAATCAGTAGGGCAAAATGATCGCCCTCATTAATTTATAAACTATTATTTTTTATATGTCTGTTCTTGTAAATAAACCCGCCCCTGAATTCAGGGCCAATGCTGTAATGCCTGACGGCTCAGAAAAGGAAGTATCTTTGTCTGACTACAAGGGCAAATACGTTGTGCTATTCTTCTATCCAAAAGATTTTACATTTGTCTGACCATCGGAACTTATCGCTTTCGATCACCGAGTAGGTGAATTTGAAAAGCGAGATGCCCAAGTCTTGGGTGTTTCCATTGATGATGCAGAATCGCACAGTAACTGGCGTAACACGCCAATTGAAAAAGGAGGTATAGGATCCGTCGGTTATCCTCTCCTCTGCGATGAAGACAGAGCTCTAACAAATGCTTATGATATTCTCCACGAAGACACCACTTTCGCGCTCCGTGGAACTTTCATAATTGATCCAGACGGCATCGTGCAAAGTGAAACCGTTAACAATTTACCGATTGGTAGAGACATTGATGATATTCTTAGGTTACTTGACGCGGCTATTCACACTGCTTCAGGGGCTGGAGTGTGCCCGGCAGGTTGGAATCCGACCAAGCCCGACATGCAGCCCACCAAAGAAGGGGTTGAATCATATCTTCAAGAGAATGCAGATTCTCTCTAAAAATAGAACACTCAAATTTACCAATGATCATTTACCAAAAATCTCGATAACTAATAATGGCTGAATTGCATTTCAAGGTATCTCCAAAAAAGATAATTCCTTTTAAACTGATTGGAGATCTTACGACCATTGGTCGAGACCCAAACAATTCAATTGTCATTGATCATCCAAGCGTATCACCTTTCCACGCAGAAATTCTTTTTGTTCATTCTGAAGGACAATACGAAATCTTCGACTTGAGCTCTCCGAACGGAACTCAGGTGAACGAAGAACGGGTCATAAGAAAAGCCTTATTCAACGGTGATCAAATTCAATTCGGTAAACTCAAAGCTGAACTTCTCTGTGATGCGAGCAAGGCCACTGTTAAAGGTGTGGACCATAATGTAGAGGACAAACAACCTGCTCCCAAAGACATTGCTCCAGTTGCTCGCGCTCCTAAAAAACCCGCCTCTCCAAAACTTGTTAAAGCCCGGCCCCCTGAAGCGCGAAAAAAAGTTCAGAGAGCCGAGAAGTTATCAGTTAGCCCGCCGGAGCAGAAAATACAAAAAACAAAAAAACCTCAAAGAGCTTATAAAACAAATAAAGATGAGGTAAAAATAACGGGATTAGAAAAACAAATCGTTGAATGCCAAAATACTATTCTTGATCTCAAAAACACTAATTCAAAGCTTCAATTAAAAGTTAATGCTGCGGAAAATCCGCAAGAAATAAAGTCACACCTTAAAAAGTATAAAAAGAAAAATAAGATCCTAGATCAGGAAGCCGATGCCCTGAAGGGAAAGATCAGGAAGAGGAAAGCAAAAATTTTAGAACTGAAGCAAAGAGAAACTGAATTACAAAATCTCATACTATCCATTGAGTCCCTCGAAAAAGAATCGATCAGACTCAATAAGGAAAATTCATCAATCAAAAAACAAACTGCCGCGGCAAAAAAAGATCAAAAAGTAGTCGAAGCAGAAATAAGTAAATCGATTAAGTCTGCCGAATCAACTGCTACCAATAAAATCGCATTAGCAAATAAGGAGACTAAAACGGCTCTGGAGGAATTAGAAGCTGATGTCCAACAGATCAAGGATGCCCGTGAAGCGGCAAAAGTGCTCTTAATTGAGAAGCAAAAAGCTATCAAAACCACAGAGTCTAAATACCAAGAAACAACTAACGATTATGAAAAGGTCCGGGTATTAAAATCGGAGCTCGAAGAAGAATTTAGTGAACTTACTGATAAGTTTTCCTCACTTCAAAGTAATGCCGATAAAGTTAAAGAATTAAAAAAGCAAAATAAAGTTGCTGCTGAAAACGAAGCTAAAGAATTACAGGGAAAAATTCAGCAGCTATCTAGTGATCGAGACCTTTTATCTAAAGAAAAGAAGTCCCTGATAAAAAACATTGAAGCGTTACGAGAAGATAAAAATAAATTTAAGGACACAAAGTCCAAGCTTAATCAGGCGCAAGAAGAACTGCAGCAAAAGACTGAAAAAATAAAATGCCTAGATAAGGAAATCCGTGAAGGCCAAACCAATAATCAAAAACTTGAGGAGCTAAAAACTGCTCTCGAACTAGACATCGAGAGTTACAATAAAACTCTTACTGATAAGGTAGAAACAGAATCCAGACTTGAAGCCGTTGAGACATCATTAGCCGACCTTCTATCCAGTAAAGAAGAGATTTCCGAAGAATTAAATAAACTACAATCTGAATTTGAAATCGTTTCAGCTGAATCTAAATCCATAGAAGACAAGCTGGTAACATCTACTCAGACACTCTCAGAAACACGCCATTTACTTGAATCCGGAAAAACGGAATTGGATCATTTGGTTACTTCCAAAGCAAAAGCTCAAGATCTCTTGGCTGAAGAAGAGCTTCACCTTGGAAAAATACAAGAGGAGCATAATGAACTCAATAAAGTCATCGAAAAAGCCACTAAAATTTCTGATGAACTAACAGAACAGAACCAATTAGCAACCATCGATTTAGAGGAATCAAAGAAAAAAACAAATGATTTCAGAGAGCGATTAAGCCGTGAGGCAGGACAGTTGGAAGGCATCCAACAGGCTATAGATACAAATGAGCATCAACTGACCAAGGGTCAGGAAGAGTTAAAGGAAACTCTGACCGCTTACGACCGTCTGGAAGCTGAAACCAAGGAGCTGAATGAAAACCAACTACATTTACTTGAAGAAATCAGTCAACTCACACTGGAAACAACTGGCCTTAGGGCAAAGAAAAGTGAACTCGTTCAAGTTGAAGAATTGCTCTCAGAGACTCAATCTCAACTCATAAGAGGCCAGGAAGAGTTAAAGGAAACTCTAACCACTTACGACCGTCTGGAAGCTGAGACCAAGGAATTGAAGGAAAATCAACTACATTTACTTGAGGAAATTGGTCAGCTGACTGCAGAAACTACCGACCTTGAATCAAAACAATCAGATCTCAGGGAAATCACAGAAGAACTTGATGAGAAAGAAGCTCAACTTTCCAATACTAAAGAACTGCTCGAAAAGAACAGTGCCGAATTTACGAGTCTTGGTGAAAAACTAGAAGAGACACATTCTCACTTGTTAGAAAGTCAGGAAGAACTTTTTCAAAGCCAAACAGCTCATGATTCACTTGAGGTAGAAATCAAAGAAAAGAAAGGAGCACAAGTTCAACTCCTCGAAGACATTAGTCAATTGACAGCAGAAGCGGCTGGGCTTGACGCAAGGACAGAAGAACTTAAGGAAATCACAGAAGAACTGGAAGATAGAAAAAGGAAGCTGACAGATCTCGAAGAAAAGACCACTAAAGCTCAAACTAAGCTAACTAAGGGTCAGGAAGATTTAAAAGAGACTCTCGTTGCTTATGATCGTCTGGAAAATGAAATAGGAGAGCACGAGGAGGCACAACTTCAACTCCTCGAGGACATTAGTCAATTGACAGCAGAAACGGCTGACCTTGAAACCAAAAAAGAGCTCATTGAAGAAAACAATGCCAATTTAACTGATCTTAGCGAGAGACTTACGCAAACTCAATCCGAGCTAACGTTAAAGCAAGAAGAACTCTCACAGACCCTCATCGCTTATGATCGTCTGGAAAATGAAATAGGAGAGCACAAGGAGGCACAACTTCAACTCCTCGAGGACATTAGTCAATTGACAGCAGAAACGGCTGACCTTGAAACCAAAAAAACAACTCTCAATGAAATCACTGGTGAACTGCAAGAAAAACAGAATGCCTTGCACTCCACTACGGAGCTCATTGAAGAAAACAATGCACAACCTCGGCTCTCTTAGAGACAAAAGAGAGCGTTGCAAATTACCGCGAAGAAGAAAGTCAACTCGATCCACACATAAAAGATCTCAGAGAGAAAAAAATAGAACGTGATGAGATTGTCTCAGAAGTAATCGGTCTAAATAAAGAAAAAGAACGCATTGAAAAACACAATGCGGAATTTGAAAATGCGGAATCGAAACTCGATCAGGTCCTTGAGGAATACAGTGAAATAAAACTCAAAGAACGCAAAGAGCGAGTTTCATTGGAAGAAACCAAACGTGAATTTCAAAGGCTTCAAAATGACATCCGTAACCTTGCGACAGAATCACGACGCTTGAATGACGTTCGTGAACAACATGAAAAAATCAGTTCCGAACTAGAAGAACGGCAAGAAAAAACTTCTTCTCTAGAGACTGAAATTGAAAGATTAGAAAAACTCTCTAGCCGCCTCAAAGAAGAAACCAATGACTATGAGGTTAAGGCACAAAAATACCACACCGTTCGTAGTGAAATAGAAAAACTGGATGCCCGAAGCGGTGAGCTCGGTTCATTGCAAAGCAAATTAAAAAAGGTTCAGAATCAACTGCAGCAATCACAAAAAGATAAAGATCATGTAGAAGTTGAGGTTAAGAGTCTCAAAAATAAAAAGAATACACTCTCAAAGGCAGTGACTCCTGAATGGGGAACTGTTCATCTTTTCGGTGCCTCCGTCATTGAACAAATCGATCAATTAGAAAAGATAATTTCATCTACAGACAAAAAGGGAGGACCTCATCTGACCAGTTCATTAGAAGAAATCCATAATTCTCTCTTGGCTGTTCTTTCTAGTCACAATGTGGAATTATTTTCTCCTCAGGAAAAAGATAAGATCAACACCGAAAACAAAGATAAGATTGAAATAATTGATGGGCCCAAGGGCACCAAAAAGAATCCAGCGCTAATTATTTCAACGATTCGCCCTGGGTACATCTGTCATAATGATGGAAATGGCAAATCAACAGTACTGAGAAGAGCAGGGGTCAAGACATCAAAAGCTGAATAGAAATTGGAAAGGCCTCTATTTTAGCCCGCTATCTGCTTTTTTACTTTCTGGCTTCAATTTTCTTACTTGGTTCCTAAAATAAAAAGGTCCTATTTTATTGGATCCCTGTCTTATGACTCCGATGCTAAAACAGTATACCTCTATCAGGAAAAGTCTTCCTGCTGACGCTCTATTGTTTTTTCGACTCGGTGACTTTTATGAATTGTTTATGGATGATGCGAAGGAAGCTGCAGGACTCCTAGGAGTGGCGCTTACTAAGCGTAACGGAATGTCAATGTGTGGAGTCCCGCATCATGCCGCGGAATCATACATCGGAAAATTAGTTAAGGCAGGTAAGCGAGTTGCCATTGCTGAACAGGTGGGTGAAGTCAAGCCGGGTAAAATAGTTCACCGCGAAGTGACACAAATCATCAGTGCAGGAACAGTCAATGATCTGAACCTCTTGGACCAAAACCGCAACAATTTTCTCGCAAGCATCTACTTTAGCAATCGTCGTTACGGACTCGCCGCCTTGGACCTTACGACAGGACATTTCAGAATAGCAGAATTTACCGTCATCGAGGAACTCGAAGACGAACTGAGTAGGCTCTCCCCGTCAGAGCTTATTTATTCGGATGAGCAGAATGAAAAATTCGAACATATCGATGAAAATGCTATTCCCTATGAAAGTTATTCATTTTTGAAAGATGAAGCTGAGGAAGGCTTGCTTGAGCATTTTGGCACTCATTCCTTGGATGGGTTTGGTTGTGCAGGAATGGGATCCGGAATCTCAGCAGCCGGTGGAGTATATCATTATGTAACAACGACTCTGCGCCGAAATGTCAATCACATCAGGAGATTGTCGGTTTACCAACCAAATGCTCATGTTCTCATTGATGCTTCCAGTGCCCGAAATCTTGACCTAGTAGAGCATAGGATCGGCCGACAGCACACTCTCTTAGGAGCGCTGGACAGGACCAAAACACCTATGGGTGCTAGAAAATTAAGGACCTGGATTCTGAATCCACTCCGCGACGCGAATACTATAACTTCCAGACATGACCTAATTGCATCCCTTGTTTCTTCCCCTTTTCAACTTTCCAAAATTCGTGATTCGCTCTCTGAAGTCAGGGACATCGAGCGTACCGTGGGAAGATTGAGTGGAGGATCAGGCAATGCAAGGGACCTGCAGGCACTTTCAAAATCAATTCTCGCCATTCCCGAAGCAAAAGATCATTTAACAGCTTTGGATGGCGGTTCACTTGCCTCTGAGCTCATAACGAGAATGCGAGAATTTGAGGACTTAGTTGCATTACTTGAAAGTTCAATCGCTGATGAACCTTCGGCAACCCTTAAAGATGGTGGCATGTTTCGTGACGGTTACAATGAACAACTCGATGAACTAAGAGGAGCATCAACTGAGGGTAAGCAATGGATAGCTCAGCTGCAAAGTGAAGAAGCGGAAAGGACTGGCATCAAGTCTCTCAAAATTAAATACAATAATGTTTTTGGTTACTTCATTGAAATAACCAAAGCTAACCTCGCAAATGTTCCCGATGATTACACACGCAAACAAACTACTTCAAACGCTGAACGTTTTATCACTCCTGCACTGAAAGAAGTTGAAAACAAAATCCTTGGAGCAGATGAAAGAGCCAAACAACTTGAATATGATGAATTCCTCAAAGTGCGTGACAAGACTCTTGAGAGCCTTGATGAACTGCAGGGCACGGCCGACGCTATTGCCGAAATCGATGTGTTGGTAAGCCTGTCCGAAACGGCACGCCTATTTGCCTATTGTCGTCCCAAAATAAGCAATGGAAAAAAATTAAAGATCATAGAAGGAAGGCATCCGGTCCTGGATCAAAGTACCGTCGATGAAAAATTTGTCCCAAATGATGCGGAACTTAATGCAGATGGAACTCGCCTGATCATTCTTACCGGCCCCAACATGGCTGGAAAATCGACTTATATTCGCCAAGTTGCTTTATTAACCTTAATGGCGCAAATCGGAAGCTTTGTTCCGGCAAAGAGTGCCGAAATTGGTCTAGTCGATCGAATATTTACCAGGGTAGGCGCTAGCGACGATCTGGCACGCGGGCAATCCACTTTCATGGTCGAAATGAATGAAACAGCCCTCATTCTAAATAATGCTACAGAAAGCTCACTGGTAATACTTGATGAAATTGGACGTGGAACCGCAACATTTGATGGTCTGAGTATTGCATGGGCAGTAGCTGAACATCTACATGATAAAATTGGCTGCAGAACACTATTTGCCACTCATTACCACGAGCTGACGGCACTATCCGAAAGCCGAAAAGGTGTCGGTAACGCTAATGTTGCTGTCCGAGAACATAATGACAAAATCATTTTCCTAAGAAAAATCGTCGAAGGTAGTGCCGATCGTAGCTATGGAATACAGGTAGCTAGATTAGCCGGTCTTCCCCCGGAAATTATTGAAAGGTCGAAAAGTATTTTAGCTCATCTGGAAGAAACAAGTGCCAGACCCAAAGACGAAAAAAGCAAAAAAAGACCTACAAAAAAAATTACCAAGAAGAAGGCTCCAAAACAACTTCCAGAATCTCAGGCGCCTCAGCTTAACTTATTTAACTGATCGTCCTTTGCTTAGTTAGCCCATAATATCATTTGAATTCATTTAAAAAATGCTAGCACGATACATTCTCATTTTAAGTTTTGTCTTCATTCAAATTCTCGGATCCCAAGCAGAACCAGGAGCCCGCAGGGTCAAATTCCTCAATTACCCTGAATGCATAGAACTTAGCAATTCGGCAGGAACCGTTGCAATACTAAGTCATCATGTTGGCGGGCGAGTACTGAGTTACCGTCAGGATGGTAAAGAGTCTCTATTCATTGGCCCTGATGAATCTGAATGGACTCCGAACAGTAATAAAAAACCATCTTCTGCGGGCCGATTTGATATAGGTCCTGAATATCTAATCCCCAAAAGATCCGAGCTATGGTCAGGAGTATGGGAAGCTAAAATTACCGGCCCCCGGAAGGCAAGACTCATTAGTAAGGAATCTCCAGACGCCGGCATCCGATTAATTAGGGATTTCGTTCTTGCTGATGATTCTTCCCATCTTGTATGCACCCAGACCATGGAAAATATTTCTCAAAAGACTCAACGATGGTGTCACTGGGGCCGAATGTTCGCAATTCATGGTGGAATCGGAATAGTACCTCTTTCGCCTGAGTATCAAAGATTTCCAAAAGGTTATATCATGATGCGAGGCAAAGATGAAATGCTGATCCTCCCTAAAGACCCTATGATTCGTAAACGAGGTAACTTTCTAGAAATCCTTGGGCCTCCATCCGAACCCAAGCTTGGATTTGATAGTTTTGCTGGATGGTTTGCTTATCAAATGCCAAATGACTTGGCCTTTGTTAAAACATACAAAACTTACCCAAAAAGGCTCTATGGAGAAATAGCCGGACTGACCTTATCGATCTGGTACCCAAACAAAGACTGGGTACCGGCCTGTGAACTGGAGCCTATAGGCCCAATGGAAATAATAAAACCAGGGCAAAAAGCATCTTTCACCGAGAACTGGTACTTACTAAAAAATCCCTATCCTAAAAAAAACAGTCAACTTGACCTTCAATTACTGGAATCCAAAGTTAAATCACTCCTCAAATAAAAATCATCATGAAAAGATTACTCTTCCTATTATCTATTATTTCGTTCCTTGTAACATCACTGCATGCTGAAAAAATTGATGTTTATTTCGGGACAGGGGGCCGTGAATCTAAAGGCATTTACATGGCAAAATTTGATACCGAGAAAGGCAAATTATCTCAAGCATCTGTGGCTGCTGAAATTAACGGGCCCGGTTTCCTTGCCTGGCACCCTGACAGGACAAAAATTTATGCAGTTGCCAGCATCGATGGTGGCCCCGGCGTGGCAGGATTTCATGTTAAAAAAGACGGTTCTTTAGAAAAGTTCACTACTTCATTAGTGAGAGACGGAGGAGGAACGCATGTCGCGGTGCATCCTTCCGGCAAGTTTCTATTAACTGCCCAGTACGGAGGTGGCTCAACGGCATTTTTTCCTTTAAACAAAAACGGAGAACTGGGTCAATCCGTTGTGATGGATCATGATGGGGGCTCAAAAGTGGTAGGCAATCGTCAAAATTCTCCTCATCCTCACTGGTGTGGATTTTCACCGGACGGTCAATACGCTTTCGTTCCGGATCTTGGAACAGATAATATCCACATCTACAAAGTCAGCGCTGATCAAACTTCCATCAAAAAACATGCACTCGCGGCCAGTGTGCCCGGAGGCGGTCCGCGGCACATGCGTTTTTCTGCCGATGGGAAATTCATTTATCTGCTCAATGAACTTTCTCTCTCGGTCACAACATTCGCTTATGACAAGGACACGGGAAAAGCAAAAAGGCTGACCACCACGCCTTCCTTATCCGATGAAGTGAAGGCAAAGGAAACCTTTAACTCAGCGGCTGAAATTCTTGTCCATCCTAATGCTAAATTTGTATGGTCATCGAACCGTGGCAATGACAGTATCACATGTTTTAAGGCAGATCCTTCGACAGGAAAATTAACAGTCACCGAAGTGGAATCGATCCGGGGATCTTGGCCACGCAACATCAATATTGATCCCACATCGAAATGGATATTTGCTGCTGGGGTCCATTCAAATACAATTGCAGTCCATAAGATTGATCAGAGCACAGGAGAGCTGAGCTTCCCGACCCGCAATATCATCAGTGTTCCTGGACCGAGCTGTGTTTTATTTGGAAAGTAAACAAATCCTAAGCCAAGACACTGCGAATCACTTCAGCGGGCACGACTCCTGTTAGTCTCTGATCTAAGCCGCCGTAGTGATAGGTGAGAGTTTCATGATCTAAACCCATGAGGTGCAGGATAGTGGCATGGAGGTCACGGACATGATGTTTATTCACTGCAGCCTCATGGCCTAGTGGGTCCGTTTCTCCGTAACTGGTCCCGGCCTTGACACCACCTCCGGCAAGAAAGTAACTGAATCCTTTCGGATTATGGTCTCGACCACCGTTATTTCCCTGAGAAACGGGCTGACGGCCGAACTCTCCTCCCCAAACAACGAGCGTTTCTTCAAGCATCCCGCGTCGGTCAAGGTCCTCAAGTAGCCCGGAAACCGGGACATCAATTTCGGGGCAATGAATGCTGAGATTTTCTTCGACTCCATTATGAGCGTCCCAGTTCTGCTGCTGATGTCCTCCCCCAGAATATAGCTGAACAAAACGAACTCCCTTTTCAACTAAGCGACGCGCGATCAGGCACTGACGGCCGAAATGAGAGGTCGGAATCGACAAGTTATGCTCACCCTTGCCCATGTGAAGCCCATAGAGCTGTTTAGTTTTTTCATCTTCAGAGGAAATATCAAGAGCTTCCGGAGCAGACGTATGTAATTGATAGGCGAGGTCATAACTAGCAATACGGGCACTCAGTTCAGAATATGACTCCTTCCCGGTGAGGTGCATTTTATTGAAAGCATTGATAGCGTTTATCTTATCTCCCTGCATTGAATGAGTAATCATTGAGCGCGGGTTGAGATTCAGTATTGGATTGCCTTTGGACCTTAAAATGGTCCCCTGGTAAGCGGCCGGCATGTAGCCACTGGCCCAATTAGCTGCTCCAGGAATTGGACCACCCCGAGCATCAAGCATGACGACAAAACCTGGAAGGTTTGAATTCGATGTTCCCAGACCATGCGCTACCCATGCACCTAAGGAGGGGTGACCTTGCAATATTCGGCCACAGTTCATTTGTAGATTAGCAGAACCATGAGCAAAGGAATCCATATAAAGAGACTTGATAACGGCAAGTTTATCCATGTGCTTCGCTATGTTAGGAATTGCATCTGAACACCATTGGCCTGACTGGCCATGCTGAATAAATTTTCTTTTCGAGGCCAAGAGTCTGGATTTGCGTAAGTCCCCACGGCGAATCTCCATATTGACCTCCTTGCCATCATTTTTTTGTAATTCCGGCTTATAATCAAAAAGATCCATCTGTGAAGGACCTCCATACATATAAAGAAATATGCATGCCTTGGCTTTGGCGGCGAAGTCCTGAGGCTTGGGTGCCATTGGATTAATGAGAGAGCTTGCCGGAGCTACACCAAAGACTTGGTGTCCAGAAAAGATTCCAGACAGAGAAAGACCGGCCATTGAATTCCCAAAAGATTTAAGAAATTTTCTCCGACTCTGCTCTTCGAACATTGATGCGATTTTTCTCATTAAAGTTTCTTATTTTTCAAATTCCTTATCCTTAATCAACATAAACAAATTCATTGAGGTTCAATAACAGGGAACAAAATTCTGCCATTGCTCTTCTTTGAATAATTGTAGGGTCTTCCTTAAGAACAATTTTTTTGTCATTCTTTATCAACTCAGAGTCAGAATGATCTATTTGAATTAGGGGATAATTTTGTCCTTCATTCTCAAAGGAAAGCCCATCAAGAGTAACGTTCCCTCCCCACGAACTGACACCAAAGCGTCCCTGACCTGAAATCGGTTCTTTATCTTTTATCTGAATTTTTGTTCCGGAAATTTCGAAGCTAATTTCATCCGAAACCAATTCTACTGTGAAATCTAGGAAGCCCCTTCTCAAGTCACCGGCAGATGCCTTTACAAGGATTTCAGATTTCCCTTTCTGGTAACGTTTTAAGATAATCTCATTGGAAACAGCATCAATTAGTGCCGCATAACCATCAAACTCATCGCCTCTTGGGCGAGCCCTCAGCAAAATTAATACCCTTTCCGTAATATCGTCCAAATGAATTTGGCCACTGACCTTGAAGTCTCTCGAGTCCATTCGAAACAAAGCAAAGGCAGGCCATTCACGTTCAGCCCTAAGTGTCCCCTCATAGCCTCCTGTCCATTTGCCCTTGAAATAATCCCATCCAGAAGCTGGGCCTTTTAAAAATTGCTTGGAAGGAAGAATCTTGTGGTACTCATTGAAAAATGCCGACGAATAGTCAGGCCTGAATCGCATTTGGTCCTTCAATGGCTTTTGTTTTTCATGCTGATCAACTAAAAAACTTTTAGCCATGCTCCTCTCCGCAGGGACCGGATCCCGACCCAATATAATACGAAAAGCTTCAACGACAGGATCTTTACTGGAAAGAGCACGTTTTGAAATGAGGCTGGCACTTTCGGTAATGAGTTCATTGTTCAGCATCAGTAAGGCTTGAGGAGCAACGGTCGTTTGTGGCCGAGTCCCGAGAGAACCCTCAGTATTTGCATAATCAAAAAGTTCAAAGAAAGGATATACCATAGTCCTCTTTACAAAAGCATAGACACTCCTCCGTTTCTGATCCTCTTCACTTGACCATCTCCATCCGCGACCGGGCTTTGAAGCGCCTGCTACTACCTCACCATTCAATGCAGGATAGAAACTGGGGCCTCCTCGTTTCTGATTGAGCTGGCCACTCATCTGGAGAATGCGGTCCCTGATCGTTTCAGCCTCCAAACGCCTAAGATTCATTTTCCAGTGATGCACATTGCCGGGATCCTTAACTTCGTTCTGAACGTTCGGATCCGAAGATCTTCGGTAAGCCCTAGTATTCATAATGACTCGGTGCATATGCTTAATTGACCATCCACTTTTGACAAATTCAGTAGCTAACCAGTCCAAAAGTTCAAGATTTGATATAGGCTCACCTGCGCGCCCAAAATCATTGGGGCTTCCCACAATGCCCTTCCCAAAATGATACTGCCAAATACGATTTACCATGACCCGAGCCGTCAGTGGATTCGAAGGATCCGTAATCCATTTGGCAAGGGCCAAGCGACGGCCTGAACTATTTTCAGTCGGTTCCGGTTCGGGGCCAACAGCAGCAAAAATACTAGGTATCATGGGTTTTACTTTGAAGCTGGGCCTAGAAGCATCACCACGAATTAGCACATGGGTTTCAGGCGCTTCATCACCATGCTCACTAACACTCAGGGCCTTACCTCCATTGATGGCCCTCAGAATGATTCCCTTGTCACTGGGTTTTGCATAGTTTCTGACATTCCTGAAATACGCCAGCATCGAATAATAATCTTTCTGTGATATCGGATCAAACATGTGATCATGACACCGCGCGCAACCAGTAGTCAGCCCAAGGAAAGTTTCTGTCGTCGTTCGTAATATATCATCAAGACCATCATATTCTGCAGCCTTCTTATCATCAGGTTCATCGTCCCAGACACCGAGCCTATAAAAGCCGGTAGCTATGAGACCTTCGTCCCCACCTTCCATGAATGGCTTATCCTTATTAAAAGCTTCAAGTATTAGCTCGTCTCCTGCCAGCTGCTCTAGAACGAACCGGTCATAAGGCTTATCCGTGTTAAATGCTTTAATAACGTAATCACGATACCTCCAGGCATTTGGTTTTTCGTCATCCCTCTCATAGCCATTGGTTTGAGCGTATCGGACCACATCCAGCCAGTGACGTCCCCACCGTTCTCCGTATTCTGGCATGGCCAACAATTTATCAACTACCGATAATAGAGCTTTTTCTGTACTGGAAAGGTCAGCTTCAAATGCTTTAATTTCCTGATATGTTGGGGCGAGGCCAACTAAGTCAAAGTAAGCCCTTCTGATAAGAATCCTCCGGTCCGCAGAACTGTTCTGAACTAACCTATTAATCTTGATTGCCTTATCCACTATCGAATCAATTGAAGAGCTCTCATGGTTGCTGGGGTCCACCGGCCTAAAGGCCCAGTAGTTCCTATCTTCTTCAGAAATACTGAACTTCTCTTCGGCTTCAGCAATAGGCTGGAAATTTATAAATAGGATAGGGCATAAGATTGCCCCAAGAATGGCGGTTCGATTCCTCATCTTTGGAACTTCAGAACTTGGCTTTCCTCCTCTATTCTTTGCAAGTAATCTAGGCTGCGGCGGATCCCGTCTCTGGAATCATGAAGTGGTTCATATTCGATCAGGCATACCCCGTCATACTTCATGTTCTCAAATAGTGGACCATAATCCAGGTCATCATCACCAATGGCAACGGCCACCCATCCTTCACCTTTCCTTGTCCAGTCCTTCAGGTGACAATAATTAATGCGATCATTAATGAACTCTAGGCAGCAGTTTTTGTCTTCGGGGCGGACCGCTTTTATATTTCCCGGATCATAATTGAATCCGACCCTGGGTGGTAACTGTTCCATTAGCCGAGTCAGAGACTCAGGATCGGTAGAAACTGAGTTAAAGTGATGAGCAGATTCATCCTCATCAAAAGTAATTCCTCCATGAGTCTCAATAGCGATAGTCAATTCTAGCCCCTCGCACAATTGATCAGCATCCCAGAAAGCTTTTATCATCCGATCCCAGATCTCCGAATTAACTTTCTCGACGGGTGTGAATCCAGCAAATAGTCGTACTTGCTTGGCACCACAATCTGCAGCAGCCTGAATCTGTTTCTTAGACTTCTCCAGCACCTCCAAGTGATCATTTTCATCAGCAAGAGTAAAATCGTTCTCTATGCAACAGAATGGAGTCGCTATACCAAATTCCTCATTCAGAGCCTTGAACTCCGCTATCTCATCTGATTCTGGAAACTCGGAAAGGCGACCAGTCTGATCTCCACCAATTCCAAACTCAAGCCACTTAAAATCAAAGTCCCGTGCAATTTCAAAATGCTCGCGCATCGGCAAATTGCGGAATCCCCATTCTCCACATCCTATCTCAATGACTTTACGTTCCTGCATGGTTGCGAATGATAAATCATAATTAAACCTAACAAAACCCTGTTTTTCCACAGAATTACCTCAGGGTAATAGATAAAATCTAAGGAATGTGCGAAATGCCATTTTTGGCCTATCTTCATGGTCATTTATGAAATCTTCATCAATAAAACTTTATTTACTCGCTCTATTTTCTCTGTTTCTTGCAATTTTCCCAAGCTTCGGAGCTGACCAACCGAATGTAGTTATCGTTCTGACTGACGATCAGGGTTACGGAGACCTTTCATGTCATGGGAATCCGATCCTAAAAACTCCGAACTTGGATCAACTGCACAACGAATCCGTCAGACTCACCGATTACCATGTGGCACCGACATGCTCTCCGACCCGAGCCGCACTAATTACCGGCCATTGGACAAACCGTACGGGTGTGTGGCACACAATCATGGGTCGTTCTATGCTTCGTCATAATGAGGTAACGATCGGGAAAATCTTCGGTGACAGCGGTTACCATACGGGCATGTTCGGAAAGTGGCACCTCGGTGACAACTATCCTTACAGACCCGAAGACAGGGGCTTCCAAGAAGTGCTAAGGCACGGTGGTGGCGGTGTGGGCCAAACACCGGACTACTGGGACAATGCATACTTTGATGGCTCCTATTTTCATAACGGTAAGGCCGTCCCAGTAAAGGGCTTCTGTACCGATGTATATTTTGATTATGCCAAGCGCTTCATTCGTAAAGTAAAGAAAAGCGAAAAACCATTCCTTGTGTACCTCTGCACCAATGCTCCGCACGGACCAATGCATTCGCCTGAAAAGTTCAGTAAACCCTATCTTAAGCAGGGAATTAATGTCGGTAACTTTCTTGGAATGATCGCCAACATTGATGAAAACGTTGGATCAATGAGGGCCTTTCTTAAAAATGAAGGCCTCGCAGAAAATACCATCTTTATCTTCACAACTGATAACGGTACATCTAGTGGTGCCAATATTCATAACAACGGAATGCGTGGTCGCAAAGGAAGTGAATATGACGGCGGGCACCGTGTTCCTTTCTTCATGCATTGGCCAAAGGGAGGACTCAATAAGGGGCGGGACGTGGACACCATCACCTCCTACGTTGATGTTGTTCCAACACTCATTGATTACTGCAAAGTTCAAGCTCCTAAAGGTGTTAAGTTTGACGGTATGAATGTCCGGCCACTCATTGATGGTGTCGTTAAAAAATGGCCGGATCGTATCCTAGTTACAGATTCACAAAGAGTCCGAGACCCGATCAAGTGGCGCAAGAGTTCGGTAATGACTGACCGGTGGCGACTCGTGAACGGGAAAGAGCTTTATGATATTAATGCTGACCCGGGGCAAAAGAAAAATATCGCCAGCGCGAATCCGAAAGTAGTAGCTCGTCTTACCAAGTTTTATGACGCGTGGTGGAAAGAAATTGTGCCAACTTTCGGCAAGCCGACGGCCATCTATCTCGGATCGGATGCTCCTCTGGCAAACCCTGTCACTTTGACCTGCCACGATTGGATTGCTGATGGTAGCACCCCATGGAACCAGCGCCATATCCGCAATGCCGAGAAAAAACCATCGAATACAGGTTTTTGGGCTGTAGATATTAAAAGTCCTGGAAACTATACAGTAGAGCTAAGACGCTGGCCAAAAGAAGCTGGCAAAGCTATTATTTCAGAACTGGAAGCGGGAGCCGATGTGCCTGGCGTAAAACCTTTTAGAGCCGTACCTGGAAAACCGTTTGCAGCTGTAAAAGCTCACCTAAAATTAGGTGGTAAAGAGTTAGTTCTTCCAGTAATGGAAAGTGATGAAGGGGTCATCTTTAAAATTAAACTTAAAGAAGGTAGAGATGAACTTTGGGCCAAGTTCACCGATAGTACCGGTACTCCTATGGGAGCATTTTATGCTTATGTGACTAAACTTCCGTAGCATTGATGAAAACGATTATAGTCACATCCATTCTGCTAGCTTCGTTTCTTGGAACCGTTACCTTGGGCGAAGAGAATAATCGGAAACTCAATATTGTCTTTTTCTTAGTCGATGATCTCGGATGGAGCGATGTGGGCTGCTATGGCAGTACATTCCACGAAACGCCGAACATCGATCGTTTGGCCAAGGAAGGGATGCGGTTCGATAACGCCTACGCGACCTGTCATGTCTGTTCCCCTAGTAGAGCGAGTATTTTGACCGGGAAATATCCAGCCCGCACCAATTTAACTGAATGGCTTAATGGACGCCCGGAACGAAACTTCGAGAAGCTCCATAGTGCCAAAAAACTAATGTCCTTGCCTGATGAGGAAATCACCTTAACGGAAACTTTAAAACGACATGGGTACGCTACTGCAGACTTTGGAAAGGCACATTTACGCAAAGATCCAAAGTCATACGGATTTGATGAAGCCATTACCGGCTGGGTACGTTCCTATTACTATCCATTCTCACCGCAATATGAAAAAACTCTTCCTGCAAAAAAAGGAGATTACTATACCGATAAACTTACCGATGCAGCACTCAATTTCATCGAACGAAACAAAGATCGACCATTTTTTGTGCATCTTGAACACTTTGCGGTTCACGATCCAATACAAGGCCGTAAGGATCTCGTTGAAAAATACCAAAATAAACTTTTAAAAATGCCGAGGCAAAAAGGGCCAGAATATATTCTAGAACCCAATCCGGATGATCCTGCAATTTCCAAGGACGAGCTTAAAACACTTGAAGAAAATGACTCCTTGGAAATACACCAAGACAAACGCGTGTGGTGGGTGAAGCAAAAGCAGGATAACGTCGAGTTTGCCGGAATGCTTGAAGCCACAGATGAAAGTCTGGGAAGGATCCGGGCCAA